>NPIE01000555.1_pt1 | contig 431804 bp, 384 predicted proteins | sample 8637661 | NCBI WGS metagenome assembly NPIE01 (sample SAMN07420842, study PRJNA396082) | bioreactor metagenome | isolation source: sample BA12 brine-fed electro-methanogenic bioreactor BA | place: Japan: Kochi | collected 2016-12-09
AATATGGAAAATCTTGACAGTAACTGTCATTATTATCAATTTTATCATGCAATCATTTTGCAGTATTATTTTTATCTTGAAAATAACGACAATCGTATGTTATGAGTAATTAATGCTAGAATCCTGATATTGTGACCAAGGTAGAATTTGGAGTTTTATGAGCCGAAAAACATTCATGACGATATTAAGAGCATCCGCTGTAATTATCTTGGCGGTTATTCTTGTGCCTAGAATCATTGATTTCACTTCAAAACCCGATGAGACCGAGACGATGATAGGCTACAGCACAGGGACAGAGATTGGTGTTGTTGACAATATTCTTGAAGAAGGGAAGATCACTTTAGGAGAAGTCACACAACCCTATCAGGTTCTATCGGTGAGGATTACTGAAGGGAAATATGAGGGTGAAATATTTGAGATCGAATATGGTACCCGTCAGATTCTCAACCAAATGATTCACATCGAAGAAGGTGATCGGTTATTGATCACTGTGTCCTCAGCACCCGATGGTACGTTGACAGCTCATTTTACAGATTTTTATCGGCGCAACTCTCTCCTATTGCTGCTAGGTATCTTTGTCGCGGCCAGCATCCTGATCAGCGGCTGGAAGGGCGTTCGTTCTATCATTGGGATACTGCTGAGTTTAGCCGTCATCATCCTGATCATCCTGCCGGGCATTCAGGAGGGCAGAGATCCCTTAGCCGTCAGCATATTTGGCACCTTTTTCTTTGTTGCCTTTAGTTTATATATCGTTTATGGGTGGACGGTGAAAACCCATGCTGCAGTTTTAGGGTCTCTTTTAGCATTAGCCATCACGGGTGTGCTAGCCTACCTCTTTGTCAATCAGACGCGATTAACGGGGTATGGCGATGAGAACATGTTTTACATTTCCCAGTTGACTCAAAACACCTTAGATGTTCGTAGCTTGCTTCTGGCGGGTGTGCTCATTGGCACTTTGGGTGTATTGGATGATCTGGTCATCGCACAAGCCTCATCAGTCTTCGAGTTATATCGCAATAATCCCGATCAAACTTTTAAAGCATTATTCAAATCCGCCATGAACATTGGTCAAGATCATATTGCAGCTACAGTTAACACGCTGGTCCTGGCGTATGCTGGCGCTTCACTCCCGATGCTGCTCTTGTTTTCTTTTAGAAATGTCGATTATGGCTTAGCCATCAACCTTGAATTTATCGCAGAGGAATTTGTGCGAACCATGGTGGGGTCGCTGGGACTTTTTGCCGCTGTTCCGATCACTACAGCTTTAGCCTCTGTCATTGCAATCAATTATCGCAATTATGGGAAGATTAAAACCTATTTAGGACCCTTAAACGAATAAGAGATTTTGCTTTAATACAAGTGGATGTAGAGCGAAGTTATGAAATCCATATAACTTCGCTCTCATTTTATTAATTACTTCACGAGATAAAGAATACCAATTGTGTTGGGGCCGCAATGGCTGCCAATGGTCGCACCTGCCTTAGTTATATGAATATTTTCAATGTCAGCCAATTGTTGCAGTTCTTCCACAAGGGCTTGTGCGTCTTCTAGGCATCCGCTGTGCGTCACAAACACCCTGGATAGATCAATATTCGGCAAATCATCCTTGAAGCCCTGCAGGAGGCGCGCCAGGGCTTTTTTTCTATTGCCGCGCACCTTATCCAGTACGCCTAAGGTTCCGTCTTCACGAACACAAATCACAGGATGTATCTTTAACAAGCTCCCAACAAAAGCCTGCAGGGCTGTGCAACGACCACCTTTGTATAAATAATCCATCGTATCAATGACAAACGAAGTTTTGACCTTTGAACGAGTGTCCTTAATCGTGTTAACGATCTCTTGCGCAGGTCTGCCTTCATCCCTAAGGTCGGCTGCCTTAAGCGCCAACAGACCAATGCCTGTTGAGAGATTGAGGGAGTTTATTAAATATAAATTAGACTTACCAAGCTGCTCAGCAGCAAGATTGGCATTTTGCATGGTTGCCGAGAGTTGAGAGGATAACCCAATATAGATAATTGGATCATCTGTGGAAAAAAATTTCACGAACTCTTGAACAGATGGCGCGGCTGTCTTGGGCAGTTCCCCAGTTTCTTCCACACTCTTGAAGAGCTGCTCCAGGCTTAACTCAGTGTCGTGATAATCCTTTTTGTTAACCAATACATGCAAGGGAATAGAGCGCACACTGTGGGCGCTGAGTAATTGCTGGCTGAGATCAGCACAGCTATCGGTTGTGATTTGTAACATGATGACCTCAATAAAAGATAGAAAATTCAATTGGCAATAATGGTCAAATTATATCAGATGAAAGTTGATCGTTGATTCTTGATATAGTGAATGGTGAATGGGGAATCGTGAAGGGGAAATTGTTGCGCGAATTGAGGGAAGTTTAATAGAAATATAGTTAGCAGTTATTGGGTTTCCACCTCATCAAAAAAGGGCTCCTGTGAGTCCAGGAGCCCAAATATTCAATTGCAAGAAACCGGTTTACACAAAACGCTCACGGATCTCTGCACTGACATAGTCCAGGATAGCGACGGTGATCGCAATAAACCAAACAGCGATACCCGCAGCTCGGTAATCGAGTACGCGAATCCATTGCGTCAGCAGGTAACCGATGCCGCCGCCGCCGACCAAACCAATAACAGTGGACATGCGGATGTTGATATCCCAACGATAGATGGTAAAGGAGACGAAAGGTGGGATCACTTGCGGGACGACGCCGTACATGATGATCTGAAACCAGTTTGCGCCTGTCGCCTGAATGGCCTCAATGGGTCCGGGATCAATAGATTCGATAGCCTCAGAATACAGCTTGCCCAAAGCAGCGATGGAATGAATTACCAAAGCGAGAATACCCGCAAAAGGCCCTAATCCGACAATGATAATGGCAATGATAGCCCAAATCAGCGGTTCGATGGATCGAATGATGTTCAAAATCGTGCGAACGACATAATAGATCCCCAGAGTGAAGGCATTTGCATTCATTAAATTTCGGGCAGCCAGAAAGCTGATGGGAACAGAAAGAATGATCCCGAAAAATGTTGCCATCATGCCGATGAAAATCGTTTCAATCATCTTTTCTATGGCAAGTTTCAACTCATTGCTGAACTCCCAAGCTCCAACAGAGATTACCTGGCGACCCTGCAACTCCCAATTTGCACCACCTTCAAGGAATGCATCGGGAATCAGGCGATAAGGCCATGTTATTTCTATTTCAAAATAGCCATCTTCATCTGGTGTGACACTTACAATATCTCCTCCCTCTCGATGGCGGAATTGCGAAGTCGCAGGGTCCCGCCACCAAAGAACTACTTCCCTCTCAGGGACAAAATTATATCCTTCAACATGAAGGGTGGTACCCGGATTGACGATGACGCTTCTGTCTTCTGCTTCATCCTGGGTTGAAGGCATTCCACATGTGGGATCAACAACCAAATAAGGTTTATCTTCAAGTGGTTCTGTTGGTTCAGGCGGCGTATCATCACAAGGCGTTTCAAGGGTGGCTAACCCGATCCACTCATCCTCTGGATAAGTAATTGCTCGTTCCCAGGGCCACAAAACTCGAGAGATGGCGGGGAACGCATCATCAAACTGAGTCGCCAGTGTGTACATATCAATCTGACCAATTTGCCATCCGATAATAAAGAAAACCAAAATAAGTAAAACAAAGACTATCATTGGTTTTCTGCGGTCGGGTTTTCCGGCAATGGTGGCAACTTGAAATGCATCAATAATGATCCAGATATAGAATAATACAAAAAGAATACTGATGGCATAGAAGATGGGTTCTAAATAGAAAGCCTTTTGGATGATATCGAAAAAGCCTTCATCTCGCGGTGCAGCAAGCCGAAAACGCCAAATTAATAATCCGACAATGGATACAAAACTAAAGAATATGACCAATGCGCGACGTACTGCTCTTGCTAAAGCCTGTCCTAGGCCCGGGATGATGGCTGATGCGACAGCCGCAGCCCAAGGCGGGACTATGCTGGGAAGGTTGGGTTCTACTTGATAGGGTTTATTTCTTGATACTTTCATGATTCTATCACCTCGCCAACACTCCCTTCAAGGGAGGTATCACTGATACGGACGGCCTCCTCGCCGTAAATGTCTTTAAATTCCTCATCACTCATATTGCGGATATCCTCTTTGCTGCCCTGATAAACCAATTTTCCTTCTCGTAAACCGATTACAGAAGAGCCATATCGTTGAACCAAATCTAAATAATGCAAACTACAAATTATCGTCAACTCATCTTCTTGATTGAGAACTTCAAGGTGCTGGAGAATGGAATGGGCCAGTACAGGATCAAGACTGGCCACAGGTTCATCAGCCAGCATCAACTCTGGATCCTGCATGAGCGCACGAGCAATCCCAACGCGCTGCTGCTGTCCGCCGGAAAGCTCCCGTGCGAGTTTTCGAGCCTGTTCTTCTATCCCCATGCGCTCTAATGTCTGCCATGCTTTTTCTCGATCATCTTTTGAGAAACGGTGGAGCATGGTAGGCCAGGTTTTTGCATATCCAAGGCGACCTGATAAGGTATTGATTAGTACGGTTGACCGGTCAACGAGATTGAAATGTTGAAAGACCATGCCAATTTTACGTCTGGCATGTCGCAATTCGTCTCCTTCTAGTTTTGCCAAGTCGACACCATTCCAAATGATTTCACCTTCTGTGGGGTCAATCAAACGATTGATACATCGTAATAGTGTGGACTTGCCAGAACCAGATAAGCCGATCACAATTAAAAATTCTCCGTCTGGAACAGTGAAACTGACATTGTCAACGGCTAAGGTTCCATCATCGTAAATTTTAGTAAGATTTCGGATCTCGAGCATAGATAAATTCCTTGCTTGTTCCACTCTCTCATTATCTGGCAATTGAATGGGGGGCTGTAATTTACAGCCCCCCATAAATATTGTGCTATTTGTGGTGATTACTCTTCCATCAATGCTTCGATGTCAATACCAGCAGCATCAATCACTTGGCGGAAGGGATCATAGAACGCATCACTCTTGGCAACCAATTCGTCCCACTCATATGCGGTACCAAGCGCTTCGGCACCTTCATCTGTAGCGTCCATATTTACTAGAGCGGCATTGATCTCTGAGCGAAGCTCTTCTGAAATGGAGGGATGATATTGTACGCCATCATTGGGAATTTCGGTGGTGGTGAAGAAAACATCAAGGACTTCCATAATGTCCGGGTAATCTTCTTCCAAGCCAGACCGAGCATCAACATAGGATGCACCAAAATCGCAATCGCCATTGTAAACACCGGAAACAGCAGCGTCATGAGAACCTGCATAAACAACTTCAGCTAGATCGGTGTCTGGATCCACGCCAGCGGCGCGCAACTCAATGGAAGGGATGATCCAGCCGGAGGTGCTCAAGGGATCAACAGCACAGAAGGTTTTCCCCGCGAGATCCGTTAAAGTCTCAATGCCACTATCGGCGCGAGCGAAAAGCTGTCCAGTGTAGAATGGAGCGCCGTAACGGACGCCAACCAGTTCAACTTCCGCAACGCCGCGTTCGGAAGCAACCAGATAGGCAAAGGTTGCCAATGACGCGATGTGAGCCTTGGGTGGATCGGCGGAGAGAGCCTCAATCACGCCAGCATATTCTGTGGCGACGAAGGGCTCAATCACAATGCCGGTCTCATCATAAATGATGTCAGTTACCGCATCAAATCCTGCAAGCACGGTATCTGTTTCACCAGATGGAACCAGCGCCCAGATCAGCGGATTTTCTTCAGTGCCCAATTCCGCTTCTTTCGGCTGGCAGCCAGCCAGACCCAGGCTGGCAACAATAAGAATTGCTACCAAAAGATAAATTATTCGTTTCATGTCTACTCCTTCTTGTAGAGATAGAGATTGAATGTGGTAAATCCATGTATAAGTATAGTCGAAAATTCTTGATTTATACAAACGAATTATCTTATTTCAAGAATCTTTAATGAAAAAATCATGGCGAGTTAAGCAGTTCTCATTGCCAGGGTTTTATGTAAGCCACATTAAAATTCCGTCTTTAAGGTTGCTCTTGGGCATTTTCTAAGACCTCTGAAAAGAATTGCCTAAGCATAACGAAAGCCAGTAATAACCAAAACAATCCGAAGCCGATGGACAAGATCCACATCCCCGCCAGACTGACGATCACAAACAAGACGCTGATGGCACTGAGGATGACCATTCTTCGGATTATTCTCGGGTTCTTTGCTTTTATTGATTTTCTGCTGTAGTGCCAGGAAAGGATACCGCCCGCCGTCAGTAACACCCCCAGGCCCAAGAGGATAATGACAAATTGATTTCCCGTCATGAAGGGGATGTTCAGCACGACGATCCCACATGAAGCGTTCATGTAAGGCATGGGGTATCTTTTCATTTGATGAACCCTCAATAAGATCAATCGATCATATGCAGCATTATCCGCATTAACTTCCCATGTGAGGGCTTTTGTTTCATCGGGCTGTAGTTGAACCTTATCAAGATACTCCGTCATCAATGTCACATATCCCTGTGTAATATACATTCTGATATCGAGCGTGTGGAGTTCATCATCTGGATTATGAAAACTGGCTGTAACGGTGCCCGTCTCATCCTTTGTGATCACAGGGGGACACTTGAGCGTATTAAGCCCTTCAGATCGCAGGCCAGCGTTGAAGAATAAGGCCTCAATATCACCCCATATCGATACAGTAGCAACAAATACGAGACACAATATCCCAAAAATGAAAAGAACGCAGCCGAAGATGCCTAAATTTTTATTTTTCATGAGCCTAAGTATATCCTATTTGAATATTATGCCAAAGAATATATAATGACATTAATAATATTGCATACTATCTCAATAATTATAAACCAAGCCCTTAATATCTTCAAATTAATTAAATCAGTGCTTAATTAGGTGAAATCGAAATAAGCTGGAATATAAATTTGTGGAACTAATTATTTCATGAATCGGAAATACTTTCAATGCAGGGATTAGTGAATATCCCACCTTGATTATGAAAACTGTGAATTATTAGCCGGTTTTATTCCTCAAGGATGGCATTTAATTTTCTATGCCATGGGGCGATGATGTTCCTGACAACATCTGCGCCTTGATCCTTGCCTTGTTTATTAGAAATGTTTTCAATGATCAAAGCATAGCGTTTCCCATCATTGAAGGATACATGCAGCGTTTCTTCATAGCTGTAAGTCTTGGGAAATAAACCTCGACTAAGAATTTGATCAGTTGTTTTCACTTCAGTCAAATCGCCGAAATCATACCGCTGGTGACGAATGCCCTGACCTTTAATCTCCTGAAGAATTATAATCTCTTCATTCTCCTGATTAATGACTAAAGCGATATCAGGGCGGACTTGTTTGCTGACTTGCTTGGCAATTAACACTTCCTGATCGTCTGGATTAATTTCTGGCAGTTGGTCTTGCAAATACTTCCGAAAACTGCTTAGTTTCTTCTTGCTGATGGACCGGCCAATTAATAAGGCAATTATCCAAACAGCCATGAAGAAAACGAACGTGATCACGAAGACTAATAGTAGTTCCATTTTTGATTCCTTTCAGGTTCAATCTTGTTGGAACCATTTTTTGCTGGATTTAATGTTTATATTAAATCGATTATATAAGAATAGAAGTTAATTATCAACAAATTGAAATCCTGGCAAATACTTAGAATTTCAATGTCTGGATGATATTTTCCAGAACTCAAGTTCTTCTTGTTTACCCGACCATCGTCTTGCAAGATAAGATGCCAGCATCCTCTCGGGCAGGAGGCGCGCTATCCACACCAAGAGTTTATTGGTTATTCCAGGTATATAAATGGGGATGTTATTAGAAACTTTTTCAAGTGTTTTCTTTACGACGAAGTTCGTATCCTGTGCTGTCATCTTCCCCCAGAAACCTTGCAGGAATATCTTTTTCATGGATTCGGCATTTGTGGGGAGGCCAGCCGGACAAAGTACTGTCACGTTTCCAAAGGGCCTAATCTCCTTCCATAGTGCCAATGAAAAATTAATAATAAAGCGTTTCGTGGATGCATAAACAGCTTTGTATGGCATGGGGAAAAAGCCTGCCAAGGAAGCCACATTCACCAACATGAAACGCGCTGAAGGTGTTCGTAATTGAAGGGCGTGATAGGTCGTGTCCACTGTGGCCCCAATATTCAGATTGATTAACTGCATGATTTCATCGCGGGTGCGATTCTGGAAAGCTCCCTCAAATTCACGTCCCACAATATTTATCAGTCCATTAATAGGAACCTGTAGGTCGGAAATGGCTTGGAACAATTCAGTCCGCGCCTGGGTGCTGGATAAATCACAAGAAAGATATTTAATATCTATGCCATAATGGGCCTGGATATAATCAATGATTGCTCCACCATGTTCATGGCGATCAATAAGGATGAGATATTTTTCTTGATGAGCACATTCCAGCGTAAAGGCACTTCCAAGGCCCCCCAATCCTCCTGTGATGATGGTGTATGATTTATTCATAGATGATCATCTTTCTTATCCCTTCAACCCTTTCAATATTATAATCCTGTTATCATAAATGAGCTAAAACCTTAGAAAGGTGAACGATATCATGAACATTTGCGATAAGACATATGATCTTTCAGGCAAGCAAATCATCGTCACTGGCGCTACCTCAGGCATAGGACTGGCTGCTGTAAAGGTTCTGGTCAAATCTGGTGCATTTGTGATCGGCGTTGGACGTTCTGAAGAGCGCAATCAACAAGCTAAAGACAGTGTTTTGGCTTTGCATCCCCAGGGGAAATTACAGTATCTATTGGCTGATTTGTCCAGCCAAGGGCAGGTCAGGGCATTGGCCAAAGAGATCATCCACCTTTTGAAAAAAGATGGAACACTTTTTATCGATGCGTTGGTCAACAATGCCGGAGTCTATTTAGAGAAAAAGCATATGACCGAAGATGGGGTGGAAAAGACATTTACCGTCAATCACCTTGCGCCGTTCCTTTTGACCCATGAACTGCTTCCACTGCTTGAAAACGCGGATGGCCGGGTTTTAACGGTCAGCTCCTATTCTCATTACACTACACCTTTATGTCTGAATCGGATAGCTGATCCCTGGCCCTATATCGGCCTCCTGGCGTATAAACGGTCAAAATTGTGCAATGTGTTATTTTCTTATGAGCTTAATCGCCGTTATGAAAACATCACCGGGTTTTCGGTTGACCCGGGATTAGTGAACACTGCTATTGCCTCGAAAGGAAGCAATGGCATTTCCCATTGGGTCTGGCGAATTCGTAGAAAGCAAGGGACGACGGCTGAGGTGCCAGCGCGGACTATCTTGTATCTATGCGGTGAGGAAGACATCCCCTTAGAACAGGGCTATTATTTCAAGGACTGTAAACCGAAAACACCCAGCCGGAATGCTAGACGACCCGATCTCGCGTCAAGATTGTGGTCCCTTTCATCTCGCTTGACTGGTCTATCCTGAATATTTTTCGATTTCATAAAAAAGAGGTGCACTTATTATGCACCTCTTTTTGTTATTTGTGCTATTAATGGCTTTTTAAACCTCGCCAGCGTCAACCAATGCTTCAAGGCGGTCCACATAGTCCGCCATGACAGCAAAAGCCTTATCCACCGGCTCTGAGCTGGTCATGTCGACTCCCGCGTGTTTAAGCGCATCAAGGGGATAGAGTGAGCTTCCTGCGCTAAGAAATTCCAGATAATGCGTCACTTCCTCTTCTCCACCTTCTCGAACGCCCTTTGCCAGGGCATGAGCAGCGGAGATCCCCGTAGCGTATTGATAAACATAGAAGTTCATGTACATGTGTCCAAACTGTGACCAGGTAATCCCGACACGATCTTGATCGTATTGCACCTCATCGCCATATCCTTCGCTGAAGTAATCCGCGCAGATTTTACTCATGATATCGGATGTCAGGGGTTTGCCGTCTTCTGCCCGTTCGTGGACTTCCAATTCCCAACGCGCCAGCGTCGGCATGATGAAGAAGTAGCGATGGAAATTCGACATGGCTTCCTCAATCAGGGCAAGCTGGAAGATGGGATCAGTTTGGGTTTTGAACAGGTAATCACGCACCATCGCCTGATGGAAGTTGCTCGCAACCTCAGCGACAAATAAGGAGTAGCGGCTGTAGATAAATGGCTGCGTCTTCCGAGTGTAAAAGGAGTGCATGGAGTGCCCCAGCTCATGGGCGAGGGTGCTCATGCTGAAAACATCGTCCGCATAACTCATCAGGATAAAAGGGTTGGTGTCATAAACACCGCTTGAGAAAGCGCCCTGTCGTTTGCCACGATTTCTGGCGCGATCCACCCAGCGCTCTTCCAATGCCCCTTTACGGATCGTCTCAACATATTCCTCACCCAGAGGGCTCATGCCCTCACAAATCCAATCTACTGCCTGCTCAAAAGGGATCTCAGGCGATTTATCTGATAGCGGAGCTTTGATGTCATAGATATGAAAATCCTGATATCCAAGGGCTTTTTTACGGATCCGCCAATAGCGATGCCAGGTCGGGAGGTTCTTTTCGAAGGTTTCAATCAAGGCGTAGAAGACATCCGTGGAGATATTATTTGAACCCAATGACGCCTCCAGTGAGGATGGATAGTTCCTGGCGCGGGCATTGAACATGTCCCTGTGAATCCCTCCCAGTTGAATCGAGGCTAATGTATTTTTATAAGCCAAGTAACCATCTGCATAATTCTCAAAACCAGTTTGACGCACCTTGCGGTCTTTGTGGGTGATGAGTGAATTAATACTGCTCTGCCCGACTTCCAGCGTTGAGCTATCCTCGGCAACAGCGTCCTCAAATTGTAAATCCGCATTGGTGATAGCGTTATAGGCACGGTAGAAATCTCCCAGTGGCTCACCTGAAAGCGCCAGAATTTGTTCGACTTCCTCGGACCGCACGTGTTCTTTTTCACGCTCCAACTCGTCTATGAAGTGGCCTATATGGGCAAGACGCTCATCTTCCTTTGTCCACTCACGCAAGGCGTCAAAGCCAATCGACATCAATTCCGGATTGACAAATGAGGTCGCCGCATTTAAGCGAACATAAACACTCTGCCCCTGACCCGCCCTGGCTTGCGCTTCCTGGTTTGAGGTGTCCACAGCGCTGTCGAGCATGCCATACACCATGACTTTTGCTGCTAGCCTAAGTGTTTTTTCGTATTTTTCTAAGAAGTCCCCAAGGGTTTTCGGGGCTTCTGAAAGCTTGCCTTTATAGGCGGCCAGTGAGGGAATATCAGAGAGGACATCATCTTTGGCTTCCTCCCATGCGGTAACACTTGTAAAAATGTTTTCTAAATTCCAGGTTTCTTCTACGGGTATGTCTGATCGTGGTGGCAGGGTTTGTTTTTCCATGCGGGGGTTCCTCCTTTGTTAATAATAGATAAATATCTAATCACATTGTAGCTAATCTTACCAGAAAAGCTAGAAAGGTAATTGTACTTAGTGTAAGCGGTCGGATAGGGCTTCTTTTACATCATCGGGGGCTTTAAAAACACCGCGAACGGTAACGGATTGAATGGTCTCCAAGGCCAATTCAGGTGTGACATCATCAGACAGGATGAATAGACCAATCACTTTGACGTTGATCATCTCTTTACTCTCCCGCTTTTTTTCCAGGTCTTTTCGACTGTAGCCCAGAGTGCCAATGACCATAGATTTTCGTGTTGTGATGGAATCGACAGTCGTTTTCTGCCGATGAAGCTGATTGCGGATCGCTGTGCGGATAAAATCTGCCCGACTGGAATAAAACCCCTCCTGTACTAGCAGATCGATTCGACCCAAATCAACAATACCGATGTTGACTGTTATTTTCTCTGTGTCTGACATAATCCTTCTCCTAACCATCTGATTACCATCCATATGGATGTTTTTTGGATGGATATAAGTATAGAGTTTAGCTTAACTTTTGTCAAGTTTATGCAAAAGGAGGAGTTGCTTATGTCAACTTCCTGCGTCTCATTTTAACAGCACTGCGAAAACGGACGATGAAGAGGGCGGTTAGGATTAATCCGCTGCCGATCAATTCAATAGCGCTTAGTCTTTCATCCAGGAGAAAAAACGCGACAATCGCTGTGACAACGGGTTCCAGGGTCAGGATGAGATTTACCGTACTGGAGGGCAGCATTCCTAGGCTGACATTCAACAATCCGAAGCCCATTAAAGTTGGACCTGCTGCTAATAGTATTAATAATCCCCAACCGCGCCATTGTGACCCAAGCTGAAATAATTCCTGGGGGTGAGAGGCGGTTTTTGGAATGAAATCAAAGGGCAGCAGGTTAACGACGAGTAAGACAACGGCCGCCACTAAAAAGATGTAAAACAGCGTCTTCCAGGGGTTAAGGCACCTTTGGGTTGCGTATCGACCAAAGAGATTATACATGGCGTATAGCAACCCAGAAAAAAGGCCTGAGATGATCCCCAATGCATTGGTTTGCCAGGCATCGAGGTCAGTGGCACCGGATACCAGTAAACAGCCTAAAAGACATAGAAAGACAGCCAGGATTTTCGTCCATCCCAAACTTTCCTTTAGGAATATCCAACCTAACAATGCGGTGAAACCCGTAGAAGCGTAGACGAGGACAGTGGCAATGGAAGCCCCTGTCAGGGTAACGGCCAATGTCCAAAGGATATTGAACAATGCCAAGACAGCACCATAAACGAGAATAAACAGGACATCTTTCTTTTTTAATCTCAGCAGCTCTGGCCGAATGAGGAGGAAAAAGGGCAGGGCGCAAAGGACGACGAAAAAATCCCGCCAAAAGGCAAGGATTAAGGCGGGCAATTGATAATCCTCAGAGACAAACCGAATAAGAATACTCGTAAAAGACAAGATAATTGCACTGCTCAGCGCAATTAAGAAGCCTTTATTCAGGATCTGCGGATTATTATCCATATGATTATCACCCTTCATATTTAGCCATCGGTCTATTTTATCGCATTATTGACATCATGGATAAAAAACAAATGGCTAAGGTGTAATATTATAAATAAATATTGAAAGAATTGAAAACTAATCTTTTGGATAGGGGATATCCAGTTTTTCTACTGCATCCTGCATCACTTTTGATGAGCGCCGATCATAGCGTTTGGTGGTATTGGTGTCTTCATGGCCTGCCATTTTTGAAACAGTCGCCAGGTCAACCCCAACATCAAGCAGGTCGCTTACGAAGGTGCGGCGCATGTCATGGGGTGTGGTCTTCTTAATTAACCCCGCTTCGGCAGCCCGTTTATCGAATATGTGGTAGATCGTCTGGTCACTCAAGCGGGCCACGATCTTCTTGGGCGTGAGGCCTTGTTGTTTTTCTTCTTCAGAAAGGCGCTCCTTACGAAATCGGACGATGTTGCCACCCTTATTCACGGAATAGAAAAGGGGGCCGGGTTCTAAACCGCGTTTGTCCAGCCACTTTCGCATAGCCCTTCGTGCTCCTTCAGCAATAAAGGCTCGGCGTTCCTTGTTGCGCTTTCCAATTACTCGAACTTCGCCATGTTTCAAGTCCAAGTCTTCATGATCCAGGGTGACCACCTCTGCTCGGCGGAGGCCAGAGGAGTACATTAAGCTGATAATGGCTGCATCCCGAAGGCCAAGGGTGGGGTTTTCTTCATCATTGAGACAAGCATCAATCAGCTTACGGATTTCCTCATTGTCCAGTTCACGGCCCGTGGGTAGCCTCTTCGCGGATACCGATTTGACATCAGTCGCCCGTTGGTACTCTTCTGCTGTGATCAAATGGTGACGCCAAGCCTCTTGAATGACCCGTCGAACTGCGCATAAATATCGATTGACGGTGGAAGGTGCATATTTCGAATCCAGCCAGGCTTTGATAGCTGTGACCATCCCGTAATCCAGTTTTTCCCAGGGGAATTGGCGACAGTCTTCAATCGCACCGTTTGATAGCGCATTGGCAATCTGGTCAAGGGCAGTCTTTTGAACACGGCGGCTGTCCTTGGAGCCTAAACTGGCCAGATAGGAGATCACTGGATTTCTGTTATGCGGGCGCTGAACATGGGTTTGCAGCCCCCGGCTTTCTTGATTATTTTCTGGATGAATAATTTCGTTTGCCATAATCCATTGCCTTTGACTGGTTATAAATATTCACCAGTTTCCTCGTGATTTACTGGATTAATTTTACCATTGGGCTTATTCACCACGGCAAGCTGGGTTCCACTCTTCTTGGACGGTAGATTCATACCAATCATCTGTATGGGTGTAACTGATATTGGGCAAAAGTTCAATATCTGTCCCAAAATAAGTATTAAAGATATGAGGAAAGACATTGATTAAGGTCATATGGTCATCCAAACCCTCTGCACCGCCATCCGGGAGATATAAAGCCAGGAAGCTCGAGGTGACATACCGCTTCCCAAAGCCGTGATCGCCTTCGATAATGATGATAGGAGATCTTTCCGATTGATCAATGATTTGTTGGAGGATGTCCAACAATCTCGGTTCGAGAAATCTAAGCTGTTCCGGATAACCCTCAGAAGCGCTGATCTCCTCTGCATCCGGGTTGAGGGTGCCATCGGCATTGAATATATAGGGCGGGTGGGGAGAGATAATATGAGCATGTACAAACTTGGGACCTGGCATCTTGGGAATTTCCGGCAGCACATCAAGAATGAGCAATGTTCGTTCAGCTTTTCTCTCCAGGTCACTTAAGGTAATTTGCTGGCCTAAATCGATATCTCTCTCAAAGAACAAGATGCCTAAAGTGCCTTTGATAACCATGATTTCAAAAGGCGTCAGCGACCAAGCCTGGATATCTTGGGGGTATTGATCAAAATAGTAATCGGACGCTTTCATGTTGCCCCAGGAGAAGCCCATATTAAAGGCGATGGTGGTGTATCCGGCTTCTTCAAAAGCCTTATGGACGAGGTTATCCTGGATGAGTAATTTGGTTGTCTCTAAGCTGGGATCATCAGTTAATTCATCAACATAAGCCATGTTCAATTGTGAGCTGAGGGACATGACCGTAAAAGCATAATTGGAACGGCTGCATTTTGGCACAAAAAACCCAAGTTCTTCCAGACTTTCAATGAAGCCTGAATTGTCATAGTCATAAACTTTTTCAACGGCGTCAGATCGAGCCATTTTATCCAGGATAATGAAATAAACATCCGGTAGTCGACTCGGATCTTCGGGGTCTAATAACGCATCGTCTTCATGTGAGCTGTGCCTCCTGGCAATGATATGGGCGTTGACCTCGTATATTGTGATCCGAGCCACCTGAATAACTATAAGGATGATAATGGCAACATTAAGGATCAGGGAGAGCGTAGCTTTGGATTTTGATTTAAACACGGAAAAATAGACAGTAGTCAGAAACAACACTGCCCATAGGATCAACATATAAAAATGTGTCCCGATCACCCAATCGCCAATGACGCGGTCCCGCATCAGATCAAAGAAATGCCCGTAGGTCAGGCCAAACAACAAGACCATAAAGCTAAACAAGCCGGCTTTAACGACTTTTCGGAAAATTATTATAAATAACACGAATAGGGCAATAGAAAGTAGTAAACCATAGAGGAGAGGCTGCCAAATCACCCCAAGCTGTATTTGCCCAAGGTTATTGGATGCCATAATGAGCACTGTGACTGCCGGGAAAAGAAGGGTATAGAATGGGATCTTTTCCAATATACGCTTCATATTATTCAATGTTTCGTATAGTATTGATATTAAATTGATTCAATGTGGCTCTGCAATTCTTTTTAAAATGAATTCTTATGCTAAATGAACAAAAAACCTGTGAATAACATTAACCACAGGTTCATGTTCGGTATATGGTTAAAAATTAATGCAGCATATCCTTTTGATCTTGCAGATCGCCATCCAGGTATGCTCGAAGTGATTCATTAATATTCATCTTATCCGTGACAACCGGTGTGATATTAAATGACTGCATACTTTGATACGCTCCCATGCCCATCCCACCGCAAATCAAGGCGTCGCAATCGCTGATGGCTTGTGCCATTTGGCCGTGTTTCTTATGAGAGGCTTGACCCATTCCATGCATTTCACCATGCTCATGGGTTTCCGCCTTGCCAACAAATTGGCCATGGCCTATTTTATCTCGCATTTCACGATTCTTTTCTTTGCCATCTTCCACTTCAACGACTAAATAATATTGAGCCCGACCAAAATGTCGACTGATCGTTTCTCCGTCATTGGTAATAAAAGCTATCTTCATGTTTTGACCTCCGTCATTATCGAATGAGTAATTAAAAATATATTTTAACTGAATATTTAATGTTACGAAATAATTATAACACCTGGGAAGGTACGATAAACGATCACGAAAATAGACAGTATAATCAAGGCATCAAATTATCATCAGAATCGATGGAGACGACAGATTTATGCTTCAAGAAAGAACACGTAAGATTGTCATCGCAGGTGTCATGAGTGCTATATCCATATTCCTTGGCATTACACGTTTAGGATTTATTCCCTGGTTCAGCGGCGCGTCTTTAACCATCATGCAAGTTCCCGTCATTATTGGCGCTGTGTTGGAAGGCCCACTGGTTGGATTGATCGTGGGATTGTTGTTTGGTGTGTTCAGCCTGATTCAAGCTGCTGTCGCGCCCACGGGACCTACTGATGTCTGGTTCACAAATCCGCTGTTATCCATTCTACCGCGCCTATTCATTGGCCCAGCAGCGTGGTTAATTTACACGGGTCTCAATCATTGGAAAATACCGGCTTTGATTGCCGCTGGTATTGGGGGGAGTCTGACCAATACGGTGCTAGTTTTAGGGATGATCGGCATCTTGGGATTAGTGCCATGGGCAGCCCTGCCACCCATTGTCCTTGCCAATGGCTTGCCAGAGGCAGCTGTTTCGGCTGTGCTCGTGGTCGCCGTTGTGAGCATCTGGCAGGGGATTGAACGAAAAGGTGATAAAAAGGGTGCTGACCTTTAGAATATCGTGCCTGACAGAAGTATTAGTACAGCCATCAACAATGAAACGCCTAATAATAAGCCGTCCTGCCAGGTAAACGCCAATTCATAATAGCTGCTGCGCTTTTTTGCTGCATTGAACCCGCGTGATTCCATGGCAATTGCCATCGTTTCTGCGCGTTTAAGGCTCGTAACGATGATGGGTACGATCAGTGGGATCACCATTTTGGCCTGTTTGATGGGATTAAAACTCCGCCGTTCCCAATCACCACCGCGGGCAGCCTGCGCTTTCACTGTTTTTTCTGCAATTTGGGCCAAGAGGGGGATATAACGGAGCGTAATCTGGGTGATCATCGTGACGTCGTTTACCGGAAAACCTACTTTTTCAAAAGGCTTCAGCATGTAAAACAGTGACGCTGTGATTTGTGAAGTGGACAATGTCATCACAATGGCATTTAAATTGCCAATCAACAGTATAAACCTGACAATCAGAATAACTGCGCTGATGACAGCATGGAATTGGATACTTTTTCCAAATATTTCGAAGAGCACCTGGGATGTGGTGCCGTCCTGCATAAAAATGATTTGTAATAATGCCAGGATGAGGACGAAGGGAAATGCCCGAAGAATGTTGCGCCAGGTTGATCTGAAAGGTAACCGTGCGATGATATAGATCAATACGGCTGTGACTAAACCCAACCCCAACCCTGATAGATCAGGAGTGAAAACCAGGCTGAAGAATATAAGCAGGAAAGCTATCAACCTTGATCGAGGGTCACGTTGGTGAATCCAGGATTCACGGGGAATGTACTGCCCGAGTAGCGTGTTACCAAGAAACTCAAACTTGCTGCTCACGAGGTCACCTGTTTCATGGCATACAGCAGTCGTTCTGGTGTGGTCGTGCCTAAATGTTGGAGCGGCCAGCCTTTCTCGATCAGTTTTTTTGTTACCCTGACAGCCAGAGGGGGTATGAGTTGGGTCGACGATATGAGATTTTCATTGAAGAAGATGTCCCTCTGAGGACCGGAATCGATAATCTTTCCAGCTTTCACGATTGAGATAGAGCGGGCAATCTGCGCTAGATCATCTAATTGGTGAGTCGCGATCAAAATCGTTTTGCCTGATTTTCGAAGTTTTACAAACAAATTGAGAAAGTCTTTTCGCGCTTGTGGATCCATCCCTGCCGTAGGTTCATCAAACAGCAAGATATCCTGATCCAGAACGAGGGTTGAGGCCAGGGCTACCTTGCGCTTTTCTCCGCCGCTGAGTGTTTCCAGATGGCGGTCTTTGAATTTTTCGAAGTCTAATCCGACCTGAGACATTGCACCCTGCACTCGCTCCCTAATGTTTTCCAGCTTAAGTTGTTTTGGGCCATAAGCAATTTCATCCCCAACGTAAACCTCAAAGAATTGTGTTTCAGGGTTTTGGAAAACCATGCCAACTTCTTTAATCACATCCCGTAGTTTTGTTTCGGGATCCTCAAGGATGAAATCGGCCACACGGATATATCCTTTTTTAGGACGGAGGAGGCCGTTCAGATGCTGGAGTAAAGTGGATTTACCAGAACCATTTGAGCCGGCAAGGCCGTGAATCTCAAACTCACTAACGTTCAGGTTTGCGCCTTTTAATGCAGATTGGGCCAAAGGCGTGTTTGCCAAATATGTGTAGTAAACATTCTCAACCGTAATGATTTCGCTACCTTGCACATGGGACAAAGGCGGGGTGAAAGAGGAATGAGAGCCTGAATATTCAGGCAAAGAATTTAGCAGAGAGTCTAAGGTCAATATGTTTCCAGGGAGATTGAGGCCAAGAGAGCGAAATTGTTCAGACAGATACGTGGCTGGGGGAACTTCTAAGCCCAATTCTTTCAATGGATCTGCTTGTGCAAAGATTTCTTGAGGAGGGCCTTCCATGACAAGCTTTCCGTCATGTAAAACCAGCAGACGATCGGCATGAGCCGCTTCTTCCATATGTTGGGTGATAAAAATGACCGTTATTCCCTGATCTCGTAATTTGCACATCCGCTTGAGGAAATCACGTCTTGCACCAGGGTCCAGCATGGATGTCGGTTCATCAAAAAGGATCACCTTTGGCCGTCGTGCCAGCACACCAGCCAGAGCAAGTCTTTGGATTTGACCGCCTGAGAGCAGGTGAGGTGGACGCTTAGCTTCATTGATTAACCCTGCGATCTCCAATTGATCTGAGACGCGCTGGCGAATCTCCGAGCTGGGAAGGTTGCTATTCTCCAATCCAAAAGCAACATCTTCTTCCACGGTTGACGCCACAATTTGATTTTCAGGATTTTGGAACACCATGCCAACCATGGAGCGGATTTTCCGCAGGTTTTCTGGATGGTGCATGTCCATTCCGTCAATGAGCACCCTTCCTTTAGTGGGAAGGAGCAAACCATTGATGTGTTTCATCAAAGTGGTTTTCCCCGAACCATTTTCTCCAATAATGGCAATCAGTGAGCCCGGTCGAATGGAGAGGCTTATTTTCTTCAATATATCCGGCCGACCCTGAGGAAGATCATCCGGTCGATAGGAAAGGTCCTTAATTACAATAAGTTCATTCACATCCCTAATCTTATCAGGAATTATGATGAAAGGAAGCGAATGCTTCGAAAATTATGCTGAAATCCTGTTCTTAAAGAACATGTCAAAAAAAGTGTTGAAATGAATCAGGCTGTAGCGTTAATCACATGTGAGCCAAGTATGAATGTCGATTATTTCATCCTCACCGAGAAACGCAAAGCAAATGTGATAATTGAGAAAGACAGATGAATATTGATGATGCCTAATCGTCCAAAATCCTCGCCCTTTATAAGGGAGAGGGCAGGGTGAGGGTTAAATAAAACTTACAACCGTTTCTTTACCCACCCATTTCCACTACAGCGAGTGAAAAGTATATTGGGAGGATTATGAAGAGGTGAAAACAGAGAATACAGCCTATTGGGATGGATGTCAGTACAGATAATTATTGAAAAATTTTCTTTCTGCACTCTCCAGCGATCGTATTTTGTTTTTATAATGAATTAATATATACTGGATTGCGAAGAACACTTGAAAAGAGAAGAGGATTTCATGGCGAATAAGGACTTATTTGAGCGGTTGTGCGACTTTTTCGGATTACAAATGGGGGAAGTCCCTGACAGAGAAAACCTATTGACAGCATTTCGCCACACACTTACAGAAGAAAATCTTCTTTTTTATTTTTTAGTTCCCATGTTTGGGGAAATCAGTGAGGATAAATTACGCAATAAGGCGCAACGTAAAGGTTTCTCCGATCCCGAAATTGATAAACATATTGATAAACTTATCAAAGAATCCTTTATTGAGCGCCATTATGGCGAATCAACCGTTCATTATGCCCGAGTTTTTGGCGCTTTTGTCGCAGAGAACCAGGTCAGGAAGAAGAAAGGCACTGCTTTGGGAAAGCGTTATGCCAAATATTGGATGGACCTGGCAGAAGTCTCTACCTATAATCTCCCCACAAAGACCCCCTACGCCCGTGTCCTGCCGGTGGAAAAGACAATATCCACGCAAACGGTGGGTGAGCGGATCCAGATCAACGAGACCATTGAAGACACCAGCCAGGCTGTGCCGTATGATTTCGTGACCGAAATGATTCGGAATACGGATAAAATTGCCCTGGCTGAATGTTACTGCCGCCTTTCCATGGAAATGGCGGGAAAGCCCTGCTCCCATGATAAGGAAACCTGTTTCCTGTTCAATGAAGCAGCTCGCAGCTTGATTGAAACAGGTGTGGCGCGAGAAGTGTCCGTTGAGGAAACCCTTGAGATTGTAAAACGATGTGAAGAGGCTGGATTGGTTCATAATGTCAATAACTGTGAAGATGAAATCACATTCTTATGCAACTGCTGTCCTTGCTGCTGCCCTATATTAGGGGCGCTTAATAAGGGACTGACCAATGTCGGACAACCCTCCCGCTTCATCCCTCATTTTGACCACAGTGCCTGTCAGGCTTGCGCAACCTGTGTGGATATATGTCATGTCCACGCGCTCAATCTGGTTGATGGTGCAATCCACTTTGAGGATGAAGTATGTATTGGCTGCGGCTTGTGTGCCAGCCACTGCCCGCAAGACGCCATCACAATGACACTCAGGGAAAATCCCCGCGAAATATATGAGACTTCTCAGAAGCTCGATGCCAAAATACAACGGGAAGCCATCTTTGGCAAGTTGAAATCCTGGATATTTGGGGGCTAATTCTCTGCTATCTTATCCCATAATAATACGCACCGTGTGCTGACCGCTGTTCTCCTTTATGGGAACATCTTTATTTTCCCTTGTTTCGCCATCCAAAACGACTTGAGTAACGCCGCTTTCGACATGATCTGGATTTTCAACTTGAATATCGTATTGCGAACCATTTCGCTGGAAGGATAAGCGGTATCCATCCCAGGTGTCAGGGATGCAAGGATCAACACTGAAATGATCACCTTCTAATTGAAAACCGAGAATAGCCTCTGTTCCCAGCCGGAATAACCAGCCGGACGATCCTGTATACCAGGTCCAACCGCCATGGCCAACAAAGGGTGGCGTGCTGTAAATATCAGCTGCGACGACATAAGGCTCCACCATATAGCGGTTGGCAGCCTCAATGTCCAAACTGTGAAGGGCTGGATTGAGCATCTTGAACTGTTCAAAGGCCTGATTGCCTTTCCCAAGTTTGGTCAAAGCCCATACCGCCCAAATTGCAGCATGGGTATATTGTCCGCCGTTTTCCCGAATCCCTGGGGGATAACCCTTGATATAACCCGGATCATTGGGCGTTTCATCGAAGGGTGGGGAAAACAGACGGATTAATTGGTCTTGTTCCTGAACCAAGTTGTCTTCAACAGATTGAATGGCTCGTTCCTGCCTTTCATCATGTTCATCTTGGGTGAGGATCGACCAGGATTGTGGCAGGGAGTCAATTTGGCATTCATTGTTGCGATGTGAACCGAGAGGCGTTCCATCATCATAATACGCACGCAGGTACCAATCATCATCCCAGGCGGTTTGGTTGATGACATCCAATATTTCTTCCGCCCGTTGTTCGTGTTCCCGTTTCAATTCGTGTTTATCTATGGTTTCGCATAAATAAGCAAATCGCTTATGGTTTTCATAGAGGAACCATGCCAGCCAGACACTCTCACCCTTGCCTTCAATCCCCACTCGGTTCATGCCGTCGTTCCAGTCTCCGGTGCCTATCAGGGGGAGGCCGTGAGGGCCTTGTGTATCCCCTTGCTCGAGGGCACGACGGCAGTGCTCAAATAAGGTGTATTCCTCATCGCTGAGGTCGTAATGACTGTATCGTTCCTCTTCGTCCTCATCAAGACTATCACCCACCCTGAAGGGGGTTTTCTCATCAAGAATATCAACATCACCTGTTTTCTTAACGTATTCTGCGGTGACATAGACCAACCACAACAAGTCATCGGTGATCCGAGTGCGTACACCCCGGCCGGAGGGCGGCTGCCACCAGTGCAGGACATCACCGGCTTCAAATTGATGCTGCGCAGATCGCAATATGTGTTCCCGTGCGATCTCGGGTTTGCTGGCCAGGACAGAGGTTACATCTTGCAACTGGTCACGGAAACCATAAGCGCCGCTGGATTGATAGAAGGCGGACCGTCCCCAAATACGGCAGCTCAAGGCCTGGTAGGGAAGCCAACGATTCAAAACCAAATCCATGGTTTCTTCAGGCGTTTCAACCTGGAGTGTTCCCAGGATTTCGTTCCAACCCTCAATAACCTCGTCCCAAACAGAGCTGACATGATCAGGATTGGTAAAGGTTTCCACCAGGTCTTGTGCTTGCTTCGCATCTTTGCCCTGACCGAGAACGAAGAGGACTTTCTGAGTTTCACCAGGTTTGAGATTCAGGTGTGTTTGTAAAGCAGCACAAGAGTCTAACCCCGATTCGACCCGGCCTGAGAGCCCCAAGCGCCTGAGTCCCGCGGGATTATGACGGTCGCCAGGTTCTCCCAGAAATTCTCGCCTGTCTGTTGTCAGACCATGCACATTTCGGTCGGATGATAAGAAAGCCACGCGTTGGGAGAACTCTTCGCTGTAGGTATTTCTGGCAAAGAGAGAACCGGTTTTGTTATCAAAAACGGGAACGATGAAATTCCTTGTCTTTTCACGATCGCTGCCCAAAACCCACTCTGCATAATAGGTTGCTGTCAACCGCCGCTGCTCATCAGAAAGGTTTTCAAGGGATAACTCAATAATTTTGATAGGTCTTTCAGTATCCACAAAGATTTTCACGGCTTGCTTCAGCCCACTGTTAATGGATTCAAAAATGGAATATCCCTGACCGTGCCTGACGAAATAATCCACATGCTCACCAGCCGGGAATGGCGTTGGAGACCAGATTTTCCCTGTTATCTCATCCCGCAGATACAGGCTTTCCCCTGATGGATCGGAAACCGGATCATTTGTCCAGGGCGTCAGGCGATTTTCCCCACTGTTTTGTGACCAGGTATAGCCCCCGCCAGATTCGGAGATCAAAAATCCAAGCTGTTCATTTGAAATGACATTGATCCACGGGGCTGGGGTGGTTTGGCCGGGCTCGTGGGTTAGTTTGGGATAATCTTGTAAAAAGATTTGATATTCTCTTCCATCCTGGGTGAACCCACCTAAACCATTATCAAGAATCAAGTCAGATGGCCGTTCGATTTGGTCTTCTACTTCAAATTTGTCTGGATCGCCCGTTGGCACAAAGGGCGGCAGATGGGGATCAATGGCTTTTGCCTGTCTGAGATGGTCTTGTAGATCCCGCGTCTTGAAATCGACAGCGACATTTGCGGCTGTCTTGAGTAATCGCAATTGCGCTTGTTGCATTTGACTGGCTGTGAGAACGAAGATGCCACCTCGTTGATTAACCCAATTGCTGCTGTCCATGACATTGATTGCATGATGGATTTTCTCATTCAATTCATGGGTGTAACCCGCATCCTTTGTGTTGAGGATCACAAGATCGATCATCAAACCCATCTTCCGCCAGTAGGCGTGGGCTTGGAGCGTTTCCTGGAGTGTTTCTAACTCATCTTTGCGGTCAATCATAACCAGGAATATCGGATAGTCTCCTGAGATGCCGAAGGGCCACAAGCCAGATTGCCCTAATTCATTTTCATTGAGCACATCAGCATTGGCCCGCAATTCCGGGATGGGGTAGATGATACGGGATAGGAATTGCTGGTATTTTGCCAGGGATTTCATATCCAGATCCAACGAACGCATTAATTTCTCACTATGTGACTCAGCAGTTGAGAATGCATTATTGACTTTTGTCTCATCCCGATACTTATTGGCTACGGCTTCTGCTTGATCCTTTTCAGGAGAAGCCAGCGTCATGAATGTCAACGTCACAGGCTCGTGGGGGTCCAGAGTTATTCGCCTGCCCAAGGAAAAAATGGGGTCTAAAGTGATGCCTACGGTTTCGGTCAATTGACCTGTGCCTGAGAGGGCAATGGGATTTGATAGATCATGATTGCGCCCAATAAACTTCGCTCTATCGCTCTCATACTCCACTTTCCCTGGCATATCATCGAAAACCATATGTGCCATACCCCTGGGCTCCTCTTCAGAAGACCGTTTTCGTCTTTGGAAATGCAGCATGCGAAGATTTTCATTATATGAACTCTCAATAAACATCTTATTGAATGCAGGATGACGATGGTCTGTCTCTTGTGGTGCTAACACCACCTCGCCATAACTCAGGATACGAATACAGCGCCTTTCAGTGGTCTGGTTTGTAAGCGTCATCTTTTGCAGACAGATATCGTCATCGGGTGTAATCGTGGTTTGCAAGTTGACCCGGATGCCATCCTCAACACGACGGATTTCTGTCATATGTGGCGCAAAGAGCACTTGATATTCTTCTGGTGTGGTTTTCATCGGCTGGTTTCCAATAGACCAGGACTTATCTTCTTCCAGATCCTGGATGAAATACCAAACCCCCCAGGAGTCCATGGTGGAATCCTGGCGCCAGCGGGTGAGGGCAATGTCCTTCCATTCTAAATAGCCGCTGCCCGAATCGCTCAGGACCATCCTCAATTGACCATTGGATAGCGTGTTCACTTCCATGCCGGGTGTACCGGCATCTACCCGCCAGGGTGTTATTGAGATGCCTTGCGCCGCCTTGGTCCGAGAGACCATTTCTGTTTCTTCGGTCCTTTGAATGGGTTCTGTTTGTGGGATCTGCTCTTGGAGGAGCAATTCAGTACTTTGTATGCGAGGATCTTCATGAACCCGATTGATGATTGATGTGTGATTTAGGAAATTTGAGAGGGCGACCATGATCATCCCCTGGTGGTGTGCCATGTAGGATTTGATGATGGCTTTCTCCTGACCAATAGGTAAGCGCGCGGGGGTGTAGTCGATGGATTCAAAGAATCCAAAATGGCCTAATGCTCGTTCTTTTTCCAATGCCTGAATATTTTCAAGCACACGAATTGGATCAACTGCCACAGCCATCAGTGAAGCGTAGGGGGCAATCACCAGATCGTCAGCTAACCCTCTTTTCCTGCCCAGTCCGGGGACGCCAAACCCTTTATATTGATAGTTCTGGGCTTGATCGAATCGGTAATAACTCGACTCTGAGATACCCCAAGGGACATTGTTTTGTTCAGCATACTCAATTTGCGCTCTGACAACCCCCTCACAGGTCTGATCCAAAAGCGTATCAGGATAGGATCGTGTGAATAAATTGGGCATAAGATATTCAAACATGCTGCCATTCCATGACAGCAGAGTAGGAATGCCATCCACAGATGTGAAAGGCCGGCTCATATGAAGCCAATGCGAGCGAGGCACTTCATTCTTCGCAATCGCAAACAAACTGGCTGTGCGTGCCTCGGAAGCGAGTAGATCATAATGGTTCTTGTCCAATCGTCCCGATCCAACCTGATATCCCAGATAAAACACTTCCCTTTTATCATCAAAGAGAAAATTAAATTCCATACGGTCAATATAGAAATCAATTTTTTCAGTGAGAGAATTGATCTGATTAAGGAGGCTGGCACTCTGCTCTCTCGAATGTTTAAGTCCTTTGATGAATTGAGTCATCCATTCATCAAAATTGTTGTCCTCATCCTGGTTTTGGGAAGACATTTGCTGATATTCTTTGGTAGTCTTGAAATTATTCAGAGACTCTATCGTTTTTTTACATAGACTGGGTAATTCTGATATTGAGGTTCGTAAAGCCCGTTTCTCAGTCCAAACCTTAAGAATTTCAGCAAGTTTTTCATTATCAATGTTCTCTAAGTAGGCTGGTCGGTTATGCCAGGTTTTCATCCACGGCGTCAGTTGATCGATTTGTCGTTTAATATTGGCTAAATGCTGATAGATAGCATCTGACCAGTAACGAAAATCTTGCAGGACATCTGGATCTACGGAATTGTCTGAAACCAAAATCTGCTGGATCAGCACATTCATCGGCTCAGATAATCTGTTTTCAAAATCCTGAAGAAGTTCCATTTGTCTTGAGTCGGTAAGGGGCTTTTCCTGGATATCCTCTTGGATCTTCAGGCAATGATTGTATAACGACTCCATCACTTCAGAAAAGGCTTTATTCTCAACAGAATCCACCACCGTACAGAAGATTTCCAAGCTGTCGAACAAACCTTGGAAGAGATCCGTTGGACAAACAGCATGATCTGATACATCCTTCAATGATTGGTACAGGCCAATCAAGCTGGTGCCAAAATTACCACTGTCCACGGTGGAGACATATCTGGGGGATAAGGTTTGTAGGGTCTGTGTATCATACCAATTTAATAAATGCCCTCGATACTTTTCCAGGTTATCCATTGTGTCAAAGCTGTAATCTATCCTATAGACAAAATCAAGGACGCCGATATACCCCATGTCGTATGCTGAGGCTGTTGATATCAACATCAATCCGATATTGGTTGGAGAAGTGCGATGTGCAACCATCCCTTTTGGATCTTCCTGGAAGTGATCTGGCGGCAGCCAGTGATCTTCAGGACCAATGAAACGTTCAAAATACAACCACGTCCGCCTGGCAAGGGTTCTAAGTTTATGGATTTCCTCCTGAGAAAGCTGTGCTTGCGAATCTCTTTCCCTTATGTCGCTGATCCAATAGGCAATTTGGGGAGAAATCAACCAAACCATAAGCAGAGGTAGACTCGCCCAAAGCGCATTGGAATTGACGAAAAGAACAAGCATTCCTACGAAAAGACTCATCAATGGGGCGCCGACCATGCGAGACCAGATAATGCCAATTTTTCGCTGTTTGCCAAAAAGTTTAATGGTGTGGGCTGATGTTTGCCATTGGAGAAACCGCTTGTGGCTAATGTAAATTCTGACCAAGGTAGTAACGATGGCGTCAATCATCGTCAGTGTTTCAAAGGGAAGAAAAACCAACCAAAACACCCAACGGTAAAAGGCTGTTTTGATATTTGTGATCACATTGGCTTTTGCGCCCATTAAGAAACGAGAGGAAAGCGAGGTGACGATATTTTTGAACAAAGTGAACGCAGAAATAAATAAAACCAGGACTGTCCAAACCCAAGACCGATCTTGAAAAAACAGCCAACCCGCAATAAGTGAGAAGAATGTCGCTGGGGCAAGCAAGCTGCGGCGTAAATTATCCAGTATTTTCCAGATATCAATCGAAGAAAATGGGTTGGGCTCCTTCTCATTGCCACTTACAGGCACCTTTGGGAAGAGCCAGGGCAACAACTGCCAATCCCCACGAACCCAACGGTGCAGTCTTTGGATATGGCTTGCGTAGTCGGGGGGATATTCTTCAAAGAAAACAACATCGGTGACCAAGCCTGCCCGCCCATGGAGCCCTTCAAACAGGTCATGACTGAGCAGTGCGTTTTGAGGGGCTTTCCCCTTTAGACTACGCTCAAAGGCTTCAACATCATAAATCCCTTTGCCCACATAAATGCCCTCACCAAACAAGTCTTGATAGATATCAGAAACAGCCCGTGTATATAGGTCAAGCCCCAAATCCCCTGCAAAAACGTGGGTAAAGATGGATTTGATGACACTTGTCGGTTTGACCTCGGTGCGAGGTTGTAGGATGGTATATCCATTAATCACCTGGGTTGTGCCTTGTTTAAATTCAGCCTTATTAAGGGGGTGGGCAATTGTGGCGATCAACGAATTGGCGCTGTCACGAGGGATGATCGTGTCGGCGTCCACGGTGATCACATATTTTACATCACTGAGAAAACTTAATTCACCCACGATCGTATCGAAACTGTCGTCAAATTCTTCCAGTAAAAATCGATTAAAATCCGCCAATTTTCCACGTTTACGCTCCCATCCCAACCAGGCGTCCTCTTTGGGATTCCACTGTCTGAGCCGGTGGAAAATATAAAAGGGCCGGCGGCCTTCATCCCCGCGATAGCGTTTATTTAGAGCATGAATGCCATCCACAGCCGCGTTGATCAAGCTGTCATCTTCTGGCATTGTTTTCTCCGGCGCATCGCCAAAATCTGTCAGCAGGACAAAGCCAATATTACGATCGCGATTCGCGAGGTAATGCAGCTCTATCTGACGAAGAAGGAAATTTATCTCGTCCTGTGTTGTGAGCAGTGCCGGTATCGCAATGACTGTCCGGGATTCCTTTGGTACGGATTCGCTGTAATCCATTTTCGGGAGGATGTTAGGGGAAAGAGAGGCAGTTAATACAGAATTGATCAGATTAACCGCGACGCTGGAAGCTGGGATAATATTGAGCAGCCCTATTATCACCAATTCAAGCGGCGTTGATAATATTGAACGAGCTAGGAGGATTAAACAAAGGACGACTGCGACGGTAACAAGGCTGATGCTTCCCAGGTAGAAGGCTGTACGATGTTGTTTGAGGAACGCACTCAATTTATCCTTACCATTCTTCTGGTAATTGATTTTCGATTTTAATGTTTCTTCCCCAGCATCAATAAGATAAAAACCAACATGATTGGTCTTTTGTCGTTCTTCAGCAGATTGATCAGCCAAATCTACCACGGCTTGGGCGGCTTCTAGCTCTGTCAGGCTAGATTTCTCTGCTAAGGCTTCAACTTTCTTGCGATAGTCATCCCGGGTCTCGAAATCCATTTTTGAATAGATCCGAGCGGGATCATTACGAAGAATCTCTTCCACCTTCGAGTGGGATTCAAATAAGTCCTTCCAATCGATGCGATCAAAGAGGATTAAAGTTCTCAAAGCTCGAGCAATGATCTCGTCTGAGTCTTCTATATCAATATTAAATTTCGTGGAAGGGAAGGAAGGGGTTTCGTCTTCAATCAGGTCATAAATCGTTCCAGAGATAACCTCAACCAGAGCCAGCCTCAGCATGAGCGGTAATGCCCACAATTCACTCATTTGTAAGTTGGTATCTTGTTGATAAGCCTCAAGGAATTGATTAATATTACTCCTGACGATATCCACATTAAAATAAAGGACCATAGCCCTGGCGAGATGGTAGATCCTTGGCACGTCCCTTTCATCTTTGATCGCAGGGAGTTTCGCAAAATAATCCTCAGGAAGATCATCCTGAATAATCTCGATAGCTTCCTGAACGACATAAAAATTATCCAGGAACCATTCCACTCCTCCGGTGGAAATTTTCTTTTTTTCCGCCATTTTTGTGAGGATCTTATAAGCTCGAGCAAGATCTTTTGAATAATCTGCTGTTTTTTCTACAATCGAATAATTGTTCGATTCTGATTTAATATTTTTCGTCTCATCTATTAATCTACCAATGAAAGCATCAAAGGTCATTTCAGTGGGGTGTTTCTTACCTGAAACATCCAGCATGCGTTAATGTCCTTTCGACTGTTCCGCGTATTTCTCTGCTAATGATTTTTCTACTTCGTCTTGAGATAAATCTTGTATGATCAGCAAGGGCGTTGTTCCATACACAATGAAATTTAGGGCAATTTTGCCATAGGGCCAGCGATTTTCGCCTGAATAACCATGGGCACTCAGAAGAACCAAATCAATTTTTTCTCGATCAACAATATTATGCAAGGCTATCGTCGGATTTTTTGAGGACTCGATAATCGTTTCAACGTCATGGCCTTCAAATTGATGTTCAATATTCTCCAAATAATTCTCTGATTCTTCTGCATTAATCTCATTAAGTCGGGTAACCAATTCCTTGTCTTCATCACTTAATGGTGTCTGCCTGGGTAGTCTAGGTTCCTCAACAATGTGTGTTAGAAAGAGTTTTGAATCGTGAACGGCTGATATTGATTTTGCTAATGTTAAAACGCATTCCGCCCTTTTGGATCCATCCAAAGGGAGCAGCAATCTGTCATAGGTCAACCCCTCTAATTCTTCTTTCATATCTTGATAGGAGCGAATAATCATGACCGGCATAAAGGATTTAAGCAGCACTTTTTGGACAACGCTGTTGATGTTCCATTGAGAGATACCACTGCTGCCATGACTCGCAAGAATGATTAGATCAACCTCTTCGTGGCGGGCAAATTCAATAATCTGCTGTGCAGGATTTCCCTCCATAACCCGAATGTCGCTCTCCAAATCAATATCCGCCAATCGCTTTTTTACTGCTTTAAGATAAGCTTCTGCTTCAGATTTACGCATTTGCCAATCCATGGGATTGATCATGCCTTCTTGATTGGCTTTTTTCTCGTGGTAAACGACCCTTAAGAGCGTTAATCGAGAATCAAATGCATTTGCCAAGGCAACCGCATGGGGCAGCACCCTCTCTGCTAAAGATGACCCATCCAGCGGTAAGAGAATGTGTTCAAACATAACAAGGAACTCCTCAGGAAACTTGAACTTTCGTACGAATAACCAGGCATTAAGCCTGGTTGTTTTAATAATTTTAGGTTTATATTAATTGTGGACGAAAATAATTTTGATGAGGGGTGTTAAAGATTGCAAAAGGATTTGATTTTCGTTGGCGTGGTTGGAAAAATGTTGGCTTCAATTATTCAATGGCGCATAACGTTCCGATAAGGGTGTAAGGTAATTATGGAGTATTGGCTGGTCTTTTCCAAAAGACAATAGGTATAATAAGGTTTGATGGTAATTTAGGCGGATTTACCCGTGGATTTACTTTTAATGTTCATTGAGGTAGGTATTTAAAATACGATTAATTCACAAAGAATAGAATCAACTAAAATAGAAATGTTGACTTAATAAGATGAAAAATGGAAGGGATTTTTGCGGCATACTTGACATTGCGCCTTTTGCATGTGTTTTGATGGCAGATGATTATGGCATTAAGTATATGAATCCGGTTATGATGAATTTCTTACATCCGACACAAGAAAAAGATTTGGACGGGGAAAAGTTTCTACAATTCCTCCCCGAAGAGGAGCACGCACCATTTTTTGACTTCGTATCCAAACTCAATAAACCAGTTAATGAGCAGAAATGGCGAGTATTCAATATTATTGATAGCAATCAAGAACATAAGAAACTTTTAATTAATGGTGTCAATAACTCTGATAAGCTGCCCTTATCCTCCGTTTATTTTCTTGTCGGTATGCCGTTATTTAATGAAAACCTGAGGAAAATCCTTCCGGATTTCATTGATCAAGATCTGATCGACAAAATTTCTTACAATAAATATGAAACAATTTTTGACAGCGCTACGATTGGGATTCTTGTCCTGGATGAAAATGGGTATGTAGACGAGGTTAATCAAACATTCACAGAGTATTTTAATCTCACCAAAGAAGAAACCTATAATAAACACTTTACAGATTTGTTCATCAATGTTATTGAGGAAGATTTCGATAAATTGATAAGAATGGTCAATGCTGCCAAAACACGCACTGTTAAGAATATTATTACCATGGAAAATGTTGAAGGAGAACATAATATCCTTGAGGTCTCTCTGGAGAGCATTGATTCATATGGTCAAAACGAAAGCATGATCATGATGGTCGCTGAGGACATCACTGAAGAACAAGACACACAAGCCGCTTTGATTCAGTCCGAAAAACTAGCCCTCACTGGCAGGCTGGCAGCTTCCCTGGCCCATGAAATTAATAATCCATTACAAACATCCATCGGGTGTTTGGGATTAGCTGATGAAATGCTTAACGATGAAGACCGTGATTTGAGCGTTTATATCAATATGGCGATGGAAGAATTGCAGCGCAGCGCAAGAATCGTTAAAAAATTGCGGGATTTGAATCGGAGCACAGACCCTGAGGACAAAGATCCCATCGATTTGCAGGAGCTGTTGGACGGTGTACTTGTTCTCACAAAAAACCGATTGTATGACCGAAATATCGTGCCGGTCTATCCCTATCAAGGGCCGCGGCCAATTGTTCCTGCTTCGAAGGACCTGATTCAACAGGTGTTATTAAATTTGATGATGAACGCCATTGATGCTCTGCCGGACGGCGGGAATATCTATCTGGATATTCTGCAAACGAAAAACCCAAAAGGCGTCACTGTTAAAATTCGGGACACCGGTGTTGGTATGTCTCAAGAGATTATGCAAAATCTTTTTGATCCCTTTTTTACAACCAAAGAAGAAGGCCTCGGATTAGGCTTATATATTTGTAAAAGGATCGTTGACGACCATAATGGTAAATTATCAGTAGAAAGTGAACCAGGCCAGGGTACTGAATTCTCTGTATGGTTACCTGGATTTACTGAGAATAATCAGGACGAGGAGTAAACTCAATGGAAAAAATTCACACGCTCGTAGTTGACGATGAACAAGGCATTCGTTTTTTTGTGGAAGAAACGCTTCACCGCAGCGGACATGATATCACCACAGCAAAATCCGGCGAAGAAGCATTGGAAACCCTCCGTGATACGCCTTTTGATATGGTCATCTTGGATTTGAAGTTGGGCGGGAAGGTTGACGGCATCAAAGTCCTTGAAGCTATCCGTTGGCGATGGCCTGAAACAAGCGTGATTATATTAACGGCCCACGGCAGTCTCGATTCCGCATTGCAAGCTATCGATCACGGCATAGAAAAATATGTTCAAAAACCGCTTTCACCGCAAGAACTGCGTCAAGTTGTAGAAGAAGTCCTAAAAGAGAAGGAGGCTGATCGGCAATCAACAAAAGACGAAAGGCACAAAATCCTCCGTAAAGGGCCATTTGAAGTTGATGAAGGTTTACACCGGGTGAAAATGGGAGAAGAAAAACTTGACTTAACTCCAAGCGAATTTAACCTGATCGTGCATCTATTGCGTAATGATGACAGAGTGATCTCCCCAGAAGAGCTGGTTGAGGTCGTCCGTGGTTATAAACCAGAAGATGTCATTGAAGCACGGCAAATCATTAAATGGTATGTGCATAGATTACGTCAAAAAGTAGAGCAGGATTCATCCCATCCAGAGTACATATTAAATGTCAGAGGTGTGGGGTACCGGATAAAACCAGCACCTTAGGTGCTTTGGATCTAACTGATCCTATCAATCCCAACTTAATTCTAACTAAACCGCATAAATCCAAACATAATTCTGGTGAAAACTGAACAGTAAAAAGGGGATTTTATCTTATGATATCTGTTGTTAATGTTTGGTTGATGCCATTACTGCTACATCAGGATATTTATTGAATTTTATGAATAAGAAAAACATCATCCTGTTCGAGCGATACGCAGGGGTGCGTTTTGTATTGGAGAGGAGCCTGTCAAAATATAAGGACGATATTAACATTTCTTCTTCCCACGGAATGAAGGACATTAAGAATTTTATTGATGACAATGATACAGATCTTCTCATCACCGAATTATGTAAAACGGATGCATATGGATTGGAAATTTCGCGCTATGCAAGGAAAAAATTTCCTAATTTACCGATTATTTGGATCACTGTGATGGGTTGTCACGAATGCCGTGAAGAGCGGAAAAGGCTTGGAATCTTTCTATGTATCGAGAAGCCTCTTGAGGTAGGGGAGTTTAGACGGGATATACTGGATGCATTAAAAGTTTGAAAGTAAAAAGGTAATTTTTCCCACTAATAATATAAAGTGAATACGAAGTTTGATACTTGAGACTGTCTTCTTATCGGTTAAAATTGATGATATGCGTAGTTTATTGTGATTAGGACTCTGGAAATGCGAAAAATAGCGGCAATTAACGGATTTGGCAGAATTGGTCGACTTGTTTTTAGGCACCTCATAAAAAGTGAAGTAATTGATGTGGTTGCTGTCAATGACATTGCTCCTTTGGATAATTTGTTATATTTATTGAAATATGATTCCACACAGAGAAATCCAGATCTCCAGCTTAAAGAAAAAGATCGGTCCTTTATCTATGGAAACAAAGAAATTGCATTTTATAGCGTGGCAGATCCAACTCAACTGCCGTGGAAGGAACAAGGGGTTGAGATCGTTATTGAGTCAACGGGATTCTTTTCTGATCGGGATCAATCAACAAAGCATCTCGAAGCCGGCGCTAAGCGAGTCATAATCTCAGCCCCATCAGATAAAGTGGATCAAACCATATGTATGGGCGTTAATGAAGAAACATATGACAGTAAAAATGATATTATCATATCAAATGCTTCCTGTGTGGTTAACTGCCTTGCACCTGTAGCAAAGATATTGGATGATCACTTTAGGATTAAATCTGGCATTCTGACAACCGTTCAAGCCTATACCCATTCACAAAATATTGTGGATGCTCCAAATGTCCGCTGGCGTCGGGGTAGGGCAGGTGCTGTGTCACTGGTTCCAACAAAAACCGGGGCTGAAAATACTATTGCCAAAGTGTTGCCCCAGCTTGCGGGAAAAATAGACAGTATGGCTATACGCGCACCTGTCCCTGCAGGATCACTCATCGATTTTAAAGTTCATACAAAGAAACCTGTGTCAGTGGATGTAATAAATCAAGCATTTATTGATGAATCTCACACTGAGAAATTGAGGGGTATCCTTGGTACCACAATTGATGAATTGGTCTCAGCAGATATCATCGGGAGTAATTTTTCAGCTTTGGTTGATCTTAAATCAACAGCCATCGTTGGCGATCATGATCTAAGGGTTTTGGCTTGGTATGACAATGAATGGGGATATGCCAGACGCTGTGCTGATCTGGCGGAGTACATCGCTAAAACATGAATCATTAAAAACCAAAAGTAATCAAATGGGGGAAAAGATTTAATACCATTTTATCAAACGAACTTCCAACCAGCCAAACCCATCCCAATTTATTCGGCAACACTTTCCGCTCGTCTGAAAATACACGTCTCATTAGGATTAAGTTGTATGTTTTGTGTTCATTTAAACAACAAGAAAGGATAAAGAGAGATGGCTACAAAAGTTGCAATCAATGGATTTGGGCGTATTGGACGACTCGTTTTCAGACATCTGATGGATAACGATGCCTTGGATGTCGTTGCGGTCAATGATATTGCTCCAATGGACAATTTGCTGTATTTATTGAAATTTGACTCTGTTCAAAGCACACCAAAAGAAGAGATTAAAGCGAATAACAAAGGTTTCACTTTTGGAAACAAAGAAGTCGCTTTCACCAGTGAGAAAAACCCTGCCGATCTTCCCTGGAAGGAAATGGGCGTAGAAATCGTTATCGAATCAACGGGTTTCTTCACAGACCGGGAAGGGGCATCGAAACATTTAGAAGCCGGCGCTAAGCGAGTCATAATCTCAGCCCCAGCGAAGAATGCGGATCGTACAATTTGCTTGGGCGTCAACGAAGAAGATTACGATGCAGAGAAAGACACCATCATCTCCAATGCTTCCTGCACGACAAACTGCCTGTCACCAGTTGCAAAAGTGCTAGATGAACATTTTGGCATCGCTTCAGGCATTTTAACAACAATTCATGCGTACACAAGTTCTCAGGCCATTGTCGATTCCCCAAAGAAAAAGTGGCGCCGCGGCCGCGCTGGTGCAGTCTCTTTAGTTCCAACCACAACCGGTGCAGCCATTGCGACAACCAAAGTTCTGCCGCAGCTTGAAGGCAAAATGGATGGAATGGCTATCCGCGCACCAATTCCGGTGGGATCAATCATCGATTTTACGGTTCATACGGAGAACCCGGTCACTGTTGAAAAAGTAAATCAGGCTTTCCGAGACGCAGCGGAGTCCAAAGGTATGAAGGGAATATTGGGTGTAACTGATGAAGAATTGGTTTCTGCTGATATTATCGGAAGCCCTTATTCTGCATTGGTCGACCTTGAATCAACAATGGTTATTGGTGATCACGATTTGAAGGTATTAGCCTGGTATGACAATGAATGGGGCTATTCCCTTCGCTGTGTTGACTTGGCTGAATACGTCGCCAAATCATAACAAGAGACATATAGAGGAGTAAGAAATGAATAGAGGGATTAGGTTATTTAAAATATTCGGCATCACCATCCGTTTGGACTGGAGTTGGCTGCTTATTCTATTGTTGGTTGTTTGGAACCTCTCCAGCGCTTTTGCCCAGGTTCATTCAGATTGGTCCCTTGGTTTTTCCATCACAATGGGCGTCATTGCAGCACTGATATTTTTCCTGTCGGTGCTGCTTCATGAATTAGCACACTCCCTGGTAGCAAAATCACAAGGCATTCCTGTCAACAGCATTACATTGTTCCTTTTCGGCGGTGTTTCTAATATCCGCGAAGAGCCAAAATCGCCTGGATCTGAATTCCTTATGGCGATTCTCGGCCCTGTGACAAGCTTGGTGATTGGTTTTGGCTTATTGCTGATTGCAAGCATAGGGATTGAAGCGCCCAACATTCAGGATATTCAGCCGATGGAATTCATTGGCTCACTCAACGCTGGGCGGACCCTGGCGTTTTGGCTGGGATCCATCAATATTTTCCTGGGCATTTTTAACCTAATCCCTGGATTTCCTCTGGACGGGGGCAGGGTGTTAAGATCAATTTTCTGGGCTATCACCAAGAACCTTCGGAAGGCAACCCGATGGGCATCTTTTGTGGGTCAGGCTGTTGCCTGGGCGATGATTATCAGCGGTATCGCCATGGTCTTTGGTGTCCAAATTCCATTTTTTGGCCAGGGTTTAGCGAATGGCCTATGGATGATCTTGATTGGCTGGTTCCTGAATAATGCCTCAACTCGAGGTTATCAGCAATTGGTCGTCCGGGACATTTTGGAAGATGTGCCTGTACGCAGGATGACGAAACGCAATCCACTCACGGTCCCTCCGAATATCACCGTGGATGAGTTGGTAGAAAATTACATCATGCAAAGCGATGATCATGCCTTTCCCGTCGTGGAAAACGATCAATTGGTGGGCATTGTCTGTCTGGATGACGTCAGACCCATTCCTGGGGTAGATCGATCGTCAAAACGCGTGTCTGACATCATGACACCTCGTTCAGAATTAATTACAATCGCTCCTGACGATGGGGCCAGCGAAGCATTAACTGAGATATCGAAGCGATCTATTCGGCAGCTAGTGGTGATGGACGCCGATGAGATGGTTGGATTGGTTCGCAGGCGCGATATTGTCCGCTTCCTACAACTGCAATCTGAAGAGTTTTAAATCTAAGACATTTTGCTAGGTAAGGTTTGGTAAGTAAACCCCATTTGGGTTTATACAAGTAAAACTTGGAGGTCAACAATATGCAATTGATAAGTTCAGCATTTGATAATGAAGAGAGAATTCCAGTTCGGTATACCTGCGAAGGTGAAAACATTTCACCTGCACTTTCTTGGGAGGGTGTACCAGAGAATGCAGAGACAATGGCTTTGGTCGTGGATGATCCTGATGCCCCAAGCGGTACATTTACCCATTGGGTGTTGTATAACCTGCCCCTGATTCCTTCTCAGCTTGAGGAGAGAGAATCCTTAAGCGATCGACTTTCTGAGGGTTTGCGCGAAGGATTCAACGATTTTGGCCGGCAAGGGTATGGCGGGCCATGTCCGCCGCGCGGTCATGGTGATCATCGCTATTTCTTCCGCTTATACGCCCTTGACCAGGAGCTGAACCTGACCGGACGGGTGACCCGCGATCAGTTGATGGATGCAATGGAAGGCAAACAATTGGATGAAGCTGTGTTAATGGGCCTTTATTCCCGTTCATAACGCAGTCTCTTTATTTAGGAAGTTAGGCATAAATGCCTGTCCAAAATACAGAAATCGCGGACATTTTCTACGAAATCGCTGACCTTCTGGAAATTGAAGGTGCTAATCCATTCCGTGTGCGCGCCTATCGTGACGCAGCAAGGACGATAGAAGGGCATCCGCGCAGAGTGTTTGAAATGGTTGAATCAGGAGAAACATTAGAGGATATTCCTGGAATTGGGGAGGATCTGGCGAATAAGATTGAGGAAATCGCCACTACAGGAAACCTGGCCTTCTATGAAAAACTACTTTCCCGGACACCACATTCATTAATTCAATTATTGGATATCTCCGGATTGGGACCAAAACGGGTTCAAAAACTGTATCAAGAATTAGGGATCTCCAACATTGAAGAATTACGAGCTGCAATTGAATCGGGTGAAGTTGAAAAGCTCGAGGGATTTGGACAAAAAACCGTAGAAAATATCCTTGAAGCATTGGAAGCCGATTCCTTCCAGGAAGAACGCACCCGGCTGGATATCGCCGAACAATTTGTCGACCCCTTAGTGAATTTTCTCCGCCATGACGATTCTGTGCAGGAAGCGGCAATTGCAGGCAGCTACCGTCGTAGGAAGCCCACTGTGGGGGACCTGGATATTATCGCAGTCAGCAATGAAGGTAAGCGTGTCGCTGAGGCCTTTGTCAACTATGACTCGGTTGCTGAGATCCTCTCAAAGGGAGAGACAAAATCATCAGTCAAACTGCGATCGGGTCTGCAAGTTGATTTAAGAGTCGTTCCCGAGGAAAGTTATGGCGCAGCACTTTTGTATTTCACAGGTTCCAAGGCCCACAACATCCATCTACGGAACATGGCGGTTGATCGCGGTTTAAAGATCAACGAATACGGCGTGTTTGAGGATGACGAACGCATTCTTGGTGCCACTGAAAAGGAAATTTATGAGTATTTTGAGATGCCTTATATTGAACCTGAACTCCGCAAAGATACCGGCGAAATCGAAGCTGCTCTTAATCACGAACTGCCACATTTAATTGAACTTGATGATATTCGGGGCGATCTACAAATGCACACGGTCTCCAGCGACGGCGATCACACCGTGGCTGAGATGGCTGAAGCTGCAAAGGCATTGGGGTATGCGTATATCGCCATTACTGATCATTCCGCCTATATCGGCGTTACTGAAGGACTGGAGGCGGATGATATTGATGCCTACATTGATAAGATTGATACCTTCAACAACTCTCATGATGGGATTAGGGTACTGAAGGGTGTTGAAGTTGATATTCATGAAGATGGAAGCCTCGACCTTCCTGATGAAGCTTTGAAAAAACTGGACATCGTCTTAGGCTCAATCCATTCCCACTTTAATCTCAGCGAAGAAAAACAAACAGAACGCATACTGCGAGCAATGGACAATCCTTATTTCAACATCTTAGCGCATCCGACAACCCGCAGGATCGGCTCTCGGGAGCCTATTGCTCTGGATATGGAACGAATTATGGAAGCTGCACTGGAAAAAGGATGTTTTTTGGAGATTAATGCCAGCCCAGAGCGTCTGGATCTCTGGGATCAATATATACGGCTTGCCGGCGATATGGGTTTGATGCTGTCCATCTCAACCGATGCCCACCGAAAAAGCGGTTTGTCTGATATGAAATACGGCGTCTTTCAAGCCAGACGGGGATGGGCTGAGAAATCCCAAATCCTAAATACCAAGCCCTTGGATAAATTATTGGAACTTATTAATCGGACGTAAATATTGAAGAAAAAAGTAAGAAAAATAAAGTTGAATTAGAAAAGGAGCGTGTTTCATTGAGAACAACAAGTGAAATTGTGAGATATTTGACCCGACATTACCAGGAAAAGAATGGCGAGATCACTGAAGACCTGCTGCCAGAACAGGTGAACGATCTCGTCAATCAGATGGCGGACTTTCTTGAGGAACGGTTGGAAGAGGATACCCCACACAAAGTCATATGGGATGATTTTCGATCCGCCCCCGAAGACAATGCTGCATCCCTGGCAGGTGTGCTGGAACCCTTATTTGAAGCGCAACCTGCAGTTCGTGAACGCGTGGATGGCTTTATGCAAAGCGTCACAGCCATTGAGGCACAACTTTCGGATCAAGCACCCATTGAGCACCCTGAAGAATCCCTCAAAGCGCGTCCTGGTGGGCTGGTTCCCGATAATGGGGAGGAATCATCTGTTATGGCTGACACAAGGCAGGAGAAAAACCCGCCCGCATACTTATACAACAATGAAAGGGCAGGTTTTGAATCGGATCGAGAGAAACCAGTTTCCAACCCATTCATGGTAGGGAAAAACGCCCAGGTGATCTACATGCCTAATGAAGAAATGCAATTTCCTTTTATGTTTATGCATCTCGGCAGGCTGTCTGAGACCTCTCAGGATCTGAATCCTCAGGAAAAACAAACCCTGCAAGAGAATTTGCAGGAAATCCGATTTCAATTGACGGGCAAACAACCTTATGATGAGGCAGAAATAGGAAACGCCTTTGAAACGATTTGGGAAACGGCACCATCCTATGCTAATGCTTTGATTGAAAGCCTTCAGAGACACGTTGATGAACTGCCCATTGAAACTCAGGATTTTATCATTCAACTCCACACACCGCTTCATTAAGACGTAATCCAGAAAGGAGTATCATGGATTTGATTTCAAAAGAAACCATAACCAATCTCATCGAAAGCTGTAATGGCATGGCAGTTTCAATCTACATGCCAACGTATGTGAGCGCTCGAGAGGCTCGGCAGAATCCTGTCCGCCTTAAAAATTTGACAGATCAAGCGGAAGAAAAGCTGCAGCAAGCTGGTCTAAACGAAAATGAGGTTAAAGATTATCTCGCGCCTCTCTTTGACCTGATTGATGATGAGATATTTTGGCAGGAACAAGACGAAGGACTGGCTCTGTTCCTGGACGAAGACGAATTGCGCATATTCCATCTCCCCAAACGATTTGACGAGTTGACAATTGTTGGGCCGGCCTTTCATATCACACCCCTCATACCCATCTATAAGGGCAGCGGCCCGTTCTACCTCCTTGCCTTAGATCAGAAGGAACCCAAGATATATACAGGCTCAAAGTATAAACTCGTTCAGATTGAAGATTTGGACCTTCCAGATAGTTTACAAAAGATGTTCAACGAGTTTTATGAGTTCCACAGCCATCTACAATTTCACACTAAAACAGCCACGCCTAACCCTGATGTGGCTGATGGAAGAGAGGGAATGTACTTTGGTCGTGGTGGGGATGATATTGATGAAAACGCAGAAATCCGCAACTATTTTCACCGATTCGATGAAGCTTTGATGGATTTTCTGGATGGGGAAGGCGCACCTCTGGTCCTGGCGGGATTAGGATATTTACATCCCTTATACCGGGAGGCCAATACCTATCCGAATCTACTTGATGAGGGGATTACAAAAGATATTGATCCCTTATCAGCAGAAGAATTACACGATGAATCTTGGGCAATGGTCCAAGAAAAATATGAAACAAATGTGAATAAAGCCAAAGGTGTGTATCAAAAATTACAGGATAAGGATGGCGACACAACTGACAATATTAACACGATTGTATCCGGTGCCCATTTCAAACGGGTTCACAGCTTGTTTGTAGCAGAAAATGAACATGTTTGGGGACAGTTTAACAGTGAAGAAAACGAAGTGATCCTTACAGAGGAAAAACAACCCGAAAGTCAAGACCTGCTTAATTACGCCGCCACTCACACCTTCATTAATGGTGGGAATGTCTTGGTCTTGCCGAAAGAGGATATACCTGGGGAAAAGCCTGCAGCGGCGATTTTACGCTTCTGACAATAACTCTTTACCAGCCGGCTGGTGTATCTTTGTCGGCTGGTTTTGGGTTACAACCACATATCCAACGCAATGTCCTCATTCCTAACCATTCCTCAACTACAGTCATATAGGAAAACATGGCTGCATTGATAAGATAGAAAAGACATACAAAATATTCGTAAAAAGGAGCTTGACTCTTACCCTTATGGCAGATCCTTCATCAGATAGAATAACCAAAAAAGCTTGGGCGGAATCGGAAGATTCAGTCATTGAATCACTCAGCGTTGACCCACAAGTGGGATTAACAGAAGATGATGTCCAGCAGCGCCAAGATCAATACGGAAAAAACCGACTCCGCACCGAGGAAGAAAAAACTGTACTTCAAATAGCGATTGATCAATTTAATAGTCTGATTATACTATTATTGGCTGTTTCTGCGCTTTTATCTTTTCTGTTTGGAGATTTTGTCGAAGGATTTGCAATTATCGCCGTAATTTTCATCAACGCAGCCATTGGGTTTATCACGGAATTGCGCGCTGTACGATCCATGGAAGCCCTAAGAGAAATGACAAGAGTTACAGCTAAAGTCCGTCGAGACGAGAGCGTGCATGAAATCAGTGCCAGGGAAATTGTTCCTGGCGATATCCTCATCCTTAGTGGGGGAGACGTGGTCACTGCCGATGTGCGGTTGATTGAAGCTTCGAAAATGAAGATCAATGAAGCACCCCTGACTGGCGAATCTTTACCTGTAGATAAACAAGTTGAAACACTTTCAGAAGACACGCCCCTGGCAGATCGATCCAATATGGCATATAAGGGCACATCGGTTGCCCGCGGTGCAGGGGAAGGCGTGGTGATTAACACTGGAATGGATACGGAGTTAGGCAATATTTCCACCCTCGTTCAGGAAGCAGAAGAGGAAGCAACCCCTCTCGAAGAAAAATTGGACGCTCTGGGTCGTAAGCTCATTTGGGTGACCTTGGGATTGGCAGTTATCGTTGCTATTTCAGGGTGGGCCTCTGGAAGAGAGCTGCGCTTGATGATCGAAACAGCTATTGCGTTGGCCGTCGCATCTATCCCAGAGGGGCTGCCCATTGTGGCTACTGTAGCGCTAGCTCGGGGGATGTATCGCATGGCCAAACGCAATGCACTGATCAATAAACTCTCATCCGTAGAAACCTTAGGTGCGACCAGCGTCATCATAGCAGATAAAACAGGAACCTTGACTGAGAATCAAATGACAGCGACGAATATCATGATGCCTCAAGGTGAAGTGACGATTGATGGCGAAGGCCTTGATTTGGAAGGGGATTTTTCCTGGGAAGACATTAATAATAAATCAAGTGATGAATCGAAATTAAACGAATTACTGAAAATAGGGGTTCTATGCAACGATGCATCACTGAATTTTCGGGATGGGAAAGTTGATGAAGCTATCGGTGAACCCATGGAAATCGCTTTGTTGATTGCAGGGCGAAAAGCGGGTATGAAGCGAGATGAACTGGTTGAAAAAACTCCCGAAGTCCGCCAGGTAGCCTTTGAACAAGCGACGAATATGATGACCACCATCCACGAGGTACAGGACGGTACCGAATTTCTGTATGCTGTGAAAGGAAGTCCAGAAGCAGTACTGGACGCGTCATCGACCATTGCGAACAATGGGGAGCAAAAGGAATTTGACGAAAACGCTAAGGAAGATTGGTTAGCAAAGAACGAAGAATTGGCCAATCGAGGTTTAAGAGTGATTGCAGTTGCCAAAAAAGTTGAAGACAGCCATGATATTGAGCCTTATGAAGGTCTTATTTTTCTCGGATTGGTAGGGTTGATGGATCCTCCCAGGGATGAAATCAAGCAAGCCATCGAGCGTTGCAAGACAGCCGGCATCCGGGTAATCATGGCTACTGGTGACCATGGTGAAACAGCCAGGGAAATTGCCCAGTCCGTCAATTTAGTCACCTCCAAAGACGCACCTTATCTTTTAGGAAAAGACTTAAAGGATATTGAGGATCTTACTTCAGAACAGCGAAACCAGTATCTCAATACACAGATTTTTGCTCGTGTAGATCCCGGACAAAAACTTGACTTGATTGCCTTACATCAAAGCAACAATGCCATTGTTGCGATGACAGGCGATGGCGTCAATGACGCACCAGCTTTGAAGAAGGCGGATATTGGTGTCGCCATGGGGCAGCGGGGGACACAAGTGGCAAAGGAAGCTGCGGACATGGTCTTGGAGGATGATTTCTTCGGAACCATCGTCAGCGCTGTAGAACAGGGCCGAGCAATTTTCAATAACATCCGAAAATTTGTGTTGTATTTATTATCCTGCAATATCAGCGAGATCATGGTGGTCACACTGGCTTCGGTACTCAGTATGCCATTGCCAATACTACCCTTACAAATCTTATTCTTAAATCTAGTGACCGATGTCTTTCCCGCACTGGCGCTTGGCATGGGTGAAGGGGATCCCCAATTGATGAAAGAGCAGCCCCGGGATTCTGATGAGCCCATTATGACCAAACGTCATTGGTTCACAATGAGCATTTTTGGTCTGTTGATAATGGGTGCTGTGCTGACAGGGATGACAATATCACTAAACACCTTAGGATTTGATAATTCAAAGTCCACCACAATCTCATTCTTAATCCTGGCCTTTGCCCAACTATGGCATGTGTTTGATATGCGTGAAAACGGCACGAATATCTTCAAGAATGGTGTGACGGAGAATAAATACGTTTGGTTTGCATTGCTCATTTGCATTGCATTGTTGTTAGCTTCTGTTTATGTTCCATTCCTCTCAAATCTATTGTCACTGGTTGACCCGGGGCTAAATGGGTGGTTGGTCATTATTGCCGCCAGCCTGACCCCCATGGTGATCGGCCAGATACTAAAATCATTAAGACTTGTGAAATAAATCAGAAAGGGAACGATGCCAGATTTACCAGAATTTCCATTTGATTTTGAATTTATCAACGAAACAGACCAGCCAGATGCTGAATTCTATCAATTGGCTTATGACGAGATTACGACGGTCGCAGAAGGTCACAATGACATCACAGGCGCTCATGTCTCATTGGAGGAATTAAGCGCAGAAGAAACACCCCACGCCTATCAAGCCCGGGTGGTTCTGTATGTCCGACCTTCAAACATAACAGCGACTGAAAAAATGCCCTCAGCATTGAGCGCCATGCAAGAAGCGCTTGATGAAGCGATGAGGCAGGTAAGAGAAAAAAGAGAAAAATTAAAGAACTACGAATAGACAAATAACACGTAAATGAACAGAGAACGAAAAAAATATAACAATAATAGGAGAACTTTATGACTGTGAAAACAAAAAACACAAAAACAAACGTGGAATTCATGGAGAAAATCTCAGATCAGACCGGGGTAATCCCAGACGATACAGTATCCCTTTATCTGAATGAGATGGATCGTGTTCCACTTTTGTCACGTGAAGAAGAAGTGACATTAGCCAAACAAATGGAAGCCGGGCGTATCGCACGAGAAAGAATGCTTGATTTTGATGGTAATGATGCAGAGAGAAAAGCCCTGCAGGATGATATCGACGATGGCCGGAATGCCCGTGATCACATGATCAAGGCCAATATCCGATTGGTCGTCAATATTGCCAAGAAATATCGCCGATATAGCTCATCTTTCTTAGATCTTATTCAGGCGGGCAATGTTGGCCTGATCCGAGCGGTTGATAAATTTGATTACACAATGGGAAATCGCTTTAGCACCTATGCCACTTGGTGGGTCAGACGCTCTGTTCTTCGGCACCTCAATCAAAAAGAGCGTACGATCCGGCTGCCAAACTATCTTTCCACCCGCATTCGTAAGATTCATCGTGTGCGTAAGGAGTTGATGACCAAACATTCACGGACGCCCACCAATGAGGAGATCGGTGAAAAAGTTGATATGTCCGCTGAAGAGGTGGGGAAGCTTCTGGGATATGCCAAACGATCTATCTCTTTGGATCAGCCTATCGGTGAGGATGGAGAAGCGGATTTGCAAAGTTATATAGAAAATAAGAATGCCCCCAATCCATTCACCGAAGTCCAGCAAAATCTTCTCACAGAGGATGTGATTAACGCATTGGATGAGTTGACAGATCGGGAAGCGAAAATTCTCACCATGCGATTTGGCCTGAATGGATCAGAAAAGCATACTCTAAAGGAGCTGGGTGAGATTTTCGGAATTACACGTGAAAGAATTCGACAAATCCAAAAGGCTGCCTTGCGGAAGCTAAGGCATCCCAATGTTCGCCGAAAATTACGGAATTACTTCTAAGAAAGATGAATGCAAATCACGGACAAATAATCAGTAGTGACAGGAGTAGAGATGCCTTTTACATATACCTATACAGCCAGAAATAAAGAGAACCCCGATCAAGTGATGACATTTACCATTATCGACAACCATATCAAGGTGAATCTGACCGGGCTGGTGGATCAGGTCTCCGAGGCTGTGCAGGAAGAGGATCGAAAGACTGCGATTAAAAATTTCCTCACGACTCAATCTGGAACCGCAGTGTATAAAGCTGTAGAACGAATATCCGGGCCTGTTCATATTAATGATGTCAGCCCTCATTTTGAAGATGGTCAATTCAAGCTGACTTTTTGGAAGAGGATCGCTGGTTTGCGATTTGCCCCCATCACCTTAGCGATGGGTAGCGTTGATAACCCTGAAGCGGCTGCACAATTCATGGATACGTTATTGGATCGCCAAGAGCAGGCAGAGACCCCTGGTTTCTTCTCGGGTCCCCTGGATTATTGGGCGACCTGGATTGTTTTGCTGGCTGGCGCGATCATCCTCATCAAATGGCCAAAGAAAAATAAATCGTAGGACATCAGATAAAAATTTTCTGATTTGTCAAAAATATTTAAAAATGCTTTGTTGCGCTTCGTGCATTGCCTTGGCAGAGAATTGGGTATGATTAAATATACCAAACTAAAACAGAATTTAACTATTCTTATATGAAAAAGAGAAGTGTTCTTCAGATATTTATTGTTTTTGCAGTAATCTTCGGGAGTTTGTGGTTAACTTCCCCGGTACAAGCATCCAGGGACAATTTAATACAGCAATCGCGAATTGTTTTACCTGACCTATCTGAATTCGAAATCCCAATCGCCCTGCAGCAACAAGAAATCTCAGCAGGCATTGAATGGGCTTTGATGTTCTTACGGAAACTGGCTGCTTTAGTCCTTTTGGGATTGCTTAGCGTTTGGTTATTACCCAGCTTTCTCGATCATTCTATTGAAAAGTTTGCAGATAGACCATGGGCAAGTTTGGGGGTTGGCTCATTGATCTTCATCATTTTCCCTATAGCCATCTTGATTGGTGCTGGGGTAATTGCCCTGATCGTGTTTCTATTCAGCCTTGCCACATTGAGTCATCTGGCTGTTTGGGTTGCACTTTCGGGCGGCGCAGTAATATTTACAACGGTCATTCTTTTCGGGCTCATCATCACATTTCTAGCGAAAATTCTGGCTGGATTGTGGCTGGGAAGGCTCATTATCTCGCTAATTAATAAGGATTGGGCAAAAAAAGATTGGCTTTGTTTTCTAGTTGGCGTGTTTTTAATAACTTTATTAATCAACATACCATGGGTTGGTTGGCTTCTGAGCTTCATCACTGATTTGTTTACGTTGGGAACCCTCTGGTTTGCAGTGATAAAAAAAGAGGCTGCCAATGCATGACTTTTCTTTTTTACCAAAACTTATTGATAATTTCGTATAGTGTATACATTTGATAGTACAAAACAATGTGGTATTTAATATTTAGGACAAAAATGGTATGATTAAAATGAGGTCAGAACTTGAAAACAGGAAAATTAATATTATAATAATGTATTATCTACATCGGATATATGATGAAGGGAGGTGTCTAGATAACGGATGATTATGTAATCTATAACGCAATGGGGGAGATTGAACACCGTCAATTGACGGATGTTCCACAGATAGATTGCATACTCAAGAACTAGTTAAAAACATTACTGCAATTCAATCCAAAATATTTAAAAGGAGAGACTAAATGCGTAAAAAAATCTTTATTCTGGTTAGTCTGTTGATGGTGGCAGCATTACTATTAGCTGCTTGCGGTCCTCAGGCTGAAGAGCCCACAGAAGAAGAAGTCGGCATGGACATTGACTGCATGGGCGCCGAAGAGGGCGATGAAATCACCATGCTGTATCAATGGTCCGGTGTCGAAGAAGAGAACCTCAATCAGATCCTGCAGCCCTTTGCAGACGCCTGCGGCATCACCATCAGCGCAGAGTCCACCCGTGACCAAGCGCTCTTGGACACCCGTGTCCAGGCTGGTACACCGCCAGACATTGCCTTCTGGAATGTTACACAGCTTCAGCAGTATCAAGATATGCTGTATTCCATGCCCGAACTGGGCGTAGTGGAAGAGAACTATCCTGACTTCTGGACGACCCTGGGCAGCGTGAATGGCGAATGGCTGGGTTTGCCTGTGAAGGCTGACCCCAAGTCGTTGGTTTGGTACAGCCCTGCCAACTTCGATGAGGCCGGTTACACCGTCCCCGAGAGCTGGGACGCCCTGGAGAGCCTGGTGGAGCAGATGGTAGCTGATGGCCAGGTTCCCTGGTCGATGGGCTTTGAATCTGGCGACGCCACAGGCTGGACGGGCACAGACTTCATCCAAGATATCTTGCTTGTCACCCAAGGGCCTGACTTTGTGCGCGGTATCATTGACGGCTCAATTCCGTACAATGATCCTGCTGTCGCAGAGGCTTGGGAGATCTACGGTCAATGGGCGATGGATGAAATGTACACTGTTGGCGGCGCCGATGGCACCGTTTCAACGGACTTCAATGACGCAATCCTGTTGGTTTTCTCTGATCCGGCAGAGGCCATGATGGTCAAACAATCCGGTTTTGCCGGTGGCACGATCCGAGAAACCTATCCTGATCTTGAGTACGGCACAGGCTATGCCTTCTTTGGTGTGCCTGGTGCGCAGGGCCTGCAGGGTGGCTCTGACTGGATGATGTCCTTCAGCGATAAAGCGGCTGTCAAAGCATTGGTAGCCTACTTATCCGGTGATGCTGGTGGTCAGAAATGGGCAGAAGTCGGATTTGACCTGACCCCCAACCTGGCTGGCCGCGGCATGTACTTGAACGAAGAACTGCAAGACAAGGGTGAGATCCTGTACAGTGCTGAGGACTATGTCCCGGACATTGGCGACTCGATCCCCGGCGGCTTCGGCAGCGCTGAATTCACTGGCGTGACCGATTACGTCAATGGCAGCCGAGAGTTGATGGATATTCTCGATGAGCTGGCCAGCGTCCAAGCAGAAGCCTTAGGCGAGTAATCGAATATCACCACAATTTAGAGGTGCTGATCACTCAGCACCTCTTTTTCGTTTAAACTAAAGGATCTGAAGACATAGAAACTTGTTTGTTCATCCAGTGTTAAAAGTATTGATATAATTAAACCGATTAATTTATTGACTTATTTTTAACAAGATCACCACCAAGGAAATTATCATGAACAATTTAGCCATTATTACCGATACTAATTCAAGCTTGCCCAAAGATATAGCAAAAAAATTCAACATAATTCAGGTACCGATTCACATTCAATTTGGCGAGAAAAGTTATATTACTGGACAGAATATTGATGATGCAAAATTATTTGAAATCATTGATGAACAAAAGGTCCTTCCAACGACAGCAGCCCCTTCACCAAGCGCTTTTAAAGAAGCGTATCAGGCTGCCTTTGATGATGGCGCAGAGCAAATTATCTGCATTTGCTGTTCCAGTGAGGTGAGTGCGACTTACAATGCCGCTCTGATGGCTGCAGAGATGTTCACAGACAAAGATATCAGCGTTGTTGATTCACAACAACTATGCCTGGCAGAGGGTTTTCAGGTCCTTCATGCGGCGAAAGCCGCAGAAAAGGGCGCGGATAAAGAGCAGATCCTGGATCAAATTAAAGATTTACAGACCAGAATTCATGTCTACGGCGCATTGCCCACCCTGAAATACCTCGCAATGGGGGGGCGGGTCGGAAAATTAGCAGCGGGTTTCGCTGATACATTAAATATCAAACCCATTTTAACTTCTCAAGAGGGGAAACTTGATTTACTGGAAAAGGTGCGTACATGGCGTAAGGCCAGGGAACGCCTCATTGAGCTTGCTGAAGGCTGCACGGATGAAAAAGATATTCAAGAAATTGGATTAATCCATGTGAATAATGAACAAGGGTTGGTCAAGCTTCATGAAATGCTTGCTGAGAAGCTTTCTCTCCCAGAAACGGCACTGACAGCAGAGTTTACACCGGGTTTATCCGTCCACACCGGTTCAGGCGTAATTGGTTTTGTAATAATTACGAATTAATTCTATATTATAGTATTATTTTATAAATACTTGATATAACAGCGTCGGCGTTTATGCTGCCGCTTTTCAATGGATTTCCATTGCCCCTGTACATCCAGATTCGTCTCTAATTCCGGATTGGTTTCTACCACCTCAATACCGCGCTCATTAAAGACTTGATAAACGTGGTTCATCAAAACCATATTGACCCCTAAGCCTCTATATTTTTTCTTCACGGCGATCAGATATAAATCTGCCCGTGTGTTTTTAGTTAATGCCCGTAATAGATAATACCAACCAAAGGGGAATAATCGACCTTTGCTCTTCTGCAAGGCTTTGGATAGGGAAGGGATGGTGACCCCGAAGGCGACCATCTGATCTCTATCATCTAATATAATGGGAACGAAATCAGGATGGACAAAGTTGAAGTATGTCTTGGTATAATGTTGAATTTCATGCTCAGATAGAGGAGTGGATCCATATAAACCACTGTATTCTCGGTTGATGAGCTGAAATAATTGGGGGGCATAGGCAAGTAAGTCGCGTTTATGTTGGACATCCAACATATGCAAATCATATCGCTTTAGCACAATCTTTGCTGCTTTTTCTATTTTTGGATCTAGTATTTGGGGAACGTTTAATTCAAACTCAACCCAATCCACATCCTTTTCATAATCCAATCGTTCAATATATTCCGGGTAATATGGAAAGTTATACAGAGTGGCCATCGTTGCCAGCTCGTCAAAACCGTCAATTAACATCCCTTCACGATCCAAATCAGTGAACCCCAGGGGACCGTGTACTGCTGAAAGATGGTTTTCCCGTGCCCAATCTTCGACCCTTTCCATCAGGGCTGCGGCGACAGCGGCGTCATCAACGAAATCCAACCATCCAAATCGCAGATATGGCTGATCCCATTTGTCAATAAATTTTTGATTGATGATGGCTGCTACTCTGCCGACGACAGCATTTTCTTTGAAAGCCAGCCAATAACGAGCACGGCAATACTCGAAAGCTGGGTTTTTATCCCAATGAAGGGTGTTGACCTCATCCGGATTGAGAGAAGGGACGTAATAGGGATTGTTTTCGTAAAGCTGAATTGGGAATCGAATAAATTTTCGCAATAGCCGTGCGTCTTTTACTTCCTGAATTGTAATGGACATAAAATACCCTTATCTGAAAGACTTTAGAATAAATTCACAATGATAAACCGAATTTTACCATCCTCGTTACGACCACTCTAGTGAGAATTATAAAAATTAATACCGAGCTTCGTATAGTATTACTCGGGCCTTTGAACCATAACGCTGATAATATGTAAATATAATTAATTTTTATATAATATCTAATACGACACCTTTAAGAGATCGGTAGAAACTATGAATAATTACCATTATTAACGCCATGTGAGGCTAAACAAAGAGAGCGAGCGACAAAGAGCCTCGCAATAAGATGTTTTTATATTGACGACAAGCAACTGAGACAGAACTATTTTTATAATGACCGCAGTAGACTGTGTCATATTTTGATAAGGCGAATTCAAACAGTCCTCATCTAAGATTACAAAGTCAGATATTGCTTATGCAATAGTAGTAAATATGCGATACTCTAAGGTGACAGGCGTAAATGTTACCAGAAAAACCTTGAGAGCAGTAAGGGGAGCAGCCATTCAATGGATGGGGCCATCAAATACTCTTTAGATAGGGCAAGTATCACAACGCAAAGCATTTTAGAAAAAAACGAAATAAATTTACATAGTTTTTGAAAATGCTTATTCTCATAAACTATAATTCGTCTAAATTCATTTCTTTTATATCGTAATAAGGCCGCTTGAAAGCTGTTTAATCTCTCAATAACCTGCTTGTTACCTTACCATATTTAGGCATTGACCAAAACTGCAACTAAAAACCAAATATCCACCCATTCGTTATGATAGATGGCTTTCTGCACAGTCATAGATGTTTCAATACGATACTTATTTGGAAGGATTTATCAGTATGATCAATATTTTTTCAAACAGCGGTAAATGCTGTTGCTGTCATGAATCTGCAAATTAGATTGCTCAAATTATATTAATAAATAAGCATTAATATAAATATACTATACGAATAATTTATTATTTGCATGCAATATTAAGTCAATCGTGTATCAAAAGATCAAAAGCCTGCTGTTTTGCCTCTAGAATTCGCTGTCCTCTTCTGAAGCCTAGCCATCTAACATTGGCAGAACCCAGCACTGTTGCACCTTTAGCAATGCTTAGATCTCGCATCTGTTGGATCGTTTGATCAGCCCCCCACCCCTGCCAGAATAAGTGGGTCAATAAGAAAACTACTTTTTTGTCGCTTAGCGCTTCGCTCTCCTCGAGAAATGTCCGTATAGCAGCGGACATCCGGCCACCATGAACAGGCGTCCCTAAAATGAGACGGTCAAATAGATGAACATCGGGAAGTGCTTTGAGAGGAAGCCTGTCAGCACTGGCGTCCCAGGGGGAAGCGAGCTCCAAAGGAATGATGTCTATATCATAATTCTCTTTTTGCAGTTCTTCAGCAATACCATCGATTATTTGTTTTGTGTGACCCGTTCTCGAATAATATACCAAACCGACTTTCATCATAACCTCCTATTATTTAAGATGATGTATTTCGATACAAATATGATCGGTTGCGTTTGCCAACCCATTCAATTACGTTCATTTTTCGCAGGCAATAGGCCATTTTCTGTGCCAGCCAGCGCGGGATTTCTAAACATTCCGCTAAATCTGCTGTTGTAAACTTTTCGGGTAAATCAGGGGCCAAGAAAGCGCGCATATCCTCTGGCTTATCATAAACTTGTTGTTCTACTATTGAAATCAGCCGTCGCTCAACTGTTTCCCAGCCATTTTTATACCAACGGCTTTTGCCTACATAGCGGCGGACTTCCTCCTCTTGTATCATCGCAAGCTCAAGGGAAAAATTCTCGTCCATCAACAAATGTGGAAAACTCACCAATTCGGTAAAAACTGCTAAAGGACGTCCTTTTTTGGGTGATTTACGGCGTTTCATATCCCCATCACCATTCTTCGGCAGCTTCAGCAGCCATTTCGCAACTGGAATTGGGTAAACCAATTTGACGGGATAATCGCGAATCAGATTGGACAGCTTATCTTTGATTGAAGAGAAATTGCTGGTTTGAATTTCAATTAACCCCTCCCCATTCACGATATCAACAACATAGCCATCCACCATTACCTCTGTCCGATCGTCGGATTCGGCGTAAAATGTTTTTAGAGCTTTATGGAGGGGCTGTTCATTAAGTTCACCAATATGATTCATCCCAACAATTATAATGGTTTAATCAATTTCAGTGCTTTCAATGATGCTCTCTTTCTTCAATATCACGATATTCTATGGGTTCGACTGCACGTGGTTTGGAATACTTCCGGTCCAGGATATTGGGCGGGTAATAGAACCTCCGATGAAGCTGGGCGTCCACCTTTCCACCATAGTTGAAACCACGAAATGTACCCCAATACTGCATCCATCGAAAGCAGACCACAGACCAGAAATGCCGCAGAAAAACCCCTTCCCGCCGGGCTTGCACCAGATCCAGGAAAGATGTCTTGATCCACATATAGAGAGAGTGCCACAAGGTAAAACGGCTCTTTGGTAATATCTGCTTCATAGCGATGGCTTCCCGCTTGTAGCGATTAAGCACCTGACGCATGGTTTCATCGTGCTGATGTACCACTACAGCCTCAGCAACATAATCAATGCCGTATCCCTCATCCAATGCCCAACTGCTCCAAGCCAGATCTTCTAATCCTGTCAATAATTCATTGTAGGGATGCTCTTCCCACAGTGTACGCCGGATGGCAGCATTTGCGTTGTGGGAATACGGGTGGGCCTGTTCTGAGATGGAATTCTCGGGGAAATACTTGCGGAAGAATTGATGCTCAGAATAAAAATTAGATTCTCCTCCGATTTGCCGGCCATACACCAGGGCAACGTTTTCATTTTGGAAGGGTTTACAGAGCTTATCCAGCCAGTCCGGATAGACAGGATAACAATGAGCGCTGGTGATGACCACAATCTCCCCTGTTGCAGCAGCAATTCCCCGATTGAGAGAGCGGCCAAACGTAAATTCATCTGGCTGGATGTGTAAATCTTTCACGGGGTATTTTTCAGCGATCTCCAAGGTCTTGTCTGTAGATCCAGAATCGACAAGAATGATTTCCACATCCTCAAGAGTCTGTTGTGTGATACCAAACAACAAGCGTCCGATGTGTTCTTCTTCATTAAAAGCCCGAATTACAACTGAGACGGTCATATTAGCGCTTATTATAATGCACACTAAAAGGATGGATTAGCTGACTCTCGAATTCTTTGTCCCAATAAAGAAAACCGTTTGGCAACTTGGTTGTTATTGATGGCAATATGAAGAGCTTTTCTGTTCCCGACCAGAACACATAGACGTTCTGCTCTGGTAATACCAGTGTAGATCAAATTCCGCTGGAGCATGACATAGTGTTGGGTCAGCACCGGCATGACAATGGCAGGAAACTCAGAACCCTGAGATTTATGAACGGAAACGGCATAAGCCAAGACAAGCTCATCTCCCTCTGAAAAATCATACGCAACAGTGCGAGTGTTATCCATCAGGACCCGCAGCTTCTGTTCAGTGGGATTAATGTCTGTAATGAATCCTATATCGCCGTTGTAGACATCTTTATCATAGTTGTTTCGTATCTGCATCACTTTATCACCCACCCGATACATCCTGCCGAATAATTTTTGCTCTTGCCTTTCCTTATGCGGAGGGTTGAGTTTCTCCTGCAGTTGTTCATTCAGGGCATCGACGCCCGCTGCACCACGATACATTGGCGTCAGAACCTGGATCTCTTTAACGGGATCAAACCCAAATTCCTCAGGGATTCTCTTGTGAACAAGATCAACAACCCATTCTGAGGCTTTTTCGGCGTCCTCTGCGGGGAATAGAAAGAAATCTCCTTGAGTTGTCTTAGAGAAAATGGGCATATGGCCCTTATTGATGCGATGAGCATTATGAACAATTTGGGAATCCTCTGCCTGTCGATAGATCGTTCTCAATCGCGACATTGGCACCTCGCCGCTGGCGATGATATCTCTGAGCACATCCCCTGCCCCAACGGAAGGCAATTGATCCACATCCCCAACGAAAAGCACTTGAGTTCCGGGCCTGATGGCCTTTAGGAGATGATACGCCAACAGCAAATCTAGCATGGAGGCTTCATCAATAACTAAAAAATCCACCTTCAGCGGATGTTTCTCATGATTTTGAAACCCTGTTGCAGGTGAATAGCCCAGAAGGCGATGGATGGTGCTAGCTGGCCGTTCTGTTGCCTCCGAGAGTCGTTTCGCAGCGCGTCCTGTTGGTGATGCTAAGTCATATTTAGATCGTTGCGCTTCAAGATGCTTAATCAACACCTTCAAACACGTTGTCTTTCCGGTGCCAGGACCTCCAGTGATGACACTCACAGGATTTCGCACAGCCGTTTCCAATGCTTGAATCTGTTCTGACGAAAGTCCCTCATTGCTCACAAATAAGGATCCCTGCTGTGGTTTGACCGAATGTTCCATCAGGCCACGGATACGGGCAGCGACACCAATTTCAGAATGATAGAAAGGGGTCAGATAGATCAGCGGTTCACCATAGGCTGCTCCTGGCTCAGCGACTTTGGCATGTGCGTTCTGATTTGCTGCGACCGAGGGATTCTCCTCACGAATGCGATCCGCCGTGGAAAGCCGGGAAAGGGCTGGCTCAATCATATCCTTGTCTACATCAAGCAATTCTATGGCCCGTCTTTCCAGGTTCCCCTCGGGAGCATAGACATGACCATCGTTGACCATCTCATTGAGTGCATAGACAATTCCCGCCTCAATACGTGAGGGATGGTCAGCCGGCAATCCCAAATTCTGGGCAATCCGATCTGCTGTCTTGAACCCTATACCGTATATATCCTGCTCAAGTTGATAGGGATTCTCCCTGACAACCTCCAAGGCGCTGTCGCCATAGGCTTTATAGATTTTTACAGCCAGATTGGTGCTGATTTTATGGCTATGCAGGAAGAGCATAATCTCTTTGACCTGTTTTTGTTCTTCCCAGGCATTGACAATTTTTTCTGTGCGGTCAGTCCCAATACCTGGTACATCCTTCAATCGGTTTGGGGTTTCCTCAATAATCTCCAGGGAATCCTTCTTAAAATGGTTGACGATCCGTTTAGCTAAGCCTGGTCCAATCCCTTTGATGAGGCCCGAACCGAGGTAACGTTCGATGCCTGATACCGTGACCGGCAATATTTGTTCACACACCTCTGCCTTGAATTGAAGGCCGTGTTTGGCATGAGTGAAGTACTCCCCTTCTAACTTGATATTTTCACCAGGAGATAACTCGGGTAAGTTTCCCACCACCGTCATTAATCCTTCCAGATTTAACCCTGCAATCTGTTCCGATTTAGGATGATCCGGGCGAAGCCTGAGAACGGTATATCCATTTTCAGGATTGTAATAGGTAATGCGTTCTATAGAACCGGAAAGTGTAATCATGACAGTATAAATTATAGTCTGAAACCTTCTGCTCTATCCTTAAATGAAGGCTGTTACTGAACCATGCTCATGTATAATATAAACGACGTACCCTAAAGGAAGCAAATATTTTCTTCTAATTTGCGAGTCTAAGCTTCAAATAATAATTTCTATGAGCATTGAACTACTGTTACTGTTTTTAGATGCGGAAAGAATAGTTTGAGAGAGTTGCTGTAACTGGATTGTTCAGAACAAAAACGGAAGGTGTTGGATGAAGACAGGCTTATCTACTAATATTTACTGTCATTACTCCCTTGAAGAAGCCATACAGCGGATCGCCATTGCTGGCTATGATTCTGTGGAAATTTGGGGTGGACGTCCCCATGCCTACCGCTATGACCTTCACGAACATGAAATTAGAATGATACGAACCTTGATGGACGATCTTGGTCTGCAGGTCGTGTTATTTCATCCGGCGCAATTGGGTTACCCTTCATCATTATGCAGTCCAATAAAGAATATTCGCATGGACAGCGTACGATATATCAAAGACTCCATTGAGACGGCCATCCGTCTCGGCGCTTCAATCGTCAATATTATTCCTGGACATACTCTCAATGACCAAGATCTGGATGATGGATGGGAAAGGTTGGCTGACAGTATTGCACGAATATGTGAATTTGCTGGACACTATAACGTTCTTGTTGCCATCAAACCCGGAAACAAGTATCACTCCGATTTGATCAATACAACCATTCAAGCAGGCGATATGATCGATCAGTTGGGTTGTGACAATTTAGGCGTTGTGTTTGATTGCAGCAATGCTTCACTGGCTGGCGAGGATATCGCCACTGCTATTGAGAATTTGGGCGACCGGTTACTTGCAGTTCATATCAATGATAATGACGGGAAAGAAAATCAGAAATTTATTCCAGGACACGGCCAGTTTGATTTCCAATCCCTCATCCATGCACTGCGCTTGATCTTATTTGAGGGGGTTATCTCAGCAGATTTAGGCTGGGATTACATCACCGATCCCGATCCTGCTGCAATTGAGACTCAAGAATATCTAGAAAATCTTTTAAATCAATAGCTTAAGTCAATCGTTAAGGTTGCGCTTGAGGCCAGGGGATTGTTACAGGCTCAGAAAACCCATGTTTTTCAACGGTATAGAGCACGCCCTCCGATGGATAATTACACGTTCCATCGTCCTCTACGGTATAGCTCGTCGTGTATTGATCCTCAAAAGATTTCGTCCACCACAAATAGGCACCCTTCTGGCAAACAAAAGCTACAATCAAATATCCCCGATCGTCATCTTCTGTCATATTCACCCGAGTCCATTCAATCGTTACATTATCCCCTTCTCGATAAACTCGTTTGATTTCAGCTGGCTCATATAAATCAAATGATCCGACTGATTGAAGGTTGTAATCTGTGTAATTGACCTTTGATATATCTCCAGAAACATCCACAACATAAGGCGAAACCCAACAATGATAATTGAGTTTATCAAACTTCACAAACAGCCAATCGCTATAGTAATACCTTCCCCTAACCTCCCCATGATCACCTTCATAGAGATCCGCAGCGTGTAGAAACGACTTGGAGGGGCCGTAACGGCAATGCGCCGCAGCGACATTGACAGTCACATCAGGGAAATCAAAAGTTGGCGAAGGCGTATTTGTTGGTGTCCGTGTGATGGTTGGCGTTTGTGTAATCGTTGGGGTTAGCGTCATGGTTGGGGTCAAGGTTTTCGTGGGTGGATCAGTAACAGTGGACGTCAAGGTCGATTGGGGTGTTGATGTTTGAGTTTGATCAACATCAGAAACGCCCTCCCCATTCGGTTGAAAACATGCGCTCAACACCATTATCATTACTATTGAAAGGCAAGAAACGCATTTTATTCGAAAATTCTTATTCTTTTTTATCATTTTCATTATTAGTTGTTTCCCGTAAATGCATCGGGGTAATTTTTGGATTCCTCTATTTGGAAGTCATTTTACCTGCAGTCCATCTCAAAAGGAGATAGATTTCAATACGTTGTCAGTTTGATATCAGAAAATTTGGTTTTTTCAGATAAACGGAAAACCAGATGAGGGCGCTCCTCCCCCGCCATCTATGTAACGCGATGAAATCATTAATCTATACGAAAACGTCAGGTATGTTGATATACACTGATTACGCGAGCGTTAATTAAGTGGTGATTCTTGAGATAAATTGCAGAAAAAGGCTTTAAATTAAATAAGGGCGAGAATATCCTCACCCTTATGAAAAATAATAGTAATTCGCTTTGTTCTCTATACAGGCGCCAGCGTACCTGAGAAAATCATCCAAGCTAAGGCTGTTTTTGCAGCGAGACTCAAAATGATATAAACTCGCTCGCCAAACAGGTAATCCTTCCAGGGCCCAACCTTCTTATATTGCAAGAGCATATTAATTGCGAAGCTGTTGAAGAAAACGAAGATGGTGGGAATGATCGCATATACAAATCCAGGCGGTTCTGCGCCAGCTGAATTCAATGCACTAAGAAAGTAGATCATGATCACAACCCAAGGCACAATCCCAGCGATGCTGCCAAAGATGAAGGACGTCCAGCGGGTCTTTTCCCGATTTTGATTATCATATTCCATCATTATCCCAAACAAGTTCATTGTGGCATTGACAGCGAAGATGAGGATGATGGAACCCAAATCCCAAATCCCAACCAGCATGCCAATCAGGACGATCATCAAAGAAGAGCTTAAGGCATATTCATAGAAACGAGCTGGGTTCATGCCCAGTTTAAGATTCTTGACATACCACTTGTAACCAAAGGTAGATAGAGAAAAGTGCGCTACTGCGGATATCAGCAAAAACACAGCCAATGCAGGTCCAAAAGGCAATTCATACAACAATTTAGGATCAGGGATCAATGAGAAGGATTCCATATCGAATTTCAGGAAGTTCGTGAAGATCGGATAGGTTTTATCATTGCTGATCACGACCATTACTACGCCCTGGATGAGATGCAGGAACCCCATCACCAGGTTAAATGTGCGCAATCCTTTAAATTTCTTCTCTTGGATTGCATTAGTATTGTCAGACATTTTTTACTCCTTAAAGTCGTATAATTTATTAATCAACCAACTATAAAAATTATCTGATATATTTAAACAAAATCACAGCATTTGTACAACCTTTGTCGCTGAGTTAGTGAATTGATCTGTCGTATTACAATAAAATGGCATTATGAACCATAATTTTTTAACCGCAGGTGTAGGTTATATCTTTTCGGCTATTCTCTGCTTAATTATAGCCAGAATTGTCTGGAGCCGGCGCGAGAATCCAGGGAGCATTTCTTTTTTATTATTAATGCTTGCTTTGAGTGTATGGAGTCTTGTGCAGTTTTTAGCACTTCATACGGAACAATTTGAATCGAAAATAATTTATCAACTGATTACTTTAGCCGCGCAAACGTCCATCGGCCCTCTCCTTTTTTCTTTTGTTGCAAATTTCACAGAGAAGAAACGATGGACAAACAAACCGTTTACCTGGTTGTTATGGGTTCTTCCAGCTGTTATCTTTTTATTGGGGGTGACCAACGAATTCCACGGTTTGATCTATCCTGAAATTAGCCACTTGGTTATTGATTCACACCTAATCAGCGTTTTCAGGCCGGGGCCAGTGATTTACATCAATTTGGTTTATTCCTACAGCCTGATCGCCCTAGGATTGTATTGGCTCATTCGTTATTTCTTAGGATTCGGGATTAAGGGGATTATATCCTCAGTGCTGATCCTTGCTACAAGTTTGATCACCATGGTCATCAACTCATTGCATTTTGCTAATGTCATCCTCACCACTCCCATTGATATTACCCCCAATACATTTTCGTTGTTCGCGTTAGCCTTATTTTGGAGTATCAGCCAAAACCAATTATTCCAAATCACACCTTTGGCTTATAAAACGTTGTTAAGCAATATGCCCGATGGTGTCATTGTGATTAATAATGACAGAATGATTATCACAATAAACCAAGCAGCAAAAGAACTCCTTAACCTTGGTCAAGCAGAAGTGAAGGGAAAATCCATTCTTCAAATTGCCCCATTCCTTTGTGAAGGAGATCCGGAATGTTACCAAGATAAGAGACCAATAATAAGAGAGATAAAGCATCAAGACACACTTTGTCGCATTGTAAGATTACACACACAACAAATCAGCGACCGTCACGGAGAGTCAATAGGGAGAATATTAACAATCCACGACATCACTACGCTGCGTGAGACTGAAACTGAGCTTCGAAACAAATACAAATTCATGGATACACTTATTGAGGCAACGGCAGAGATCAATCAAACCTTGGATTTAAAAAAGGTATTAAATAAGATCCTGGAGAATGCTTCAGAGGTTGTGCCCTATGATGAGGCCGATATCGTTCTTATTGATGAGAATCAGAATTATAAATTTGTTTGTGTTAAAAGTTTGACTGATGAACATCCAATGGATTTTGTGTTGGAACTTGAGCCGATGAAAGAAGACCTTCTTGGGTTTGAGAAAATGGCACAATCAGGGGAAATTATCTTGATTAATGATACAGAAAATAATCCAAATTGGAACCCTACTATCGAAGGCACAGAGTGGATAAAAGCTTATCTAGGCGCCCCAATTCGACACCATGGAAAAAACCAAGGGTTTCTCAACCTTGCAAAGGAAACTAAGAACGCCTTTACTTGGGAACAAGCACAGCAAATTCAAATTTTTGCTAATTATGCTGCCTCGGCGATTGCAAATGCTCAAATGTTTGATAAAACAGAACGCATCGCGATGGAAATGTCAGCTCTGAATGAGATTAGTCAAATGATCATTGCGGGAACCGGACTATCGGAAACATTAACGGCTGCTTTACGGCAGTTAAAAACAATTGTACCGATTGATGCTTTTGGAATAACTCTTCTAAACACAAAAACATACATGGTTGAGACTTTTCTTTATTATTCGGACGAAAGTGAAATTGATATTCCGCCATTTAATTATTATACAAAGGATTCTATCACACGCAATATATTTGAAAAGAAACAAAGTCTGTATGTTCCCGATGTTTATGCAAGCGACTCAATAATCAAAGCGGATGACATCACCTGGATCGAGAAATTTCGCTCACACACATTGCTGGGAACGCCGCTAATAAATCGGGGAGAGATATTTGGTGTCATGATTGTTGGCTGTAATAAAATTGATGCCTTTAGTACTAAGCAAATTGAGCTCCTCGAGACAGTTGCCTTACAAAGCTCTACGGCCATTGATAATGCCAGGTTATTTGAGAAAGTCCAAGAACAGGCCATCACAGATGAATTGACCGGTTTGGATAATCGAAGACATTTTAATTTGACAATTGATAAAGAAATCAAACGCGCCCGGCGATATAAACATCACTTGTCCTTGATTCTGTTTGACATCGATGATTTTAAGAAAATTAACGATCAATTTGGCCATCTGGCGGGGGATTATATTCTTAGAGGAATTGCAGAAAAGACTAAAGAATGTTTACGGCAGACGGATACGCCTTTCAGGTACGGCGGAGAAGAGTTTGTTGTGGTCCTACCAGAAACCCCAAAGGAACCAGCTCTTGAAATCGCCGAGCGACTTCGTAAATCCATTGAGGATACTTCTTTTGAATTTGACGATCTTGCATTTAGTGTAACTGTCAGCCTTGGTGTCTGTGAGTTCGCAAGTGAATACCATGACATTAAGTCTTTCATCGCCACAGTAGATAAAGCTCTTTATACAGCAAAAGCTGCTGGGAAAAATTGTGTCCGCAGCTGCAATATTCAACAAAACAATTTGTATAAATGACAAACGATCCCCCAAATATGCTTAACTTAATCCACCGATTACGGTAAAATTATTATACGAATTAATTTTATGTCATTTTTTGGTTAAATGATTGCGAATTTAAACAAAAATGTATTGTTGAAAACTCAGCACAGATACTCAAAACAAAAAGGTCTTCCTCACCAGCTGTGTAAAGACGTCAGCAATTGAGGATATTAAGTAAGGAGTAACATGGTCGCGATTGAAAATTCACGATTTGACATTGGTGATTGGGTCGTTCACTATTACTATGGTGTGGGGAAAGTGGAAGATATTGTTGAAAAAGGCTTGGATGGGAATGAAAAAGTCTTTTATAAAGTATCTACCAAAGATATAGACTATTGGATCCCACTTGAAGATGAGGATTCGGATCATATCGAGCCCATTCGGTCAAAAAAAGAATTTATTGAGGCGCTAAAGATCATTTCAGATGAACCTGAACCCATCGCGCAACATCATAAAACACGCAAGAAACGTATACATGACCGCTGGCTGGAAGGAAGCCTGGAATCACGGGCGAAATTACTGCGGGATTTACACGGCCGGCTGAAGCTCGAGAAACTCAGTTTCAGCGAAAAGGAAATGCTCGAAAAAGTACGCCAGTTTTATATTAATGAGTGGGTGACAACAGATACCTCCCTCACACGTAAAGAAGCGAGAAAGAAACTGCGCAAAGCGCTTAAGGCCGGCGTAAAGAAAGCCAGGAAGAACCGGAAGGATGAAGAAGATTAAGAAATTATTCTTCTATTAGTAAAAGCTGCACCTTGAATTTCAAGATGCAGCCTTTTTATTTTAAGGCCAATAAGATTTGAAAATTTTCGATCATATTCTATTTTCTTTCAAATCTCTCTTGAATTAGATAATAATCAATATCAACACCTAAAGATATAAATGTTTTTAGTAGATCAAGACCCTTTCACAGTGCTGGTATAATCCTCAAGTTGTCTTCTTATCCTTTAGGTGAATGTCTCAATGTTGGAAAATATAATTTTATTTGATATGGATGGCGTCCTTCTCAAACCCGGGGGATACCATGAGTCACTTAAGACCTCTGTGATAAGAATTGGAAAAGCATTAGGAATTCCCAAGACCAAATTACGAGATGACCAAATCGCTCGGCTTGAATCATTAAGCGTTACCAATGAATGGGATTCTCTGGCTATCTGCACCGGGGTGATGCTAACTCATGTCTGGCGCAATGACGCCAAAATCCGACTGACAACCTTAGAACCATCTTCTAAAATCGTCATTGATGGCCCTCCAGACTTTGATAGCTTCCTTGATCACTTTTCAGACGTTGGGGACTTGCCAGGCCACCGGGCTTATGACATCATTCTGGATAGCAATCCATGGCTGACTCCGGCTCAACGAAAATACCTATCAGATGTTCTTCATCACTGTAGGGATATTTATCACTCCCCCATCCTCCCTGCCTATCAGGAAACAGTTTTAGGCAGTGAAGTTTTTCATCGGACCTATGGCTTAGACTCTCAACTTTCGATTCAGAGTTACTTATTACACCATGATCAACCTCTTCTCTCCGATAAAAATATGCAAGCACTGCAGAGCTGGCTTGTTGAACCAACGAACACGGCTGGGATCTTGACGAATCGACCCTGTTCCACGCCCACCGGCCATATCAGCTCGCCGGAAGCTGAATTAGGTGCTCAGTTGGTTGGGTTGGATCATTTACCTCTGCTGGGTTCAGGCATGTTAGCCTGGTATGCGAGCACCCAACAAAACCTCCCCCGACATGCCTTTTTCAAACCCAATCCTATTCATGCATTGGCTTTATTGCTTATGTGCATGGGAACCCCTATACACAATGCACTTGAAAAGGCCGTATTGTTAACAAACAACAATGGAAGAGTAGAAGAGTGGTCAGCTTTGGATGGGGCAAGTATTTTTATTTTTGAAGATTCCATCAAGGGGATAGAAAGCGGCTTGCGCGCCAAAACATTATTATCGGATTTTGGTATCCAAGTAGAGCTGACCTTGATTGGCATTTCTGACCAACCTATCAAACAGCAAGCATTGAGTAAGTATACGGCTACTTTATTATCGGACATTAATGCTTTTGATTGGCAACACCTTCATTAACTTGCTTAAAACCATATTACAATATTTTCAGACTAATCATTGATTTGGAGGAAATACCATGGCCGAAGAACATAATAACCATAAAGAAAAAAGCAATAGTGAAAAAACACCAACCATTGAGGAAACCTCATCTGAGACCCAACACACTATCACGCTTAATGGTGAAAAACTCAACTATACCGTTACCACGGGGACAATAATCCTGAAGGAAGAAGATGTTGAGGAAGGCGAAAAACAAAAAGCCAGCATCTTTTATGTCGCTTATACCAAGAATGATGCATCCGAGGATCGCCCGGTAACGTTTTCATTCAACGGCGGCCCAGGATCTTCTTCCGTCTGGCTCCACCTTGGGTTGGTTGGCCCAAAACGGGTTTTGATGGATGATGAGGGCATGCCCGTTGGACCTCCGCATAAACTTGTGGACAATGAATTTACCTTGTTTGATCAAACAGACCTTGTTTTTATTGATCCTGTCAGCACGGGATACAGCCGCAGCGTTCCTAAAGAAAAACCGGATCAGTTTCACACCGTCAAGAAAGATATTGAGTCTGTTGGAGAATTTATCCGGATCTGGACTACCCGTAATAAACGCTGGACTTCACCAAAATTTTTGATTGGCGAGAGTTACGGCACAACACGGGCAGCCGGCCTGGCAGGCTATCTACATCAACGCCATGGGATGTATTTGAACGGTATCATGTTTATCTCGTCCATATTAAACTTCCTCACGGCACGATTCAACGAAGGAAATGACCTGCCCTTCATCTTATTCCTTCCGTCATATACTGCGACAGCCTGGTATCATCAAAAACTTTCAAAAGACCTGCAGAAGGACTTAGAGGCAGCCGTTCAGGAATCCAAAGCGTTTGCGACGAACGACTACGCACTGGCTTTGATGAAAGGAAATCTTCTGGAAGGCGATGAGCGTCAGCATATCATTGATCAAATGGCAAGGCTGACGGGCCTGTCAAAAACCTATATCGAAGGTGCAAACCTCAGGATCAATATCCACCGGTTTTGCAAGGAATTGCTGCGTGATGAGAAGATCACCATCGGCCGCTTAGACAGCCGGTATAAGGGTTTTGATGTAGATGCGGTCGGTGAAACCCACGAGATTGACCCCAGCTATGCAGCCATATTAGGGCCATACACAGCTACCATGTATGATTACCTCCGGCGGGATCTGGAATATGAAACGGATCTGCCTTATGAGATCCTGAAATCACTCTACCAATCCTGGAAATTCGAGAATTATCAAAATCAATACGTCAACACGGCTCAAGACCTCAGACGGGGATTCCAATTGCATCCCGACTTACAAGTCATCGTCTGCAATGGTTATTTTGACCTGGCTACGCCTTTCCTGGCCACGGAGTATACATTCAATCACATTCCCCTGCCGGAAGCACAGCAGAATAAAATTAAAATGACGTATTATCCTTCAGGGCATATGATTTATGTACACAAACCCTCTCTGGCACAATTGTCTGATGATTTGCATGAATTCTTGGAAAATGCAACATAAACACATTCCCATTTATTAACGCGATTCGCCCATGCAAATGATGTGATATGCATGGGCGATTTATTTTATGTCAAAATCACCAGACGCTCTACAACCGGTTGCTGAAATAGATATTCCCCAATGAAAATACAAGAATCTCAACAAAAATGAAAATAGGGAGCCACAAAACGCTAATGATCCCATCCAAATATTGGAAATTGGGGATATACAAACCCACCATAACAATTGTTGTCACAAGTAGTGTCATAAAAGCAGATTTTCCCACATCCAGGGTTTGCTTTTCGTCATATAGCGATTTATCTTTTTCGTGGGCCTTGATCAGAAACCAATAAACAACAGCAAGCGCATAAGGTGAGATTAAAATCAGGGATCCGAAGACAGAATGGGTTATGGGATTCCATGCTTTGGGAAACAGAAAACCCAATGAATTCGATACCAGGCCTGCCAACCCACAAATGACACCAACATATTGAACCACTACAAAAATATTGCTATCCTTTGCAATTCGGTCTAATTTTTTCTGCCATAATGCGCCTGTGGCGTGTAAAAATTGATAAACCAATGAGATCAGAGCTTGACCTCCTAAAATGGGGTAAACCAGCGACCATTCAGGCTGATCCAACCCAGCTTGATATTGTTTGACAATATCCTGCAGCAGCGCTACATCAGCGAAGACAAACAAAAATGCCAGGACACCTGTCACCAGCAACAACACAAGCGGAAAAGTTATTTGATCTACAAAACGTAAATAACGGACTGTTCCCCAGAGGGAGATGAAGAAATAGCAAAGAATAATGAGCAGCCCTACCCCAACCGCTGTTAGCAAATTGTTTTCCAGGTCACTGATTTCACCAAAATTCACCATTCTTGGACGGAGGCTTTCTAAAAAGATAAAAACAGCGATAAATATCACGATGGATATCGCGCCGAGTATCAGACTCAGGTTTCTCAAGATTTTTCCCTTATTTTTCATTATCTTTTCCCTTTCCTTCTAGAAAAAATATATCTTCAACCGATGCACCGAAAAACCGGGCGATCTTTAATGCTAATAATGTTGATGGGTTAAATTTACCGGTTTCAATGGAGTGTATGGTCAACCTGGACACGCCAACTGCATTGGCAAGATCCTGTTGAGTTATTTCATCGTGTTCAAAACGAAACCTACGTAAGTTATTTTCTAGTCTCACGATGCGCCTCTATCACTTAATGTTCACAATAATATACTTAATATATACTTTTATATACTAATTGTCAAGTTTTATTAACATTAAATAAGCAGAAGATCTGGGTGCCGCGACTATTTCTTATAAATATCGTATACTTAATTGAGAAATATTAAGGAGAATATTTGATATGAGTGAAACATCCAACAAACTTCGCAGATCTCGCCGAAACCGCATCATTGCGGGTGTGTGCGGTGGATTAGGAAATTTTTTTGGAATCAGCGCCTTTTGGTTTCGCCTGCTTTTCTTCATTTTATTGCTGCCGGGTGGTTTGCCAGGTCTGATCCCCTACCTGATATTATGGATCGTCGTCCCAAAAGAACAACGCAGATAAATTCATTATCAATCTGTATAATTAACGAATGTTATTCACATCCTAACATTCGTTTTTATCATTCTGTGATTTAGGGCTTAGAGGTCAAATGATTGATGAAGACAATAATTGCAAAATTTGGTCAAAGGAAACCAATTCTCTTTCTTGGTATATTAATGGTGATCAATCTTGCCATGTTTTATATCCCCGTTATGCCAGGAAGCATTCCCAACATCCTTAAACACACCCAAAACTCTTCAATATCTGCTATCCCAGATTTGAAAATCTTCTTAGATTTAAATGAAATTTATAATTTCTTATCTGATATCACTCAGGAGGGTCGGTATGCTTACCAAATCATGCACCTGACAACAGATCTTGCCTTTCCGATCATTTACTCCTTGTTCTTTTTCTCATTAACGATAAGATTCATTCGTGGTAAAGAATCTAATAAGATAGCCCAAAAAAGTTTGGGATTCCTCCCCTTCTTGGCGCTTGTTCCAGCAGGTTTTGACCTTTCGGAAAATTTTATGTTGTTGTATATCACAAAGAACTTCCCCAAATATTTTGGTGGATTAATGAGTGCCATTCGAATATTTACATTAGGGAAATTCATTTTCTTGCTTATCAATTTATTGTTGATAGCTTATCTAGGAATTGTAAACAGAATCAATTTGGGGACAAGAGGAAATGAAATTTAAGTCTCAGTACGCAAAACTTTACCTTTAAATTGATTCATACTCATATCTGAGTAGAATTAACTGTGAAGTTCTAACAATCAAGGAGAGTTATGAGCCTTCGCGTTCATTTTAACCGTATCAGATTCTCAGACCATTCCGATGAATTCAAGTCCCTGTTGGATAAAGATATAAAAATCACAGAAGGCGATGAGATTCCGCATCCGGCAAAGTTTGATATCCTGGTTTATCCCACACCGTCAAAAGCCTGGATTGAAGCCAGCCCAAACCTGAAAGCGATAGTAGTCCCCTGGGCCGGCATCCCCGAGAAAACACGGGATATCATGAAAAAATATCCTGATATCAGCGTACACAATCTGCATCACAACAATTACAACACGGCAGAATTAGGTTTTGGTTTATTATTGGCTGCAGCAAAATGCATCATTCCATATGACCGTGCTTTACGTAATGATGATTGGACGCCGAGATATGAACAGACCCAAGCCATTTTACTGAGAAAAAAGAAAGCCCTAATCCTTGGCTTTGGCGAGATTGGTCAGGCTTTAGCCCAATACTGCCTTGGTTTGGGGATGAGGGTTACGGCAACAAAGAAGCATCCCAATCAATATGAAGGAGATCTCAATGTCGATATCTATCCGGACAATCTCCTCAAGACACTACTCCCCACCACGGATGTGCTGTTGATCGCCTTACCCCTTACAGGTGAAACAGAGAACTTGATAGGGGAAACCGAATTAGGACTAATGCCCTCAGGAAGCATCCTTGTGAATATCGGTAGAGGTCCAATTGTTAATCAATTCGCGCTTTACCATTCCCTGAAAGAGGGCCATCTTCGAGCTGCGGCCAGTGATGTCTGGTACAACTATCCGGAGTCCAAGGAAGGTCGAAAAAATACACCCCCTGCAGATGTACCCTTTGGTGAATTGGACAACTTCGTCCTAAGCCCCCATCGCGGCGGAATGGTTGAGGAAGTTGAGCAGCAGCGAGCACAAGCGTTAGCAACGCTGCTCAATGCAGCCAATCGAGGCAATCCCATCCCCAATAAGGTTGACTTGAATGCGGGATATTAAAGGATGAATCAACATAGAAAGGAATAGGGATAATGACCCATGAAGAAAAAATCAAGCAGCCCATGCAGCCCTGGCCTGCATTGAAATCCTTCAGTCAACGAACAACAGCAGAAAATTATGACATGGACCTCTTTTATTATGAGGCTGGTGGAGATCACCCTTTGACTTTGATGATGCTGCATGGGCTGGGGGATGAAGCGGATACCTGGCGGCATGTGTTTAAACCCTTATCCGAGCGTTATCATGTGATCGCTCTTGACCTGCCGGGTTTTGGCCGCTCTGCCAAACCTGATGTAAAATACACACCTCAATTCATGATGGACGCCATTCTTGGTTTGATGGATCAATTGCAAATTGAACATGGTATTTTCATGGGCAGTTCCCTGGGTGGGATCCTCTCACATGGCCTGGCATTAGCCCATCAAGAACGGGTAAAGGGATTGATTCTTGTGGATGGTGCCTTGCTGCAACCTGAACCCATGGGCGATTGGAGCCTCAGGCTGATGCAGGTCCCACTGTTGGGGGAATGGCTGTATACACGGTTACGAAAAGACCCCAATGCAGCTTATGATTCTTTACGAAATGTATATTACAACTTGGATAATATGCCCAAATCCGACAGAGAGTTCTTGTTCACCCGAGTAAATCGGCGGGTGTGGAGTGACGGTCAGCGACGTGCATATTTTTCCACCCTCAGAAACCTGACGCCCTGGGTTAGAGCATTACAGTCAAAATTGCCAGAGTTATTGCACAACTTATCTATACCCACATTGGTGCTGCGAGGAGAACATGATGAGCTTTTTCCAGAGGAGAATGCGCTGGGTGTTATGAGGGTGCAGGCCAATGCGGAGATGGATACGATTGAGGATGTGGGTCACCTTCCCCATCAAGAAGGGCCGCAAGCCTTTCTCGAGTTTGTCCTGCCATGGTTGAAATCACAATTTGTATAAATTTCATGAATTAACAGCAATCACTCCAGCGTGATAATCTTTTAAGAAAGAAAAAAGCGGCCGATTGGCCGCTTTTTGTGGTTCGTATCTAATCCTAATCTTTAGACTTGACCGACAAGGTAATTCTCTTTGCCCATTTGTTCGATCTGATCAAATTGTTCTTCAATCCAATCAATATGGTCCTCTTCCTCTTCCAAAATCGACTCAATGAGGACCTTGCTACCATTATCACCCAGTTTTGTGGCCAGGGCAACGGCTTCATTGTACATATCGATGGCATATTTCTCAGAGTCCCAATCATTCCTATGGATTTTTTCCACATCGGAACCAATTTTTATGTTATCCAATTCCGAGACAATCGGCCGTCCTTCCAGGAAGAGAATACGCCCAATGAGACTCTCAGCATGCTTCATTTCAGTGATCGCACGCCCTTCAATGATTTCATGCAACTTATCAAACCCCCAATCTTCACACATCTCCGCATGTAAAAAGTATTGGTTGATCGCAGCGAGTTCCGCTTTCAACATATCATTCAACATCTCGATCATTTCTTGTTGACCCTTCATAAAACTGTTCCTCCTATATCTAACTCTCAATAAAATATTACCAAATTATGTTTTAATTCTACTAAATTATGGAAGATATTCCAAACCTTTTATACTTCCGTGTCAAAACAAGGAAAACTTATGGTGTCAGTGTCCAGGTCATATTCTGACCTTCAGGGACTTCTACATCCTCCTGAGTGCTGGCAACCGTCCCATCACAGTAGACGAGTTTAAAATCATAAACACCGGGCTCGATTTCCTCAAACAAGGTACTACCGGCGGAAAGATAATAGTCATAAGCCGGATGGAAATGGTTTTCTCCCCAATTGTCTGAATCAGCAGAGCGGATATAGAACTCACAAATATCCCAGGCGCGTTCATTGACAAGCATGATAAGCTGCTGTGCCTCATAGGTATAAAAATCAGGCACTTCAGAGAGATCCCACTCAAAGTCACCTTCAATAACAAACCCATAGAGGTTATGCAGTTGATTCATCTGGCAATCCCACACCTCTACAATATACTCACCTTTTTCAATGCTTACTTCTATGGATGTGCCAGTCATCATAAGCTGATTCTCAACATAGTTTTCAGGTTGACCCGAGAAATCCTCTGCATACATAAAGATTGCGCATATCATATTCCCGGTATCATTGTTGAAAGTAACATTGGCGATGGGGTCTTCTGTTGGGGTTGGTGTTATCGTTGGCGAAGGTGTGATTGTCGGTGTAGGTGTAAGCGCTAATGTATTTATTGGTGTGGGTGTGGATGTCGGTGATGAGAAAATTTCAACAATTTGACAAGCTGTTAAAAGGCTCAGAAACAATAGGCCGATGAAAAATCTGATATTCTTCACGATTTACTCCCTGAGTAATTTTCACCCAATGACCATTTCAATTGTACTACGGAATACCAGAACCTTTTCAAAGGTTTTTCTTTATTCAAAACTCAATGCATTTTGCAGAACAGCCTGAATCGCAGCCACATTCGGGAGTAATACGGATGCGCCATCGTCCGTCATCCATGGTGTCACTTGATTGGGTCCAATGCTGTAATGCCGAACATCCGCTTGGGCGTCAAATCCAATTGCTAATCGCGCCAAAGGGAACAAATTATCAAGGGAGATATTGCTGTCAACTTCGGTATTATAGATTCCCATTAATGATGGCAGTTTAATCACTCCAGCAGGGGACAATATTTTCTTCATTATCGCTTCAACCACTTCTTGAGTTCGGCGCATACGGTCAAAATCACTGGAATTGTAACGAGCTCGGACGTACCACAACGCCCAGTCCTTATCTAGTGTGATTTCTCCAGGCCCTGCTTCACACCACCTGTCGGCATCCAATGAACTGTCACAAGCATCAGCTGTAGCGTACTCAGTCTCAAAGGTAACACCGCCCAGTGTATCAACCACTTGTAGAAAACCATCTATATCAATCATGGCGTATTCTGTGGGATAAACGCCAAAATTTGTTTGCATGGTATTCGCCAGCAATTGAAAGCCGCCCATTTGCATAACGGTATTCAACCGTTGCTGCCCGTAACCAGGTATGCTCACCCAAAGGTCCCTGGGAAAGGACACCAAGCTCACCTTGCCGCTGAGGGTATCCACGGCAATGAGCATGATGATATCCGTGCGAAAGCCAGCCCCCGGCCTGAAATCTGATCCCAGAACCATATATAGCTTGATTGTTGGCCGCGGCTCTAAATCAATGACACCTGCATATGGCTCAGGTTCAGCATTGACTTGAAGCATATTTGAATCTCTTTGGTCAAGCAATTGAAACAGCGGTATTTGTGAGCGAAATACCGTTGCACTTAGATAAATGAGTGTATTAGTCATTAGCAGAATGATGATGAGGAAACTGACCAATAGTACTTGCCACCAGTTTCGTGCCTTTTTTTCTCGCATAGGTAATCTCCGGATGCAATCAGTATCATAAACTGCAGCGAATAGTTATACCTTAATATGGTTAAAAATGTGCAAAACAAAATGACAGGAAATTTAGTTTCCTGTCATTATTTATATATTATATAATTTTTTACTATCCGATTATTTTTTACCTGATTTAATTCCCAACCTTGGGAAGTAAACAATCTGGAAGATTGTGAAAATGATGAAGGATGGGATGAAGGCAAGGATGCTTAACACCCACAATAATCCGCCAACACTGCCAATATCGGGCCCTAATGTAAATCTTAATCTTCGGAATAAGGTGGACAGGACCATCGTATTTGTGGCCACTGACCATAGCAGATCTTGCTGAATTAGCATCACGCTCAGAAACACCCAGAAAAGTGTAAGAGGAATTGACGGTAGGATGTAGGTTTTGAAAAATTTTGGCTGTTCTTCTTCTTTTTCAGCTTTTTGTGCCTGGCCTCTAAAGAACAATGTAAGGATAAATAATGCTGGAATGTTCAACAGATATGGCAGGGCAAACCCCTGGAAGGTACTTATCCATTTCAGATTATATAGTGTTTGGCTGATACCAGGAAGAAACAACAAAACCCTTGTAAATAACCAGGGAGCGAAAAGAAGTAATAACCATTCGCTTGACTTCCCCAAGGGCCTCAACGCACCAATTCCCAAAGCGGCTAAATAGGTAATCGGAAGCTGTAGAATGAGGACTATTAATAGAGGCATATACCATGTATTCAACAAAACTCGCCAGAGATTTGTCTGACTGATCATATCACTAATTCTTTCAAAAAATCCTTCACCCGGTGCCCTAAACAATGGAATGATCCTGAGTATATAAGGAACAATTGAGATCAATATAAAGAGCAGTACAATAATCATCAAGATGATGGATACAATTTTCAACCATTTAGCGATGGGTGCTGGATCTGTCTTTTTTGGCAGTTGAAGCAAACGCAACTTGGATGTAATGGCGATGATTGTTGTCAAGAAGCCAAGAAAAGCCACAACAACAAATATTGGGGAAGCTATAGCTGATGCTATCCCAGTTTGCATAACAGCGAAAGCTTGATTGAGGATCAGTCCATAAAATGTCATTGTCGAGTGTTCTGGCCCCCCATTTGTTAAGAATGTAATTGTATCACCACTTTGAAGAGATACTGCAAGGGTTCCAATGAACAAAACCAACCCTGAAATCAGCACATTCTTTGCCAAACCTTTCCTTGGTTCATTATTGGCAGACCCTTTCAATGATGCCAAATAAACTGTCAATCCCAATCCACAAGCCAATCCAAAAAACGAAAGCCCATCTATCAATAGAACAATCCAACGTGACATATTTGGATTTGCTAAATTAAATATCTCTGAACCAAATCCAAAGAAGGGATTAATGATTAGCAACCAGGTTATCCCCAAAGAAATTGGGGAGTATACCGCCCAGGGAATGGTTATCATCACGCGAACAGCCTTACGAACCCCCGGTTTTAGCCCAGACGCTCCCAGAGCCAAGACAAGTGGCGGCAAAAGAACTAGCATTACCCTATTTAAGGTCATCAATAGTGTGAAAGTCACTGCTTGGCCAAAGGCGGAACTGTCAAACATGCGCTGATAATTATCAAAACCAACTGGGCCTACATCATTAAACAGCCTTACATCCCGGAAACTAAAACTGATCGTCCTGATCGTTGGAATCACCAGGGTAAAAACCAACGCTGCTAACGCAGGTAAAATGAAAAATATACTAAGAATAATTTTAAGCGTTCTGTTTCCCTTATTTGATATTTCGTTTGATGCAATTTCTTCTTCATTTGACTTTACTGTCATTTGATTACTCATTGCTTGCTCCTTGTGCTTAATAGAAAATAATTATCCATAATTCTGACCAATCTCATTAAGAAATTCTCAGTGGATTAAAAAGATTATATAATAAATTGAAAACCGAAGTAAAGACTTTGAGGGAAAGACTTATAATGAGAATCAATCGTCGCTTTTGTTATAAAATGCATTATTTCAGCAAGTTGCCACTAAACACATTGGTCATTCACCACCCGAACTCGCGTTTTTCTCATCATTGAACAAAAAATCTTGAGGCCTTTTTCATTTAGGAGGTCTCATTAGGTTAATTTAAATTAATAGTTTGTAAAAACAATCAATACTATACGAAGTATTACTTAATTATTGCTAAATTCTTGGTTGATTTAGTGTTTTTAAAGCCTTATTTGTGACTCTGGTTCAATATAATCAGATTACTTTATTAGAGATGAACCATTTTATTGATGTGATAAAGGTACAAACGTTATGAGACGGCAACTTTTTTACGATCCCAATACCCTAAAGCAGCTCACACCACGCGAAACCACAGTGCTGTCAGCCGCAAAAAATGAACAACCCATTGATGATATCGCTGAATCTCTCCATATTCCCCAATCTATTGTTGTCAGACACCTATTCAATATCATTACCAAATTACGAGAGTCAGACCATAAATTAGCCCAACAACTCGTTTATTCCTATAACTTGAAGATGCGTCAAGGATCACGTGCTTGACGATCCGCAAGGATTAACATCAAATCATTCACATTTGTGCCCGTTGGACCTGTTTTTATAAGTGCCCCTGCTTCATTCAAATATTGGTAAGAATTATTGGTAGCAATAGCAGTGCCCAGATCGATCCCTCTCATCCCAGCATCATCGCGTAAGATAAAGGCATCGGATGCGGCCCCAGCCGCATCCGTTGGGCCGTCTTCACCATCTGTTGCTAATGAAATAAATAAGACATCATCTTTTCCTGCTATCTTGGGGATCATTCGCAGGACAAGGTCCTGATTTCGCCCCCCTTTTCCCCCTCCTGATAATTGAACCGTTGTCTCCCCGCCAAGAATCAAACAAGCCGGCTTTATTACGGGTTCGTTGTTAACCAACAGCGTCTGAATAATGTCATTCAGAAAATCAGCAACATGTTCTGTTAATCCTGTTAATTGGGTGGATATTATCAAACTGTGATAACCGAGCTCGACGGCTTTCATTTTTGCTGCCCTGGCAGCCATCATATTCGTGCCGATGAGGTGATTACTGACACGTGACACAGGTAAATCATCCAATTTCAATGTCTCGGTATGTCTTCTCGATACCCCTCCCTTCAGTAATTTAATAATGCTATTGGAAATTTCGCCCCTTAATTCATATTGGTCGACAATTTCCAATGCGTCCTGAAAGGTTGTTGGATCCACCGCAGTCGGTCCTGAAGCAATCATGTCAAGACGGTCGCCGACAACATCCGACAATATTAAGGAGTGGACTGTAGCTGGTTGAAGTCTTTGTGCCAATCTCCCCCCTTTGACTTGATCCAGATGTTTACGCAGGGTGTTGATTTTTTGAATATCCGCGCCGCTCCGCAATAAAACATTTGTAAGATGCTGCAGGGCCTCTAATGATATATCAGGCATCGGTGAGGTAAATAATGCTGACCCCCCTCCGGAGATGACGACGATCACCAAATCTTGTTCAGTCAGTTTTGGCAGCTGATCTAGCAAAGCGTTTGTGGAATCAAGCGACTCTTGATTAGGAATAGGGTGTCCGCCCAAAAATATATTTAATTTTTCCTTGTAATTCTGATACGCCGTAAAAGACTTGTCTTTCGTGATTACATTTGCCGAAGTTAATCGTCCTCCAAGGATATCAATGACGGCCATAGCCATCGGCACAGAAGCCTTGCCAAACCCGATGGTGAAAATCCTTTTAAATTCAGATAATGGGATGGATTGTTGATCGATGATCAATTGTTCATGTTCAATCTTCAGACAATTATTGACGCATTGATAGGGATCTACTTCATGAATGGCTGACGCCATGATTTCGCAGGCATCTTGTCCCATTTTTCCATGGCGTTCAAGTATGCGATTACTGAAATCATCGGCTGTAAGCCTTTTTTGAAACGCTGACACTACGATAATCCTCTGTGATTCATTAGATAATTGTCACAATCAACCTGAGTATAATGAATTATAAGGTACAATTCCCGTTGGTAGATTGTGATTTTTACCACAATGGTGAATAACATAAATAAAGCTTTTTAGGAGGAACACGTGGATGATGTATTGACCGGTTTACTCAGGCCCAAGGGAATTGCTGTCATTGGCGCTTCGACAACACCGGGAAAAATTGGACATACCGTCGTCAAGAATTTATTAGACAGCGGTTATGAAGGTGGTATTTACCCCGTAAACCCAGATGGGGAAGAGATCCTTGGCCTACAGACTTACAAATCTGTGTTGGATATACCCAAACCTGTAGATGCTGCAGCAATTGCCATTCCCGCGAAATTTGTGCCCAATGTTGCCAAAGAATGCGGTGAAAAAGGTGTCAAGGGTTTAATTGTCATTTCTTCGGGTTTTAGCGAAGTCGGTGAGACAGATTTAGAAGAGGAGTTGGTCCGAATTGCTCATCAATACGGCATGCGAGTTTTGGGCCCCAATGTTGTCGGTACCCTTTCAAACTCGGATAAGCTCAATGCCTCCTTTGCGCCCTTCCTGCCCCTAAATGGTTCCGCCTCCCTCGTCTCACAAAGCGGCGCGCTGCTCATCGCTATTGATGCCATCACCTATACGCGCAGGATTGGATTTGATAAGTTGGTCTCCATAGGAAACATGTCAGATGTCAATTTTGCAGATATGGTTTCTTGGTTAGATGAAGACAAGAACACCAATTGTATATCCCTTTACATCGAGGGCCTAAAAGATGGTCGACGCTTTATTAAAGAAAGCGCGGATGCCTCAAAACCTGTGGTTGTCCTAAAAGCCGGCGTTTCCAAACATGGTGCAGCGGCTGCCGCTTCACACACCGGCTCACTAGCTGGTGCTCAAAAAGTCTATGGCGCTGCATTTCGTCAGGCCTGCGCGATTCAGGCTACGGATTTAAGCGATCTTTTTGATTGCACATTGGCCCTATCACTACAACCGCCCATGGAAGGCGATAACCTTCTGGTGATTACCAACGGCGGCGGCGTTGGCGTACTCGCAACGGACTCCGCTGAAAAAGCAGGTGTTCCACTCTCCTTCGCACCTGAGTCGGTCCAAGAGGAACTCAAGAAGCACATGCCATCCTTTGGGTCTGCTAAGAATCCTGTTGATCTTACAGGCATGGCTGGCAACGATTGGTATCATGATTCTGTCAAATTTGCCTTCGCCCATGATTGGGTTGATGGTTTGGTCGTTCTCTATTGTGAAACTGCCATGACCAACCCCATGGAAATCGCCAAATCTATTAAAAAGGCCATTGAAGAGACTGGAATCGATGACAAACCCGTTACCGTTTCCTTCGTTGGCGGAGAACGCTCCGATGAGGCGATGCAATGGTTGGTGGAAAATGACATCCCCGCATATAACGCACCAGATTTAGCCGTCAAAGCAATGGGCACACTCAAAGAATATGCCCGATTAGAAGCGTTGAAGAAAGAACCCGTGAAAGGCAACCATGATGTTGACAAACAAGTTGCTCAGGAAATCATTGCCAAAGCACGAGCGGATGGAAGAAACGCATTAACTGAAATTGAATCGAAAAAAATCTTCAGAGCTTATGGTTTGCCCGTTGTGCAAACTGACCTGGCAACAAGCGAAGATGAAGCCGTCGCGAAAGCTGAAGAATTTGGATACCCTGTCGTACTGAAGATTGTCTCCCCGGATATCCTCCATAAGTCAGATGCTGGCGGTGTCAAAGTAAATATTAAAGATGAGGCTGGTGTTCGCGAAGCTTACCAGGCTATTCTGAAAAACGCTAAAGAATACAAAGCTGATGCAGATATCCACGGCGTGGTTATTCAGCAGATGGCCCCCTGGGCAACGGAAATCATTATCGGTTCTGTCAACGATCCCACATTCGGCGCAACGGTCATGTTTGGCCTGGGGGGAATCTTTGTTGAGGTGCTGGAAGATGTCACCTTCAGGGTGGCGCCTATATCTGAGGCTGAAGCCGCTTCCATGCTGGATGACATTCGCGGGGCTCCCATTTTAGATGGCACCCGCGGTGAGGCTCCCCGTGATAAAAGAGAACTCGCAAAGACACTAGCCAAATATGCGTTTATGATCACTGACCTATCTGATGAAATTTCAGAATCAGATGCCAACCCCGTCATCGTTTACGAAGAAGGTGAAGGCGTAACGATTGTTGATGCCAGGATCATCCTAAAAGATAAATAATTGTCCAAGTTAGAACATAAAGCCACTGCGAAAGCGTTTCGCAGTGGCTTTTTCCTTTGGTTAAATTACCGTTTTCTTGATTACTTTTGAATTGACCAGTGATAATGTACAATTAGGAGTGTTGATCAGTTGATCGAAAGTGAGATGTACGATGAAAAATTTTATTATTGATATGGATGGGGTATTACTACACGGAAAACGGATTGTTCCCGGCGCAGGGGAATTTATTGATCGTTTGAGAGATGCAAATCGTAAATTCCTGCTGTTAACAAATAACCCTGTGTATACCCCTCGTGACCTTGCTCATCGTTTGCAGGCTAGCGGTATACACATACAAGAAGATCAGATTTTTACATCAGCGCTGGCAACAGCTTCTTTCCTTCATAAGCAACGGCCAGATGGCAAAGCCTTCGTTCTCGGAGAAAGCGGATTGACAGAAGCAATACACAATATTGGTTATGTCATCACCGATATGAATCCTGATTACGTTGTCCTTGGCGAGACGCTGGCCTATAATTTCCAAATGATAAAAAAGGCCATTCGTTTGATCCATGATGACGGCGCCAGGTTTATCGCCACCAATCCTGACCCATCCGGCCCCAGCGAGGGCGGACTGGTCCCGGCCTGCGGCGCTATGGCTGCTCTTATTGAGGAAGCCAGCGGCGTAGCCCCGCTTTTTATCGGAAAGCCAAACGCATTGATGATGCGGACTGCATTGAATTACTTAAATGTGCACTCGGAAAATACGATTATGGTCGGAGATCGCATGGACACCGACATTGTGGCTGGCGTTACCAGCGGTATGGAAACGATCCTGGTTCTTAGCGGTGTCACCAAAGAAGAAGATATCGATAAATACCCCTACGTCCCCACCCATATTAAGAAATCCGTTGCTGATATCATTCCTGAAGAATTTGATGATTGACGGTAACCCAATCCTAGGTATAATCTATTTATATGACAAATAAGACCTTTTCTCGCAGGAAATTCTTAAAACTTTCTGCCTTAAGCCTTGGATCTCTGGCCTTCAGGCCGATGGCGAAATCCGCTGAGCAGTCCTCCTATCAGCATAGGCTGATGCGTGTGGGTAAGATCAGTAAGAATGAAGAGCGAACTTCTATCAGTATTTATAAGACACCCAGTGATGAAAACCCCAACGATATCCTGTATCAGCGCTATAAAGATGAACTGATAAATGTTTACTATGAGGTCGAATCTGAAACCGGCCCTGATTACAATCCAATCTGGTATCGCGTTTGGAAAGGCTATGTCCATCGGGCTTATCTCCAGGAAGTGGAATATGTCCTGAATCCTGTTGCAAATGTCATCGAGGAGAATTTTCAACTGGGTGAAATAACCGTCCCTTACACTCGAGCCTTCCGTTATACTTCTTTCCACGGTTGGCAACGAATTTACCGGTTATATTATCACACAACACATTGGATCACCGATATTATAACTGGCCCGGATGGTCGTCCTTGGTATCAACTCCAGGATGAACTGGATTCAAATTTGTCTTACGCCATACCTGCTGAACATATGCGCATTGTTAAAGATTCTGAGTTTGATCCCATCTCCCCTGATGTCCCGCCTGAAGAAAAGCGAATAGAAATCTCAATCTCTCGCCAAGAATTGACCGCTTATGAAGGGGATGTCATTGTTCTGCAAACCAATATCGCAAGTGGGGCCTTGACACAAGCCAAACATACACCAGCTGGAGAATTTCGAATTCAATCAACTTACCCTTCCAAGCACATGGGAAATGGTGAGTTGACAGACAGTATTTATGCTTATGAGCTTGTCGGTGTACCTTGGTCTTGCTTCTTTACAAAAGGGATCGCCACTCACGGGACTTTCTGGCACAATAATTTCGGCACCCCTCAGAGCAGCGGCTGTATTAATATGCGCAACGATGAAGCGAAATGGCTGTTTCGATGGGTGAACCCTGTTGGTGAACCCCATGAAAAGTATCGCACAAGCGGTATGGGGACCCGGGTTTCGGTTATTTGATCACACGAATTCCATAAAAGCCTGATTGGCTATCATCACTCCCCTTTTGGAGAGCCTAAGGCAATTCTCCTCTTTTCCCACCCATTCAATAAGTCCCCGGTCCAGGAGTGATTGAATTTCCTTTCCAAACACCTCCATCATATCCATGCCATAACGTTTTCTAAAGCATTCTGCGGACACCCCCTCATTTACCAATCGTAAACCCAGCATCATGAAATCTCTCATCTGTGTCAGTTGATCAACCTGAGTGATGGATATCGCTGCGGGAGAGGCTGGATAAGGCGAGTTTTCATTTTCTCCCTCTTTTATCCGTCGAATATACGCTGGAATAGCGCCAATGTTGACGGTGCGTATTTGCTCTGCATAGCCATGAGCACCAGCTCCAAATCCAAGATAAGGCTGGTTAGTCCAATATTGTTTATTATGTTGGGATTGGAATCTATGGTTTGAATGGCTTTTGGCCCAATTGGAGATCTCATAATGCTCATATCCAGCTTCACTCAGCATCTCCATTGCCCACTGAAACATATCTCCTTCAAGGTCTTGGTCTTTCAATGCAATCAACCCTTTTTGATACCATTGGTAAAGCACGGTATCAGGTTCAATGATTAATGAGTAAAGTGATAAATGATCCGGTTTTAGATCTATCACTCTTGAGAGAGACCTTTCCCAGCCTATAAGACTTTGCCATGGTAAACCAAAAATTAGATCCAGGCTGATACTGTCAAATCCAGCCATTCTGGCAAAGCGCACACTATTCAGAATGTCATCAATACTGTGTATGCGATCCAACCTTTCCAGATCAAAAGTGTCCGTAGATTGAACACCTATGCTGATGCGATTGATGCCCAATTTTCTTAGGTATTGCAAATAATTTATGCTCAACGTCCCAGGATTAGCCTCTATAGTTATTTCACAATCTTTTTGAACATTAAATCGCTGCTGGAAAGTGTTGAGAAGCTTCTGGTAGAGATTTACAGTTATTAGGGAAGGTGTTCCTCCCCCAAAATAGATGGAATGTAGGGGTTTTTTTGTTCTTTTGTCACTGACTACACGAATTTCGTTGATTAATGCTGCAACATATTTCGGAATATGGCTTTCCATCCCAGCAAATGTGTTAAAATCGCAGTAATGACAGCGGTGCCTGCAAAATGGAATATGAACATAAGCAGAATACATCATAATTGTATTTATACCACCCCGCACTGTCCCTTTTCCATAAAGCGATGGATATTGCATATTTTCAGAACCATAGGGTATACTAGTCCAGAATTATTATGAGCCCAGAAAAAAATTCTTCAAAAACAAAACTTTGTCCGGTTTGCGGCACAAGACTAAATGCCGACGCGACCAAGTGCCTGGTTTGTGGCACAGAACTTGATTCAAACGCAGACGCTAAAAAATCAAGTGAGGTTCGCGCAAAGAGACTCCCAGAAATTACAATAAGTCTCCCAGCGGCTTTAGGATTGCTTGCCTTATTTATCACACTTGGTGCTGTAGCTGTTTTTCTGATTTTAAATAATCCAGAAACCCCAACTGAAGTTGGTGATCTGACGCCAGAAGCTGGCACAGCAACTGCCAGCCCGACCATCACCATCACGCCAACAGTGACACAAACACCCACTGAAGCGCCGACCTGGACACCTCTTCCGCCGATTGAATATACAGTCAAGCCAGGTGACGTGTGTGCAAGTATCGCTGCGGCTTTCAATGTTTCCGTTCAGAGCATTATCCTGGAAAACAATCTCTCTGCAGATTGTAACCTTTATGAAAACCAACCTCTGTTGATCCCACAGCCAACACCTACAGCATCCCCTCAGCCCACTGAAACTTTAAGTGAGTCCGAGAAGACAGAGGAAGCCTGCGAAAAAGTTTATTACACCGTGAAAGAAAATGATACTCTCAGCACGATTGCTGATACATATGATGTCAGCATGGCAACCATCCGGGAGTATAACAGTTTGCCAAGCGACACCGTCCTTGAAGACCAAACTTTGATCATCCCACTGTGTCTGCGGGAACCAACAGCAGGCCCAACACCCACCCCCACAACACCGCCGCCTTATCCTGGCCCGAACCTGTTACTACCTGCAGATGGCGCATCCTTCACAGCAGAGGCGAATACCATCACCCTACAATGGGCAGCAGTCAGTGAACTTCAATCCAATGAAGCCTATGCAGTGACCATTATCGACCTGACAAGCGAAAATAAACGCACAGAAACATTCTACGTTACAGAAACCTCTTATATTGTGCCCGCGTCCTTTGCACCTGATGACGGCCGACCCCACGTGTACCGCTGGTATGTGTATATTGTTCGTCAGCTTGGGACCGATGAAGAGGAACAGGAAAATTGGGAAGCTGCGGGGAACGAGAGCGAAGAACGCGTGTTTAGCTGGTACAGCACAGCCGGGCCACAAGTGACACCTACGACAGAATAAAAAAATCCGGAGGCCTTGAGCCTCCGGATCATTTTAAAAACATATCAACTTTAAGCGTTTTCCTCAAGTTTTTCTAGATACCGTGTGGCCTGAATGGCTGCTGCAGCGCCCATCCCAGCAGAGGTAATCACCTGCCTAAAGTGGGGATCGCTAATTTCTCCTGCGGCGAACACACCAGGAATTGAGGTCTCCATAAATTGGTTGACCTTGATATATCCGTTATCATCCAAATCCACCTGTCCAGCGACAAGTTCTGAATTGGGTTTGTGACCAATAAAGATGAAAACGCCATCTGTCTCGTGGATATGTTCTTTGCCAGATTTGACATTCTTTAAATTTACAGCATCAACAGCTTCATCGCCCTTGATTTTGGTGACAACGGTATCCCAGACAAAGTTAATCTTTGGATTTGAGAAAGCACGCTTCTGCAATATCGCACCGGCTCTCAACTCATCTCTGCGATGAATAATGGTGACGGAGTTGGCAAAGCGTGTCAGGAATAATCCCTCTTCCAGGGCGCTGTCCCCACCGCCAACCACAACAATGTCCTTATTTTTAAAGAACCATCCGTCACAAGTCCCGCAATATGACACGCCCTTGCCAACGAATTCCTTTTCACCCGGAATATTTAATTTCCGAGGTGTTGCACCGGTAGCGATGATCAAACTCATAACTTTATATTGCTTGGAGTAAGTTTCAACAAGGAAAGGTTTTTGTTTGAGGTCCAATGAAGTGGCTTCAGCCATTTCTATTTCTGCACCAAATTTCTCAGCCTGCGTTTGAAAAAGCTGCCCTAATTCCACACCACCTACGCCGTCTGGAAAGCCCGGGTAATTCTCTATCATCGTGGTTGTGGATGCCTGCCCATGCAAGGTCATACCGGTTAACACCAACGGGTCCAGGTCAGCACGAGCTGCATACAAAGCTGCGGAAAGCCCAGCAGGACCAGAGCCTAAAATCAGCAGATCTCTATTAATTTCTTCTTTATTATTGTCTTTTCCCATTAATAATTTCTACTCCTCTGAATTTGTTCTTTATTTATGATGTAATTAAACCACTATGGGTTACATACGAATTTAATTATGGCTGATGCTGTGTATACCGTCAACACCCTTAACCATTACCGCTGCTGTGTTAATGCCGTATAAAAGATGGTATACCAAGTATGATTATGGCATATAATCATAGGTATCAAATCGAAAGGAAGTTTATGGCACAAGACACATTTAATAAAGCAATAGCTTACTATCAGTCCCATTATGAGGAACTTTTTCAACAATTGTTGACATTTTTAAGTATTCCTTCTATTTCAACATCAAAATCACATGCGGAAGATATTCAGCAAGCGGCTGATTTATTGGTCAAGAAATTGAAAGAACTAGGATTTACTAAAGTCAAAGCCTATCCTACGTCACATCATCCCATTATCTTTGGCGAATATATCACCAATCCTAAAAAGCCGACTATCTTGGTATATGGTCATTATGATGTGCAGCCCCCCGATCCCCTAGATCAATGGAAAACAGCGCCGTTTGAACCACAGGTGAGAAATGAGTATCTTTACGCCCGAGGCTCATCCGATATGAAAGGCCAAATTTGGGCAACCCTTTCAGCCCTGCAATCGATCCTGGCAACAAGCGATCTGCCAGTTAATATAAAATATCTCATTGAAGGGGAAGAAGAAATTGGCTCTCCCAGCTTGAACGCTTTCCTTGATGAAAACAAGTCTCTTTTAGCTTGTGACCTGGTATTAAACCCCGATGCTGGAATGCTGGCTCCCAATAAGCCAACCATCATATACGCACTGCGAGGCATGGCGTACTTCGAATTGCGCCTATTCGGACCAACAGCCGACCTCCATTCAGGCGTGTTTGGTGGCGTCATTGGCAATCCAGCCAATATCCTCAGCAAAGTGATTGCTGGCATGCATGATGACAAAGGACGTATCACACTCCCTGGCTTCTACAACAATGTTCGAAAGATCTCTGATGAAGAGAGCGCTCATTTATCCAAATTAGGTATGGATGAGGATTTCTTCTTGGATATCACCGATGTCCCAGCCTTAGCTGGTGAGGAAGGCTATACGCCTGTAGAGCGGATTGGCGCAAGGCCAACTTTGGATGTTAACGGTCTTTATGCAGGTTTCATTGAGGCGGGCGCTAAAACCATCATCCCATCCTATGCCATGGCCAAGATTTCTACACGCCTTGTGCCTGATCAGGATCCCAACGAAATTCACCAAAGTCTTCAGACTTATCTCGAAGAAAACGTCCCGGAAACTGTCCGTTGGGAGCTTGAGCTTTTATCAGGTGCGCCAGCCTACATCACCGAAGAAGAGGCTCCTGGTGTAGCAGCATTTGCTGACGCCCTGGAAGCTACCTGGGGTGTGCCGCCGCTTAACAAACGTGAGGGCGGTTCGATTCCAGTGGCGACATCCATGAAAAATTTCCTCGGCGTGGATTCAATCATCACCGGCTTTGGCCTTCCCGATGATCAAATCCACTCTCCCAATGAACGGCTTCATATTCCAACACACAAGAAGGGCGTTGAAGCTCTCATACGCTTCTTCTTGAGTTACCAGTAAAAAGGATTTTATCCGTGAATGAAAATTTGCCGTCCTATGGCGGCCAAGCAGTGATTGAAGGTGTGCTGATGCGCGGGAAAAATGCCATTGCTATGGCAATGCGAGCACCTGATAATGAAATAGAAATACATAAAGAGAAACTGACAGGAATCTATACCAGTAAATTGCGAAATATCCCTTTTCTTAGGGGGCTGATCGTTCTCTGGGACTCCCTGGGTTTAGGGATGCGCTTCCTAACCATCTCAGCCAATGTTCAAACTGGGGAGGATGAGAAGCTTGAGGGGCCAATGCTCTATATCACCCTGGCGTTATCACTTGCCCTTGGCATTGGCATATTTTTCCTGACCCCAGCGCTCATCTCCGGCCTTCTGGCAAGGTTTACGCCCATCAGCGCTTTCGTAAGTAATTTGTTTGAGGGCTTGTTCCGTCTCATCCTGCTCATCGTCTATTTATGGGCTATCGGAAAAATGCCCGATATCAATCGTGTATTCATGTATCATGGTGCTGAACATAAGACAATTAATGCATATGAAAATGGTGTCAAATTGACACCTGAAAATGTCATGCCCTACTCTGTTGAGCATCCCCGGTGTGGGACTTCTTTTATCCTGACCCTGGTGCTGATGTCCATCCTCATTTTTTCATTGTTTGGCCCTCTCCCACTGCATTGGCGATTAATTACTCGCCTCTTGATGATTCCGGTTTTAGCTGGGATTTCATACGAATATATCCGATTACTATCAAAACACCTGGAATCCCCCCTAGTTCAATGGATCGTCAAGCCCAATCTTGCATTACAGCAATTGACAACCAGAGAGCCAACAATGGATATGTTGGAAGTTTCGATCAAAGCCTTTAACACAATGAAAATTATGGACGAGGAAACAGAGAAAGCATAGTCTCCATTTTCATATTTTAAGGAGGGGTAAATATGAAATCCTGGTTACTCATTCTATATGGCGTATTGCTGGGACTGCTCGCAGCAGGGCTGATCCTCTTAATTGCTCAGCCTCAGCGCGGTCATTCCATCACCCTTTCCCCAGCGCCTACGCCAACCCGCACCCCGATTCCTGAGCCAACTGCGACGCCTGAACCGATCCTGATACAAATTGGCGGTGAGGTCATCCACCCTGGGATTTATGCGTTGGCAGAAAGCGCAAGGCTGGGAGAATTAATAGATCTGGCTGGCGGGTTCACATATGCCGCAGATATTGAACGTGTCAATCAAGCAATGCTGCTGCGGGATAGTGATTATTTCTATATCCCTGCTGTGGGAGAAGAAATCCCGGAAACCGCCCGAAACGCACCTGGCAGCCTCTATGCAGCACAAGACCCAATTTATAATTATCCTCTGGACCTTAACCAGGCCTCAAAGGAAGCCCTTGAGTCAATCCCAGGCATTGGCCCCTCAAAGGCTGAAGATATTTTACAATACAAAGAAAGCATAGGGCAGTTCACAAGTCTGGAAGAATTACTTGATGTTCCAGGAATTGGAGAAGTTACCCTGGAAGCCCTGCGCGATTATCTGATTGTCGAGCCCTAAAATGAAAAGTAAATACCATGTCGAAATAACCAGGAAAGCTTTATCCGAATATTTCACACCAGATGCACTACAGACCATTCTGACTGCAAATGTCCTTCAGGATAGGATCATAAATCAATTAGGACGGCATTATATCCATTTTGACAGCAATGCCTTTGAGGAAGGCATGAATTATATCCAAGAGCAAGAGGAGGTGATCCTCTTTGGCATTTCTACATCAGATTACGCAACCGCCAGAAAAGGTTTGGGGCGAATTTGCCATTCATGGCAGGATTTTTTCAGCCACAGTAATTACGTCAGGTTGTGGGTGGAACGCGAAGGGCATCGTCCTCCTGACGAAATCTCATGTGACGATCCCCATATCATGAACTCCCCACAATTAAAGTCAGGAAAAAATTATGGTTTGTTTGATTTAATGGCTATCATTCCTGGTTTAAGTAAAGTCATTACGCCGCTCATGCCTAGGGATTCCCATGCAAAGATGAATCTGGACAGCCCTAAATCGGGGGATCTTTTCGAATATGCCTATCAAGCGGCGTTGATAAAGACAGGATCGTATTTTGTTGATCTCATTGAAACATTAGAATCAAAAAACATTAGCGAGAAGAAAATTATAGCCTTTCAGGGCCAACAACACCCTAAGTAAAGGTATAATCAGTCCTATGAATAAGAAACAAGAAATTCAAAAAGCATTGACGGCCGCTATGAAGGCGAAAGATGAAGACACCAAACGCACACTGCGCTTGGTGATGTCCATGATCAAGCTTGCCGAGGTTGAAGAAGGCGATGAAATTGATGAATCACGCATCTTGAGCATCCTGCAAAAGGAAGTCAAGACCAGAGAAGATTCCATTGAGGAAGCCAAACAGGCTGGTCGTGAGGATTTAATTAAAGCGGCTGAGAGGGAGATTCAAATTCTCAATCAATTTCTGCCCAAACAAATGACAGGAGATGAGCTGCGCAACCTGGCAAAAGAAGTCATTGTAGAGACAGGTGCAGAAAGCATGCGGGATATGGGGCAGGTCATGAAACAATTGATGCCCAAGCTGGAAGGACGTGCTTCAGGACAGGATGCCAGTAGAGTGGTACGAGAACTGCTGCAAAATAAGTAATTAATATGACAAAAGCCTCCAAAGCAGAGAAACGGTCAAAAAGGATTCGTATCGTCAAGATCATCATCTTGGCGATTTCAGGGATTCTTGCTTTCTTTGCTTTGATTCTTCCCCAATCATACAGTCAGACATCCTATCCCATGGAAATCGGGGATGTCGCTTCCGAGGATATCCTCGCGCCCTATTCTCTGACCTTCGAAAGTGAAGTCCTGACTGAAGAAGCCCGTCAGGAAGCTGCTGCGACTGTGGACACTATCTATTTACCAACCGATCCCAGCATTGGCAGGCGGCAAGTGGAGAATCTTAGAACGGTTCTGTATTACATTTCAACCGTTCGGCAGGATGGTTACGCTACTCAGGAACAAAAAATCAGCGATATTAACGCCATTGAAAATCTCAGTCTTTCCGAAGATATGATTTCTTCCATCCTCCAACTCAATGAAACACGATGGGATGATATTCAATCTGAGGCAACGGACGTTCTGGAACAGGTGATGCGGAATACAATTCGTGAAACAGATTTATATTCCGCCAAACGAAATGTCGCATCATTGGTGGATTTTTCCTTGCCCGAAGAACAAACTGAGATCGTAGTTGAGCTGGTGGAACCCTTCATCATCCCGAACAGCCTTTTCAGTGAGGAACAAACGGAAGCAGCAATTGCAGATGCCCGACAGTCCGTTGACCCCATCATCCGATCTTTCATATCAGGGGAGACAATCGTTCGAAGGGGACAAATCATCCGGGAGGTTGATTATGAAGCTCTGCAGCGTTATGGGCTAATCCAACCCAGTGACCGCGTCCAGGATATCATTGGGGCGGGAATCTTGACCGTATTGATCAGCATCACAGTAGGGCTTTACTTTACCTATCAACAAGAAAATGTGGACTATTCCATCAAGGCATTACTTCTCATCGCCGTTACCTTTTTATTATTTCTCAGCGTTGCCCGATTCACCATTATTGACCGTACTATTTTGCCTTATGTTTATCCCCTGGCAGCTTTTGGGTTGACATTATTTATTATCTTTAATTTTGAAGTTGCTGCCTTTTTCTCCGTCATTTTAGGGGTGATGACCGCTTATGGCTTAAGCAAAGGGTTTGACCTGACAATCTTTTACATCCTCCCAACTTTTGTGGGGATGCTTGCCCTTGGTAAAGCCAGACGCATTTCTGTGTTTCTGGGCTCTGGCATTACAATTGGTGTAGCAGGCATTGCCATTATTTTCGGCTATCGACTTCCCGATTCTGTGACGGATTGGATTGGCATTGCCACCCTATCCGGTGTTTCACTAATCAATGGCGTTGGGGCTTCAGCATTAACCCTCTTGCTGCAATATATCTTCTCGCACATCTTGGGGACCACCACAGCTTTGCAGCTTTTGGATATCTCAAGGCCTGATCACCCACTGCTCCAAAAGTTGCTCAGAAATGCACCAGGGACCTATCAACACTCTTTGCAGGTCGCCAACCTTGCTGAACAAGCAGCCGAGGCAATTGGAGCAGATAGCCTTCTGGTGCGTGTTGGTGCCATCTTCCATGATTGCGGAAAGGCAAAGAACCCCCAATATTTCATTGAAAATCAAGTCCAGGAAGAACTCAATCCCCATGACGACATTGATCCGGTTGTCAGCGCAAATACCATTATCAATCATGTCAAAGATGGCGTAGAGATGGCGAAGAAATATAACCTCCCCAAGCGTATCATTGATTTTATGCGTGAACATCACGGAACAATGTACACCCATTATCAATATGCACAAGCAGTAAAGAACGCCGATGACCCAGAAAGTGTGGATAAAGAACAATTCACCTATCCAGGTCCCCGCCCACAATCCAGGGAAACAGCCCTGCTCATGCTGGCAGACGGCACAGAAGCTCGCGCCCGAGCAGAGGTTCCTAAGGATGAAGAAGAATTGCGCGAATTAATTAATACTGTGTTTGATTTTTATGAACAAAACCACCAATTGGATGACACCAATTTGACATTGAAGGACCTTGAGGATGTCAAGGAATCGTTTTTCAGAACGCTCAAAGGCTCTTATCATCCCCGGGTTCAGTATCCTGCGCTGGAAACCTCATCCACAAAAACAGAACCAGGCCTGCCTGAAACAATTAAAAAAGCAACCTGAACATGATTACAATCCAAAATGAGACTTCCCCTTCTCCTGAAATATTTCAGGAAATGATACAATTTGCTGTATCAGAGACACTATCTCAGCATGGAAAGCCATCAGCGGATGTAACTATCCGTCTGACGGATGATGCTGAGATAAGAAAATTGAATCATGCCTTTCGAGGCGTTGATCGGGCAACCGACGTGCTATCTTTCAACCAGGATATGATTGATCCTGAAACAGGGCGACTTTATTTGGGCGATATTGTGATCTCCCTTGATCGAGTGAAGCAGCAAGCAGCTGAACACGGACATACCCCTTTTCAAGAGTGCGCACTGCTCGCCATCCACGGCACCTTGCATCTTTTGGGATATGACCACGCTGAACAGGATGAAAAAGAAATAATGTGGAACATTCAAAGTAAGTTATTGGAATTAGTGCTGGAGAAGTTCCAGGAGAATTCAGGATGAAATACCCATCAAAAATCCGTTTGTTAGGTTTAATTTTCATCATCCTGTCCGCATCAGGGCTCCTTTTTTCACTGGCAGGCATTGCTGCAACCTGGATCATTGGTCCGCGATTGAACCAAAACCTGGTTGGACTCCTCGATTCTTTTTCCGAGACACTCTCCACAACAGACAATGGCCTTTCGGTATTGGAGAATGCCCTTCAGGATTCGCTTAATAACCTGGAGCTTGTCGTACATTCACTGGACGACCTTGGCGACACTGTAGCGGACCTTTCCTCATCTCTGGATTCTTCAGGGGAATTGATCGGTGATGACCTGCGGTTAACCATTCTCAACACCCAAACCGCACTATCCTCAGCGGCAACCAGCGCCGTTCTCATTGATAATACAGTGAAGTTTATCGCCCGCCTTCCCATCATCGGCGCAGACTATCAGCCGGATGTTCCCCTGCACACCAGCCTTGAACAAGTTGCTGGAAGTCTTGAGGACGTCCCTGAATCCTTGGAGGAAATCGAGCAAAACCTTAATGACACAGCAGACGGACTGGACGCCCTTCGGCTTGATTTAGATATACTGGGCGAGAACATCGCCAGCATGGATGAAGACCTGGAAAATGCCCAAGAGGTTGTGATGGATTATCGAGATATCATCACAAATGTACAACAGAAGACAGATGAGTTGCACAGCCATTTTCCCTCATATATGATTATCGCTGGCTTGACGCTCTCTGCCCTATTCTTCTGGTTAGGGACAGCCCTGCTGAATGTCCTTATCCAAGGCATCAAGTATTGGCAGGGAGAACAGCATGTTGTCAACCTCGCTGAACTTCAGCGAGAATAAGAAGAATTTATAAACCAAATTTTACCAACAGGAGATTCCATGAAGCATTTTCTCGATATCGCAGATTTTTCAGCCGATGAAATCCAAAATTTATTGACATTGGCAGAAAATCTCAAAGGTGAATTAAACCAGGGGAAATTCAGGCCTTTGCTTAAAAACAAAGTCCTGGCCATGGTGTTTCAGAAACCAAGTTTACGCACCCGTGTGAGTTTTGACATGGCCATGCGGACTTTAGGCGGTGATGCCCTTTACCTCTCACCACAAGAGATCGGATTAGGTAAACGCGAGTCCATCGCTGATGTAGCTCGGGTATTATCCGGATATGTCCATATTATTATGGCAAGGGTCTTCGCCCATCAGCATATCCTGGAGCTTGCAAAATGGTCAAAAGTGCCTGTGATCAATGGGCTGAGCGATTATAACCATCCCTGTCAGGCCTTATCAGACGCCCTGACAATCCAGGAGGAATTTGGCACTCTTGAAGGACGAAAAGTGTCCTACATCGGGGATGGCAATAATGTCGCCGTGTCCCTGATGAAGATCGTGACTAAACTTGGTGCGCACTTTTGCATTGCCAATCCTGAAGATTATGACATGCCAGAAGAAGACATCAAAACTGCTCGTGGTTATAACGGCTCTGTGACTCTTTATCGCGAGCCACAGGATGCTGCAAAGGATGCGGATGTCATTTACACCGACACTTGGACAAGCATGGGTCAGGAGGAAGAAGCAAAGAAGCGAGAAAATGTATTCCCGCCCTACCAGGTCAATCAAGAACTCGTGAAATTGGCCAAACCCAATGCCATTGTAATGCACTGTCTGCCTGCACATCGCGGCCAGGAGATCACGGATGAGATTGCAGATGGACCGCAATCCAGATTATTCCCGCAAGCGGAAAACCGCATGCATGCTCAGAAAGCTGTCATTGTTGAACTACTGCTGGGAGGAGACCCGGATGCCAAATAGTGAATATTTTATCCATTTAGAAGACGAGTATGGTGCACATAACTACAAACCTTTGGACGTTGTATTATCAAAGGGAGAAGGCGTATGGGTCTATGATGTCGATGGGAATCGATATCTGGATTGTTTGAGTGCTTATTCCGCGCTCAATCAGGGGCATAATCATCCCAAGATCAAACAAGCAATGATAGAGCAACTTGATCGCCTCACATTGACCTCTCGCGCCTTTCGAAACGATAAACTCGGCCTGCTGTATAAGAAATTGTCAGATATGACGGGATATGAGATGTCCTTGCCGATGAACAGTGGTGCAGAGGCGGTGGAAACAGCACTCAAGGTGGCTCGAAAATGGGGCTACCTAGCAAAGGGGATCCCTCATTATGACGCAGAGATCATTGTCGCTGAGGGTAATTTTCACGGCAGGACCATATCCATCATCTCCTTTTCCTCAACGGAAAAATATAAAGAAGATTTCGGCCCCTTCACGCCTGGATTTAATCTCGTGCCTTACGGCGATCTTGATGCGATGGAAGCAGCTATTTCAGCGAACACCGCTGCGATTATGCTCGAACCCCTTCAAGGTGAGAATGGCGTCGTCGTTCCCCCACAAGGCTATCTCCGAAAGGTAAAAGACCTTTGTGAGAAACACAATATCCTGTTCATCGCAGACGAGATACAGACGGGGCTGGGACGCACAGGCGCCTTATTTGCCAGCGAACATGAAGATGTACGTCCGGATATGGTCGTAATCGGCAAAGCACTCTCTGGCGGCTTCTACCCCGTTTCTGCTGTATTAGCTGATAAAGATAACCTCGGGCTGATAAAACCCGGGCAGCATGGCTCTACATTCGGCGGAAACCCTTTGGGGGCAACCGTTGCGATAGCTGCATTGGAAGTCATTGAGGAAGAGAACTTGATTAAAAACGCACAGGTGATGGGTGAATATATTACCGATTATCTGGAAGAAGTTCCCAAAAAGAACATCCGGGATATCCGCGGTGTAGGATTGTTAATTGGTGTGGAACTCAAACACGAATTAGGCGGCGCCAGGCGTTTTGCAGAAGTGCTGCAACAAAAGGGGATTCTGGTTAAAGAAACCCACGAACACACACTGCGATTGGCACCGCCCTTGATTATTCAAAAAGAAACGGTGGATTGGATGCTGCCCATTATTCGTGAAGTCTTGTTGATGGATTGAAGTAAGCCCTCAAGGCAGGTGCATATGGAACGTTTTGCTAAAATCGTCTGTACATTAGGACCCAGCAGCAACACCAAAGAGAAGGTTCAAGAATTGATCAACGCGGGGCTGAATGTCGCCCGATTGAATTTCTCTCATGGTACCCATGCTGAGCATGGTGCGTTAATCGATTTGTTACGAGAGATATCCGATGAAATGGGCATTGCCATCACAATCCTTCAGGATTTACAGGGTCCGAAACTACGCATAGGGAAGCTGCCCGGTGGAAGCATCGATCTAAAAGCTGGCGATGAGGTCACCTTGAGTTCCTCAGAATCCAACGTCTCGGATGACGGCGATGCTTTCATTCCATTTGAAATCCCAGACCTCCATAAGGCTGTTCAGCCTGGCAATCATATCTTGTTAGATGATGGCCATTTAGAATTGGAAGTCCAATCCGTCAAAGGGGAAAATATAGAAGCGGTAGTCACATTGGGTGGAACATTGATGTCCAATAAAGGTGTTAATCTGCCTGGTGCAAACCTGACCCTTCCTTCATTTACAGAAAAGGATTGTGAAGATCTTAAGTTCGGCCTTGAAAAAGGCGTGGACATGGTCGCCATTTCTTTTGTCAAAACGGCCGAGGACGTTCAGACGGTACGTAAGGCGATAAAAGACCTTTCTTCTGATGATCAATTCAAGAAAACACCCATCATTGCTAAATTGGAACGTCCTGAAGCCTTAGACAATCTCGAAGCGATTATCAAAGTCACAGACGGCGTAATGGTTGCTAGGGGCGATCTGGGCGTTGAAATGGCACCTGCTGCCGTGCCTATTGCACAGAAAGAGATTATTGCCTGTGCAAATGCCCACGCCAAATTGGTGATTACCGCCACACAAATGCTCGATTCGATGATTAACAACCCCCGCCCCACCCGAGCAGAGGCAACCGATGTCGCCAACGCCATTTTCGATGGGACAGACGCCGTGATGTTGTCCGGTGAGACAGCCGCTGGGAAATACCCTGTGGAAAGCGTCCAAATGATGGACTCAATCGTCAGGCGAGCTGAGGCCAACCGTAAACAATGGGGTAAATCCACCTTCGAAACGGAAATCACCCTTCAGAGCGACGCCGTATCTATCACCCGGGCTGCCAAGGAATTGGCCAATGATCGCAATGTTGTGGCAATTGTGGTCTTCACCCAATCGGGAAGAACTGCCCGCCTAATGTCCAAAGCTCGTCCCGATGTGCCTATCTTGGCTTTCACACCTGAACCTCGCACCTATCAAAACATGAGTTTTTATTGGGGGGTAACCCCACTGCTGGTGCCATACGCTGACACCCTGGAAACGATGATTAAACACGTTGAGACAGCCATTGCTGCCACGACCAACCTTGAACAAGAGCAGCAAGTCATTCTCATCTCGGGTTTCCCAGTTGGCGCTTATCGCCAGCCTAACTTAGCCTTATTACATACCCTGGGTGAGGTTTGAGAATCTCACATAAATGAAAAAAGACCACTGTAAGCAAAATGTTTACAGCGGTCTTTTATTTTCACGTTGATCTAGAGCATGTTCCGATTGATCTCCTCTAGGGTCTCAGGGGAAGGTCTTAAGTCCTCTGCCGGCATCCGGTTTAGCGGTTCTTCTGTCAAATCCAGGTGATCATACAAGGTGGGCTGATCGGGGTCAACATAAATCAATCCCGTGATCAACCAATGGTTTTGTTCAGCTTCTTCCAGGATTTTCATCCCCTGCCATTTGTCCCGAGGGTCATACTCTTTTTCCAGTTTCTTGAGGATAACCACAGAGCCATCATGTAAAGCGACCTCTTTAGTCTCTCCCTCTTTGAACTCATCCAGAATAATCGATTTGCGTGTTGGAACATAGGCAATATCGTGCAGAGGCGCTTCGTGCTGCCTGCCCCAATGATAGGAGTGCAGCGTATCTTCACGATTGTTGAAGCTCACACAAGGGCTGATGATATCCAAAACGGCCGTACCACGGTGACTCAAAGCGGCTTTTAACAATGCCAGGACTTGTTTGGGATCCCCAGCAAATGAGCGCGCCACAAAACTGGCATTGCCGATCAACGCTTCTTTGGCGATATCAATCGGTAAAAAGGGATTGATACCGTGATGCTTTAACTCCAGCCCCTTTTCAGCCGTCGCAGAAAATTGGCCTTTTGTCAAGCCATAAACGCCGTTGTTTTCAACGATGTAGACCATGGGCAGATTGCGCCTGATGACGTGCTTGAATTGTCCCAGGCCAATACTAGCTGTATCGCCATCCCCAGAGACACCAAGCACCTTCATGCGAGTATCTGCAAAGGCAGCGCCCAATGCCAATGAAGGCATCCGACCATGCAATCCGTTAAAACCAAAGGATCGGCTCAGGAAATATGTTGGGCTCTTACTGGAACAGCCAATACCGCTGAATTTGACAATCTGACTGGGCGGAATGCTCATTTCATAACAAGCTTTGAGGATTTGTGCTGAAATGGTGTTGTGTCCGCATCCAGGGCATAGGGTGGAGGGTTCGCCTTTATAGTCAGAGCGTGTCAGGCCAATAACGTTCGTTTCTCGTTTCTTTCCAGCCATCTTAGAGGTCCTCCTTTTCGGATACCGCGTTGATGATGTAATCTGCTGTCATGGGTAAGCCATCAATATAAGCAAGTGACATTAATCGATCTGTCATATCACAATAATCCAAAGTCAGTAATTGGTGCAGTTGACCATCCTGGTTTAGTTCCAAGACATAATTTCGGTCGTGCGCTTTGATGAATTCGCCTACTTCATCAGCGAATGGCAGCGCTCTGATCCGCATAAAATCGGTCAGAATACCCAATTCCTCAAGCTTATCCTGGGCTTCAATTAACGCAGGTTCGGTGGAACCCATCGCAATCAAACCGATGTCCGCACCCTTAAGGTTTCGAAAGAATGGTTTAGGCAAATCATTGCAAGCTGTATCAAATTTCAATCGGATTCTTTCCAAAGTTCTTTTCCAGACATCGGGGTCTTCGCTGTAATTCCCATATTCATCATGGCCAGTTCCTCGTGTAAAGTATGGTGCATCTTTATGGGTATTGCCCATCACCGTGCGGTAGGGTATACCATCACCATCCACATCAAGATAGCGGCCCCAATCACCCTCAAAGGCATCTAGGCTTTCTTCCCATAGAATCTTTCCCCGCTCAATAGGCTTGTCGGGATACTCAAATTTCTTTGTCATCCATAAGTTCATGCCCAAATCAAGGTCGCTCAACACGATCACCGGGGTTTGATATTTCTCGGCTAGGTCAAAGGCCTGCCAACCAAATTTAAAACACTCATTAACGGATGATGGTATCAGGATAATGTGCCGTGTATCCCCATGACCCAAAGTGTAATTCTGCATAAGGTCGCACTGCGCGGTGCGGGTCGGCAGCCCCGTGCTGGGAGCGACACGCTGTACATCCCAAAGTACGAGAGGGATTTCTGCATAATAAGCCAAACTTATGTATTCTGTCATCAAGCTGATACCTGGCCCTGAGGTGGAAGACATCGCCCGCAGTCCAGCCCAACCGGCCCCAACCGCCATACCAATAGCAGCCAGTTCATCCTCAGCCTGGACGATGGCAAAATTATTCTTTCCTGTCTCAGGATCTTTTCTCAAGTCTGTAGCAAAGGCTTCTAGCGATTCGGATAAACTTGAGGCTGGTGTGATCGGGTACCATCCGCAGAATTGAAAGCCACCATAGACAGCCCCTAACGCACCGGCTGCATTACCATCGGACATGATGTAATCGTCCAGTGGTGCCATCGCTTCTACATGATAGCGGTCCTTCTTCTCTAGGTTGGCATCAGCCCAATCAGCGGCTAATTTGACAACCTCAAAATTGGACTCCGCCACAGAGGGTTTGTGGCTGAAATGGGTTGATAGTGCATCGTGAACCGCATCAAGACTAATGCCCAACATTTGCGAGACAATACCAACATACACCATATTGCTCATATATTCCCGTAAATTACGGGGGACATCTGCTTCTTCAATCAGGTCTTTGACCGGCATGGGGTAAGCAATGACATCATCTCTATAGATAGGAATCTCGATATGATCTGCATAAAAGACAACACCACCGGGGACATCGTAATTAATATCCTCCTCAAAAGTTGTCGGGTTCATCTGGACGATGATGTCATCATGGGCGACACGGGCCAGGTAGCCATCTTTGGAAACTCGGATGGAAAACCAGGTCGGCAGTCCTTTGATATTTGAGGGGAAAATGTTTTTCCCTGAAACAGGAATGCCCATGTGAAACATGGCTCGTAATAAGGTTGTGTTAGCTGTAGCACTGCCTGATCCATTGACTGTGCAAATGGTCATGCAGAAATCATTGACCTTTTCCCCCGTCGCACTTCTTTGACGCTGCTCGGTTTCGGTATCCTTTTTCATTTAGGCTCCTTCCAAAAGTCTATTCAAAAGGGATTTTTGAGTTTTTTTGTTCCCGCTGGAATAATAGATCCATATGGGCAATCAATGCCTGATAGCCAGATAAAAAATCACTGTGAGCGATCGACTCCACCATTTGTTGGTGATAGGTCCACACCCGCTCAAGGTATTTACGGTCTTCATAGACACTCAATCCAACAGCTTCATAAATATCCCAGTACGATTCCAATATACCCAAAACGAAGTCATTTTCAAGGCGGCTGTAGATGGTCATATGTAACTGCCGATGCTCCGCGTGAGGGATTTGCATAGGATCGGTATTCAGTTTTTGATTCGCGGTTCGGATGATTTTGTTAAGCTCATCAATATCTTCCGATGTCAGGCTGCTAACGGCCTGATACCAATAAGAAGCCTCAATATGATTTCGCAGGTCAGAAAACTGACGAAACATATGCCTGTCCACACTGACTGCATACGCCAAACTCTTTTCAACAGCGGGTGAGAATGAGTACTTTAAGCACTTTATCCCCGTCCTTGGCTTGACCTCAACCAATCCGAGAGCTTTTGCCACCTGCAATTCCTCCCGCAATGTTGAAACGCTGACGTCCAACTCATCGCTTAGGTCATTTAAACTAGGTAGGGAATCCTCACCCTCCGCCGCTTTCGCAGCGAGGTAAGATAAGAATTGAGACATCTGGTTTGAAAGGATCATGGGAGTCATGACTTCAGGCCTTAATCATATGATTAATATGATGATTTACATGCCTCGAGTATAACATGTTGTCGCTTGCCCGTCAACGTAATCCATCCTTTTCCCCCATTTATCTTTTGATGTGTCTGTGTTTGATGTTACAATCGTACTTCGTTGCAGAAATTAAAGTTAATAGTAATAAAAGAAATCTGGAAATGTCATGCATATTACCGCTCAAATATCCCAAAGTTTACAAATTCCCCGCCAAAAAGTTGGGAACACGGTCAAACTCCTAAAATCAGATAACACCATCCCCTTTATCGCGCGTTACCGCAAGGAACAGACCGGTAATTTGGACGAAGAACAAATCCGAAACATCCGTGACAAGCTGCAGCATCTGGAGAACCTGCGGGATCGACAAGAAACCGTCCTGAAATCCATTAAGGAACAGGGAAAGCTGACCGACGGGTTAGAAAGACAAATCTTAAATGCGACCACCATAACGGAATTGGAAGACCTGTACCAACCCTACCGTCCCAAACGCCGCACACGGGGAATGGCAGCCAGCGAAAAGGGATTGGACCCTCTGGCCGAGATGATCCTTGCCCAAAAGATATCAAATAGGAGCATGCAGTCGTTGGTTTCTCCTTTCCTTTCTGATGAAATCCCCGATTTGGATACAGCCCTTCAAGGCGCATCCGATATCATAGCGGAAAGGATTAGCGAAAATGCAGAAATCAGGCAGGCTATCCGGCAAAAGGGGTTTGAATATGGGAAACTATTCAGCGAGAAAATCTCTGATGCAGAGGATGAACGCCAGATATTCGAACTTTATTATGATTTCGAACTTCTCATCAAATATCTCAAACCGCATCAAATTCTGGCAATTAATCGCGGTGAAAATGATAAGGTATTGCGAGTTGGTGTGCATATTGAGGAAAAGGATTGGCGCAGGGCTATCCGGAGCCAGTTCTCTCCCGACCAGCGATCCTTGTTCTTTTCTGCCCTAAACGATGCCATTGATGACGCTGCTAAACGCTTGGTGCTGCCGTCCATCGAAAGAGACATTCGTCGAGCGCTCACAGAAAAAGCGGAAGATCACGCTATTGAGATCTTTTCCAGGAATCTGCACGCTCTGCTCTCCCTGCCCCCCCTTTCAGGCCATATCACCCTGGCTATTGATCCTGGCTTCCGTACTGGTTCTAAGGTGATTGTTATCGATAGTTTTGGAAAGTTGTTAGACTACACTACGATATATCCTCACCCGCCCCAGAACCAAAAAGAGAAAGCCGCTCAAAAGATCACCACATTGGTGGATAAATATCATGTGACATTAATTGTCATTGGCAATGGCACCGCTTCACGGGAAACAGAACAACTCATTGCAGAGATCACTAAAAAGGATCCCGACCTGCACTATCTCATCACCAGCGAAGCTGGTGCAAGCGTCTACAGCGCCAGTAAACTTGCCCGCAAAGAGTTCCCTGAATTGGACGTCAGCATACGCGGAGCGATATCTATCGGGCGTCGGGTGCAGGATCCCCTCGCTGAGTTGGTGAAAATTGATCCCAAGTCGATTGGTGTTGGCTTATACCAACATGACCTTAATCAAACCAAGCTGTCCAACGCCCTGGATGATGTGGTTGAATCTGTTGTCAATGCTGTTGGTGTTGAAATTAACAGCGCCTCGCATGTCCTCCTCAGCCATGTCGCCGGCATCGGGCCACGTCTTGCGGAAAAGATTGTCGAATATCGAGAGCAAAATGGACCTTTCAGGAACCGAAAAGAATTACTTGACGTTTCAGGTATGGGTCCTAAAACCTTTGAGCAGGCTGCCGGATTTCTTCGCATTCGAGATGGAGACAATCCCTTAGACGCTACTGCCATCCACCCAGAGAGTTATCCTGTTGCCCATCAGATTTATAAACACCTCCGTTTGGCATTAAATGCTGATTCGGATGACCGAATTGCAAAAATCCGTCAAACAAAAGACCACGCCAATCTTGAGCAGCTTGCGCAAAGTCTGGACATTGGCCTGCTAACCCTTGAGGATATTTTGGACGAAATTGCTCACCCCGGGCGTGATCCTCGTGAGGAACTCCCTAAGCCTCTTCTGCGAAAGGATATCCTCAGCATGGATGATCTTTCACCTCAGATGCAGTTAAAGGGTACAATACGAAATGTTGTTGACTTTGGCGCATTTGTGGATATCGGCGTCAAAGTGGATGGCTTACTCCACCGTTCTAAGATCGCCAGGGGAACGAAACTCCAGGTGGGAGACATTATTGATGTGGTTGTTTTATCTGTAGATCCAGACCGCAATCGAATCGCCCTGGGCATGAAGGAAAGAGATTATTAATGACTTCACAAACCTCAGAAGGCATATCTGAGTTCAGCTTTGAAACCAAATACGCGACCAACCGCAAGAACCCCACCCTATGGATTCTTTCTCATGTCGTTCATCAATGGCCTTACATCATCATGGCCTTAATCGGTGCGATCAGCAACGCAGCATTAGCCAGCGTCGTCCCTATTTACATTGGGCGCGCTTTCAATGAAGTGACATCCGTTGATCCGTCCCTGGCTCTGATCGGTCGCTTTGCTTTGATCATCGGCATCTCACAAGCGTTACGCGGCATCTTGCAATTCTGCAGAAATTTTGGATTCGAAATCATCGCACAGAACATTGAAAAATTTGTCCGTCAGGAACTCTATGTCAACCTTCTTGGCAAGAGTATGACCTTCCACAATTTACAGTCTGTTGGTGAATTGATGGCCAGAGCGACAAACGACGTCCGTGAAGTGAATTACATGTTCAGCCCCGGCTTCAACCTTGTGATCGGGTCATTGAATTTCTTATTCATTCCTCTGATTGTTGGCCCCACGTATCACATCGCGTTGATCGCCGCTCCAGCCGCGTTCATCATCCTGTACATTTTTGCATTATGGCATTACTTGAATATCCTCAATCCCATCACAAGCCAGGTCCGTGAGTCTTTTGGTGACCTCAACAGCAGACTTGCCGAAGCCATTGACGGCATCGAAATCGTGAAAAGCACGGCACAAGAAGACGCGGAAATTGAGCGTTTCCGTGAAAACGCCATAGAATACCGTGATGCTTCCATCCATCAAGGCGATGTCGAAAGCCGCTTTCTACCACTGCTGCTGCTGGGTATCACGCTGGCAGGGGGCTTGGGCCATGCCCTACTCCTCTTGCAGCATGAGTTGATTACGATTGGCGATGTCATCGCTTATTTTGGCACACTCTCTTTGTTGGGTTTTCCAACCTTTGTCTCACTCTTCGCCTATTCCCAGATCTCATTGGGATTTGCAGGGGCCAGGCGAATTCTTGAATTGATGAATACAGAAAACCGCCTTGACCAAAACGTTGAGGGGTACGCTCAATCCATCAAAGGCGCTATCGAATTCCAGGATGTCGGTTTTGGGTATAACGATGATGAACCCATCCTTAAGGACATCAGTGTTAGCATCAAACCTGGTCAAACGGTTGCCATAGTCGGGCAGACTGGCTCAGGCAAGACCTCACTGGTGAAGCTGATCAACCGGACTTTCGACGTCCAAAACGGCGCTGTGCAGGTGGATGGCGTGGATGTACGTGATTGGTATCTTGAATCCCTGCGCAACCAGATCTCCATCATTGAGCAGGATGTATTTCTTTTCTCACGCTCGATCGCTGACAATATCGCCTTTGGCAAACAAGATGCCACCCGTGAAGAAGTGATCCAGGCTGCCAAGGAAGCACAAGCCCACGAGTTCATCCTCAGCTTTGAGGAAGGCTATGACACCGTCATTGGGGAGCGTGGGGTAACCCTCTCCGGTGGTCAGCGGCAAAGGCTGGCCCTTGCCCGCGCTTTCCTGACCTCCCCAAGGATCCTCATCCTGGATGATTCCACCAGCGCCATCGATAGTGAGACAGAGGATCATATTCAACAGGCGATTTTCAGGGCTGCCGAAGGCAGAACCACGTTGATCATCACCCATCGTCTATCCCAAATTCGCTGGGCCAATCTCATCATTGTTATGCGCCAGGGAGGAATCAACGCGGTGGGCTCCCATGAAGAGCTGATGCAGACATCAAAATCCTATCAGAGAATTTTTAGCGAGTAATTATGGGTTTCTTTTCAGGTTTAGCAGCAGAAAAATACGACCGCCAGTATTCAGACAAAAAATTACTTCAGCGGATCGTTGATTATTTTAAAACGCAAACGAAGCGGTTATCGATTGTCGGCGTGACAATTTTCCTGAGAGCAGTGATTGATGCTGCGACGCCTGTGATCGTTGCCCGAGGATTGGATCTGGTAACACAGGAATCCATCTCCACTTCATTCATCCTGACACTCACTGGCATCATACTGGGTTTGGGTATCCTGAGCTGGTTCGCCAATTTTCTCCGACGCCGTTACGCCGCCAGGACCATTGCAGATCTCATCCGACAACTCGCAACGGATGCCTTCAAAGCCTCCGTCCGTCAGGATATGTCCTTCCATGATAGTTTCTCATCCGGCAAGATCGTCTCAAGAATCACCTCGGATACACGGGAATTCGGACAGCTTGTGACCTTGTCAACCGATGTTCTGATGCAATTCATCTCCTCAATCATCCTGGCTGTGGTCTTGCTGCGAACGGAATGGCGTCTGGCATTGGCAGTTTTTACGCTGATTCCTCTGCTCCTGTTCCTGGTGTGGCAGTATCGTCATGCAGCCCGAAAGGTCACACGTCAAGGTATGCGTGCCATGGCCAACGTCAACGCCACAATCAAGGAAACCGTCAGCGGGATTGCCATTGCCAAGAATTTCCGTCAGGAAGACGCCATCTACGACGAGTTTGAGGATGCAAACGAAACATCCTTCAAAGTCAACATCAAACGCGGTTTCATCCTCTCTATCGTATTTCCGGCTTTAAGAACCATCGGCGGCATCGCCACAGCGCTGTTGGTTTATTTTGGTGCGATGACCGTCCTTGATGGTTTAGTTACCGCCGGAGCCTGGTATCTGTTCCTGTCCACATTGGACCGCTTCCTGTACCCCGTAATGAGTGTATCTTCGTTCTTTACCCAGGTGCAGACAGGGCTTTCTGCGGCTGAGCGGATTTTCGCGTTGATTGATGCAGAACACTCTGTTGAACAAACAGGATCTATATCCCCACAAGAATTGGAGGGCCGGATTGACATGATCCATGTCAATTTCAGCTATACACCTGATGAAAAAGTGTTAAATGATTTCTCTTTGCACATCAACCCAGGGGAGACCTTGGCCCTCGTTGGTCATACGGGAGCGGGAAAGACTTCCATTGGCCGGTTAATTGCCAGGTTTTATGAATTCCAAGAAGGTGAAATCCTGATTGACGGTGAAGATATCCGCAATTACGACATCATCGCCCTCAGGCGTCAGATGGGCATCGTCCCACAAGTGCCCTTCCTCTTCTCCGTCACCATAGAAGAAAACATCCGCTATGGTTGTCCAGTTTGTGAGGAAGGGGAAATTCTGAGGATTGCAGGAGAAATTGGCGAAGGTGAATGGCTCGAGACCCTCCCAAATGGTCTGGACACCCAGGTTGGTGAACGCGGCTCGCAACTCTCTATGGGCCAGAAACAATTAGTTGCGTTGATGCGTGTTCTCATTCAAAAACCTTCCATTTTTATCCTGGATGAGGCTACCGCTAGCATTGATCCCTTCACTGAAAAACAAATTCAAACCGCCCTTGATTTAATACTCTCCGAGACCACCAGTATTTTGATCGCGCATCGCCTCTCAACAGTGCGTTCCTCTGATAGAATCCTTGTAATGCGTCAGGGTGAGATTATCGAAGAAGGCAACCATGAAGAACTCATGGCGCAAGGTGATCACTATGCTGAGCTATATAACACCTATTTCCGCCACCAATCTTTAGATTATGTAGAAGAAACAAAAAAATACGTCAAGAAATAGGTAGAACTTTGTTACAAACTTAAAAACAACCGAAGTGCTTCAATTTTTCTTGACATATTTTCGGGGTGATTTTACAATCAAATGGATGAATGTCATAGTTTAATGGGAAGAGACCTAATTACTTAGGCACCGAAGGGGCAAAGCTCCTAGGCCGAAACTCTCAGGTGAAAAGACCCACTAAATAGACGCCTCTGAAAAATGATAAATAACTGTTCGTGTGATATATTTCAAACCCATGATGTCAGAATGACAGAGGATTTTTCCCTTATGAAAACCAAATACCATCAAGAGGAGTTAACACATGGAAACACCAAAAGAATTAAAATATGCAAAAACAGATGAATGGGTTAGAGTTGAAGGGGAAGAAGCCGTTATTGGTATCTCAGACTTTGCCCAGGACCAACTTTCTGATGTGGTCTACGTTGAAATTATGGTTGATGAAGACGATGCGGTCAGTAAAGGTGACACCCTGGCGACCGTGGAGTCTGTCAAAGCAGCGGCTGACGTGATCTTTCCCATCTCAGGAACAATTCTTGAGATCAATGAAGCCTTGGCGGATGCCCCCGAAGCCTTAAACTCTGATCCCTATCAAGAGGGCTGGATCGTGAAAATGTCCCTGGATGATCCGTCAGAATTGGATGATTTGATGGATGCTGGTGCATACAAAGCCTATAACGAAGAACGAGAGGGATAATGTTCACACCACATACCTCCCAAGAAGTTGAGGAAATGCTGAGGGAGATTGGTGTTCAGAAAATCGAAGATCTATTTGAACAGGTTCCGGAGAAACACCGTTTCCCGGAACTTGATCTTCCTGAGGGCTTAACAGAGATCGAAGTCGCCTCAGAACTCAAAGAAATTGCCTCAGCAAATGCTTCGACAGATGATTTTATTTCTTTTCTTGGCGCAGGCGCGTATGATCATTACATTCCTGCTGCTGTGGATATGTTGCTGCGTCGGGGTGAATTCTACACGGCATATACCCCCTACCAGCCAGAGATATCCCAGGGAACCCTACAGGCAATTTTTGAATTCCAATCTCTGATGACAGAATTGACAGGCATGGACGTCAGCAACGCCTCTCATTATGACGGGGCGACTGCCGCTGCTGAAGCTGCCAACCTAGCCTATCACTTCTTTCGTGGTAAGCGTAAAAAAGTCCTCATCGCCCGTTCGGTAAACCCTCAATATCGAGAGGTCATCCGTACTTACATGCAGGGTCAAGATGATGTCATTGTAGAAGGTGACGAGGAGTTCTTGGATGTTTTATCAAAAATGGATGAGTTTATTGAAAAAATTGATAACAATACCTCCATTGTTATTGTTCAATATCCAGATTTTCTTGGCAGAATTATTGACTATACGAAACTCATCGAAAATGCTCACACTCAAGGCGCCTTAGTGGCCTTTGTGATCAATCCCACAGCCTTGGGGCTTCTCAAGCCTCCTGGTGAATTCGACGTAGACATCTCTGTTGGTGACGGCCAACCTTTGGGTATCCCTCTCTCCTATGGTGGTCCCTATCTGGGAATTTTCACCACAAAACAGAAATATGTCCGCAAGCTAGCGGGACGTCTGGTCGGTGAAACCGTCGATGAGGAAGGTCAGCGGGCTTACGTCCTGACGCTCACCGCGCGGGAACAACACATCCGCAGGGAAAAGTCCACGTCCAACATCTGCACCAATCAGGGCTTGATGGCGTTGGCGGCAACCATTTACCTCAGTCTACTGGGCAAACACGGCCTGAAACAAGTAGCAAATCTCTGCTACCAAAAAGCGCATTACGCAGCGCAGCAAATTTCAAATCTGGATGATTATGAGCTGGCCTTTCCTAACACGCCCTTTTTCCATGAGTTCGTCATTAAAACCCCAAAGCCCGTCAGCGAAATCAATCTTCACCTGCAAAACCATTGGATTTTTGGCGGCTTTGATCTGCATGAAGTCTATCCAGAATTTGAGAACCATATGCTGATCGCCGTTACAGAAAAAATCAGCAAAGAAGACATTGACGATTTCGTAATGGCATTGGAGGAGGTGGCGCATGACTGAAAAAACGATCTACGAATTATCTCAACCTGGTCGTAAAGGCGTCACTTATCCCGATCCGGACGTTCCACTCTCTTCATTACCAGAAGTTTTTAAGCGGGAAGAGCTTCAACTTCCTGAACTATCTGAAGGCGATGTCATCCGCCATTTCACCAAGCTATCGACGATGAATTACTCCATTGATAAAGGTTTCTATCCCTTGGGCTCTTGTACGATGAAATTCAACCCAAAAATCAACGAGGAAATGGCTCGCCTTCCTGGTTTTGCGCACACACACCCCCTGCAGCCCATTGTAAGCGTCCAGGGCAATTTATATCTGATGTACCAATTGCAGGCCTGGCTTGAAGAGATTAGCGGCTTCCACCGTGTCTGCCTCACCCCAGCCGCCGGCGCCCATGGCGAGCTAGTCGGCGCTTTGATGATCAAGAAATATCATCAAGTTCACAATGACAAGAAGCGTGTCAAAATTCTCATACCCGATTCAGCCCACGGCACCAACCCAGCCACATCCTCGATGAGTGGTTTTAAAGTCGTCCCCATTCCCTCAGATGAACGCGGGAATGTGGACATTGACGCCCTCAAAAAGGAATGTGATGAAACATTGGCGGGTTTGATGCTGACCAACCCCAATACGCTGGGGTTATTTGAAGAAAACGTGGAAGAGGTCATCAACCTTGTCCATGAAGCTGGCGGATTGGTTTATGGTGACGGCGCCAATCTGAATGCCCTTCTGGGCGTCCTCAGGCCGGGAGATGTCGGTTTTGATATCATGCATTTCAACCTGCATAAGACCTTCTCCACGCCCCATGGCGGCGGCGGGCCAGGCTCAGGTCCTGTTGGCGCATCAGAAGCCTTAAAGGACTATCTCCCCGGACCGGTTGTGACGTTGATTGAAGAGGGCGACGAGGAGAACCCGCCATTTTTTGGCTTCCACATCCCTGAGGAAACCATCGGCCGCATGAAATCTTTTTATGGTCATTTCGGTGTGCACGTTCGCGCCTTCACTTATATCGCCATGCTGGGCGCAGAAGGACTGCGAGATGCAGCTGAGAAAGCCGTGCTCAACGCCAATTATTTGATGTCCAAGATTAAAAAACAATACCCCCTGCCCTACGACCGCATCTGTATGCATGAATTCGTAGTGGAAGGCGCTTGGGAAGATGTTCCGGATGTTCATGCGCTGGATATTAGCAAGCGGTTGATGGATTACGGTTTCCATCCCCCAACCAATTATTTCCCGTTAATTGTTCATGAGGCATTGATGATTGAACCCACTGAAACAGAAAGCAAGGAAACTCTGGATGCCTTCGCCTCAGCCATGCAGGCGATAGCCAAAGAAGCACGGGAAAACCCAGATATCCTCCATAAAGCCCCCCACAATACACCCGTACGACGCTGTGATGAAGTTAAAGCTGCCAGGGACTTGGTATTGTGTTGTTGGATGCCAGAGTGATAATAGTCTAAAAACAAAAGGCGTTGGGTTTTTCCAACGCCTTTTTGATAATTCTTATTCCTTTAGAATCAAACTTACCGGGCAATGATCTGACCCCATAATCTCACTGTGAATGACCACGTCTTCGACCTGGTCCATCAAACCTTCTGAGACAAGGAAATAGTCCAATCGCCAGCCGATATCCTTCTTGCGCGCATTGTAGCGATAGGTCCACCAGGTGTAATCCTCGCGTTCCGGGTAAAGCTCCCGGAAGGCATCCACAAAGCCGTGGTCGAGATACTTGTCAATCCATTCCCGTTCTTCCGGCAGGAATCCCGTATTCTTCTCATTGGATTTTGGATTCGCCAGGTCAATTTCATTATGCGCGGTGTTAAAGTCGCCTGTGATGATAATGTTCTCACCAGCTTGATGCAGCCCATCACAGATATTCAATAATTCTTCATAAAACTCCAGCTTGAAGGGCACACGCTTATTCTCTGAACCGCCGTTAGGGAAATAAATATTATAAAGATAGAAATCCTCAAATTTTGAGCGGATTACACGGCCTTCACTGTCGAATTTTTCAAATCCTATACCCTTCTCAACCACTAAGGGAACATCTTTATGGAATGTTACAACACCGCTGTATCCTTTCCTCTCAGCGGGATTCCAAACGGCGTCATAGCCTTCGATCATGGCATCGTCCTCGCTGATCTGGTCTAACTGAACCTTGATCTCTTGGAAACAAAGCACATCAGGGTCAACTTCTTGAACCCAGTCCAGCGCCTTTTTCCTCAGAATTGCTCGGTAACCATTGACATTCCATGTTGTTATCTTCACACTACTGCCTTTCACTTCTTAATCTGGCTATGGTAAACTTGGTAGTTGAATTGAAATCAAAAGACTTTGCCTTTTGATTTTACTCAGCTCTGGTCATTTTATAAAGGCTGATTACAAAATATTATGAGACAAACAACAATAATAAAAGCGCTGTTTGCAACGCTTTTCATGTTTAGCATCATTATATCGGTAAACAAACCAGCACCGGTAAATGCATCCTCATTAAATCAGGAGGAAGGCCCTGTTTACGTCGTTCAGCAGGGAGATACACTCAGCTCAATTGCCCTGCGCTTTGGCGTTTCATCCGAGGAAATCCAAGCTGCAAATGGCTTGTCAGACCCCAATGCCATTCAAGTGGATCAACGTTTGGTCATCCCCGGCTTAGAAGGCATTTCGGGGTTATTGACCTCTGAAGTCTTACCCTTTGGCAGCTCCCTAGCAGCACTGGCACGGGAATATCGCCTTCACCAAAGCGATCTGATAACCCTAAACCACCTGATCAGCCCGTCAGAAGCCATTGCCGGCCTGAAATTCATCGTCGCTGTCAGCGAAGAAGAGACCAAACTCTACCCAATCACGACTGTGTCAACAGGGGAAACATCCCTCGAAAAGGCCATCCAGATGGGAGCCTCACCCTGGCAGCTTGTTGAAGACAACCAATTACAAGCCACCTGGGACATGCTGCCTGAGGAAACGCTGTACGGGCAGGAGCAAGAGGATGCTGAAAATGATTCTCCGGAAGAAATCAACCTTCTCACCATCAACCCATTGCCCGCTGTACAGGGAGAAACCTTCGAAATCGCCGTCACGACAAATGAGCCTGTAGAAATCAGCGGCACATTCGATGATAATGCTCTCGAATTCTTTACTGAAGACAACGAGAATTATTACAGCTTCAACGGCGTTCACGCCCTGGCAGAAGTTGGGCCCGTCCAATTAAATATAACCATCACCGATGCTGAGGGATTATCGCACACATATGACCAAATGGTGTTAGTCGCCTCTGGCAACTATGGCAATGATGCCATGATCATTGTTGATGATATTTACGTTGATCCAGAAACCATAGCTGAGGAAGATGAACTTGTTAACAGCGTCCTCACCCAATATACATCCGAAAAATATTGGGATGGAGGGTTCCAATATCCCGTTGACGAACCATTTATCAATGGTTACTATGGCCAAAGACGAAATTATAATGATGGCGCCTTGTTTTACTATCACACCGGCATTGATTTTGAGGTGCGCGCCCCTAATTTGAATATTTACGCACCTGCTGCAGGTGAAGTGGTCTTAGTTGAGGAAATGACCGTTCGCGGAAACGCCATTCTGATTGACCATGGTTGGGGTGTTTACTCCGGTTACTGGCACCTCTCAGAGTTCAATGTAAACGTGGGCGACTTTGTGCAGACCGGCGATCTGCTTGGCATCATTGGAAATACCGGGCGATCCCTTGGCCCCCACCTGCACTTTGAAATAGATATTGGCGGAATACCTGTCAACCCTGAAACCTGGTTAAATCAGGTCTTCCCCTGATCAACGAATTAAAACAAAACAAGCACACGACTTAATGTGCTTGTGTGTTGATGCGCTGGGAGGGAGTCGAACCCTCACGCCTNNGTCTGCCAGTTCCAGCACCAGCGCTTGAGCAGAGTAATTATATCCTGCCTGATAAGCTTGTCAAGCAAAGTTAGAAAAATCATGAAAAGGTAATGAGGAGAAACGAAATGACAATTGTATTGGACGCAATGGGAAGCGATAATCGCCCGGACCCGGAAGTTCAGGCTGCCGTTACCGCTTCAAATCTTTTTGCTGAGGACATCCTCCTGGTCGGTGACGAAAAAGAATTGAAAGATAAATTAGACCTTTTCTCTGAGGATCATTCTCGAGTGAGAATCGTTCACGCCCCTGAAGCACTGGATATGAGTGATCATATCGCTGAAGCACGATCCAAAAAACAAAACACCATGCGTGTGGGCATGGAATTGGTCAAGGATGGAGAGGCAGAAGCCTTCGTCACCGCCGGGAATACAGGCATGGCGATGTATTTCGCAAAAAAGACTTTTGGCGATATCAAGGGCGTCATCCGGCCTTGTTTATGCGCAGTTTTCCCCGTCAAGGATGGGCGCGCTGTTGTTTTGGATATCGGTGCAAATGCTGAATGCCGTCCTGATTTTCTGGTTCAATTCGCCATCATGGGTAAGATTTATGCAGAAACAATGCTAGGCATAGAGAACCCCCGTATTGGGTTGCTTTCCAATGGTGAAGAGGAAGGCAAGGGCAATAATCTAGTTCGGGAAACATTCCCTCTCCTAAAAAAATCTGACCTGAATTTCATCGGCAATGTTGAGGGCAAGGAGCTCTTCGGTGGTCTGACGGACGTCGTTGTCACGGATGGCTTCACTGGCAATGTCATGTTGAAATCCACCGAGGCTGTCGCAAAGCTGATCATCGACATTCTTAAAGAAGAATTGATGTCCTCCTTTAGAACAAAAATGGGGGCGCTGTTGGCCAAACCTGCGTTTGGCAAGATCAAACAAATGTTAGACCCCTCGGAAATTGGCGCAGCACCATTGCTGGGAATCGATGCCCCAGTATTTGTCGGTCATGGACGCTCTGATGCTAAAGCCATGGTCAGCGCAATTCGTGGTGCAAAACAAGCGGTCGATAATCAGCTTTTAGCAAAGTTAAGACAGGCAATCTTAGAACATATTCAAGAGGAGTAAATCAAATATGAAGATCGTCATCAATGAAAAACTCATCAAACGCAATAGAATGATTGGTAATATCACCTCAATCGTCGGTATTGCCATCCTGGCTGCCGGTTTGATTTTGAATTTTAATCCCACGCCCACAAAAACCTTGATTTCATTTGGTGCCTTGATTATTGGATTCCTCATCTCGCAGGTGAGCACCTACTTTGTCACGCGATTTGGGCGAAAGCCACGCTACGATGAGGTCATTGCAGAAAATTTGGGAAAGATGAGTGATAAGTACACCTTTTACGTCTATAACTCTCCCGTTTCAATGCTGCTCGTTGGGCCGTATGCATTATGGGTTCCTACCCCGGTAGCTGCCAGTGGAGAAATTTATTACGACAAGAAATGGAAACAACGCGGCGGTGGTTTCCTGATGAAGCTCTTTGGTCAAGAAAATCTCGGCCGGCCTGAGGTTGAAATTCAATCCAATGAGAAAGATATTCGAAAATTTCTAAGTAAACATTTCGATGAAGGCGAATTACCCCCCATCAAGAGCATTCTGATCTCGCTGCATCCCAAAGCAACCATTGGCGATGTTGATGATGCTCCCGTTCCCCTTGTGCAATCTGACGCGCTTCGCCGGACAATTCGGCGGTATGATCGACATGCTGAAGAGGAAATCCCCCAGGAAAAACTGGATAAGATCAATCAACTGCTAAACGAATAGACGAAAGTTCAGGATACGCCAGCATAATTTCTGAGCGTTTGAATCTCTTCTGGCTTGAGATATCTAAAATGACCGGGTTGGAGTTTACCGAGCTCAATAGGCCCAATCCGTACACGACGGATCTGCCGTACAGGAAGCCCGATGCGGGAACCGGTGCGGCGGATCTGTCTGTGTTTTCCCTCTCGTAGAATGATCGTCAGCCAGGCTCCTCTTTTTGTGTATGTTTTGATGTTGACGTCTGCTGGCAAGGTTCGGTAGCCATCTTCCAAGACAACGCCCCTGCGCCAAATCTCGAGCTGTTCTTCGTCCGGCTTCCGTGTGACCCGGACCTCATACTCTTTATCGTGCTCATAGCGTGGATGAGTCAAGCGGTTGGCCAATTCCCCATCGTTCGTCAATAAAACCAGCCCTTCGCTGTCAAAATCTAAACGTCCGACTGGATAAAGGTGGCGTTCGTCCTTGACAATATCAAATATCGTTGGCCTGTCATCCTGGGGGGCATCCAATGAAAGAACGTTTCGGGGTTTGTTGAGGGCGATATAAACCTTCTTTTCTGCTTTGCCAATTTGTTGCCCGTCTAGGCGGATATCGTCCTTCTTTGGGTCCGCTTTCGCACCCAACGTGATCTTTTGTCCATTGACGGTGACACGGCCTTCTTCAATAAATTTTTCACACCCGCGCCTTGATCCAAACCCGGCTCGGGATAATATCTTTTGTACTCTATCTTCTGCCATTATGTTTTCAGAACTTCCTTTGTGCCATTGGCATTAATATTTTCTTCAAGCACGTCAAAATCGATAAAGGGGAGTTCGTCAAGTGTTTCCAATCCGAAGTATTGCAGGAATTCGGGTGAAGTGCCATAAAAAATGGGACGCCCAGGCGTTTCAGCCCGGCCCAGCTCCTCAATTAATCCCTTTGATAATAAGGTACGCATGACGCCGTCGCTGTTGACTCCCCGGATGACATCCACTTCGGGACGGGTCACCGGTTGTTTATAGGCAACAATTGCCAGCGTCTCAAGAGCAGCCTGGGATAATCTGCTGGTCGCTTCCAGGCCCAAGAAAGTCTCTACGATCTCGCTCATTTCAGGCGCTGTTGTCAATTGCACCTTGGTTTTAACCCGCATCAATCTCAGACCATGACCATTGGTTTTGTACTGGGTTTCTAAATCGGTTAATTGCGATTCCACTTCGCTCTCAGTGACATCCAATGCTTTTGAGAGTTGGTAGACACTGACCAAACCTGAAGAGACAAATAACATCGCCTCGATTTTGGCTCGAATGTCTTTAGCTTTGTTTTCTTCTTCCATAAAATATCTCAATATTATCAATCATTCAAATGGATAAATGATTATACTCTATTCAAATCATCATGAACGGCTTGAAGCTGGTAAAATGGTTGGGTAACAGATGATGTCAAAGAAATATATAAACTAGGAGAAAACAATGCGGGTACTGCTGACCGGTGCTGCTGGCTTTTTAGGATCGCATCTGACGGATCGCCTGATTGCTGAAGGGCATGATGTGATTGGCATGGATAATTTTATAACGGGCAATGAGGCCAACCTTGCCCATCTTTCTGGCAATCCTCACTTCAGCTTCATTCGACACGATGTCTCAAATTTTATTTTCGTCCCTGGCCAATTGGATTATGTCGTGCATTTCGCCTCTCCCGCAAGCCCAAATCCTGCCTCTCCGCTGGGTTATCCCAACCTTCCCATTCAAACCCTCAAAGCCGGCGCATTGGGGACGCACAATTCCCTGGGTGTGGCACGAAAATTTCAGACCAAATTCCTCCTCGCTTCCACCAGTGAAATTTACGGGGATCCCCTGGAGCATCCTCAAAAGGAGACCTACCGGGGGAATGTAGACCCTGTCGGCACGAGATCTGTATACGATGAAGCTAAACGATTTGCGGAAGCATTAACCATGGCTTACCACCGTTTTCATGATATTGATACACGGATTGTGCGTATCTTCAACACCTACGGCCCCAGAATGCGGTTGGACGACGGACGGGTTGTCCCCAACTTCATCCAACAGGCTCTGCGCGGCGAGCCCCTCACCATTTACGGCGATGGCACACAAACCCGAAGTTTTTGCTATGTCGATGATCTAATCGAGGGCATTTACCGCCTGATGATGACCGACTTTCACGAACCCGTGAATATCGGTAATCCTGATGAATTCTCCATCCTTGAATTCGCTCAGATTATCAATGACCTGACAGAAAACACATCTGGTACCGTAATGAAAGCTGATAAACGCGTTGGGAATGACCCCCAGCGCAGGCAACCTGATATTTCCAGAGCCAAATCTCTTCTAAACTGGGAGCCGGCGGTCAATGTCCGCGAAGGTTTGAAGAACACAATGCCGTATTTCATAAAGAAAATGGGGTTATGAGTATTCTTACCAGCAAAACCGAACGAAAACGCTTCATTAAGTTTGCCCTCGTTGGCCTAACGGGCACCGTTGTTGATTTTGGTGTGATGAACCTGCTGCGGTTAGTGGTCGGTTTGCCGCTTGTTTGGGCACAGGGAATTTCCTTTGTTGCTGCTGTGATTAACAATTTCCTATGGAATCGATTGTGGACTTATCCGGAATCCCGCGATAAGGGTGCAACCTGGCAACTCATTCAGTTTTTCCTCATTAACGTCATCGGCATCGCCATCCGCACACCTCTGATTTCATGGCTGGATCAGCTAATCCTTAGATTCATAAATCAACTCAACATGAACATATCCATCGAGAATTATGTCATCAGCCAGAATCTGGCCCTTGCGGTGAGTATTTCGATTGTCATGCTCTGGAATTATTTTGCGAACCGTTATTGGACATTTCGCAATATCCCCTCTGGGGACAAGGAAAGCACGTAAGCAGACAAAAAAATTCAGATTGGATAGCAATATGGATATCACACATCGTGAACGATTGGAAACAACCCTCTCAGGGGATAAACCCGACCGAACACCCATCGCCCTATGGCATCACTTCCCGGTGGACGATCAAGAACCGGACTCCCTTGCAAAAGCAACCATAGCTTTCCAGAAACAATTCGATTTTGATTTGATCAAAGTCATGCCGCCTTCCTCTTTTTGTCTCAAGGATTGGGGCGTAAAGGACGAATGGCGGGGAAACAATGAAGGCACACGAGCTTATACCCACCGTGTGATTCAGCATCCCGAAGATTGGGAGAATCTGCCCCTCTTGGACCCAAATCAAGGCTACCTGGGGAAGCAACTGGCATGTCTATCCTTGCTTCAAAAAGAATTTTCTAATCGAACCCCTTTCATACAGACCATCTTTAATCCCCTTTCTCAAGCGAAAAACCTTGTCGGCCCAAGTTGTTTGGCCGTTCATTTGAGAAAATATCCCCTTGCCTTGCATGAAGGCTTGAAAAGAATCCAGGAAACAACCCTGCGATTCATTGAAGCAGCCAAGAAAAAGGGGGTCTCGGGGATCTTCTATGCGATCCAGCATGCGACATGCCGGATTTTCACAGAGGATGAGTACACAATCTTTGGAAAAAACTATGACCTGCCTATTCTCTCCACTGTTGATGACCTTTGGGCGAATATGGTACATATTCATGGAGATGATATCATGTTTGATTTAATTTCTGATTACCCTGTGCAAATCTTGAATTGGCATGATCGAGAAACACCACCAGCGCTTTCAGAAGGTCTGAGAAAATTTTCAGGCGTGGTTTGCGGCGGGATCAGCCAAATTGATAGTCTTGTCCTTGGAAACCCCGATCAGGTGAAATCGGAAGCCAAACAAGCCATCACATCCACAAATGGTAAGAGATTGATCCTGGGGACAGGGTGCGTCTTACCGCTCACAACGCCCTACGGCAATATACGAGCTGCCCGTGAGGTTGTGGAGGAGAGAGCCTGATGCGAGTCATATCTGGCAGTGCCAAAGGAACACAGCTATCAAGCGTCCCAGGTAAATCCACACGTCCCATTACCGATCAAGTCAAAGAGGCTTTGTTTAATATTCTTGGCGCTCAAATTTATGACAAAAGTGTTCTAGATCTCTTCGGCGGGACGGGCGCTGTGGGTATCGAAGCACTCTCACGAGGGGCGGATCATGTTGTGTTCTTAGATATCAATTATCGGGCTTTTAATACAATACAGAAGAACCTTAAAGCTGCTGAACTCGAGCCCTATGCAACTGTTCTTAAAAAGGATGCTTTTGTCTATCTCAGGGAGGAACCTGATAGAGAATTTGATATGATATATATTGCCCCCCCACAATACCAAGGATTATGGGTCAAATCCATACAAATCTTGGATCAGAATCCCGGATGGGTGAAGGAATATGGCATGGTCATCGTTCAAATTCATCCTAAAGAAGATGATGGGCAATTAGACTATGTGAATTTCTCCATATTTGACCGGCGCGATTATGGGGATACGCGTCTGCTCTTTTTTGAGCGCATCTCATCTGAATGAGATATTCATTTTTCCTGAATCGGAATATTGATATTTACCAATGATGAGGGGATCACCCAATTGGAAGTCTGCAACTTTTGGAAGTAAATATGCCAAATCCCCAACCAAGGCTTTGTCATCCAATTGGCTCAGTTTCACCCAAGACAAATTTCCTTCTTTCGAAGAAGTAAAATCATCCCCTAAATACTCACCTCGGAAAACAAAAATGCTAACGCCCCTGTTGGGGGTGACGTCAATCATGATCTGACCACATAAGTCTAGGTAAATGCTGGATAAGCCAGTCTCTTCTGCCAATTCACGCTGTGCTGCTTCGAGAATATCCTCCCCAGCTTCAACATGACCCCCGATGCCATTGTGCAACCCCGGCCAAAGCCGTTTGTCCTTTGCTCCCTTCATGAGTAAGACTTGATGGTGTTTATTGAAAAGAAAGATCAAAGTGCGCGGGATGACGTGATATCTCTGATCTTGTAAACCCTGGTCGCTTCTGGGCATTCATTAACTCCACTTAACTAAAAACAGTCCGTGGTAATCATTCTCACGGACTGTCATTTTCCATTCTAGGTCAGGAACATGGGTACGCCTAAAAAATCTTTGACTTTCGGTTTGTAATGTTCCTTATCATAATAAGCTTCAACGTCCACACGCTTTTTACCTGTCAGGACGATCTCAACCGGAACGGTTGTATATTTACCACCTTGCAAGGCCACCAGCTTACCGTACTCTTCTCGTTGGATGAGCTGCATGGCTAAATTGCCATAAGACATCGCCACCATCCTATCAAGGGAATCGGGCGCGCCGGATCGCATAACATAGGCGAACTTCTGATAAAGAATATGCTGGTTCGTCATTTTCTTAATTTGGTCGGCAATCATCTCACCAATGCCGCCCAACTTTCGATGCCCATACGCATCAGCCGGTCCAGTTTCAATGACTTCCCCATCTTCCATCCTGGCGCCTTCGGAAACGGTGACAATTGCATAGTTCGAGGGGTTAATGCGTTTATCCTCAAGCAGGAAATTAGCCAACTTTTCCATATTGAAGGGTACTTCAGAAATGATTGCTCGATCAACATAGGCCAGATAAGCGCTGATCAGGCTGGTCTCACCGGAATTTCGCCCAAACAACTCAAATACGCCAATGCGCTCATGGGAACCTACCGAAGTCCGCAACTGGGTAATCAAATCTACAGAGCGGGTTACCGCCGTGGAAAAACCGATACAATAGTCCGTGCCAAAGACATCATTATCCATGGTCTTGGGGATGGCAACCACAGGGAAACCTTCCCTGCTCAGGCGAACGCCGTAACTCAGTGTGTCATCACCGCCGATCGGGACAAGGACATCAATGCCCAGGTGATCCAATACCTTGAGAACATGGTCCGTATAATCCATGGTTCCCTTATCATCAATTTGTTTGCCGAGATCGGTTTCCCTGAGAAAACCAGGAACATCGCCCTCACGTACATTCTGTGGATTGGTGCGGGATGTATGCAAAAATGTCCCACCTGTCCGGTCTATTCTACGGACATCATTTCGGGTGAGATTCCTGATGTAATAATCATGGGTCGAGGGTTCATCAAGGTTATACCAAAGTAAACCACCCCACCCACGCCGAATACCAAAAATCTCATATCCAGCGTCAAGGGCGTTAAGAACAACCTCTTTCATAGCGGGGTTCAGACCAGGGACATCGCCGCCGCCGGTCAGAACGCCAATTCGTTTTTTCATGTGCACTTCTCCTTCAATGATATTGATTACTCAACAATGATGATCTGTCATCGTCTCATAATCTTCTTGGTCGATGACAAAGACGCAAATCTTTCCAAGTATAGCATAATTCTGAATGACTCAATCAAAGTTTACCCCGAAATACGGTTAGGGTTCAAATGGCAGATCTAGAATGTTAAACGCCCACCATCGTATCCAAATCATGCCCATAAAAATCAATAGCGGCAATCCAATCGACAGCAGCGGTAAAGACAAAGCTGAGTCAAAGGCCAACTCAGGCATGATCAGCAGCCATGAGACAGCTAGAATTGAGATGAGTACGATCCAGGCTAAAATTCTTCCATACAGACGCCATCGCTCAGACCAAAACCGGAAAACCATAAACATAGCTGGCAGGACTAAGAACAATTGATTACTGCTGGCCTTAACATGGAAGAGATAAGCTACAACCAACATCGCCAACACTTTCCAGATAAAAACTCTTTTCGTCTTCCCCATGAGCGTGATTAACAGAACCAAAAAATAAATGCCAAGGGCAGCATGCAGGAAAATCGAGAGGAAATTGGCGATCCCTGGCAGGATTCCCGCAAATTGCATCAAGGGTGTCCGAATCCAATCCCAATTTCCGAAGATATCATATACCGTTTGCAACCAATTCAAAGGCCACGAAGGAAGCAGAAGTAGGGTAACAAAAATCAGGAAGGCGATTCCAGCGAAATAAGCTTTGAAAATGGACCATCGTCGTCGAGAAATGCCCCAGATGAGTAATACAGGAATAACTAAGCCTGTTGTGGGCAACGATCCAAATGTCAGGGCAAGGATGAATCCAGCCCTGGTATCCTGTTCTTGAACAATCCAGTGAATACTCAGTAACACAAAAAGAATGACAATGGGGCTCAACCTGCCTTGGATGACAGCATTTACCCCTGGCAGCCAAAAAAGTGAAAACAGGAGGAGGCTTATCTTCTCAACAACACTAACCTTCCACCCAGATAATTTTAGACTTATATATCCAATTAACCCTGTGGTGAGAATCAAAAAAGTCACCCAAATGGCACGACTGATCTCATAAGGTATCAGGCTGAAGGGCAAATAGAAAATGAGATTGATGACAGGTTCAATCAAAACCCGAGGGTCTGGTAGTTGACTCAAATATGAAGATTGATCAATGGTTTTTTCAGCCTGTGAAAGCACGTTTACATCGTAAGGGTTAACACCTTGCAATAACCAATTCCGCCCGGCCGTCCAAGGGATCACGAAATGATCAGAAAATGTGATACGCTGCATCATAAAGCTGGACAGGATTGCCACTGCAACAATGGAGATGATAATCAGGGCAACATATACATATTGTGAAGCTGATGTTCTTCGATATCTTTTTTTCATAATCTGGAACCCGAAAAGATTCTACCAGTCCCTTTACTTCCGGTCAATTAATGAGACCACGGGATACAATCTGCAATCGTGGAAACAAACAATTAACTCTGTTGATTTTTTAGTTAAAAAATAGTATTCTCAAGGCTATGATATTTGGAAATAATTATAAGATCGAGGGACATCAATATATTAATTCTCGATTGAAATTTAAAACGATCCAGATACCTCTTAATTGAAGGATTCTATGGGCACAAAAACAATTAAAGCCGGCAAATCCAATGGCGGCAAGAAAACTTCCCCTATTGCACGCTTGATTCAAACAGGAAGAAAAAAAACCTTCGTCACCATCAATGATATTCTAGAATTTTTCCCTGATGCAGAGTCAGATGTTGAACAATTGGAAGAAGCATTCGCCGCACTCATCAGCGCGGGGATACCTTATATCGAAGATGCTGACCTCTTGGAAGAACCCTCTGAGGAAGACCTCAGAAAAACTGAGGAAGAAGGGCAAGAAGAGGATGAAGAACAAAAAGCCAAGGACGACCTTGCCAATATTGACACGGACGACACAATAGGGCTATATCTAAAGGAAGTCAGCCGGGTTCCTTTACTCACCGCGCAGGAAGAGGTCGAACTCGCCCAGCGCATTGAAAGTGGCAGGATGGCCCGTGAAGAATTAGCTCGCGGAAATGTCTCAGCCCGACGCAGGATTGAGTTACGCCATCTTATTGAAGACGGCTGGGCAGCCCGGGAACACTTGATCACAGCAAATTCAAGGCTTGTCATCAGCGTCGCAAAAAAATATATGGGGAGAGGGGTACCCTTTCTTGATCTCATCCAGGAGGGCAATATCGGGCTTATCCGAGCGACCAAGAAATTTGAATACCGCCGCGGCCATAAATTCAGCACCTATGCCACCTGGTGGATCCGGCAAGCGGTAACCCGCGCCATAGCCGATCAGGGACGTACAATCCGTGTGCCAGTGCATATGGGTGATCAAATTAACAAACTGCTCAGGATCCAGCATCAATTAACCCAACGATTGGGTCGGGAACCTTCTATTGAAGAATTGGCTGAGACATTGGAAGTGACACCGAAAAAAGTGGAAAACATGATTCAGGTCGCCAGGCGGCCCCTTTCTCTAGAAACCCCAACGGATGATGAAGAAGATTCCATGTTGGGCGATTTCATTGAAGATGATGAAGCGCCGCCCCCAGATGACACAGCCACTTATAATCTCCTTAAAGAGCACCTTGGCACAGTGCTGGATTCACTTCCACCACGGGAGGTGCGCATTCTTCAATTGCGTTATGGGCTCCTGGATGGTCAATCATACACGCTTGAAGAAGTTGGCCGGAAAATGGGTGTGACTCGGGAACGAGTCCGCCAAATTGAGGCCCAAGCGCTCAGTAGACTACGACATCCATTGATCAAACGACGATTAAGAGATTATTTAGGGGAATAAATCAAGCTTTATCCAGATAATGATTCCACAACCGCCCTTCCGAGGGCGATTTTTTCTTGACCAGGGACAAAGAAAAGCGTATTATATTTTATACAAGCAGTATTAATTGGGATTCAATAAGTGGTGATAGGACCTGGCTATGGAAAACAATGAACAAGAATTAAATGAAAAGAATGAAGAGCATCAGCCAAAAGGTGAAATTCCCGCCTGGCTTCAAGGATTGGATGAACCCGAAACGGAGGAAGCACCCTCCGAGAAAAAAGAAAAAAAATCTGTGGAAGATGATTGGATAAAGGAGACAGAAAAACCGGTTCCTTCACCCGATTTGCTGCCTGATGCCCATCAAGATACAAGAATTAACAATGTTGAGGAATCACCTATTAATGATCAGGAATATCCACCTGAGTCAGAAGATTTCGTAGAAATTTCCGATTTCATGACCAGCGAGTCTGAGGAAAAGTTCCCCAAGTCGGAAGATGAAACGTTGGCTGATAATGAAGAACTGCCCGATTGGCTGCATGAAATGATTGCTGAGGAGCCCGAACCTCCGCTGGAAGAGTCAATGCCGTCTACTGTTGATGAAAATGGACCCCTTGAAGAGATAGCAACAAGCGACGAAGCAACTATTGATCCAGACGTAGAAGAACACGAAACAGACGAGCCCACAGAACCCGTCGACATCACACAAGAGACCCCCGTTGATCAGGAAGAAGATATTGAGGAATCAGATATAGATGATGATGAAGAGATTGAAGCACCCGGCCAACCTATTGACGACGTTTCTCCTGTTCCCTTGACCCATGAAGCAGATAAAGAAGATAAAATAGCAGAAGAGGAACAGGGACAAGAACCGGGAATGCCAAAAATGCTGCGTTTTGCTGCATTCTTACTCGAACAAGGCGATTATGATCAGGCGATCGACATCCTCAATAGCTACATTGATAAACCTGAGTTTAGGGGCGAAATCAAGGGTTGGCTGCAGAATGTGATCAATAACGGAGCCAAGAATAACAGCGCGGTTTGGGAAGCTTTTGGCGATATTGCCATGAACGAAGGGGATTCCCAACAAGCTTTAGAAGCCTATGCGAAAGCTATCGATATTTTATTAGAGCCGACCAAAGGAATCCATGAAACTCGTTAATGTGTATACCACTACTGGGCAGCTTGAAGGGGAAATGATCAAGGCGTTTTTACAAGCGCAAGGCATCCAGGCAGAAATTAGCCAAGAGAGCGTCGCTAAAACCATAGGCCTCTCAGCAGGGAAATTAGGAGAGGTGCAAATCCTGGTTCCTGAAGCGCAGGCCGATGAGGCCATTTCATGTCTAAAACGCATGGAAGCGGGAGAATTTGAAAACTCTGATCTTGACGACCTTTCCGACTTAGAGGACATGAACCTCGATTATTAAGCGTGCTTGACGCACACAATAGGTACAGGTATAATCTTTTGGCTATATTGGCATAATACAGATTATTAAGGAGTGTAAGATGACCCCCCTTCCAAAACGAAGAGTTTCCTCAGGCCGGCGTGACCGCAGACGTGCCCATGATGCGCTGAAAGCGCGCAATGTCGTCGTTTGCCCCAATTGCGGCGAACCTCGGTTACCCCATCGTGTCTGCGCTAACTGTGGACACTATCAAGGTCGGGAAATTCTCGATATTACCGAACGAGAATAAAATCCAATAATTAATAAACTAAAGCTGGGCTCAGATGCCCAGCTTTTTTCTTTTAATCAAATTCTGATTCTTCTTCGGTCTCAGAGAGATCAGGCGCATTTATCATGTAGGGTTCAAATTGGTAGAGAATCCGACGTGGGATCAGACCTTTTATTTTTGCGCCATTCTCGCCATTGACAACCTCTTCCACCTGCCCATGTTCATGAAAACTAGAAATGATTTTCCCCTGCTGATAAGGGATCTCAACCTCCACATCAAGGTAAGCCTCAAACAACTCCTCTTCTACAGCAGAGAGCAGGTCTTCAATGCCCTCACCTGTGAGTGCAGAAATGGGATGCATGTTGGGAAATTCCTCTAGCGTCGCAACAGCGCTATCTGGGTCTTTGAGAAGGTCAATCTTATTAAAGGCTGTGATGATGGGAATATCTCCAGCCTCAATCTCCACCAAAGTCTCCTGAACAGATTTTGCCTGTGCGCTGGCATTAACATGGGTAATGTCAACTACATGCAATAAAACATCGGCATCCGCAATTTCTTCCAGCGTTGCCCGAAAAGCCGCGACAAGCTCTGTCGGCAGCTTTTGGATAAAGCCTACTGTGTCTGTAAATAACACCGTTTGCCCCCCCGGCAGATCGACACGACGTGTGGTGGGATCCAGTGTCGCAAACAATTGGTTTGCGACATACACATCCGCATTGGAAAGCTTGTTTAATAGTGTGGATTTTCCCGCGTTGGTATATCCAACCAGGGCAACAACGGGAATACGGGATTTCTTGCGTCTTTCCCGATATCGCATGCGATGTGCCCGGACTTTTTCCAACTCTTCTTTCAAGAATTCAATCCTGCGAGAGATCATCCGCCGGTCAACCTCAAGCTGAGTCTCACCAGGACCGCGCAATCCCACACCGCCCACACCGCCAGCCCTTCCGCCGCCGCCACCAGCCTGGCGTGCCAGGTGCGTCCAAGCCCGTGTCAGGCGCGGCAATCGATATTCATACTGAGCTAATTCCACCTGCAGGCTGCCTTCTTTTGTATTGGCATGTTGTGCAAATATATCCAGAATTAGTGCTGTGCGGTCAATCACCCGAATGGATTCCCCTAACTCGCGCTCTAATTCGCGCTGATGACGGGGTGATAATTCATTATCAAATATCACCATATCAGCGTCCAACTCATCTGCCAGTATCTTAACCTCCTCCACCTTCCCCGAACCAATGAAAGTTTTAGGGTTGGGGCTGTCGAGATTTTGTGTCACTTTCCCGAGGACATCCACCCCAGCGGTATCTGCCAGGAGGTATAATTCCTCCAGCGAATCTTCCAATGGCAGTAATTCATCTTGGTTAAACAAACTGACACCCACCAAAAGTGCCTTTTCTTGTGGACGTTCAGTTTTGATCATCTGCGTTTTTGTCATTCTTTTTATACTTTCTCCTTCATCCATACTTCCACTCTTGAGATTGCTTCCTTTAATCGACCAACTGGTGTAACCAGCGATATTCGAATGTATCCTTCCCCAGACTTGCCATAGACAACACCCGGCGTGACGCTGACACCCGTCTCCTCTAGCAACTTTTCACAAAACAAAATACTATCCGAGCCTTCATCCGGCAGCCTTGCCCATACATACAGAGAGGCTTTAGGCGTTTCCAATGAAAATCCCAATTTTTTCAGCGTTTCAACAATGAGATCTCGCCGCCGTTTATAAACAAGATTTCTTTCGGTGATCCATGATTGATCCCCGCGCAGTGCGCGTTCTGCAGCCTGCATAATAGGCTTGAAAATTGATGAGTCGCTTTGACTCTTGTAGGTTTGGAGCAGCCGAATGACGTCTTTGTTCCCTACCGCCATACCCACCCGCCATCCTGCCATATTATAGGTTTTAGACAGCGAATTGAACTCTACGGCTATATCCCTAGACCCAGGCACCTGCAAAATACTTGGGGCTTTATAACCATTAAAACATACCTCAAGATAAGGCGCATCATGAGCAATCAATATCTCATTTTCCCGAGCAAACTTAACCACATCTTCAAAAAAGGAATATGGGGCGATTGCGCCTGTAGGATTATTGGGATAGTTCAACCACATTAGTTTTGCCCGTCTTGCGACTTCTTCAGGTATGGCATCTAGATCGGGTAAAAAGTCGTTTTTCGCCAGCAGCGGCATGGGATATGTTTCTGCCTGGGCGATCAACGCCCCTACCCCATAAACCGGATAACAGGGATCGGGTAATAAAACCAGGTCATCTCTATTAATGAGAACATTGTTGAGGTTAAAGATCCCTTCTTTGGAACCAATTAAAGCCAAAACCTCATTTTCAGGGTCAAGAGTTACATCAAACGTTTCCAAATAATAATCTGCCATGGCTTTCTTGAGTGATGCGGACCCTCCAGGTTGGCCATACCCATGCATATTCGGTTGACGAGCAGCTTCCACGAGGGATTCGATGATGAAATCCTCCGGCGGCAGGTCAGGCGATCCAATATCAAGCCGAATAATATCCGTCCCGTGCTTTTCAAGCCCAGCAATTCTTTTAGCTAAATCAGCAAAGAAGTAGGGTTTTATTTGCGAGATCCTTTTGGCGGGTTTAATGTTCATAAATGGTTTATACCTCATGATGATGTTGGTGAGTAGAATAATATTATAAATCATCCTGAATAACATCACCCATTGAGAAATAACAATCATTTTCATTATGTTTTAATTTCAAAATGAAGTCTATATCAAAGCCAAATTTTTTCCATTGCTCATTACTTATTATCATGAAGAGTGGTAAAGAACTTGCACACATAACATAGAAATAAGAAATATTAATGGCCATGAAAGCTGCCCCTTCCAATAACACACACCCCTCAACATTCAATTAATAAAAAAACCTCCTGCGGTAATCTGGCACGATACTTGCAACATTATCGATGTCCATATATAATAGGATCAGGAGATGAGATCATGAAACTGACTCACATGCAAGGTCAACATCAAACACAAAGTCCGATGACGTCTGCGCATATCGCTCAGACAATGACCTTACTTTACATGACATCCACCGAGCTGCTCCAGACCATTGACGTTGAATTGTCAAAAAACCCGGCATTGGAACTTGTCAATGAACGCCGCTGCCCGATGTGCGGCAGAAAACTTCCTCCGGAAGGCCCCTGCCCCATCTGCAGTCAGCCAAGAACAATGGATCCGGATGAGACAATTGTTTTTATCTCACCCCGCGATGACTTTTACACCTACAGCGGCAAAGGGTCATCTTACAGTGATGATTTCCCTGAAGACCCTTTCTCATCTATTGACCTTGACCTGCCAACCTATGTATTGCGTCAAGTCGCACCGGAATTGGAACCTGATGAGCAGCAAATTGCAGCGATGATCTTGACCAATCTCAATGAAGATGGCTTTTTGGATATTGAGGTTCATGAGATCTGCCGTTTTCATCACGCCACGCCAAAGCAAGTTGAAACCGTCCTTAAGAAAATCCAACGCTGTGACCCCCTGGGCGTCTCCGCTAGAAACATCAAAGAAGCTCTATTAGCGCAAGTGGACTTCCTTTCCGAATCGACGAATATTCCAGAGTACACCCGCGAGGCCATCGAACAGGAATTAGATATCCTGCTGAAAAATAAGTTCAGCGATGTCGCCAAGAAATTGAACGCCAGCACACAAAAAATTAAACTCGTATCAGAGTTCATTGGGGACAACCTGAACCCCTTCCCAGCCCGGGCAAGTTGGGGGAATTACCGCCAGCCTAACGACAACACGCCTGAAGTCTTCCATCAACCCGATGTGTTGATCTATTACCTGAACAACAAGCCAGGCAATCCTCTCGTGATCGAAATTATCACACCTTCTCGGGGCACATTACGGATAAATCCCATGTTCAGAAAAGCGCTGAAAGAACAAGCAGAGGAAAATCAAGAAGAGTGGAAAAAGGATATGGATAAGGCATCTTTGTTGATAAAATGCATTCAGCAGCGGAATAACACCATGCGCCAGATGATGGAAAGGTTGGTTGAGATCCAGAAATCATTTATAATTCATGGTGATATTTATCTAGAGCCGCTGACACGGGCGCAAATTGCAGAAGAACTGGATGTCCACGAGTCAACGATATCAAGGGCTGTAGCTAATAAAACGGTACAGCTTCCAAACAAAAAGATCATCCCGATGTCCAAGTTCTTTGACCGCAGCCTGGCGGTACGGGCGATTATGCGACATATCATCGAAAACGAACGGCATGCTATGAACGATACCGAAATCCGAAAGCATCTGGAGACACAGGGCATCAGCATCGCACGACGGACAGTGGCAAAATATCGGGCAATGGAAGGTATCCTCCCCGCCCACATGAGACGAGTCGAGAAATTCGCAACCGCTTGAGACTAATGTGAGTCAAAACATTCCTGGAAATTTATCCGATCTGGAGATCACAAAGTCTGAAGGCCTTCAGACCATCCTGACATTGATCAATTTAATTCCATATCCAGCCATCTTCTATCATCCCCAAAAAGATAAGATTCTGATTGCCAACAACCCTTTGTTTTTATTGACCAAGCTGGGTGTGAAAGACCTCATCAACCAACCGATCAAGTCCCTCCTGCCAAACATATCTGATACAGACCCCATCATCGGTCATAATAAGAGAGCCTTATTGCGACATAGAACACGGCCTTTGATCCCGGTTGATGTTCGCATTTTCTCAATCAGCCAAACAAAAGAATATGAATTAATCATTCTCAAACCAGAAAAACCAGGTGAGGGTGTTGATGGTGGAAGTGTGGACCAAAAGGTATTCATTGAAAAACTACATCATCTGATCGGCGTTGAGGACAGTCGTGACATCAAGGCTTCTTTAAAACATATCCTCAATACCTCTCAAGAGCTGTTAGGCGCGGATATTGTTTGTCTGTACAAGGCAAGCGGGTCCACACCGCAATTGATACAGTATGGTTCAAGCGATCTGGCCGTAGCCGAAGAACTCCCTAACCGCCTGACATCCGAAGACCTTGCCGCCTGTCAGGAACCGTCCTTGTGGACAGCCGACCAACCCTACAAAACCTACCTCCAAAAGGCTGCAGCAAGTTCAGATTTTCAATTTTTGGTTATTGTTCCCTTAGGCCAAAAAACAGCCAAGTTTGGATTATTTGTGGCAGGGGGGAAAAGTGAACATCAAAATCCCAACCTGCTCTCTCTGGCAAAATTGATTGCTGCATACACAACCGGATTGATGCAGGATCAAATCGCGTTGAGCAATGCCCAAAATCTATCCAATAAAATCAGACAGGTCGTGAAAATTCAGAACGAAATCATATCTAATCTCGATGAAGGCGTGATCATCCTCTCGCCCGACCGCACAGTAGCCGAGATCAATCCCGCAGCCGAGAATATCCTCGGCTACGCTAATGTCGAGGCCTTGCGCCAGCCAATTGATTCGATATTGATCGGATCGGATTCTTTGGGGGCGGCCTTTAACGCAGCTCAACAAGGCATTCCCACACTGACCAGTGGGGAATTCACCCTGCACCACCGCAACGGGCATTCGTTCCCAGCCCAGGTGATGACAACACCTGTCATGAGTAATGGGAAAATACTGTCCATCATCATCCTAATCCGAGATATGAGTCAGGAAGAACAAAGCCAGGCGGATAAGGAACAATTGAAACAACGGGCGATTCTGGGTGAAGTGACGGCCATTTTCGCCCACGAAGTCCGTAATCCCATCAATGCGATCATGCTCTCCCTACAGGTCATGGAGGAAAATCTGCCTGAGGATGATGAGAATCTCAAATGGATTGAGAATATGCGTGATGAATGTAACAAGTTGATGTATTTAATGGAGAGTGTGCTATCTTTCGCCAAACCATTGGAATACAAAATGTCAGGGGTCAATTTGGACACCATGCTGCCCAGGATACTCGAACGCTGGCACTCTCGATTATTACGCCTTAATATTGCATCTTATTATGAATCACAGGTTGAAGAACCTATCATTGAAGGCGATCTCAGAGCTCTTGAGCAGGTGTTCACCAACTTAATCAGTAACGCGGTAAATGCCATGAGTGAAAATGGCGGTTCCCTGGGGATCAAGGTGGCTGAACCGGATGATGAAGACAATGATCATTTTTATCTAATTACATTGACTGATTCAGGCCGTGGGATGCCGGATGAGGTTAAAGAACACCTTTTCCAACCTTTCGTCACCGGCTCAAGCCATGGAACAGGATTGGGGTTAGCGATTACTCAGCGGATTGTGACCGCGCATAAAGGTAAAATTGAAGTGGATAGTTTTCCCGGAGGTACCATATTCAGGATCTATCTTGTCAAGAAGAAAGGGCTGAATCATAAATGAGCGCAACGATTTTAGTTGTAGACGATGTAGATACCGCACGGGAGGCCATTGCAGACAGCCTTCGCAAAGATGGAAAAGAAGTTCTCGAAGCTGGCACGCTTAAGAAAGCTAAACAGTATTTGGAACAGAGTAAGGCTGACATTTGTGTTTTGGATATTAAATTGCCGGACGGCAACGGCCTTTCTCTATTGGATGATGTCAATAAAATGGCCTGGAAGCCAAAGTTTATCGTGATCACCGCCTATGGCGAGATTGATAACGCTGTAGAGGCGATGAAAAAAGGCGCCATTGACTTTTTCACCAAACCGATTGACGATCTGAAGGCTCTCAAGATGTCAATCGAGCGTGCAGAAGAATTGGTTGAAATGCAGCGGGAATTAAATCATCTCAGAAACGCACAAACAGCCACATCGAAATTTATCGTTGGGAAAAACCCTCGCATGAAATCCCTAGTTGATCTGGCTCAACGTGCGGCGGAAGCGTCTGCCTCCGTCCTGATCACGGGTGAATCGGGCACCGGTAAAGAGGTCATGGCGACGTTTATCCATCAGGTTGGGCCCAGACAGCAAAAACCATTCATCGCAGTGAACTGCGCTGCGATTGCCAATACCCTTCTTGAATCGGAACTCTTTGGGCATGAAGCTAATGCCTTCACCGGCGCATCCAATAAACGCAAGAATGGTTTAATGGAAGTCGCTGATGGCGGTATTTTATTTCTCGATGAGATTTCATCCATGCCCCTCGATATGCAAGCTAAACTTCTCAGAGCCATTGAGGAGCATGCCTTCCGCCGTGTGGGCGGCACCACCCTCATTCGGGTGGATGTGCAAATCATTGCTGCGTCCAACCAGAACTTAAAAGAACTCATTAGACAAGGCGACTTCAGAGAAGATCTGTACTACCGATTGAAAGTCGTTGATCTGGATATACCACCGCTTCGGAAGCGCCGGGAAGACCTCCCAGAACTGGTCGGACTCTTGCTGCGGCAGAGCAATATGGCTATGGGCACAAATATTCAGGACATCACCCCCCGTGCGATGGAAGCACTAAAAGCCTATGATTGGCCTGGCAACATCCGAGAATTGCGAAATACGATTGAGCGTGCCATTATCTTTTGTGATGATCCGGCCATTGATGTCAACCATCTGCCAATGGAAATCACAGAAAATTACGCTGGATAAGCCGACATCTCCCCACCCCCCCAACAAGGTTGGCATAGAACTTGCTACAACACCTCCAGAGATCATTATCAGGAGGTGTTTATGTTTAGCACAGCTTTTGAGTTTCAAATTACAATGGCAACGGTCTTGTTCCTGTTGGGATTGATCGTCATGGCCATCAGCATTTTCATCCTGACCCGACAGGCGGTCGGCCGCGGCATTCAAACCATTGCCGAGCAAACCACAAAACTGGCTGAAAAGGGCATCACCGAGAACATCGCTGGTTTGGTTGGGAATGCGTCCGCATTGATCAATGCACTCCATGAACTTGCAAAATCCAATACAGGCATCGGGGTTTTCCTGGTCTTCCTTGGCATTGCATTATTGACAACGGCCTATTTCATTTCAAGGAACCTGGGCATTACACCTTAATCAAATCACACCCTGAGATTGGATTATCCTATGTCAATACAGGTATTGCTCGATTTAATCAGGCAGCGTTTTTCCCCATCTGACCGTCAGATTCTGGCGATGAGCCTGCCCCAAGACCCGTTGGTCTGGCGGTTCATTCAAGATGACATGCGCAGCCAGGATTACTTTGATTCCGCTCAAAATACATTGGACGCCTATACGCCTAGTCAGATCGCGGCTTGGCTGGTTCAACAAGAAACAGGAATTGTGCTGCCCAACCTCAAAGACCCAGACGCTCCCTTACCAAAGGCAATAAAACAGCGTGCTGCAGAAGCCTTTGAGACCACGCTAAATACCGGGCTGCCCCCTGTTGATTTTTTCACAGCCGGATTACTGGCCCTGACCCTTCGTGAACGGCGATCAATAACAGGAAGTTGGGAAGGTATTACAGAAGAAATCTTCAATTGTCGATCAAAAACGGATATACACAAGAAATTCCTCCTTTGGCGGACGCCTTTTGCTTGTTTAATTGGATTCTGTTCTGATTTTGATGAATTGTTAACAGTGGTTTTGAAGACAAAATCTGAGATGGTGCTCTCCACCTCAATTCCCATCTTTTTGCATGCCTACCTGGCAAATCCATTTGAGCCACAATCACAATTGGACAATTTATCTGGTTCTATCAAGTCTTTGGACGTTGATCATCAATTGGAAGCCTTAAAATGGCTAGGTGTATTCAATAGAATTGAATTGCAGAAGTCTCTGGCAGTGCAACTCATCCAAACTAAAAATCATGTCGATTATTTTGCTGGTATATTTTCTGAGTTCGAGACTCTTCAAAATCAAAACACAGACCCATTGCTACAACCAGTTCGATTAACCCTGTCAGAAGACCTCAATCGGATCGCGGCTCTGAATTATTACAGCGGAAATGATGAAAAAGCAAGCGAGTTATACCAAAAAGCCAGCCTGGTGCTGGATCTGGTAAAAAATCAAACACGCTTTCAATCTGTTACCTGCTTTGAGAAGGAGAAAACACCATCGGAATGGCTATCATTGGTAAACGCCCTGCCCGGATCAAAAACGGCGCGCCTTTCATATATTCGTGTTCTTCTTTATCATGAAGCGTATGGTGAAGCAGCGAAACAGCTTAAGGAACTGCCAGACTCGGTTGAAAAGGAATTACTCCAGCAAGAACTAAAACAGGATCAAGATGATCAACTAGATCTATCAAACGACATAGACGAACTGCTTACTAGGTCTAGAGAAGATGGACCCCAGATTGCTGGGTATTTTGCTCATACGCCGCAAATGGATCCTGCGGAGGAAATCTTAGAGGTATTGCAGAATTCTAATGACCTCAATCAGAGTGTTGAGCTTTCCCAAAAATTCCTGGAAAGTAACAGATTTGATCCCGAAACTATAGGGGTCATTCGAGATATTTATATCAAGGCCAACCAACTTGACAAAGCTATCACACTAACCTCCTATCTGGACCTGGCTGAACCCGAAAACATAAACCATAAACAGACTCTTGCAGAACTCTATACCCAAACAAAACGATGGCAAGACGCCTTCGCAACCTCCCAAGAAATTGTCAAAACCGAAAACGATCCTGACATCATGGATTTGGTTCGATTTGCAAAATCAGCCATGGCCACAGACCGATTGGAAATGGGCATCTCCATCTGTCAGAACATTCTTCAGCAAGCGCCGAACAACACCCAAGCACTGGTGTTGCTGGGTGAAGGTTATATGGCCAAAGGTGATCCGGTAAAAGCTATCCACCATATGGAACAAGTTGTTGAGATGGTCCCGGATGAAGCGGATACCTGGCTCGCCCTGGCTCAATTATGGAAAGAAAACGGACAAACAGATCGGGCTTTTGAAATTCTTAATCAAGGCGTCCTGGCGCTTCCGCAAAGCGCGCCATTAAACCACGCGCTGGGCAAAGCTCACCTGGAGAAGCAAGCGCCTGCAGACGCCCATAGCTGCCTGAAAAAGGCCCTGGAAATCAATCCTGAAAATGATGAGATTCAAATTGATTATGCGCAAGCGAAGTATGATCTCGGAGAATATGCTCAAGCTTGTAAATTGTTGGAACCATTCGTGGAGAATTATCAATACAAGCCATCGGTAGCGAAGCTGTTGGGTCGTGTGCTGCTGGCAATGGATGAGAAACACAAAGCTGAGTCTATACTCCTTTTTGCCGCAAAAACCTCTCCACAGGATATGGACACCCTGCTGACTGCCGTTCATCTCACCCTGGAACGGATAGAATCTTCCCTTGACAAACCATTAACACAGGAATTAGAAGCCCTACAGCATCTACTTGAAAAAGCACAGAACATTCATCATGATGATCATCGCTTACAGCTACATCTCGCAGATGTACTGCGTTTGAAAGGGAATCATCAGAAAGCTTTTAATGCTTATCTAGCCATTTCAGAAAGCGATCAAGCCCAGAAAACAAGGGAAAGTTGGCGCTTTTCCTATGGCCTGGGCCAGGCTGCTCTCAGCCTAGGCGATGATGAGGTCGGTTTAGCTGCTCTGCAGGAAGCCCACTCAAAACAACCCGGTAACTTGATCGTCCTGCATGCCTTATCCAGCGCTTATCTGGCTGCGGACTTGTGTGATAAGGCCCAGCAAACCGCGAAGACAGCGTTAAAGATGGCGCCGCAAGATATTGACAACATTCTATGGTACGCACATTTCAAGCGCCGCAACAATGAACCTCAAGAAGCGGTCAAAGCCCTCAAAGAAGCCCTTCAAATCATGCCGGATCGGCCCGATCTGCAATACTGGCTGTCAAAGTCCCTGTATGACAATGGGAATCTCCAGAAAGCTAAACAAATTTTACAAAAAGTCATTTCAGGATCTCAAAGCCCCCCCGAATTGCTCCAAAAGGCAGCCTATCTTGGCGTACAGCTAAACGAAGTAGACCTGGCGGTTAATGCGCTTGAAAAAGCGCAGCAAGACAATATGAATAACGATGCTACCCTGGTGATGGATTTATCCTTATGTCACACGATGTTAGGAGAGCGAAAGAAAGCCTTGGAGGTATTGGACCTCAGTGATGACATTCTTGAGGAATATCCTCAACTTTCCATGCTCAAGTCTGATTTGCTGTGTGAGTTGGGGCAATATCGGATGGCACTCAATGTCCTAAAATCGGTTGAAGATCATATTAAAACGACTTTGGATAATGGTGATGAAAAGAAACAATCCCCCCTCCTCTATCAATATGACTTTTCAATAAAAGGTTTTCACTACCGGATGGGCCTACTCCTTCGTGCGCTGGGCGATATCAAAGATGCCCAAGACCAACTGTCACAAGCCTTAACCTGCGAACCAGAGGATATGCAGATCAGGAGTGCTTACGTGGAGTCCCTGGCTGCGGGTATGAATTTTGAAAAAGCCCTGGCTGTCTGCGACGAAACGATCCCTAAGCAATTGCTAGCCGCAAAAGGAGCGCCAGCTCACCTCGATATAGATTGGTTGCAAACAGAGCTGCGATTACTTCAAGGCCACACACAGGACGCCAAAGCAATTTTTGATGAGATCAATGTAGACGTCAACACACCAAGCGCTTTGGCCCTCCAAAGCCAGATCGCATTTTCGCAGGGCGATCTGGAAAATGCAGAAATTAAATTCCGAGACACGATTGATGTCTATACGAAGGAAGTCGGCTCAGGACAAAACCACACCCTCCAATCGGCCTTCCGGAAGTTCAGGACCTTATTAACCATCGCCGAAGCTGCACTAAACCTTGAGGCATTTTCAAAAGCACAACATTTTCACAACCTGGCAGCAAACATTTTTAACAACCAACCCCTGCAAAACTGGCGGCATGCGAAAGCCCTGATCAAAGCCGCAGAGGCTCAGCAAATCGCTTCCATACTGGATCTCAAAGCCCATGCGCCAGGAGAGGGAATGCGTTCCGAGGGACAATACGAAACCTGTCAAGCCCTCATTGATAAAGTCTCACCTTACCTTCCAGAAGAAAGCTCCATATGCCTGAAGTCTCAATGTGTCGCTGCATTCACAGGAACATGGCCGACGTCGCTTCATATCGACCCCTGTTTACAAACACCGGAAAACGCAGCCCTTGTTCTGATCAATTATGAGGATGAGGATGTCGTTCAACAAATCATAGAAGCTTATCCTAATGATCCAAAGATCTGTCAAGCATACGGGCTGCATGCCCTGCGGTTTGGCAAAGACGATGGTACCAAATACGTTGAGAATGCATTGCAAATGGACGTCTCCAATCCGGTCAATCATGTTTTGCTGGCATTCCTCAATCGGCAAGACCCAGAACTTGCATTGAAATCGCTCAAAACAGCCCTCAGCTATTGGCCGAAGGAATCTGGATGGCATGCCCTGGCAGGTGAACTCTATCAACTGATTGGCGATTCAGATTCTGCCTCCCATCACCTCGCCCGCGCTCTGAAGACAGAGCCAGAGAATGCGGATTACTGGCAAAAAAGCGCAGAGATAAAACTGAAGCGCAATTCACTGCGTGAAGCCAAACAAGACCTGGAAAAGAGCGTCACACTTCAATCTTCAGACCCTCAGACCTGGACGAAGATGGCGGATGTCAATCGGCGCCTGGGCAATTTCTCTGAAGCCTTACAAAACATCCAAGAGGCCAGCCGTCTTGCACCCAAAGACAAAGACGTTATCAAAAAAGAGATTAACTTCTTGTTGGAACAAAAACGTTTTGTCGATGCCGAACACAAGGCGCAAACATTGATTGAGCAGGAGCAAGAAGTTCAGGATTGGCATATTCTCCTCGCCAGAGCGAGAACAAAACAAGGGAAATTTGACCAGGCATTAGAGGGTTTGAACAAAGCTTACAAGGGTGACACACAAAATACCAAAATCTCCTTGGAAGCTATCAAAACGAAAAAGGAACGGGACGGCACAGAAACCGTCCTTCCAGAATTAATCACCCTGGCCCAGAATTATCCAGAAGACCCCGAGGTGTTGACGACATTAACCGATTGGCTGATCCAAACCAACCGATTGAAGGAAGCTGAGGAGACAGCGCAAACCATCCTGAGAATTATTCCCGATCAGGCTGAAGTTCACTTGATGTTGGGCCGTCTGCAGCGCAAGACCGGGCAGCTCGACCAGGCGATCTCGCATTTTGCAGATGCAATACATCACGATCCCCATTTGATTGAAGCATACCTGGAATTGGGAAAAACCTATCAAGACCGCCGCAACCTTGAACAGGCTATCAAAATCTATGAAGAAGGGGCAAGAGTGGACAATGCAGACCCTCGCCCTTACTTCCACGCCGGTATGGCCTTAAAAGACTGCAAAGACTATACAGCTGCAGAGGCTATGTTAAGACAGGCCAAGAAATTTGCTCCCGATGATCCCCTCATCATCCGCCAACTTGGCGTGATTACGGCGCTCAATTTAGTCAATAATTTACGAGAGACGAGTTAACCATGTCACCATTTACGCTTCCGATTGATTTTTTACATGCCCTGGATCGCTACCGTTTCCTCACCCTGCTTAATGCTGCTCATGAATGCGGGGAATACCAATTCGCCAAGCAAGCGTGTATGTTATGGCTGGTCAATTACCCTGGGGACCTCTACGTTCAATATCTTCAGGCTCTGACCAAAGCCCATCTCGACAACCAAGAGCAAGCGCTGACGCAATTGGAAAGCCTGATCGAACAAGACCCCCAATTCATTGAGCCCATTCAGGCGATGCTAGAACTGCAGCCTGATGAGGGTCAGCAGGCCTTCTACCAATCTCTGAGTCGGTACCTTACTGAAAAACAACCACCATCAGATTGGCCGGATGATTGGCTCAAACCAATGTGGCAGGCGCGCCTCTCATTCACTCAGGGTAATTATCAAGAGACAACGGCTCTCGTCCATCAGGCTTTGATAAAAAATCCGCCATCACCCATCCCCGCCATACTTCATCTCAAAGCAGCCTACAAAATCAATAATCTGGACATGCTCACTAATTTAAGTGAGATCTATTTTGACCGCTGGCCCAAGTGTTTACAAATCAACATCATCAAAGCCCTTGCGGAAATGAATGTGGGCATGGACGCTGACGGGGTTGAACGACTGCATTGGGCGGCAGCCCATGACAGCGCTGGTCAGGTTATCCAGCGATTGTTGGGCAGCGATCACCGTTTCAGGGAGCTGTGGCCTGGTCACATGGAAATAAATTTTGACCTGCCCATCCCTGCAGCAATCAGCGCAGCCTTAGGATGGAATCAACTGCAATCCGGCCCTGGTGATGAACCAGAGTTAAAAGAAAAGAAATCCGAGGACAAACAAGTTCAAGAACCCATCGGCTCGACACAGGAAGTGGTGGTCAATAAACCTTCAAAGGAGAATGATACAGAACCTACCACCATTGAAAATCCTGAAGAGGAGCTCAAACTTAAGGACATCAATCCCAAATTTGCCAATAAGAAATGGGCAACAGAAGAGGACTTTGAAGAAATTCAAGGGGTCTTTTCCCGAATGGCGAAGAAGCTGAAGAATCCAGACCTTGAGCGGTCGGATAATCGTTTCCCCGTCTATGTCATCCTCACATCCAAAAAACAGCTCGAATCAATTTATGGCCCGAATACTGCGGCTGTCATAGATGACCTGTTGAAACAGCTTGTCAGCCATATCCGAAAATTGCCCGAATGGGGCAGCTTGGTATTCTATCCCGACGACCCCGCACAAATGTCACAAATCGGACTGAAGCCAACCACAGCAACAGACCCCTGGAATGTAAAACTTGCGCTGACAGACCTTGATGAATATCTGGCAAAACAGGGCGAAATGATCGGTGCGCTGCTGATTATAGGCGGCCCAGAGGTGATCCCCTTCCACCGCCTGCCAAATCCCACCAGCGATAATGACCTGGATGTCCCCTCGGATAACCCTTATGGCACCATTGATGAAAATTACTTCATCCCACAGTGGCCAGTTGGGCGGCTGCCTGGCGAAAAAGGAACCGATGCCGGTTTACTTTTATTCCAAATCCGTCAATTGATTTATCAATACGAACAGCGCTCAAAAAGCGCCAAGGGCGGATTGTTTAACCTTACATCCTTATTCGATTGGTTCCGTAGTTTATTCTCCTCACTCAACGGGCGCATAAACAAAGCCCAGAGCCTGGGCTATTCAGCGGAAATCTGGAAGGAGGCTTCATCCGGCGTTTATTCCACAGTGGCAAAAGCAAAAGACCTGCAGCTTTCTCCCCCCTTGCACTCTGGAACACTGCCATTGAACAATGGCACAGGGTTTAAATTGGGATACTTCAACCTGCATGGCGTGCAGGATGGACCCCATTGGTATGGACAAAAGGACTTTTCCTCCCAATCCACCGGCCCAGATTACCCCATCGCTCTCAGTCCGGTGATGTTCAATGAAAAAGTCCCCTCCCCTAAACTAGTATTCACAGAAGCCTGTTACGGCGCGAACGTGGAGGACAAAGCCCACGATGATGCCATCTCGCTGAAATTCATGGATTCGGGCACCAAATCCTTCATCGGTTCAACCTGCATTGCCTACGGTTCGGTCACATTACCCCTGGTTGCAGCGGACTTCCTGGCAAACGCCTTTTGGCAGCAAGTGTTAAAAGGACAACCTGCTGGTTACGCGTTGATGCAGGCCAAACTCAGCTTAGCAGAAGAGATGACCCGGTTGCAGGGCTTCCTGGATGGTGAAGATCAAAAGACGATCCTTTCCTTTGTCCTGTTTGGCGACCCCCTTGCTGTTCACGATGGGCTGAAAGCCATGCCCAAACCGCTGTTCCGGATGAAAAGCCGGCCCTCTGTTCGCACCCTCAGCGATTCAGATATGGACTCCTCCTCGGACGCAACCCATATTCCCAACAACGTCAGCCACCAGGTCAAGGATATGGTTGAAAAATATTTGCCCGGCCTTCATAACGCACAAATGCATGTCAACAAAGCCAAAGATGTTGGATCTATCGAGAAAAAGAAAGGGGGAAAGACCCAAAGTTCAGAGCGAACGGTTGTCACATTAGAGAAATCGTTCAATCCCGATCAGCAAACGACCCATCATCACTATGCAAGGATGACTTTTAACCAGAAAGGGAAATTGGTGAAATTCACAACGTCCAGATAGGTTATTTGTGGCTTATGCCTAATATCTCCTGATGAATCCTCTCATAAGCCACCTCTAATTAATGCCCCCGATGACAATTACCGGGGGCATTTTTCTTGCTTAACGTACCTTTTTCTATGAAATTCACATCTTCGCCATGACGTTAGGCACCTTGACCTGCATATCCCATATGATAAAATCAGTACGGTAAATAAAAATTTAATGTCATCTTCGAGTCTCTCAGCCTAAGGCGTTGCTATGGCTCTCAGACCGATAGGGTAAGAAGGGAAACGTTCTTGCCTCCCGCAATTGGAAAGGAGATGAGGTGTTTCTGGGCGATCAAGATCCCAAATCGCTAAGATTCAGAGCGCTCCTTTCCTGAACAGAAGGAGCTCTTTTCTTTGTCTGAAGCATCCAATCAAAAAGACAGGTTTTACTTCTCCACTCGTGATTTGTTAATTTCGGCTGTTTTGGCTGCGATGGGCGGTGTGGCCAGCACCTATATCAATACCCTTGGTGATGCTGTCCAGGCTTTTCTGGGCGTTGCTGGGGGCTCACAATGGGCTGCTGGACTCCACGTAATCTGGATTGTGTTAGCAGCAGCTATCACCGGGAAACCCGGCATTGGCACCGTCACAGGATTGCTGAAAGGCGGCGTTGAGCTGCTGAGCGGAAACACCCATGGTGTGATCATCTTACTCGTTGACCTGGTAGCTGGCGTATTAGTCGATTTTGGCTTTCTGTTATTTCGTAATAAACGCTCGATATTCTCCTACTTAATTGCAGGCGGGCTGTCAGCAGGGTCCAATGTATTTATCTTTCAGATTTTTGCTACACTCCCCTCGAACATCCTGGCTTTAGGCGCAATATTTTTCCTGTTCTTCGTCGCTTTTGTTTCCGGTTTGGTTTTTGGTGGTGTTATCCCAAAATTGCTGATGAACGCATTATCTAAAGCAGATATTGTAAAAACATCTGCACCCCCCAAGAAAAATCGTAAAATCGGCTGGATCATCGTTATCGCATGCTTGATCCTTGCATCCTTGATGGCGGTTTATCTGAAAACAACGTTAAAGGGGGCTGCCACCATCCAAGTTTCTGGTGCGGTGGAAAATGCCTATAATTTCCCAGGTGACGAATATCAACCTAAAATGGTTACACGTCAAATGGAGTATCGGGGGGCGATGACAGAATACAACGGTTATCCCCTGGCGGATATCATTGCTCACGCTGCTCCCATTGAAGACGCGGACACTGTCCTGGTTGAAGCCTCTGACGGCTATGCCTTCCTGATCAGCTTTGATGAATTAGAAACCAACCCGAATATCCTTGCTGTCAGGCAGGGGCAGGGGCAAAGTGCTTCCTTTGATATCGTTGGCCCTGAAAGCAGCAAGGCATGGGTACGAAATGTTGTAACAATCAACGTCATCGCTTCACAAGGCTTGCGGATTATTGACCCATCTGGTGAAACCTATGAATTTGATCCGGACCAGTGGGTTTCAGAGATGGACAGCACCCAAGTAGCGCTGCCTGATGGGTCGCAAAAATTGCAGGGCGTTCCTTTGTGGAAGATCGTTGAAACATACGCGGAGGATGGCGAGGTGCAAGAGGTTAGTTTGAGTTCAGAAGCGGAAAGTATCTCATATACCTGGTCAGAAATTGACGGCGACGATAACCTGCGTCTCTTCACAGTTATTGAGGACGATGGCATCTCATTTGCCCTGGCTGAAATGTCCGGAGAAGTCCACTTGTTCCCTGTTATGGAAGTGAAGATCAATTAGCCCATGTCCTGGATTGACCTGTATGACTTTTCATACACCTACCCCGGAAAAAACGAGCCTATTTTGAAAGAGGTGACGCTCTCCATTTCACGAGGGTCTTTTGTCGTCATCACCGGCGAGTCCGGGTGTGGGAAATCAACTTTGGGTAAAGCATTGGCTGGCTTTGTATTTCAAGATGAGACACCCAACTACCAGGGACAAATCATCGTCAATGGGGTTGATATGTCAGAAATCCCCCTTTACGATGCCAGCCAGCATGTTGCATATGTACAGCAAAACCCCGAAGATCAGTTCTGCACCTTATCCGTTTTAGATGAGATTGCCTTTGGCTTGGAAAACCTGCAAGTGGCGCCAAAGGAAATCGAACAGCGTATTGATGAAGCCCTGTCCGTGGTTAAAGGCCTTGACCTGAAAGAGCGTCAACTGGCGACACTTTCCGGTGGAGAGAAGCAAAAAGTGGCCATCGCCGCCATGCTGGCCCTCTCTCCAGATGTGCTCATCCTGGATGAGCCGACCTCCAATTTGGACCCTGATGCAACCCTGCATGTGTTCCAAACCTTATATGAGATGCGGCAGAATCAGGACATAACCGTCATAATCATTGAACATAAATTGGACCTCCTACAGGCTTTCAATCCCCAGGTCTATGTCCTCGATTCCGGTGAAGTGGAATCCATCCATGATATTCCCAGTTTCAAATCACATCTAGCAGAAAAAGCGTTTACCATCCCGAATCCAATATCAGAAAACATTGTTCAGACCGATCCAATCATTGAATTAACCAATGTTGATGTCCGTCTCAACAGCCATCCCATCCTTCAGGACATTAATCTCAGTCTCTCACCTGGTGAATTTGTCGCGCTGATGGGCCCGAACGGGGGAGGTAAATCAACACTGTTGCAAACCATGATGGGATTTAACAATCCTGAAAATGGGAGGATGTCCGTATTTGGTAAAGACATATCATCTGTAAAAACCTCCGCCCTCGTCCGGGATGTCGGGTTCATCTTCCAAAACCCGGACCATCAGCTATTCACCCATTCAGTGTGGGATGAGGCCGCTTTAACATCAAAAAACCTGGGTATTTTCACAAAAGAAAAGAAAGAAGAGGCACAAGTCTATCTTGAAGGTATGGGACTTGGTGATCAACAGGATGAACACCCCCAACGTCTGAGTTACGGCGAAAAACGCCGGCTGAACCTCCTCGCAGTTCTGCTGCATCGGCCACAACTCCTGCTGATAGACGAATTCCTCATCGGGCAGGACATGGCCAATGCCCATGCCTGGATGAAATTCTTTCGGAATTATGCCCATGAAGGCCATGCTGTCCTACTGGTCAACCATCATGCTGATCTCACAAGCCAATACTGCGACCGGATCATCTTCCTCTCCGAAGGTAAGATCCGCATTGACCAGCAAATTCCCTCAGCTTTCGAACAGTTACGACTTTTGGGATTTACTTCTTTCTTGCCTGAGCACAGAGAGGTCGTCGCTTATGCGTAAACTCGCCTTCTCTTCAGACCAGACAGTCATTCATAGGCTATATCCGACCACAAAGTTTTTCTGGTTGATTCTGAGTTCTGTTATTGCCCTGATCCTCACTGATAGTCTATTATTGGTCCTTTTCGCCGGCTTATGCTCGATGGCCCTTTTATCAATCTATCCAAAAATTTGGCAAATCCGAGGCTTCCGTTTTGCACTTCTGACCGGCGCGGTCTTATTTCTTCTTTACATCCTATTTGATAAAACCGGCAGAATCATTTTTGATCCCGGCTTTAACTTTCTTACCATCACCAGCGGCGGATTAGCAATGGGCTCGCGTGTTGTGGGACGCTTTCTCGCCATCATCTTCCTGAGTTACATTTTTATTCTGACCACCGAACCCAGCGCCCTGGCCTATGGGCTGATGAAACTTGGCTTACCTTACCGATTTGGATTCATGCTGGTGACCGCCTTGCGTCTTGCGCCCATTATGGAAGAAGAAGGACAGACAATTTATAAAGCCCAATTGGTTCGGGGGGTCCGATATGACAAAGGAGGATTAAGAAAATGGGTTCTGATTGTGCAACAATTCATGACCCCTCTTCTCATCAGTGCCCTGCGCCGTGCGGATAAATTGGTGTTCAGCATGGAAGGCCGGGGATTTGGAAAATACAAAACACGAACTTTTCGCAGTCAGAGTTCACCTACTTCATTAGATCTGACTGTGTCGATCATCCTAATTTTGTTTTTTACAACGCTTATCCTATTTAATTATGGAGTCTTGATATGACCGAAAAAAAGAAGAAATGGATCATCCCATTTATCATTATTGTCGTCCTTCTCAGCGGTGTGATCATCGTTATGCTGGTCACCCTGAGGCCTATGCCCGTGGCTTTGTTGAGTGAATACGGCCTTCATACCCTTTGGGAAGAAGGCTCAATGATGAATGAATGTGCTGAATGCCACAGCGGCGAGGAATTCCATGCCTGTGACACCTGCCATGATGAGCATGGCTCATCGGAACTAACCAATATCGGTTTTTACGAAGTAATCGAGTTGACAGGGGATGTCCCGGATCCATCTTTTGTGCGTGTCAATGAACTTCTCCCGAATCAGGAAGAAACGGGCACCTTTATTACTGTCGTTGATTTTCTCTCCCAATATGGTGTGGAGGAATATGTTTCGGTATCCTTCATCACCAGCGACGGCGGGATTGCAACCATTGAAGCCCAATATCTGGACGATCAAGCCATGCTGCTGCCCTATGTCGATGGTATCCGTTTCGCATCCGAATCCCTGCATGCTTCTTCCTGGCTTAAAGGCATCAGCCGGATCGTGGTCGTCGGAGAGGAAAAACCGCTGGTCATTGACGGCAAAGTGACCTCCATCGGTCGCTTGCTGATTGGTGAGACAAAACGCCTGGCCGTTGAAAGCACAGACGTTATGTTGAAAACCGAGGATGGCGAAATCAGCCATGCCAATGTTGGTAACTGGATCGAAGGCGCTCCACTATTACCGCTTTTAGAGTTCTCACAACCGAATAGTATTACGCTGACAGATTCCACTGGAGAGAAGATCACATTAAGTGGCGAGGAAATCGTAAACGCGGTATTGGCTATTGTTGGGGACAAAGTTACCTTGATCCTGCCTGACCGAGGGCGTAGCGCCTGGCCATCGGATATTGTTGAAATTAAATCAAATTAGGAATGTTCATGAAAAAAGTTTTTCGCATTGCCATAGCATTAATAATGCTTACTTTTGCTCTCAGCGCTTGTCAACCCCATTGGCAAATTGAGATAACAGAAGATAGCCAAACTATAGGTCAATTCAACCATGAGGATTTTGCTTTCTATCTAGAAAAGTTGGACGAGGGCACTGGGACTGTCCCCCTCGGCCAAATGCTTTACATCAATGGATTCAGCCTGATTGATGAAGTTACATTCGTTGATAAATCAGGAAAGGAAGTTTCCTTTGTGTGGGATGAGATCGCCCTGGAAACCTGGATAACAGAAAAGGGTGTCATATCCATCTCAGGTGAAGAATACAGGCCGAAACAAATTGATGTGGCGGATTCCCCACTTGCTTCAGATATCACAACTGCCATTACGGACATTGGTCCAACCATGGCTGCCGCGTTAGGTTTGCCGGTGCTCCCTCAGGCTTCGGGGAAAGCCCTCACAGAAACCAAAGCCTCTTATGGCGCCCTGATCCTGATGGATGGGTTCCAATTCCAAACACTACAGTCCATGATCGAGGCTGGCGATCTGCCCTTCTTCGCCTCCATCCGGGAAAACATCCAACAAGGACTAACGGTTTACCCGCCGGTGACTGTTGCAGCTTCAGCCGCCTTCCTCACAGGGGCACCTCCCCAGGTTAATGGCGTCTATGGGCATGGTTTTCGTTCAACGGAGTTGACCACACTATTTGATCTGGTAGTTCAGGCAGGAAAATCTGTAGTGGCAATTGAGGGCGCAAGTTTGCCCTTCAATCTCCGCAATGCGGAAATTACTGTCAGCGGAGATCGAAATGGTGACGGGTACTCAGATGACAACGTCATGACCAACAGCCTCGAGGTGATCCAATCCGGAATGCCCGATCTCCTCTATATCCACTTCCATGAGATTGACGATATGGGTCACACCTATGGGCCGGAATCTGAAGAATATCGAGAAGCCGCTGTCCGCGTTGACGAGTACCTGGCTCAAATTTACGAAGCGCTCCCCTCTGACACTTTGATTATCATCTTTGCTGACCACGGGATGCACGCTGAGGGAGATGGGGGAAATCACGGCAATTTAATCGCATCCGATTTGATCATCCCTATCATATTCCTAGAAAAATAAAGGAGGAAGAATGAAGTTTGTATTGAAAAACCGTAAGAAGAGTATTGTCTGGCTATCCCTAATCATCCTGCCGTTGTTGATCAGCGCATGCGGTGCACCTAACGTGGATTGGGAACTTTCCATCACGGGTGAAGTCAGCAATCCGATGACAATCACTTACAAAGAACTGGCGGATATGCCCCAAGTCGATTTAAGTGATGTTTATATGGAAAAATCTCGGGGTGAGGATGAAGTCCGTTCCTTCAGCGGTGTGGAATTATCCCTGCTGCTTGAAGAGGCTGGTGCCCCTGAAGATTTCAGCTCCATCACAGCTTTTGCTGCAGATGGATATGCCATTGATATTCCCAAAGATGAGTTGGTGGATGGGATCATCGCTCTGAAAGACGGCGGAGAGTGGATGGCAGATTCAGAAGAAGGCCCGATCCGTTTGGTTTTCCCGTCTACACCGGCCAATCGCTGGATTTACCAAGTTAATGAGATCGTTGTTAACCCATAATCAAATTAGAAAGAAAGAAGGAAAAAGATGAAGAAAAAGACTATTTTTGTTGCCATGCTGCTAGCCCTGACACTCCTCTCAGCGTGCGTTGCACCCGCAGCCGAAGCGACTGAGGCTGTTGAAGAGGTCAGCGAAGCTGCCGCTCTGACTGTCGGTGACAAGACATACACCAAAGCAGACCTCGAAGCCTTGGGGACGATGGATGCTGACTACACCGGCAAAGACGGCGAGACAACCACCTACACCGGTGTCTCCCTTTCTGCGCTGTTGGAAGACGCCGGCCTGACCGAAGGTGAAAATGTGACCTTTGTCGCATCCGACGGTTTTGAGGGTGGCGTGACCCTGGCAGAAGCCATGGAATGCTCGAACTGCATTGTCGCTTTCGATGGCGATTCGCTGCGTATGGTTATGCCCGATTTTGGCGGCAAAGCCAACGTTAAAGACGTCATTGAAATCCGTGTTGATTAAATAGAAAAACAAACAGCAAGGTCAGGTTATCCGCCAGGATAGCCTGACCTTAGATTGAATTCTTATGCCTCTTTTTACCCCTTCCAGGCGATGGCAAAAAGCCTATAACGCGTTCAAAGAAACATCACTCTCAGAAAAAATCGAGGAAACCTTTGAGAAATCCTTCAAAGGAGCATTGTGGGGGTGCCGGATGTGCGGCAACTGCTTACTCCAGGAAACCGCCTTTATCTGTCCCATGGCATGCCCTAAAGGCTTGCGCAATGGACCCTGCGGCGGATCAACACCTGACCATTGCTGCGTTGATGAATCTCGACCGTGTATCTGGTATGAGATTTATCGCCGCGCAGAAAAAATGGGCCGACTTGATAAACTGCTGGAAGTGCTGCCCCCCTTGGATTGGGACAAGACAGGGACATCAGCTTTACGTGATGTTTATACGAAGCTAAACGAAAATGGCGTCATGAAGACTATTTCATCCGGTCTGAAGGCCTCACCCAAAGAGCGAAAGGAAGGGTGGAACCGTTTCTTTATGGAAATCCGCCAACCCGAATGGTGGGATGGAGATGCACAACCCCACCCTGCACTACCGCATGAGCCAGTTTCAAAACTGGAGGAAAAGCTGAGGGCAGATGAGTTCGTTGTCACCTATGAGATCGTGCCCCCAGTCTCAAGTGATTTCTCATCCTTTGATGACAAACTCACAGATGTCAAAGAATTTGTTGACGCGGTCAATATCACAGACAGCGCCTCAGCCATCCCCCGTGTCTCTCCACTGGCTTGCGCTGCCCATGCTCTTGACCTCGGGATTGAACCGATCCTGCAAATGGCGGCACGTGATCGCACCCGCATCAGTTTGCAGGCTGACCTGATGGGTGCATCAGCCTTGGGTATTCGCAACATACTGCTGATCTCTGGCGATCATCCCAATAAAGGGCAGCGTCCCTTCAGCCGTATGGATGTCTGGGATTACGACAGCGTACAGGCTGTTTGGATTACTAGAAAATTACGCGATGAGGGGAAATATCTGGATGGACGCGGTATTTCTAATCCTCCCAAATATTATATTGGTGCAGCCGCTTCACCCTATGCTTCTCTGCCTAAATATCAGGCGATTCGAGCCGAGAAAAAACTCAACGCCGGAACGCAATTCTTTCAAACCAATTTGATTTTCGATATGGATCGATTCGAGGCGTATCTTGAAGCCTTGAATAAACGCAACATACTTGATAAAATGCATCTGATTGCCGGCGTGACCCTGATCAGAAGCATCAAAGGTGCCCAATTCATGAATCAACTGCCCGGGGTTGAAGTACCTGATAAAATCATCCAACGCCTTGAAAGCGTCAAGGATATCAAAAAAGAATCCTACCAATTATGCCTAGAGATGATTGATAAACTTAAGTCCATGCCGGGTGTTCAAGGGATTCATTTTATGGCTATCAACAAGGCTGATATCCTCAAGCAATTGATCCAGGATAGTCATCTTGATTTCAATAATTAAAATATTTGAAAACACATTGACACATCCCAGAGGGGCAATTAGAATTAGAATAAGTTAATCAGCCATAAGGGGTGCACCTCCTGCCCGGATGCAGGGTGCACAATGGGGAAAGCTGGTGCAAGTCCAGCACTGTCCCGCAACGGTAACACCTCTAGTGAAGTCCGATGACCCGCCCTTTATGACCCAATCTACTTCGTGGAAAGGCAAGTTGGGTATCGGCTTCAATATCATTAAGCCGACCTCACCCTGCCGCCCGTTTGGGCGGATTTGGTTTAACGACCTTTTCACTCTATCGGTCGTTTCTTAGTTTAAGTGAGGAGCAAAAAATGAAATCTCATGGAAAATTTCTTAATCTCTCCATCCTCGTCAGCTTGATCTTGATCTTATCCAATGTTTCAGTCGTAGCCGCTGCGCCATTGCCTGCCAGTTCGTCTCAAAATGATGCAGACACTGTCATTAATAACGGCTTTGATTACATCGCAACGCAGATCAATCAGGATGGCGGTATTCGTTGGATGGATGATACCTCAAACGTTGCAGCAACCATCCGTGTAGTGATGGCGCTTGCTGCCGTGCATTATCCGCAGGATTACCTGGTCAGTGATACAGGCAATCGCCCCATCGATTTCCTGGCGCAATCCGGATCTGCGTGGGTTAACCAAGTAGAGGCTGATGAACCCGCCTTCAATGTAGCCAGAGCTGGTCAATTATTGACAGCCATCAGCGCAGCCAACGAAAATCCCCATCATTTCGGAGAAGATACCTTGAATCTGATTTATGACATCAAGGCCGCCTATGATCCAAATACAGGTGTCTTTGGGGAGTCAACAACCGAAAATGTAATCGACCAGGTTTGGGCAATAATTGGGCTATCATCAGCCAATGCATCCATTCCTACCGAAGCCGTAACCTGGCTGGCTAATGCCCAGCTTGAGGACGGTAGCTGGAATGATGGCTTCGGCAGTTACCTGGATACAACACCCCTGGCACTATTAGTCCTGGCTGCCTCAGGACAGATGGAGACTTATTCTGCCGAGATTCAGGCCGCGACAAGTTTCATGAGATCCAACCAGAACGAGGTGGGGGGATGGCAGACAGAATGGGATACAACCACAAATGCGGACACGACTGCGATGATGCTCCAGGCCATTTCTGCCTTAGGGCAGCTCCCAATGGATAGTAATTGGCAGCTTCACAGCGGTAATCCCTACACCGCCCTGCTGGCTTTATCACAAGACAATGGTGCAATAGGCGGCGACTACGCCAATACCTTTTCCACGGCAGACGCCATCATAGGTCTCTCCGGTCAACCCGTATTCAATCTCAGCTCACTTAAAAGGATCTCCATATCCTTTGATTTCATCTTCGAATCACAACAACCCGATGGCGGCTGGGGAACGGTAGGACAAACAATCGATGTCGTCTTGGCATTGAAAGCGGCGGGATGGGACCCGAATTCCGTTCAACAGAATGGAGTGACACCATTATCCTACATGACAAATAACCTGACCGCCTATATCGACTCCGGGCCTGATGCTATCGGTAAAAGCATCATGGGGATCGTAGCCATGGGCGAGAACCCAACCAATATCGCCGGCATTGATCTCATATCCGAATTGAATGCCGTGTATGATCAGGTGCAGGGCGCCTTTGGCACAGCAGACAACACATGGCACCAAGCCTTAGCCATCCTGGGGCTGTATGCCGCCTCTGAGCCTATTCCCGAAGACGTGATTTCTACTCTGGTGGAATTACAACAGAAAGACGGTGGTTGGGAATACAATCTTGGTTCTGGCACAACACCGGACAGCACTGCTCTAGCCATTCAAGCCCTGCTGGCATCTGGGAAGTCAACAGAGGATGACACCCTAGAAAATGGCATAGCATATTTACAATCCTCACAAACCACCCAGGGCGATTGGGGTGATTCCAGCAATACAGCATTCGCAATCATGGCAATCAACGCATTGGACCACTCACCAGAGGATTGGAAGGTAGAAACAGGCATGGCGCCGCTGCCAATGCTCTTATCTTATCAAAAAGCCAATGGCGCTTTTGTCTTCAACTGGGAATTCACGGATGATAACTTATTATCCACAACAGCCTCCCTTATCGCAGCTCTTTCCAGCAATTACCTGGTGACCGCTCCTTATAGGGGAGATACACACTATGCTGCCCTGGTAATTGACCCGGGCGATGAAGCTCCCACCAGTCTTTGTGTTCCCTTCAGTGAAGAGTCTTTATCAGGTTTTGAATTCCTGGATGCGTCTGACATTGATTACGATTTGGAGGAAGGTTTTCTGACCAGCATTATGGGCAAGGGGAATCCTCAAGGAGAAACCTTGTACTGGTCTTATTGGTCCTTCGATGGTCGAGACTGGAATTTCTACAACGCCGGCGCGGGTGATACCATAGTAAAACCAACGGCTATTCAAGGCTGGCATCTCACAAGTTGGGAACGCTTCCCGTCGCTCCCGCCAGATGTTATTCCAAACCTGAGCAAGATTTGTGACGTTGAAGTTTTAAAAGATGTTACCATGCAACCTTATCTCAATTATGAAGCGGTCGCCAATCCCTTTAAAACACAGAAAGAGCCAGCATCGCTGGTATCTATTGAGGAATCAACACCCTCAGAGGAGACAACGGGTATTAACGAAGAAACGCCAACCATCACATCCCAGGAAGAGCGATCAAACCTGCCCTTGTACATCATTGGCGGCATTGGCCTTTTCCTTATCGCCGTTGTTGTCTTTTTCGTCCTGAAAAGGAATAAATGAAAAATCGCATATCGGGGTTGCTTACTAATCTTCTCATATTTGCATTTGGATTCCTGAGCCTTCTCTCGCCCTTCCTTTTCCCCCAAACCAGGAATTCTAATGCGACTTTCCCGATCATTGTATCCGGGATGATCATCTTATGCTTGCTGGTTGTATTCTACGAAATCCAAATTTCCATCCTAGACAGTAAAATCATTGCCTTCTTGGGCATCTTGATTGCGATCAATGCCGGCTTGCGTTTTTTAGAAAACGCCATACCCGGCCCGGCAGGATTCAGCCCGACATTTTTCTTGATTATCCTGACGGGATACACTTTTGGCGGACGGATTGGATTCTTAATGGGCGCTTTGACCATTCTGGTCTCCGGGCTGATCACTGGCGGTGTGGGACCCTGGCTGCCGGGGCAGATGATTACTGCTGGTTGGGTGGGACAAAGTTCGACACTCCTTGGCAGCCTGACAAAGAAATTAAAATGGCGTGGAAAAACGATTGAAATCATCGCCTTAGCCGTTTTCAGCGCCTTTTGGGGCATGCTGTATGGCGCCATCATGAATTTATGGTTCTGGCCTTTCTTGGGTGCAATCGCTGGCCAATCGTGGTCCCAAAGTTTAAATTTATTGGAAAACATTCAACGATACACCGCTTATTATCTGGCCAGCTCTCTTGTTTGGGATGTCACCCGCAGCGTGGGAAACATCATCATGGTTTCCCTGTTAACTAAAACGGTATTGACGATTTTTGGTCGCTTCCAACGCCGATTCAACTTTCAGTATCAAAGGGAGCCCAAATGAGTTCAACAAGCGGTGTTTGGATCCTGTGGCTATCCTTCAATATGCTGTTTCTCCTGTCAACCCGAAATCCAATCTATCTCTTGATTAACATGCTCGGGTATCTCTTGGTTGGCTATTGCATCATCCAACAAAACCAGCGGCCCTCCTGGCTGAAGAATAACCTTCGATTCTTGCTGGCCATGGTATTTCTGTCAACGTTGATCAATGCCCTTTTCACCCACAACGGGAAGTCCGTCCTTTTCTCCCTGCCCCATAACTGGCTGTTGATTGGTGGGAACATTACGATAGAAAGCATCCTTTTTGGCGTGGTCAACGGGCTCACCATTGGCGCGCTTTATCTCTTGTTCACGGTCATCAACCTAGCGCTAAGCATTAAACAATTAACGCGGCTGATTCCAAAAGCCTTTCACCCGATTGCCATGACCATCACCATCGCATTGACCTTCTTTCCCTCCATCCAACAGCGCGCACGGGAGATCAAAGAAGCACAAATGATTCGCGGCAACCGTATGAAAAACATCTCGGATTGGCTGCCCCTGTTCATTCCATTGTTGGTAACCAGTCTTGAAAAAGCAATTCTACTTTCTGAATCAATGACCGCGCGCGGATTTCATACAAACGCCCAAATAAGAAATCCAGTTCTACCTCTCGTGGGATTGCTGTCTGCATTGTTTGCTTGTTTTTCAGGTTGGGTGCTTCGCATATTCTCCTACCCTTTATGGATCAGCATATGTCTTTACAGTGTCGGTGGTGCGTTCTTATTAACTGCCTTTCTGCTTACTAGCCGGCAGGACAAAACAACGCATTACCGTACAGAGAGCTGGCATCCTTCAGATATTCTTTCGGGTGTGGTCATTTCCATCTTTATCGTGGGATTCATCATAATGCTCATCAGCGATTCCTCACCATCTCTAAACTATTCTCCCTACCCCGCTCTATCCTTTCCACCCGTTCACGTGATCGGCTTATTGTTCAGCGCGCTATCTATCTTTCCCCTCATACACACAAACCATGATTAAATTATCCGATCTCTCCTATGCCTATCCCCAAACCTCCCGACCGGTCTTGCAGAATGTCCATATTCAAATCGAACCAGCCACACTAACCCTGGTCACTGGCGCGACGGGCAGCGGAAAATCAACCTTGTTACGCTGCATCAATGGTCTGGTCCCCCACTTCTCTGGTGGAACGATCAGCGGGCAGATCAATGTTTTTGACCATGACCCTATCCAAGAGGGTCCCGAAGCGATGGCTAGGGTTTTGGGGTTTGTCTTTCAGGAACCCGAATCACAATTCGTGTTTGATATTGTTGAAGATGAAATCGCCTTTGCTTTGGAAAATGCTGGCCTTCCCCGGGAGAAAATGCTTGCGCGTGTGGATGATGTCCTTAACCAATTTCAAATTGAGGATATCCGCGGTAAGAACATCTACGAAATCTCTGGCGGTGAGAAACAAAAGGTAGCGATTGCCAGCGCCCTCGTTCAACAACCAAGTGTCCTCATCCTGGATGAACCAACGTCTCAACTGGATCCCGTTTCTGCGGATAAACTCTTATTATTTATTAAAAAATTAAAGAACGATTTGGGTTTGACGGTGATCATCTCCGAACATCGCCTGGAGCGTTTATTACCGTATACGGATAAAATCATCCACATAACAGAAAAGGGTCATCTTCTATTTGGAACTCCCCGTGATATTCTCGCAAAGATGGAACAAGTTCCCCCAATCATTCAAATCGCAAAAAAGTTTGAGATCTCTCCTTTGCCTTTGACCATCGAGGACTTCCCAAAAATAGAACTGCATGAGCAATTTGTTCAAAATGAAAACCCATCACAACTTACAAAGACAGAACCCACCCTAGAAATTTTTAACCTCTCTACAACTTTGGGCAAGAATAAAATATTAGAAGATATCAACATTCAACTTTTTCCGGGTGAAATTCTGACACTCGTGGGCCTAAATGGCGCTGGAAAAACCACACTTTTGCGATCCATTCTGGGATTGGCGCCATCAAGGGGTCACAGACGGCTTCATGGAATCGACATGGGAGAAATGACATTATCCGAAGTCATCCACCATATCGCTTATCTGCCGCAGAATCCCAATGATCTTTTGTTTGCTGAGTCCGTGGAAAAGGAATTGAGGGTTACGCTTGACAATCATGGTTTAGAAATGAGTACTTTTCAAATCGCCGATTTTCTTGAGCTTTTCCATCTCAACTCCTTGCGAGAACGCTATCCAAGAGACCTTTCCGTCGGCGAAAGACAGCGCACCGCACTGGCAGCCATCACTGTTCACCAACCCGAGATCATCCTCCTGGATGAACCAACTCGCGGACTGGACTACCAGGCTAAAAAAGGCTTATCCATGATCCTGCAGCGGTGGCGTGATGATCAGCGTGCCATCCTGCTCGTGACCCACGATGTCGAATTTGCTGCTGCCGTTGCAGACCGTGCAGCCATCCTTGATGATGGGCAAATTCGCTTTGATGGCTCACCAAAGGTAGCATTTTCAAGGTTTCCAGCCTATCACACCCAAACATCTCGCCTTTTCCCTAATCATGATTGGATTACGCCTGAAGAAGTGAAGAGTTAAATAGAAAATGTAATTAATCATGCCATCCTATGGTAAAATATCCCCGTTCGTCAATCAAAAACCAATAAAATCCTAAATATTGATATTGCTCATGGTGAATAGTTACATCCCTCACTATTAACAGGGAATAGGCCTGAGTATAAATAATGTGCGTTATTGTATTTTATTCATTAACGTCTCGCCAATTGAGGTAGAGAAAGTTCATTCCTTTCTATTGTTTCAAATGATTTATCCGCGGATAGGTCAAATGAAGCCAAACTTAGGAGAGAAAAAGAATGCACGGATATAGCGGTAAGATTTTGCACATTGACCTCAAAGACCAGAAACACTGGGTAGAGGACAAGCCCGAAGAGTGGTACAAGATCTACATTGGCGGTGTTGCCATGGCGACACGCCTGTGTTGGGAGAATATTGAAGTTGGCTGCGATCCATATGATCCTGGAAATCCTGTTTGTTTTGCTAACGGCATCTTTGCTGGAACACCAGTGCCCGTCGGCGGGAAATATGGATTAGCGTCCAAATCTCCTCTAACTGGATTTATTGGCGATAGCCTTTCTGGCAGTTGGTTTACCATTGCCATGAAGCGCGCCCAATGGGACGGTATTGTCATTCATAACGCCAGTGAAGAATGGGTTCAGGTTTTCATTGACGATGACAGGGTCGAGTTCATCCCTGCGAAACACCTCCTGGGCTTGGGAACCTATGAAACCGAAGAGACAATACGTGAGATTTTCGGAGACGATCAGGTTCGCTCAGCGACCATTGGCCCATCCGGGGAGAATGTGGTGCGCTTTGCAAATGTCACCAATGACGGCCGCCAGGCCGGGCGCACAGGACATGGCGCAGTGTGGGGCAGCAAAAAATTGAAAGCTGTTTCCATACGCGGTACAAAAGGGGTTACCGTTGCAGATCCTGAATCCTTATTACAAATGTCCTTTGACATCACCGATTCAGCCCAAGGCCCCCACACCCAAAAGTACCGTGTGTACGGCACCTCTACAAATGTACTTAATATGAATAAATTGGGGTTATTACCCACCCGCAACTATCAGGAGGGCGTGTTTGAATTTGCAGACCTGGTTAGCGGGGAGTATTTAGATGAACATCATAAAGTAAAGGTCATCGCATGTGCTCAATGTCCCATTGCCTGTGAGCAGATGTCCATCGTTAAAGAAGGACCCTTTTCCGGTGCGATGACGGGTATTGAATATGAATGTCTTCAAGCCGTCAGCTCAAATTGCGGCATAAAAGACATGCGCTCAGCTATTCGTTTGATTGACGTTGCTGACAGAAGTGGCATGGATGCTATGTCCATGGGTGTGACCATTTCGTACACCATGGAATGTTTCGAACGCGGGATTTTGAAGAAAGAAGATTTCAAATGTGAGAAAGCCCCGGATGGCCTAGAATTGAATTTCGGTAACGGAGAAGATGCCGTTATCCTGGCCCAAATGATTCGAGATAAAGAAGGTATTGGCGAAATCCTTTCAGAAGGCACCCGCATCGCTGCAAAAACCCTTGATGAGGAACGCGGCACAGAAACTTATAAATGGGCTATGAATATCAAAGGCCTGGAAACCCCCGGGTATGATGCCCGAGCTCTTAAAACCTTTGCCGTCGGTCTGGCCGTTGGCACCCGTGGGGGTTGTCACAACCGTTCCGCAGCCTATGACCCGGATATCAAAGGTCGAACAAACCGTTTCACTGTGGATGAGACCCGCGGTGAAGTTGCGGCTCGCTCCGAAGAATATGCCGCGGTATACGACACATTGCCTTTGTGTAAATTCATCCGTCGCTGTTTCACAGGAAAAGCGGATCGTGCTGGCGCCTGGCCGGCCATCGCTAAACTGATCAACGCCACGACAGGCTGGAATTTCGATTATGACGAGGTGGACCTAATCGGCGTCAGGGCACACAATATGAAAAAAGCCTTCAACATTCGCGAAGGTTGGACGGAAAAAGACGATGACCTGCCCTATCGCTGGAAACATGATCCCATGACCATCGGCCCCTCTGCCGGTCATGTTGTCACAGAAGAAGAACTTGCATATCTTAAAAAGATTTATTATGAGGCGAAGGGTTGGACTGAGGAAGGTTTAATTCCTAAAGATCTCCTCGTTGACCTCAGCATGGACGATGTCGCCGAAGAAATCGGGGTATAAGGAGAAAAATAATGGTTGCTTCAACGTCTAAATACAAGTATATCGTTTGCGATCCTGAATTATGCATCGGCTGTCAACTATGCGAATACATTTGTTCGTATACCAAAACAGGCGAGTTCAATTCCTATCGCAGCCGCATCCGAACGGTGCGGGTGGATGAGGTGTTGATCACCGCTGTTGCCTGCCGAACGTGCGAGAATGCACCCTGTGTGGCGGCTTGCACAAGAGATGCATTAACACAAGATCCTGAGACCGGCATCATCCACATTGACCCCAAGAAGTGTGATGGATGTGCCTGGTGTATTGAGGCATGCGACTTCGGCGCCATCTCCATCAATCACGAAACCAAGCTGGCTGAATTTTGTAACCAGTGCGAAGATGTTGAAGATGGTCCCCAATGTGTGAAATGGTGCCCCAAGGACGCTTTGGAATACACAACCCCCGACCAGCGTTCACAGCGGACACGCCATAAACTGGTCAAGAACAGCCTGGAATTTCCCTCCAAAGCGAAGGATCCCCGATGACAGATCAACTCAATAAGAATGAAGAAGAAATCCGCATCGGCGTATATGTCTGCCATTGCGGCAGCAATATCGGCGGTGTCATTGACCCCAAGAAAGTGGTTGCGTTTGCTGAGGACTTACCGAATGTCGTACGGGCAACAGACACCCTGTATGCCTGTGCTGACTCTGGTCAACGCCTGATCAAAGAAGAGATCAAGAAATACAACCTCAACCGAGTGGTTGTTGCTGCTTGCTCTGTGCGCATGCATGAGCCCACGTTCCGGGCGGCCGTCTCAGAGGCAGGGCTGAATCCCTTCCTGATGGAGATGGCCAACATCCGGGAACAGTGCACTTGGGCCCACGGACATGATCCAGAAGGCGCTTTAGAAAAAGCCAAGGAACTGACCGCGGCCGCTGTCGCCAAAGCCCAATTCCTGACCTCCCTGGACATGATCCATGTGCCGGTCACGCAAAAAGCCATGGTCGTTGGTGCGGGTGTCGCTGGCATTAGTGCCTCCCTTGACCTGGCAGAACAAGGCGTTGAAACCATTCTCGTAGAAAAGGAACCGACAATCGGTGGGGTTATGGCCCAACTCAACAAAACCTTCCCCACCATGGACTGTAGTATATGAATACTCGCACCTAAAATGGTTGACGCGGCGCGTCAGCCCCGGATTGATGTAAGATCATATACTGAAGTTGAAAAAGTTGAAGGATTTGTCGGTAATTTCAAAGTAACCCTCCGAGAAAAAGCGAAGTACGTCTTAGCCGATCGCTGCAATGGCTGCGGCGATTGTTCACGCGTCTGCCCCGTCGAAGTGCCTAATTACTTCGAGATGGATTTGGCACCGCGTAAAGCCATTTACGTTCCCATGAGCCAATCGGTGCCCTTGATCTACACCGTGGATCTCGATGCCTGTATCCATTGTTATAAATGTGTGGATGCTTGCGGTTCACTGGAAGCGATTGACTTCAGTCAGGAAGATAAGCTTGTTGAAGAAGACATCGGCGCTATCGTTGTTGCTACAGGCTTCGGGCATTTTGACCCTGGCGTGATGGAAGAATACGGCTACAGCCGCTTCCCCAATGTCATCACATCCATGGAAATGGAACGTTTAAACAACTCCGCTGGCCCTACCGCAGGCAACCTGATCCGTCCCAGCGATCACGAAAAGCCTGAACAGTTGGCTTTCATCAATTGTGTAGGTTCCCGGGACAAGCGTTATAATCCCGGCTGTTCGAATTTCTGTTGTATGTACTCCATTAAAAATGCTGTTCTACTCAAACAGACCAATCCAGACGTGGATATCACCATCTATTACATGGATATCCGCACCCCCTCCAAAGGTTATGAGGAATTTTATGACCGGGCAAGGGATATGGGCATTCACTTCCAGCAGGGCCGTCCCAGCTTGATCACCGAGGACCCTGATACCCACAATCTCTTTGTGCATGCCGAGGATATCGCCCTGGGTGAAGTCACAGAGAAAGAGTATGACATGGTCATGCTCAACCAGGCTGCTGTCCCACAGCCAGATCAGGACCATATGAGTTCTGTTCTAAATGTGGCGCAAAGCCCTGGTGGCTGGTTTATGGAGTACCATCCCAAGCTGCGCCCCATGGACAGCCCAACGGACGGTATCTTCTTCGCTGGCGCCTGCCAGGGACCGAAGGATATCCCCAGCAGTGTTGCGCAGGGTTCCGCGGCAGCTGCTCGTGCCAGCCGCATTCTCCACTCAGAGGAATGGGAAATTGAACCCACCATCGCCGTTGTCTGGCCCGATCGCTGTTCAGCCACCACGCGGGGGAAACCTTGCGGCCTGTGTGCACGCGCTTGCCCCTATGGTGCGATTGTCATCGAAGGCGACAATCCTCCTGAGGTAATCACCGCCAAATGCCACGGCTGCGGCGCTTGTGTAGCCGAATGCCCAGACGACTCAATCACCCAACTCCATTACACCGATGCACAGATCTTAGCGCAGATGCGTGCTGTATTAGCAAAAAATCCGGAAGATAAGATCGTTGCTTTCCGCTGCCACTGGTGCTCTTACGGTGGCGCAGACCTTGCCGGCACCAGCCACTTTGAATACACCGCCAATGAACGAGGCCTGCGGGTGATGTGCTCCGCCAGGATGGACACCGATTTCATCTATGAGGCTTACCGTTTGGGCGCCGGTGCAGTCCTCTATTCAGGTTGTCATCCTCAAGACTGTCATTACATCACCGGCCAATTGATCGGCGCGAAACGCGCCAAACGTCTCCAGAAAATCTTTGATCGAATGGGAATGACTGATGGTCGTTTCCGTGTGGAGTGGATCAGTGCTGCTGAAGGCGATAAATATGCCCGAGTGCTGAATGAGATGCAAACTGTGCTGGACAATATGTCACCTGAGGAGCTCAAGAAAGAAATTGAAGAACTGAAACCGCAAATGGAAAAGCGGTTGAAGAAATTCCCCGGTGTCCCCGGCGTCGCTGAAGCCATGGACTATTCGGACCTGCTCTCCGAAGCCATCAACACCCATAAGGAGGTCGGATGAGTCACGCAACAGCAGTCAAGACCTTTGCCGATGAAGTGAAAGCCATCCCCGGCGGCGAGCATCTGGAGCTATGTTATTCTTGCGGCACCTGCGTCAGCAAATGCATGATACAACAAAAACTGGAACCGAAATATAATCCCCGCCGCCTTCTGCGGCTGGTCATGCTGGATAAAAAGGAAGAAGCTTTCAAAGACCCGACCACCTGGTTGTGTTCAGAATGCGACTTGTGCTATCAAGCCTGCCCCCAGGAAATTCATATTTCCCAGGTGATCGCAGCCGTCAAGACATTGGCTGTCGAAGCGGGTTACACCTCCCCGCTTACACCCGTGGAAGTGGACGAGGAGCTCTGCTCAGGTTGCGGCATTTGCGTCCTGGCTTGCCCTTATGAGGCGCCATCGCTGTACGAAAAAGAAGTTGATGGCATTTTGGATCGCTTCTCACAAGTTGATGTCAATAAGTGCATGGGTTGCGGCACCTGTGTGGCTGCCTGCCCCACCGGCGCAATAGCCCGCGAAGGCGTCAGCAACACCGACATCACTCAACAACTCCCAACGAACAAGAAAGACATTCCCGACTTGATCACCTTTGTATGTGACTGGTCGCTGCGGGAGAATGCGGATTTGGAGGTGCTTGAAGGCTACCCTCAAGATCGCGTCCGCGTGATTCACATCCCCTGCACAGGCCGAATTGATCCTCAACATGCTTTGATGGCCCTTGACTCCGGTGTCAAAGGGGTTTTGGTTTGCGGATGTAAACCGGGAGAATGTCACTACAAGCGCGGCAATCATGTCGCCTCATGCAAAATGAGTTTATTAAATACAATGTTGGATCAATTCCAATTCCCACACAATCAAATCCGCTTCATACAAATTGGCACACAGGAACGCGGACGAATCCGTAATGAGATTGATGCCATGCTGAGCATGCTGGATGAAATGGAGGCGGTAATATGACCACAAAGCCAAAACTCGCCTTTTATTGGGCTGCCAGCTGTGGCGGTTGTGAGATCACCCTCACGGAATTAGGCATGCGCCTTGTCGATGTCTCTGAAAAGGCGGATATCGTCTTTTGGCCTGCTGCGATGGACTTCAAATATGATGATGTCCGACAATTCGCAGAGGATGAAATTGATGTGTGTTTTTTCAACGGTGCCATCCGCAATACTGAGAACGAAGAAATGGCGCATCTCCTCAGGCAGAAATCAAAGATTATGGTGGCCTTTGGCTCGTGTTCACACCTGGGCGGCATCCCGGGGTTGGCCAACATGTACGATATTGAATCCCTTTGCCAGCGAGTTTATGATACTGCCCCAACGCTCGATGACAGCCGGGGGACACGTCCCCAGCCAGTGACAGCGATGCCAGAGGGTGAGATTGAACTCCCAGAGCTGTATGATCATGTCAAATACCTGGCAGAAGTTACGAGCGTAGATTACTTCATGCCCGGCTGCCCGCCGGTTGTTGATCAGGTCTGGAAAGTTTTTCAGGCATTGTTAAGCGGCGAAATGCCCCCGAAAGGCTCCGTACTTGGTGCAGACCCCAAGACCGTATGTGATGTGTGTCCCCGAGAAAAAGTTGAACCCGGATTCCGCATAAAGGAGTTCAAACGACCCCACGAAGTGGACCTCGATCCGGATGTGTGTTTCCTGAAGCAAGGCGTCATCTGCTGCGGTCCAGTCACTCGCGCCGGCTGCGGCACCCCATGTTTGAATGGGAACATGCCCTGCCGCGGTTGCTATGGACCCGCAGAAGGCATTGTCGACCAGGGTGCGAAGTTGGCCAGCTTTATCGGCGCATTAATCGACACTGATGATCCAGAAGTCCTCCAAGATACGCTGGACACAATTGTTGATCCCACAGGAACATTTTATCGCTTCGGCTTGGCGCATTCGATCATGAACAACATGAAACACAAACAAGGATAAGGTTATGAAACAAAAGATCAGCATAGACCCCATTACGCGTTTGGAAGGGCACGCCCGCGTTGACCTGTTCTTGAATGAGGACGGCGCTCTAGCGAACGCATACCTTGTTATCCCTGAATTGCGCGGCTTCGAAAAATTCTGTGAAGGTCGGCCAGTGGAAGAAATGCCCCGTATCACACAACGTATTTGCGGCGTGTGTCCCATCGCCCACCATATGGCAGCCGCAAAAGCTGGCGATGCTGTTTATCACGTAGATCCCCCAGCCACAGCGAAAAAACTGCGGGAGCTGATGTATTCTGCCTTCTTTGTCGCCGATCACGGCACCCACTTCTATATCCTGGCAGGCCCTGATTTCATCGTAGGCCCAGACGCGCCAAAATCAGAGCGCAACATCCTCGGCATTGTTCGCAAGGTCGGCAAAGAAATTGGCGCCAAGGTCATGCAGCTTCTCAAAGACAACCATGACATAGCCGCCATCATCGGTGGCCGCTATATCCACTCCGTAGCGGGAATTGTAGGCGGCGTCAGCAAGCCGATCACAGAAGAAGAACGCCTCACCATCCTGGAAAAAGCACAGCAGTCGGTTGAATTTGGCAAAGAATCCTTGAAATTGTTTGATGATATCGTCCTCGGCAATTCAGAATATGTGGACATGATCACCAGCGACTCCTTTGCTCACCAGACTTATTACATGGGGTTGGTGGATGAGAACAATAAAGTCAATTTCTATGATGGGAAAGTCCGTGTTGTTTCCCCCAAAGGGGAAGAATTGGTCAAATATGGCCCAGAAGAATATCTGGACGTCATCGCAGAACATGTGGAACCCTGGACCTACCTAAAATTCCCCTATCTCAAGGAAATCGGTTGGAAGGGATTTGTGGATGGGGAAGACAGCGGTGTCTATCGCGCCACACCCCTCTCCCGGCTGAATGCTGCGGACGGCATGACTACCCCAGAAGCCCAGGCCATGTACGAGAAATTCTATGAGACTCTGGGCGGTAAACCCGTTCATTCCACGCTTGCGACCCATTGGGCGAGGCTGATTGAGCTGCTTTATGCCGCAGAACGAGCGGTTGAGCTGGCATCGGATGAGAGCATCACCGATCCCAACGTGCACACCATCCCCACAGAGACCCCCACTGAAGGCATTGGGATAGTGGAAGCCCCGCGCGGCACCCTCACCCATCATTACAAAACCGATGAACGCGGCCTGGTGCAAGCTGTCAACTTGATTGTAGGCACCACCAACAACTACGCCGCCATTGACATGTCCATTGTCAAGGCAGCAAAGGGCTTGATTAAAGCTGGTGAAAAGATCACAGATGGCGCCCTCAACAAGATCGAAATGGCCTTCAGAGCCTATGATCCTTGTATGGGATGCGCTACCCATGCCCAGCCAGGTGAAACCCCGTTGAAAATTAATCTTTTTGATCACGAACACCATCTCATTGAAGAGATTCAGAGAGATTAGGAGCGAAATATGAGTAGCCGCGGAAAGACACTCAAAACCCGAAACGAACACCAAATGGCCCTGGAACGCCCCATGGTCACCAGGCACTACTTGATGACCTGGAACCTGGATAGGTGCGTGGGCTGCCAGATGGGTCCGACAGCCTGCCCCAAAGACGCCTTAACTCACATCAATGGTGAGATTGTGGATGGCCGCATGGTCACCCCACCTTCAGTGGACGTGGATGCTGAGAAATGTGTTATGTGCGGGATTTGTGCTGAGATTTGCCCCGTCCATGCCATTGATATGACTATCAATGATAAAAAAGAGAATCCTGTCTTAGAAAAAGATGCTTTCCCTGAAGTTCGGGGGAACATTACCTTTGACAAATCAAAATTTGATTTCTCCCTCAAGGATTTCGTCATCGACAACTGCCCCACTGGCGTCATCAGCTATGACGAGGCCAATGACACCATGGCCATTGAATACGATAACTGCATCCGCTGCCGCCAATGCGAAGTTGCCAGCGACGGTGCTTTTACAGTTACCCAACCCTGGCAGGGCAGCGTTGAGCTTCGCCGCGAGAAATGCGTCGAAGGGTGTTTTGCCTGCGCCGATGTCTGCCCAACCCGTGCGCTGCATATCAATGACGAGGGTGAGTTAGTCCTGGCGGATTATTATTGCATTAAGTGCGGTGCTTGTATGCACGCCTGCCCCATTCAACCGGAATTTGAAGAGGAAGAGTTCACCTTTGAATCGCAAGGCATGACATTGACCCGCACCTATCAGAAATTGACCAACGAGGACGAATTGGCCATCAAAGTTGAGCGCTGGCGCGTGCGTCATGAGCCTGTTCAAAGCGCAGCCTGGATTGAAGCATTGCGCAAGCTGGCGGATGATAAAGCCAGCGCTGTGGAAATTGACCGCAAGCGCGCCCTCAAACGCCGGGACTTGGTTGTGGCATTGCGCGGTCATATCCTGCCGGAAATACTCGAGGATAAAGAGGAATAGTCATTCCTGCGAACCCCAATGCTGGTTGCCCATTGAAAGGGGCAACCAGCTTTTTTTATTTTTAAGATAAAATAATTAGCCAGATTTGCCTTGTTATATATTTCGTAGAGTCAACATACCTAGTGCTAGGACTGAGAAGTAAATGATTACATATAAAGACATCCAAAACAGAAAATTTGAGGTCTCAGAGCGCCTAAACGACCTTAGAAAGGATTCTAATTGAATACACCGCTGACCTTCCTGCCCATTCCCCGTGAATCAACACGAAGAACTGGCGTTTTCGCCCTTCATCCAAATCAGACGATCCAGATTGTTAGTAAGGACCCTCACAGATTATTTTTCACAGCCCAAGAACTCTCTGCAGAGGTAATGGCACACACTCAAACCGAATGGAATGTTTCGGCCAGCCGTTCCATCCCGGAAAGCAACATTGCCGTTCAGTTAGTGATTATTCCTACTGCTGTCACTCATGCCGAGGGATATCGTTTATTAATCACGCCAAATCTAATCAAGATCACAGGTGCCGACGAAGCTGGCATTTTCTACGGCGTTCAAACGCTAAAACAAATCATTGCACAAAGTGAGGTAGAGGGATTGCCCTGCCTTGAAATCAACGATTGGCCCGATTTCCCAGCACGGGGCGTCATGCTGGATATCAGCCGGGATAAGGTTTACCACATGGAGACCTTATTCATGTTGATCGATGAGCTGGCTTCCTGGAAGATCAACCAGGTGCAGCTCTATATCGAGCATACCTTCGCTTATCTCGGCCATGAAACCGTCTGGCAGGACTCCTCCCCCATGACTCCAGAAGAGATACTGCAATTGGATGCCTACTGCAGGGAGAGGTTCATTGAATTGGTGCCCAACCAGAATTCCCTTGGGCACATGACCCGCTGGTTGAAACACACACAATACCAGCATCTGGCGGAAAGAACCGCCCCATTTACGATGCCCTGGGGAGAAGTCCGATCAGAACCCTTCAGCCTGGCGCCAGTATTGCCGGAAAGCCTGGCTTTCATCTCCAGTCTGTATGATCAACTCCTGGCCAATTTCACCAGCGGTATGATGAACGTCGGCTGCGATGAGACCTTCGATGTTGGGACTGGCAAATCAAAAGCGGCTTGTGACGAAAAAGGCGTGGGTCAGGTCTATTTGGATTACCTGCTGGGTCTGTATGAGGACCTCCAGCAGCGAGACTATACCATGCAGTTCTGGGGGGACATCATCCTCCAGCATCCTGACCTTATCACCAACCTCCCTACGGACGTGATCGCATTGGATTGGGGCTATGATGCGGGGCATCCGTTTGATGATGAAACCCAGGCTTTTCAGGAAGCTGAGATCCCCTACTACGTTTGCCCAGGCACTTCCTCCTGGAACAGTATCGGCGGCCGGATGGATAATATGATCGCAAATTGCCGAGAAGCAGCGGAAGCAGGACTGAAACATGCTTCCTTTGGCTATTTGACCACCGATTGGGGCGATAACGGTCACTGGCAGCAATTGCCAATCAGTTACCCAGGCTTCGCAACGGGTGCGGCTTTCTCCTGGTGTTTCCAGAAGAACCGGGATATGGATCTGGAATCCGTATTGAACCAGGTGGTCTTTAAGGATCGATCCCATCAGATGGGTAAAATCATGTGTGATATGGGGAACGAATACAATGCGTGGGGATTGACGCTCCCAAACGGCTCCCCCATCCACATCCTTCTTCAGGAATCCAGTGAGTGCTTAAAACCCCTTGAGATTGCTGATCCAAAATTTATACATGAAACAATGGATAGATTGCAGGACTGCATGGAGAGTTTACGAGCGGTCAGACTAGAGCGCCCAGATGCAAGCATCATTAAAGAAGAAATGCATTTGACCCTCCAGCTCATGCAGCATGCCTGCAAGAGGGCATTAAATGTCTATTTTGACTCTCAAAATTCGCCTTCAACCAACAAGCTATACGAAATCCATGAAATAATCTCAAAATATAAACGATTATGGTTGGCCAGAAACCGGATCGGTGGGTTGTCAGAAAGCATAGCCCATTTCATTACGCTCCTTGAGGACTACCAAAATGATGAAAGGTAAACTCAAAATCGTTTTTGTATGCCTGGGCAATTACTGTCGCTCCCCCATGGCAGAAGCCATCTTCAAGCATCTTGCCCATGAAGATGATATTCTGGACCAGTTTGATATCAGCTCAGCAGGCACTAAGGATTGGGACATTGGCATGAGACCTGATCGCCGATCACAACGACTGCTACAAAATAACGGCTATCCCCTGGACCCTGATAAGCGCGCCAGGCAAATTACCCCAGATGAGATCAAGGAAGCAGATTATCTCATTGCCATGTCTGAAAGCGTTGCTGAAGAATTACGCGATGGTAAAAATGTATTTTTATTGATGAATTTTGATGAAAAGACAGATGTTAAAAATATCCCAGACCCATACCCTTCAAACTCCTTCCCCCAAGCCTTCGCTCTGATTGAGCAGGGTACAAAAGCGTTTTATCAGCAGATCAAATCCATAGTGGAGAAATAAAAAAGAAAGAAGCCAGCGAAGATCAGCCGGCTTCTATGAGGTTAAAAACGCCTAAGGGATGAGGACTTACTGGGTATTCTCATCCCCATGGGATTCTTCCGCATTGTTTTTCTGATCTTTCTTCCCCTGTAATTGCTGTTCAAGAGGTGGTGCAATCGTGTATTCATCTTCACCCGCAGGGATGAAGCCAATTTTCAAGACTCGATATTTAATGAGGATCAACAGCGCGCCAGCTAGGATCATCAGGATGGCGACGAATCTCGAGTAACTAAAGGCTGTCCCTGGGAAAGTCGGCTGGTCCGGACGGAAAAACTCAATAAGATTGCGGCCAATGCCAGCCAGTATCAACCACACACCAAAAGCAACGCCCGGCTTGAATTTTTCCTTGTATTTCCTTGTCAGATAGAGCAGCACACCTGTAGCCAGCAAATTGAACAAAATTTCATAGGCAAAAGTGGGATGAAAACGGGTGCTGTCCACGGGATAACTTGACAGGTTATTCCACGGTGGCATCCGGTGCTGTGCGTCAATCTTGATCCCCCAGGGTAAGGTTGTCGGCTGTCCGTAAAGCTCCTGGTTGATGAAGTTGGCCGGCCTAGCAATGGCCTGTCCGAGGAGCAAACCAGGCGCCACCGAATCCAGCGCCAACCAGATGTCTAAGCCCATCTTTCTCGCATATAAATAAAAGGCAATGGCTCCAAAAAGGAGCGCGCCGAAGTAATGCAGTCCACCTTCTTTTAGATTGAGAATGGCGAGTGGATTTTGCAAATATCGGGAATCGCCCCCAAGGGTGGCATTGAGGACATACCACAATCGAGAGCCAATCACGCCTGCGGGCAGAAGCCAAAGCAGGCTGTCCCAGATATAATCAGGGTCCTCACCCCGACGTTTGAATTCCCGTGCAGCCAACCAGGCCGCAACGGCCACTCCCAACATGACCAGGACGCCATACCAGTATAGGGAAAATGAAAAAGACCCGATTTCTATCGTGAAAATAACAGGATCAATCATAAATACAAGCTCCTTATTGTTAATTATTCTAAGTAACCTAAATCCCTTAACCGCTGTTGAATGAGATCATCTTTGATGGATATTTTTTGTTTTGAAAACCCATTTCGCCGGGTTTCAGCCAGTTCAAGATAGGCATCCAGGACATTTGCCAGTTCATCAATCCGGGCTTGTTCTTGATACGGGTGCTGTTCACTGGGATCCCCGGCCAAATCAAATAACACCTTCGAAAGCCCCTCAACAGCGATCATTTTCTGATCGCCTTGATACACCGCCTGGTATGTATGATCAGCATGAAAGCTTTTCATTAAATCGGGTTTGTGCTTATTGATAATGCTCAAGGCATTCTCCGGAGGCACTGCTTCAGAGACGAGGGGTATTTGCTTGCACTCCTCCTGGTCCCTTAGTCTCAACAAACTCTGACTGTGGATATCCACCTCATCCGCATAAGGCATAGCGACTGTATCAAACCCATAGTAATCCAGAACAGAATAAAAGATTTGGGTTAGCGTAACACGATGCTTAATTCGTTTACAACTTTCCATTCCCGGTATCCGGATAAACAAGGGCACCCGGATCAGTTCTTCATGGACTCCAAACCCATGTCCCATATATCCATGTTCGCCCAACATCTCCCCATGATCGGCTAAAAAGATGACCATGGAGTTTTCCCGATGATAATTCGAGTCCAGGACTGAGATAAGCTGCGCCAACAAATGATCCTGATAAGCAACTTCCGCGTCATACATATCCGAAAGCGTTGCGGATTCGACCTCATCAAATGGCTTGACCAGAGGAATCAACCACTGCATGGCTTTCCGGTTGAAATCGCGCATGAAGTGCTGCGCTTCCGGCGTTTCATAAAAATAAGGCACAAATTTTCGTACGAATTCATCCGGCGGTGAGTAAGGCAAATGGGTTTCCATTAAGTTGAGAAACACGAAATGTCCACGAGTTCCTTGTTTTTCGATATCTTCAACAAATGAGGTGGTTTCTTTGATAGATCGTTCTGTCATCCCCTTAAAATTGCCAGCACGCGTCCACATCGGGACGAACAAAGGCCGCAGAGCCGCCAGGAAGAATTCATTGGGTGAAGCAAAGGTGTTTTGTATCGGGTATGAAAGCCGCCGCAAAAGTTGCGTGTATTTCGACCATAATTTTCGGAGGGGCTTCCAAATATCCTCTTTTGCATTTTGGGGCGTGGAGGGAACCACACCGCAGTAATTGTAGAAATGATCAAATCCGCGTTTGAACCCATTTTGCAGGACGCCAACCAGTGGGTTATTGCAGAATCCCGTTGTCTCGATCCCTTGACGGGAGAGGTGATCCGCCAGCGTGTGGAATTCCTTTGGCAGGGCGTCATCCGCCTGCACCGTTTTATGGACAGCCGGAACCTCCCCACTGAACATCGAAGCGTGGGAAGGGATCGTCCACTGGCCTGGCGCAATCGCTTTCTCGAAAAACAAGCTTTCTTTTGCAAAGCTGTCTAAATTAGGAGATGTGGGCCGACCATAGCCATAAGATCCTAATCGGTCGTAACGATGGGTATCCAACACCACAAAGATAACATTCTTATTTTGATGATGTGCCATAGTGTCTTTCATAAGAAAATCACCTCAGGAGCGCTCTCGATAGAGGGTCGGATCAACAACTCTTATCATCTGCTCTGGATCAACACGATGATCAAGAAATGCAGAAACCTGCTCAAATACCTGTAGAGGACGCTGCAAGGCTTCATTATAACTGACGAACAGGGTTTGAATCCAGTCCTTATCCTGCATCCAATCTTTGACCTCAATCAAATGCCTCTCATAGGATTGACGCATCTCTTCATTAGCGATCTCATTTTGGCCCTCAAGCCCCTCTCTTCCCAACATTCTTTTTTGAGATGCGAGGATCTCCTCCATATCGCGTTCCATGAAGATAATTTTATACTGATGCGTTTCTGGAAGGTCTTCAATCAGGGCCGAGATGATCTTAACAGCTTTGCCGCAAGCTTTGGGAAGCCAAGCCGATTCACCTTTTTGCAGTTTTTTCACCCGCTCAAATTCATAATAACCCCTGGGATTATTCTGATCAGCTTCTCGGATATGATCAACGAGCAAATCCAACCCGCCTGCCTGAAGAGCTGCCATCATCATAGATGTGCCCGAACGCGGCAGACCTGAGACGACTGTGATCGTGTTTTGTTTCTTCAAGAGCTGATTTATAAAAGAGCGAATTGAAGTCATATATCCTGAATTCTAAAACTGCCGGTAATCGCCAAAACTATATCCGCTCAGATATTGAAAGGACCATTGGCCCTCATCCTCTGAAATCGCTTCTTCCTTGGGACGAAAGACGACCACCCTGGTCATGGACCTTAGCGTTCCAAATTCAATAAAATCCTTCGTGGCTGGGATAAGATTTCGCCAGGTACCGGTGTTGATATAGTATCGCTCTTCCCCTCTCTCGGATGAGATCAGGGAGACTTCTGGAAAATGCGTATGACCGCTGACCACACACTTGCATCCGGAGTCCTCATTGCGGATGAGAGCCTCGCGTTTCGCCCAACGAGATTGTGATTGCAAATTAATCGTCTTTGAGACCCGCGTCATCACTTGCTTAATTAACCAGTAGGGGATATGTTTGGAAAACAAACCGGAGTTGAGAATTAGCCTGAGCAGTAATCGCTGGCCGGGTTTTAGGCTAATCGAATTTTTGAGAAAATATTGAAATTGTTCATTCTTGGATAAAACATGGATCGCTTTGGTGAAACATGGCCCCATTAATTCCCATGTTCTCTCCTTCTCAACCCCTGGCGTTGAAAACAGATAAGCCAAAAGCGCAGTTGTAGGCCGCACATCATCAAAAGCCATTAAACGTTCATACAGCGCCATCAGAGTGGGGTTTTGCAAAATCTCTTCCTCGCCATAGGTCTCAACGAAATATCTCGGCAAAGCAGCGCCAAATTCAATCGTGGTAATATCGCCCAGGCAAGCGCTTCCATAAATTTCCTTAGAGAAATCGGCCGGTATTTCTTCAAAATGATGGGTGTTGATTGAAAAGTTCGTCGGGTCATACTCGTGTCCATGTCGTACAAAACAGAAGGGCTGATTCTGAGAATCCAAACCAATATACCAGTGGGGAAAAAGTTTATCTTCACTCTCCAAACCCAGGAGGTCTTTGACCTTGTGGCGTATCAAGGGCGTGGCGTTTGCCAATCGGTCGTGGTTACCCAACAAATAATGCACTTTAATGTCACCATCAAAATAGTCCTGGATATGGCGAATCAAAGTCAGTGTTTCAGACACCTTATCTTCCTGGCTGATGGCGCCAATGATCTTCATGATCGTTTTCTCACAATTCGACCCCGGTAACACGTCCTGATTGTCAATATACGGTCGGTCTTCCCCATCCAGCCAGATGGCGGAGCGCGACAACTCAAGAATATCGCCTGCCAAGACGAGATCAATCTGACTGATCTCATTTTCAACTGCAGCCTGATTGAGGTCCTCAAAATACGCCTGGTATGTCTCCACTGGCAGATTGCGATTAAATTCCAAATCCCCAATTCTAGTGGATTGCGCTTCGGAAAAATGTAAATCGGAAAGGATAATGATCATAATGTCTCAATTTTTAAATGATAATACCCCAAAACCATCGAAATTTTTGGAGTATGCATCAATTTCTAATTATTATTGTTTTTTCTGTTCCACGATGATTGTCCTATGATTTTTCAAGAACTTCCTGAAAACCATGGACGATTTTGGGGATGTCCTCATCCCGAATCCAATAGTGACAAACCAGACGGAAATGGCGCGGCCCGGTTATGCCCACAAGAATGCCCTTCATCTTGAGCGCGGAAGCGCAAGTTTCAGCATCCACCCCCAAATCCGGGACTAGTTTGATATAGACCATATTGGTATTAGGCGATCCTTTATCAAGAATAACACCAGGAACCTGGGAAAGCCCTTTAGCCAACACCTTGGCATGTTCATGATCCTCAGCAAGACGATCCATCATCTCCTCCAGGGCCACAATCCCCGCAGCCGCCAATACCCCAGCCTGCCGCATCCCTCCACCAAGCTGTTTGCGAATACGTTTTGCTTCAGTAATAAATGCTTGTGAACCACATAACACCGAACCAACAGGGGCACACAAGCCCTTACTCAGGCAAAAAGTGACCGAATCGACCATCTCCACCAGATCAACCGCTGGCACCCCTTGATCGACAGCCGCGTTGAATATCCGCGCGCCATCCAAATGTACAGCCAGGCTAGCGCCATGCGCTGTTGTAGCAGCTTCCATCATATACTCTCGTGAAATGGATATCCCGCCGCATTTGTTTTGGGTGTTCTCTAAAATCAATAATTTCGATTTTGGGAAATGGGGATCATCCGGCCGGATAGCGTGGCGGATGTCATCAATTAATAAGGTACCATCGGGCTGATTTGGGATGGTTCGAGGATGAACGCTCCCCAATGCAGCCACGCCCCCACCCTCATAAATAAAGGTGTGTGCGCAGTCGCCCATAATCGCTTCATCACCTCGCCCACAATGCGTCAACACCGCTGTCAGGTTCCCCATGGTTCCGGATGGGACGAATAACCCCGCCTCCATACCCAAACGTTCTGCAGCCATGGCTTGTAAGCGGTTTACAGTGGGGTCCTCACCATACACATCATCGCCAAGTTCCGCTGCGGCCATCGCCCGACGCATTTTCTCAGTTGGCAGCGTTACCGTGTCTGAACGGAGGTCAATACGTTTCATTTTGTCATTCCTTTTCCCGCAGGTTGTTGAGGATTTTGGTCAGATCCATTGGCAGGGGTGCTTCAAAGGAGCGCGGTACACGGTCGCCAACCAATTTGACGGCCAGCGATTTCGCATGCAAGAAGAAACGGTCCACAGGCAGGCTGGGATTGCGATGTCCATAGACAGTGTCCCCCACAACAGGAACGCCGATATAATTCAAATGGAGACGGATCTGGTGCGTGCGCCCGGTGATGGGATGCACTTCCAGATAGGTATGCTTGTCAAAGCGCTCCAATGCAAAATACTCGCTGACAGCGGATTTCCCTTTCCCCTGAAGACCTACGGCCATCTGAGTTCGGAATTTTGGATCTCGGATAATAGGCGCTTCAATACGTCCCGTGGGCGTCGGTGGATGCCCATCGACAAGTGCGTGATAGGTCTTCTGTGTTTCTCGTGATTTAAATTGTTTGACCAGCCATTGATACGCCTTTTTTGTTTTTGCAAAAATCAGCACGCCGGAGGTTTCTTTGTCCAACCGGTGCACAACGCCGGGACGATCCTTCTCACCCACATTGATGATCGGCGGAAAATGTGCCAGTAAGGCATTCACCAAAGTACCGGCTGGATTGCCTGCGCCAGGATGAACCACCATACCGGCCGGTTTATTGAGGACAATCACATGGTCGTCTTCAAATAGGATATCCAGGGGGATATCTTCAGGCACAAGACCATCCGCATTCTCTTCAACGATAGTAATTGTCAGCATATCACCGGGTTTAGCTTTCTCGCCGGCTTTGTTAATCACTTCTCCGTTTAGGGTGACAGCACCGTCTTCGATGAATCGCTTAATTTGGGAACGAGAAACATCTGGCAGCATTGCAGACAAATATTTATCGGCCCGAACATCTTCATCTGTTTCAACTTGAAAATGATGATCTTCTTGTCTCATTAATTTTCTTCAGCGGAATTAACTTCTTCCGGCTTAAGGTCATCCAATTCCAGTGGACTGCCATCCTCCCGCCGCTCACTGAGCCACATTGAGAGGATTAATAGCCCAACCCCAATCGTGATGCAGGAATCAGCAATATTGAACACGGGAAAATCTCCAACAGAGATAAAATCCGTGACCGGTCCGAACTGGATCCGATCAATTAGATTCCCCAACGCACCCCCCAACTGCAAAGCAATGGCGAAACGCATTAATCGCTCTTCTTTGGGGATGCGGGGATAATAAACCACAATAGCAATTGAGATAATAACTGCTAGAATGGCAAAAACCATACCACCTGATTGGAACAGTCCAAAAGCAGCGCCAGTGTTATTCCAGTTAACAAATCGGAAGTAGGGCGCCAACCAGGCCAAGGGCATCCACTGCTCGCCAAATGGGATATTGGCACGTACGATGGCTTTAGTGATTTGGTCAATGATGATGACGAAGACCGCGACGGTAAATAATAACCAATAATCTTTAACGATTTTCTTCAAACGATTCTCCCAATGTGTTTAGAGTTTTTCAATGCAGATCCGAACCGATTGACCGTCAAACTCATCCTGAAGGAAAGGCAAATCTTCCGGGATGACGCCTTGCGTGATTTCCTTGGCCAATGTCTCTTCCTTGATATAAGCTTCAAAAGCTTCAATGGCCTTCGCCAGTTGTTCGGATGCAGAATAGTATAAATGTACTCTATCGGCTATATCAAGGTCTGCTTCTTTCCGCAGTGATTGTACCCGCCTGACAAACTCTCGTACAAGGCCTTCGTTGACCAACTCAGGGCTCAATTCCGTGACCAGGGCGGCCAGATATGCACCCTCGGAGGCAACAGCATAACCTTCCTTTGACTCGGCACGCACTTCTACTTCGTCAGGCGTGATTGCATAGGCCTCACCCTCCACCTCAATCGTGAGGGAATCGCCATCCAGAAGTTTCCGCGCCGATTCATCCGCAGGCAGCTCAAGTAGGGTCTGTCGCACTTTTGGGAACAGTGCTTGGAAGCGCTGGCCCAATTGTTTGGGCAGCGGATTCAGGCTGAAGCTAACTGCTTCACTAGCGCTCCCCAGCAAGCTGACGGATTTAACATTCAATTCATCTTCGAGTAAATCAGCATAAGCCGAGACCACGCCTTGTTCCTGAGCGTTGCCAACCACGAACGCCGCTTCGGCTAAGGGCTGCCGCACCTTGAGATTCTCAGAATTTCGGGCGGAATGTCCCAAAGAAGCCAGTTTCATCACTGTCGCCATATCCTGATTTTGCTTCTCATCAATTAATTCTGGATCATAGTCCGGCCACTCAGCCAAATGCACAGACTTCGGTGCATCAGGATTGACTTTGAGAACCAAGTTTTGATAGAGTTCCTCAGCCATGAACGGCATTGTTGGCGCCAGCAGGAAAGCCAAAGTCTTCAAAGCCCCATATAAGGTCTCATAGGCTGCCGCCTTGTCTGAATCCGATTCTGTCTTCCAATAGCGGCGGCGTGACCTGCGTAGATACCAATTGGATAACTGATCTACAAATTTCTCAATAGGCCGGGTCGCTCCGGGGACATCGTAATTTTCAAAAGCATCGGTCACATCGCGAACGAGGGTATGGAGAGAAGATAACAACCACTTATCCAGATCGCTAAATTCTGGGTCAACGGTCTCATTCGGCGTCCATTCATCCAGATTGGCATAAGTCACAAAGAAGGAATAGGTGTTCCACAGGGTCAGGGTAAAGGTGCGTACGACCTCCCCAACAAGGTCATCAGAGAAGCGTCGTTCCTGCCCGGGAGGGCCAGCGGTGTACAGATACCAGCGCAAAGCATCCGCGCCGTGTTTGTCAATCACATCCCAGGGCTCGACCACGTTACCGCGGGATTTGGACATCTTTTGTCCATCTTTATCCAGGATCAACCCCAGGCAAATCACATTCTCAAAGCAGTGACTGTCAAACACCAGTGTGCTGATAGCGTGCAGGGTATAGAACCAACCTCGGGTTTGGTCCACGGCTTCACAGATGAAGTCTGCTGGGAACTGATCTTTAAAGGTTTCAACATTTTCAAAGGGGTAATGCCACTGTCCTACCGGCATGGAACCCGAATCAAACCATACATCAATCAATTCCGGCACGCGGTTCATACGTCCATGACACTCCGGGCACTCAAAGTGGACATTGTCCACGTACGGCCTGTGCAGGTCTAGGTCACCCAAATCCCGGTCAGCGTATTCGCTCAATTCTTCTACCGAGCCAACACAGACTTGATTGTGACAGTTTTCACACTCCCAAATCGGCAGCGGCGTGCCCCAATAGCGCTCACGGCCCAGCGCCCAATCAATGTTATTCTCCAGCCAGTTTCCAAAGCGCCCATGCTTGATATATTCTGGATACCAGTTGACATTTTCATTCAAAGCCACTAACCGGTCCTTCAATTCGCTCGTACGGATATACCATGTCGGCCGGGCGTAATACAGCAAAGGCGTATCGCAACGCCAACAGAAGGGATAGGTGTGTTCATAGGTGCCCACATGGAACATCAATCCCCGCTGCTCAAGGTCTTTGACGATCAGCGGATCGGCATCTTTGACCCACATCCCAGCCCAGGGCCGGACATCGCTGGTAAAGCGACCGCTGTCATTGACCGTCATCAGGATGGGCAGGTCATTATCAATGGCCATTTGCATATCATCCGCGCCGAAGGCTGGTGCAATATGCACCAATCCAGACCCGTCCTCGGTGGTGACGAAGTCCGCCAGGACGATGTAATGTGCATCTTTCTCCACCGGCATGAAAGTGAACAAGGGATGGTAGTGCTTACCCTTGAGTTGTTTGCCCTTGAAGCTCTTGACGATTTCATATTCCCGATCCCCCAAAACCTGTCCGAGAAGAGTTTCTGCAAGGATGAGATATTCCTCATTCGGCCCATCGCCCAACTTCACCTTGACGTAATCCATATCCGGATGGGCTGCCACGGCGACATTCCCAGGCAGCGTCCAGGGAGTAGTTGTCCAAACCAATAAGGATGTGTTCTCCTCATCTGCCAGGGGCATGCGCACAAACAAGGAAGGGTCCGTCGCCTGTGCATAGCCTTGAGCCACCTCATGATCAGAGAGTGGCGTCCCGCAGCGCGGGCAGTAAGGGACAACTTTGAAGCCCTGGTAGAGCAAGCCCTTATCCCAAATGGATTTCAGAAGCCACCAAACGGATTCGATATAGGAGTTACGATATGTGACATAGGCGTCGTCCAAATCCACCCAAAAGGCAATCCGGTCGGTCAGTTTTTCCCATTCCTGGATATAGGTGAAGACGGATTCCTTGCACAGTTTATTAAACTTATCCACGCCATAGTCCTCAATATCCTGCTTGGAGGAAAAGCCCAAGCGCTTCTCGACCTCAATCTCAACAGGCAAGCCGTGGGTGTCCCACCCCCCCCGGCGCAGAACGTGATAACCGTTCATGCATTTGTAGCGCGGGAACATATCTTTAAATACGCGCGCCAGGACGTGATGCACACCGGGTCTACCGTTGGCCGTTGGCGGGCCCTCGAAAAAGACATATTCTGAGCCGCCCTCGCGGCTTTTCATGGATTGGTGAAAAACATCATTCTTTTTCCAAAACCGCAAGACCTCATCTTCCAGCAAATTGATGTTGAGTCGTGATGACACAGGTTCGAACATGGTTCCTCCAAATAATTCAATCGCTTAAATTAAAAATTCGTCCCAAATCAGGGACGAGTAATCTACCCGCGGTACCACCCTGGTTTTCACACAAAACATGTGAACACCTCGGCCGGTTTCATGAGATATACATAAAACCGCACGTTGATAACAGAGGGTGACTCTGGCGCACTTACTGCCCAAAAGGGGTTCAGATTGCTGCTCCGGAAGGATTTTCCGCCGTCATGGCTTCTCGGCTCACACCAAATCCCGGGATCGCTCTCAGCCAGCGGGCAGCGTACTCGTTTCCATCACCGCAATTGATATCGTTATGACTGCCTAAATTATGCCACAAGTAAATCGATGGGTCAATGTCAACTCAAAAAAATTGTTCGAGTTTCCATCCATCATTTATGAATCATCACGCTTATCGACATAATCCATTAAAGCAAGAACGGGTGATCAGGGTTATAGATCAGATCAAAGAAACCCAGATATGGAAGGCCCTCATTAATACATGCAATCAGATAAGCCAAATGAGACTGGATTTCCTCATCGGCATTATGATAATATTGCACATAATATAGAAATTCTTCAACCTGTATCAATCGGAGGAATAGGGGAATTTTGTCAAGCCACATGTCATAGAGATCATTCTCCCGAAAATAGCCTTCATAAACCTGCTCCATGTAATGATCCATGAACGCCTTGCGCTCTTCCAATCCACGGAACATGATCCTACCAATCCCACCCTCCCAGGCAGAAGCCAACTCATAAGCAAACCAGAAATAACAGCAGTCATCAAAATCGAATACGGTGAAGAGCCCATTGGTGTAATCCACGGTGAAATTCCCGTCGTTGAAATCCCCGTGGATCAGGCCATATCCCCCCAACTCTTGAGGTAAAGCGCGCACATCATTTAGTAACATCTCAATATACTCACGAGTTTCTGCCAATTCCTGTGGAATGCGTGAATCAAGATCTAACTGCGATGCATGCAGGGTAAACCAATCCGGGCGTGTAATCGCAGGACTCAAAGGCTCATAATGCCTTGCCAACCAATGTATTTTCCCCAACACTGATCCCCAATTCTGAAAATACTCCTCAATTGGGGCGTCCTCACGATAGCGATATCCATTATCCGGTACACGCACGCCCTTTCCCCGTGTGAAACAAACCAGATATAGGGGTTGTCCACCTACTGTGATTACCTCAACTGTCTTTTTATGGATCGAGGGATAGGGCTTTGAAATACAAATGCCGTTCTCTGCCAGATAAGAAACGAAATGCAGTTCAGCCTGAATTTGCGCCAGGGAACGGTCCTGACGGTAAGAAATACGCAATATAACCGGCTCCTTGTCTCGCTTGCAAGCATAAACCAAGTTCGCACACCCTTCATAGCAACTGAAAACAGAAAGGTCTGCTTTGTTCAAGCTGAACAACTCACAGGCAGACATCAGAATGGTTTTTTCATATTTTTCAATTAGTTCGTTGCGATCCAATGAATAAACCTTCTCTCTTCTTCGACATTAACCCTATTATGCGTTGAAATTATTGCACTGAATGGATCTCTCCGTGTAATTCTAACCTGTAATTTAAATTCCACTGATCAGAAAAATATATTTTTATTGTCACCCCTTAACAATGTTTTTACATCAGTTGTAGGGTGAGTTGCTGCCCCACCAAAATTTTCTCTTATCCCTCAGATCACAAAGTCACCAGCTATGTAGTTTATCGTGATGACAAAAGAATGGTGGGCAGAAAAGTGCTGTCCACTCTATAATTTAATAAATCTGTTTCTGCGAAGAGGCCTCCTAGAAGCCGACGTGGTAATCTAAATTTCCTCTCGCACACGCCGCAGCAACTGCGCATTGATCGCCACGATCACCGTACTCAATGACATGATCAGCGCACCAATCGCCGGCGGCAACAAAATCCCGAATGGTGCCAGGACGCCGGCTGCCAACGGCAGCGCGATCACGTTATATCCCGTCGCCCAGATCAGGTTCTGCACCATCTTCTTATAAGTAGCTTTGCTCAGTTTGATGATCCGTAGGATGTCCCTGGGATCATTATCGACTAAGATGATCCCCGCCGACTCGATCGCCACATCCGTGCCGCTCCCAATGGCAATCCCCACATCGGCCCGTGTCAGCGCCGGGGCGTCGTTGACCCCGTCCCCCACCATCGCCACACGTTTGCCCTCATCCTGTAAACTTTGGATCTTCTTATCCTTGTTTTCAGGCAGCACCTCTGCGAAGTACACGTCAATACCCAGCTCCTCAGCGACTGTCTTAGCCACAGCCTCACTGTCCCCCGTCATCATGGCGACCTCGTAGTCCTGTTCATGCAAAGCATCCACTGTCTCGTAGCTTTCTTCTCGAATTTGATCAGCGAGGGCAAAGGCAGCCATGATTTGGTTTTCCAACAAAAGAAAGACCACGGTCATACCCTTCTCACTGGCATTTTCGGAAAAGCTGGCGAAATCATCATCCAACGAAATACCTTCTTCTTCCAGTAAACGTGCACTCCCAACAAAGTATGTCTTACCGTCAACATCAGCTTTGATTCCTTTCCCTTTGATGGCTTCAAAGCTTGATGCATCCGGAAGATCCAAGCCGCGTTCTTCACTCCCCAGGCGAATAGCCCTAGCGATGGGATGTTCCGAGTCGCGTTCCAATGCTGCGGCCAGGGCTAAAGCTTGGTCATTCGTCATTCTCTCCACAGACAGCATTTGTTCCAGGCCAAATTCACCTTTAGTCAGCGTCCCCGTCTTATCGAAAACGAAGATATCCAGATTTCGGGCAGATTCCAGTGCCACCCGGTCACGGACCAAAATGCCATTGGACGCGCCAATCGACGTAGAAATCGCCACAACCAATGGAATGGCCAATCCCAATGCATGGGGGCAGGCAATCACCAACACCGACGTCACCCGATTCAGGATAGCCACATCCCAGCCAATGGCGATCAACCAGGCTATCGCCGTCACGACGGCCACACCCAGGGCGATATAAAACAACCATCCCGCTGCTCGATCCGCCAGGATTTGGGTGCGTGATTTGGACTGCTGCGCCTCCTCGACTAATCGCATAATGCCGGCCAGGGTGGTTTCCTCTCCTACCGCCTTAATTTTAACCCGCAAGCTGCCATCGCCGTTAATCGTGCCGCTGACGACAGTATCCCCCTTTTCTTTCGGAACAGGTTTGGACTCGCCCGTGATCATCGACTCATCCATGGTCGATTCCCCTTGGATGATATCCCCATCTGCTGGGGCGCTCTCTCCCGGCCGAATCAGCACGACATCCCCCACCTCAAGCTCCGTGACCTTTACGGTTTCTACCTCGCCTTGATCCGTGATGCGATTGGCTTCGTCCGGCAGCAGCTTCGAGAGCTCACTCAAAGCGCCGGATGCCTGGCGTACACTGCGCATTTCAATCCAATGCCCCAGCAGCATCACATCAATCAAGGTAACTAATTCCCAATAAAATGTGCTTCCCAAGTCAAAGAAAGTGGAAGCCAGACTGTAAATAAAAGCGACAGCCAAGGCCAGTGAGATTAATGTCATCATCCCGGGCTTCTTATCCTTAAGCTCTCCTCGCGACATGCGGAAGAAAGGCAAGCCGCCGACATAAAACACGATAATTGAGAAGACTGGCACAATCCAACCCGATAGTGGGAAATCAGGGATTGAATAGCCAAGCCAGCCCTGTACAGTCTCGCTAAAAACCAAGACAGGGATGCTCAACAAAGTTGAAATCCAGAACTTTCGACGGAACATGCGCTCATGATGGGAAGGATCACTTTGATGTTCATGCTTATTATGGTTCTTATGATCAGTCATAGTGTAAGTACCTTTCATAATTAAATTTTTCTTCTTTTACATTAAGTATGACGAATTTATTTTGATTCTCCAAATAATGGGTTGAAAATATCAGAAAACTCTCTATGAGTACAGAATGCATGGAAGAGGTTAAACCTGAAAAATATTTTCATTATCAGCAACTATCCCGGCAATCATATTTTCCAAGTCATTCAATGAGAAATTTGTTGCTGCGGTATAGTTAATTGTGAATTCAATAGATATTTTCTCATTAACTTTGTACAATGAAATAAACATTTTGTTTAATCACTCATTTTCAATAGTAAATAAGAGATAAGGGACTAACATGAAGAAATTTCTTCTAATTATTGCCTCTCTATTGATCCTCTCAGCTTGTATTTTGCCTATCCCCTTCGCACAGCAAGAAAAAGGAACCCCGACACCCTCACCGCCACCAGCGACAAGCACCCCTACAGTAACGCCGACACCCTCCTATCAAGCGCGGGTTGAGGGACTGCGCGATGTTAAGGATGGCGATAGCTTTTCACAGACAACAGCATATCAACACGATATTTTTAATCCGCACCCTTTGGTCATCCTCCATTACCTAGGGGAATATCACGAATGGAACCAAAATCTGCCAGAAGATTGGCAACCTAATACATTTGAAGACATTGAATTGGTCGTCATCATTCGAGACGATGTTGAGGTCCCCCTTGACACTCAATCTTATTTGCCCGGCCCATCCATTACGCGTTATAGACACGACCTTGGTGTTGAGGTGTTTGAGACACATAGTGGAGAGGAAATCGCAGAAGGCACTGTCCAGGGGCCTGAACCAGAACCATTTCCTGAAACTGCTCCCATGGAGCAAACCAGAATCGATGGTGAATTGGCAAATCTCTCCCGTCTCACAACCTGGCTTGCCAAAGAAATTTATTCCCAAACGATGGGTCAGGCGGAGGGTTATGTCAATAATGTCGATATCTCGCCTGATGGAGATACCATTGCTTCAGGATTTAGTAATGGTGATATTTATATCTACGGACTGAAAGACCAATCCTTAATGACTACCTTTCAAACATCCGGATCAGTCATTGATATCACTTATTCACCAGACAGTACAACTCTCGCTTCGATAATCGGCGGTCAGGATGATATTTTCTTATGGAATGTTACAGATGGCACTCTTAGTAGCACACTCTCCGGATTAGCTTCACCAAGGCACATCATATTTTCACCAAATGGTGAAATGCTTGCTTGCAGTTCTGGTAAGGATATTTATGTATGGTCCCTGGAAAACCGGAATATTTCAACGGTCATTTCCGGCCATACCGACGGCATCAGCTCGATTGCCTTTTCTCCAGATGGAGAGCTTATTGCCTCAGTGTCACATGATGAAACATTGAGAGTTTGGCAAACGGACACCGGCACATTGATTGTCACAACAGAAATACCTCAGGTGCCGTATAATGCCTTCTCTGATGTCATCTTTTCCCAAAATGGCGATAACATTATTGCCTCCCTTTGGGATACCTATCTTGTTATTAACACAGACGATGGTAGCGTAAATAACTCCTTCGTGTTCGATAATCCCCATAACAAAGAAGGCCTTGCGCTTTCTCCGGATGGAAGTATCTGGGCTTCCGTATCAACAGACGAATTACTGCAACTATGGAACATGGTTGACTTTTCACTGCTGACCACCCTGGATGATCAGATAGATTTTTGGATGACGAGTGTCGATTTCTCAAGTGACGGCAAGATCATAGCGGCGCAAAGTGGAGAAGATACCTTTAGAGTCTGGAATCTAGAGTCAATACTGGATGATTGATGAAGTTTTACGTGTACTGATAGCTCAGTTAATTTGATGTTGGACTATCCGCAACATAATCTGTGGAACCTATCAAAAAAGCCCTTCCCAAATGGAGGGCTTTCTAAGAAATTCTTTTGGGGTGCCTGATGGGGCTCGAACCCACAACCTCCTCGTCCACAGCAAGGCGCTCCACCATTGAGCTACAGGCACCATGAACAAACAGAATTCTAACACATCCTCAACTATGGGGCAAGTTTGTGGGGGTTCAGTTTTAACAAAAAAACGAGTCCATCCATGAAAATTTCTTCCAAAATAACCTAACAAACTAACCAAAGGTTTGGCGTATTTTGAAGTACTTGTTCTTATATTGAAGTGTTAAAAACAATCTTTCCTTTAACCATTACCAGAAACACATTGATCGCTTCGTCAATCACAATCAGGCTGGCGTCCTTGCCCTCTTCAATACTTCCCAGGCGATCATCAACGCCAATCGCTCGGGCAGGGTTGAGGCTAGCCGTGTTAACAGCTTCTGTCAGGCTGAGACCCACATGGTTGATCAGGTTAGCCACACAAACATCCATTGTGGCAATGCTGCCTGCTATTGTTCCGTCTGCCATGGTGGCACGACCCTCCTTAACTGTCACATCGTACCCTGCCAACTGATAAACACCATCCTTAAGACCGGCACCAGTCATGGCATCTGTAATGGCAACAACTCGATCGCTTCCCAGACTTCGCAGGAGCAAACGCATCGCAGCGGGATGGACATGGATGGTATCTGCAATCAACTCTGCGGTAATTTCCTCAGAATCCAAAATTGCACCCAAAACGCCTGGCTCTCGATGATTAAACCCTTTCTGCGCATTAAAGGCATGGGTTACATGCCGGAAATTTCCCTTCAGTGCCTTTTGTGCGCCATCAAAGGTTGTGTTGCTGTGTCCAAGAGCGACCAGAATATTCGATTCTGTACACATCTGAGCAACTTCTTGTGCCCCAGGTAGTTCCGGCGCCATGGTCATCTGTCGTATCCAACCTTCTCCTGCCTGGATATAAGCTTCCATTTCCTCAAGATCAGGCTTGCGAAGCCATTTTGGATTGAAGGCACCCTTTTTTTCAGGATTTAGAAAGGGTCCTTCAAGATGGAGACCTAGCGTTTCAGCGCCTCGAGGAGGATTGTTATACACATCAACATAATCCTCAATCGTCTCAATCAAGCGATTCTCGGTGGGTTGCGCGACCGACATCAAATAACCGGTGACGCCATTGGAAACAACCCATTCTGAATACTTGGCTGTTCCTTCTACCAAATCCCCATCACCAAAGGTGACGCCGTTGCCACCATGTACGTGGATATCAATGAATCCGGGAGCAAGTATGCGCCCACCGAGATCCATTTTCTTTCCATTTTGCTCAGTTAGATCTGCTGCTTTGCCGACAAATTCAATTTGACCTTGATCATTCACAACAACTGCCCCATCGGTCAACAATCGATCAGGCAAAACCACACTACAATTTAATAAAAATCTTTTCACTCTAAGGCTTTCCCGTTTTTTGTTATTATTTCATAAATTGATTCAATTGCTTTGCCAAATCCTCACGTGCAACCGTAATCTGTTCTCGTGTTTTCAAGTTTTTAACCGCGACCTTCTCCTGGCTAATCTCATCAGGACCCAGGATAACGGCTATAGGAATATCCAATTTGTCAGCGTATTTAAACTGTTTGCCTAGCTTATCTGCGTCCGGATAGATCACAACACGATATCCAGCATCCCTCAGCTCACGCATAACGCTCATCGACTCATCTAAAGTGGCTTCATCAAACAAAGTCACAATCACTTCAGGTTTATTACCTAAGCGTTCGGGAACCACGCCGGCATCATGTAAGACCAATTCCATAACAACATCCCCCATAGCAAAACCGACACCAGGCAGGCGTCTTCCCCCCACATCTGCCACGAGATTATCATAGCGACCACCGCCCAATATCGCTCGTGATTCGCCGCCCAACTCAAAGGCTTCAAAAACCGTGCCAGTATAATAATCCAAACCTCTAATCACTTTGGGATTATAGGAAACATAATCCTCAAGTCCAAAGCCCTTTATCAATTCAAAGAACTGGACAAGTTCTGGTGAATCCTGCCAAAGTTCTTGATTGTTCAGTAATTTTAATAAACCGTCGACTTGAATCTCACTCAAACCCAAATCTAGGGCATAAGCACGCCATTCCTTATCGGCAAGTTTATCCAGCTTATCAACGACACGGAACACTGTAGGTCTTAATGTCTTTTCAATCTCAAGAAGCGAAAAAGCCTCATCCATCAACCGGCGGTTGTTCACATATATGCAAACCTGATCGGGAGACAAACCTGCTTCCTTAAAAAACGTGGCAGCTACAGCTACAATCTCAGCATCTGCAAGAACCGACTCTGTGCCCACAAGGTCAATATTCCATTGAAAAAACTCCCGGGTTCGTCCCCGCTGAGGATTCTCATACCGCCAGAAAGGACCAATCGACCACCAGCGCAGCGGTAGCGGCAGCTCATATTGCTGCTGGGCAACCATGCGTGCCAGCGTCGGTGTTAATTCAGGCCGAAGGGTGAGCATATCATCTCCCCGTGACGAAAACACAAAAGCCTGTTCTTTAACCAATTCTTCTCCAGATTTTGCTGCATAAAGATCGATAAATTCCAAACAAGGGCCGTCATATTCCTGATAACCAAAACGGGTAGAAACCTCCCGAATGATATCAAACATCCACCGGCGAACCGCCATGTTCTCTGGATAAAAATCACGGGTGCCCTTCACACTGCGAATAATATCTGCCATAAGTACCTCAAAATCATGAATTTGTCATAGGTTAACACCCTCCATTTTACCCCTTCTGCACGAAAACTCGAATTGCGGTAAATTAAATCATCCGTTTTACGATAAAATAAGAGCAGAATTTAGAGATAGAGGTCAATGAAATGAAAATAAGCGAAATCCTTGATTTAATTAATGGTGAATTATTGACAGGGGAAACCGACGATAAAGATATTGCCGGCGCGATGGGCGCCGATCTGATGAGTGATGTTCTCTCATCCATCCAGCCTGAAGCAGCCCTCCTGACAGGCCTCTGCAATCCTCAAGTTGTCCGGACAGCCCAAATCGCTGATATCCGCGCCATAATATTCATACGCGGTAAGACCCCCACCCCGGAAACAGTAAATATTGCCAACGAGGAGGATATTCCCCTCATCAAAACTAATCTGGGTGGATTTGAAGCTTGCGGCATTCTTTATAATGCAGGTCTGCCCAGTTTTGAAATGAAATCGCAAAGCGACTGCACAACCTGAAAGGGTGAATAATGTCTGCCAAACGGCCCGTCATCTCAGATGAGGATGTAAAAAATATCACCAAAGTTGAAGAGCTGGCGTATGAGCTGCGAATCAACGAGGTGATGACCAAAGACGTCTTCTGTTTACAGCCAAATATGAAAATGGAAGAGGCCCTGGATATCTTCCAACAGGAGAGGATCTCCGGCGCGCCCATCACACAGGATGATGGCATTATTGGTATTCTAAGTATTGAAGATACGATCCGATCCCTCAGGAAAAATGAATTACATGCGGAAGTAAGCGGCTATATGAGTACTGACCTGACAACTGTTCGGGAAACTGACCCAGTGATAGAAGCGCTTAAGACCTTCGCCAGGACCCAATACGGCCGGCTACCTGTTCTGGATAATAAAGGTCAACTAGTAGGCATCATCACCAAAGGGGATATCAGCAATGGGCTGCTATCCGCACTCCAGAAACATTATCAGGCTGAAGAGTTAATCCGCTATCGCGCCAGCCACCTTTTTGAAGATATCGTATCCGACCGCACCAGTCTGATCCTCCGCTATAAAATTAATAAAGGCGATTTCATCCACGGTGGAAATGCATCCAGCAAGATCAAAAGAGCCTTATTACGTTTGGGTGCCTCACCTCAAATTGCGCGTCGCTGCGGCATCGCCGTATACGAAGCGGAGATGAACCTGATCATCCATACCGAGCATGGCGGCACATTGCGCGTTGAAATTGAACCCCATAAAATATCTATGGAAGCCTATGATGACGGCCCCGGCATTAAGGATGTCGAATTGGCTATGAAACCTGGATATTCCACCGCGACGAATGAAATCCGCGAGATGGGATTTGGCGCAGGTATGGGGTTGGTCAATATCAAACGCTGTGTAGATGAAATGAAACTCATTTCATCCACCGAACGTGGAACGAATCTCTTTATGATTATTTTTTTGAAGGATAAGGACGAAAACCCCCAATCCGTTGGATAACCTTTGGGAATAAAGGAAAAGAAATCATGAACTTGGAACAAATTATTACTGCACTCGATCTAAACGTATTAACCCATCAGAATAATTTCGATAACATCACACCCAAATCCGGCTATTGTTCAGACCTCCTCAGTTGTGTTATGGCTGGTGCTGAGCCAGGAGGGCTTTGGATCACGTTAATGGCGCATGGCAATATCGTTGCTGTGGCAGCCTTGCTTGATTTAGCAGCAGTCATCATCACAGAAGACGCACAACCAGAGCAGGAAACCATTGATCAGGCCAATGAAAAAGGCGTGATCATACTCTCAACGCCCAAACCCAACTACCACGTTGTTGGAAAATTGTGGGAAATGGGCCTTCAAGCTTCACAAAAATAGAACTATTCTTAAAGGTAATTGTTGAATACCTATCAGGCAGAATTGCATATTCACACGGTCCTCTCGCCATGCGCGGGTGTGGAGATGATACCACCATTGATAGTACGTGAAGCGCTGAACCAGGGGATTAACCTGATTGCCGTCACCGATCACAATGCCAGCGAAAACGCAGCGGCAGTGATCAAAGCTGCTCGAGGGGAAAATTTGACTGTATTACCCGGCATGGAGCTTCAAACAGAAGAGGAAGTCCATGTGCTGTGTTTATTTGACACTCTGGATAAATTACAGGGGCTTCAAGATCTGGTGGATCAAACCCTGCCAGATATCCCCAATAATATTGATTTCTTCGGTGAGCAATTCATTGTCAATGAAACCGGTGAGTTCATCCGCCGTAAAGAACGCCTGTTGATCAACTCCACCCACCTTAGCTTTGAGGAAGCTTATCATGCTGTCACAGACTTGGGAGGACTTTTTATCCCGGCCCATATTGACCGGCAAGCATTTGGATTGATTTACCATCTGGGTTTTGTCCCCCCTAACCTTGATTTGGATGCGCTGGAAATTTCCAGACATATCACCCCTCAAAAGGCTATCGATAAATTTCCCCAAATTAAAGGTTATTCTCTCCTTCAAAATGGCGATGTCCATTACCTAGATGATTTTCTGGGCTGCAATAAATTTTATATGGAAAAACCAACGATAAAGGAGATTAAAATGGCCTTGAGAGGGATTAATGGACGCCGCTCTTCCTTAAAAGGCTGTTTTGACGATTCTCTACCTTAAATATGACATTTGTTTATTGACCAAAACCCAAAGCAATACTAAACTCATTTGTGGTTTATTTCACAAAGTGCATCAGGCACTGTGATTTACTATGAAGAAAAATATTGGAGCAAGAACATTGATTGCAGACACACGTGAAAAAGAGATTGAAAATAACCCACTTTATGACGCTGAACAACGCAAAGTCATTGACCGCATCCTAGCAGAGAACAAGGGCCTGCCCGGTGCCACCATGGTGGTACTGAACAGCCTTCAGGAAGCGATTGGTTTCATCTCACCTGCAATGCAGGTTTATGTCGCGGAAAAGCTTGGTGAACCGGTCAGTCGGGTACACGGCGTAGTATCTTTCTATTCATTTTTCACCACAACACCCCGCGGTAAGCACACCATCAAGTTCTGTGTTGGCACAGCCTGCTATGTCGGCGGCATCAACCAGATCATTGAGAAAGCCAAACAAATCCTCGGGATTGAACCTGGTGAAACCACTGAAGATGGTTTGATCACATTAGAGCTGTGCCGCTGTGTGGGTGCATGTAGTCAGGCTCCAGTCATTGTTGTTGACGAAGAAGTCCAGGGACGCGTAAAGCCCAATCGTTTTCCAAAAGTCATTCAGGACCTCAAGTCACAGGAAGAATAACTTGCGAGAATTAGCGCTGCACATCCTCGACATCGCTGAGAACAGCATTTCTGCTGGAGCAACCCACATCAAGATTCAAATAGAGGAGAATTTGTCTGAGGATATCTTGAAGATTGGCATTGATGATAATGGCAAAGGGATGGACGCAGAGACGATGGCGAGAATCACCGATCCATTTGTAACCTCCCGCACCACTAGAAAGGTCGGGCTCGGCATCCCATTCTTCAAAGCAGCAGCAGATGCTTGCGAAGGCACCTTTACCATTCAATCCAAACCTGGCTCGGGTACGACTGTCGAAGCTGTATTCAGACACAGCCATATCGACCGAATGCCGTTGGGCGACATCGCTGGCACTTGGACGACGCTCCTGATCGGCACACCGCAGGTTCACTGGATTTTTGAATATCGCATGAACAAAAAAGCGTTCATTTTTGATGACGAACCCATCAAAGAAACGCTGGGCGGCGTTTCTTTGACAGAACCCGCAGTGCTTAAATGCATTCGTGAGATGTTGGAAGAAGGACTCAGGGATGTCCGTCAACAACCTGCCGTAGCAGCAAAGAATTAATCATTGAGTAAATAGGAGAAAAACATGCCTACTGTAAAGTCACTCGAAGACCTCAAGCGCGTTCGTGAAGAAGCGCAAAAGAAGCAGCAATTGAAGGAAACATCTGGAAAAACAGAAATCATTGTTGGCATGGGAACCGTCGGCATTGCCGCTGGCGCTCGTGAAACCCTTAAAGCCATCCTGGACATGATTGAAAAAGAAAATCTGGAAAACATTATCGTCCGCCAGACAGGCAATATTGGTCTGGATTCCTTTGAACCTATCGTCCAGGTGGTTTTGCCCGGTGAAGATAAAGTAACCTATGGCAAAGTCAACCCAGAGATGGCTCGCCAAATCATGAAAGAACACGTGATAGGCGGCAAAGTTGTCCAAGAATATCAAATAGAAAGTTGAAGTTCAGAATCTCTTAGATTCTGAAAGGTAAGAAATGACTTATTTTCGTTCACATGTCCTCGTGTCCGTTGATCCGGAATGCGTTGAACGAGGCGCATACGATCTGATGGACGCCCTGCAGGACGAACTGGTTAAACAAGGGCTGGTGGATGAGGTCCAGGTGCTGGAAACTTCCCGGATTGGTGACCCCGAAACTGAAGGCCCAGATTTAATGGTTTACCCTGAAGGGGTGCACTACACCAATTTATCAGTAGATGATGCCCCATATCTGGTCGAAGAACATTTCCTAAAGGGCCGTGTTGCAAAACAATACGCCCGAGAGATCAAAGCACTGGTTGATGAGGAATTATCCGCTCCGAAGGCCAAAGAAGTGCGGATTGTTCTTAAGAACATCGGTGAAATTGACCCCCTCAACATTGAGGAGTATATCGCGCAGGATGGTTACCTGGCCTTGGGAAAAGCCCTTACAGAAATGACTCCTGAAAAAGTCATTCAGGAGGTCCTTGATTCCGGATTGCGCGGGCGAGGTGGCGCTGGCTTCCCCACCGGTCTGAAATGGAAGTTCATTCGCAATGCGGAAGGTGAACCTAAATACATGATCTGCAATGCCGATGAGGGCGACCCCGGCGCATTTGCTAATCGGCGCGTCCTGGAAGGCGACCCCCATTCCGTGGTAGAAGGCATGATCATCGGCGCTTATGCTGCCGGCTCCTCACAAGGATATATCTACTGCCGCGCAGAATACCCCATAGCTGTGCAGACGATGAAAACAGCCATCGATCAAGCTCGCAATTTTGGGTTGCTGGGCGAAAATATTCTGGGCACAGACTTTTCCTTCGATTTGGAAGTGCGCATGGGCGCTGGCGCGTTTGTGTGTGGTGAGGAGACCGCATTAATGGCCTCTATTGAGGGCAAGCGCGGTGAACCCCGCCCCCGGCCCCCATTCCCAGCCCAAAAAGGCTTATGGGAACAGCCTTCAAATATCAATAATGTTGAAACCTATGCGAATGTGCCTCAAATTATCCTGAAAGGTGCGCCTTGGTTTGCCGAGCTAGGTTATAAAAAGAGCACAGGAACCAAAACGTTCTCCATGGCCGGCGATGTAAAGAACACCGGTCTGATTGAGGTACCCTTCGGTATCACCTTACAAGAAATTATTTATGATGTCGGCGGCGGAATCAAAGAGGACAAACGCTTCAAGGCTGTCCAAACAGGCGGCCCCATGGGCGGCTGCCTCCCGGAAGATTACCTGGACCTTCCTATGGATTATGAAGCGCTGGCAGAAGCGGGTTCAATCTTGGGTTCAGGCGGTTTGGTGGTGATGGATGAGGACACCTGCATGGTCGATATTGCTCGCTTCTTCATGGAATTCACCCAGGACGAAAGCTGCGGCAAGTGCACCCCCTGCCGGGTCGGCACCCGTCGCATCCTGGAAATCCTGACACGGATTTGTGAGGGCAAGGGTAAGCCAGAGGATATTGATACCTTGCGCTATCTATGCGAAGAGATCAATGAGAACAGCTTATGCGGGTTGGGTAAAGGCGCGCCCAATCCAGTTAAGAGTACTCTGGAGCACTTTCTGGATGAATATGAAGCCCATATCTACGAAAAACGTTGCCCCGCTAAAGTTTGTAAACCCTTGATTCGTTTTGAAATCATTGACGGGGTTTGCACAGGCTGCACCTTATGCGCCCGCAACTGCCCCGTGGACGCCATCTCAGGTGAACGACGAGAAACCCACGTGATTGACCCGGATGTATGTATCAAGTGCGGCATCTGTGAGCAGCTTTGCCCCTATGATGCCATTGAGACCAAGTAGAAACCTGCAACGATAACGACCGCTATTGAGGAGGAACGATATGTCCGTTGAAGTTAAGCAAAACCAGGATGTTCGCAAGATCGTGCGAACCCTAGTGGAAGAGCAGGGAGATGAGAAAGCCGAACTCATCCCCATTCTTCATGAGATTAATACCATGTTGGGTTATATCTCGGATGATGCCATTAAGGAACTAAGCGAGCGGATGAATATCCCCACAAGTCACATCTATTCCGTCGCCACATTTTATCGCATGCTCTCAACAGAGCCACGGGGTCGGCATGTGATTCAATTCTGCGAAAGCGCCCCCTGTCATGTAGCAGGCGGTCGGCTGGTTTGGCAGAAACTCACCGATGAACTTGGCTTGTCCAAAGGTGAAACCAGCGATGATGACAAATGGACTTTACTCACCACAAGCTGCCTTGGCATTTGCGGTGTCGGGCCGGTGATGGTGATTGACAATGATATCTATGGCAACGTTACACCCGATCAGGTACCTGAAATCCTGAGCAACTACGAATAGGAGACATCCAATGAAAGCAATTCGTTCAATGGTATTGGTATCCAGCGATCCAGACAGTATGGAACGGGGTGCGCTGGATGTCTTTAGCAAGCTGCAACAGCAAATCAAAGCCTATGATTTGGATGAAGAAATTTCCCTTTCGATGATCAGCGATGTCAGCAAGAAGGGAAGAGATCCTCTCGTCCTGGTCTATCCTGACGCTGTTATTTATGGCTCTGTCACGCCTGCCGATATCCCCCACATCGTGGAGGAGCACTTATACAAGGGTCGGGTCGTAGAAGAAAAACAAATTTCCCCCTATGACCTTTCAGGTCGTGTGGCCTGGCTTTCAGCGAGAAAGGGCACTCTGCCTGCTGAGAACCGTATCGTACTGAAAAATGTAGGCCTGATTGACCCTGAGGACATTGATGAATACATCATCAATGAAGGCTATCAAGCTCTGGGTAAAGTCCTCAAAGAGATGACGCCCAGTGAAACAATCAGCACCATCAAAGATTCCGGCTTGCGCGGCCGGGGCGGTGCCGGTTTCCCCACAGGCTTGAAATGGCAATTCGTCTCAGGTGCTAAAGGCGAGAAAAAATATGTGATCTGCAATGCAGATGAGAGTGAACCGGGCACATTCAAAGACCGCCTCGTTCTTGAGGGTGACCCCCACACTATCATTGAAGCCATGACAATTGCCGCCTATGCGGTGGGGGCTGATGAAGGCTTCATTTACATCCGAGGTGAATATGGCCTGGCCATCAGCCGGATGAAAAAAGCCATTGCACAGGCAAGGGAATACGGTTTACTAGGCGAAAATATCTTTGGGACGGACTTCTCCTTTGACCTGCATATCCACGCCGGCGCAGGCGCTTATATCTGCGGTGAGGAGACGGCCTTGATTGAATCAATTGAAGGCAATCGCGGTGAACCTCGTTCCCGCCCCCCCTATCCGACAACCAAAGGATTGTGGCAGAAACCGACATTGGTCAACAATGTTGAAACCTTGGCCAATGTGCCAGCCATCATCCGAAACGGCCCGGAATGGTATAAGAGCATCGGAACCCCTTCCAGCCCTGGCACGAAAGTTTACACGATCCTGGGCAATGTGAACGTCACCGGACTGATCGAAGTCCCAATGGGCATCACTTTACGCGAGGTCATTTCCATTTACGCCAAAGGCATGAAAGACGGATCAACATTCAAACTGGCGCAAACAGGCGGCTCAAGCGGATCGATCATCCCAGCCAGCTTGCAGGATACACCCATGGACTTTGATTCCTATAATAAAGCCGGCGTTTCACTAGGGTCTGGCGCCTTATTAATTTGTAATGAGGATGTGTGCGTTGTTGACCTGGCCAAAGTGTTGTTGAACTTCTTCCGCTTTGAAAGCTGCGGCAAATGCAACCCCTGCCGGATCGGGAATAAGCGCGCTTATGAAATCCTATCGAATATCACCGAAGGTGTGGGAGCACCGAAAGACCTGGATGACCTGCAAATGTTGAGCGACCAGCTTTATGATCTCTCCAACTGTGGTCTCGGCCAGACGGCTGGTTCCCCCCTGCACGATATCCTGGCACACTTCCGAGCGGAAGTGGAAGCCCATATAAAATTAAAAGTTTGCCCCACAGGCGTCTGCCCCATGAGCGGCCGGCGGGCATATCAGATTGATGGAATATAGATGTAATGGAGTATCGCTATTATGATTAATCTCACAATTGACGGAAATAACATCGAGGTAAAAGAAGGAACGACCGTCCTGGAAGCCGCAGAGGCAGCAGGCGTATACGTCCCGACCCTGTGCCATCATCCACAACTGACGCCCTATGGCGGCTGCCGACTGTGCATGGTGGAAGTTGAAGGTGCACGGACGCTTCAGCCCTCCTGCACCCTACCTGCTACAGATGGCATGGTTGTGAACACCAATTCGGACAAAGTCCTCAAAGCGAGGAAGTTTGTCCTGACGCTACTCTTCAGCGAACGCAACCACTTCTGCATGTACTGTCAGGTCAGCGGCGGCGATTGCGAACTGCAGAACCGCGCTTATGATGAGGACATGACCCACTGGGACCTGCAGCCCAATTGGCAGCCCTTTGAAGTGGATGCTTCGCATCCCTTTATGGTGCTGGATAACAACCGCTGCATCCTGTGCCGGCGCTGTGTACGTGCTTGCGGAGAATTGGTTGGCAATTACACCCTTGGCTTTGAAGAGCGCGGTGCCAACAGCTTCCTGGTGGCGGACTATGATGTCCCACTGGGTGAAAGCTCCTGCATTTCCTGCGGCACCTGTGTTCAAATCTGCCCCACCGGCGCGATCATTGACCGGCAAAGCGCCTATCAGGGAAAGGAAACGGAAGTTGAACATCACATTGGCGTATGCACCGAATGTTCCATCGGCTGTCAGCGCGATGTCCTCACCCGAGACAACCGGCTGGTACGCATCGAAGGCGATTGGGATGCGCCGCTGAATCACGGATTGCTTTGTGATCAGGGCCGCTTCCTGCCGCTGGAAGAAGACCGCCCCCGCCTGCTGACACCCCTTGTCCGTAAAGACGGCAGCCTGAAAGCTGCAACATGGGAAGAAGCATTGGAAGCGATCGAAAACGGTTTGGGCAAAGGCAAAGGATTAGCTGCCCTGGCATCAACACGGCTGCCCGTTGAAGACTTGGCGCTGTTCAAATCCCTCTTCTCGGATGGATTAGAAGCCGAATTGGTCACCAGCCTCGAAGAAGGTACTCCAACAGCTTCACTGGCTGCTCTGGCTGACGCCACCAGCGATTCCTTTGAGAACAGCTTGGATGCCCTCAAAGAAACCGATGCAGTGCTCTCCCTGGAACTTGACCTGGTTGAAGATCATCAGGTGGCTGGCTTCTTCATCAAGCGCCAGCTTCAGGATGGGACACAGTTAATTGTTGCGGATTCTGGCGATAATCAACTGGCTCAAAAAGCAGCTCTGAAAATGGAATTAAAATCTGGATTCTTAAATCAGCTGCTGGATGCGGTTGAAAATGGTTCGGATGATGAAACCATCAACAAAGCAGTCTCAATACTCAAGCAAGCAGAAACACCCTGTGTCATCTACGGCGAGGAGTTTGCCGCAAAAGCGGATGACAAGGCATTGGAGGCCCTACTCGCACTCAAAGAAGCCCTCAACGCTGCCTTGATCGGCGTCAAGGGGAATGCCAACAGCATGGCTGCATCCCAGCTCGGGCTGGATGCGCCCTTCAAATCCAACGGCTATCAATCTGCCTTTGTCATGCTAGGTGATGAGAAACCCACTCAAAAATTAGTTAAGACTTTGGAAGAGGTGCCCTTTGTGGTCGCCCAAGCCGCCTACGGCTCCCAACTGACCGGTAATGCGGACGTTGTTCTTCCCGTCACGATGTGGGCTGAGCAATCCGGCACCTATCTGAACATGGATGGACGGCTGCAACAATCGGTCAAAGCCCTGGATGCACCGGATGGCGTTCTGACTTCACAGGAAGCACTTCTCAAGATCGCAGATCGTTTAGGTATTGAACCTGAAAAGGATTGGGAAGTGAGCCTCAAAGAACGGGTGCCAACCATTGAAATTACAAAAGCCTGATCGATATTATTATCGATGAGTTGAAGCAACGAAAGGACACGAACCATGTCTAAACCTACAGTAGCAACGGATTGGCTGTGTGGATGCGCAGGATGCCATATGTCCATTCTCGATATTGACGAACGTATCTTACAGGTGGTTGAGCTGGTTGACTTACGCGCAACCCCCATCACTGATTTGAAAGAACCAGACGAAGGTGGCGTTACCGTCGGTATCCTAGAAGGCGGCATCAATAACACCTATAACGAAGAAGTCGCAAAAAAGATGAGGAAACGCTGCAAAATCCTGGTCGCCCTGGGCGATTGTGCGGTTTTCGGCGGCGTACCCGCCATGCGGAATATGTGCGGCGCTAAAGCTGCGCTGCAGCGAGCCTATGTTGATGCAGAGAGCAATGATTCAGAAGGCAAGATCCCTGCTGATCCTGAGTTGGCAGAGATGACCCGGGTGCGCGCTATTCATGAAGTTGTACCTGTAGATTTACACATCCCAGGCTGCCCACCAGATGCGGATGTCATCTTCTACGCACTGAGCGAATTAGCTCAGGGACGCATCCCGGAAATTAAAAAAGACAAGTTGCACTGGCATTAGGAGTAAGAGAATAATGGCTACCGAAAAAATAACAATTGAACCCGTAACCCGGATTGAAGGTCACGCCAAAGTCACCATCCACATGAAGGATGATGGCAATGTGGAACGTGCTTATTTCCATGTTAATGAATTCCGCGGCTTTGAGAAATTCTGCGAAGGACGTATGTTCTTCGAGATGCCCCAAATCACCCCGCGCATTTGCGGCATTTGCCCCGTCAGCCATCACCTTGCTTCCGCTAAAGCCGGTGATAGATTATTGGGTGTCGAACCACCACGGCCTGCATCGCTCCTGCGAGAGCTGATGCACATGGGACAAATTATCCAAAGCCACGGCATGCACTTTTTTGAATTGGCTGGCCCGGATTTGATCCTCGGTTTTGATGCTGACCCTGCTACCCGTAATGTGGTTGGCTTGATTGGTGCAGATCCCGACCTCACCGTGCGAGCTGTAGAACTGCGCAAATACGGTCAGGATATCATTTATCAAGTGGGCGGACGCCGGATTCACCCCAATTTTGCTGTGCCTGGCGGCGTCAACCGCGCCATGACAGAAGACCGGCGCGATCACATGCTTGAAGGATTGGATCGGTCCATTGAGACAACCCAAATTGGTATTCAGTTGATCAAAGATTGGGCGGACGCCAATATTGAGGACATTGAAAAATTCGCTGTGTTCCACACTGGTTACATGGGTCTGGTCACCCCTGAAAACGGGCTGGAGCTTTATGACGGCGATGTGCGTCTGGTGGATAAAGACGGCAAAGAACTTGAATTATTCAGTGCACAAGATTATCTTGACGTTGTCTCAGAACACGTTGAGGATTGGTCCTATCTCAAATTCCCTTATTATAAGAAAATGGGATGGCCAGACGGCGTTTACCGTGTTGGCCCCCTGGGACGCTTGAATGCGGTTGATAAACTCGATACACCCCTGGCGCAAGCAGAATTCGAAACCTATCGCCAGATCAACGACGGAAAACCCGTCTACCACACCCTTTACTACCATTACGCCCGGTTGATCGAAACCTTATTCGCATTGGAAAAGACTCGAGAACTCTTAGAAGACCCTGACTTAATGGGCAAAGATATTCTCAACAAGAGCCATGATTACCAAAGTGAAGCTGTTGGCGTGATCGAAGCCCCACGCGGCACTTTGTTCCACCACTACCAAATCAAACCCAATGGCCAGCTCGAAAAAGTCAACCTAATCGTTTCGACAGGCCACAATAACTGGGCGATGAGTGAGGCTGTGGATTCTGTGGCAAAGACCTATGTTAAAGGGCCCGAGGTTCAAGAGGGCATGCTCAATCGTGTTGAGGCTGCCATCCGCGCTTATGACCCCTGTCTGTCCTGCTCCACCCATGCCATTGGACAAATGCCGATTAAGATTGATGTCATAGCTCCCAATGGTGCTGTAACCCAAACCTTAAAACGAGATTAAGTATCACCGTTATTTACACCTGGTGATGGGCCAAATTATATAAAAAGTTAGAAAAGTTATGATATCAAATACCCTCATCATTGGATATGGCAACGCTGATCGCCAGGACGACGGCGCAGGCTGGCACATCCTCAAGAGACTTGCAGAACGATTGGGTCAAGATGTCCCTGATGAACCTGGTGAGGGTATTGATGTGGATAGCGACATTGTTGATCTGCGGTTTATCCTCCAGATTTATCCTGAACTGGCTGAAACCATATCCCACTATGACCGGGTGTGTTTCATTGATGCACATACCGCTGATATCCCTGAGGAAGTCTCCTGGATTGAACTCGAACCTGAGTATGAAAAATCACCACTCACCCATCATATGTCCCCCAAAACGGTACTCTCGATTTCCGCTGCGATCTATAAGAGGGTGCCGGAGGCTATTCTGGTATCGGTTCGGGGGTTCTCATTCCAATTTGAACGCACGCTGAGCCCAAAGACAGCTGCCTTGGTGGAAAAAGCAGAAAGACGGATTTGGGCGTGGATTCAACAGGGGATATGAGTGCGTGACTGTTGTCACGCGTGCATAATGACATACTACAATTCATTAAATATCTTAAAAATAGTAGTTTTAACACTAGTACAAATGCAAAGCGTTCATTAAAGGCCAATATGCTTAATCAAGCAGAGATAACCACCACAATCAAATCAATCCCCTGGTTTCTTGATCTCTCCCCAGAGAGCATCCAGCGGTTATGCTCTGTTGCAGATGTGCGTTCTTTTGGATCCAATGAGGTAATCTTTTCTGAGGGTGAACAACATCCCTACCTATATGTGATCCTGGAAGGCAAAGTGTGCGTTGAAAGCTATGTGCCTGGATACGGCTCCATGCCCATTTTCACTGCAGAATCTCTGGATGTGATTGGCTGGTCAAGCCTTACACCCGTTGTCCGGCAGAAAACGGGTACAGCCCGCGTGTTGGAACCCACCCGCCTCCTGGCCTTTGAAGCAGATACCCTGATGGAGCTGTGTGAAACGGATTGCGATCTTGGATTTGTCATCATGTGCCGTCTGGCAAATATCGTTGCATCCAGACTGCTGACGCACCGTCTGCACCTCCTTGAACTGATCACTTCTAAAGAACAATAATCGTTAAAACTACAATTTTTATCATAAAAGTACTATAATAACCTGATGCATGAACTCTCAGTGACGGAAAGTGTGCTTGAGATTGCCTGCAAGCATGCCGAACAGGCGAAGGCAAAAAAAGTGACCGATATCTTTCTAGAGATCGGGAAGCTTTCCAGTATCATTGATGATTCCGTCCAATTTTATTGGGACCTGATCAGCAAGGACACCCTGTGCGAGGATGCAAAACTGCATTTCAAACGTGTACCGGCTAAATTGGTCTGCACAGAGTGCGGTCAGGAATATGAGCTGAAGAATGAGCTCATACCGTGCCCCAACTGCGGCAGCGCCAGGATCAAAGTCCTCTCAGGCGATGAATTTAATCTTGATAGCATAGAAATCCAAAGGTAAATCATGACAGAAAAACGTATCAAAATCGTAGAAAAAATCATGAACGCAAATGACCAGTTGGCCAGTGTCAACCGTCAGCGCATTGAAGCGGCTGATGCTTATTCCATCAACATCATGGCCTCCCCAGGTGCGGGTAAGACATCCTTTATTGTCGCTACCATCCAGGCGCTTTTAGAGGATGACATCCAAATGGGCGTCATTGAAGGCGATACTGCCCCTGTTACGATTGACTCAGACAAGGTCAGCGAAGCAGGTGTGCCCGCCATTCAAATCAATACTGGCGGGGAGTGCCACTTGGACGCATTAATGGTCAACAACGCCTTAGAACAAATGGATCTGGATCCATTGGACCTGGTCATGGTGGAAAATGTCGGCAACTTGATCTGCCCAGCAGCATTCCAGCTTGGGACCCACAGCAACGTCCTGATTGCCAGTGTTCCAGAAGGGGATGACAAACCTTACAAATATCCCAATATCTATCGCGGTTTGGAAGTTCTGATTATCAACAAGATTGACCTTTTACCCTACCTCGATTTTAACATGGAATACTTCCAAGAGGGCGTTGAAATGCTCAACCCCGGCCTCAAGACCTTCCCAGTGTCCTGTAAAACCGGTGAGGGCATGGAAAAATGGCTGGCATGGTTGAAAGCCAAGATACCGCAGAAGTAAAGCTTCTCTCCCCATGACTCAAGTCAGCCGTCACATCCACATCAATGGCATTGTCCAGGGTGTCGGATTCCGCCCGTTTATTTATAACCTGGCCCGTACCTATGGGGTAAACGGCTGGGTGCGTAATTCCGCCAGTGGTGTGGATATTGAAGTGACGGGAGAAACAAACGAGCTTGATGTCTTCCAAGCCGATATTCTCCATTCTGCCCCTCCCTTGGCGCAGATTGATTCGCTAAGTACGGAAGACATCCCTCTCAAACCATTCAAAACTTTCAAAATCATCCCCAGCAAAGACAAATCCACCGATTTCATCCCCGTTTCCCCGGATGTCGCAATTTGTGGAGATTGCCAGAGGGAACTCTTTGATCCCCAGGACCGCCGCTATCGCTACCCCTTCATCAACTGCACCAACTGTGGCCCCCGCTTTACGATCATCAAAGACATCCCCTATGATCGTCCCAAGACCACTATGGCTGGCTTTGAGATGTGCCCGGATTGCCTGGAGGAATATGAAAATCCTGGAGACCGGCGCTTTCATGCCCAACCGGTCGCCTGCCCCGTTTGCGGACCGCAGGTCTGGCTGGAAGTCACACCTGGCATCCATCACGCTGAGAAAAATGATGCGATTGAACAAGCCCGGCAGCTCCTTGCAGACGGCAAAATCCTGGCAGTCAAAGGCCTTGGCGGCTATCACCTGGCTTGTGATGCCGCCAACGCGGAAGCCGTTGCCAGGCTGAGAGAGCGGAAAGAGCGACCAGACAAACCCTTTGCTTTAATGGCCTTTGATATTGAGACAATCCGTCAATATGTCAAAGTTTCAACGGCTACAGAAGACCTGCTCCGCAGCCCGCAAGCTCCGATCGTTCTCATGCAAAAGAAGACAGGGGATAATATTGCTGAAAACGTCGCGCCAGGACAGGCAAACCTGGGATTCATGCTGCCTTACACGCCTTTGCATCTATTGCTCTTAGAAAAAGAAGCGGGCTATCCTGAGGTAATGGTGATGACTAGCGGCAACCTGGCTGAGGAGCCGATTCTCCGTGAAAATGACACAGCCCGGGAAAAGCTTTCTGGGATAGCAGACGCATTCTTGATGCACAACCGCCCCATCCATCGGCGCATTGATGACTCGGTGTTGACCACCGTGGAAGATCAACCCTATCCCATCCGGCGGGCACGGGGATATGCCCCTAACCCAATTCGGCTTGAAGACGCCCTCCCACAAGTCCTGGCTGCCGGGCCGCAAATGAAAAACACATTTTGCCTGACCCGTGACCGCTACGCTTTCCTGAGTCATTACATTGGCGAAATGGAAAATTGGGAGACCTATCAGGATTACCAACGCGCCATTCGCCATTACGAATCCCTGTTCCGCATCCAACCTCAAGCCATTGGCTACGACCTCCATCCGGATTATCTCAGCACCAAATATGCCCTGAAACGTGCAGAAGCCGAAAGACTGCCAGCTTATGCCGTCCAACATCATCACGCCCATTTGGCAGCTGGCATGATAGAACATGGGATCGCCCCCGGTGAACAGACCGCAGGGTTGATATTCGACGGCACCGGCTATGGAGCAGACGGGACCGTTTGGGGCGGCGAAGTCCTGCTCGGAAACTGTGACAATTTTCAGCGGCTCTACCACCTCAAACCCGTCCCCCTACCCGGCGGTGAAGTCACCATTCGTACGCCCGCCCGCATGGCCTTAAGCACCCTGTGGGCCTACGGCCTGCCGTGGAAAGAGAACCTGTCGCCGGTAAACGCGCTCTCTGCCAAAGAACGGAGCGCACTAAGACCCCAGCTCGAAAAGGGAATAAATTCCCCTCTCACGTCCAGTATGGGGCGCCTGTTTGACGCTGTAGCTGCTTTGATCGGAGTCAGGGAACGTGTGACCTACGAGGCACAAGCAGCTATCGAACTGGAAGCATTGGCTGATGAAGACGAGTTGGGGTATTATCCATGGCAGATGGATGGCAGCCAGATCAATATAAAACCATTGCTAGAAGGGATACTGACAGACCTTTCAGAAGGTAAATCTCAATCCATCATCTCAAGACGGTTTCACAATACCATCGCTGAACTCTGTCTGGAACTTGCCAGAGCAATTAAGAAAGAATTCAACAGCCAAAAGCTCATCCTTTCAGGCGGCGTCTGGCAAAATCAGCTTCTGCTTGAAAAGACCATCCATTTACTAGATAATAACGGTTTTCAACCCCTGGTCCACCGGCAAATGCCGCCCAACGATAGCTGCGTTGCCTTCGGGCAGGCAATGATCACCGCTTACCGATTAATGAAAGACAAGGAGTAAACCATGTGTTTGGGTATTCCAGGAAAAATCCTCTCCATCTATGAAGATCACGGTACCAAAATGGCCAAAATTGACTTTGGGGGTGTCAGTCAGGAGGCTTGTGTTGAAGTTATCCCCGACGCCAAGCCAGGGGACTGGACCATCGTCCATGCAGGATTTGCCCTGAATAAGCTCAGCGAGGAAGAAGCCCATGAAACCTTGGACATGCTGCGCGAAATGTCGGAATTAGCTGAAGCAGAGGACCTTCACTAGAATGACGGATAAGGGATCACCCGATTTTCTTTCCGGATACCGTGATGCCAAACTTGTGCATGGCGTTATCAAAGATATTAAAGAGCGGGTCACACAATCCTGGACCCTGATGGAGATCTGCGGGGGGCAAACCCATGCCATTATGCAATACGGATTGGACCAGCTTCTGCCCGAGGAAATTGAACTGGTGCATGGCCCGGGCTGTCCAGTGTGTGTAACTTCCCTCGAATTGATTGATCAAGCTTTGTGGATCGCCAGACAGCCGAATGTGATCTTCACCTCCTTTGGCGACATGCTTCGCGTCCCGGGTTCAAATGATGACTTATTCTCCGTCCGTGCAACTGGCGGCGATGTACGCGTAGTTTATTCGCCGCTGAAAGCTGTTAAAATCGCCCAGGAAAACCCGGATAAAGAAGTCGTGTTTTTCGCCATTGGCTTTGAAACCACAGCCCCCGTAAATGCCATGGCCGTCATCCAAGCAGATAAATTGGGATTAACCAACTTTTCCATCTTGCCAGCAAACGTACTAGTGCCGCCAGCCATGCATGCCATCCTCTCCAGCCCAGGAAACCGCATTCAGGGATTCCTGGCTGCCGGTCATGTGTGTGCCGTCATGGGTTATTGGGAGTATCCACCGATTGCGGAGGAATATCAAACCCCGATTGTTGTGACTGGTTTTGAACCCCTTGACCTTGTCAATGGCATCCTTCAAACCGTGAAATTGCTCGAAGAAGGGCGGGGGGAGGTGCAAAACGCTTATCCCCGCGTAGTGACCTATGAGGGTAATCAAGGCGCGCAGAAGTTGATTAATCAGGTATTCAAACCGGTTGATCGCAAATGGCGCGGCATTGGCACTATCTCAGCCAGCGGTTTAGGGTTGAAGCGTGCCTATCAACCATTCAACGCTGCTCATCGTTTTGAAACAGGACAGATTCAAACCAGCGAATCAGCAATCTGCATCGCCGGACAAATCCTGCAAGGATTGAAAAAGCCTTCAGAGTGTCCCGCCTTCGGCACACTGTGCACACCTCAGAACCCGCTGGGCGCCCCTATGGTCTCTTCTGAAGGGGCTTGTGCGGCGTATTATCGTTATGGCAGAAAGAATAAATAATGTCCGATAACAACACTCCCCTCAACATGCAAGGACCCGTTTGCCCCCTACCTCACCAGCACACCGATACCGTGATCATCAGCCACGGCAGCGGGGGTCAGATGACGCAAGATTTGATCCGAAATATCTTTCAAACTCGCATTGGTAATCCCATCCTAACGGAAGGCAATGATGCCGCCAGATTGTCGTTTGATGGAAAGAGCGGTCAACTCGCTGTTTCCACCGATTCCCATGTGGTCTCCCCCTTGTTTTATCCAGGCGGGGATATCGGCAGGCTGGCCGTATGCGGCACGGTGAACGACGTCGCCATGCTGGGCGCGAAGCCTGCTTTTCTGACAGCCGGTTTCATCCTCGAAGAGGGCTTCCCCATGGAAGATCTCCATCACATCGTGGATTCAATGGCTGATGCGTGTCAGGAAGCTGATGTTCAAATCGTAGCTGGGGATACCAAAGTTGTGGAGAAGGGGAAAGCCGATGGTGTTTTCATCAACACCGCAGGTTTTGGGTTGATCCCGGAAGGTCGCCAGATTGGCGGGCAGTTCGCCAAGCCTGGTGACACTGTCCTCGTCTCGGGTTCTCTTGGTGATCACGGCATTGCCATTCTTCAGGCGCGAGGTGATTTGGGATTTGAGAGTCAGATCCAGTCGGATGTCGCCCCACTCAATCACATGATTGAAGCACTGCTGAACGAAGTGCCGGAGGTGCACGTCTTGCGAGACCCCACCCGCGGCGGTTTGGCAACCTCAATGAAAGAAATCGCCTGTCAAAGCCAGGTCAGCATTCATTTAGATGAAGAATCAATACCCATCAAAGAGGATGTGCGAGTCGCCTGTGAAATGCTGGGGTTTGACCCTCTGTATCTGGCCAACGAGGGTAAAGCCATCCTGATTTTGCCTGATCAATATGCGAAGAAAGCGCTGAATATCTTGAAATCATCTCCTTTTGGCACGTTGGCTACGCGAATAGGCGCTGTTTCTTCGAGTGATCCCGGCATGGTTTTGCTTAAAACAGCTTTTGGCACCACCCGTATTCTGGATTTGCTGGCCGGTGAAATCCTCCCGCGTATTTGTTAACCGCTTGACCCTGCCATGTTTTCTACTATACTTATCAACACCGTTTACGACTTATCTAAAGGATGATTATGAAAATCGATTATAAGGAAACAACCAATGATTTGCTCACCCGGATCAACATCCATGATGCCTACGGCGCTAGGGACATTGATAAGTGGATGCTGGATGTGCTGCCACTTGAACAAGGCATGACCATTCTGGATGTCGGCTGCGGCTCTGGTAAACAATGCTTTTCCTACCTGGCACATCTCAGCGGCAAAGCAGACATTACAGGCGCTGATGTATCCGAAGAACTTCTGGCGAAAGCACAAGAGGAAAACAAGAAATTGGGCGAACGCATCAAATTCCAAACCCTCAATTTCAATAAAACTTTCCCCCAACCCGATGAGACATATGACCTGGTCTCTTGTTCCTTCGCCATCTATTATGCTGAAGATATCCCTTTCACCATCCGTGAAATGCACCGCGTCCTGAAACCGGGGGGTTTCCTATTTACAACCGGCCCCATGCCCGAGAATAAGCAGCTATTTTACGATATTATCCAGGAGGCGACGGGCAAAGAGATCCCGCCCATGCCCGGCAGCTCCCGTTATGCATCCGAGATTCTGGATACCATCAAGGCACAATTCTCAGAAGTTGATGTGCACATTTTTGAAAATCCCCTCACCTTCCCGGACCCGGAGCCTTTCCTTGCTTACACCCAAGCCTCGTTATCAGAAGACCGTTTGTTATGGAACGATTTCTTCCAGACCAAAGAGGATTTTAAAACCATCATGTCCAAAATCGCAGAAGTCGCAAAGGAAAGACATGAAAAGGATGGCGAGTTGGTGATGACCAAAGTTGTGGGCGGTTTTCTGGCAACAAAGTAGGTTTCTATGAATCACAATATGACCTTTTTTGGCGAAACAGTTTGTTTCATAGGCGCCCATCCCGACGATATCGAGTTGGGCTGCGGCGCTCTAATCGCAGATATTGCCGACCAGACCAACGTTGTCTGTGTGACCCTGTCGGATAATCAAGAGAATCCCGAATTGCAAAATCTGGTTGAGGAACATCGCAACAGCATGGACATTTTGGGTGTCACACCAGAAAACGCCATCCTACACGATTTTACGACCCGCCGTTTTCAAGCTGCCAGGCAGGAAATCCTGGAAGTCATGCTGGATCTCAAAAAGAAGTATCATCCCGAGGTGGTCTTCGTGCACACCGCCCAGGATATCCACCAGGATCACAAAACAATTACAGAAGAGGCCTTACGGGCTTTCAGGGGCACCACGTTGCTGGGATTCGATGTCTTGCGCTCCAGCTATGGGTTCTTCCCCGATTTCCTGGTCGAGGTTTCCGAAGAAGGCGTCAAGACCAAAATTCAGGCCCTCAAAGCTTATAAAACCTACGTCGACAAATATTATTTTGATGAAAACATCATCCACGCCACAGCCATCCGTCACGGTGCGCTGGCAGAACGGCCCTTTGCTGAAGGATTTGACATCCTAAGGATTGTCGGCCAGTTTGGCGATAAGGCTTATTAAGCACAAAAACGGTTGCCCGTAAGCAGCCGTTCTTTTATTTAATTATTCCTCTTCCACCCCAATTTCTACCATATCATCATGCACCCTTACCGGGTATCTCGGGACGTCCTGGATCGCCGGTAATGCCAACACCTCTCCTGTGCGAATGTCAAAGCGGGCGCCATGACGGGGACAGATGATCTCATGATCCTCCACCTCCCCCTCTCCCAGCGGCCCCTGATCGTGGGTACAGACATCGCCAATAGCAAAGAACTCTCCATCCAGGTTAAAGATGACCACCGGTTGATCCCCCAATTCAATAAACAGCCGCTCCCCTGGAGGAAGGTCATCCGTAGGGCAAACGGGATAATATGTGAATTCAGCCATAGGGGTTTCTCCCGAAGAAAAATGCGGTCATGTTGAGGATGACCGCATATATATGAATATTATACTTAAATTGTTAACTGGATTGGTAGCCCGTGGGGCGAGCTGAATCTTTTTTCGCGTGGCGGATGAGGCTGGAATCGAAAGGGAACCACAAGATATGATCCGGTACCATCCAGCCGTCTGTCAGATAAACATTCGTCCGAAACTGTACGGCGACCATTTTTTCGTCCACCTGCACCACTATTCCCTTCACCCAATCCCGTATCCGGTCACCATTTTTCTCATGGTCACAAAATACTTCAACGGTATCCCCAACCTGATAGGTGCTGTCTTCGTCTGGTGGTCTCATAAATGGTGATCTTGCCATGGATCCTCCTGATTAAAAATTTGAAGTCGTAAGCTATTTAAAGTCAACTTATTTATTGTAGCAGATATGATGATTTTTTTCTATTAATAGAATATATGAATGTTCGTTTTGACTTAACGACCCTTCATTTTTTCTTGAATTGCGCTGATGAAACGGGCTTGAACTCCTTCAAAGGGGATTCTTTCCATAATGGGGGTAAAGAAACCCATCACAATTAATTGCTCAGCTTCTCTTCTTGGGATTCCCCGACTGAGCAAGTAAAAAAGTTGATCTTCGTCAATCTTGCCAACGGTCGCGCCGTGGGTACAGCGCACATCATCGGCCAGAATCTCAAGGCCGGGAATGGAATCCGCCCGTGCTCCCTTGCTGAGGATCAAATTCCGGTTCGCCTGGTAGCCATCCGTTCCAATAGCACCGGGTGCGACGTATATCATCCCCTGCCAGACAGAGCGGCTATCATCCATCAATGCTCCCTTATAAAGCAAGTCGCTGGTCGTATTCTTCGCCATGTGATTTTGTTGTGTGTCATGGTCAAGATGCTGATCGTCGCTGGTGAAATAAAATCCCGACATGCGCCCCATCGCACCAGGCTCCATCAAATCGATATCGGAAAAATTCTTGGTCAGATGAGTGCCCATCGCGCCAAAAATCCACTCAAGATGTCCATCCCCCATCACTCGAGCGCGCTCCCGGGTGAAGGACCAAATATTTTTCCCCCATGATTGAAGCTCGACAAAATTCAACCTGGCGTTGCGGCCAACATGAATTTCGATAATGCCATCATGTAAGGATTGGGCATTTTCCTGGTTATGGGGAGAAGCGAATTCATGGACAAAGGTCGCCTGTGCGCCCTCTTCAAGCCACACCAGGATATGATTGAAGTAAGCCTTCTCATCACCGGCACCCCAGTATAAGCTATGCAGGGGTTGTTCAATGGTGACATTCTTCGGAATATACAGGAAAACGCCATCAGAGGCCAATGCAGCAGCCAGAGCGCTGAATTTATCCTCATCTGGTGAAACGATTTCTCCCAATAATTGATTCAACACTTCTGGATGTTGTTCTTCAGCCGTATGGAAATTCGTGAATATGACCCCTTTTTCTTCCAGCGCCTCATCTAACAATTGGTCCTGATCACCAACCCCGCTGACGATTTGTCCGGCGGGTTCTTCTCCAGCGACAGCCGATTCAACATAGCGTTTGGGTGGGGTTACCCCTTCTTGGGTTGATTCAGGAAGTGAGAAGGTTGTTGTGTTGAGTCCGCGAATGTCCGTCCTTCGCCAGGCTTCATCCCGCAAATTTGGAAACGGCAGGGATTGATAGGCTTTCCAGGCTGAGCGGCGGTATGCCCGTAAGCCCTCATCTTCAATTTCTGGGATCATATCCTCAGTGAAATTGAAAGGCGCCAGTCCCTCTCTTGTGGACTTCTTCCGCGTGATAATTTTGGGTGCATTTGTCATGTGTTGTATTGCTTTCTTCCTTTAGCCTACGGAACCAATCATCTGAAGCTGGATCAAGCGGTTCATCTCCACGGCGTATTCCATGGGCAGCTCTTTCACCAGGGGTTCAATGAAACCCGAGACTACCATGGTTGTCGCCTCCTCTTCGCTCAGTCCGCGGCTCATCAAATAAAACAATTGCTCTTCGCCGACCTTGGAAACTGTGGCTTCATGCCCCAAGGTGACATCCTGCGCATCGACTTCAATGTATGGATAGGTATCCGAACGGGATTGTGGATCCAACAGCAGCGCATCACAAACCACATTGGATTTTGAGCCTTCCGCTTTTGGACTGACCTTTAATAAACCACGGTAGGAGCAGCGTCCATCGCCCCGACTGATGGATTTCGATGTAATCTTGCTGCTTGTGTTGGGAGCGAAATGCAGCGCTTTTCCGCCGGCATCTTGATGCTGTCCCGGGCCAGCAAAGGCTACTGAAAGTATCTCGCCATGAGCGCCCGGTTCCAATAAATAACAGGAAGGGTATTTCATTGTTGTGTGGGACCCCAAATTAGCGTCCACCCATTCCATCGTCCCATTTTCATAAACTTTGGCACGCTGCGTGACCAGGTTATAAACGTTATTCGACCAATTTTGGATGGTGGTATAGCGCACCCTGGCATTTTTCTTGACCACAATCTCAATGACGCCGCTGTGAAAAGAATTCGTTGAATACAGAGGTGCTGTACATCCCTCGACATAGTGCACCTGTGCGCCTTCATCCGCAATGATCAATGATCGTTCAAACTGACCAATGTTCGCTGAATTGAGGCGGAAATAGGCCTGCAAAGGCAGGTCAACCTTGACGCCAGGGGGCACATAGACAAAGGAACCCCCGGACCAGACCGCGCTGTTCAGCGCAGCAAACTTATTGTCCTGAATGGGGATCACGGTTGAGAAATATTCCCTGAAAAGTTCCGGATGCTGCCTCAGACCTTCTTCAATCGAGAGAAAAATCACACCTTGCTTTTCCATCTCTTCCTGCACGCTGTGATAGATCATCTCCGACTCGTACTGCGCCCCTACGCCAGCCAGATATTTTTGTTCAGCTTCAGGGATTCCCAGCTTGTCAAAGGTGTTCTTGATCGTCTCAGGCACATCATCCCAATGACGCCCCTCTTTTTCTGTGGGCTTCACATAATAATAAATCTCATCCAAATCCAAGTCGGAGAGATCCGCACCCCATGTAGGGATCGGACGCTGTTGGTAATGATTTAACGCCTTCAGCCTGAATTTAAGCATCCACTCAGGCTCTTCTTTCATTGCAGAAATCTGCCTGACAACATCCTCGTCAAGCCCTTTGCGGCTCCGAAATACTGATGTATCGGGGTCGCTAAATCCAAATTTATAGTCATCAAGTTTGTTTAGAAAATCAGTCTCCTGGCTCTTACCCATGGAAGACCTCCATTAATTAACTTTTTGTAGGTTCTGCTGCACCATATTTTTCTCGCGCCCAGTCGTATCCTTGTTCCTCCAGCATAAGGGCCAATTCTTCCTCACCCGATTCCACGATACGGCCATCAAACATAACATGCACGAAATCCGGTTTGATATAGTTCAGGATGCGTTGATAGTGAGTGATGATCATCACGCCCATATTGGGTCCTTTGAGAGCGTTGACGCCCTCAGAAACAATTCGGATGGCGTCGATATCCAGGCCAGAATCAGTCTCATCAAGGATGGAAAACGCTGGTTCAAGCACAGCCATCTGTAAAACTTCGGTGCGTTTCTTTTCTCCACCTGAAAAACCTTCATTTAAATATCGCCCGCCAAAGGAGTAATCCATCTCAAGCAAATCCATTTTCGATTTGAGGAGCTTGCGAAAATTCAATACAGAAATGTCCTCCTGCTGAGGTTCGGATTTGCGACGATGGGCATTGACGGCAGTGCGGAGAAAGTTGGCGACTGTGACGCCAGGAATGGATACGGGATATTGAAATGCCAGAAAAAGTCCTGCCCGAGCTCGTTCATCAGGCGCTAGTTCGAGTAAACTTTGTCCATCAATTAGGATATCGCCATCGGTTATCTCATAATTTGGATGCCCCATAACGGCATAAGCCAGGGTTGATTTCCCTGTACCGTTGGGCCCCATGATGGCATGCACTTCACCCTGACTTATTGTTAAGTTCACACCTTTTAATATTTGGGAATTCTCGATGGAAACATGCAGATTTTTTATTGTCAACTCTGACATTGGCACTCCTCAATGAAGACTGGACATATTAATCCAATATTATCCTAATTATCTTATTTTTATCAAACAAACGAATTATAGCATGCGCATTTTTCAATGTCAATATTTAGCATAAAAATCTAATAAATTATAGATATGTCATGATCGAACACAACAAACAAAGAAATTTGCGAGTATAAAGCCAAAAATGACAATCAAATAGCACTCCACAATCAAAACTGTGAAGTGCTATTTTTGTTTGAAGAAACCTTAGCCTTCAAACGCTGTTATATTTTGTTTGCTATATTAGAAGCCTTTGAGCAAAGTGCCAAGGATCAATAATATCCAGGCCACAAATACCATCCAAAGGTTATATGCGGGCAGTACATTCATGAAATGCAAAACAATACCAGCCAAACCCAGGATCAAAGATATATACCAAACAATTTTTGTAGGTGCACTTAATCTCATGATAACTCCTTATGATTTAGTGAAATCAATTTAATTATACAAGATTGAGACATAAAATCAATATAACGAGAAAATTTTAAGTCAGATCCCCGTATCCAGTTTATTGTCATTCTTAGGTATGCTACAATAAAGGTATCAAACTACAATTTCATTCATTAGCGGAAAGGACTTCTAATGGCAGAAAATAAAGATAAAAAGGGATTGTTTGGCAAGGCCGTAGACGCTTTTTCATCCAAAGATGAAAAAGAAGAAATCGAGAAACTTAAGGAGGAATTGGAAAAAGCAAAAAAAGAAGCTGAAGCCTCAAAAAAGGCGATTAAATCATTGATGGATCAAAATGTGGAATCGAAAGAAGATAAATCAGAGGCAGAAAAGAAAGCCAAGGAAGCTGAAAAAAGAATTGAAAACCTAAAGAATCGCCTTAACAGTTTTCAGAAGAAAGAGCGTGAAGAACGCATGTCAAAACGAAAAGAACTCCACGAAAAACTCGATAAACCCGATATCATCACCGTTCACACCGTCGAATCGAACAATCAAACCCTGAGTCACATTGCTTTGAAATACTACAATCATGCCACGCCCCCCTATTGGAAATATCTCCTGGAGCACAACAAAGAAGTCCTTGATGGCAGCGAGAAGAATGTGCGAATGGGTATGAAGCTCGAAATTCCCGAATTGCCGGATGAATTGAAGGACTGATATGGCCGGAAACATTGATCTCGGGACAATCTTCCAAACAGTCACTGAGCGTCTCTCGGAACAAAAGGATACACTAAACGAAGCAGATACCTATAATCACGATCACGGCGATCATATGGTACAAATTTTCAATTTGGTTCAGAATGCGGTATCCAAGAAATCTAATAAGCCCGTTTCTGACCAGCTTGAATACGCCAGCGAAGTCGTGAAAGAGGAAGCGCATAGCGGATCTGCTGAGCTCTATGCCCAAGGCTTATCCAAAGCAGCTAATAATCTTTCAGGCGCCGACCTAAACGCCAACACAATGAGCACACTTGTAAAAAGCCTCCTCAACGTTGAAGAACCACAAAAAACACAACAAACGGGAGGGGGATTAGGGTCTCTGTTGTCGGGATTACTGGGTGGTGGTGACGCCGATGCTGGAGATAATGATTTTGGAGTGGACGACCTTTTGCAAGCCGGCTTGGCCTTTTATCAATCCAAACAAGAGGGAGACAGCAATACAGAGGCTATCTTGGACGCCCTTCTTGCGGCCAGCCCAATGGGTCAATCTGCCCATCGCTCTCAATCAGGTTCACTTGTAGCGTCAACAATAATGGGTTTCATGCAAAACCTCAATAAATAAGCTGATTTTATTCTAACAGAACGAGAGGCTGTCTTTCAGACAGTCTCTCCTATTTTAAACACAATCCCAGGATTCAGGATATTTAGGATAAAAATCTAATATATTGACAAAATCCATCTTGGCGTGCTAAAATCACAACCGTAAAGTGGAGTATTATAGTCTGTAATCTAAGGTATAAAAGATGAACAATACGCGCGAAAAAATCATGAAGACACTCCTTACTTTTCCAGGTTCAACCATCAATGACCTGGCAGAAGCTGTAGGCATTAACGGCATCTCCATCCGCCACCATTTGACCAGCCTCGAAGCAGATGATCTGGTAGTATCCAGTGAAGAAAGACACGGTGTTGGACGGCCAAGATTGACCTATACCCTGACAGACAAGGGCGTAGAAGAATTCCCTACAAACTATCTTAAATTAACTCGGAGAATGTTGGACTATCTCAGAGCCAACATGAGCAAGGAAGAAGTTGAAGAAATCTTCAAAGATATTGGGAAAGAAATCGCTGATTCATATAAGAAAGAATTTCAAAATAAAACCTATGAAGAAAGAGTTCAACTCGTCAAATCCATCCTGGCTGGTGAAGGCTTCATGATTGAATTAAAGAAGGAAGAGAATTCTTATTCGTTTATATCTCTCTCCTGTCCATATTATCGCATCCGAAAGGATTACCCCGAAATCTGCGTTTTGGACCATACCCTGATCTCGGAGCTATTGTCTCAACCCGTTCAAATCAAATCTTGCATTTTTGAGGGTGACGACCATTGTATTTGCCAAGTTCCAAAATTGAAATCATAGGTGCCCCGTGAGTGAAGAAAGACCTGCCAATATCCCCATTTGGGATATCGAAAATACACACCCAGAGGTTGTTGATGCTTTGGAAGAAAGCCTCAGCCAAATTATGGATCCAGAATTAGGCTTAAACATCATTCAACTTGGCCTGGTCAGGGATATTGAAATTAAAGAGGATCATGCTCTGGTAACCATGATTTTGACGACCCCATTCTGCCCATATGGCCCCTCTATGATGGAAAACACACGCAAACAGGTCGAGGACGAGTTAGGCATGAATACAAAAATTAAATACGGCAGGGAGACCTGGGACCCCACAATGATGGAAGAGGGATTAGCAGATGATTGGGGTTTATTCTAAAACTATTATTACTTTAAATATCAAAGGCATTGGGCTATCCAATGCCTTTTAGTTTAATAATTTCAAACAGCATCAAATCAATTGAACATCAACTTCCATCAAATAAATTCGTCAATTTCATCCCCAATGATAAATCCCCAAAGACTTTCACCTTGCCTAACATATAAGCGCGCATAGCATCCAATTTCCCCGTGAGGACATTCACACCATCTTCCGCATCAGCTTTAATCGTCAAATCCGGATTATCATCCTTGCCCTCTTCCACTTCGCAAGTCTGATTTTCGATTCTAATCACCCAATTCGACGCCTGTTCGCCTGAGAAAACACACTGCACAACACCGGAAACGCCCTTTGCATTTTCAGGAACAAAATGGTCTGGAATGGCTTCCATTATCTCACGGACATTCATATCACTCATCCTTTACTCCTCTCTATAGTGTCAATGCTCTTGAAAATTATAACCCAAGCTAAGCCTTTTTCACGGAGCAGTTCAACTTTCGCATTTTTCTCGAATTGACACATGGAAACGATACGTTCAGGTGGCAGGAAATGGCTTCGCATGAATAACACCTTCTCACCCCAGGCAACGAGTTTGACCAACCAGTGATGAATATCCCCTTCCTCAATAATTATCTTCCCGCCTGGCGCCAACAATCGCCACATCTCATTTAGGGTCTGCTGCTGATCTATCACATGATGTAGGGCATCCACCATGATAATGCGATCAAAGGCACCCTCAGCGAAGGGTAACTGTTCAGACAAGGTCTGAATACAATCAATTTCTTTGTCCTTAGCCTGGTTGAGCATGGTCCTGGCTGAATCTGCAATAACAGCATGCTGTGTGAGTGGTTTAAATAGAATCGTCACCCGCCCTGTACCGCCGCCTACGTCCAATACTTTATGGTGAGGTTCGAGTGCTGCTTTAGCCACTATGGCATCGTCAGCCTTTCTTCCAAACACCAAATCATAAAATGGACCGATGAGATTAAAATGATCAAAGCTGGACATGAGTTTAGAAGAATACCTCAGCGACACCGCGCGCCAACAAGCCCGCCAAGGTCGCAATCAATGTAGTCATACCCACAATCTGCCACATCATCTTTCCCCCAAGCTCCTTGCGTATGACCATCATCGTAGCCAGGCAGGGAATATAGAACACCACAAACACAGCATAGGTAATCATCTGCACAGGCGTTAGCACATCACCAAATTCCATGCTGCCTAAAGCCTGCCCCAACATGACCAAAGACAATTCTTTACGCAGAATACCAAAAATCAAGGGGACACCAACCTCATTCGGCAGACCTAGTATCCAGGATAAAGGCGCTACCAAGGCATTCATATATCGGGCGACATTCAAGTAATTCAAGATGGCGAGCAGTACACTGCCAACGATCAATAACGGCCAGGCTTCCACGATAAATTCCCGAATCCGCCACCAGGCTTTATTAAACACGGTCCGTGCTGTTGGGATACGATAAACCGGCATTTCCAAAATCAACCCCGGTGATTCATCCGGCACAAGTTTTGATAATATCCGTGCTGTCAGGGCAATTACAAATAGGTTGAACAGGTATATAGAGAGGGCAACAACGGGGCCTAGATAAAACGCAACCAACCCAAAAACAACCGACAACCTTGCCGCACAAGGCACCATGGTTGATAAAGCTGCTGAGATAAAGCGCTCTCGTTTATCTTCGAGTATTCGTGTGGACATGATCGCTGGCACGTTGCAGCCAAATCCGAGGATAAATGGGACAATCGATTTTCCATGCAAACCAATCTTGTGCATCAGGGCGTCCATTAGGAAGGCCACCCGAGGTAAATAACCCACATCCTCCAAGATCCCTAAACCGATCAAAAAGGGAACCAGATAAGGCAGGACAATCGCCACACCACCGGAAACACCCTGGATAAGCGCAATGGTCACTTGAGGGAAAAAACCCGTCGCATTATCAAAAAAGGACAGCAGCCAGTTTTCTATCTGCGTGAAAATATCCATCAATGGCGTTTCCAGCAAACCCCCAAAACTGTAAACCAATTGAAAGAAAATATAAAGGATCAGGACCAGGAAAATGTAGCCAAAGAAAGGATGCAATAGGATATCATCCAGCTTATCGCGGAAAGTGGTCTGGCGTTTACCCTGCTGTATCACAGCTTTTGCCAGATTGTCCGCCAACCCACTGCGTTCTCCATTAATAACCCATTCTAAAGTTTGACCGCGTTCATGGTTAATCGAGTTTTGAATTGACTCCAATGTGGATTGTATTTTCGGTGATTGCGTCAAAACACCCTGTAAAATTTTTTGGTCACCTTCCAGCAATTTGATCGACAATGCACGTGGTTCTAAGTGGCTATCGACATCTTTAACATCGTGAATCAAGATCTCCAAATATCGTTCCAGATCATTGCTGTATTTGGGTTGGATGGGCAGCTTTTTCTGGCGACCAATCTGGTAAGCCTTGACAAATAAGGGTTGAATCCCCCGTCCCTTAGATGCAATCAGGGGAATAACAGTAGCACCCAACATCTCCTCTAACCGATCCACATTGATGCGAATGCCAATCCGGTCTGCCTCATCCATCATATTCAAGGCGATCACCATGGGCACCTCAAGTTCTAACAGCTCCACAGTCATAGCTAAGCCATATGAAAGATGAGAGGCATCCAGAACGTTGACCACGACATCTACATCATTGGACGTCATGTATTTTATGACTTCTCTTTCCGCCGGATTTGTACCTGCCAAAGAATAAGTCCCGGGTAAATCCACCACATCGACGACATCCCCCATCACCCGCACCTTACTTTCTGTGTATGTGACTGTCGTTCCCGAAAAATTACCCGTTTCTGCTTTGTACCCAGCGACCTGGTTAAACAACGTACTCTTGCCGCAATTCGGTTGTCCAATAAGTGCAATACGCATCAGATAACCTCGACCTCTACCTTAGAGGCAATACCGCGCCCAATGGCAACAGATCGTCCTTCAGCATCCACCATTACTGGCCCACCGAGGGGAGCGTATCTTAATATTTTTACCTCTCTGCCGGGACACAGTCCCAATTGGCTTAACTTGAAACCTACGCCTTTTCCCCCACGATAACCAATAATTTTTAACATTTTATTTTTAGGTGCGTCTAATAATAACATTTAGCCTCGTAAAAGTGATTTCACCTATTCTAACGTTTGATACCCATTCAGTCAAGATATATTCCTCAATATCGCTCTTTTTCTTACAATCAATTTCTGTTTGCATCAGTCGGTTATTGGATAAATACAATATAATACGAACATTACTTTGGGTATTTTCAACAACTTATGGGTTAGAAGGATAACGTGTGATGAAAGCAATAAAATTCTACGACATACAAGACCTCCGGTTAGAAGACGTCCCAGAACCAGAAGTGGCATCTGATGGCATCCGCTTACGCACTGCCAGTGTGGGAATCTGCGGGTCGGATGTCCATTACTATAAAGAAGGCGGAACAGGGAGCCTGCAACTGGATCATCCCCTCATATTGGGGCATGAATTCTCAGCCTGGATAGATGAAGGACCGAAAAAAGGCCAGCTTGTCGCCGTTGATCCTGCCCTGCCTTGTGGACGTTGTGAATTCTGCCTTGAAGGCAATCCTAATTTCTGCACCGACCTGCGCTTCGCTGGCGCTGAGAATACCGATGGTGCATTGCAGGAATACCTCACTTGGCCAAAGTCAGCGCTCTTTCCTCTTCCTGACACCATGACTCCACGTGAAGGCGCATTATTGGAACCCTTAGGCGTTGCCATTCACGCACTCCGCCTTGGAAAAGTCTTCCCTGGGATGCATGTCGGTGTGTTTGGGGCGGGATCTATCGGGCTGCTGACGATCCAAATGGCAAAACTGGCTGGCGCAAGCCGCATCTTTGCAACAGATAAAATTAACAATCGCTTGAAAATTGCCCGTGAGTGTGGGGCGACGGATGTAATGCTAGCCGATGGGAGTGAGGAAGAACAAATTTTAGGGATGACCGGTAACCGTGGTTTGGATGTTATATTTGAAGCTGCCGGTGATGATGGAGCAGCCGTGGAAACAGCCGTCCAATCCGCAAAACACGGTGGCACAGTTGTCCTAATTGGCATCCCCTCGGAGGACAAGTCCTGTTTTACCGCCTCTGCTGCCCGACACCGAGGGTTGACGATTAAGCTATCCCGTCGCATGAAGAACACATATCCCACTGCTATCCGCCTGGTTTCACAAGGCCAGGTGAACCTCCAACCTCTTATCACGCACCAGTATGATGTCGATAATTATCAGAAAGCATTCGAGACAGCAGCAAAGCGTGATGGAGTTAAAGTCTTGATCAACTTCGCTTCGCAGTATAAAGCTTAGAGACTTGTAAAAACAGACAAGCAGAAAGAAATATGACGGATTCATATCAAAAATATATCAATGGACTCTTCAAATCAGAGAACAATCAACTTTGGCCGCTCTATGGCGCAGGATTGGAGAATTTTGGGAAAAACCATAAACCCATAACCGAGCGAGTTCCAGAATTTGGCCCGGACGACCTATTAATCCGACACGATGCCTGCAGTTTATGCTACTCCGATGTCAAGGTCATCCGCCAGGGTCAGTCCCATCCTAGGATCCACAAGAATATGAAAACTCAGCCGGTGGTGCTTGGCCATGAAGTCTGCTTTACGATTGTGGGGGTTGGCGAGAACCTCCAGGGCGATTATCATATTGGCGAACGATTTACTTTGCAGCCGGATATTTACATTGACGGCATTGGCCAATCCTACGGATACGCTTTTCCAGGGGGTCTTTCACAATACAGCGTCATCCCGACTGAGATCAGGCATACAGATGAAGGCAATATGCTCATCCCTCTGCCAGAAAACATCGGATATGCTGAAGCCAGTTTGATGGAACCCTGGGCCTGCGTCCTGGCAGCCTATCGCTTGAGTTATCGTAATCATCTCAAATCTGGAGGAGGTTTGTGGATCATTGGTTCAGGAACTGATGAGGATAATCAATTTAGTATCTCAAATGCCATCCATGCCCATCCACCTGGCGACATCCTTTTCACCCAAATTTCGCAAGAGTTAAAATCAGATTTAATGACACTGCAAGAGAAGTATCATTTCAAGCTTATCAATATAGATAATCCAAAAGAAGTTCCAAATGAAACCATTGATGACATCCTCTTGTTGGCTCCTTCAGCTCATCTGGTAGAAGCAGCCTCTCCAAAACTAGCCGATCATGGGATCATGGCGCTCTGCACGGATAATCCTTTAGACCGCCATCCCCAAATCGACATCGGCCGGATTCACTACCAGCGCTGGTTGTATATCGCCGGCAGCCCAAAAGATATAGCTGAGATTTATACACAAACGCCCATCCGGGCAGCACTCAAGTCACATGGATGGGCCTGGTTTGCAGGTTCGGGCGGCCCCATCGGAAGGATGCATGTGCAGCACGCTATCCACGTTCAAAATCCTCCAAGCCATATACTGTGTACGGATATCAACCAGGACCGGTTAGACGCCTTAGAAGCCGCATTTCGCCAGGAGGCTGAAGAACTCGGCATCCTTCTTACCTGCTTAAATCCCAACGATAATACCGATTATGAAGAAACAATGGCGGGATTCAAAGTAAAAGGCTTTGATGACATCCTCATCCTCGCCCCAGTCCCCGGTATGGTCTCAGAAGCCAGTGAATTCTTGGCAAATGCAGGTGTGATGAACGTCTTTGCCGGAATCCGAAGAGGTGAAACCGCCTCCTTGAACTTCAATCAGCTCATCGAAAACCAGGCGCGCATCATCGGACATTCAGGCTCCAAGTTGGAGGATATGCACAGCGTCCTCAGCCAGTGGCAGCAGGGTACGCTGTCCACCCATCGCACTGTGGCAGCCATTGGATCCCTGGAAGCTGCCAGAGAAGGCTATCAAGCATTGATGGATGGTCGATTTCCAGGTAAAGTCGTGATCTTCCCCAATATCCGACCCTTCCCGTTGACTGAATTACCTGACCTTAAAAAACAGTGCCCTTCTGTTTACGACAAACTTTCGCCAGAAGGACACTGGACCAATGAAGCTGAAGCTGAGTTTCTCAAGATCATGCTGCCTAAGGAGTAAAATTTATGACGTCTGAATCACTCCCCCCCTTCCTGATGACATCGGAAAAAGGCTCCTTTGCTCGAAAAACCATCGAAGAACGCAAGCCCATCATCATAGATCGTATTTTGTCCCATTTCGATTACACTCCACAGATTCGGGAAGAATTGCTGGCTCTCAAATCTGAATTGACCCAAGGGAAAGTTCAGCCATTGAAGGAAGAAACAAATGACCGCCCCATATGGGACGAGGATATCACCCCTTGGGAAGACCATACCTGGCTGGAAATGCCCTGGTTCCTAGCTGAGACGTATTTCTATCGCCGTGTACTGCAAGCCGTCCGCTATTTCCAACCCGGCCCTTGGATGGGTGCGGATCCTTACCAACGGCTCAAGGAAAAAGAGATATCTCAAAGCCTGGCTGTTTTCTCCGAAGTTTATCAGGAGATGCCATTGAGATCATCCCTTGATGAATTTCAGCAGGTGTGTTATCGCGCGCTATGGGGCAACCGTGGCGATCTGAGTAATCTAAATAAGTTCGATACGAACATGAAAGCACAACGGCATAACATCATCCTGGATCATTCTCAAGATGTATATCAATTACTAAGACAAAAACCGGCGAAGATTTCCTATGTCTTTGATAACGTGGGTAAGGAATTGTATTTTGATCTCGCTTTCATAGATTATCTTCTCAGAGCGAATTTTACTAATAACATCACATGCTTTCTGAAAAACCAACCCTTTTTCGTCTCAGATGCCATGCCCAAAGATGTGGAACGAACGCTTTGCTTTTTAGAGGGATCGCCATCCGATAAAGACCAGCAGTTGGCAAATAGATTATCAAAAGCCCATCAAACTGGGTTGGTTCAATTTGAGTCTCCACCATACTTTAGTTTTGGGCGAACATTCAGACAATTACCAGAAATTCTCAAAAACCAAATGGCTCGCCACGACCTGGTCATCCTCAAAGGCGATGTCAATTATCGCCGTTTGATCGGCGACCGGCATTGGGCCCCCACGACACCGATTGATGAGGCTGCTGGCCACTTCCCTACCAGCGTCGTAAGTTTTCGCACCCTCAAAGCAGAACTGGTCGTCGGATTAGACGAACACACACTACAACATTTGAGAACTGAAGCTGAAGACGATTGGCAAATTAATGGCAAGCGCGGCATGATTACATTTTTACAGAAGTAGTCATAATAATTCTTACAATTAGAAATTATAATGGCTATACGAATTATTTTCGATTTGCTCTCTACTCTTGCAGCCCTTCATCATCCAATTTATAATCATAATTAGAATACTTGTTCGAGAATCGAAGTGCCATGAAAACTACCCCCAACATCCCCTATCTGCGCGCCCACTCCTATTACGGCTTTCTCGAGTCCCTATTGTCACCTGCTGACCTCGTCGAATCAGCCAAGCGCACAGGCATTAAGACCCTTGGGCTCACTGACCACCGCTATCTGACCGGCGCGATTGAGTTTTATCAAGCCTGCCAAAGTGCGGATATCCACCCCATCCTGGGGCTTGAGGCAGACCTGGCCTTTGAACGGTATCAGGGCCTAATCGTCCTGCTGGCAAAGGACCGCCAGGGCTGGTCCAACCTTTGCCGATTGAGCAGTAAAATGTTGGGTGAGGAATCCGTCTTAGGATGCGACGATCTCCAAACGCATCGGGAGGGCATAATCTGCCTCAGCGGAGATCCAAGGGGCATCCTCCGGGAGCTCCTGCTCAATAGCCCTACATCTCGAGACCTTCCCAACCGTTTTCTGAATCAACTCAAGGAAATCTTCCTTGAAGATTTTTTCGTCGAAGTGCAAAGATACGTCAATGGGCCATTGAAGAGTGAACGTCAATTACTCACTTTATACAAGTCTCACGACCTGAAGCCCATCGCCACGCAAAACATATTCTATAATAGTCCCTCCGGTCAAGCCGCCTATCGCACAATGACCGCCATCCGTCATAACACGCCCATCCAAAGCCTTTCGAGAGATCAGCTTCCCTCTGGTAGTGCCTACTTCCCGGAAAAGGAAGATTTCCAATATCGCTATCAGGACTTGCCTCAAGCTCTGGATAACCTAAATTTGATTAGTGATCGCTGCCATCTTCAACTGCCGATTGGTAAAACTCACTTTCCAACCTTTGAGACCCCAAACGGACAGACCCAATCCGACCTCCTCAAAGCCAGAGCCTATCAGGGCGCAAAAGAAAAATACAAAGCCCTCACGCCAGAGATCACCGAACGTCTCAATTATGAATTGAACATCATCAGCGACATGGGCTATGAACCCATATTTCTGATCGTTGAGGACATCCTCAAACAAGCCCGCAAGTTGGGCATTCCGACGTCCTCCCGTGGATCTGCTGCATCCTCCCTGGTCGCACACTGCCTGGACATCACCTCGCCAGATCCCTTAGCCCTCAACCTTTATTTTGAGCGGTTCTTAAATCCTGCCAGAAAAAAACCGCCCGATATTGACACGGATATCGCCTCCCATCGGCGGGATGAGGTGATCCAATATGTCTTTGACACATATGGCAACGACCGGGTGGCCATGGTCGGCACCATTAACCGCTATCGGCCCAAATCCGCATTGGGGGACGCTGCCAAAGCCCACGGACTCTCTCCAGATGCGGTTCGCCAACTCACAAAGAAAGTCCCCTCCTCATTTTCCTTTCGGCGTGGGAGTGATAACAATGATCCCTTTGAAACCCTACTGAGAAACCCCTCCATTCCAATCCTCAAGGACATTGTCAAAGACGCCAGAGTCATCCTGGACATCCCCCGGCATTTGTCTGTCCATCCAGGCGGGATCATCATCGCGCCCTTCCCCATCACCGATCTGGTGCCGCTGATTCATTCCTCTACCCTGGGAATCAACCACGCCCAATATGACCTGGAAGGCATTGAGAAATTAGGCTTGGTGAAGATCGATCTATTGGGTATTCGAGGGCTGTCCGTCCTGGGAGTAGTCGCCGAACGGATTCATTCCTGGCACATCAGTGACTTCGCCAATGGCTTGGATGTCCTTGAAAAAATCCCAGCCAATGATCAGGCTACATCAAAAACCGTCTATGAAGCCCGAACCATCGGCTGCTTCCAGATTGAAAGCCCAGGTATGCGTGCGACACTGCAGGAAATTAAAGCGAAAAACACAGAAGATATCATGGCTGCGCTTGCGCTTTACCGGCCGGGTCCGCTGCGCGGCGGACTCAGGGATGCCTTTGTCAGGCGATTTCGCGGTGAAGAGCCCGTGACACATATCCATGAATCGTTATCCAAATTGCTTGAAAACACTTTGGGCGTCATCCTGTATCAGGAACAGGTCTTGCGAATCGCACACGAATTGGGAGGGCTGACCCTCGCCCAGGCAGATATCCTGAGGCGCGCTATGAGCCATTTCGATCCTGGCGGCGTCATGGAAACCCTTCGCAGAAACTTCATTAATGGTGCTACTCAGCGTCGAAACGTCCCCCCTAAGACAGCAAACCGCATCTGGGAGATGATGGCCGCCTTTGCGGGTTATGGCTTTCCCAAAGCCCATGCCGCCTCCTATGCCCAATTAGCCTGGAACTCGGCTTGGTGCAAGACACATTACCCAGCTGAATTCATGTCCGCTGTATTGGGAATCGGTGGCGGTTACTATTCACAGCGGGTATATCTGATGGAAGCCCGGCGTTTGGGCCTGCAAGTCAACCCACCCCACATCAACCATTCCAATCACCATTTTCGTGTGACCTATCCCAAAGGCCAACCCGTGCTGTATATGGGTCTCAATCAGGTCAGAGACCTGACACAACGCACCATTGCCTCAATCATCAACCAACGTCCATTTCACTCTTTTGAAGATTTCATCATTCGTGTGGATCCTCAAAAGAAGGAAGCCAGACATCTGATTATGTGCGGTGCGCTGGAAGGGCTGACAAGCATACCTCAAGGGCTGAATCGAGTGGAACATCAACGCCCGCCCGGTCAATTGGGATTATTCTCACGAAAAAATACCGAAGAAGATTGGTCAATTGACCAAAAAATCAAAGCCCAGCAGGAAGTGTTGGGTGCCAGTCTGGCAATGTCACCACTCGAACAACATGCCGATCAAATTCAAGCATGGGGTGCGATATCAACCCTGGAAGCCCAAACCAAGATCGGTGAGAAAGTCAGGATAGCCGCTATGCGTCAAACATGGCGGCGCTTTCGAACGCAATCCAATGAAACCATGTGTTATTTAAACCTGGAAGATTTGGAGGGTTCTTTGCATGTCGTCATACCACCACGCGTGTACCGTAGGTATTATACCGTGCTGCATGAGCATGGACCGTTTCTGGTGGAAGGTATCATAGAAGAAAATGCTGAAAGCCGCCGCACCAGGTTACTGGCACACAGGATTGAGTTGCTAACGTCATGAGAAATCGGTGGGGGGACAACTGCCTTGCCCGTGGGTAGTGAAAAAGATATACTCTTAATATACGTTGTAATATTGATTCATTTTATCAAGGAGGCTTGAATGAAGACTGACCAACACCCCTGGTACATGAACGCTTTCTTTTACGAGGTTCACATTCGAGCCTTTTGTGATTCCAACGGCGATGGCAGCGGGGACCTGCAAGGATTAATCAGCAAATTGGATTACATCAAGAGTTTGGGGGTTGATTGTGTCTGGATTCTGCCGATGTATCCCTCCCCCCTCAAGGATGATGGATATGATATCGCAGATTATTATGGCATCCATGAGGATTACGGCACAATTGAGGATTTTAAGGAATTGGTTCAGGAAGCCCATAAGCGCGGCTTGAAGATCATTGCGGACCTCGTCCTCAACCACACTTCTGATCAACACCCCTGGTTCCAGGCATCCCGCTCTGATCCCAACTCAAAATATCGAGATTACTATGTCTGGTCCGAAACCGACGAAAAATACTCCGACGCCCGCATTATCTTTTTAGACACGGAAGAATCCAATTGGACGTATGACGAAGTCGCTGGCCAATACTTTTGGCATCGGTTTTATTCCAGCCAACCAGACCTCAATTACGACAACCCTGAAGTTCGCAAAGAAATGCAGGATGTGATGAAATTCTGGCTGGATATGGGCATTGATGGTTTCCGTGCAGACGCCGTCCCCTATCTGATAGAACGTGAAGGCACCAATTGTGAGAATCTGCCAGAGACTCATGAGATTCTAAAGGATTTCCGGACTTATCTCGATCAGAACTGGGAGGGGAAAATTCTCCTGGCTGAAGCCAATCAATGGCCTGAGGATGTTCGAGAATATTTTGGCGACGGTGATGAATTTCACATGGGGTTCCACTTCCCCGTCATGCCCAGGATTTTCATGGCTATCCGTAAATCTGACGCATCGCCCATTCAATGGATAATGGGCCAAACACCAGAAATCCCTGAACAGACCCAATGGTGCACTTTTTTACGAAATCATGATGAGCTGACATTGGAGATGGTCACAGAAGAGGAACGCCAATGGATGTGGGAGGAATATGCACCTGACCAGCGGATGCGCTTAAATTTGGGGATTCGAAGGCGTTTGGCCCCCTTATTGGATAACGACCATAGGAGAATCCTGTTGGCCAATGCTTTGCTGTATTCCCTTCCAGGCGCACCTATCATTTATTACGGCGATGAGATCGGCATGGGTGATAATATTTGGCTGCCAGACCGCAATGGCGTCCGTACGCCCATGCAGTGGGATAACGGTAAAAACGCGGGTTTCTCTGATGCGCCAGAAGACGAACTTTACGAACCTTTGATTAAAGATGGCGATTACAACTATCACAAGGTGAATGTCGCTGCTGAAAAAGACGATCCCAAGTCACTGCTCAATAAAATGAAACACCTCGTCAGCGTCAGGAAGTCCCTGCCAATCCTCGCCCTCGGTGATTATCAATTCCTCGCAAATGATCATCAGGAAACCTTAATCATATTGCGTGAACTGGAAGATGAGCACCTGGTCTGCGTTCTGAATCTAAGCGATCAAAAGCAGACTGTGTCTCTTGATCTGTCAGAATATCAAGGATATGGCGTCAGAGAAGATCTTCAAGATCGTGACTTTCCCCCCATACAGAAAGAACCCTACCCCCTTGACATCGCCCCCTATGGCGTTTATTGGCTCGAGCTGGCAAACTAGTTATCCGGAAAATCTGCTTTCCCTTCCACCATTTCCTAGTAGAATAAGACCATGAATCAAGGCAATGGATTTCAAAATTGGCTCTCGCAATTTATCAAACCCCTCAATAAGGAGCGTCGAGAACAGATTATCGACACCATCAGCACTGGTGCTTCACCTGGGTTCGATTACTTCTTCCTGGTTGTCCTCTCAGGGGCAATTGCCACACTAGGGTTGATTAACGACTCAGCAGCAGTGATCATTGGCGCTATGCTTGTGGCGCCGTTAATGTCACCAATCCTGGGTGTCGGGTTGGGTTCCATCACCGCAGATGCCAAGCTGGCGCGTAATTCTGCTTCCGCATTAGTGCGCGGTGCCATCATTTCCATACTTCTTTCAACCCTTCTCACCCTGACTAACCTCTATCTCCCCTTTGTCCCTTCACTCATTGAAGTTCCAAATGAAGTCCTTATACGGACGCAGCCAACGCCGAACGATCTGATCATCGCATTAGCAGGAGGCTTGGCGGCAGCCTATTCCTTGGCGCAGCCCCATCTCTCCGCCGCATTGCCGGGTGTGGCAATCGCCACTGCCTTAATGCCCCCACTTTCATCTATCGGGATCGGCATAGCTTTAGGCCGATGGGATATTGCTGGCGGCGCAGCGCTGTTATTCCTCACCAACGCAGTGACCATTGCCTTTGCTGCCACTCTAGTCTTTTTTTTGGAAGGGTTTGCTCCTAAACGTAAATTAACCGATGGGAAAATCCCGAAATCCCTGTTGGTTGCAGCTATTCTCACCGGATTACTTCTCATTCCTCTCACCATTCTCGGTGCAAGATTCGTTGCTCAGGCACAGGAAAACAGATTGATCAATACTGTCATTCAAACTGAAATATCTAAGATAGCTAATGCTGAACTAGCAGAACTTTCTATCATCCGCACTGAAAAAGAGTTACAACTTGAGATCACAATCCGTTCAAATACACCCATGAGTTATTCCCAAGTTGTTGATCTCCAAAAAGCGCTGGTGGCTCAGATTGACAAACCGATTGCCCTGGTGGTTAATCATATCCGCGCCGAAACCCTTGATCCACTCATCCCACCGACATACACCCCCACGCCAACCCTGGGTCCCAGTCCGACTCAAACCTATTCACCAACACCAACCGCATCGCCAACTGCGACTCAAACGCCTGAACCAACGTTGACGCCAACCTCCTTCACACCAACACCGAAAATGGCAATGGTTATCGACGGAGGTTATCCTTCCTATCAATATCTTTATCAGGAGCCAGGAGGTCCAGATATTGCCGATCTGGAAACCGACGATATCTTATATGACTTACATGAGACCATCACATATGAGGGTTTGGTGTGGGTCAAAGTCAGGGATTCCGAAGGCAGGGTGGGATGGTACCCTCAAAATTACCTGGTATACCCAACTGTAACACCAACCGTTATATCGGATTAGGCTAGTGAAGAATTCATAGCCTCATCAACCATTAACAGAGAAATTCTTCAACCTGACACAACTGAATACCACAATAAATTACTTATATTTTACTTTGACAACCAGTAAATTTGACAAACGGTTGTGATATAAGGATAATTAAGTCTGATTTTTTTATGTATGATGAATACTTTATCAAAAATTTTTCAATTTATCCGCTTCACTTAAGGGCATACCGTTGAAAACGACATTCCTGGAAACAAAAAACAAGGGAATCATTGTCAGAGCAGTTGGTGTCGTCGTGGATGTCGAATTTCAAACCGGCGACCTACCCAGTATTCACAACGCATTGCGGGTGGGTCAAGACCATACTAAGCCCTTGACTCTGGAAGTCCAAGAGCATGTTGATGCCAACACTGTTCGAACCATTGCCATGGGATCAACCGCAGGGCTTCAACGAGGCTTGGTTGTTGAAGACACCGGCGCCCCCATCAAAGTACCGGTTGGAAAGCCAACCCTGGGACGCATGTTTAATATCCTGGGTGAACCCATTGATAATAAACCATCAATTCCGGAAGATGTCATTTATAAAACCATTCATGCAAAATCCCCACCATTGCATGACCAGAGGGTAACTACCAAACCATTTATTACAGGCATAAAAGCCATAGACCTTTTAACCCCCTACCCTCAGGGCGGGAAAATCGGTTTATTCGGTGGTGCAGGAGTAGGCAAAACAGTCCTCATCATCGAATTGATGCGAAATACGACAAAAGAATATCAGGGGATTGTCCTCTTCGCTGGTGTCGGTGAACGCAGCAGGGAGGGCAACGAGCTGTATCTGGAGCTTAATCAGCGAGGCGTCATGGATTCGAGCGTTTTGGTCTTTGGCCAAATGAACGAACCCCCCGGCGCGCGATTACGCACACCGCTGACGGCATTAACGATGGCTGAACATTTCAGAGATCATGAAAGCCGTCCAGTCCTGGTTTTTATTGATAATATCTTTCGCTATATTCAGGCTGGCGCTGAGGTATCAGCCCTACTGGGTCGTCTTCCCAGTGAGGTTGGGTACCAACCTACTCTTGAATCTGAAATGGGCGCATTGCAGGAACGCATCACAACTACCTCTTCAGGGAGCGTGACCTCCATCCAAGCAGTCTATGTGCCAGCAGATGACATGACCGATCCAGCCGTCACCTCAACATTCGCTCACCTGGATGCCTCAACGGTTCTGAGCCGACATCTAGTTGATCTTGGCATCTACCCCGCCATTGACCCTCTGAATTCTTCTTCCTCTTTGCTCGCGCCGCACATCGTTGGTCAGGAACATTACAATGTGGCAATGCAGGTAAAATCAACTCTTGCTCGCTATGAGGACCTACAGGATGTCATTGCCATTTTAGGGATGGATGAATTAAGTCAGAGCGATCAGAAAACGGTATTACGTGCCCGTCGTGTTCAGCGCTTCCTATCCCAACCCTTCTTTGCTGCTGAAGAATTTACAGGTAATCCTGGCAAAATTGTCAGAATAGAAGACACCATACAGGGATTTAAAGAGATTCTGGAAGGAAAACATGATTCTGTTCCTGAACAGGCTTTTTATATGGTCGGAACGGTTGATGACGCCATGGAAAAAGCCCGTCATATAGCACAAGGTGAAGCCATATGACCATAAAACCTTTTCTGACCCTTCGAGTGCTGACCCCCGAAGGCATCATCCTGGAGGCAGATCAATTGTCCGCAGTCAATGTCCCCCTGGTGGACGGGGGGATGATTGGCATCCGCCCTCTCCACGCCCCACTGATAGCTGAAACGGATCAGGGTGAAGTGATATATCGGAATCAAGGCGAACCGAAGGCCATTGAACTGCATGCCGGCGTTTTGGATATTCATCAAAATGTTATCACCATCCTCACGGCAGGTGAAGTGACTGAGACCCCGCCAGAAGTGGCACAAGCGCCTGAAACGGAATATGACCGTCTGATGCAGACATTAATTGAACATCTCTATCCAGAAGAAAAAGCTATTAATGAGTGAATCCAAATGAGCTTAATAGAGCGAGATAACAACAAAACCTGGATTAAAGATTTCAACCTCATATCTATGGGTTGGGAGCTTGCCCTTCCCATTTTTACTGGTGTGTTTTTTGGATATCAAATTGACAAGCACATTGGATCAAAATACACTTTCACCCTTATTCTGCTCCTCCTCGGTATCATCGCAGGATATTACAGTCTATATCGGCGCATTGAGCTGGAAGTTCTCAGGACTAAGGTCGCCAAACTCGATAAAAAGGAAAAGCCTGAAACATGAGTATCTTCCTTTATGGATTCTGGTTGTTGTTCGGCATTACACTGGCGTTTATAATTTTGTTGACACAGCGCTGGTCCGTCAGGATCATCAACCCGAACAAACCAAAACTCAGCAAATTATTGATTATTGGTGGCGCCGTTCTCCGTTGGGCGTTCATCTTTCTCGCGCTCCTATGGGCATTGTCCTATTCACTGCCAGCTTTATTTCTGGTTTTCGCTGTTTTTATGATTTCACGCCTGCTCATTCTTTCCCAATGGCAAGGTTTGCTGTTCAGAAAAACAGAATCGGCTATCTCGCATCAATTGAAGGAATAGTCTATGGAAGCTGTTACACCACAAATTGTTTTTTATCTATTCGGATTACCAATCACAGATACTGTGGTTTCAACCTGGGTGTTAATGGCAATCCTGATTATAGTTGCGATCCTAATCCGCAAGTTCAAACCAAATGCGGCTGAATTTATTATTGAGTCAATCAAGAGTATCATTAGTCAGGTGATGCCCGAAAACGAGAATCTCAATCCTTACCTACCCTTTTTAGGTGCGCTGGCGGTTTTTCTTGTATTTGCCAATATCTTCAGCATCTTCCCCGGGATGGTCTCGCCAACTGCTAATCTTAACACGACCTTCGCCCTTTCCATTGTGGTTTTCTTTGCCGTTCATATTTTTGGGATCAAGAAGAAAGGTTTCTGGAACTACTTTAAGAATTTTTCAAACCCCATCTTCATCTTTCCCTTCGAAATAATCAGCCAGATATCCCGAACACTCTCATTAACACTACGTCTCTTCGGGAACATCATCAGCACAGACTTGATTGTCGCAATTGTTTTCGTATTGATCCCCTACTTAGTCCCATTGCCCTTTGCCGCTTTGGGCATGTTAACAGGTGTGCTTCAAGCATACATTTTCACAGTCTTGGCGTCGTTGTATGTTGCTTCTGCGATTGAAGTTGAACAAACAGAGCAGGAACGCCGCCGTTTAAAAACCGAATTACAGCAATCATCTTAATGTACTAGAAAGGAATAAACCAAATGTGGCAACTTGATTCTCCAACCCTCATCACCGTTCTGACCATTCTGGCTTCCAGCATCGGGATCATCCTGGGATGCATTCTACCCGCGCTAATGGAAGGGAAAGCTGTTCAAAAAGCGCTGGACGGCATCACACGACAGCCAGATGCTGCCAATGATATCCGCACGACATTATTGATATCCATGGCGCTTCTGGAATCCACTGCAATTTATGTGCTCCTTGTAATCCTGGTATTGCTATTTGCCAACCCATTACTCGATCGCTTCTTCGGATAAAGCGAACAAGGAGATTTAAATGCTGGATATTGATATCGTTACAATCCTAGCCGAAATATTAAATTTCCTCGTAATTGCGGTTGCTCTATATTTTTTGCTCTTCAAACCCACTATGAAGCGCATAGAAAAAAGAGCAGACGAGAAAGAAGCACTGTTACAAAAAGCAGCGGAAAAAGAAAAACAGGCTGAGGAAAAACTTTCCCAGGTTGAAGAAAGACTGTCTAACATTGACGCTGAGATTGAGGAACGCCTTCAAAGGGCATATCAACAAGCACAAGAGGAAAGCCAAGCCCTCCTTAAAGATACTGAAAAGGAAGCAGAAAAGATCCTCAAAGAAGCCGAAAAAGAAGCAGCAAAACGCCAACAACAGGAAATCCATCAACTTCAGGATCAGCTCGTGGATACCATACTTGACATCAGCGGTGATGTGTTGAGCAAAACAACACCAGACGTTGTTCATGACAACCTTATTGAGGAATTAAATTCCGAAATATGGGACCTCGGAAAAAGTGATATGCGACAGGTTAGAACAATACGGGATTCACTTGGAGAACGGGAGCCCACCGTTTTCGTAACATCCGCAAAAGCTTTGACGCCAGATCAACAACGAGCTTTGATACGGACCTTCAGCGCTTTGGCGGATAGCAATGTCAACATGGAAATCGAACTTGATCCGGATTTAATTGCAGGCATCCGAGTGCGCATGGGCGATCTCATTGTCGACAACACCCTGGCGATGGAACTCACGGAACTCAAATCTGATGTTATCGATGCACTGGAGGAAAGCGTTGATGTCGAAGACTGACACAGATGGTTTAGGGCACGAAGAAAGCAGCCTGAAAAAGCTTTCAGATAGGCTGCACACAACCTCAAAATTAACAACCTCCTCTGAGGATTTTTTAAATAAAGTTAAGGAAAAAACTAAACAAGAGGTTAAGAATAAACCTGAAGAGATCATCTCTGGGTTAGCCCAAAGGCTCACCAAAAGTTCAGAACAATTAACCATTCGTGTTCGCTTTAAAAATGTGGGCACTGTGCAACATATCGGCAATGGCGTCGCCACAGTCTCAGGATTACCGAATGTCAGCATTGATGAAATTGTCACTTTCCCAACTGGGGTGGAAGGCATGGCCCTGAATCTTGAACAACAAAGAGTGGATCTCATCATGTTGGGAAGCGAGAAGGACATTCGCGGAGGTGACCTGGTGGAGGCAACCGGAAAACGGCTGCAAGTTCCCGTGGGGTCATCCCTGCTTGGCCGAATAATTGATCCTCTGGGTAATCCTCTAGATCGAGATGAAGTCATTGAAGCCAGCGAAAACCGCTTTCTATCAAAGATCGCACCCGGTGTTATCAAGCGAGCCCCCGTAACGGAACCACTTTACACCGGTACAAAAACAATTGACACCCTATTTCCTATTGGTCGTGGACAACGGGAATTGATCCTCGGAGATCGGCAAACGGGTAAATCCACAATCGCCATTGACGCTATCCTCAGCCAGAAGAATTCGGATGTCCGCTGTATATATGTTGCCATAGGTCAAAAGAAATCATCCACACTTTCAATCATTGAAACTTTTCGTAAAAATGACGTCATGTCAAATACGGCTGTTGTCATCAGTAGCTCTGATGACCAACCTGCATTACGATACCTAGCCCCCTATACCGGCATAACCATGGCGGAGTATTTCCTCGATCAGGGCTTAGATGTGCTAATTGTCTTTGATGATCTCAGCAAACATGCAGACGCCTATCGTGAATTAAGTCTCTTGCTACGTCGCCCCCCTGGACGTGAAGCCTATCCCGGTGATATTTTTTACCTGCATTCAAGGCTGCTCGAACGCGCTTGCAAACTTAATCCTGAAAATGGCGGCGGATCCATCACAGCATTACCCATAGCCACAACACAAAACGGGAATATCTCCGCCTACATCCCCACCAATCTAATTTCTATCACGGATGGTCAAGTTGTCCTGGATGCGAATTTATTCCATGAAGGTCAAAAGCCGGCCATTGACATCGGACGATCGGTATCTCGCGTAGGCGGCAAGGCGCAGGAACCTGCGATGCGGGAATTGGTTGGAAATTTAAAACTGGAATTATCCCAGTATGAAGAAGTGGAGCACTTCACCCGGTTTGGTACCGAGGTGGATGAAGCAACCCGCCAACAAATCCAACGTGGCAAAAAAATCCTTAATGCACTTAAACAAAATCCTCATCAACCGATATTTTTTTCGATGATCGTAGTCATTTTATATGCCCTGAATAATGATTTCTTAAACGAAATCCCCGCTTCACAAATCGAGGTTTTTGAAAATAGCCTGAAAAATTATATGGATCACAATGAGAGCAAGCTTTTGAATGATATCAATAAAGAAGGGCAATTGACTGAATCAATAGAACAAGAACTGCAACGCGTATTATCTCACTTCACCAATGAGTGGTATGTGAAGGAAGGCAAAATCTCATGAAAATGGTTATGGCAGTTGTGCCCTCAAATACAGCCGAAAGTGTTCTGGATGCCCTTGTCAACGCCGGACATACAGCTACGTATGCAGAGACAACTGGTGGCATGCTCCGCCAAAGTCAATATTCGCTATTCATCGCTGTAAGTAAAGATCGTCTTGATGAAGTGTTAGGAATTATTAAGGATTCATGCCGAACAAAAGTTGAAATGAAGACACGCCAAAAAGACAAACCTTCAATAATGGATGAATCACCAGTCACTGCGGACTTAGGCGGGGCTGTCGCCTTTGTCTGGGACATTGATCAAATTGAAAATTTTTAATTTTGTATGAGTCAGACCTTTGAACGCGTCCAATCCAGACTAAATAACATCAAAGCCATTGAGCCTTTGTTAAGCGCGCTAAGAACCATATCAATGGGGAATTGGAAAATGGCACAAAATAAAATCGCAGCCATGAAGGATTATGAGAAGAACTTCAACCATATTTTGATGGAAGTATTGCCTCATATTAATGAAAAAAAGAACAAGTATAAATCTCGGGATTCGATCGAAACTTTGATTGCTGACACGATCGTCCTGGTTGTTGGTTCTGAAAGGGGGTTATGCGGTAACTTCAATGAGACTTTGGCCGAAAATATCAATCACTGGATCGAAGCTCAAGACTTCTCATCTATTAAAATCTGGGGATTAGGATCCCGTATGATTCAAACACTTGAGAATATGAAAATTGATCTTTCATGGCGAAACCCCCTCCCTTCTGGCAACCTCGTTTCATATCAGCAAAGTTATTTATTAACGCAAAGCTGGCTCAAACAATACGAACAATATGATTTCAATCGATTATTTGTCTTGTTCAATCAAATGGAGCAAGATGGGAAAGCTCAGTTCACAACCTTCAGTCTACTTCCTTATGAAATCCAGCATCCCATGTTGGTCATAGAACATCAACAAAAACGTTGGCCTTCGCCCATTATTGAAACCGATCCTCAAGGAATATATCATCAAATCATTCAGCATTACCTCGCGTCAAGCTTGTATCAAATCCTGTTAAGATCAGCAGCCGCTGAACATGCTGCACGTTTTCGATTGATGGAGGAAGCCCATGGAAATGCACAAGACATCATTGATGAAATGAATCAAATTATCAATACAGAAAGGAAGCGGCGGATCACCCAACAAATGCAAGAACTTGCGGTAGGCGCAGGATTATTGGATAATAAATAGATTGTAATTATCGTCATCATCATAAGTCATATTTGAGGAGAGCGCACCTTGAGTGGAAAGAAAAAATACACCATCGGAATAGATTTTGGTACAGAATCAGCGCGAGCTGTCCTCGTGGATGTCAGCAATGGAAAACTAGCAGCATCCTCGGTGTATCAATATACACACGGAGTCATCACAGAAAAATTACCGGGCAGCGAAGAGGAATTGGACCCTGATTTCGCTTTACAGCATCCAAAAGACTATATCAACGCTCTGAAGCGGACTGTACCCAAATTGATGAAAGAGAGCCAGATCGATTCGGACCAGATAATCGGTATCGGCACTGCTTTTACGGGGTCAACCATCCTCCCAACAACGGATGATGGAACACCTCTGGCGCTGATCGAAGATTATGCAGACGACCCCCAAGCGTGGCCGAAATTATGGAAACATCATGCTGCACAGGATAAAGCCAATCGTATCACACAATTAGCAGTGGAACGCTTCGAGACATTTTTGGACCGTTACGGCGGCCGGATCAACGCGGAATGGTTTTTTCCTAAATTATGGGAGATATTCGATAATTCATCCTCTGTTTATAACGCCGCTGATCGTATCATTGAAGCATCTGATTGGATCGTATGGCAATTGACAGGCGTCGAAACCCGTAATTTATGTGCTGCGGGATATAAAGCCCTTTGGTCAAAGAGTGAGGGCTTTCCATTGGAAACCTTTTTCGCAGCAATGGATTCCGATCTTGCAAATGTTGTTGATAAGAAAATGAAACGAGAGATCACACCTCTGGGTGAGCAAGTCGGCGAATTGACGGAGGAAGCCGCAAAGTGGATGAAACTGAAACCTGGCATCCCTGTTTCCACAGGTATTCTCGATGGTCACGCTGCAGTACCTGCAGCGACAGTTGTAGAACCCGGTAAAATGGCCATCATCTTGGGCACCAGCTTTGTTCATATGATTCTCTCCAATAAAGAATATCGTGTGCCAGGGATGTGTGGAATGGTTGAAGATGGCATCATCCCCGGACTAATGGGATATGAAGCTGGCCAAGCCGGGGGTGGAGATCATTTTGCCTGGTTTATGAAGAATTCGGTGCCCAGTGAATATGAAAAAGAAGCTCGCAAACGAAAAATTAGTTTATATCAACTTCTAGAAGAAAAAGCAACGGAATTAAAACCTGCTGAATCAGGACTGATTGCATTGGATTGGTGGAATGGTAATCGAAGCATACTTGTTGATGGTGACCTGACCGGTTTGATATTAGGGTATTCTTTGGCAACAAAACCTGAAGAAATTTATCGAGCCATTTTGGAAGCTACCGTGTTCGGCACACGTAAAATTTTCGAAACCTTTATTGCCAGCGGAGTCCCCATCAACGAGATTATCGTCACGGGCGGTGGTTTGACCAAAAATGATTTGTTAATGTATATCCTTGCCAATGTCACACGTATGGAGATCAAACTGGCAGAGTGTCCATATACATCAGCCTTGGGTGCAGCAATGTATGCATCGGTCGCTGCTGGCCCAGAAAAAGGCGGGTATAAAACCATCCAGGACGCCAGTAAAAATATGGCGCATCTTCAAGAGAAAACCTTTGTTCCCAACAACAATGACAAAAAAACCTATAACCGCTTATATTCAGAATACACCTTGCTGCACGACTACTTTGGCTATGGCCATAACGATGCCATGAAACGCCTGAAGAACTTGAGGACAAACATTCTGGAAAAGAAAAACCGATAATTATCCACAGCGAAAAGATGAACACCAGTTGCCTTTTAGCGGCTGGTGATTTTTATTTGATTAATAAAACACCAAATTGCCCATCTACAGTGTTATTTCAATATCATTTTTAAGATTCACATGGTATAATTTTTCCAATATAACTTTCAGATTGGAGGAACATATATTATGGCTAGTGTAACGTACGATCATGTATGGAAGAAGTTCGGTGATGTCACCGCGCTTCAAGATGTGACCATCAATGTCGAGGATAAGGAATTCCTCGTCTTGGTTGGTCCCTCAGGCTGTGGAAAGACCACCGCACTGCGCTGCCTGGCAGGGCTTGAGGAAGTCACTGATGGAGAGGTCAAGATTGATGACCAGGTTGTCAATGACGTGGCTCCCAAAGACCGTGATATCGCCATGGTGTTTCAGAGCTATGCGCTCTATCCCCACATGTCAGTTTTTGACAACATGGCCTTTGGCCTGAAACTGCGAAAAGTCCCAAAAGATGAAATTCGCAGACGAGTTGAAGAAGCAGCAGAAATATTAGGAATCGAAGGCTTATTAGACCGGAAGCCCAGGGAACTCTCTGGTGGTCAGCGACAGCGCGTAGCCGTTGGTCGTGCTATCGTTCGCGAGCCAAAAGTGTTCCTCTTTGATGAGCCACTTTCGAATCTTGACGCCAAACTTAGGGTTCAGACTCGTGCACAGATCTCAAAGCTCCATCAACGTTTGCAGACAACCTTTATTTACGTGACCCACGATCAAACTGAGGCTATGACCATGGCCACTCGCATCGCGGTTCTTAATAAGGGCTTATTGCAGCAAATGGATACCCCCCAACAGCTCTATGACTATCCAGCGAACCTGTTCGTTGCTGGCTTCATTGGCTCACCTTCAATGAATTTCTTTGATGGGAAAATCGTCAAAGAAGGCGGAGATATGTTGGTGGATCTGGGCAGCTTCAAGGTTAAAGTCCCGAAGGATAAACAAAGCACCTACGACTCCCTCGTGGATCAAAATGTGATCTTTGGTATCCGACCAGAAGACATCCACAATCCGGAATATACACCCCCCTCCATCATCGCTGAATCGGTCGATACAAAAGTCGATGTTACCGAGTTGATGGGTAATGAAATATTCCTGTATTTGGTCAATGGCGACCACAACTTCGTCGCTCGCGTTGACCCCCGCACACGCGTTGAGATGGGTGATGAGATGGAAGTTGTGTTCAACATGGATAATATGCACATCTTTGACCCCAAAGCCAATCCCGACAATCCAGTCGCAGTGCGATAAGCAACTGTATCTAAATTTTATTTCAGAAAAGCACCTCATTGAATTGCGAGGTGCTTTTTTTGTTTTGTATTAATACGAGTATTTTACATTTGGTAATTCTTCGCTTCAAATAATGGATAAGTTGTGGGATCCATATCTGTTATTAGGGAGTGAATTACAACTTCATGTAGAATTTTCCTGGACCCACACAACTTATCTTCAGCCATAGATCCCTAACGTACACCCGACCAAATGAAATCGGACTTCGGGATCACCTCGGCGAATTACACCAATAATCTACGAATAATCTGGTCTACAACCCAATCAATCAATCGTAATAATTCACGAGATCGAAGGGAGATAGGATGCCTTTAGGGGTAACTACACCCGAGCAAAGGTGTGGTGGAGTGATATCAAAAGCAGGATAGTAAGCTTTAACAGCTTCCTTAACCACACGTGTCCCAAAAATGTTGGTGACGAGTTCATGATCACGTTCTTCGATATTGACAGTGTCAATCGTCGGATGTTTCTCATTTGGTGTCCCCGTCACGAAATAAGGGATACCCCAATAATGCGCGGCAAGAGCTATCTGGAAAGTGCCAATTTTATTGACAACATACCCATCCATACATATCACGTCCGCTGCTGAGGTGAACAAGTCTACATTTTCTCGTTTCAATATATGTCCGGGCATATTATCCGTGATCACCCGCACCTCAAAGCCCATATCCGATAAGACACTGGCAGTTAATCGTGCACCTTGCAGATAAGGTCGGGTCTCTGGGCAGATGAATTTCACAGTTTTCTTTTGACAGCGGCATTCCAGCGCTAACATCCCCAAAATGCTCTCAGCAAAACATTGGGTCATCACGGTTCCATCATCAGGGATATGAGCGACGAGGTATTTGGCGACATCATGAATAATGTCATATCGTTTATTGAGGTTTTCAATCGCAAAATTAAATGCTGCTTCTAGTGGATCCTCACCCTCGTCGATGGCTTCTTGTATCTTCTCTAAACTCTTATTGACCATCACTTGCATGCGTTCAGAGGTTGTTGGCCTGGCATGAGATAGCTGATACGCAGCCTTCTTGCAAAAATCGTAGATATCTTTGTTTTCTTTTCTTGCCTGATCCACCGCCAAGGCCATACCCATTGTTGCGGCAGTGTATGGGCCGCCGCTTTGGGTAACCATATCAGTAATTGCTTGGCTAACTTCCTGGACATTATTACAAACGACATATTCTTCCTTGTAGGGATAGACACGGCGATCGAGAATCCTTACAATGCCATCTTCATACCATGCCACATTTTCATATTGCAGTAAAAATGCAAGTTCCTTATCTTGCCTTTCCATCGTACCTCCTATATGATCCATAGTGATTCTTGTACCCAAACGTTCTGGTTGGTATATCAAAACTTCCACAGATAAAGAAAGCAGCCGATGACATCGGCTGCTTTTCAAGACTATTTTTGACCTAATCCTTGAACAGTTGTGATATCACCACCAATGCTTGCTAATTTGCATATCTTGGCTGCATCTTCAACATATTCAGCCCGGATATAGGCTAACTCTATCGAATCTCCGATTGCAACAACGCCATGGTTGGAGAGAAGGCAAGCATATCTGTCCTGCAATCCACCTACTGCAGCATTCGCCAGAGCTTCCGTGCCTGGAAATTGAAAAGGTGTGCAATGTACATCCCCACCCAAGAAAGGCGCCATCTCAATTAAACATAAAGGTATGGTCTGCCTATTCACTGCAAATGCTGTTGCAAATGGAGAATGAGTATGAACGACGCTTTCTGCCAGTCCTGCTGCGTAAACTGCTCGGTGCAGTTTAAACTCAGAAGAGGGTTTTTGATGCCCTTCTTTTTTCTCACCATCCATATCGGTTACGACAATATCCTCAAGAAGCATTGTCTCATATCTAACACTGCCCGGGGTAATTACAATGAGTTTGTCTTCTGGTAAGAAAATGCTCAGATTTCCGCTTGTTCCAGCGAACAATCCATGGTCATACCCTTGTTTCGTCCAATAAAGAACTTTTTCTTTCGCTTCATGAATATTCATTAATTTCCTCTAATTACTTTATATTGTTATGACCCAATGATATCTTCAGCCAACTCTTCAAAAGTTTCTAAATAGTCCAGTCCTGAGTTGTACTTTGACCGGTCAACAATGAAGCGCTTCGCACTTTCCATCAATATCCGCTCAGCCTTACATCGTTTTTCATCTTCCAGGGTTGTGATATCTTTCACTTTCGCAATACCAATAATCCGACGATTAATTTCAAGCCCTGTCACAGCAGCTGTATCTGCTAAGACCGTATCAACATACCAGGACTGGAATTCAGGCAAACTAAAGAGTAAATCTTGAGCTTTTTCAGAAATTAGTTTTTCAAACTTCTCTTTGAATAGATCCACCGTGTCTTTCGTTGTGGTTTTAATCCAATCAAGAAATTTTTGATGTTTCTCCTGATCTTCCGAATCCCTGACCAAGGCTCTTGCCCAGGCAAACATAAGATTCGCAATGACATTACCAACGTCGTAACCAATAGGGCCAAAGAAAGCGAATTCCGGATCGATGACCTTCACAGAATTAGGTTTGATAAAAATGGATCCGGTGTGTAAATCCCCATGAATCAACGCCTGTGCATTGTTCATGAAATCCAACTTCAGTTTTGCAACTTCCAACTTCAATTCAGTGTCTTGCTGATAAACCTCATTCACATAATCCACATTGCAATCTGCAACATCACCCTTTTCAACGGGTATCGTGTAAGGATCAGTATAGACTAAACGCTCACTTATGTCGCACATCTCTGGATTGATATATGCCCGGACAAGTTCTTTCTTCTCATCCGCTGGCATGATCAGATCCGTTGTATTTGCAAGTGTCTCAACCATGAACGTTGATATTTTTTCTGCAAAACCAGGGAATATTTCCTCTCGCATGACAGCATAACGCATGATTTCATGGTCTGAAAGATCTTCCATAGCCAAACATGACATGTTTGGATCAAATAGATAAACCTTTGGCACCATATCACCCGCATACTTTTCTTCAATTTGAAGCAGTTCGGCTTCTATCCGATTGCGGTCCGTACTAAGAGGCATTTTATTCAAACGTGTTGCAACATCCGCCTGCTTAATAATGACCGATTTGTCTGAATTTCTACTGAACACACGAAAGATGTAATTGACGTTTCCATCGCCAACTTCTTCGCAATCCAATTCATCTTGAGTTGAAAACACATCCAATTTCTCAAGCGCATATTTGATGGCGTCTTCTTCATCCATTCTAAAATGTTTGTCAAACATGGGACTCCTTATTCCTTCGATGAATAATAAGCTGAGGCTAGGGCGATCGCTAACACCAGGCCTTTAACACCGTTCATTGAGTAATAGGGTACTGACATCATAATCAGACCATTCTCAAGGATGCCTACCAACGTCGCACCAATGAATGTTCCAATCGCATTGGGTTTCTCAGCGCCTGCGACAGATCGACCGATAAATACGGCTGAAATGGCTGGCATAGAAAAGCCGTTAGCGCCCATCATCTGAGCGGACATGTTGCGTGAAGCGACCATTAGGCCTGCAAGTCCAATAAACACCACTGAAATGATCCCGCCGTATAAACGATAGCGTTTCACTGGGATACCGGAAAGCCGAGCTGCGACTTTATTTTCTCCAGTAGCATAAATAAACCGGCCAAATTTTGTGTAGGTCAAAATAATGTGCGCAATCGCAACCACCACAAGCATAATGATGATAATGGCGGGTGCCTGGCCCATCTGTTGGAAAGCATCTGGGATAATGCCTTCTGCAGGTGCTCCATTGGGCCGAGGCCAACCCTCACTAAGCGCACCACCGCCTGAATAAGTCAATGACAAACCGTCCAAAAGGAACATCACCGCCAGTGTAGCAAGCAAATCTGGCACCTTGAAAACAATGATCAACAGCATTGAAATCATGCTGGTAACAACCGCGGCAAGAATAGCCAAAGGTAATGCCTGCCACATGTTCATTTCATACCAGGTGAAGAAGCTTATCACCAACACACCGACCCATGATGCCATCGAGCCAGCGGAAAGGTCAAAACCGCCCACAGCCAGGGTAAAGGTGAGCCCGATGGCCATAATTGTTGTTACTGAAATCGAACGAAAAATCGTGGTGATATTGCTCGGCATTAGAAATGTTTCTGGCATTCTAATGATAAAAAACAACGCCACTACAATTAAGGCAATAACAGACCCCCAATTAGACAATAGACTTCCTAAATTAAATTTGGAAATCTTTGATTTTATTAGAGCAGCAACTTTCTGCATCTTACTTCCCTCCAGTTGAATAGTACATTAATTCTTGTTCGTTAGTCTCTGAAGTAATCAATTCTTTTTGAATGCTTCCGTTATACATAACATAGACGCGTTCTGTCACAGAAAGGATCTCTTTAGATTCTTGCGAAATATAAATGATGCCCTTCTTTTCGTCCGCTAATTGATATATCAAATCGAAAATCTCACGTTTCGCACCAACATCAATACCTTTGGTTGGTTCATCCATGATATATATATTCGCATCAGCAGCAAGCCATTTCCCAATGACTACTTTTTGCTGATTTCCACCAGATAAATATTTAACTTTTTGAAATGGCGTTGGTGTTTTAATGGATAATTGTTTTATATATTTTTTTGCGTTTTGAATAGACTTTTTTCTGTTTACAAAAATGAACGCTTCCAACAATTTATCGATACAGGCAATTGCAAGATTGAACACCACATCTTGAGTGACAAGAATGCCTTCTTTTCGCCGTTCTTCAGGGACAAGAGCAATATCATGTTGGGTTGCTGTTTTGGTGTTCTTGATATCTACCTTTTCACCCCTGATCCAGATTTCACCTCTATGACAAGGGTCTGCGCCAAATAGTATCTTACTGAGTTCGGTTTTACCGGCACCCACCAAACCATAGATCCCAACAATTTCACCTTCTCTAAGGACTAAATTAGCCTGCCTTACTTTACCTTTTTCATCACATACTTCTTTTGCTTCAAACAAAACATTACCAGCAAAGGTGCTTTTTCGAGGAAAGATGGCTTCTAAACTTGTTCCAAGCATCGCTGAAACAATGTCGTTGATCGTTAACTCGGAGGTTATTGCTTTCTTATCAACGACAATTTCGCCATTTCGCATGACAGTAATGGTTTTGCAAATTTCAAATAGTTCTGATAAGCGGTGAGAAATGAAAATGATACCAACATTCTTTTCTTCACTTAAATGTCTTACGATTTCAAACAGTCTCTCAGCTTCTGATGGACTCAACGGTGCGGTTGGTTCATCTAAAATCAGAAATCGGCAATCCTGCTGCACAGCCCGTGCTATCAATACCATTTGTTTTTCAGCGATTGATAACTCTGAAACTAAAGTCTTTGGTGAGATATTGAGTTTTAGATCATCTAAGACTTTCTTGGCAATTTTATTGATAGATGGCCAATTGACCAAAGGTTTCTGCGTTTTTGTATATATCATTTTGTTAAACATGATATTCTCAGCGACAGTCAACTTTGGAAATAAGGCTGTATCAACTTCCTGATATACAATCTCAATCCCTAAATCTTTCGCTTCAATTGGCGAATCAATGCGTGTTTTTACGCCATCAATAAAAATATCGCCAGTATAGTGGGAATATACGCCAGAAAGCACTTTCATTAATGTTGATTTTCCAGCGCCGTTCTCTCCAACAACTGCCCGAACCTCACCACTCTCGATGTCAAAATCAACATTATCAAGGGCTTTAACACCAGGGAATTCTACAGTTATTTCTCTTAATTTAATTTTATGTTTTTCCATCAGGAAAATCCCTCATTAAAAAAAGGGGGTGAGTTCAATCTGCTAACCCACCCCCCCTTTCCCTATTTTACGAACTTATGCATTAGTCGTTCTGGAGTTCTTCCATCCAGGGCTCCCAGTTGTCATCTACGACACCATAGCCTTCAACAATTTCATGCAAATTGAGCACATTTGCGCCTTCTTCTAGATCCTCAGCACGAACCAGACTTGGCTGCAAAGCGAAGTCAGCGGGGGTTTCATCGCCATGGAGTTTCTTGGCTAAGAGGCGAACGCCTTGAATACCAACATTCTCAAAGTGGACTGCAACGCAGGCTTTGAAGCGATCAGGATCTTCAAGCATGTAGTTGATGTCCTGGTTGGAGATGTCAATGGTGACCAAGGGGATATCCGTACGGCCAGCTTCTAACAGGGCTTTATAAGCACCACGTCCATAGGCGTCATATGCACTCCAGATGGCATCAACAGTGCCCTCTGGATAGGCAGGAAGAACAGACGCAGTTACTGTATTCATGGAACCTTCGGAGTTTGCGGGATCCGATGGGCCAAGCACCTCTAAGGTCTCGATCAAACCTTGTTCTTCATATTCTTGGTACACAGTTTGACGACGATCAAAGGGTGGAATGCCAGGGCCACGCCACAGTTTGAGCAAGCGAACGGGGCGTGTGTCCGGGAACAATTCGTTGACAATGTAATCCAGAGAAATGTCCGCCATTGCGAAGTCATCCTGGAACATTGTGGTCACACCAGGAACGCCATTACCTTCTTCATCTTCAATAACAGTATCGAATGTAACAACGGCCTTACCTGCTTCAACGGCACGTGATACGATGTCAAAGGCATAATCTGACTTACCATGGGAGATGTAGAGCCCATCGTAGTCTTTCTCAATGCACTGGTTGATAATGTCTTGGAATACAACATCGTCGCCCTGTGACATGAAAACGTCTAGGGTCATTCCCAGTTTCTCAGCTTCGGCTTCAGCAGCATCAAAAGCCATCTTGAAGATGTCTGTGGCCGTTCCGTTGAGGATGTAAGCTAATTTATATCCGCGCTCATCAAAGGGAATTTCATCACCCAAGGACGGATCGGCTGTCTCTTCTTCTTCAGCTTCTTCAGCTTCAGTTTCAGCAACAGCTTCAGTCTCTTCAGGTTCCGACACTTCTGGAGTTTCGGCCTCCGGCGTGCAGGCTGCAATGCTAATTAAAAGCATTGTCGCAACCACCAATAAAGAAAGCAACTTCTTCATGGATTTTTCTCTCCTTTCAAATGTAAATAGTGGTTTTCAAAGTACACAACTAACTTTCTGTGCACTAGTATATCAAAATTCTAAAAACATGTCAAATTAAAACCAAGCCTAATTTTGGTTTATTTTGGTTTTATTTTGGTTTTAATTTGGTTATTCTTTGATTTATATGATATACTGGGGCTGTAAAGAAAACCAAAGACAGTCTTGTATTAATGTTATGATTAATTTAAACTTATATTCCAAAAACTTCTATCACATCAAAGGGGCATTATGTTAGCCGTAAAACGAAGGGAAATTATCGTCAGTAAAGTAAGGGCCAATAAATATGTCACGGTTAAAGAATTGGCAGAGCAATTTGATGTCACGGATGAAACCATCCGCAATGACCTAAAATTTCTGGAAGATCGTGGCGACCTTTTCCGTACTCACGGAGGGGCATATGTTCAAGCCATCCGATCCTATGATGTGGATGTTAACTATCGATTGGTCGTAGAACTTGAAGCAAAACAAAAAATCGCCAAAATTGCCAGGAAGATTATCAACGATAATCATATCATCTTTTTGGATCCTTCAACAACCGCTGCGGAAATTGCGAAATCCATCACAGAAATGAATTTAACCGTGGTGACAAACTCGTTGTTAACTACCAACCTACTCGCAAATTTTCCCAATATCAAGGTCATCCTGCTGGGCGGGACATTTAACAAGACCTACCATTGTTTCATTAATGACATCAACAACTTGGATCTTCACGAATATTTTACTCAAATCAGTTTTGTGTCCTGCCGCTCACTATGCCTGGAACATGGCCCCATGGATTCCAATCAGCCATTAGCTCAAATTCGCTCTATGGCTATTAATAATAGCCAGCGTGTTTATCTGATTGCTGATCATACGAAATTCAACGAGATATCCCTATACAAAATTGCACCCTTTGATAATCTAGACGGCATTATTACAGATAAAAAACCAAACGAAAAATGGTTGGAGATGGAAGCAGAAACGGGCATTGAGATTCTATACCCTAATTAAATGATCAGCTTTTCCATTGTCCACAAAAAATCATTAATTCATCTTCGTAAATAAGCCTTTGTTCGGCACAAACAAGAATCATAAATAATTTATCGGAAAGCCCCATTTTATTATTAATCACCTTCAGGAGGCATAAATGCAAAACGGCTACAATCAAAAGATCTTACACGTGGACTTAACCAATGAAAAATTTTCAGTTGAAGAGCCGTCCGTAGAATTCTATAAAAAATATATGGGTGGAGGAGCGCTCAATACCTATTATTTACTGAATGAAATCCCCGCAGGCGCAGATCCCTTAGGACCTGAGAATGTCCTTGCGGTTTCTGTAAGTGTGATCACGGGTGCTCCCATCCCTGGCCTGAGCCGCGTCAATATCAATGCTAAAAGTCCTCTGACAGGATACATTGGCGATTCTCAGGCTGGTGGATTTTTCCCAGTTGAGATGAAGCATTCGGGATTTGATGCGATTATTGTCAAAGGGACAGCCGATCATCCCGTGTATTTGTGGGTATGCGATGGCGAATATGAACTTCGGGATGCCTCCCATTTATGGGGTAAAGACACCGGTACAGTCGAGGACATCATCCGTGAAGAGTTGGGGGATGACAGAATTGAGATCGCACAAGCTGGGATCGCGGCGGAAAATGGCGTCAAATATGCCGCGGTGATTAATATGTGCAATCGGGCCAACGGCCGGACAGGCATGGGCACGGTCATGGCGAGTAAAAACCTGAAAGCCATAGCCGTAAGAGGCAAGGAAGGAAGACGAAAATTCACCTACGCCAACCGCAGTGACTTCATGGAGCTATTAAAAGAAGGCAACCGCAAGATCAAGAATGGCGAACTGGAGACCTTAGGTAAATACGGTACTTCTCGCTACGTTGGCATTGCCAACAGCCTGGGCCGACTGCCGACGAGCAACTTCAACAGTGGGTACTTTGAGAAGACAGACCGAATTGATGGCGTACGCATGTACGACGAGATGCTCAAAGGCGCTAAGGAAAATAATCAAGATCGCGAAGGAAGGGATACCTGCTTCGGTTGCACCATCCGTTGTAAACGCGTCGTTGAGTATGAGAGCGAAGATATCACTGTCGACCCACGTTACGGTGGACCCGAATATGAGACAGTTGCCATGATGGGCAGCGATTGCGGAATTGATGATTTACCAACGATCCTCAAAGCCAACGAACTTTGCAACAGATATGGATTGGACACCATTTCTTGTGGGGCAACCATTGCCTGGGCGATGGAGTGCTTCGAACAGGGGAAGTTGACCCTGGAAGACACGCAAGGAATAGAGTTGACCAAAGGCAACAGCGCAGCCCTATTGAAAATGATTGAATTGATCGCACATAAAGAGGGATTCGGTAAGGTTCTTGGTTTGGGATCCCAACAAGCCTCCGAACTCTTGGGGAAGGGCACCGAAGAAAATCTGGTAACCGCCCATGGTCAGGAATTCCCCGCACACATGCCCCGTACAAAGGTGAGTCTGAGCGTGATTTATGCTGTAAACCCCTTCGGCGCGGATCATCAAAGCAGTGCCCATGACCCGATCTATGAACGGGAAGATCCCGAAACACAATCCGATGTGCCGCCTTATCTTGAAATGCTGAATTTGACCACTCCCACAGGACTGCGAACCCTGGATGAGAAGAAAGTTGAGTTCGCCAGAGTCACGCAGGATTATGTGAGCTTCATGGACAGCATCTGCATCTGCCAATTCGTCTTTGGGTTGAATGGCCCCATCTATTCACCCGAGGAAGTGGTTAGAATCATCCAATCCATCACCGGCTGGGATGATATCAGTATTGAAGACCTCTTATTGGTTGGCGAGCGCCGGGTCAATATGATGCGTATGTTCAATGCCAGAGAAGGTGTTGATAAAAAACAAGATACTTTGCCCAAGAAAATTTTCAAACCTCTAGAAGGTGGCCCAAGTGATGGTTTTGTCATCGACCCCGAAACCTTTGAGAAGGCTTTAAATGAATACTACGCGCAGAGAGGTTGGGATGTTGATTCAGGAAATCCAACTTCCGAGAATCTTGTAAAACTAGGCCTTGCCTGGTCTGAAAACGTGTAGAACACCAATCTAATTAATTCATAAATTCCCAAAACATTAATTCCACGCGGCTTACTGCGAAGATGTCTTGGGAATACTTGGAAATAAAAGATATTCTAAATGAAAAACAAAGCAATTACCGGACAAACCAATTACTGGGTCATTATCATTTCAGCGCTATCAGCTTTTTTTATCTCGAGTTTTGATGTCGCTGGGGTAATCACTGAAATCACCCCCTTCATCGTAAAAGAATTCAGCCCAAGCGCAGGTGCTATCACTCTCTTAGGCTCAATTAGTACACTGACAATGGCAGCTGTCATGATTGCCTCAGGATCATTGGGAAACATTTTCGGTCCGAGAAAAATTCTCATCACAGGAGCGATTATTTCTGTGATATCTGATATAGGTGCTTTTCTGTTCTCGTCGAATGTTGGCCTTCTGATTTTCTTTCGCGCTTTAGTCGGCCTGGGAGCTGGTCTGAGCAATCCTATGATGGCTTCGGTGATTATGCTCGCCTCTCCGGCAAAGGATAAGCCTAAGGCTTTTGGCTTGTTTATGGTGGCTGCAAGCGTCTCAGGGGCAATTCGCTCCCCACTCATTCAGATCATCAACACGAATTTTGGTTGGCGATCTGTTTTCCTGCTGGTAGCAGCACTAAATACCATCTGTCTGATCCTGGTTTTCATCAACATCCCAAAATTAAAATCCTCTAATGGTAACACCTTTGACACACTTGGGGTTCTTTTAGCTGGCTTTGGGTTATCTGGTGTTATCATCGGCGCATCCATTTCCAGCAGCAAAGGGTTTTCACATCCACTATCCTTAGGATCAATATTGATTGGAATATTATCCCTTGTTGGATTGATCCTGTATTCCAAAAGAAAAGAGGATCCCGCTGTAAGGATCAGTCTGTTTAAGAATCGCACCTTTGCTTTCAGTATGCTCTTTGGTCATTTTTTATATTTTACTCAAGGCCTAAATTATTTCATTACAATTTATGGCATCACTGCTGCTGGCGTTGACCCTTTGAAGATGAGCACTTTCGGGGTAACACTGGCTTTAACCCAGGTTCTGGCTGGTTTGTTGGCTGGAAAAATCGCGAAATGGTTCCCTAAAAACTTAATCGTTGCCCTCGGTGGGCTGATGGTCTCTACAGGATTGATCTTACTGGCCACCCAATACCAACCAGAGATGAATTGGGGGATTGTCTATTTGGCAGCTTTCATCATGGGGTTTGGCTTTTCAACTGCGAATTCAAGGCGAATGTCAATCGCCTTGGACACCGTTCCAGATGACATCGCAAGTTCTGGCAGTTCCCTGGATCGAGCCTGTAGTTGGTCTGGGATTTCGCTGGCAGTCTCTGTCACAAGCTCTCTCTACCCAATGATCTCAGCACGGGTGTTCAGAGAAAAATTGGGCTTGGCCGGCATCACCGGTCAGCCAATAACGAATTGGAATATCATACCTACAGATCCCAATATCATTCCCTACTGGGCTGTCTCCTGGGGAACGGGAATCCGGACCATCCTGATGGCCATGGCTGTCCTGGTGATTGGCTTGTCGGTATATTCTTACTTTCTATATGAAAACACCAACCATGCTGGCCATTAATTAATAAAGCGGCATCATTCTTTTTTACACATCACAAGATCACGGTAAGGCTCAATTCCTCATTGTCTTGGTGAATCGAAGCTCAGCCGTGATCCAGGTTTTTAACCACTTCAGTCAAAATGAATATCACTTTTTTGCAGTAAAGCGTTAACCTGAGAAGAGCTATCCTCTTTGACGACGGCTAAAAAAGATGACGATCGTACTAATGATCAGATTGAGGACACCCACAAAGATAAACGCATCACGCCAGAAGCGCATTGGAAACAATCGGATTAAAGTGTCTGATGTATAAAACTTCCAGGTGCCGCTTTCAAAGAAGAGCTTGTGAAACCGGGTAAAGAGAACATCAAAACTAAACAAAAGAAATATTAAGATGGATACAATAAAGCCAATAATGATCCACCCACCCCATTCACATCCCAACAACAATGGATCCTTCAATCCCCGATTTTCAGCAAAGATCCCCAACACCAGGAATAAGACCATCAGCGCTGCAAGTGCAATTCGAACACCCGTCACAACACCTTTCACATCCGCCATATGGCTCAATTCCCGTGGGTTATATATCGGTTCCCCATCCTCAAAATCAAGGTTTTCCAAGTAGGTAATATCCTCGGCGTTGACCAGGTAGGAGATGGAAGGTCTAGCCCACCTTAACCGATCTTCCAGCGAAAAGCCATAGGGATCTTCTGGGAATCCCGGCATACGATACTCGATCTGTGCGAAGAGTGGCGTGATTAATATGCGAACTGACAGCATGAGGATGATAAACGGGATCATGGCTGCAGCACCCCAACGGACAACCAGGGATAAGGTTTTGGTTTTTTTCATTGCAGATCTCCTAGCCTATCGGAAAGCAGATAATCTAACACAATCTTGTTCGTCAGCCATTCGATGGGGGCCCGGTCATCTGTATAGACCTGGGTCACTGGTGGCTCGGGCTGCTGATGGTTATACGCAACCGCCATCGCTTCCAACAGCAATGGATGTACATCCTCACTCAATAATTGGTGATAATTATGTGCCAAATTTTCCCAACTGCCTTGTCCCTTGGTCGCGAAAAGGATTGAATTGAATGAACCAGGCAAATCTGTCACAAAAATCCTCGGGAAGACCTGGCGTATGGTCGTTCCAAGGTCATTGACCAAGGTCCGATCCACAGGGCTCCGACCGATATTAATGACCATCACGCCATCTTCGGAAAGATGATCATAGACCATTTGGAAGAATTCAAGAGTCGTCATATGCCAGGGGATATAGGGTGGACGATAGGCATCAACACTGATAATGTCATATGTCAAATCCGAATGCGCCAATCCCCAACGCCCATCTTGTACGACGACGTTCAAATTGGGTTGGGTCATATCAAAATATTCTCGACCGATATCAACGATTTGGGAGTCTATTTCAAACCCATCAATAGTCACATCCCCATAAACCGCAGTGGCCTGCCTGGCCGTTGTGCCCGCTGCCAATCCCACAATGGCAATTCGATTGACGGCATCGAGAGGTTGTGGCGGTGGGTTGAAGAAAGGTGCGACAAGGACCTGAGACCATGGCCCAGAGTAATTGAGTTGTGTGGGGTGATAAACGGAATGGACGCCCTGGCCTTCGTTCAGCCGAAGGTAGCGAAAAGAGTTTTCCTCAACGACCTGAATGTAATTGTAGGTTGATTCGGTCTCATACATCATCCCCTCAGTCAATTTATCCGCCCCTTGTGTTCCAAAAGCCCACAGAATGATTAAGACAATCGGCATCCAACTATATTTCAACCATGATTTGAAATTGACATAAATCAAAAACCCAAGTGAAGCAACCCCCATGAGCAAGCTGGAAAAAAATAAAAAGGTGCGGTATGTGCCAATTAACGGGATCAGGATTAAAACCGGTAGAAAGGTTCCAATAAAGGATCCCAAGGTTGATATAGCAGAGATCCGCCCAGATGTCTTTCCAGCATCCTTTGCATCATGCAACGCCAATTTAAGTGCAAAGGGGGATGCCATCCCGATTAAGGTCACAGGAACAATAAAAAGCACAAGAACCATGAGAAAAGCACCCACCATGGCTGGTACCTGAAGCTGATCAAAGGCATTGGCTGAAATCCGCAACACCGGCCTTGAGACAATAGGGACCAACCCGACGGTTAGGCTCCCCCACATTAGGATGCGGTAGAAAACACGGTGCTCTGGATATTTATCCGCAAGCTTGCCGCCCAACCAATAGCCCACGGTCAGGTAAATTAATATTAACCCAATCACACTTGCCCAAACGAGGTTACTGCTCCCATACACGTTGCCCAGTAAACGGGAAGCCGATAATTCAACCGCCAACGCCGTCATGCCTGAAAAAAAGACGGTGACATAAAGATATATTTTCTTCAAAGGTTGTCTCCGGTATCATCTCCATTAGATTGCATCAATTATAATGGATACCAAGGTTCGTCCCAAACCAAAAATGATAGATTAAGAAAATGCAAAAAGCCCGGGAATATCCGGGCTTCTTCTGCTGGGGGTGAAGGATTCGAACCTCCATAAACAGATTCAGAGTCTGCTGTCCTGCCATTAGACGAACCCCCATCGTTTAACGTGGGGTATATTTTACCAAATACCTTTTAAAGTATCAAGTGATTTATCGAGGGTATTTACGCTGTACTTCCAAGTAAACCCTCACCCCACCCTCTCCCTTTCGAATGGAGAGGGTTTTGGAAGCTTAGGCATCATCCATATGAGACTTCTTTTCTCAATAAACATGATGTCTGTCCCTCCTCGTGAGGGTGCTTAACAACATTGTTTTTCAAACCTTAATACGACATTATGTATTACAGTAAACCGTCGAATTTTAGTTTTGATATCTTGCAAGGTAAAATCAACTTAAGCTAAGTAATTTAACAAAGGAGAAAATACATGCCCGAATTTGAAGAGCTGAAACCAGAAGCGTTATACCGGAAATGTGATCCCTCAAGCCTTGGGTTCGCGTCCACAACTGAAATTGAAAACGCTGTCAAGCTTGTCGGACAGGAACGCGCTTCAAAAGCCATTGATTTCGGGATGAACATCTCCCATCCTGGATATAATATTTTCGTCCTCGGCCCCACCGGCGCAGGTAAAAAAGAGATCATTAAGGAGTTTTTCCAGGAAAAAGCGAAATCTGATCCAACACCGCCAGATTGGATCTATGTTAACGACTTTGAAAAACCAGACAAACCCGAAGCTATTAAACTGCCCTCAGGGATGGGTACCCAATATCAAAAAGATATTGATGAGCTCATTGATGAAATGCGCACCGCTCTATCCGCAGCCTTTGAAAGTGAAGAATATCAAAACCGGCGACAAGCAATCTTTGAGTCCTTTAAAGAAAAACAATCGGAACTCTTCAATAATCTCCAGGAAAAGGCAAATGAGCAGGGCTTGGCAATGATTAAGACGCCATCCGGTGTTGCCTTTGCGCCAACCGATGAGGAGGGTGTCCTTTCCGCAGACGAAGTAAATCAACTCCCCGAAGATGAGCGTGATGATATCAAGAAAAACATCGAAGAATTACAAGAAGAACTACAAAAAATCCTCCAACAGGTGCCCACCTGGCAGCGTGAGGCGAAAGAAGAAATTAATGAGTTAAACAAGGAGATGGCTAATTTCGCCATCGGGGGATTGATCAATGAACTCATTGAGAAATATAAAGATTACGACGAAATCGTTGAACATATCAAGCAAATTCAGGATCAGGTCATCGAAAACGCTGATGAGTTCCTGCCCAGCAATGGCGGAGAACCCAGCAGCTTCCTGGAAGCCCTACAACAACGCAGGGGCGGTGAATCGGCGTTAATGGAGAAATTCAAAGTCAATGTGATTATTGACAATCGTGATATTGAGGGCGCCCCCGTAATATTTGAGAATAACCCAACCTATCCCAACCTGATAGGCCGGGTCGAACACTTCGCGCAAATGGGCACATTGATGACAGATTTTCGCATGATTAAATCAGGGGCTTTGCATAAGGCAAACGGCGGCTACCTCATTTTAGACGCTCGCAAAGTGTTAACACAAGCATACGCCTGGGAAGGGCTGAAAAGAGCGCTTCAATCTGGTGAACTTGAAATTGAATCCCTCGGACAAGCGCTCAGCCTGATCAGCACAGCCTCCCTGAAACCCGAGGCCATCCCCCTCGATGTAAAAATCGCGCTCGTGGGCGACCGCATGCTCTATTACCTTCTTGTCCAATACGACCCAGAGTTTTCAGAACTCTTTAAAGTGGAAGCTGATTTTGAGAGCGAAATCGAGTGGAACGAAACCAATCAAAAACTATATGCAGAGATGATCGCCAACATCATCAAGAAAGAGGGGACAAAGCCGTTTAATAGCGAGGCTGTCGCACGTATCATCGAAGAGAGCGCACGGCAGGTGTCTGATTCAGAACGATTAAACACTCGCCTTCAGGATTTAAGCGAATTAGTTATTGAATCTGATTATTGGGCAAAACAATCAGAGCGAGACCAGGTAACAGATGAAGATGTGCAGCAAGCCATTGATGCCAAGATTCAGCGGGCGGATCGGCTAAGAGAAAAGATTCAAGAATCTATTCTGCGAGACATCAACTTCATCAGCACCGAGGGAGAGAAAACTAGCCAAATCAATGGTCTATCAGTTTTCAGCCTCGGCTCCTTCATGTTCGGTAAGCCCACCCGCATCACGGCACAGATCAGTCTGGGTAAAGGAAAAGTCATCGACATCGAACGGGAAGTGGACATGGGCGGCCCCATCCACTCCAAAGGGGTGCTCATTCTGGCGGGTTTTCTCAGGGGGCGTTTCGCTCAGGACATTCCCCTCAGCCTTTCAGCCAGCCTTGTCTTTGAACAATCCTATGGCGGTGTAGATGGTGACAGCGCCTCCTCAACCGAGTTATATGCCTTGTTAAGCGGCATTGCGGAAGTCCCCATCAAGCAAAACCTGGCAGTCACGGGATCAGTCAACCAATACGGCCAGGTGCAAGCCATTGGTGGCGTCAACCACAAAATTGAAGGCTTCTATGATATCTGCAAGGCAAGGGGTCTAACAGGTGACCAGGGTGTGCTCATCCCCAAATCGAATGTTAAACATCTCATGCTGCGGCAGGATGTGATCGATTCTGTCAAAGCTGGAGAATTTCACATCTACCCGGTTGAACACATCGATGAGGGCATCGAGATCCTAACAGGTCTCAAAGCAGGTGAACTGGATGAGGAAGGCAATTACCCTGAAGGGACGATCAACGCGCGGGTAAAAGCACGCTTAGAAAAAATGGCGACACGATTAACAGAATTTGCGAAACAAAAGGAAGAACAAGGTGAATGACCGCACTGAACCGATATGTGTTGAGCGCATCCTGGTCTCTCTGGATAGTTCAACACATAGTTTCGCCGCGCTGCAAGCTGCAGTTGAGCTGGCGCGTCATTACAATGCCTCTTTACAGGGCGTCTTCATTGAAGACATCACTGTATTAAACCTGGCTGAAATGCCCTTCCACCAGGAGGTCGGACAATATTCCGCGACTGTAAGGGAAATTTCCACTGATGGGATTACAAGAGGTATCTTTGTTCAATCCCGCTGGGTTATTCGGACTTTCCACAGACTCATTAATCAAACCAATTTAAAGGGTGATTTTTCCATATTACGCGGTAAAGTGCCTGAGACGATCGAGAAGGAAGCTGAGAAATGTGATTTACTCATCATCGGTAAATCCGGCACGAATACGCTAAGGTCCCAAAAGTTAGGTTCCACTGCAAGAATATTAATTGATAAGGGCCAGAAATCTTTGCTGCTCGTTGAAGAGGACAACCGGCTAGGTTATCCCATGATCGTCTTCTACGATGACTCCCCTGAGGGCTTAGCAGGGCTTGAGACTGCTCGTGACCTATTAGATGGCGGCGAGTCTCTCGTCGTCTTAATCAGAAATGATGACCCGGCGTATTATCAAGACAAGAAAATAGAAATTATTGAGTGGGCATCGACCCATGAAATCAATATTTCCATTCAAAACTATAACGCCCGTAACTTTGGCCGCTTTATTCAAAGGATAGATGGTCTAAAAGAAGGATTATTAATATTGCCGAACATCAAAGACGCTGAAAAGAAGGCTTTTATTGCCTATTGTCTGGAAAGAGTCACCCTCCCCATCTTGTTCGTTCATTCCACGTCCCCCAAGAAGAAGATTCAATAATCAATAGGGGAATATCAGGATGTCTGCTTGGGTGTGCGCATGGCCACACTCTCAACCATGCCGATGCCCAGCATTAATGAGAGCAAGGAACTTCCCCCATAACTTACAAAAGGTAACGTCAGCCCTGTAACGGGGATGACGTTCAGATTTACCCCAATGTTGACAATCGTTTGGAAAAATATCAAAAATCCGAACCCATATGCGATCAATGCTCCAAATATATCCGGGGCGATTTGAGCGATACGGATACAGCGGACAATCACCAATACGAGAAGGGCGATCACCACGACTGTCCCCACAAATCCAAATTCCGCAGCCAACACGGAGAAGATAAAGTCAGTGTGACGAACCTTTAAAAATCGAAGCTGCACCTGGGTGGATTGTGTATAGCCCTGTCCGAACCAGCCACCGGTACCAATTGTAATTAATGCTTGGTCCACGTTATATCTTTCACCATAACTCGCATCAGGATCTGGGAACAAAAAATCCGTTATTCTTCTCAACTGATAATCTTCCAAAAAAGAGAAACCCGTCAATAAACCAATCACTATCACCAACATCACCAAAGCAATTGCGATTAAAATAAATCTGATCCGGATTCCAGTAATCCACAACAAGGAAGCCCAAATTACCAGAAGAACAATGGTCATGCTCAGGTTCGGTTGGAGAAAAATCCAAACCACCAATCCCCCTACGATCAATGCGCTTTGAAAGATAGTTTTTGGTTTTGTAGCTTTTGCATAATTATTGGCGAAGAAATTTGCCAATGTGAGAATTAGAACAATTTTCGCGATCTCCGCAGGCTGGACAAGGATGGTACCAACCTCCAACCAGCGTACAGCACCAAAGCGCGCCTCCGCAGTCAGCACAAACAGCAAAAACCCGAGCGTTACCAGATACATGGGCTGGATCAGTGTAATCCAATATTTATAGTTAACAGCAGCAACCACAAACAACACGACCAAACTGATGCCAAGGAATATCGTCTGACGTTGGGGGTGATCCACCAATTCGATATTGCCTGCGATAGAACTGCGGATCAAGGCAATCCCCAGTATGGATAGGATCAAGGCCGCCCCAAACAACCAGAAATCAAAATTCTGCCAGATATTGCTAATACGTTTCATAGGCTCTTGGATCGTTCCATTAACGGCTTGATCTTGGGCTGCGCAAAGGGATGTTGGCGATCAAGGTCTGTTCACGACCGTCCGTCTCAATTTGAATTTCCGTTTCATCCGCATCAATCCTCACGTAATCAGAGATGACCTGAATCAAACGATCTTTCATTGATTGTAAATCTTCCGGACTCAAATCCGTACGGTCGTGGATAAGGACCAGATGCAACCGTTCTTTTGCTCGGTTTGCACTTTTTGCTTTCTTCCCGAGAAGGTTCTCAAATAGTGAAGCCATATTAATCTCCTCCAGAAATAAATTTGCCAAGCCTGTTGAAAAAGCCATCCCTAGCATCCAATTCTAACCAGGGAACCTCCTCCCCCTGCAAGCGCTTCGCTAAGTTAAGAAACGCCTTGCCAGCTCTGCTCTTCTCATTCAGCACAACAGGCTGCCCATGATTCGTGCTGATCAGTACTGCTTCATCCTCAGGCACAATCCCGATTAAGGGAATAGCCAGCAGCTCAACCACATCTCCTGCAGATAGCATATCCCCGTCTTTGACCATCTTGGGATTGATACGATTAATGATCAATTTCGCTGGCCCCTTTTCCTCAGCTTCTACAAGGCCAATAATGCGATCTGCATCCCGGACCGCTGCCACTTCCGGATTGGTTATCACCAACACCTCATCCGCTGGCGCCAGAGCATTACGAAAACCCCGTTCAATCCCCGCTGGAGAATCAATGATGATCCAATCCACCTCGCTACGCAGGGAATCACACAGTTTCACCATATCACTCGGTGCAATGGCTGTCTTATCTCGGGTCTGGGCAGCAGGAATGAGGAAAAGCGTTTGGAACCGCTTGTCACGGATCATTGCTTGTGTCAGCCGGCAGCGACCCTCCACAGCATCCACAAGATCATAGACGATCCTGTTTTCAAGCCCCATAACAACATCCAGGTTTCGCAAGCCAATGTCTGAATCAATACAAACCACCTTATGTCCCAAAGAGGCCAGGGCAATACCTAAGTTCGCCGTTGTCGTGGTTTTTCCCACACCGCCCTTGCCGGACGTGACTGTTACTACTTTTCCGCTCATTTGTCTCCTTGTTAGTATTGCCATAACTCGGCAATAATTTGATCGTCTTTGATGCATGCAATTTCTGGCTGTGGTTTTTCCTCGTCATTTGGGGAGGTCGCTACCTTCGACGCAATCCGGAGCTGCATTGGGGAAAGGTCCAAAGCACAAACTACCGCGTCTTCATCCCCCTCCGCTCCAGCATGGACGGTTCCTCGCAGGCGCCCCCAGACCACCACACAGCCGGAAGCAATTATTTCTGCACCTGGATTGACATCCCCTAATACAATCACATGTCCGTGATAAGCGACTTTGAATCCAGAGCGCATTGTGCGGTGAATCATCACCGCCGGTTCACCTTCTAAAAGGGTGTCTAAAGGTCGGATTGATTTTTTTGCTTTGATTTTAGTGGGCCTCAAGTCAGTCTTCAATCCCAACACTTTCGCGGTTTCCTGAGTGACAATGGAAAAACTTGAGATACCGGCCAGGATCACACCTTTTTCTGCCAGAAGATCCCGCAGTTCGCCCAATTCTTTCGCCTTCAAGATGTTATTTCCAACATCCAGAATTAGCCTTGCCCCTAAAAAGAATTCTTTCTTATCCTCAATCTGTTGGATCATGTCATCTTTAACATCCGACCAGGCTTGATCTTCCAGATTGATGAGTATGCCGTCCTTAATGCCCTTTATTTCCATTTAGATTCAACCAAAGATAATACGAATATAATTCATGCCATAATATGACTTGAATTATACAATATCATACCGGTTTTTGTCCTGTTAGGGATTGATCGCCGTGTCCGCGGCTTTCAATTCAAAATACGCATCCATCACTTTGCGAACAATGGGGGCAGCAAAAGTCGAGCCTTCAGTACCATTGTAAATAAAGGCAATCACAGCAATTTCTGCATTGTCCCAGGGCGCATAACCCACATACCAGGCATGGGCAGGCCAAGCGCCAAACTTACATAATCCTTTTTCCTGTGCGACATTGTCACAATACTCCGCTGTCCCTGTCTTTCCAGCGCTGGCATTCTGATCCCCCTGGAATTGATCATCCGCCGTGCCATCAGTCACCACCAAGCGCATGGACTCATTGGTTAACTCAACCACCCAAGGCTCCACAATTTTCTTCTCACCCGTTGGCTGATTATCTTCATAGACATTGATCACCGGGTCTTCAGTAATATTCCAGCGGATACTGGGAAGAAAATCCTGCACCAGTGTACCATCGGGCTCGGTGATTTTATTTACAACTGTTACTTCCATCAAATTACCGCCATTGGCGACTGTGGAAATGGAATTTAACACCTGTAAGGGGGTCGCGAGGACATATCCCTGCCCCATCGTTGCAATGTAAGTATCGCCTGTTGCCCAGTTCTCACCCTGATTGATGCGCTTCCAGGTAGGATCAGGCACCAAACCATCGGCTTCACCAGGCAGTTCAATCCCGGTGAGGCTGCCATAGCCAAGGGCTCGTGCATATTCGCCCATACGCCAGATCCCCAACCCATTCCCTGGCACTTCGTCCTGATATCCGCCGCCGACCTTATACCAATAAACGTCACACGAATAAGCCACACCCCATCTGAAATCCACCATGCCATGGCCGTTACGATCCCAACACACATACTCCCGTGGTGTACCTGGATCATTCTCGTAATATTTTTGCATAACTGTAATCTGACCAGGGCACTCAATTTGATATTCTGGTGTGACCACGCCCTCATTCAAAATACCCAAGGCGGGCGCAATCTTATACACAGAACCTGGCGGTATCTCTGATGAAATTGCCTGATTCAGAAGAGGCCGTTGAGGATCGACACTCAATTGTTCAAAATAATAAGCGGGAATCACCCGTTCCAAACGATTGTTTTCATAGTTTGGATAAGAAACCATGGCCAATACCTCCCCTGTTTGGGGATTCATGGCAATCACAACGCCGCTGTTAGAGAGTGTTCTGCCGGAAAAATTATTCCAATACTCAATTTCTCCGATCAATGCCTCTCTGGCAACAGCTTGAAGGCGGGTATCGATGGTCAAATAGACATCATTGCCCGGGATAGGTTCGACTGGCTCTTCGATGTTGCGAATTTCTTCTCCTGCGACATTTACCTCAACAACCCGGGTACCATTTGTCCCAGCCAAGATATCGTTCAAAGTCTGTTCAACACCGGCGTATCCAACCTTATCCCGATTGGCAACAAACCCCTGTTCGACATAATAATCCTCGAGAGCTGCGGGGATTGGTCCCAGAAAACCGATAATTTCTGAGGTCAGGTTGCCAGTGGGATACTGTCGGACAGGTTCAACCTCAACATCGATGCCCGGCCAATCTTCCCGATTCTCCATAACCACCATGGCCACATCCTGGGAAACATTACATTTTAATGAAGTCGCTTGATAAGGCCAGTTTGTTGTTGCAATATAAACCACTTCGGAAATGCCTAAATCGCTGTAGCAGGGGGTAAAGTTCCTCACCGTCTCATCGTCTGTCTCGCCCTGGCTGACGGGCATATCAATTAATTCCGATAGTTCACGGAAGATCGCCTGGATATCGCCTTCATCCTCAGGCAGATAGCCTGGGATAACAACCACGTTATAGGAGGGGACATTTTGAGCCAAGACATAACCATTGCGGTCGTAAATCGTTCCCCGGACAGCGGGTTCATTAATCACCTTGGTTCGGTTTTCATTAGCCTGGGCAATGTAATCTGATCCTTGCAGAATCTGAATATCGAACAACCGCAAAAGGAAGAACCCAAAAATTGTGCCAATCAAAATATACAGAACAAGGAATCGCCAACCTTGAAATCTTTCTTTTCGTTGTGGGAACACACTCATGTTTCCACCTCCAATGGATAAATTCGCCCAACCAAATCGTTCACAATGGCATAAATTGGCAGTGCGAAAACTAAATTTAATAGAACACTAGGTAAAATTACCCGATCCAAACTCGCTCCCCAGGAAATCGGCGCTCCGCTGATTTGCAATGCGACCACATAGATGGCTTGTTGGAAAAATGTACCCAGTAAAGTAACAATAAACATCGCCAATATCGGCGCTTGCCAAACCCTGCGTTGCAGCAGCTTGGAGAGCGCTAAAATCCCTAAATAACCCCACAATGGGGCTAAGAAGGGCATGGCGGACACCACACTGATCAACAAACCCGCGGCAAGCGTCCAAAACCAACTATTCTTAACTTGCTCCTGCAATGACCAGGCTGCTAGAAAAAGCAGTATTAAATCAGCAGTGCCATTAACCAGTGGGGTTTGAGAGAAAATTGTTGTCTGCAGGATATAAAATACCACAAGTGATAGGGCACACACAAGGTGGGCAATCAAAGTCACTCCTCTGGTATCAACGGTGAAATATCAACCGCTTCGAAATTACCCACAACCAAAACAGCATTTATACTCGCAAAATCCACTATGGGCTGAACCGTTGCTGTCTGAAATAGGGCATTTTCTCGCTGCTGAACGGATAAGACCTGCCCCACAAAGATGTTTGGGGGATAGTTGCCACCCAGCCCGGAGGTCAGCACCACATCCCCAGGCTCAACCGTCTCATCCAGGGGGATCATGTCCAAAGACACATCCCCTGTCAACGAGCCCAATAGTTGAGCTTCGGTCTCGGCAGATTGAAGGAAGACGTTAACCACAGACGTGGAATCCGTGATCAGCTTGATCCTTGAAGCGTTTGCAATCACAGCATCCACCCGGCCGACCAATCCCTGTTGGGTCACCACAGGCATGCCATGCCGGACACCGTGCTCCGTCCCTCGATCAATGATGATGTATTGCAAGAAAGGGCTGATCTCACGCCCAATTACCGTTGCGGCAATGTACTCATACTGCGGGTTAGTGCGACCAAAATCGAGCAGGGCAAAGCAAACCTGGGCTTCCGCCAGTCTTTCTTCCATCTCAATCAATTGAGTTTGGAGCTGAGTGACCTGAGATTCTAGCAGGGCGTTTTGTTCACGAAGCTGCGTCACATCCCGGGGCGCTGTTAAGAAATCCCGCATGGAGAGATACCGGACAGATAACCAACTTTGAAAGGATATCAATGGATTAAGTGTCAAATTGAACACAGGGGTAAGGTATCCGCTTAACGACAGAAACAATAATCCGCTGACAACAATAACAAGCACTATCGTTTGTAGGTGTTTACTCTTGAAGAATTTCATAATAATCGGATCCTGGAATCAACTATTGGATCGCAATAGAGTACTTTAGACGATGTCGAATAAGAAGTCAAGGATTAAGATAAAGTCCGTTTGGCTGGTTCCTTTTCCAATCCAACCAGAAAACTCTCAAATTCATCTTTATTTTCCAAAATAAGACCACACCCCCGTGCCACACAAGTCATAGGATCTTCTGCAACCCATACTCGCACATTAAGATCGTTAGAAAGCCGTTCTGCCAGATTAGATAGTTGTGAACTCCCACCTGCCAGGCACACTCCGCTATCCAATAGATCCGCGAGGATCTCTGGCGGTGCTTCATCCAGAGCATCCTTTATCGTTTTCACAATCACATTGACCGAACTGGACAGTGCTTCTCTGATTTCCACGGAAGACACTTCTATGGCTTCAGGTAATCCTGTCACCAAATTGCGCCCCCGCACATCAATCGTCTTCTCTTCTTTCAGAGGAAATGCGGAACCAATCGCAATTTTCGTCCTTTCCGCCATGCGCTCTCCAATGAAAAGGTTATACTTATTGCGAATGTAATTAATAATATCCTGGTCAAGCTCATCACCAGCCACTCGCAAAGATCGTGATACAACGACCCCTCCCATCGAGATCACCGCGACTTCAGTCGTCCCGCCGCCGATGTCCACTATCATAGTACCCTGCACGTCATTAACAGGAAGTCCAGCTCCGATAGCCGCAGCAGAGGGTTCGTGAATCATATAAACTTCCCTTGCACCTGCAGCCATGGCCGCATCAAATACGGCTCGTTTTTCAACCTCAGTCGCTCCTGAGGGAATCCCAATCACGACTCGGGGTTTGGGCAAAGGCACAATGCTCTGCTGATGTGCTTTACCGATAAAATATTCCAGCAAAGCCTGGGTAATCTCATATTCAGAAATCACTCCATCTCGCAAAGGTCTTAGGGCAATCACATTTGCCGGTGTACGCCCGACCATGGCTTTGGCTTGCGTGCCAATAGCCAGAGGTTCTCGGGTGCGTCGGTCAATGGCCACCCAGGAAGGCTCATTGATCACAATGCCCTTCCCGCGTACATTGATCAATGTATTTGCTGTACCTAAATCTATGCCGATATCGAGGGAAAATAACCCCCAAAGCCAATTGAGGGGAGAAAAAGCCAAGAGAAACTCCTTATTAAACAATATTGGTAATGGATTCATTACCAATTAATCGTCGCAATTATACCATAAGTAAAAACGAAGTTGTTTAAGATAAACGGCCACTAATTCATCTGATTTTAATCAGAATTCATCAGGACTGTCATTAAGAACAGGGGCTTCAATCAGTATATCATAAAATATTTTCATATCTTCAATTTTATCCATCCGACCTATGGTTACATCCTTTTCCCCCTTAGGTTTGAACTAACACGCCCTAATTCTTGTGCAAGGTCATCACCATTATGGACAACAGCTGAGGATACGCCCAGTCCATCCAGTCTCTGATTGAATTGGGCTGAACTCTTTGGCCCGCCAAAACTAGCCTGATCAATCAAGATCACCACCGGGATCAGCCCGCGTTGCAAGATTTCTATCACCATCGTCAATATATTTTCATCCGACGAAGGTGATATTAACACCACAATGCTACCGCGCCCTAAATGAGCAAATTGGGAACCGACCAAGCCCCAAAAAGGCATTTCCCCCTCAGCACGCAGCACAGCTAAAGCCTCCAAGATCTTTCCTAGCTGCCGTTCGCCACGCTCAGCTGGTAAGACCATATAGTTTTGTCCTGCTGCCGCCAGCCCAACTTCTCTTTTCTGGCGGATGTAATACTTGGAGAGTGAAGCAGCAATAGAAACAGCATATTCTTCTGAACTTGATGGCAGCGAAAATTCACGTTTTTCTTTGACCCACCATAAGTCACTCAATGTCTGAGGTTTTTCTTCATCGTTTCTATAATGAACATCAGCCTTGGCATCAATGAAAATCCATACTTCAGCCAGAGGATCTCGTTCAAACTCCTTGACAAATATCTTTCCCTTGCGTGCTGAAGTAGGCCAATGGATGCGCTTTAGGGGATCGCCAGGTACATATTCCCGAACACCTGCAGCATAGGGGGTCACTTCAACCGTCTTTTGGCGCAATGCCCTGCCCCCGGATAATAAACCGAAAGGTGCAGGGAATTCTTCAATATCAACAGTATAAGGAACCACCAGTAGTCGCGAGGGTGATTTAAATTCTCGTTTGATGCGGAACAATCCAAATATGTCTCCTGATTCAATCTGTGTTGGCCCTAAATAGAACCAACCGCGTTTTTGAAGAAAAGTATAAGCAATATAAACCCGTGATTGTCCGCCGCCTAACCATGTCAGCACTCTCGACCCAGACCCTCTGCCAATTTGGGCTTGATCTACAATCTTCAGCCACACTTTTAGAATAAATGATCGATTTTCAACCTCATAGCGCTCTGTCAAGATCTCCCCCACCTGTTTACGTTTGTTACGGGTCGTCCGATTAAAACCAATGCCAAGCTGAGAAAACCCTGCCCACAAGGCATTGAAGACTAATATGACTAGAAGCGTAAGGGTCAGCCTGCTGTATATCAAGTTTTTTGATAATTCAGGCAGCCTTGAAATGAGGAAACTGAGCGAGATAAGACCCAGGATCCACCAGAAGGACCGTCCTAACTTGATCACATCTCACCACCACCCAGATCACCCCCAGGAACCGCCAAGGAATCCAAAATTTCGCGCACGATCTTTATAGCGCTTACATCTGTTAACCTCGCAGCAGGGCTAACGACCAGGCGATGAGATAGAATATATGGCGCCAAAACTTTAATGTCATCGGGAAGGACATAATCACGTCCATGAAGTGCTGCCCGGGCTTGCCCAGCTCGAAACAACCCCAGGCTTCCCCTCGGGCTTGATCCCAGATAGATTTCTGGATGTTCTCGAGTTTCTCGAACCATCTCCACGATATACCGCTTAACAGGAGGTGAAACATGAATATGTTTGATCGTCTCTTGAGCAGCGAGGATTTCATCTACGCTGACGACGGACTCCAATTCCAGGATGGGATGGATCAGCTTTTGCTGCTCGAGGATTTTTATTTCATTTCTGAGAGAAGTATAGCCCAAATCAATTCGCATCAGGAAACGATCCAGTTGAGCTTCGGGCAATGGGAATGTGCCTTCATATTCGATGGGATTCTGAGTAGCCATCACCATGAAGGGTACCGGTAAACCATAGGTTGTGCCGTCAACGGTGATCTGTCGTTCCTCCATGGCTTCTAACAGGGCAGATTGGGTTTTCGGGGTCGCTCGGTTAATTTCATCCGCCAGAACAACTTGTGCCATGATAGGCCCCGGCCGAAATTCAAATTCCCTAGTATTTTGATTGAAGATGGAAACACCAGTCACATCACTGGGTAGCATATCCGGTGTGAATTGAATCCGCTTAAAAGAACAACCCAGGGACTTCGCCAGACTGCGGGCAAGCATTGTTTTCCCGACCCCAGGGACATCTTCAATCAAGATATGCCCCTGACAAAGAAACGCAATAGTGGTGAGGGTCAAAGTCTCCCCTTTACCAATAATCACCTTGCTGAGATTGCCTTTTAGTTTCTCGCCGAGATTCTTAACAGTTGATATGTCAACCGCCATACCAAACCTCCAAATATCCGGATATAATGGACAAATGTCGAATTTATATTCCTTATTTTATCGCATTTCTAATATTTTCGACCCAGCCAACATACAAAGCCTCAAAAAGGTAAGGGGTTAATGATAAAATAAATAAACTTGATAACCACTAACAAAAAATGTCAGCACAAACGGTTCGTCTGAATATCTTGAAAGGTCTGCATCCATGAGCGAAGCCCTTAACCTCTTCCGTTTACAAGAGCTGGACACACACATCGACAAAATCAAAAATAGGATTGAAGAAATCAATCAATTACTGAGCAATGATCAACGCATTCAGTGTGCGAAAGAAAACCTTGAGAAAGCAGAAGCAGAGGCAAAACGAAGACGGATTGAGCTGCAGAAAATTGAAGGCAAAGTGGAAGCCAAGCGCATCAAACGGAAAACAACCCAATCTTCAATGTACAGCGGAAAGATAAAGAATCCGAAGGAACTGCAAGACCTGCAAATGGAATCTGAAGCGCTAAAGAACTATATTGCCGAACTTGAAGATGAACAATTGGTTGCGATGATCGCCAGTGAAGAAGCTGAAAAGGCATTACAACAAGCAAAGAAAGACCTGCAACAAGCTGAGGGCACCTCAGTCGAAGAAAAAGCGAAATTACGGGGTGAGAAATCAAAATTGGAAGGGGATTTGGAACGATTAATCCGGGAGAAAGAAGCTGCATTGCAGTCCGTTTCCCCTAAAGCGCTTAAATTATATGATAGGCTGAGAAAAACAAAACGCGGTATCGCTGTGGCAGCCGTATCTGAAGGCGGGTGTAGTGTCTGCGGTCAGGCCTTACCCCCTGGTGACCTTCAGACTATTCGGGCGGGAAATCAATTGTTCTTTTGTCCGTCATGCGGACGGTTATTGTTTGGCGGCTTGTAGTCCTTAGACGAAATTCCGTAATAGACCCGTCAACAACGCCCCCAATACCTGTAAGATAACCATTAATACCAATGGACTAAAATCCAATCCACCCAGTGGTGGAATCCTTCTGCGGATGGGTGCTAGCATGGGCTCGATGATTTGACCCAATGCCTGACGGAGGGGATGATACGGCCGAAGGAAAAACCCCAGCAGTGAATAAATAAATATCAACAATGTCAAGAGTGAAATGGTTGTATTAATGACTGTAATAATAAGGCGCATACTTACTCCAAATTGTAATTTTTTTATATTCAGGCGTTAATTAACCGAATGTTTCAAATTAAACAAACTTCTCCGGTTGAAATTATATTTACCCCAAGGCCATCAAAACAGCAAACCGGCCCGTTTTTCCATTCTCCCCTCGGTGAGAATACCAATCCTCCAGATGGCAGGCTGTGCATATCCCGGCAAGTTCAATTTGCTGAACGCCTGCCTCGGTCAATAAATCTTGATTGGCAGCCCAAAGATCAAGGTAATGATGACCGCTGTCCGTATCAAAATAAGCCTGTCCACGTTCTCCAAAGCTCTTGATAAACGCTTGATAGACATCCGGCCCCACTTCATAACATGACTGGCAAATAGAAGGGCCAATGCCCGCTAAAAGAGACGCTGGTTCGGTGCCATAACAATCCACCATCTTCTCCACTGCGATCTTAGCAATCTTCTTTACTGTTCCCTGCCAGCCGGCGTGGATAATGCCAATCACTTTGTTTTCGGGGTCATAAAGTAATATGGGCACACAATCTGCAAAACGCATAAAAAGTGTTACACCCGGTTGATCCGTGAGGATGCCGTCAGCTTTTGGATGGGGCATATCCAGGGGTCTAGGCGCGTCGGCGCACATAATGTTCGTATCATGCACCTGCCAGACATCAAATCGGGATTGAAAATTAAAACCCAATGCATCAAAAATTAAATGGTGATTCTCCAACACATGTTCCGGATCATCCCCTACCGTACCGCCAGTGTTCAAGCTGGCATATGGCGGCTGACTCACCCCACCACGCCGTGTGAGTACGGCGTGAAAAAATGGTTGACCTTTGAATAATTCAAGTTGGTAATATCTTAACCCCTTTTGCTGAACGAAGCCCATGGCTACTGACCTCAATCCGAGGGAGAAATCTGATGGACAATTGCGGTTTTCAACTGCATATCGTGCCGATTTTCCTGGATAGATTCTTCAAGATAGGGATATCCGAACCAAGCTGTCATCAAACCAAATAGCCCGCCCGTCATTGAGCGCAGTAAGGGCGTGCTCTCTCGTAGCGGCAGCCAATTAAAGATATCCAAGCCCGTTTGGCTGAGGAGCTGCGAAAAGCCATCCAAACCAATCGGCCCTAAACCAATCAAGATCCACAGGTACCATGGCAATGGTGGAATCTTTTTCCCTGTCAAGGAGAATATGATGCCAAATATTAAAATAGCTCCGTAAATGGCAATATCCCGCTCACAGAGCGCCATCTTATAGCCCATGGCTTCATTCCCAAGGAATTGTCGGGCAGTAACCAGATCATATTCGTCAAAGCCGGTTGCCTCACCATATGTGAAAATCCCCTCAACTCCGGCTAATTCCCGTGGGTAATAGGGTTGTTCACCAAACAAGAAAAAGGACCGAAAGGCTAATTGGTGACATAGAGGGCTATAGACTTTATAAATCACCCTCGCTGGCGCCTGCAGACCTACCTTCATAAAAACAGGAGCAAGAATGGCTAAGAATACATAGAAAAAGGCAATTGCATTCAGAATGACCATATATCTTCTTGAAAACCATCGAGAAAATTTATCCGCCTTGGTCATGCTTAACGGTTGGGTAATCCGCCGCACTAACGTATCATTGCCCTTGGCTTTAGCTTCCTGTAATCTCCCCTGTGCTTTCTCAAAGGCAAACTGGATATCCTCTGCGTCGAATGGAGCGATTAAACGATAAACACCTACATCCAAAACAGGTGCTTTATCTTCAAATTCTTCCTGTAGAATTGGATCTCGGTCAATATCAATAACATTTAATTGATGAGGATAGTCTTCCTGGAGCGCAGACATACCCCTTTTAATTTGATGCAGTCTTTCGTCTTGATCGGAAACAAACAATGTCGCCTGGATCTTCATTACTTAACACCAATCTCTTGTAAATATGCGGATAATAATTCTTCGTTTAATTCCCCGATATGAACTGCCTGCAATAATCCATTTTCATCAATAAATACTGAGGTCGGATATCCTGAGACGCCATAGGTGAAAGCTGTGGAATTGGCTGGATCAGGCAGGAAGACAAAGTCAAAATCATTTTCTTCAGCAAATTCTCGCACAACCCCTTCTTTTTCACCAACATTGACTGCTAAAACAACGAATTCACTCTGGTTTTCTTCCAATAAACCCTGAATGATAGGCATCTCAGCCTTACAAGGTGGACACCAGGTGGCCCAAAAATTGATCATGATGGGTGTCCCAAAGTAATCGGACAGCGATACCTGATCGCCTTCCAAAGATGTCAGTGTGAAATCCGTTGCCTGTGCTTCCTGATTTCCCGAATAATTGAAGACAAGGGTTGGGGTCGATGTCGGGACTTCAATGGGTTCCATCGTCTCCTTTTCTTGAGTGCTTTCATCGGCTGTCGGCGACTCCATTAAGCGATCCAAACGCGTATAAATAAAGACGCCCATGGCGACAATCAGGATGATTAAACCAATATCGATATACCAATATTTTCTTTGCACGTGAACTCCTATAGCATCATCCGGTTAAATGCCAAAATCGATCCAGGCATCAAAACGGATCAGCTGCTGATAAATACCCAAAAAGAGCATCACACCTACGATGATCAGAAGAATGCCCATAACGATTTGTGCAATCCGCATGATCTTGCTGTATTTTCGCAGGATGTTCGTCACCCAGCCAACCCCCAATGCAGCAATCAGGAATGGGATCGCCATTCCGGAAGAATACAAACCAAGCAGGAGAATCCCCTGTCCCAGGTTAGCTCGTTCAAAGGCCAGAGTCAGGATCAGCCCCAGCGTCGGCCCCACACAGGGTGACCATCCCGCCGAGAAAAACACGCCCATCAAGAAGGATGAGAGCAGGCTCTGCCCCCGCCCAACAGCAGAGTGGTGGCGTACATCATATTCTAGGAAGGGGATATGGATCAACCCTGTCATTTGCAGCCCAAACAGGATGATGATCACGCCGCCAATTTTCGCCAAAATATCCCTGATCTGATAAAAGACCTGGCTGAGGGCTGAAAAAGCCAGACCAAGAGTGATAAACACAAAACTAAAGCCTAAAACAAAGGCCAAACCATGAAAAAACGTCCCCCATTGGATGGATTTCTTATCGACCTCCGATGGGGTAAGGGAGCGCCCACTCAAATAACCGACATAGGCCGGAACAAGTGAAAAAACGCAGGGTGAGAAAAATGAAGCCAAACCCGCAAGAAAAGCCAATCCGAGGGAGATGTCAAAATTCATGAATAATATCCACCTACACTTCAACAACTTCAACTTGCGTGGATTTATTCAACCCTTGAATGGTCACCTTGCCAGGATAATAAGACGCCGCAGGTTCAACCCAGCGCCAGACCCACTTGGCATCCTCCGGCCGGGCATTTACACAGCCATGGGACATCGGCTTGCCAAAATAATTATGCCAGAATGTCGAATGGATCGCGGCCCCGTTGATATCAAAGAGAGTCGTCCAACCAATGCCAGGGATATCATAATTGCCAACAGCAGGGCCAGCGCTCATATGTGTGGATAATCGCTTTTCCCAGGTAGTGTGCACGCCAAGAGGCGTCAGCCAACGTTCTTCCTGATTACTGTAGCCGCCGGTGGTCACCTTGGCGAAATACACTTCTTTATCGCCTTCATAACATATCATCGTCTGATAGTTGATATTGACGATAATGTGTTTATCCGGCACACCAGGATGGATCGGTTCGATTTCTTCAGGAGTTATCCTTCGGCAGAGTTCAGCGTCCACCCAATAGCTGTCTTCAAAAGCACCGTGAAGCTGCATCAAACAGTACTGTTGTTTGCCAGTATCCGGGTTCTGCCGAGTGTCAAAGGCCCAAAAGATTTGCGAATAATATAAACGAGGGCGAATCGTTTCCCGAGCCCAATATTGCGAAGGTCCCCGCTCAAAGGTCATCCCTGTATAGGGCGTGACAATCTCCACCCACATCCCACGCTCCCCTTCGGACGATTTGGGGAGTTCAGTCAAAGGCTCTTGTGGTTCGTGGCGCACTTTTTGAACATACTCAGCATAGACATAGCCATCGGGGGTTTCCACCCAACGTTGATTAATATAATTTGGATTCTGTTGAGAGGCGATCACCTCACGATTCCAGAGAATAACATCGTCCCGCCAGACATCACCCACCTTGGGCGCATCCCAGTAAGGTTCGCTCTTAAGGTCAAAATGTGCACCAGGCTCACCCACACAAATTCGGCCAAGGGGTTGATTTGCCGGAAATTCTGGCCTTTCCTCTTGTAAGTTGGGCAGCCAGTCCTCCAGACGGCGGCTGACACGTTTGCCGCCCAAGGCCAATCCCCCCACAGCGAGGGCGGAAAGCTTCAAAAATTCTCTTCTTGATAATTCCTTTTTTGATTTCATATTATGATTAAGATAATCCAATTTATCCGGTTTGTCAATCATTTTCGTTAATATTTAATTGTTTATCCATGATTAAGGCCCTGACTTTGTCAATCTCAGGCCCCCACCATGTATCACTGGCTTGATAAGAAACTACCTCACGAATCTTGCGGTAAACCTTACCAGTACCCTTACCCAATTGTGCATCTGGATTCTGGCGCAATCTCAAATCTATAGCATGCGCTGCGGTGTACATTTCGATTGCCAGGACCTGGGCCGTGTTTCTCACAATAGACCGCGTATGTCGGGCGGCTGTCATTGAGTTGGCATTGTGATCCTCCTGTTCTGCTGAGGTTGGCAAAGAATGAACGGAATCGGGCGTGGCCAGGGTTTGGTTCTCAAGCACCAATGATGCAGCAGTGTATTGCGGCATCATCAAACCTGAATTCAACCCAGCCGCAGAGAGGCTATCCACCAGCATGGGCGGGAGATTAGCGTTCAAACGTCCATCCGTCAGCCGAAAAGTGCGCCTTTCGGAGATAGATGTGATCTCAGCGAGGGCAATACCTAAATAATCGATAGCCACACCCACCGGTTCGCCATGAAAATTACCACCCGATAAAGCGATCCCCGGATCAAATAAAAGGGGATTGTCCGTCGCTGCATTGACCTCGGCCTCAACAACTTTTCGTACAAAATCTAATGTATCCCAGGCGATACCCTGCACCTGAGGAGCGCAGCGTAGCGAATAAGCATCCTGAATACGGCCAGAGGAATCAATCAGGCTGCTGCCTTCTGTCAAGTCTCTAACAACCTCCGCCACACGGATTTGACCTGGATGTCCTCGAGCTTGATGCAGACGGTCATCAAATGCCGCTGAACACCCCATCACAGCTTCCAAGCTCAAAGCCAGTGATTTATCAGCAATATCCAGGAGGTTGTCAGCGTCAAAAACTGCCAATGCAGCTACAGCAGCGGAAAATGTCGCGCCATTATTAAGCGCCAATCCCTCTTTCGCACCCAGGACAATCCGCTCAATCCCAGCCCTGGCCATAGCCTCTTTTCCGGAAACGACCTCACCCGCAAAACGAGCAAAGCCAGATTCCTCCTTTAAATCCTCATGGTCTGTTGTAAACACCAATGCCAAATGAGACAAGGGGGCTAGATCGCCGGACGAGCCAAGTGAACCCTGACTGGGCACAATAGGTGTAACCTGCTTGTTTAATAAGGCAATTAATGTATCCACGATGATTTCTCTGACTCCGGAGAATCCCTTTGCCAGAGTGTTGGCACGGACCAGGATCGCTGCTCTCACCACCTCGTCATCAAAGGGTGCGCCCGTACCTACAGCATGGCTTAGGATCAAGTTACGGCTCAACCTCGCCGAATCGCTAGCTGGGATGCGTTTTTCAGAGAAAATCCCAAATCCGGTGTTGATGCCATAGACCGGTTCGCCCTGATCGATAATGGATTTTACCCATTCATGTGAACGCTTGATCGCCTTCCTCGCCCCTTGGGATAAGCTGACCTCTTCTCCATGTCTGGCAACAGACACAAGCTCTTCAATCGTCAGATGTGAACCATCAATTTCGATTGTCATCATGATTCCATTCTATAGTCACGGTTTTCCCTAATAATCGTTTCGACTGTGACGGTTATCCAAGGCGCGATCAACATCCCTTTCCATGTCGCGCTTCTTAATCGCCTGGCGTTTGTCATATTTTCGCTTGCCCTTTGCCAATGCAATTTCTACCTTGGCCAGGCCATCGCGTAGATAGAGTTTAGTCGGGACAATCGTCATCCCCTTCAAGCGAACGCCGTCCCATAAGTCCTGGATTTCGCGCTTGTGAAGAAGCAATCGGCGTTCCCGTTCAAGATCATGGTTGAACACACTGGCTTGATCATAGGGTGCGATATGCGCACCTACCAACCAAGCTTGCCGGCCGTTTGTGCGGACATAGGCTTCTGACAGGGAGACCTGACCTGCCCGGATGGATTTAATCTCCGTACCGCGCAATTCAAGCCCGGCCTCATACATCTCCAGTAATTCATATTCAAATTTTGCTTTTCGATTTCTCGCAACAATCTTTATTCCATTCATAGTGTCTTATTTTAACACAGACTGTTACAAATCATTACCGTTTGGGTGAATCAACATCTGATGAAGGCTGCAGTTGGGGATGAAGATTATTTTAAGTCTGGGTATAATTGGAACCGAGTTAGACATATAAATTGATACATTCAGGGAGAAAAACCATATGGAAATCACATTGGCACTAGGCGGAGGGGGCGTGCGCGGGATGGCCCATGTTGGCGTCCTGAGAGCACTGGAAGAACACAGTTTTCAAGTGAAAGCCATTGCCGGCACCAGCGCAGGCGGATTGGTGGGGGCGGTTTATGCTGCCGGATTCAGCACTCAGAAAATCGAAGCTGCTTTCAAGGAAATGGACAACCACCGATCTTTTCAACGAAATTCCGGTGACCAACCCTCAATTCTAGGCATGTCGGGCATCACTACAAAACTATCGGAGTTGCTGGCTGATCGCACCTTTGATGAGCTCGAAATCCCTTTTGCTGCCACTGCCGTCAGCTTACACACTGGCAAGGAGATCATACTTCGCAAAGGCAAAGTAATGGATGCGGTTAAAGCGACCATCGCCATTCCTGGCGTCTTTCCTAGCCAGGAAATCGGCGGTCGTGTACTCATCGACGGCGGTGTCCTTGATCCGGTCCCTGTTCGAGTGGCGCGTTGGTTACGCCCGGAATTACCCGTTGTCGCCGTGATGCTGCATAGACTCCCAGAGAATTGTGATGAGGATATCCCCATGCCCATCGCACTTCCCGGGCCAACGTCTATCGTGGAGCGCCTATCTCAACTGCGACCTGTTCAGGCCTTTAAGATATTCACCCGTTCGATGGAAGTGACCAGCAAACATCTCTCGGAATTATCCATGAAACTTTATAAGCCAGAGGTGGTCATTACCCCGCGAGTTGGCAATATCGGCATCCTGCAAGAAATCAATACAGAAAAAATGATCCGGGCTGGCATTGATGCCACGGAAGAGACCATGAAGAAAATCAAATCTGAGGCTAACTGGATGAAGCGCATCCAACGCAAGGTCAAACACAGCTTTAACCCAGAACCCACCCCCGAATTTTGGGAAGGCATTGAGGAATAACATGAAGGCGGAGAATAGATCCCCAGAAAAAACCACCGTTCAAGGATGGACGTTTCGGGTGAGTCACCCGAAGAGCCCCTCTGAACCGACAGTCCCCCTGTTATTATTGCATGGCCATCTGGGGAACGAAAAAGTCATGTGGACCCTCGCCAGGCCGATCCCAAATACAGTGTTGATGATCGCTCCCAGAGCACCCATGAAGATGGGCGTGGACCAATACAGTTGGCATGAAATTTCTCAGAAATGGCCCTCAATAGAAAAATATCAATCCCTGGTGGATGATTTACTTGCAGGAGTGAAAGCATTGTTTGATAAAGAAGGCCTGTCTGTCTCGCAATTTGATCTCATGGGATTCAGCCAGGGCGGCGTGATGGCATATGCCTTTGCCATGCTGCACCCGGAATTAATCCGAAAGGTAGCGTCTATAGCCAGCTTCATCCCACAATCCTGGATGAAACAATACGATCAAGCTACATTTGATACTCAGGAAGTCTTTATCGCCCATGGCACCCGGGATGAAATTGTCCCGCTCTCAAAAGCGCGCCAGGCGGTGGACTGGCTCAGGGATAAAAACGCACATGTGACGTTTTGTGAGGCAGACACCGGTCATAAAATAAGTGCAGATTGTCTTAATGGTTTAGGGGAGTTTTTTACTAACGGCCGCTGATCAGGGCAATCACACCCAAGAATACGCCTAAAGCACCCAGACCAATGATAATCAATCCCATAGGAACCCCGACCACATTGGAACCACCCGTCTCCATCGTATAGGTGGGGATCTCCAACGGCGCGGGTTCGGTATATGTCGGCAGACGCGTCGCTTCCGGTGTTGTGAGGAATTGCGCTGCCAAGGTGGGGTCAACGGTACGGGTCGTGTTGGGGGTGGACGTTGCCGGTGGTTCAATTTGAGGAAGATCCCCTCCAAACAATGTGACATAATTGCCGTAGATCCATGCTTTGCCGCCTGCCACACCAGGATATTCGATCTGCACCCAATCACCATAATAGCCAATAGCGTTCGCTTCTTGCCCAACCAACAATACCCCCACTTTTTCGGTCAACGCACTGGGACCAGCACGAACGTTAATCTGGGTGTCATTGGCTGTCAGAGCATTAACCACTACATAGGGGCCACGGGGCGTGCTCGTCACCGTTGGTATAGCCACAGTGGGAAGCTGGGCCACAGGTTCTGCCTCTGCAGATCCAATCAAGCTGAACCCAATCAATAATAGTAATAAAGAAAAGAAAAGTATCGGTCGAAACCACCGATATTTCATTTGAAACTCCGTAGATAATCTAGTTCAAAACCACAACATTCGGATTATAATTCATAGCGCAAGAATATGAAAGCGCTTGAAACCGTAGGAGAAAATGACACAGAAAGGTTAACCATGGCTGATACAAGAATTTACCACGGAGACCTGCAACCCAGCGACATTGCTCGTGATATCATCGCTCACTTTAATCGCGGTAATTTTCGCGTCCAACAAATTGGGCGTGATCCCAAAATCGCGGTGCAGATTGCCACGCATCAATTTGCCCAGTCTGGAGGCCAGACGGCCTTGACCGTTACATTGCACAAAGTTGAGGATGGAGTCTCAGTTCAGGTGGGCAGTCAAGCCTGGATGGGAGTCGCTGCCAGTCTGGGGCTGACGGCGCTCAGCGCTATTCGTAATCCTTTCTCATTGCTGAGCCGAATTGATGACCTGGCGCAGGATATTGAATCGCTGCAGCTGGATGAAGATATTTGGGAGGTTATTGAACATTCTGCCAGGCAGCATGGAGTCGGAAAAGCCTTATCGGACCGTTTGAAGCGTTATATCTGCCCCTATTGCAACACGCCCAATCCAGTCGGCAAGAGCAATTGTGTCGCTTGCGGCGCACCCCTTGGGGATATCCAACCGCGATCCTGTATGAATTGTGGTTTTGTAGTACACTCGCTGGAGCGGGAATGTCCCAACTGCCACACCAAACTGCCCCCAATATAAGCCAACAACAACTCAACAGCCAGCATTCATCGACTCAAATCATATCTCCCGCCATTCACGGCCGTCTTTGTGGATGAAGTCTCTGGCGCATTGCGGCCCCATTGTTCCTGCCTCATATACCGGTAAATTCTGAAAATCCTGCGCTTCCCAGGCTTCGATGATGCCGTTGGTCAATCGCCAGGCCTCCTCAACCTCATCGCTGCGTGTGAACAGGGTGGCATCCCCTAACATGCAATCCAGCAGCAATCGTTCATAGGCCTCCGGGGGCTCACCGCCAAAAGCCTCTGCATAACTAAACCGCATTCTGACTGGTTCGATGCGCATTACACCCCCCGGCACCTTGGCGCCCAGGAACATGCTGATGCCCTCGTCCGGCTGAATCTGCAAAACAAGGACATTCGGCGCCTCCCCTGCCAGGTTACGCTGACCAAACAGCGATAAGGGAATTTGCGTGTATTGGATGGCAATTTCTGTGATTCGCCGGGGCAGGCGTTTCCCTGAACGCAGGTAAAATGGGACCCCAGCCCATCGCCAGTTGTTGACAAATAATCGGGCGGCCATAAAGGTCTCTGTAGTGGAGTTTGGGTCTACATCCGGCTCATCGCGATAACTGGGCACGCGCTGCCCATCGATCGTGCCAGACACATACTGCGCCCTGCATGTGTTTTCAAGGGCAGCATCACCAGTGATCTTCCCAATGGATTTCAAGACCTTCACTTTCTCATCACGAACAGCCTTCTCATTGAAAACAACAGGTGCTTCCATCGCCGTCAGGGTCAAAAGCTGCAGCAGGTGATTCTGAAAGACGTCCCGGATCACCCCTGATTTTTCATAATAACCCGCCCGGGTGCCCACGCCCTCCGTCTCAGCCATGGTAATCTGGATGTGGTCAATGTATTTTCGGTTCCAAAGCGGTTCAAAGATGCCGTTGCCAAAACGAAAAGCCAGAATGTTCTGTACGGTCTCTTTGCCCAGGTAATGATCCATGCGATAAATCTGATCCTCCCGGAATACCGCATGAAGCTTTGAATCCAGGTCTAAGGCGGTATCGAGATCCCGTCCGAAAGGCTTTTCCACTACAATTCGCCGCCAGCCGTCCGCGCAGGTTTCTAATTTTGATTTTCCGATATTATCCACGATCACCGAGTACCAACCCGGCGGCGAAGCGAGATAGAATAAGGTGTTTTGCACACCAACGCGGTCCAAGGCTTCGTCTAATTTTCGATAGCCCTCAATATCCTGAAAAGTAGACTGAACATAATAAGAATTTTCTAAGAGGGAGTCGAGCACATCCTCATCAACAGGAGACGTCCGGCCATATTCCATCACGCCGTCACGCAAAACATTCCGCATTTTTTCATGACTCCATGGTCTCCTGGCGAACCCTAATATATAGAAGGGGTCTGGCAGTTGATTGTTTTTAGCATTTTCATAGAGGGCGGGCATCAGCTTCCGACGGGCGAGATCCCCAGTGACTCCAAAGATGACAATGGCGACGCCTTCGGAACAGGGCTCGTTTAGAAGGTCTATTTCAGGCATAGATATTCTCCAAGAAGACTAAGTGCAAATGGGTATGGTTTACTGCATTTCAATTCTACCTGAAAAGAAACATCATTATAATTAGGGATATAAACTTAATTAAAAGGATGTATCAATATGACAGACTTAGCAAATCTTAAGAACACCGTTGAAATTCTCAAAGATAATATCGGTCAAGTCATCGTAGGCAAAAATGAAACTGTCGATCTCCTCATGGTTGCGCTTTTATGCGAGGGACATGTATTAATTGAGGATGTGCCAGGCGTCGGGAAGACGATGCTGGCGCGATCACTGGCCATCAGCCTGGGAGGTCATTTCAAACGCTTGCAGTGCACCCCCGACCTTCTCCCCAATGATGTGACCGGTGTGTCGGTGTTTAATCAAGGCACACAAGCGTTCGAGTTTCGGCGTGGTCCCGTTTTTGTCAACATCCTGCTGGCAGATGAAATTAACCGCGCCACACCTCGAACGCAATCCGCTTTGCTTGAAGCCATGCAGGAACGCCAGGTGACCGTGGACGGAACCACCTATCCCCTTCCCCGCCCCTTTATGGTGCTGGCAACCCAAAACCCCGTCGAATATGAAGGCACATTCCCGCTTCCGGAAGCCCAGTTAGACCGATTCATGTTAAAAATCAATATGGGCTACCCCAGCCCCGAGGAAGAAAAGGAGATCCTGCTGCGCTTGCAGCGTCAACACCCGATTGACTCCCTCGAACCCGTCATGACACCTGAAGCCATCCAAACCCTGAAACCCCTCATTTGGGATGTGCATGTTGATGAGACGGTGACGGAATACATCATCCGATCAGTCAAATCTACACGAAATCATCATGATATCCTCCTGGGAGGCAGTCCCCGCGCCACCCTGTCTTTGTATAAAGCCTGCCAGGCGCTGGCCGCCATCCACGGTCGGGATCATGTGCTGCCGGATGATGTTAAGACTCTCGCTGTGCCTGTGCTCTCACATCGACTGATGCTGCAGCCAGAAGCGGAATTACGAGGCAGGACAAGCACCAAACTGATCCAACACATCCTCGAAGGCACCCCCCTCCGTCTTCAGGATCAGGAAGAATAACCATGATTGATTATCTGCCCTTCATCATATTCTTGATGATATTGGCGGTCTTCCTTGGGGCTGAATCCGCCCTGACGATTTTTTATATGCTGATTGGCACTTTTCTGTTGAGTTTGTGGTGGAGCAAACGCGGCGTAAACCATATTTCAATCACACGACTATTTGATGATCATGTCTTCCTGGGCGAAGAGATCCATGTCCAATTTGAAATAAAAAATGAGAGTGTCCTGCCAATCTTATGGCTTGAAGTTCATGAAAGTCTGCCCGTGAACCTGCGTGCAGGGCGTTCCGTTAAACAAGTATTCAGTCTGGGGCTGCGCGGGAAAAAGGAGATCGAATATACCCTCAATGCCTTCAAACGCGGCTATTATTTCCTGGGCCCCCTCACAGCGAGCACGGGCGATCCCCTCGGCTTGATCAAGCCACAACAAAGAGAATTTGAGGCAGCTTCATTGACCGTGTATCCCAGAATCGTTAACCTTGAAACCCTAGGGCTGCCCTCTCGTTCTCCCTTCGGCACCATCAAGCACAGCAATCCCATTTTTGCAGATCCCAGCCGCATCTTGGGAAAGCGCGAGTATCAATATGGCGATCCGCAAAAACGGATTGATTGGAAATCCACGGCGTCTAGCGGCCAGCTTCAGGTTAAGCTATACGAAGCGGCGATCGCATTGGAGGTTTCGATCATCTTGGACCTCCATCCAGACAGCTATGACATGAGAACCTTCTATGATGACATCGAACTGGCTGTCACAACCGCCGCTTCTCTTTCAGCCTGGGGCAAGCGGCACAACCAATCGTTTGGATTGGTCACCAATGGAGTTGACCCCTCACAAGGCTATCAAACGCCCCGCTCCCTGCCGCCGAAAAATGGCGCAAGTCATTTTATCCACATCCTTGAAATCCTGGCCAGGATCCAACCTGGGGACTCCCAACCCATCGAAACATTCCTGCAGGATGCCCGTGCAAAACTGCCCTGGGGGACAACCATGGTTTTGATTTCCGGTACGATCAAGGATGAGGCATTGGAGCAGCTCTATCAAGCTCGAAAAACGGGAGTAAATCCAGTCGTGATCCTTACGGGTCACTCCAGTGACATTTCACACCAAAGAAAATTAGCCGATCATTACAACATTCCCCTCCATAAAGTCACTTATCTCCAAGAATTGGAAACGATGAAGGTATGAACGAAAAAACAGCCGAGTCACTCGACCAAAAGCTGCTTCTCACAGCCATCAATTATTTGATGGTAGGTTTGATGCTGACTTGTTTTGCCTTTATGCTGGGGAAATTGGTTCAAACAGTCTTTCCAGGTTGGTCATTGATGGGTTTCCCGGCGATTGCCTTTATCATAACACTGGAAGCCATGGTGCTTAAGCACATTCAGGGGTCATCTCATACTGACTTTCAAAACCAGGCCATCACCACCCTAGTTGAAATCATCATCATTATCCTTTTATTAAAACTGATCTCAATGCTGTTTTCAGGTTTTTCAATGATATGGCTTGAGATCACCTCCTGGCAGGATAACTTCTTCCCAAATTTCTTTGATCCCGATTTTCTGGTGCTGACCCTGGCTGTCCTGTTCATTCGTGGGATTGCCGGCCTGTTCAGCCAATACCTGATACAGCTTGAAGAAGACGAAAATTTAATGGAACAGGAGAAACTGGGGTTTACCTTCAATGACCGCCAGGAAGCACGGCGCGGATTGATCAGCCTGGTCTTCATCATCGGTTTTGGCATGATTGTGTCCCTGGTATTAATGAAGAACAATATCACCATGCTTCCCGATAGCCCCACGTCCATTGGCTTATTCATCATCATCCTGTTGATTTATTTCTTTGCCGGTTTTGTCTTTCTGGCCCTCAATCAATATGCGATCATGAAAGCGCGCTGGTATTTTGACGATATCCAGGTGTCCCCCAGCCTGGCACTGCGCTGGCTGCTGTATACATGGGCCTTTATCTTGGTCGTCATTTTGGTGATTGTTTTCCTCCCAACAAACTTCACAGTGGGATTCTATCCCATCGCCCAGGCCATCCTCGATGTCATCCTTTTCATTTTTGGCATTATCCAGTTTTTATTCACCCTCCCCATCGCGCTGGTCGTGTCGCTGGTCAACGCGCTTAACACGGATGAAACGGTCATTGAGCAAATGGAACAAAACATCCCTGAAGTTGTTTATACCCCCCCAGAGATCACCAACACCTTACCATGGCTGGATGTCGTCAAATCCATCTTCTTCTGGCTGCTTTTCATCGGCGTCATCGTTTTTTCCATCCACTATTATCTTAAAAACCGACAGGATTTTAAAGCGTTTTTAGACAAAATCAAGATCGGCAAATGGCTTCGGCAAATCTGGAGGTGGATTAGTAGCGGATTTTCGAGATTACATCAAGCTGCTGCTGAGACCCTACAGAAAGGGGTTGAAAACGTTCGAACCTTTATAAAGAACCGTAAAGTGAATCTACCTTCATTGGCTGACCTTGGGCGCGGCCTGCCACCCCGTCAGGCGGTCATTCTGGCTTACATTGATTGGATCCATTGGAGCGAAGCGCGCGGCCTGAATCGGCGAAAATCGCAAACGCCCGCTGAATATGCCCAGCGCTATCAAAGTGCTCTCCCGGAAGCTGAAGGGGAAATCATGGCCATTACCCAGTCTTTCATCCAAGCTCGGTATACCCGCCAGGAAATATCAAGAACCCAAGCGCAGGCCATCCGAGAGTCGCTGACACAATTAAAGACAGCTTTCCAGGCCAGAGAAAGGCAAAAGGAGTCTGAGTAATGAAAGAGCTTCGCCAATCCAAGTTGGAGCTGAAGGTCTGGCTGATACCCATCTTGGTGAGCGCTGCTTTGTTACTGGGAGTTATTTTCTCCTATAAAGGCTGGTGGATTTCATTTCTTGCTTTAGGGCTTGCCTGGTCCTTTGGTTATTACGCGGTACATAGCCTGCGAAAAGGCCTTTCCCTGCGAAGGGAAATGCGTTATGGCTGGGCCAAGGTCGGTGATGTACTGGAAGAACGCATCATGATTGATAACACCAGCCATATACCTGCCAGTTGGCTGGAAATCGAAGATCATACCACCATCGGGCGTCAGCAATCCATTGGCATCAGCGTAAACGCTTATGGTCAAACCACCTGGCGCAGGAAGCACGTTTGCATTCGCCGGGGTTTATATCGAATAGGCCCCACCACGCTGCACACATCTGATATTTTCGGCCTATACCGCCTGGCGATTCATGACAACAAGCAAACCAGCATCCTGATTACGCCGCCCGTCGTCCCCTTGCCCAACATTGAAATCGCCAGCGGCGGCCGCACGGGCGATGGACGCTTGACCAAAGGCATCCTGGAACAATCTGTGGCCGTCAGCACGGTTCGAGATTATCTCCCGCAAGACCCTCTGCACCACATTCACTGGCCGATCACTGCGAAGCGCGGTGAGCTGACCACCCGGGTGTTCGACAATACACCCACTGGCAATTGGTGGATCATCCAGGATATGAATAAAGCGGTTCTGGTCGGAGATGAGGATAAGAATACCCTCGAAATTGGGATAATCCTGTCTGCCTCCCTGGCCAACAAAGGCATCCAGTCTGGAAAAGCCGTCGGCTTCATCGCCAGCAATCAGCAGCGTTCTTGGATCCCACCGCAACCTGCCGGTGATCAAACCATGAAAATTCTGCACAAATTGGCCATCTCTGAAGCTGGAGAGATCTCTTTAGAGGTTCTATTGCAAAAGTCAAGGACCAGCTTCCACCAGACAGCCAGTTTGATCATCATCACGCCGGACATTTCAACGGACTGGTTGGAGTCCTTATTATGGCTTAAGGCCAAAGGCTTGATCCCCACAGTTTTACTACTAGACCCTCAAAGTTTTGGTGCGGAACAACACCCCCGTGCACTGGTCCGACAACTGCAAAATGAAGGCATCCACACCTACGTGATTACAGCAGATATGTTCGCAGATCAAATTGATATCGAAGAAAATCCACCCTGGGAGTGGCGGGTATTTGGGACAGGATACGCTGTCCCCATCAAGAAACCACAAGACACCACCTGGAAGGGCATTGAATGAAAGACAAACCCTTCCCAACCCTGGGCCGATACCGTCCTGGCTGGTTCGCCTTCTGGGTCTTATGCGGCTTGGTGGTTTACGCTCTTGCTCAAAGCATGGTGGATTCTATCCAGAATCTCAATGTGACATGGCTAACCGCTCTTGGGAGCGTCGGGATTATTCTGGGTTGGGTTTTTTCACGAATTAATCAAAAGAGAGGCTGGTTTTTATTCCTTGGGCTTATCAGTGGATTGATAATCATCACCCTGATACAATCAACCGCCATTGGTGACTTGCTGCGAGCCTTCAGAGAAGCCGTCCGCCTAAAAATCGATATCATCCGCCTTCAAAAACCAACATCCAATATCGAACCAACACTGTACTACACTTACGCAGCCCTTTATGATTTATCGCAGTATTTTCAGGAAATCAGCCTATGGGTTTATGAGTTTATTCAAGGGACTGGTGCAACAAGCAATTTAGCTATCAATTTATTCTGGGGCTCTATTTACTGGACTGTGTTATTCATTGCAGGTTGGTCATTACGACAAAAAACACATCCCCTCTTTGCAAACGCCCCCGTTTTGCTTCTCTGCGCAGGGGTTCTAGGGTACACCCGGCAGAATACTGTAGGTTTGTTTATCATCCTTGGGGCAATTTTACTGCAATCTGTTCTCCTGGAGCACTTGAAACGTGAGCTCCGCTGGGAAAATGAGGGGACTGATTTCTCCGAAGAGATTCGTTTGGATCAAGCTGTCATCGCCCTCCCCATTATTGCGGTAATATTGACAATTTCTCAAATACTGCCGAATTTCCCTTATCAAGAAATCCGTGATCTTTTCCGTGGCAGGGCACACATCGAAACCAATGTCGATCAAGATTTCTCAGAATCCTTAGGTCTTAAACAAACGCCTGTGGACTCCTTCAGATCTGGCACCGATGGAAACCTGCCCCGCAGCCACCTGATTGGGTCCGGGTCGGAATTGTCTGAAATTACCATAATGACAATCGATATTGGTGAGGTTTTCCTGCCACCCCGAGTCATTAATGACCGGCAGCCCCCAAAGTATTATTGGTTTGGCCGTGCTTACAACACCTACACCGGGGTTGGGTGGCAGACAACCCCATTTCAAACAACCCAGATTCCTCCAGGTGAGATGATCAACCCCTACGATGAAATATTCTCGAAGCTTGTGACCCAAAACATCACGAAAACTGAGGAGGCTTCACAAACCCTATATGCAGCGGGGCTTCCTGTTGAGGTTGACCAGCGGATATCGGCCGCATGGCTGGACAAAGATGGCGCCTATTATTCCGCCCGGCTGGATAACCGATCCTATCGCGTGCAATCATCGGTGCTATCCATCCCACAAGAAATATTTGAAAGCGCAGATGAACAAAACCCCGAATCGATCAGGGATATTTACCTTCAACTACCCGAAAACATACCAGAGCGTATAACCGAACTGGCCGCCAGGATTTCCGGTGGACTCGAAACGCCCTATGCCCAGGCCAAAGCGATCGAAACCTACCTACGTCAATGGGAGTACACCCTCGATGTGCCCTCACCCCCAGGGGATCGAGATGTCGTGGACTATTTCCTGTTTGATCTCCAGCGTGGCTATTGCGATTATTTTGCCAGTGCCATGGTCGTCCTGGCCCGCAGCGCCGGGCTGCCAGCCCGATTAGCCGTGGGATATGCCACCGGCAGCTATGACTATACGAGGCAAATGTACATCGTAAGCGAAGCCAATGCACATGCCTGGCCGGAAATCTACATCCATCCATTCGGCTGGGTTCCCTTCGAACCCACGACCAATCAAAGCCTTTTCGCCTGGAGTGGAACACTTGGAAGCGACCCAATCGCACAAAAACCCACACAGCAAGACGAAACCGGAATAGCCAACACCCCCTGGATATTGAACCTATTAGGTTTAACGGTATTGATTACGGTGATTATCGCCATCGGCTTGATAGGTAAATGGCTCAGGACACAAAAAGGGTCCTCCGCACCAGCCGGACATCAATTAGAGAATCTCTATCAACGGCTGCGAAACATCCTCGCAAGATTATTTTTCTCTCCCGGAAAATCAAGAACCCCTCAGGAATATGCTCTTGGTATCATCCAATATTTTAAAGCACACAGCAAAACAAAAATCAGCAGCAAACTCATGCTTCAAATTCAGAAGTCGCTTACCGATTTCATTCAGCATTATCATTGGAGTGTGTACGCATCCCAGCCAATGAAAAATTCACAACTCAAGCAAGCGCGGCACGACTACAGGCGGGTCATCCTAAAAGCCTTGATTTTCAAAGTTGTTCTGATCTTTGAGTAATCCGCAATTCTCCTAGTTGATCGCGTGCAGCTTATAATGTGCTGTGTATTGAGCATTTCGAAAGATAGCCATGTTGCGAAAGATCCGCATCAAACCTAACTTGGGATGGTTACCTTCCATGTAGAACCACTGCTCCAGGAATTCAATCCCCTCTCCCCATGTTTCTAATTCCTCAGGGCAATCCACACCAAATTTGAAAGCTGCATCTTCGCGCATGCTCATCCGATTCTTCAACTTCAATGACGTCAGCTTTCCCCAAAAACCCTCCACCCAGGTACGGTTGGTCAACTCACAAACCAATTCCGAGTCAGGGAAACGACGCTGCATTTCCAGCACGAGGTTCCTAACCTCTTCTTCTGGCAGGTACATAAACAATCCTTCTGCAAGAAAAACCGCAGGGCGATGGAGTCTTTCCACCTCATCCATCCAGCTATGATCCAGAACGGATTGTCCGATCATGTGATACCGCTCCGTTTCGCTCAAGAATTTCTTTTTGAAGATGATCACCTCTGGCAGGTCAATATCAAAGAAATGTGCCTGGCCGTTGTCAATGCGATGGAAGCGTGTATCCATCCCGCATCCAATGTTAACCACGGAAGCCTGGGGGTGTTTGCCAAGAAAAGTTTTGGTATATTCATCATACTTTTTCGCCCGCAATGCTAAATGAACGGCCAAGCGTGGGTCAATCGCTCGTTTTCGGAGTTTTCTAGCCATCTCACTGGATTGATCCTCAAGCAAGGGGTCGATACGATCTACCAGTTCTTCAGCTTTCTCATCTTTCAATATAGGATCAACCGACCGGCTTTCCACAGCCCTGTTATACAAGGTTAATAATGCTGTTTCGCCAACACCGGTTAAGTCAAAAGACGTTTTGTTATCAACCATTTGTCCTCCTGATGAAAAATGCCAACTTAACTCCTATTTTACATGCCATTGTCCAGTTTGTGTTCATCCAGTTTTAACAGAAGTTCAATTCGCATTATAATTGAATCATTCATTCATTTTATTTTGATTAGGAGTAATTATCATGACAAAAATTATTGCAGATACCACCTGCGGTCTGCCCTTGAAAGAGTTAGCAGACCTGGGCATAGACGTCATCCCTCAGATCATCATCTTTGATGAAAAACCATATAAAGACGACTCCGAAATAGACACGCCAACCTTCCTCGCCAAACTCAAAGAAGCTAAAGAGCTTCCAAAAACCGCTGCCCCCCCACCAGCCCTGTATGAACCCCTCTACAAAAAATATGCTGAACAGGGAGAATCTATCGTCATCCCAACACCATCCACAAACCTCAGCGGCACCTATCGCTCCGCAGAAGTGGCTGCCGAAACAGTACCTGAAGCCGATGTGCATATCCTGGATACACGCACAATTGCAGGTGGATTGGGCGTGTTGGTGAAAAAAGCGAAAGCCTGGGCAGATGAGGGCAAAGCACCAAAACAAATCATTGATGACCTAAAGGAGATGCAAAAACGCGAGGTCGTTTACTTCCTGGTCGATACGTTGGAATTCTTGCACAAGGGCGGGCGCATTGGGAATGCCTCTTATCTCATTGGCAGCGTCCTGCAGATGAAACCCATTCTGGGATTGGATGATGGAAAAGTTGACGCGGTCGAAAAACAGCGCACATCAGCAAAAGCCCTGGCAAGGCTGCAAGAGCTCGTTTTGGAGGATTGCCCAAAGGGGCCCCGGTCTTATATCACCGTCAGCCACTGCGGCGGTGAGCAGCGCGCTCAAAGCCTTGCGGATGAATTAGCGGTGGCTTTAGAGATTGACACCATACCCGTCTACGAAGTTCCCCCCGCCATCGTCGTCCACGGTGGCCCGGGGATCATTTCTGTCAGTTTCTTCAAAGAAGAATAGAGAACACCTCTAAATTCATGAATACCAGCCCGATAAATATTCGGGTTGGTTTTTTTAATACGCATCTATCAGGATTGTTTTTAACACATCCTCACTCAATTCAACCGAATTCTTCTGCATACTCGATGAGACTATCGATTTTTGAATGATCCGATCGAAATCGTCTTTCTCAATCCCCATTTCATGCAGCCCTGGAATATCCAGAGCATCAGCCAGGTTTTGGATAAAGGCTACGCCATTCTCTATGCCAGCGTCGGGATCACCCGTCACCCAACGAGCTACATCCTCATAGCGCGCAATCATCTCCTCATGACCCGGCATTTCGGCCAGGACTTTAACGTTATATTTCATGACATAGGGCAGAAGGCTGGCGCAAATCTCGCCATGCGGGGCGTGAAACATCCCGCCAATTGGGCCAGCAAAGCCATGCACAGCGCCAAGGCCGCCATTGGCCAGTGCCAGGCCGCCAAACAAACTGGTCAGGGCCATATCCTCCCGGGCTGCTTTGTTCTCGCCATCTTGATAGGCTGCCAGCAGCGAGCGTGCACCCCGCTGAATGCCCTCCCTCGCAAGAGCATCCGTTATCGGGTTGGCGCGATTTGAGACATAAGCCTCAATGACCTGGGTAAAGGCATCCATCCCCGTGCTGGCTGTCACGGAGGGTGGCATGGTATAGGTCAGCTCAGGATCAACAATGGCCACATCAGGGATCATCTTTGGATCACGCATACTAACTTTGACATTGAACTCAGGAGAAGCGATCACGGCATTACGCGTAACTTCAGCGCCTGTACCAGCAGTGGTTGGAATGGCGATGATTGGAGCAGGCGCATGTTGTATTTTCTTACCATCGCCAATGACCTCAAGATAGTCCATCAAAGAACCCAGATTGGTCATCAAAGCAGCAATGGATTTGGCGGAGTCGATTGAAGACCCGCCGCCAAATCCAATCACAACATCGGATTCTGCCACTTTTGCCTGGGCAATGCCAGCCTGGATAGAGGGGACATCTGGTTCATGACCCACACGAAACATCTCCCATACCACATTGGAAGATTCAAGGATTGAAACCAAATCATCCATTGGCACAGAGCCGCTTCCAGTGACAATAAGTGCTCGTCTACCTAAACTCAGGACGATATCTCCCAACACCTTGAGCATGCCATTGCCAAAGATTATCCTATCTGCAGTTGCAAATTGAAACTTCATGTCAATCCCACCCCGCTTCATCTGGGAAAATATTGTGATAAACAGCCTTCGTTCTCGGCTCAGCCATCATATCCGTGACGGCCTTCTTCCAACGTTTGTAATGTTCAGTTTCTTTATGACTGGCAGGATCGTTCCCTGTGCGGTAAACTTCAACCAGCACAAATCGATTGGGGTCGTCTTGATCTTGCAGGACGTCAAACCGAGCGATGCCGGGCTCCTGAACGCTTGCTCTGGCGTTAGCCAAAGTTGCCCGTTTGAAATCCTCCAGGGCATCCGCTTTCACATGAACAAAAACATGGACGATGTACATTGCATTCTCCTTTAACTGAATACCAGTTAGAAGCTCGGTACGTATAGATTCAGTATACTCGCTTTTTTCGCAGCAAAACAAAAATAAGATGAAATCAAAAACTCCCCAAACAAAATCTCCGGACATTCTCTACGAAGATCAACATATCATTCTCATCAATAAGCCCTCCGGATTACTTTCCATATCAGATGGATACGATCCTGATCTTCCTCATATCAGAAGCGTACTGGAGCCTAAATTTGGCCCTCTGTGGATGGTACACCGGTTAGATAAGGAAACCAGCGGCATTATGATATTGGCTCGAAATAAAGAAGCCCATCGATTCCTGAATGAAAGCTTTCGCGAAAGACGTGTTAAGAAAAAATATCATGGCCTTGTTGCTCCTGTGCCAGAATGGCGAAAGAAAAGTCTGACATACCCCCTGCAAGCAGATGCAGATCGACAGCATCGCACACGGGTTGATTTTAAATCCGGAAAGGACGCCCGATCTGACTGCGAAATCCTTAATGTTTTTCATTTTGGTGTGTTAATGGAAATTGAAATTCATACAGGACTGACCCATCAAATCCGCGCACATTTGCGTGCTGAGGAGTTGATTCTAATCGGGGAATCGCTTTACAATGCAGGTCTGCCACCCCTTGCCCTGGATGCACCAAGGATGATGCTCCATGCGCGGACTTTGGGGTTCACGCATCCGATTACAGGAAAATGGCAGCGTATTACAGCCCCTTATCCAGATGATTTTCGAGATGTTTACACAACACTCAGGTTTGCCAAAGGTCTGGATGATTTGATTTAATTGAGACAAATCCCCTCGAACCAATGATGATGTGATCCAGAACAGGCAGCTCCAGAAGATTCCCGGCTTCCACTAACATCTTGGATAGATGAATGTCCTCAGGGCTGGGCGATGGATCACCGCTGGGATGATTGTGCACAATAATCAGGGAAGCGGCGTTGTCCCGAATGCCAGAGCGATAAACTTCTGCCAGGCGAACGGATGAGGCATTCAATGACCCTTTATAAAGGTGTTGGGTTTGAAGAAGGTGGTTTCGGGTGTCCAGCAGCAGTACCCATAATTCTTCCTGATCCAATCCCGCCATCTGGTACTGAACCTGATCAGCGACATCCTGGGGGCTGTTAATCATCACCCGGTCTTCCGGTGTCAATGCCGATAACCGTCGGCCTAATTCGATGGCAGCCTTGATTTGCGCCGCTTTCGCCCGACCCACTCCATTCACCGCACATAATTCTTGAAAAGTAGCCCGTTGAAGGCCATCCAGGCCTTTAAAGGAATACAACAAACGCTGACCGACCTGAACGGCGTTCAGCCCTTTCATCCCCACACGCAGTAAGATAGCGAGCAGCTCGGCATTATTCAACACTTTCGCGCCTTGTGTCTCCAGCCGCTCACGCGGCCGTTGTGAGGCTTCCAGATCTTTTATACGATAGCCATCATTTATATCCGCCATAGATTTCCCTCACAACTCCACCTAAACTTACCCATTATCTTGTCAACCAATAGACGATTAAATTACAATAATCATTATCGTTTGAGAAGACACCACTAAGTCACCATGATATAATATCACCATTCAAATAATTTGGACAAAACCAGATGGAATTTTCTATAACAGAATATCAACATTGCGATTTACTCAAGATATCAGGAAGGGTTGATAGTTACACATCGCCCATCATTGATCAGGCACTCAAATCCCTGCTGGCGGATGGCCACTACCATATTGTTATTGATATGAAGGATGTCTCCTACCTTTCCAGTTCGGGAATGTTGACCTTTGTCAACGCACACAAACAATGCCAGCGACAAGATCGCGGCGAAATTGTTTTTGCCAATGTTTCAGATAACATTTTCTCCGGTTTTAAGCTGGCTGGTTTTCACCATGTGTTCAAGTTCTACGACAGTACTGCCTCCGCTGTGGGACGATTTTAGAGAGTTATGCCAATGAAAACCAGAACATTCCCTGGCAATTTTGAGAGTCTTGCTCCCATCAGCAATTTCATTGTCGATCAGGCTGAAGATGCTGGGTTTTCACCAGGTGAAGTCTACGCCATTCAAACCGCAGTAGATGAGGCATGCGCCAACATCATTGATCACGCCTATGGGGGAGAAAATATTGGAGAAATTGAAATCCACATCACCCAGATCAAAAAAGGGATTAAGGTCATCCTGAAAGACAAAGGAGAACCCTTTGACCCTGATGACGTGCCAGAACCGGATATCGCGTCACCTCTTGAAATCCGTAAGGAGCGTGGTCTGGGGATATTCTTCATGCGACAACTCATGGACAAAGTGGTTTTTAAATTTTCACCTTCTCATGGAAACACCCTCACTCTTATCAAATATAAGGGGGATGGGTCATGAAGAAACAAACCTCAGATGCCCAAACATCAGATATATCCCCTCAATCCATTCTTAAACTGGGAGAACGCCTCTCAAACCTAAATAACTATCATGATCAAAAATCTTTTCTACAAGTTTTTCTTCATGATCATGTTGGGGGGAAGGTTTTCATTTTTCTCAATCGGCCACCCAAGCCTCACAAAACAGATGCTTCTGAGGATAAATATCCGTTTGATATCCAAGGACTTTTTGATGATCAACACGATCACAAAAACCAGCACAGGGTGATCGAAGCCGAAGACTTATTTTGGCTGGTTGTTCCCTTAAGCCACGGCATTGATGAGATCGGCGGGATTATCATCGCCTTTGAAGCCTATCCAAAGGAAGCCACCATTCATAGCATGATGGATATCGGGCGAATAGCTGGTGTGGCGATTGATGCTTTGCTCCAAGCCCAGCTACAACGTTGGCAGCAAAAACAACTGGCGCTGGTGCGTTCCGTCTCAGCCCAGGTTTCACAAATAACAAATGTGGACGTCCTGACTCGGCAAATCACCAAATTAGTTCAGCAGACTTTCAATTATTATTACGTCGCAGTGTTCCTGATCAACGAAAAGGAACAGCGGCTACATTTCAAATCCAGCGCTTGTCTGGCGAGATGCGAAATGCCAGAATTTGAAGCGGACTCCCACCCCGGTTTTGCGTTGGGAGAGCACATTATCGGTTATGTGGCAGAGACCGGCTGTGAACGGGTCGCAAACGATGTCAAACAAGAGCCCCGATATAAAGAAGTAGACTCCCTGGCTGGCACGAAGTCTGAAGTGGTTCTCCCCCTAAAAATTGATGATCAAGTATTTGGCGTATTTGATGTCCAGTCCGATCAATTAGATGGCTTTGACGAAAACGACCTGCTTGTTCTGCGCGCGCTGGCTGATAACATCGCCATCGCCATTGAAAACACCCGTCTTTTCCAGGCTGTCCAATTGCGGGCGGATCAACTCACAACAGTGAGTGAGGTCAATCGAGCTATCACCTCTATCCTGGACTTGGACCAGCTCCTGCAAAAGATCGTCAATCTCATTCATGATAGATTCAATTTTCCTTATGTTCACTTGTTTACCATTGATCCTGCCCAAAAGAAAATCACCTTTACAGCTGGCAGTGGTCAGAGAACGACGAGATACGAGGAAGCCAATATTTCATTCGATATCGATTCGGAAAAAGGCATCATCCCCTGGGTTGTGCAATATGGCGAAACAAAGCGCGTCAATGACATAGAACAGGAAGCCCTTTTTGAGCAACCGCCCTTTGATGCTCAAACTTCAGGGTCCGAGATGTCCATCCCCTTATTTTTTGGAGGTGAGACACTTGGCGTGTTGGATATCCAAAGCGAGCAGAAAAACGCCTTCTCACGAGAAGATCAGCAGTTATTGGAAACCTTGGGCGATAATATCGCCATATCCATTCGCAACGCAAAACTTTACCGCTCAGAAAAATGGCGCCGCCAGGTAGCGGAAAGTCTTCGGGACGTCGCTGGGCTGCTGTCTGATAACACTGCCCTGGGGGACGTGCTGGAAGCCATCCTTGAACAACTCCATAAAAACCTGCCTTGCGATGTGGCCTGTGTCTGGCTTTTCAATGGAGATTCCAACGCTGAGGGAACTATTGAAGAGCGGGAATTACACCTCGCCGCTCAAAAGACCAGCCAGGATTATGTCTCCGACAAAATAGATTCTATGACGTTCACCCCTGATGATTGGGTGAAAGCTGCTTTGACTCGTGAAGAACCCACAATCCGAAAACCCAACGAGAGCATCGGTCCCATCGCTCACCTATTCGAGATGAGCAGAGACTATTCTGCTATTGCTGCCCCATTGCACACTGGAGAGGAAATCCTGGGTATGCTGACGCTGACCCACCATCAAACCGGACGGTACGGTCAAGAATCAGAAAAGATCACTTCTGCTTTCGCCAGCTACGCTGCTATTGCCATTAAGAACGCCCGCCTTTTTACAGAATCCCAGGAACAAGCCTGGATATCAACCATTCTCCTGCAAGTTGCCAAGGCAACGCAGTCCCAGAATGATATTGAAGGTTTGGCTGAAACCATCGTCCGGCTCACCCCCATGGTGGTCGGCGTGGAAGGATGCGCGCTCCTCATCCTCAATGGAAATAGTGATGCTTTTATATTGCAAGCCATGAATGGCATTGTGGATTCAGGAGAAGAAGTGGCGTATCGCCAACCTCAACTGCTTCATGATGCCCCCATTTTGAGCAGCCTTTTAGCATCACAAGAACCTCACATTATTGAAAACCCTAGAGAGGATCTACACCTTCCAGAAGATTTTCCCTCACTACGGCAAATCAACACTATGGCACTATTACCCATTGTGGCCAGGGGGGAATTATTAGGCGCGCTACTGCTGACAAATGATTCCGAAAACACCCATGAAAAAGGCGTCGATGATGTCTTTGGCGAGGAGAGGATGAAGATCATTCAGGGAATCATTCAACAAACAGCAATTGGGATAGAAAATCTCCGCCTGCTTGAGACACGACAGGAAGAAGCCTATATCTCCGCTGTTCTGTTACAGGTCGCTCAGGCTGTGGTCAGTAACGCTGAACTTGAGGACACGCTTGAGTCGATTATCAATATCATGCCCATTCTGGTTGGCATTGAATCAAATGCCATCTATCTTTGGGATTCCACATCAGAGTACTTCCAGACATCCTTTGCCACCACACAAGGTTACACAAAAGATAATGGCTTGATAGGAACAAAGTATGAAATGGGAGATTTCCCAATGCTGGATGCTGTATTTAGAAATAATCGCCCAGTGGTATTCCCATTTACTGAGTCGATTCTCCCTGCAGAGGACTGGGACTTGATCCTCCCAGACGAAGGCCAGGTGGACCCCTTACCTTTTCTGCAAAGCCGCTACCCCCTCCTGATGGGTTTCCCCCTTTCCGTAAAAGACGAAGTATTTGGTGTGCTTTTGGCTCAGGATGAAAATATCGCCACCAACCGAGAACGGCGTTTTGAATTGCTGTGGAGTATTGCTCAGCAGGCTTCCCTAGCAATCCAAAATGACCGCTTGAATAAAGAAATGCTGGATAGGCAGCGTCTGGAAAGGGAATTCCAGCTTGCCAGGGATATTCAGCAAACGTTTCTCCCCAATCAAATGCCAAAAATGCCTGGTTGGGATATGGCGGTGCATTGGGAAACCGCACGTCAGGTTGGAGGAGATTTTTATGACTATTTCCTCTTGCCGGATGGCCGGTTGGCCTTTGTCATCGCCGATGTATCCGATAAAGGCCTGGCAGCGTCATTGTATATGACGGTCACGAGAACTTTGCTGCGCGCCGCTGCCCGCGAGTCCAACTCGCCAGCCAAAACCTTGGAACATGTCAACGAATTGTTATTGGTCAATTCGCAGACCGGACTTTTTGTGACGACCTTTTACGGCATCCTCAATCTGCAAGATGGATTGTTAACGTATTGTATCGCCGGGCACAATCCTCCCATACTGATTCGCTACCGTGCAAATGAGGTTATTGAGTTCAATAAAGGTGGCATTGCTTTGGGCGCGATGGAAGATATTACACTGGAAGATAATACCCTTAACCTGGAACAGGGAGATTGTCTGCTGATGTATACGGATGGATTAACGGAAGCCTTCAATCTGCAAGATCAGATGTATGGAAATACGCGCTTAACGAATATCTTAAACACCGTGATCGGTCAACCCGCTTCCAAGGTGATAGAATCCTTAGAAACAGATTTGGATATCTTTAGAGGAGAAGCTCCCCTGAGCGACGACACCACCCTCCTAGCGATATGCCAAGAGAAATTACTGGCAGACGAGGATGGGAATATTCGTGCCTCTTAAGATCGCATTGACCGTACTTCCAAAGAAAATCTCCATCAAAGGGGGAAGGCCAAAACCGCCGATCAAGATCAGCTCTGAAGATTCTTGGCTGGCAACATCCAATATCGTTTCGCTAACCGGCCCTTGTAGGTGGCGGAAGTAACTATTCTCACAACAGTCACCGAGATAGTCTTTCGCTTCCTGTAAGAGTTCTTGACCCTTGTCTTCGTCATCATCAACCACTAAGACTGTTAGCGTTTTGCCATGCTGTTTAGCCAGGTATGATGATACAAATAAGGCTTCTTTGCCCTTTGGGCTTCCATCATAAGCGCACAATAGCCGATTCATCTGGCTCACCCGGTTGCGCACCAGAAATACCGGGCGGGATGAACGTCGAATGATAAGGTGAATACCAGATTTAAGACGGGAAATGATATTCGGTGATGGGGGAAAGGATAATTTTAAAATCACCAGGTCATTCACACGAGCGCGTTCACAAATTGTCACGGGAACATTGCCCTGTGTAAACGTCGCATTTCCCTCCAAACCCGCCTGGTCCAGACGTTTCTGAAAAGCTTCCGACACATACGCATTGTTGATCGCTTTTCCCCGATCACTGCTATTGATAATCAGCCCACGCACATCCGCACCTTCCAGATGGCCAATGATTATCGCCTGCTCTAGGGCCAGCCATGAGTCTGCACTGCCATCCATGGCAACCAGGACATCTGAGAACAACCCCTTTTCTTCAATGTTTTTCGTCTCATGCCATTCGCCAGGTGAGGAAAAATCCTCAAGCTGTTTTGGTAAAAGCAATTCCAAAATACGTTCACCCAATCTGCCAAATATCCGCACCAATCGCCTTCCATATCGGGTGGCAAAATCTGAGGCTGCTTTTTCAGGCCGGATCGACCATCCGTACTCCTCTTCCATATAGGTTTGATGGTCTAACACCCAAATATAGAGGTCCGTCTCGGTTCGATCCGGAAACTCTTCCAGGATATCCTGTTCTCGAATGGCTTTCACAACGGGAAGATATACCACTTGATACCAATCCCTGACGGCTTCCTCCCATGGGATTTCTCTGGACTGTTCAACTCCCATATAATAGCGATGCACGCGGATGTGTTCTTTAAGCGTTTGGTATTGTCCTGGAAATGTCAGCTTAAAATCAACATCAGGCAGGATATCATCAATGCTGGTTTCGTCCAAGAAATTTGCATATTCAGCTTTCAGAATGATCTCCTCGGGGGAATCATCTGCTGTGAGTTTTACACGGCTGCGAATTTCCGTCACATAAGCTTCGATGGACTCTATGCCCATCTGCCGGGCAATCGAGACCCGATGGTTGCCATCCAAGACAAAGTAAACCTCGCCAATTTTATAGACTCTGATGGGCGGCAGACCAGAACTGCCCGGAGAGGTCATTGCGGCCTTGACTCTTGCCCAACGCTGCATATCTTCATCGTGCAAGGGTAAAAAGTTTCGGTTGAAATCCTGATAACGGTTGACACTGCCGACAATGGAATCAATCGGGATTTCCTTCAAACCCTTCGATGATAATCCTGAAGCATGCAGCTTCTTGCTGATTTCATCATAGGGTAAGAGCGTTTCAGATTTGCCTGTTATGGTTGACCAAAGGCGTTGAAATTCCGCCTTGGAACGGGCACTCTTAAAATCTTCTATAGCTCGGTTAAATTCTATGGGGCTGTTATCAGAAGGCATAATACCTCCTCAATGAGTGGATTTTCATTATGTTGTATAATTTTCTATCACGGATTTATCATACCGAGATTATTGTTTCGTGACAAGCTGAACCTGAAACCAGTAGATATAATTTAGGATCAGATAAAGATAGGGAACTTATGTTTTCTAAAATTGCTAAGCACCTCTCCTCACATCCCTGGCAAAGACATCTGTTTTTTCTGCTCTTGGCGATCCTGGCCACAGCAATCAACGGCTATCATTACGGAACCTTTGATCAGGTTTTTCACATCACATTCCTCAAGAAATTCGTTAATCCCAGTTTATATCCCGATGATCCTTTCCTCTCCCTGCGCTGGTTTCACTTTTCGTATTTTTGGTTTCCGTTCATCCCTTTATTAAGAGCAGGGATCCTTGAAATCAGCATGTTCATCGTCCATATTCTGACCGTATACGGGACCTTCTGGATGTTCTGGGCGCTTTCGGAGCTGTTATTCCATAGCCCACAAACCAATTTCCTGCTCTCTTTAGCTTTGATCTTCCCCCATATTGGTTTGCCGGGATTTCAGATCATCGAATTCAGCTTGCTCAACCGCACATTTGTCCTCCCATTTCTGTTAGGGGGCATTTGGCTGTACCTAAAGGGAAAAAAATATCTGGCATTTTTGCTTTTGGGATTAATGTTTAATTTGCACGTCATCTATGCCATTTTTGTTCTTTGCATGTTCCTCTTAGATGAAGCACTGCATTTCTCCTGGAAATCCTGGTGGAAACCCGTCCTGCAATTTGGCGTATTCTTCTTTGCGGGGTTGCCAGTGCTTATCTGGCGGATGGGTACCGGACAAGGTATTGATCTGACTCTCAGACCAGAGATGCTGGATTTGGCGACGGATGGATTATTATTTACTGTGTATTACCCCATTGGCAATTCCAGCTCCGTCATTGGCAATATGATCGCCGGTATTGGAACGCTTTGGGCATTTGTGCTGGGGAACAGAAAAGCCCCAAAAAACAAGATCCACCAATCTATGCGTCATTTCGCCTGGGCAATTGGTATCCTTGTGATCATCTCAATGATTACCAGCTATCTCTTGCCAGTGACGATTTTACTGCAAATGCAGATCTTACGGGCAGCCGTTTTCATGTTGTACTTTGGGATGCTGTATTTCAGCTCTTACTTATGCCAACAGAAAGAAAAAGGTGAAATATCCAGTGGTGGATTTTCATTGCTTGCCATCAGCTTCATCCTGCTGATTACGCCGCTTTTTGCGATCCTTTTTTACTATCTTACTAGGGGCCTGGAGAAGATCAAACTTAACCGTGCGTGGATGATTCCGCTTGTAGCTTTTCTGCAATGTGTAATTATTCTTATTGCGGTGCAATCGAACTATTGGGCCCCCGGATTTAATATTTACGGGCCAAAATCAGCATGGCGCGATGTCCAGGTGTGGGCAAAAGAAAACACGCCCATCGACATGAAATTTATCTCGCCCCCACACCAATTCTTGCATTATATTCCCGATTGGCGGGTTTTTTCTGAGCGTGCATCGGTTGCTACCATCCCTGAGATGATGGAAATCCCCTTTGATCCTTCCTTCGCTGAGAGTTTTTCCCACAGATTTGAAGCCGTCGCCCCAGGCGCTATAGAAGCGTTTGATGGGAATTACATCCACACCCTGGAAATAACCGAAAAGCAATTCTATACCAACAGTGAGAGCGATTTCATGGATATCGCTTGTGAATTCTCAGCCGATGCCCTGGTAGTAGAACGAGATCATCCTTACGACTTTCAAATTTTATACGAAAATTCCGGCTATTTTGTCTACCAACTCCCGGATTGCCCTCATCCTTAGATCACGGTTTGAGGACACGCAGTTGTTCAATCATCCTGTCCAAACGCCGGTCATCATCAAGCAAGTAGGCATACACGCTGTATAAACCTTCCTGATCCGGTGTAAACGTCGTGCGTATGGTCCGAACCTCATCAGCTTCCATTGATTCCACATCCACTGTCTCGAAGGATTCGAATTGTCCATCATCAGTCTCCACCCAAAAATCCATGCGGAGCGACTCTGTAGGCAAGCTGGCGACAAGGGTCGCTTCCACAGGTACCTCTTCTCCAACGTTTGCTTGCGGTCCCTCAACAGAAAATAAGGTCATGATACGGGCAGGGTCCCGACGAGCCTTGATCCATACATTGGGGGATTCCCAATAATTCAGCTTATCATCTAGCCAGTATTCCACATGCACGTACACCCATGCGCCTTGATTGACTTCAACCTGGACGGGCACGACACGCTCTTCGCCAGGATTGAGGAGATTGATATACCCTCCCTTATCCAACGCGCGTATCCTTAGTGGGTCGTTGGAAATCAGACGAATATCCAAGTTCATCATGGGTTGTTTGCCTGTGTTTTTCAGATGGACAGAAATCCATCGTGTGCCAGGCTCAACCTCTTCGGGTGTTAAAGAATACTCAAACGGGGGATTGTATGCCATTATTACTTCCCTTCTTTATCTATTGCCTTCATTTTCAACTTACCGAAGGACTATTAATAGAATATAAGCACGTAGAAAATTCCTGACTCTCATTGCAATCCTCAACACCTGCCTAAAGAGGCAATCATGCTATAATGTCACAGAGATTTGCAATGTTTTCATCAAATGAACCTCAACATAGACACGCCTAATTTCGGAGTTGAGAGTATGGCAAATAGGCCGCAGCCTCGCAAAATAGAAAATGCCAAGCCCCTGGATTACCTCGTCATCGGTCATGTGACGGCCGATCTCGAAAATTCTGATATCACCCTGGGCGGTACTGCGGCATTCTCGGGGTTGACCGCAAAAGCACTGGGTTTGAAAGCAGGCATTATCACATCCTTTCATCCAGATTTAGCAGTAGACCTCTTAAACCTACTTTGGATGAAGGTCAAATCAAGTGAAGAGACAACCACTTTTAAAAATATATCCAACGGCGTTGAGCGTACGCAATACCTGTACCATACAGCCGAAAGACTAACCGTTGAGGATATGCCAGAATTCAATACTCCGCCATCTATTGTTCATTTAGGTCCGGTCGCAAATGAGGTGGACCCTGAAATTATTCAGCAATTTCCAAACAGTCTGAAGTGCCTGACGCCCCAAGGGTGGTTTCGCAGTGCCAATTCGAATAATGAGGTCCGCTTGCAACCCTGGGAAGATGCTGTCAATGTCCTGGCTATGGCAGATATTGCTGTTATCAGCCAGGAAGATGTACAATATGACGAGAACACAATCGCAAAAATGGCTGATGCCATTCCCGTGTTTGCGGTCACTGAAAACTATAAAGGCGCAAGAATCTATTGGCACAACGATGCCCGATATATCCATGCGCCTGAGGTAAAATATGTAGACGATACCGGTGCAGGCGATATTTTTGCGACAGCTTTCTTTTATCGCTACGCTACCACAAAAGACCCCTGGGAAGCCGGCCGTTTCGCCGTCAAACTCGCTTCATGGTCTGTGACACGCAGACATCTGGACAGCATACCCACCTCTGAAGAAATTCAGAAAGCAAAGATGGAACTGATAGGACGATAAAGGATCTATTTATGGGATTGGGAAAGATTTACACGATTGTCAACCAAAAAGGGGGCGTTGGTAAAACCACGACAGCCATTAACCTCGGTGCATATTTAGGTTACTTTGGCCAGCGTGTGCTCATTGTCGATATGGACCCTCAAGCAAATGCAACCTCCTGCCTGGGAATTGATAAAAACGAGGTTTCGGGAGGAACGTATGATGTCCTGATTGGGGCTCAACCCATTCTTTCACAAATTTTACATAATCCACGCTTTAAATTGTCCTTACTCCCCTCTTCACCAGCTCTTTCCGGTGCAGAAATCGAATTGATTGACATCAACCATCGGGAGATAAAGCTGCGGAATATCCTGGAGCCAATTAAGAATCGCTATGATTATATCTTCATCGATTGCCCCCCCTCTCTGGGATTATTGACGGTCAATGGATTGGTTGCTGCCATGGATGGCGTCCTGATCCCTGTCCAATGCGAGTATCTGGCCTTGGAGGGTTTGGGGCAATTAACTCAGACAATTAACAGGGTCAAGCGTTCGCTGTTCAATGACCTCACCATACGGGGCGTAATCCTCACCATGTATGATGGGCGGACGAATTTGGCTTCGGATGTCGTTCAGGAGGTGCAGCGGGTGTTTGGCAAACAAGTCTTCAACACCGTCATCCCGCGCTCCATCCGGTTGGCGGAAGCGCCCTCTTATGGCATGCCCATCTCCGTTTTCGCCCCCGAATCAACCGGCGCTCGTTCCTATGCAGCCCTGGCGAAAGAATTATTGATTTCAGATGACGTCCAAATCCCAATTGTACAGGAGGCGAACTGATGGCACGTAGACCCGGCCTTGGCAAAGGACTGGATGCCCTTATCCCCTCTGGAGAAGAACAGGAAGGCCAAAAACCTTCCTCAGCCTCTGGACAGGGAATCATTCATATCCCAATCGAACAAATCCAACCCAACCCCCAACAACCCAGAACCACCCTCGACGAAGACTCGTTAAGGGAACTGGCCGTTTCCATCACAGAACACGGCATTATTCAACCCCTGATCGTCTCCGCGGCCCCTATGGAAGACCAGTATATCCTCATCGCCGGCGAACGACGCTGGCGTGCGGCCAAGATGGCGGGGTTGTCAATGGTGCCCGTTATCGAGAAAAACGTCTCACAGCAGGGTCAGTTGGAATTAGCCCTGATCGAAAATCTTCAGCGCATGGACCTTACACCCCTGGAAACAGCCGAGGCTTACCGGCAATTGGCCGAAGATTTCAACCTGACCCATGAGCAAATCGCCGAGCGCGTCGGCAAAAGCCGCACCAGCGTGACAAACACATTGCGCTTGTTGAACTTGCCCGAAAAGGTTAGAGAGGCTCTTGCAAAAGGACAAATTAGCGAGGGGCATGCCCGGGCTATTTTGGGCTTGTCAAATGTGAAAGCACAGAACTCTGCGCTTTCCAGTATCCTCAACCTGGGTCTAAACGTCAGGCAAACTGAAGCACTGGTAAAAAAGATGAGCGGCGAAAGGCCGGCACCAAAGCCCAGGCCCAAGCCCTCACCAGAGGTTCAAGCCCTGGAAAATCAATTGCGCAATTTCTTTGGCACGAAAGTGAACCTCAACAATCGGAAAAACGGGGGCAGCCTCGTCATTCATTATTATTCAGATGAAGAATTAAACGACATCCTCGATAAAATCCTGCCGGAATAACCCTATGCTCCTCCTTCACAACACAAATATCTATGCGCCCACGCATCCCGGTGCCACTGCCCTGGTCATCGCCCATGGACGCTTCCACGCCCTCGGCTCCGATTCTGAGATCCTTAATGCCTATTCAAACGCAGATAACATCCTCGATTTGAATGGGCGCACCCTATGGCCAGGGTTAACGGATGCTCACGTTCACCTGCAGCATCTTGCAGAAAGTTTGGCTATGGTGGACTGCGAAACTGACACCCTGGAGGAATGTCTCTCTCAGGTTAAGTCAGCCGCAGAGAACCTTCCTGAAGGCGCCTGGCTGCGAGGTCATGGCTGGAATCAAAATCGCTGGCCTGAAGCTTTTGGCAATAAAGAACAGCTTGATGCAGTTTGCGGGGGTCATCCTGCGTATCTCACAGCGAAATCGCTACATGCAGGTTGGGCTAACAGCCAAGCGCTGACTCTAGCTGGGATTGACTCACAAACCCCAGATCCGCCCTCCGGGATCCTCCAGAGGGATGCAGATGGTCAACCCACCGGGATCCTGCTTGAATCTGGCGCGATGAACATGATTGAATCCATTATTCCCCAGCCATCCATTAAAGAACTCACCACAAAGATTGCATCAACACTGCCAAAACTTTGGAGTTTCGGATTGACAGGCATTCATGATTTTGACGGTTTCGATTGCTGGCAAGCTCTTCAGTCTTTGCATCAAAGCGGATCGTTAAACCTGAGAGTGCGGAAAAATGTTCCCTTTGATCATTGGGAGCAATTCATCAACGCTGGACTGCGCACCGATTACGGGGATGATTGGCTGCACATCGGAGGTGTCAAACTCTTCTCAGACGGCGCACTTGGACCGCAAACGGGCGCGATGCTGGAACCCTATGAAACCAGTGATGTGCTTGGGACATTATTATTGTCCGAAGAAGAAATTGTGAACATCGGCCGCCGAGCAGTGAACAACGGATTAGCTCTGACCATTCACGCCATTGGGGATCGTGCAAACCGTATCGTATTAAATGCCTTCGAGAAAATCAGGACGTACGAAGAGCAACAGGGCTTACCGCGTCAACACCACAGGATTGAACACGTTCAAACCATCCATCCCTCAGACCTTCCCCGCCTGGCTGCATTGGACATCATCGCCTCCGTCCAGCCTATTCATGCACCATCGGATATGCGCACGGCTGATAAGTATCTGGGAGATCGTTCTAAGAACGCTTATGCATATCAATCGTTGTTAAAGAGCGGTGCTACCCTGGTATTAGGGTCTGATGCCCCGGTTGAATCCGTCAATCCCTTCTTAGGCATTCATGCAGCCGTCACCCGCCGCCGAGCAGACGGATCCCCTGGCCCGGAAGGATGGCACCCTGAGCAGCGGCTATCCCTGGAAGAAGCGATAGAGGGGTTCACCCATGCCCCCGCTGTCATTACCAATCGAGGGCATAGATTGGGACAGATCGCTGAGGGCTATCAAGCGGATTTTTTAATATTGGAGGACGACCCCTTCCATTTGGATCCGCAGGATTTGTGGAAAATCAAGCCCCTCTCGACTTATGTTGGCGGTCGCTGTGTGTATGACTCAGAGGATTAAGCGTCTATATTGATTTATATAAATTGATTTTTAGTAACAGTATTAGATTATTCATTGGGCATAAGCTATAATTGATTTAATAGACAATGGATGGTTATTAAAATGCTGGAGAATGCGCCATGAAACCAAACCCAGAAAAACTCGCTAATCGAATCCGAAACATCAGAAAAGCCAATCATCGCAGCATCCATGATTGCGCCTCTCTTCTGGATATCTCCAAAGAGCATTATTTACGGTTTGAAAACGACTCTGCCCCTCTCTCCCTGCCTGAACTTGAATTATTAGCCCGTTTCTTTGCCGTACCCCTCGAAGCCTTTTTAGATGATTCCCCGTTGGAAAACTATACCCTCTCTTTGCCAAAAGCTTCACAAAGGGCGCAATATATCCAATTGCGTCATAAGATGATCCAAGCGCAAATTGACCTGCTCAGAAAGAACAAAGGCATGACCCTTGCGGAGTTACATCAAGAAACAGGCATCTCACAGGAAGCAATGGCGGCATTTGATCAGGGGATGTCCCCTATCCCTATCTCCAATTTGATGGTGATCGCTGATTGTCTTGGGGAATCATTGGATCATTTTTTCAATGAAGACCCGCAATCTCTAGCCTCTCATGATGAGGATAATCCTCAGAAAAAACTCAAATGGCAGCCGGAATACCCCGAGAACAAGGGAGATAAAGATGATCAAGACACGGAACCACTGAATAGGCTCATGAACGCCTTACAACAAGTTCCAAAGGACGATCAAGCAAGAATCGCAAAAGCGCTCTTACAGCTTATTAAGTCATTGCAATAATCATCATCTTTAAGATGAAATGAGACAAACAAAAATATTTATTGTTAAATAGCAAGGTGGTATATGCTTCAAGAACAGAACTCTTCTCCAGCAGACGAGCTGATTACTGAAGCCGCACAGCAAGATTACGAACAATTGGCGAGTTTTCTCAACCGAAACAATAATATTCACAGACATTTGGATTGGTTCTCTGCATTGGAATGGCTGGGCAGCCATCCTTTCTTATTAACGAAAAAGGATGACGCCATCCTAGCTGCGCTGTGTGCCACACCAGAAAATGAAGATGCCGCCTGGGTGCGTGTTTTTGGTATACGAAAAGACCTGCCCACTTCTCAATATTGGCATCAATTACTCCCCAGAGCAACACAGAAGCTCAGAGAAACAAACAGACAAACCCTGGCAGCCCTTGCCCTCCATCCATGGTTTGAAGCCCTGTTGGTCGATTCTGGCTTTGTGAACCGGCAGGATATCATTGTCCTCGAATGGCAGGGAAATCTCTCAAATATTGATCTGCAAAATCAGGATGTCATGATCCGGCGCATGGTTGAGGAGGACCTGCCTGCGGTGCAAACCATTGACCAACTTGCATTCCCCCCACTCTGGCAAAACTCTTTAGCGGGTCTGACCAAAGCCTTCAATCAGACTGGTATCTGTACTGTGGCGGTGATAGATCATCAGATCGTGGGGTATCAAATCAGCACCTCAATGACCATTTACGGGCACTTGGCCAGGCTGGCAGTTCATCCCAGATATCAAAGACAGGGGATTGCACAAGACCTTGTTTACAATTTACTGAGACAGTTTGAAAAACGGGGGTTCTCAAGAGTGACGGTCAATACACAATCGAACAATAAACCTTCTCTAAATATCTATAAGAAATTTGATTTTCGAAGAACTTCAGAGAGTATCCGAGTTTATGAAGTTGAATTACAAAACCGCTAGTTAACCCATTCTGGACAAATATAATTTAATATGGCAAAATCATAACGGTCAGATTTCAGGAGGATAACTTTGAATTCAAAGAAGACAAATCGAGAAATTCTTCGTGAAAAAAGAAAAGAACAAAAGCGCCGCAGATGGTTAACTTTTACCTTTATCACCCTTGCTGCAGCGGCCCTGTTCGCCACTGCAGTGATTCTGCCTAAATTACTGGTTGGAGACACAAAATACGAAAAAACGGATGGCTTTTCTGTAGGCGACCCAGACGCCCCCATCACCGTTGTTGAATTTTCAAGCTATTCCTGCGGTATTTGTCAGAACTTCTCAGAAAATTACGAAAAAGACTTTATTCATGATTATGTTGATACAGGCGATGTTTATTTCACCTATGTCAACATCCCCTCGAATAATGAACAATCTCTGGCTGCCGCTGAAGCCTCCTATTGCGCAGCGGACCAGAACAAATTCTTTGAATATAAGGAATTACTCTTTGCCAATGTGGGTAATCCGGGCGCATTCTCGGTCGATAATCTGGTGCAATATGCAGATGAGGCTAAGTTAAATGCAGATGCGTTCAGATCTTGTCTTGAAAGTGACGAATTCGCTGATGCCTATCTCAAGGATCATCAATATGCCGGATCGGTCGGGCTTACGGGCACACCTTCTTTTCTTGTGAATGGGAACCTGGTTTATTCCAATGACCTCATTCCCACTGTTGAAAACTTATTAAAGAGGAATTTGCGGTAGCCAGGGATTCAATTTTGGCAGCTTATCCCCCTAAAAAAATCTTTCCAGCACCCACACGATCAATGGGGTTATGAGCAATGACGGCAGGAAATTTCCTGTGCGGATCTTTCTCAGAGCTAATAAGCTGCTGATGGATACCGCCATCAGTATTAATCCCCCCACAGCCGTCATTTCCGTCATCATGGCTTCTGAAAAGAATCGGCTAAAAAATCCCGCGAGCAGAGTAATCCCTCCCTGGTAGATTAATATCGTCAAGGCAGAAAAAGCAACACCAACCCCCAACGAAGACGCAAAGGCGATCGAAGCAAAGCCATCCAAAATAGCCTTGATGGTCAGCATCTCGACATCGCCCACCAACCCATCCTGAATGGAGCCTAGGATGGCAATAGGGCCAATCACAAATACCAGTGAGGCGGTGACAAACCCCTCAACAAATCTGGATTGGGATTTCTCTTCATTATCTTTTCTTGATGAGGTAAAGGTGTTCTTAAGAGCAACACCAAGTTTTTCAAGCCCATCCTCAATCCGCCACCACTCCCCTAAAACAGCGCCAATGAGTAAACCACCTAAAGGGATCAATGGATTGCTGGTTTCCAGGAAGGTCATCAAGCCATAGCCTAGTGTAAATAACCCCAATCCCGCGATGATCGTTTGTCGGAATTTTTCAGAAAGACGAGCGCCGATCGCCATCCCAAATAGCGAGCCGAGAACAATCGACCCAACATTGATCAATGTCCCCAACCCAATCATTCGCCATCTTCCTTTGCCAATGTCAGGCTATTACCACTGCTGTTATTTACCGCTTCATCCACTTCCAGGATAAATAGCAGTGAAGATAAACGGTTAAGGAATGCAACCATGGCTGATCGCTGCTGTTCCGCTTCGCTCAGAAATGCAATAACTCTGCGCTCAGCCCTGCGGACAATGGTTCTCGCAACGTCTAATGCACCGCTGGAAGGCGTATCCCCTGGAATGATAAACTCACGGGGTAAAGGCGTCTGTTCTTCAAACTGTTTTATTTGATTTTCCACCCATTGCACATCATCTTGTTCGATTCTACTAAAATTGTCTTCCTCATCAGGCAGCGCTGAGAGCTCTGTCAATAATACATAGAGCTTCTTTTGTATCTTCAGCAGAATAGAATAGGTTGTTTCATTTTGGATAAGAGATCGTGCAAAGCCTATCGCAGCACTGGCTTCATCAATGCTTCCCACTGATTCAATGCGCACGGACGACTTCGAGAGCCGCCCTTTTCCCAAAAAGCCTGTGTCTCCTGAATCGCCCTTGCCTGTATATAATGGTGCCATGAGCCACCCTATTCCTCTACCTCTGTCGGCACCTCTGTGATTTCAGTGGGAACTGTATCTCTACCAGACAGGATATACCATTCATTAACACTGTTGAAGCGATCTCCTGGATCAAAGACAGGGCCCATATTGACCCCATTGATATCATCCGTTATCGCATAGGTATAAACAGGATAAATCAGCGGCAGCGAGGGCAGTTCTCGCATAAATAACACCTGGAAGTTACGATAAAGCCTTTCTCGCTCACCAACATCAACCGTCATTCGTGCTTGCTCTAAAAATTCACTGGCAGAACGATTATCCCATTCCGCATAATTCTGCCCCGATTGCATTTGCGCCTGCGCCCAAAAAGGATAGGGGTCGGGATCCGGGGAATTGGTTAAATTGATATCCACCAATGCAGATTGATATGCTCGAGCTTCCAGGTCCGATAAAACCTCATCATAGGGTTTCGCGTCCAATGTCACCAGGATACCCAGGGCTTCCCAATCGGACTTAATTTGTTGAGCGATGGCAGTATGTTCAGCGGTATCCGGATGGAGCAAGGTTATCGCCACCTCTATGCCCTCCTCCGTTACATAGGCCTCTTGTTCCTCGTCAAATGTGACACCAGTGCCCTCAAATAGCCGCTCCGCTTCAATCTTATCGTAGGTGATTTTTTCCAGGTCATTATAGTAAGCCCAGGTGCCGGGGACAATGGGTCCATTGGCTGGGATGGCCTGCCCCTGATAGACATTTTCGATAATCAAATTCCGATTGATGCTTGCCAGCATAGCTCGCCGAAATTCAGGATTTTGCAGGAAACTGACCTCAGGATTACCTAAATTTAAATACACCATGGTTAAGAGGGGTTCACGGGCTGTGTAGATAGCAAATCCTGATTCAGCGAGAACATCCGGCAATATTGAATTTGCCACATCGCCGATGCCTTCCACCTCGCCGGATTGATAAGCTGCAAGAGCATCTTCTGAAGTTGGATAGTAACGAAATATTATTTCATCCAGGTATGGCCGACCGAGGAAATATTCTTCAAAGGCTTCCACAACAACACCCACTAGTTGATCATCCTCCACAAGCAACCGCTGAAAGCGGAATGGACCTGTGCCGATGGGTGCCAGGTTGAAAGGATGATCAATCATCTCTTCCATGGTTAAACCCGCCAAAATATGCTCAGGCAGGATGCCAAAAGTCAGATAATCCAAAAAAGGTGCAAAAGGTTCGGGAAGCAGAAATTGGATCTGGCTGTCGGAAAGTGCAATCACCTCTACCTCAGCCCAAAAATCACGCAAGTCTTCAGGGATCAGGCCATGGTCACTTTGCAGGAGGCTGATCGTGAACAGCACATCGCTGCTGTCAAAAACCTCACCATCGTGCCAATAAACATCCGCACGCAGACTAAAATTATAAACTGTCCCATCCTGGGATACACCCCAGGATTCGGCCAGGTCAGATCGTGGGATTCCTTTTGAGTCGAAACGAACGAGACCGCTGAAAATCAATTGATCTACCGCATGATCAGGTTGATTATATATATCCAGAAAGGGATTTAACCGCATAAAATCACCGATCAATGCTTCTGTATAAATTCCACCTGTGATCGGGGATGGGGTCGAATCAAAGTCTTCTCCAGCGTTCATTTGCTGAATGATTAACAGGATACCAACTATTAACCCTGTGACCAATATGATAAGCAGCTGCCATCTAAGTTTTTTCATAAGATTAAGATAAAAGGGCAACCCTTGTGGCGAGTTGCCCGGAACCTTTGATTGAGAATGAAAATCGCCAGGGTAAATCGATATTCACCCGGATTATCCCATGAACAAGATCGTAAAAATGGTCAAAACAAAAAACACAACGCTCAAACCAATGGTAATCCAGAATAATATCTTTTCAATACCCCGCCGTTGGGTATAAACACCGCCGGTATCTCCACCACCGGTCAGTCCACCCAGGCCGACGCCCTTACTTTGCAAGATAATGCTCGCGATCAGGGCAATTGACGTTATAATTAATGCAATACTAAAATAATTTGCCACACATGCCTCCTTTAACAGAGATGATTATACCCATAACCTCGAAAAACCGTCAACCCAATGCATGAACTGAAATTTTCTTTACACATCCATACCACATATTCCGATGGCAGTGCCAGCCATCAAGATCTTAGTGATATTGCCGCTAAGGCTGGATTGGACGGCATCATCACCACCGATCATAACATATGGATTGGGGGATTGGAGGGGTATTACGGTGAAGGAAAGAAAAAGGTAATGCTCCTGGTCGGTGAGGAAGTGCACGACCGAACCCTTAACCCACCTGGCAATCATATGCTCATCATCGGCGCTCAAAAAGAAATGTCCCCCTATGCGAAGGACCCGCAGCGGTTGATTGATCAAATCCAGCACAGCCGGGGGCTGTCTTTTATTGCCCATCCTGTCGAGGACGCTTTAGAGATGTTCCACGAAAAAGATTTCTCCTGGCGAAAGTGGGATATTCAAGGCTTCACAGGGATTGAACTCTGGAATCAATTATCCGAGTTTAAGAGCGTCAGTCCCTCTCTATTCTCAGCAGCCGTGAATGCCTTATTCCCAAAACGAATGTCCCTGGGCCCCCTTGAAAGGACTTTAAGATTGTGGGATGAGCTGATCGCAGAAAGAAAACGGCCGATTGTGGCGGTCGGCGGTGTGGATGCGCACAGACTGGTAAAACGATTCGGCCCCCTTTCCATCAAGCTTTATCCCTACCTGCACCACTTCAAGAGTGTGCGAACCCATATCCTGACGCCGAGGTCCTTATCGGGCACATTTGCTGAAGATCAAAAAATGATCATCAATGCCCTCCGCCAAGGACATTGTTTCGTCGCTTATGACCTGCCGGCGCCAGCGGATGGTTTTCGCTTCTATGTTCATAATGATGACGGCCATTTCCCCATGGGGGATCAAATCAAGATTAAGGGCGGGCTGACGTTCCAAATCCGCCTTCCGCAGAAAAACCTCTGCCGGCTTTTCAAAGATGGGGAATTAATCAAAGAATGGTCAGACCGAGACGTGTGTACCCACATCACCACTGAGCCAGGTGTGTACCGTACAGAAGTTTATATCCCCTACAAAGGCAAGCTACGAGGGTGGATTTTCAGCAACCCCATTTACGCCTGGGGTTAACCCTTAATGACCACCAGAGGGCGCAAGCGCGCCACTTTTCTGGCGATACCCGAACCGACAACGCTTTCCACGACCAAATCGACATCCTTATAAGCCGCGGGCGCTTCTTCCGCCAAACCAGGCATTGAGCCAGCTCGGACTTCAATTCCTTCCTTTTCAAGCCGTTGGAGTAAATCCTCCCCCCAAACTTCCCGTTTGGCCTGCGAACGACTCATGACACGTCCCGCGCCATGGCAGGAAGAACCAAAGGAACGCGCCATGCTCTTTTCCGTTCCAATCAATACCCAGGATGCTGTGCCCATTGAACCGGGCACCAGTACCGGCTGCCCAATTTCTGCGTAATCCTCGGGAAGGTCAGGGGAACCCGGACCAAAAGCCCTGGTAGCGCCTTTTCGATGGACACAGACGGTTTTTTTCTCACCATTGAGGATGTGATTCTCAAATTTACCGATGTTATGCGCAACGTCATAGACTTGCTTGAGATGCCAGTTTTCCACCTTGCTGGCAAGCGCGACCTCGAAGGCCTTTCGCACCTTATCGGCAAGCAACTGACGATTCAGAAAAGCGAAATTGGCACCGCAGCGCATAGCAGCCAGATAATCCTGTCCTTCGGGTGAATCGATCGGCGCGCAAACCAACTGCTTATCCGGCAGTTTAATGCCGTATTTACTCACCGCACTTTGCAGCCGCCGAACGTAATCCGTGCAAATCTGATGGCCGAAGCCTCTGGATCCGGTATGGATTTGAACAGCGATCTCATCCTGGAATAACCCCATGCTTCGCGCAGCCTGTGGATCAAAGATTTTTTCAATCAAATCGACTTCAATGAAATGGTTCCCACCACCCAGGGTGCCCAATTGTGTGCGGCCGCGATCCAGAGCGCGCTGGCTCACCTTGTCGGGGTCTGCGCCATCCAGGCAGCCCTGATCCTCTGTATGCTTGACATCTTCGGCTGTGGCATAACCTCCCGCCTTGGCCCAGCGTGCCCCTTGCACGCACGCATCAGCCAGATCTTGCTTGGATAAGGTCAGTTGGCTGTCCACACCGACTCCGCTCGGACAATATTGATCAATGGCGTTTGCAAGGTCGGGAAACCAATTCCTTGCTTCCTCAAATGGTATTTGGGACGCCAACAAACGGACACCGCAGTTGATATCATAGCCGATCCCCCCAGGTGAAATCACTCCTGTGTCCGGGTCAGTGGCAGCAACTCCGCCAATGGGGAAACCATAGCCCTGATGCATATCCGGCATAACCAAAACTGCGTCAACGACACCGGGCAGCGTGCTGGCATTGATGGCTTGCTGAATGGATTTATCATCCAGGGAATTTTCCAGCAAACGTCTGGACATAAAAATCCGCACCGGCACGCGCATGTCAGAGCGAAAATCGGGCGAAATCTCCCATTCAAAATCGCTGATCCTGGTAAATTGCTGTAAATTAATATCTGTCATTGTATTTTCTTTCTACACATCGAACGTGAGTGTTGTTTCCAATCCGTGGTTCGTTTGACGGATTTCTAAATTGTGAAAAGTCACAGCTTTGATATTTCGTTTGGCGGATTTAATTTTATGTCCCCAGCACTTGATCACCCATCGATCTTCCTTGTCATTGAACTTAAATTCGTTGAAGCAGCAGCCTTTAGCTTCAATGAGATACACCAATTCGTTCAGGAAATCAACCAAAAGGATCTCATCTGCAGCTTCTTCAAGGGAAAATTCATGTTGACTCTGAGCCACCTTATCAACGACAACGACAAGGTCCATCAAATCATACATCCCCGCTGCGGCGTGTCGTAATAGGGTCTTAAAATCCTTGGCCCAGACCCTCAATGCAAGGTCTGCTGTATGATCAATTTCCTGATAGCCGTTATGGGACATCCTAGTATAATTATACTGGGTAGAACATTATGAACAAAAATTTAGACAAAATCGAATCAAAATTACGCGCCATATTTGAAGAGCGCCTCTTATCCATCTTCTCTACCAGCCCTCATCAACGCACCCTGGTTGATGACCTGCTGAAGGTAATGAAAGATAATCTACGGGAGGGTCAAGAGGGTAAATTGCATGCACCGGACCAGTTCATCCTGGAGGTGTCACCGGAGGATTTCTCTGATTGGGCTTCCCATAAAGACCTTCTGGATGAAATTTCCGCTGTCCTTCAAGAGACGGGCGAAGAAGAAGGGTTCACCTTTAAACAGACGCCAGAGATTAAAATCCATAAAAACCCTAATCTTGACCATAAGCAATTCAGCATTTCAGCGTTATTCACAACTCCGAAGACCAGGCTGCCTGATACTGCTGCAATGGCGCAAAATTCACAAACAGATGTAGCTCCCTGCTTACCCGAGAATGCCTTTTTCGTCATTGGCGGGAAAAAGAATTTTCCGCTTGAAAATAATGTGGTCAACATTGGGCGGCATTCGGACAACGATCTGATCCTCGATGACGCCCATGTCTCCCGGCACCATGCGCAATTGCGCTGCATCAATCAGCGCTTTGTCATCTTTGATGTTGGATCCTCAGGAGGGCTATTCTTGAACGGCAGGAAAATATCGCAAGCAACACTTCAACCCGGAGATGTCGTCCGACTCGGTGTGACGAAATTGATCTATGTCCAGGATTCCACCGGAGAACATCCGACCTCAGCCATGCCCGTAGATTCCGAAGATGATAGAGCTAAAGGGATTGCAGAATGAACGCCATCATCGTCTTCATCCTGCGCTTATTGTTGTTGATCCTGGCTTACCTTTTTGTGGGTTGGATAGGGTACACCATTTTTACAGACCTCAGGATTCATCAAAGTGAAACACGAAAAGAGCAAGCGCCGCCAATTACCCTTCATACAGATATTGATCAACATCCTCAGGAGAAGCAATTCACAAGCTCAAGGATCATCATCGGGCGCGATCCAGCCTGTGACTTCCATATCCATGAGGATACAATTTCATTGAGGCATTGCAAGCTGTCTTATCATCACAAACATTGGTGGGCGGAAGACCTGGAATCCACCAATGGTACCATGTTAAACGATCACAATCTCAACAAGCCCACCATCATTGCCGATGGCGATGAATTGCACGTGGGCCAGGTGACGCTATCCATCGAAATCAATTGAAAAAGAACGGAGATAAACATGAATGAAATACCCGTATTAGCTGTTATTGGCGGATCAGGCTTATATGAGTTTGAAGACCTGAAAGACATCGAAACCCGAGAGATGGACACGCCCTTCGGCAAGCCTAGTTCACCAATCACCCTGGGGAAACTCAATGGGAAATTGGTCGCTTTCCTGGCTCGCCATGGCATCGGCCATATTTATCTCCCCAGCGATGTCCCCTACCGAGCAAATATTTATGCGTTAAAATCTCTGGGTGTCAAACGTATTGTCAGTGTCAGCGCTTGCGGCTCTTTGCGTGAGGCTTATGCCCCCGGGTACATCCTGATCCCCAACCAAATCTTCGATTTCACGCACAAACGCCATCGCAGCTTTTTTGGCAAAGGTTTGGTGGCGCATATCAGCGTGGCCGATCCTTATTGTGAAGCTCTCTCAGATGAATTAGAAAATGCATTAAAAAAATCCGGTGGGGAGTACCATCGCGGGGGAACCTACATCACTATTGAAGGACCTCGATTCTCCACCAAGGGCGAATCCGGCGTCTACCGCCAATGGGGTATGGATGTGATCGGCATGACGGCTTCACCCGAAGTTTTTCTAGCTCGGGAAGCAGAAATCTGCTACACGACGATGGCCCATGTCACGGACTATGACGTATGGCATGTCAGCGAAGAAACGGTAACGGTGGAAATGGTCGTCCGCACCCTGCAGAAAAATGTCAAACTCGCCCAAGAAACCATTAAGAACATGGTGGATCACATTGATCCTGAACTGGATTGTGATTGCCAACACGCCCTGCGTGATGCCATGATCACCAATCCCCAATTTGTAGATGAAGACCAACGACAGAAACTCGATCTTCTAATTGGAAACACGCTGGATAAATAGTGCTGAAAAAATTCCAGGCTGCAGATCAAAATACAAAAACAGACCAAATTCAGAGTCGGCTGATCCTGCTTGCGATTCTATTGGTTGTTATGTACGCTTTGATTCTGACCCTTGCGCCAGCGGTCAGGCTGCATTCTGGGCTTTCAGCGTACCAATTCAGACATTGGGGGGGAGTCGTCTTATGGTGTGCTGTTTTTATCTTCTTACACATCCAAACCAAAAAGCATCTCCCCAACAGAGATCCCTATCTGCTGCCGATCATAGCTGCCTTGAGCGGCTTGGGACTGATGACGATCTGGCGCTTGTCTACAAATCTAGGGCTGAGGCAAACCCTTTGGGTGGCAATGGGAGGGCTGATTCTTTTTGTTGGCATCCGGTATTCCAAATTTTTAGATTATTTGCACCGGTATAAATATATCTGGCTCCTTTTGGGCTTAGGCTTGACAGCCTTGACGATTATCGTCGGAGAAAATCCTGGTGGTGATGGTCCGAGGTTATGGCTTCAATTCATTGGAATTTACTTCCAGCCCTCAGAGCCTCTCAAACTCCTGCTCATCATCTACTTAGCAGGATTTTTTAGTGATCGGCTTACCCTCAAGCGCCAATCCCTCGAGTATTTTCTTCCCATTATCGCCGTAACCGGCATAGCTTTATCACTGCTGGTTTTTCAACGCGATCTGGGAACAGCCAGCATCTTTTTGTTGATTTTCCTCGCGATACTTTATTCCGGTCCGAGCCAAAAATGGATCGCCTGGGTGAGTCCGGTGATCATGCTTATCGCTGGGTTGATGGGTTACCTGTCTGTGGATATTGTCCAAATCAGGATCGACACCTGGCTTAATCCATTTCTCGATCCCAGCGGGGCATCCTATCAAGTAATCCAGTCCATAATCGCCATGGCCGAAGGCAGCCTGATGGGCAGCGGCCCAGGGCTGGGCAGCCCGGGATTGGTTCCGGTTTCGGTCTCCGACTTTATCTTTGCTGCTATCGCTGAGGAATTGGGGTTTCTCGGCGCGACATTCATCATTCTGTTAATTATCTTGATAATTTATAGGGGTGTGAAAATCGCGTCAACCTCCCAAAGATCATTCCATAGATATCTCGCACTCGGGGTGGTTTTTTATTTCGGTTTTCAGAGTATCCTCATCATTGGAGGGAACATCGGACTGCTCCCTCTGACGGGTGTCACATTGCCCTTTGTGTCCTATGGCGGCTCCTCGTTGATTGTCTCTTTTAGTGCTGTGCTTATCCTCCTCACCATCAGCCAGAGAACAACAACCCCAGAACAATCTACCAGCAAAAAAACGCCGCGCTATATCCTGGTGAGCAGTTTTCTGATCATTGCCCTCCTGGTAGAGATCATCGCTTCCAGCCTTCATTCCTTCTGGTTCAGATCTGATTTGGTATCCAGAAATGAAAACCCGCGTTGGGTCATTGAAGATCGCTATGTCGCGCGCGGGCAGATTATGGATAGGGAAAACAGAACCATCATTCAAACAGTGGGCGACATCGGCAGTTATCAGCGGGACAGTAACTACATTCCGCTATACCCAATTGTTGGTTATACGAACAGTATATATGGCCAGACCGGGATTGAGTCCTCGATGTTCGATTACCTTCGGGGGTATTTGGGATACGCCTACCCTGACCAATTCTGGAAAGAATTATTGTATAACCAGCCGCCTGAAGGTTTGGATGTGCGCCTGACCATCGATTTGGATTTTCAAAGGAACGCTGACGACCTTCTGAACTCACAAATCGGTTCTGTCATTCTAATGAACGCCAGGACTGGCGAAATCCTGGCGATGGCATCCCATCCCTATTATGATGGGCGCATCCTTGAGGAAACATGGGAGGACCTCATTCAGGATGAAACCGCACCCCTACTCAACCGCGCCACCCAGGGGCTCTATCCGCCCGGCTCCAGCCTGCTGCCTTTCATATTAACAACCCAGCTAGAGCTGACACAGAGCTATGCCCATCCAGAGGAGCGTTTCCCGAGCCTTTCTGAGGATATCAAGTGCGCGCAAAACCCGGAAGAACTCACCTGGAAATCCCTCACAGCAAACGGCTGTCTGAGCGCCCAGGTTGCGCTGGGTGATTTGACGGGAACATCGTCCCTGATCAACCTTTTTGAGGACCTGAGATTCTACGCCTCCCCCCAATTACACCTGGAAGTCGCTCAGATTGAAGTGGACGGCATCACAGACGAAGATGCCTTCCTAAGAGGTGAGCAAGCCCTCAATATCAGCCCCTTGCAGATGGCCTTAGCCGCCAGCGCTCTGACGAATCAGGGACGCATGCCCGCGCCCAGGATTGTAAACGGCTATCAAGATCCTAATGGAAATTGGATCACACTTCCCAAATTGGGAGAAAGCTATCAAGCTTTATCCAGCGAATCAGCCCAAGCGGTGGTTTCCCTCCTTCGTGTCTCAGGTTCCCCCTATTGGGCAACGACAGCCTGGAGTCAGACCGAGGATGGAGATAGCATTACCTGGTTCATTGGAGGGACGACCTCGGATTGGCAGGGACAACCCCTTATTGCTGTTGTCCTATTGGAAGGGGATGACCCAGGATTAGCTGAGGATATTGGCACCTCGCTGTTAGGGGGGACAGACCAATAATTAATCAATATGTGATATCACATTAACGCAGAAACGCCCCGTGGGGCGTTCTACGTGTGGTTAAAAAGTGTGATGATTAATGGATAACTTTGACAAATCGGCGCTTCCCCACCTGGATGGTGACGGGGAGCGATAACACAGCATAGGGATCGGAAGCGGTTTCTCCGTCGATCTTCACCCCATTCTGCTGTATAAGCCGGCGTGCCTGGCTCTTACTTTTTACCAATCCGCTGTCCACCAACACCTGCAATAAGACAGGTTCTCCCTCAGGAGTAAATTCAGGTATGTCCTCAGGCGTATCTCCTTTCTGGAACAAATTGATAAAATGTAGGTTGGCCTTCTCGGCTTGTTCTTCGTCAAAGAAAGCGCCCGTGATTTCCTTGGCCAATGCCATTTTCGCATCCTTTGGATGCAGCTCACCTTCCTGCACTTTCTTTTCAAATGCCTCAATTTTGTCCACTTTCCAGCGCGTCACCAATCGGGCGTAGCTTGGCATCGCCTTGTCGGGAATGCTCATCACCTTGCCGAACATATCCTCAGGTGAGGTATTGAGCGGAATGTGATTGCCCAGGGATTTACTCATCTTGACATCGCCATCCGTCCCGGGCAGAATTCCCAGGATGATGCCCACATTGGGTTTCTTCCCAAAATACGTCATGATCTTTCTTGCGGCTGTCATGATATTGAACATCTGGTCCGTGCCGCCGACTTGCACATCCGCATCCAGGGCATAGGCATCATAGCCCTGCATGATGGCATAGAACAGCTCATGAAAATAAACCGCTTCTCCACTGTCCCAGCGCTTGCGGAAATTTTCCCTTGTGAGGAACTGCTGCAAGGTGAAATTGGATGCCAGGTAGATCATATCCTCCAGGGTTAGCGAGGAGAGCCATTCAGCGTTGTAACGCACTTCTGTTTTTTCACGATTCAATATGCGGAAGGCTTGTTCAGCGTAGGTTTCAGCATTCCTTTTTGCTTCTTCGGGAGATAACTGCGCTCGTAATTTGTCTTTATCCGAAGGATCGCCGATCAGAGCCGTATACGTACCAACCAGGAAAATGACATGGTGTCCCAGCTCCTGAAATTGACGCAGTTTCCGCATGGTCACAGTATGGCCAATATGCAGATCGGAGGTTCGGGGGTCATAGCCGCAATACACCCTCAAGGGACGTCCTTCTTTTTCTGATTCAATCAGACGTTCCCGAAGTTCCTTCTCCATCACTTTATGCATTGCTGGATCGCCATATGCCGTTCCCCGCATCAGATAAGATACCTGTTGGTCAATATTCATGCTCGCCTCCTTAAATAATTCATTCCGTAGACAAAAAGAAAACGCGCCCATCAAACAAGGCGCGTTCTGTGCCCTGGACGGGTGGTTCGTTTAGGGATAATAATAGTAATAATAAGTTGTACCCATCATTCTCATAAGATTATTATAACGAATAATCCATGCTTTTGCATCACAGTAACGGCGATTTTACTTTGATTTCAGACACAAAAGCGATGGTTTGCAGGGTAACGCGTTTTTCAGCGTTAACAAAATTCGGTGATTCATACGCCAGGAAATTGAAAAATTGTTCCTGCTTTCCTTCACTGGTCTTAAGCTCCGAGACGATACTGGAGGATTCAACGCGCAGCCCCACATCTTCCGGCAATATCACTTTCACTTCATTCACAAAACCGATCATTCTGATCTTCGCATCTACTTGAGGAAAGAGAGCCTCCGAAAAATCCAGGCGAGTGGTTCCAACAATTAACCAGATTTCATGCTGCGTGGCTTCCCAGGCACCCGTTTTGCGAACATCGCCGATGAGTGGCATCTGGACATGGACATCAGGCCCGGTTAATTGAGGGCGAAGGATCAACAATACGCCCAGGCCAATTAGAAGCAGAGGGAAAATAAACCGCCAGAGATTCACCCTGAAAATGGCCTCGAATAAGGCGATAAATCCCAAAACAACCAAACCAATACCTGCAATAATTTGCCAACGTTTCATTTTTTTATTCCTTTCACTCTGTTTCCTCTATTTTATCTTAATTTAATTTTGAAAACCAACATTTTTTCATTTGCCTGTAATTTCATCAAAAATACCCTATCGTTAATACATTGTGGTTCTTTATATGTTAAAATTACTGCTTAACAACGAAATCGAAGCTGTTATAATCAGACTGGTGTACCTATGAACGAACCTGTTCTCGTATTAAACGCTAATTTTCAACCCATCAATGTCACCTCGACATATCGGGCGATTAATATGGTCCTGGCTGAAAAAGCGACCTTGATCCTGAACGGTCGGGGGGTCATTCACTCCGTGTCACAGACATTCCCCCTGCCATCCGTCATTCGATTGAAAGAAATGATTAAAAGACCCCGTCCGATTGTCAAGCTGACACGGAAAGAAATATTTCGCAGAGACAATTTCACCTGCCAATACTGCGGGAGGCAGTTAAGCAATCTGACCATTGACCACGTCATTCCGCGCCATCTTGGCGGTGAAACCATCTGGAGTAACGTTGTCACAGCCTGCCCTCGCTGCAACCATCTCAAAGGGGGGATGACACCCGAACAATCCGGCATGTATCCCCAGAAGAAACCCAAACGCCCACCCAACACCGCCACATACTTATTTGGTAAGCACTTACGGCAAAATCGGGAATGGAAAGATTTCCTGGTTGGCTGGTAATTGAGGTATTAGAATATCTGGGGCTACTTTAACTCTACTTTCATCAAATCTTGAGCAAGGACAACTTTTCCATCAAATGTTGACTTCGCCTGCTCAACCATCTGATCATGATCGCCGTCTGTGGGGTAATGCACCAGATACAGCTCCCTGGCACCCGCCCGCTGAGCAATCCGCCCAGCTTCCTCAGGGAAAGAATGACCGTCGCCTTCGCCAGTGGCTTCGTGGATGAGGATATCCGCCCCTTCCGCCAGGCGAACAACTGCATCGCAAGGACGGGTATCCGTGGAATAAGCTATCGTTCCATCTCGTGTTTTCATACGCAGCCCCATCGCTGGGATCATGTGCAGAACGGGTGAACCCAAAACCTGAAAATCATCCACTTGGATTAGCGGTGCCATTTCAATAGACGGGATCCTGTGCAGCTCAACCGGGAAGAAACCTTTCCAATCCTCCCATTTGAATAAGGACATCATTTGCTCAAAACGGACGATGACATCATGCAAACCGAAAATGGGGAGAGGTTTGTTCCGTCCCATCAACCACAGATCTAACATTAGCAAAGGCACCCCGGACACATGGTCGGGATGAAAATGTGTTAACACCAAACCAGTCAAATCAAGGGGGTTAATACCTGCCTGTTCCAATCGAACGACGGGGTTCCCCACACAATCCACCATCAAGAGATGCTCGTTGGATTCCACCAAGAAATGTGTGTTTTGGTGATCTTTATTCGGAACAGCGTTTGCAGTGCCGAGAAATGTTATTGTCGTCATGGTCTTATTTTTTCCTTGATTTCAATTTGATTTAAAGAGAATTGAGAGAATGATCTCAACTTAAATATCGGTTTTGTCCTCATGCTGCTTTTTGTTCTTGAACAACTCCTTGCGATGGCGCCAGATCATCCACCCGGCTGAAAAAACGGCCAGGATGGCCATCATCACCTGATTGGCATTGATACCGCCAACATAGCTGTTATCCAATCGCAAATATTCCATGAAGAATCGAAAAACTGGATAGGTGATCAAATAAGTCAGGAAAAGATCTCCATCTTTTAATTTTTGACCATACCTGCGTCCCAGCCAAAGTAGAAATCCCATGTTGGCCAGATTGAACAGGGACTCATATAGAAAGAGAGGATGGTAGGTCGAATACGACATGAATTCGGGCAGGCGGTGCTCAGGATCAATCTTGATCGCCCATGGCAGGTCCGTCGGCATGCCATAAACTTCCTGGTTGATGAAATTGCCCCACCGTCCAATCGCTTGCCCCAATGCCAATCCCGGTGTGAAAATATCTGCCCATTGCCAAAATTTTATATTCCGCTTGCGGGCATAGAGGTAAAAAGCCAACAATCCACCGGCAACAGCGCCAGGAATCCCCAACCCACCTCGCCAAACCGCAATCGCCGCCAGGGGATGCTTGAGATAATACATAGTGGTGATGCCCTGCGCTACCATTGAAGCTGGCGGTGTCAAAATATGCCAGATTCGAGCCCCGATAATCCCACCCAGGATAATCCAGGTGAGACTGTCATAGATAACCTCCGGATCACGCCCTCGCCGCTTTGCCTCAAAATAGCTTAGGACAGCTGCAGCGACGACACCAAGCATAATCAACATGCCATAAAAGCTCAGGGTCAACGGCCCAATTTGAATACCTTCAACCATAATCCTTAATCCTTCTGTTTTCTTTTTTTCTTTACTTTAATTTCCTTAGCCTGCTTCCGCACATGGATGAATCGCTGAATGGCTGTGAAGTTCGTGAAAACAGCCAATATCCAAAGAGAGATTTTGGGATAATTCAAGATGATGCCGGGAATGAGCACAATATATCTTTCTGCGCGGGTTAAAAGGCCAATCTTTGCAGAGTAATCCAGTGCTTCCGCCCGTGCACGGACATAAGACACCATCAGAGAGCCAACTGTGGCGAAGAAAACCAATAGTGCATCCTGCCAGGTTCCAGTCTGGCTAAAATAAACCAATAGTCCCCCAAATATCACAATTTCTGAACAGCGATCTGTCACCGAGTCGACAAACGCGCCATATTTTCCACTTTCCCCCCGCAATCGAGCCATAGTGCCATCCAGGGCATCAAATGGGCCGACAAACATCGCTAACAAACCGCCCCAAAACAAATTTCCGGATGCGATTAATACACCAGCCCCGACATTTCCAATCAATCCTGCCGCGGTGACAACATTTGGAGCAATGCCCAGTCGATTAAGGAAACCACCCACAGTATCTAAGGCGTCTTTGAAGATGCGCCTTAAAAAATCTGTAAAGGTCTCACATTGTTTATCGTCTGATGAGTTCATGGCGTAAGTTTATCACACCCAAAGCGTGAAGGGTTGGGTTTATTCATCCGTATCATCTTCATCCAGCTCAATCAAAATCTCCCGTTCACGTCCTCCCCCTTGGGATGGCCCGATGACACCCATTTCCTCAAGCTGATCCACCAATCGGGCTGCCCGGGGATAACCCACCCGTAACTGTCTTTGGAAGTAAGAAGCACTTGCGTGCCCTTCTGACTTTATCAAATCAATCGCTTCCTGAATTAAGGCCTCATCTTCATCATCTTCATCATCTATACCAACTTTTTCCTCCCATGGAGGAGCTTCAGTGTCATCATACCGCTCACGTACACCTTGACCTTCATCCGCCCCTTTCTTCTTCCACCAGCGGATGATTCGGTTTAATTCCTTATCAGAAACAATGGTGCCCTGCGCACGCATCGGTAGGCCAATCTCCGGATGCAGGAAAAGCATATCGCCGCGACCCAGCAGGGTCTCTGCGCCGCCAGTGTCTAAAATCACGCGTGAATCGATGGATGATGCCACAGTAAATGAGATTCGAGTTGGGAAATTCGCTTTGATCAACCCTGTCACAACATCCGTGCTCGGTCGTTGTGTTGCCAGGATGAGATGAATGCCGATGGCTCTCGCTTTCTGCGCCAGGCGCACCAATGCGTGTTCGGTTTGGTCAGGAGCTGACATCATCAGATCCGCCATTTCGTCAATCACAACAACAATCTTTGGCAACGGTTTCTTTCCCTGGCGTTCCATCTTGCGGTTATAAGAATCGATATTGCGCGCTCTGGCTTTCTCCAATAGCTTATAACGATAGTCCATTTCCGTCGTCGCCCAGCGCAGAACACCCAATATGCGTTCAATTTCCGTTTCCACACTCCCCATCAGATGCGGCAGGCCGTTAAACCGCATCAGCTCAACACGCTTGGGGTCAATCATAGCCAGCTTCAACTCTTCCGGGGTGTTGTTCATGACCAGGCAAGCCGTCAATGCAGTGATGCAGACACTCTTGCCAGAGCCGGTCGTCCCGGCAATGAGAAGGTGCGGCATGGTCGCCAGGTCGGACACAACAGGCCTGCCTGACACATCCCGCCCCAGGGTCAGTGCTAATTGGGAATTGATTCGATAAAAGGCTTCGGATTCAATCAACGGCCGCAATTTAACTTCTGCACTGTTTGGATTTGGGATTTCAATACCCACATATGACTTACCAGGAACCGGCGCTTCAATTCGTAGTCTCTGGGCGGAAAGCGCCAAAGCCAAATCCCGTTGTAAAGATGAAATTTGGGAAACCCGGATTTTCATCCGTTCATCATCAGATTTATCAACATAGCCAGGCTCAATGGCAAATTGGGTGACAGTGGGGCCTGTCCTGAACCCCACGACCTTTGCGGGTATGCCAAATTCATCCAAGGTTTTCTCAATCAAACCAGCGGTCATGTTGATGGTGCGTTTATCCGGTTTGAAGATCTCCCCTCTTGTCAGCAAGTCTAATGGAGGTAAATTTTCCGATCGCTTCGGCGGATGATCCGGTTTTTCATCAGCGATATTTGGGGTATCGAATGTTTTACGAAACTCAGGTGGAAGCCAAACCTGCTTTTTCGGCTGATCCATAGCTGGTTCGGGATCGTCATCCTCGTCCGTCACAACTGAGGGCGACGGTGAAGAGACTGAATTTTCTTCTCCCGATTTTGCCCTGACAGGTCTTCGTGTTGAATCTAAAACAAGGCTTTCTAACTTTGAGAAAACTTGAAAGGCTGAAAACAAAGATAAAGCCAAAAGAATTAATATAACCACGAAACCGGCGGTTGGCCCAATCGTCACCCGAAAGACCTCCGCAATGCCCCAGCCGACAATGCCGCCAAAATCATTTCCCGATTCCACATCCGCGACCGATCCGCTGCTGATGATGGACAGCAGACCAAGGAATAAGAAGACAGCAAATTCAAAGGCAAGAACCCGCTTAATCTTGATACGTTCTGGTGTATGCTTACGCCATCGTAAAACTTCAATGCCGATGACAATAAAGGCAATGGGGAGAATAAATTTCCCAAACCCCAACCAGCGATCAAGCAGTGAAGTCACAGGCGAGATTGCTGCGCCCTGTGTTATGCCAAGAAGCCCCAATAATAAAACCAGTGCAGCAGTTAATAATAAAACGCCCAACAAATCCCATCCATATTTCGAAAAGCGCTGAAAAAGTGATCTACCATTGTTCCCAGCACTAAATAATGATGGTTGTTCTAAAGGCCTCTTGTTTTGATTCTTTTTCTCGGTTCTTTTTGCCATTATTATGTAGAATAACTTACTAATCTCAAGCCTAGTCTTCGTTTTTCAGGATCGATATGAATCACACACACATTTACTTTTTGCCCTTCGTAGAGAAAATCGTCAATATGGGTACAACCCTTAGGGAAATTCATCGAAGAGATGTGTATCAAACCTTCAATACCTTCTTTTAAACGAGCAAAAGCGCCAAATTTTACAATGCTAGAAATTTCTGCTGTCACGTGATCACCGGAAGATAATTCCTCAGATAGGACATCCCAGGGATTTTCATTCAACTGTTTCAGGCTGAGGGCTATCCTTCCCTCCTCCTCAGAAACCTGAAGAACCAACACTTCCACTTCATCGTCCACATTGAGAATATCCGAGGGATGCTGTACCCGCCCCCAGGAAAGCTCGGAAACATGTATCAAGCCTTCTAAGCCCCCCAAATCAACAAACGCGCCAAATTCCGTCACATTCGTAACAACCCCAGAGACAACATCTCCTTCCTTGAGATTATTCAAAAGGTATCGACGTTGACCTTCACCGGCAAGAGCTGCACGCTCTGAAAAGACAACTCGCTCTTTTTTAGGTTCACATTCAATGATTTTGAGGGATATCATGCTGTCGACATAACTGGTGAAATAATGTTCCCGTTCTTCTTCCGTTGAATCTGCTGGAACGTCAATGAGATGCGATGCGGGAACAAACCCATGAATATCCTCATCAGCCACCAGAATTCCGCCACGGTTATAGCCTACAACAGAAAGCGTGATAATTTCGTCGTCCTCAAATATTCGCTCAATTCTTTTCCAGTTAACCGTTGAGTGCGATTGATCTGATTGAACCAGATCCGGCTTGGCAGCGACAACAGACTCGATTGGTCCCTCCAGGTCTTCAGCACATGGTTCGTCTGCCAATACCGCAGACCACCAACTCTCATCAGGTTCATCAGGTAAGTTCAATGACTTATTTTTATTCTCTTGGATATCCATTAGTTGTTCCTCCCCATCCTGTCCAAGTCTCACCACGGATGTCATGCCTGTTCCTCTTCTCGTGCTTCTAATTCCATGCCAATAATTGCCCTGGCGACTGCTTCCAGTGCTACTCTTTGTTTACGATATAAATCCGCTTCCGACATGGCCAAACGCGTGGCAACCTCGCGGACTTTTCTCCCTTCAACAAACTTTAACTCCAGTATATTATATAATATCCACTCAGCCGTGAACCTTCTTTCGCCTTCTGGCTTGATGTTTTCAATGGCAGATTTCAGAATTCCACGAAGAGCATTCGTTGGATTTCCATCATATTCATCCAAGGCACCCTTGACAATTCTCAAGCCAAGCAACGGGCTTTCAGACAATTTTGGACCACCCCAATAATGAGAGAGAGCATCTTTGACCCAATCAATAAAGTCCTCATCCGGCAAATCCGCTTCAGCCAATAATACACTTGTTTTGTTATAACTGGAAGCCGCTCTCAATTGTTGGATCAACGCGACTTGAGGTTGTAGAGTCTCTAAGGACTCAAACACCTGCTGCTGCATGCGCCAATCTCGCAAGGCGATACCCACACGATAGGCTAATAAATTAATAGCGTGGAGGTGCTCCTCTTCCATCTCTTGATCTTCTCCCCAGGGGAACCCGCACAATCCCAGCAATATCTTCCCGTTTTGTGGATCGTCATAAACCAATGGCACTAGCATATGTCCATTCCAGAAGAAGAAATCTCCTTGCATGGAAGAGTCTTTTTCCAAGGATAATTCCAACAATTCATCAGATGATTCAATGTCTTTGAATGCCTTATCATCTCCGGCCGTTGTTAACAACTCCAATCCCCCGCCATCCATCATGGCGATAAAGGCACCCTTCACCTGAAGCAAATCACATATTGTTGCCGTCACGATCTCTAAAAACTGAGAAAGGTCTGTCCTGGTTAATAAATGATCTTCCAGGGATTGAATTCGGGCGACATCTTCTCGGTCGCTGCCATAAAACAAAAACCGCTCCCAAAATGGCGCTAATAAGGTAATCACATATTCAAGAAAAAGTATCGTCCCTACCATGAAAATGGGCACAAAGGCGTTATACGTCTCGCCCCATAGCAAACCCAGTCGCCTAATGATAGTGGTAATTGCCAAGGCAATCGAAGCCGTAAAAGGGCCCCGCAGGAACCATTTGAATAACCGTGATTTAACCAAACGATCTGGCCAGGTGACGCCGAAGAAGGAAACGGCGTAGGTCATAATGAACAAGAATCCAGCGACAATTAAGCTGCTTAGGCTGACAAGAATCCAAAAGACGATTTCGTGGGTAGTAAACAGTCCTGAGCCAAAAAGGAGATATGGATAAGTCCCAATTGCCGCTGCGGTCGCTCCAGCCAGAAGGTAAACCATTCTTCGCCGGCTTGTGCGGGTCACCGTGCGTCGATAAGCGCGATAGAGAATTGACCCAGCGACAAGCATCACCCCCACATAGTAAACGGCAAACAAATCTGTTATCAATGTATGGGATAAATGCGGTGCCGGCAGAGCCGTAGGCACATAAGGGCCGACTAAAATATTCAGAGGTACAAGAACAACCAGTAAGGCTGAAATGACATAGATAATGCGGACTGCCCATTTCCGGCGGCCTCGGCTTGGCCGGCCAGTCAGGGTCAATAATGAATCAGAAAAATGTAAATAGGTTGCTGGAAGAAAGATTATCCCAACCCACTTCAATTTAAGCATGATCTCAACGATGATTGCCTGACCGCTTGCCCCAGCAATGGATTCTGCGGTATAGACAAAAACAACGCATAACAAGATAAGAATAAAGGATCGAACAACGCTCTCACGCAGGTTAAATACGAGTGCATACAGCAGCAAGGAAAATGCTGTAACAGCCACACCAGCCGTCAATATCTGGCTGATGGTATGGAGTGCGCCCTCCCATGTCACGCCTAATAACATATCAATAACATCTACCTATCCGATAAACCGACTATAAAATAAGGCCAGTTCCTGGTTTGGAAAGTAATAGTCGCGAAAACCACAGAATTTAAATCCCAATTTATCAACCATTTTAATTGCAGGGTCATTTTTAGACTGTAAATCAATAATCACTGTATTATGACCGTTATGAGCTAATAAATTCATCACAGCAACGAATAACCCACTGCCAATACCCTGCCGGCGATGACTAGATGATATCACCAGATCAGTCACCTTTGCATTCTGGGGATCATTCTCCACAACAGCCTTAATATACCCAACTGGGTTTTTTGATACCTCAGCGATTAGAAAAGCCTCCGCTTCTTCCATATCCTCAAATATCTCTGGTTTTTTCTTCGGGTAGGGAACAAATACTCGTCTCGGCAAGCGTACCCGAACAAACTTTGCCTGCGATTGATACGCCTCAAGCTCAAGGTTCATCTGCCAGACGTATTCGCTGTAATACCCCGTTTCGAGCGTTGATATCACATCAATATCATTTGAGGTCGCACGTCGGATTTCAATTTCAGGCATTAATTATTACTCCTCAGGGACAACTTCTACACGAATAATACAAGGGGTCATCTCCTCCCCAGTGTTATCTAGGGGTACCAACCGCAGCAAATAACTTCCTGGTGTCAATGCACTCGTGTACCAGAATCCCAAGCTCTCATCAAGTTTGAGTTGATCCCCAGCGGCGATGGTGGTCCAATCAATCGTGCCTACAGATGAATACTCATATTTATATGAACCAAAATTTTCAACATTAACCGATCCAATTAATTCAACGGTTCCACTGATTTCTTCACCATCCGCTGGATTAGTAATCTCTAAAACATCTTCGATGCATTCCGAGTCAAGTGATTCTTCAACAACAGTTGTTGTTGGAACATCGGTTAATGAATTTTCTGTTCCAGAAGGCAGCGTGGATGTTTGTGTTGCCAAAAGGTCCATTGTTGCTGTGGAATCCCCTGACTCTGCGGCGGTCATACGTGGGCCGACAACGGTGACCAACAGGAACTCTCCCACAACCAGCATCATCAACAAAACCAAGCCAGTTGATGCAGAAATCAATTGCCTTCTAGCCAGCTCGCGTTCCAAACCGAATACGGATTTCTGCCATTCGCGCAAGCCAATGAAAAACTTACGTAAATAAACAACCATCCCTAATCCCAATAGGAGATAAATCCCATAGCGATAGGTAATAAGACCTCGGAGAACACTATCCAGAAAGTTCGTCATTATAGTCTTCCCCGGGCAAGAAAATTATTAAAATCTCCCACGAAATTAAAGTTTTGCTAAAACGCCACGTATCAATGATACTAACTTTGGCACCAATACCCGCCCAGCTTCAATAACCTCTTCATGGGTTGTTACTGTACTGCCATCCAAATTAGCCTTGTTGCTGATTCCAGAGACTCCTAAGACCCGTAATCCGCCATGACGGGCCGCAATGACCTCAGGCACAGTGGACATACCAACCGCATCCGATCCGATAACATGGAGAAATCGCAGTTCAGCAGGGGTTTCAAAGGAAGGGCCAGCCAGGGACGTGTAAACGCCTTCCTGGTAGGACATATCAGCATCCGCACATGCTTCACGGGCAAGTTCCAATAATTTCCTATCATAAGCCTGGCTCATATCCGGGAACCGTACACCAAACTCTTTAAGATTTGGTCCCTTCAAAGGATTGGCCCCGCCCATACCAATTAAATTGATATGATCCTTAATCAGCATTAAGTCCCCAGGGACATAATCCGGATTGATGGCTCCTGCGGCATTGGTCACAAATAGAAATCTGCATCCCAATTGCTGCATGACACGCACAGGCAGCGTAATCTCACCCATACTGTAACCTTCATAAAAATGAGTGCGCCCCTGCAGGACAAAGACTTTCTTGCCCTCAAGCTCGCCAATCACTAAACGTCCTTTATGACCCTCAACCGTTGAGATGGGCCATTTGGGGATTTGACGTGCTGGAATAATCACCGCAGATTCGACACTGTCTGCAAGATCTCCTAATCCGCTTCCCAGAATCATTCCAATTTCAGGCTCAATATCTATTCGCGCTCGAATGGCTTCTGCTGCTTGATTAATAACATTCATCGTAATAAATTGATTCATACACACCTCTAATATCGCAATAGAACACCCATATATTATAACACTCGTTCATTTTAATTGGATTCTTAATCATTTTTCGAAAGAAATAATTACAGTTATGTTATAGGATTAAAACAAGATGGTGAATACCAAACAAATTACAACTCAGTGCAGAAAGCAATATAATTATAGAAGCAACATCAAGAGGATAAAACTGAATGCTATGGAAAATCAAAATAATTCTGACAAAAACCCCAAAGAAAATATATCGATTTTAAAGGCACTCTTCAGCAAAGGAGAGCGCGATACCGCCTATCGAAAAGATGTAAAAAAACAATGGGATCAAATGGAAGCCGCGGAACGAACACAATTCATCTTGGGAAGCCTTTTCGGATTGATTATCTTCTTTGGTGCGTTGTTTCTGGTTTTCCTCTTGCTTTTCAGGCTATTCCGTTGAAATTCCTAAACTGTTATTCTACAATCTTTTAATAGAATTCATCAATAATTCGCCAGCCGCCTGCCCATCAGCGGGTTTTGCAAAATGAAATCCTTGCATGTATTCACAGCCCATGGCCTCTAATTTCGCAAACTGATCATCGGTTTCAACGCCCTCAGCAATCACTTTCATGCCAAGCCCCTGCGCCAAGGCCAGTATCGTTTGAACTATTTCCATCCCACTGCTTGTGCTGCCGAGTTGGTTAATAAATGTCCGATCGATTTTTAACACATCAATGGGCAGGGTATTTAAATAACCCAAAGATGAGTAGCCTGTACCAAAGTCATCAATTTGTACTCGAATTCCCAAATCCCGGATTTTTTTCAACATTGAGGATATGTACTTTGTGTCCTCAACGACCAAGCTTTCTGTAAGCTCAAGATTCAAGCTTTCAGGTAACAATTGATTTTTTTGCAATATATCCTGGATATTATCGATCAAGTCCATATCCGCACATTGCCGTGTCGATAGATTTATATTCATACTCAAAAGCTCATCAGAGGGAAATCGCTCTTGCCAATCATGCAATTGTTTGCATGATTGCTCCAAGACCTGGTAACCAATGGGCACAATCAATCCCGTTTCCTCTGCCAGCGGGATAAAATCTCCAGGGAAAAGGAGACCTTTGTCAGGGTGTTGCCAGCGCACCAAAGCCTCAAATCCCAAAATTTTTTTATCGCTCATTCGAATAATCGGCTGATAATGAACAAGGAACTCATCATTTTCTAAAGCCTTCCGCAGGTCATTTTCAAGCTCCATCCGTGACATCGCTGCTTCCAACATTTCAGGATTGAATACCTCATACCGACCACGCCCCTGATTCTTAGCTCGGTACATTGCAATATCTGCATCCCGTAAAACATCTTCGGGATTATCGTATCTCGGATCGCCCAGGACGATCCCTGTACTGACAGAAATAAAGACACGGTATGCGCCAAATTCCGCCGGCATGGATAGTTTTCGCTGAATACGGTCAGCAAAACGCTCATATTCCAAGGACCCATTTAAATCCTCTAGTAAGATCACAAACTCATCCCCACCGAGACGTGCCACCGTATCCTCGCCTCGGATACTCTCTTCTAACCGATGTGCGCTCTTAATCAACAACAAGTCTCCAATGTCATGCCCCAAACTGTCATTGACAACCTTAAAACGGTCCAAGTCCAAGAATAACACAGCATAGGTGTAATCATCGTGGCGTTTCGAACGTTCTATAACATGATCCAACCGATCCATAAACAAATTCCGGTTAGGCAAGTCGGTTAATGGGTCGTGCAGGGCTGAATAAGCCAATTGATCTTGTGCTCGTTTTCGCTCTATAAGCTCCTTTTGTAACTGCTCATTCGTCCTACTAAGCTGCTCTGTGCGCTCTTGGACGAGCTGCTCCAGATTATTCGTCATATCCTGAAGCCGGGAAAGCATGTGGTTTAAATAAATACTAACCTCACCAAATTCATCCGTGTATTTGACAGGGAATCGTTGATTGAGATCCCCTTCTTCAACTTTCTGGAATAAGGCGATCATTTCCTGAAATGGATGAGAAATATAAAAGATAATTCTTGAGGACAGCAGTACGCCCGTCACAATTGCCCCCACACCCGAATTGATAATTAAAAGTAAGGCACGGGTTACCTGCTGTGGGGTCGGATTTGCAGCACTAAACACAGTGAGAACTTGATGGTAAGCCGTCGGTATGATCAGTAATAAACCGATGAAAATTAAGCCTAGAATGCCAACCGATAGTTTAGTTGTTAATTTGACGCCTTTAAATCCCTGCAATTGATTCCTCACCCTTTTTGGAACCAGGGCATTGACCATAGGCGCAAAAAAGAGATCAAGGGATAATACTTCCATGATCACATTAACAGCATTTGCAGCAACCGCAGCAAGCGTTAAATAAACTATTTGGCTGATGGTGATTTGCTGGGCGAAAAATCCAAATAACAGCGTGGGCATAAAAACGAGAAGAACTACCCCATATCCCTCATATTGGATGAAACGCTTGGTAGCCAGGGTGACCTGTTCCCAGGCTTGTTTCTCTAATTCAGGATCATCATTCAATTCGCCATGTTTTCGGAGGTGAGATAATTGTTGGAACATCTCGGGGTTTGAATAATAGAACCAGAGTACCAATAGGACATTCCTGATCATATATGCAATTCCCCCGACCATCAGTAAAGCGCGCCCCTGGGACTGGCTGAATTGTGCGTTCTGTTGTGCAGGCATAGCGGTCAATAATATGATGAGGACTGTATTGATAGTTAACATTCCTGATAGAACGATAATCGGATAACGCTCACATGTTCGATTGAAGAGCTGTTCTATCTTTGATGGAGACTCTGTGTTTTTCATATAATAATGATACCTTGTTAAGGTGTAATCCTCTTATTAATAATAGATGGAAAATATTCACCACTTCTCTATTTTATTATAGAAATTTTCTTAAAACACAACTGTCTGGAAAAATTTCCAGACAGTTTGGTTTAAAAAATTCTTATTGAATGGCGAGAGGCGGATTCGAACCGCCAACCAATGGCTTATGAGACCATTAGTTTATTAACTTATTTTAATCTAACCACGTATACATTTCGTGGGCGGATGAGAGTTCTCTCTCGTTGGCGGTTCCGTAGATGTCCCCCGTGACATTGACACTGCTGTGACCGGCAAGCTGAGAAGCTAAGGATAATGGCATACCATTGTTGAGCCAACCCCGAATAGCACCATGACGGAAATTGTGAGGGTTGAATCCTTTTTCTATCCCACATTGGTTGGCTAAACGTTTTAAGGTTTGATAGATGCCAGCTTCCGAGAGTTTTTTGTAAAATCCCCGAGATTTTCTTGAACCCAAGAATACAGCTTCTAAGGAATCAGCGTGAATTTCTTCATCCTGAGGTCTTTGAACTATCGTTGATGAGATGGCAAAGGCTGTTCGATCCCCAAAGAACACCGTGCGCTTTTTTGCACTTCCACCCTTCCCCTTTTCAAAAACGATGGCCCGATTGTTGTTCAGATCAATGTTTTCGATCTTAAGATGGGTCAATCCCCCAACCCTGCAGCCGGTATCGGCAAGGAAGAGAACGATGGCGAGATCCCGGACACAGGATTTTTCTGCAGCGGCAATGATCTTAGCTAAATTTACTTTACTGATGCCTTTACGAGCAAGATCAGGCTTAGGCGGCATTTTCAGCCTTTGCGCTGGATTGTAATCAAGCTTCTCATCTTCATAGAGCCATTTGAAGAAACGCCTGGCACATTTGACATGCTGGCGAATGGTGTAAGGGGAAAGTTTACCCTTCACCTCAGGGCGGTATTTGTGGTTCTTGTATTTGACTTCTCTCTTTGAGAGCGTAGTGCGCCAATAGCGCAAATCATCGAGGGATACTTCTGAGATTTCCTTATCCCCCAAGATCTTGATCAATGACGGCAGCCGATACTCATAGAACTTGATCGTCGAGTCGGATACCACACCGTACATTGACATGTAAAAAACTTCCAATGCACTTGATAACCGCATGACCCCTATCCTTCGATGAAAGACCTTGCTGCAAACAAAAAGCAGCCAGGTGTGGCCCAGCCGCTTTGCGGATGCGTACCCGTTCAAGACGCATGGGTCCTCAGGTGTTGCACCACTTGGGGACCCAAAATATTCAATTTCCAAAATTATATCATAAGGGAGGCTCCAATGGAATATCCAAAAGCGATTCAATTTGCAAATTCATTACTCAGAGAAATTCAACCCTATTGTAAGAAATTAGAGATTGTCGGGGATATCCGACGCCGATGTGAAGATGTTAAGTCCATAGAAATACTCGCAATATCAAGAGAAGAAGAGGTATATAACCTCTTCGGAGAAAGTGTGTCAGCTTACCCCCTCATTGAAGATTGGGTTCATTCGTGTGGATATAACTTTTCTAAGAACGGAACTAAGTACAAACAATTCTATTGGAATAATCACAGGATCAATTTCTATCTGACCAGTCCCTATCAATGGGGATTGCATATGGCAATAAGGACAGGCAATCCTCATTACGCTTCGTGGCTGGTCACCCCCAGGAGAAAAGGCGGTGCGCTGCCAGGGATGATGTGTGTGAAAGATGGGTGGTTATTGTGCAATAATAAGCAGATTGCCACACAAACAGAAGTCAATTTCTATGAAGCAATTAATGTTGATTGGATAAGACCGGAAGACCGCAACGAGAAAGTATGGGGTAGATGACCGATGTTCACCTTAGCCACATTACGAGCATTGAAGGGCGCGCCATTGAGCATTGTAATCGCCATGTTGATCGTCAAACAACCCGTAGGGGAAAACTGGTTGTGCAGCATTACAGGTTACAGTCAAAACACAATCCGAAAAGGGTGTCAATTTCTCATTGAAACACAAATGATCCGAAGGAATGAACGTTACCATGGTTATGTATTAACAAACGGTGCCATGCAACTCCCCCTAGGCATGGCAGAGATCGGGGAGCGTCATAAATTGACGCTCCCCTCAGTTACTACTACTACTGCTTTTAATAGGAATGAAAAAGAAAATAATGAGGAAAATGCAGTAGAAGTAAAAGAGCGAGCGTCAAAAAATGACACTCGCCTTGTTCTACTCTACAGCGCTGGGATCATGGAACCCACAGCTTCAAGATTATTAGAAAATTCTTGGGTTACACAAGACTATCTTGAGGCTCATATTGAAAAAGCGAATGAAGAAAATACACCAGTTGCATTACTGATACATAGAATTAGATCTCATGACCCTAAACCGAAAAATGGCCTTGGGTGGAATAGTCCTGAAAGTTATCGAGAAAGTTGGTTTGGGTCTAAGAATTAAACAGACTTAATATTCAACCTATCAAAAGCTGGGAAATATTCTGCGCTTTCAATGAAGCAAGCGGGGATACGATTGCGGTCCCAGGGCAGGCTGACACGGGTTGTGGCGGCAAGCCTGGCGAAGCGTCCCACGGGCGGCAGATAAGAGGGAAGCTGAACCTGGTGCTTCGTGAAAAAACGAGATTTTGCGTCAATATAAATATCGGCTTCATCGGGATCTGGCTGTTCGTAGAATTTGAGAAAGCGTTCTGGCGTGACCGTCGCCAGAACCCATCTTTTATTCGATGTCCCAACTTTCATCAGCGCTTCAATCTCTTCTAAGCAATTGTCCCTATTATTGCGATAGGGTGAAGTTTGGATGCCAGTTGCCAATCCCAGGATTTTCTCAAAGAATTGATCACCAGCAGAAGCGATGCTGGCAATTTGCGATCCGGTATCGGATAAACAAACGAAACGGAAATACAAATCAGGTTTCGTGCCAGGTGCGGTTTCAGAAGGCAACGGATACCAAACGCCGGCTGTTTGATTGTAATAAGCAGCACAACGCCAAAGCTGGTGAAAACTCATGTTTTCATCGGTCTTGATATAGAAATAATTGGATGGATTTACACCACCCGGATTGAGGGTAATCCAATAGACCGTGCCAGCAGATAGGGCAATGGGGGTTGAGAAGGTAAAGCGGAGCCAAGCATACTTTGAACCATTGACCTGAGAAGCTGGCACCGTAGAAGATGTGGCTAACACTGAACCCGGATATCCAGAAGATTGGGTATGAAGACGGGCGGTGAGACTGGTGGTCGGCGAGGCCTCAGCACGAAGCCGAAAATAAACATATTTGAGATTGACGTTTGCGCCAGGCTGGAAGGACTGACCGACATAACGATGGGTATTGGCGTCACCAAAGGCAAAGACACCCGGGCCGGGGCCATAGTTGGCATAAAAACCTTCAAGGTTTTGATAATTACGCCAAGCGAGAGTCTTGAACCAACCTGAGCAATGCAATTGAGCATAGGTAGAACCAGACTTGGCACGCTGGGAAAGCTCAGAGAAGGGCCAAGCGTGAGCGGAGAGGAAGGTATCCCTTAAAGCATTGGCAAAATCCTCATCAAGATCCGTCTCATGAATGAGTGTTTCTTTGATCCTAAAATCTGATTGGGATTGGGGATTATTGATGGGCGTTGTTTCAAGCTGATCTGCAAGTTTGTTATCCGGTGAGATAAAGGAATATGTGACTATGACTCGGTTGAAAAGGTTCGCCAAGGATACTTTGACCTGAACATTTTCCAGGAAGATGATCACCTCATCGACAAAGCCCCACCAAACAGGTCTGTTTTGGTGATCGTGAACCGTGACTGCGTAACAAAGGGCGGATGTTAATTCCAACAGATTATTGATCTGACCATCAGCGTGAATGACGGCTTGTTCGGGACCGCCAAAGGCGGACCAAGTCAGGCGCTGGGGCGTCAAATTGACTGATGGAAGGAAAGGACCAGAGAAATCACGACGGAGAAAAGAAACAAAGAGAAAATGGTTCACAATAATCGAACCCGTTTTCGATAATAGACCTTTAGATTTGCGGTTCGGAGGATATCCACCTGATGAGAAGTGTTGGATTGGACAAAGAACAGACGGTTATATTCCCCTGGGAAAAGCAATAAGGGTCCGCCCTGGCGAAGGTGGCCAACGGCTTCTGAGCCGATGGTCGGATAGCGAATGTTGTGCTTCTCATAGAAACTGTCATCAACAAGAACTGCGTCCTCCATGAGCGTGAAGAAACCAAGAAAGGTGGCTGAAGTGTCCAAAGGAAGCAAGAGAAGGTTATCCACATCGATCTGATGGGTTCCTGATGTTTGGCGCTGTGCTAAAATGGCGAGATCGATATGATGGGGAAGGTTTTCATTGAGCAAAGGCACGGGTGGAATGCGGAGGGGTGGGAAAACAAGGTATTGATAGGACGGGTCAGCATAGACGGCTTCGCCTTCCCAAAGGACAAGAGTGCCTTTTAGAAGTTTGACTTTCAGATAGAGATCGGCATAAGCGTGGGGGTTATAAAGGTGCAGAATAGGCCGATAGGCACGGCCGGAAAATAATTGAACATCAGCATTGGTGAAGGTCCATGATCCTAAATCCGAAAGTGCTGTACCGGACCAATTAAGACGCCTGAAATACTCGTTGATGGCGTCCGGACTGTATAGTAAAGATCCGCCCATGAACTCAGGCGCTTGACAAAAGAAAATCTCATGATCGTCATTGATTGGGTGATGGTAAAGACCCACGAAAACATCATGAACCTCATCTGTTCCATAGGTGTTTTCAAGCTCAAAACGCAGGGGGGCGGGGTGTGCGGAATCGATGTGAGCGGGTTTGATGAGGACTGAGGAATCATGGCCTGCGTGAGCGTCCGTGTGGTTGAAAAGCGGGATACCGCCTGTGACATCCTCCCCATTGCGATTGGTAAGAGGCAACTCAATTTGATCCGAGTCAAACCAGTTGGGGCGAGTGAAATGAAGTGTAGCTTGTAAGGAACCGGTATGATGGGTGGTGTATCCGGAAGGGTTGAAGGTGAGAAAAGGATTGGTAATAGGGCAATAAAAATAGATCCCGTCAGCTTCAGGTTGGAAGCGAAGCATTTGAGGGAAAGGATAGCCGCCCTGGGCGTGAAGAAAAAAGCGGGAAATAACGTTTTCAAGAAGCGCCAGAGCGGCTGATATTTGGGAGGGGGTGCCCTCTAAATATAAGTCAATCTTATCACCTACATAATTTTCCGGACAAGATGAAGGCGCGTAGGCGGCGCGAAGGAAGGGGGCTGACACCGACACGCCATGGATAATCGTCCAGGAGGATATGTCTCCAATAGCAATCTGGTTCATGACTCATCCCACTCCCATTGAGAATAGGGCACTTCGGAAGAATTCTGATGAATTCGTGCTTTGATCCCTGCAAGGAGGGTTTGGAAGTGTTTCATCTGTTGCTCGGCCCAACCCGCGAGGTCATCTGGGAGGTTTTGATTAGGGACGGCGTCATCGAAGCGGCCTGAAGAATGGAATGTGAGAGCGTAGGCGACGGCACCGGCGATCAGGGCGTGTTCGTCCTCAGGTGGCAATGTGGTTTCTGCGGCTTCATCAAGGCCGGAGAGTGTGAGAACAGCGCCGGAGACTCTTGAGATGTCATACAAAGCAGCGCGGATGGATTCATCTAACAAGGTCAGTGAATAAATAAGGTTAGATGGGTCGGATAGGCGGGCTGCAATGTGGGTTCGAAGGTCAGTGAGGGTTAGGGGCATGGGGCTTCGCAGGTATTGGGTATTAGGAGGTAGCAGCGAATGACGCTGCCCCGGTGAAGTGGAGAATGTTATCAGATTTTGAGATCATGGGATTGCTTCCCTTCGGTCGCAATGACAAGAAATTTTTTCACGTGGGCAGCCTGGCGGCCGCCACAAGCTCAAAGAGTCCTTCGGATGACCTACACACGCACGGGAATAACAGAATACTTATTTTGTGTCTGGTTTGCTCTTGCGGGCTTTTTTGGGCTTTGGGGGCGCTTCCTGTGGCGGTTCTGATTCTTCCTCATCTGGAAGGTCCCTTTTCTGCCAATCCTGAGGGGTGAAGCGGAATTTCTGGCCAGTGGGGCCAATGATGCAAAGCGCACCGGTTTCGGAATTAAAGGCGTAGTCCATCGGTGTGCCACCAACAAGATCAGATATCTGTTTATTCGTCGGTTGTTTGATTGCCATGATCACCCTTTGAGTATAGAGTTATGTGAAAGACCGTCTTCAATGCCGGTGCCGAGGATGTAGGCCACCAGGACATAGACCACGCCGGTGAGCTGCTCTTCGGCGAGGGGAAATTCGGGCTGCCAGGCTTTGATGATGATCAGCATGAGGCCGATGAGGGCGGCCCAGAATTTTCGGGATGTGAGAAGTTGTTTGAATTTGGACATGGGTTTGCTCCGTTGGTTAGTGAATTGTGAGTGGTGATAAGGGGATCAGCGGCGATTGCCGCTGACCCTGTGAAGAGGAGAGAAGCGAGGGATTGCTTCCCTTCGGCAAGCGGCTCCTGCCGCGTTGCACTGTGCTGATGCGCCATGAAGGCGCTCAGCTTGTCGCAACCCTCTGACGAGGGCGGGTGACAAGATTTTAGGCGTCGGCGACATTGTTTTTATGGAGCGGGCGGAAGTCGTTCACCCAGACGGCGAGGAAGTGGCGGACTTTGAGACGGTGTTCGTCACTCATGAAGACGGCTGGGGAGAGTTCATCACCAGCGACGTAAATCTCAGGCATGATGCCAAAACGCTCACCCACAAATATGGCTGGGGCAATGAGGGGATCGCAAGCTGCTGCCCAGTCTGAGGGATCGATCCAATCTGGAACGACAATTGGCACGGCTGAACCCTTGAGAACATTATCGTAGACATAATCCTGCTCACGAACAAATTCACCTTGAAGAATCTGAAACGCCGTTTTCTGCAAGGCACGAGGGACAAGGCAGAACTTGGGATTGATGGCCAATTTCGGGCCTGTGCCATAATATGTTTCAGCGTTCTTGATGAGCATGGGCTGGTCATAAACCGCATTGCAGGCTGCGTCCCAAGAGGTTGTTGAGAGTTCGTCTGTTAGAAGATTGGCATGGCCACCGGCCGAAGTGACGGCTGTGGCATTGAATAACGCTCCCGTATCCGCCATGGTCGGGCCAATACCGGCATTGGCTGAAAAGATCTCAGCGACGAGCTTTGATATCTTACGCAGCCCTGCAGAGCCCAATTCACGGGCATAGGCTTTGAGCTTGCGGGTCTCATCACGATCAATAAGTTCCAGGGTGAGGGGGATATACCCACCATACTTGGTGAAGCTGGCCGTCTCGGGTGAGTCACCAATCAGCAACTCGGTATAGGGATCGCCCTCTGCCACTACTGGCAGGTCACCCACTGTGCCGATCAGTGTGCCGGTGACATCATGCAGGGTGTTAAAATGCTCGATCTGGCTGATGTTTTTCCACCAGTCATACCCTGCACGGCCCAGCATTTCCCAGGTATTGACCACGATCTTGTTGAGGGCGTTCTTGATCAAGCCGGTGAAATCAGCTGTGGTGGCCAACTGGACACGATCCGGATAATAGCCACCGTGAAGCTCGTGATCACCGGTGAGCATGAGATACAACTCACGAACGCCGGAAAGCGACGGAACGGTCAGGGGCTTTAGATCATCAGAGCGGGGATTGCCGAACAAATCATCCACCGCGACTTGAAGTTTGTCATGCTCATTGAAGACCGAAGAAATCCTGCCAGGCCCATTGATAGATTGGGCGGCTGTCAATTCACTGAGCATGGTGCGGGCGTCCTGAACCGCCTCTTGAAGAACTGGGGCTTCGAAAACTTGCCCTTGAAACTGCTTGCGGATCCGCTCCTGGATTGGCTTGGGGAGATTGGAAGCTGACAAAGTCGACTCCAAAAGCATGTCACACATTTGAACTCGAACCTGAAGAGCTTCGGAAAGCACTTGTTCTAATTGTTCCGTATTTTCTTCTAATTTCGAAGAGTCCTTCGCAGGAACAGGAAGTGGGGGATCTTGGAGAGGCCTGGCTAATTGGACTTCACCAGGCTGGACTTCTTCATGATTTGGGTCTGGATCAGGCTTTGAAATTGGGATATTGGGCAACGTGGGCTGATTTAATTCTGACATGGGAAAACCTCCATTCATTTGGTTCATTGCCCGGAGAAAGGCACCACCCCGGGCAGGGTCATAGACAAGATCAACAGAAATCACACGCAGGATTTCTCTCACTTTTTTGGCGTTGGATGTGAAAAGAATATCTGCGGAAAAACCAATTTTGGGACGGTCACCCTCACTCTCGGCGAGGATTTGACGCCCGAACTCGGTCAGTAATTCACCCCCGGGGCCGAAGGATTTCAGGGTGGCACGAATGCCCTGATTTTCGTCATCCCAAACGGGATTGACAATCTGACCGGCGATATCACGCACCGAACGGGAAAACCAGGCATGATCGAGGAAACAATGCGCGCCATCCCAAAGGGAAAGCGATTGTTCAAGAACATCCGGCGGGAAGGTCCATCCATTGGCCTCCCCTGCTGTGATACAGAAGATCTCAAATTCACCAGTTTGAAGGGGATGGGCGCTGACTGTGAAACGGGCTTGGTGTTGGGTGATGTATGGTGATTGTGTTTCAGGCATATCTGCTCCAAACTAACGGTGAAACGTGAATAGTGAGGCCGACATCTCTTGATGTTGACGCTTCGTTGGTGCGGTTTGTGACCGCTCCAACTCGTGATGCCCCTTCAGCTTGGGTTCGTTCCATTAAATGACAACGAGAGATTGCTTCACTTCGTTCGCAATGACAATTAGAATCTTTTAGTGTCATCGAGAGTGTCGCTGAGAAAGAATGATTCATAAGTCAGAGCCTTTTGTCATCAGATTCACCCTCATTAGTTTTAACTGCGTCAGGGTTATGGGGCTTAAGATCATTTTTGGTTTGACGGGTATCTTTTCCGGAGCTTTTAGACAGGATCTCATCGATGTCCGCTGATTCGCCAGCAAACCTATACGAAATTCGGAGTAATTCGCGCTGGTCAATAAGCCCCATGTCGAATAAACGCTCAAGCATTTTTAGGATATTGACGCCAGCAAGGGCATGAGAGACGTTATCCCGAGCGGAAAGATCCGCGCCCGTCACGGTGACCTCACCATCCGATTTGACTGTTTTATCCAATAAAGCACGACGGGAAATGACCACGTGTAAAAGATCAGAAAGCAACCAGAGAAAGAACTGCTGACGCTGTTCAAAACGGCGAAAAGTTGGGCCCCCAGCCGCTTCGGCTGTGGTGCGGGTGGAACTTTCGGGTTCAGCGAGAAAATGAAGGGGCAATCCCACGCTGGCGGCGATCATCTTTTTGAGCGCCAAACCATCCTGCATGGCGTCCAGGGCTTCGAGTTTGGGGGAGATAACGGTCCAGGTCTCGGATTCATCCGTGACGAGAATGGAGCCTGGCGAGGGCGGATTGGCGGCAAGCTCCGTTTGTCGGGCTTTACGTGACGCTTCGGATGTGAACTGGCCAGTGACGACATAGAGAAAGGCGTTTCGGAAGCGGTTGAGGCGAACACGATCCTCAAGCCAGGCGGAATACCGGCGGAGCCAAATGAGCAGGGGCGCGAGGTCAGACTCACCCCACTGAGCGCCGGCTGGGCGGTTGATGGCATAGTGCAGAACGACGGGTGGGAACTTACCAGAACCATCGACTGCGTCCTTGAGAGGATCATAAGAAGCATAAGTAACAGCATTGAAGTCTGAATCTGCTTTGGCAACAAAGGTTATCGGCTGTTCGATATCATTGGGAGAGGCTTCGATACTGTCAATATTGGAAGCCGGCAGGATGCGGATGTATGACATGCCGGACTGGTCGGTGCTTATCAGCACGAAGAGATTGCCTGTGCGGGTGAGCTCATCACACATTTCTATGACGCGAGATTCCATGCGATTGAGACGATGATTCCAAAATTGATCGATAAAGGATTTTGTTTTTTCATCCTGGCACTTGATATCCAAGCCTCCCCCAACGACGTACTGACTGGTGAGCTCGACGATGCGGCGGGCAAGGGGGTTCTCGCGCCAGGCGGTGAGACACTGGTCGAGGATGGATGCGCGGTCATATTCGAGGCGGTCGCGGTCGGATTCGTCGTAGCGACGGGTGCCGATGTAGAAGGTGTTGTCGGTTTCGGTGACAGACAGGGCTTCACGGACGGTCTGGGTGATGACCGGGGAGAGAAGGGTGGAGAGGAAGCGGGTCAATGGATTGGGCATAATTGTAATACTTAAAGAGATGAGATTGCCACGCCCCCTTTGGGGGCTCGCAATGACAATTTCTTGGGTTCCAGTTTGCCGCCGGTGCAGGGGAGGTTGTCGAGGGGACAGGTGACGTGGATCATTTCCTGTTGATTAATGTAGCTGAGGACGGCGGCTTTGTTCCCGTTCCAGCGGTTGTAGTCCATGAAGTAATTAGCTTTTGCTCCGATTGACGCTCCGCGGGCTGCCGTCTGATGGACGAGCCAGGATGTTATTCCTGTGGGCATAGCGGGTGGACAGGAGTATTCGGGGGTGTAAAGAGGATACGGGCGGGGCCAGCGGTATTGAGCCAACCACCAGTGAACCGCGGGGAGATCAGCAACCCTCAGGTATTGATTAACCCAACCCGCACGGGAATAGATGATGGGGATGCGGCCGGTGCGCTCTTGAATGATGGTGAGAGAATCTGCTGTGCATTTTGTGATGCGAGAAACGGTTTGGCCGTGATCAAGTTCCAGATCGAGAACGAGAGGGGTGACAGCATAATCGATATCTCCTAGTATGCGGAAAAGGTTATCCATTTGGGCTTGTGGGGATTCGCCTGGGTAGAGGACGTGATAGGCCAAGCGGACACGGCCGATTCGTCCGGCCTCCTGGAAGTAGTAGGCGAACCAGGGGTCTTGATACCCCCAGGAAATGCCGGCACGCATGGCGATGAAGACCACTTCGGGGTCGTGGGCAGCGATGGTATCGAAGTTGACTTTGGTTTTGCCGTCAGGTGAGGTGTTGTAGCGGGAGAGGTCAATGCCGAAGGCAAGGTCTGAGTTAGGCATGGTGAATCCTTAGTGAATGGTGGATGGAGAATCGGGCATTTGGCATACAGGTATTAGGCAATTGGGTATTAGGAAATTAGGAAAAAATGATTTTGGGAAATGTGTAATCAGTTGTGACATTTCAGAATTTTCTCATATCGTCGAGGGGGTCGCGGGCTTTGATGATTTCGGATGGGCCAGTGATGGACCAGGGCTGATCGTCCAGCAAGCTGAGCATGGCGGCTGAGATCATGAGGTCATCATGGATCAGTTTGCCGGATGCGGGATCTCGCGTGCCGTCGGGGACTGACCAGCGGATATGCTTTTGGGGACCGGGGATGATTTCGTACTGGCAGTACTCGAGCTGGCGGAAGTATTCGGTTTGAAGGTCGAGAAGTTCTTGGTTGGCCGGTGGCTTCGTCAACATCTCTTGATGTTGACGCTTCGTGTCGGCCGGCGACTCATGTCGCTCGGCACTTCGCTGATGCGCCTTGATGGCGCTCAGCTCGTCCAGGCTATAGTCTTTAAGCCGGCCGGAGTCAATCATGGCGAGGAAGGACCAGCCGAGGGCGGATTTGGTGCGGGCGTTGAAGACAAAGGGGATGACTTTGGAGCCTAGAGAACGCGAGAGGAAGGCAGATAAGCCAGCACCCACGCCGGTGGCGTCAACGACTAGATAGCGGATGCGCCAGGATTCGGCGTAGGCAAGAATCTGAGAGTAAATTTTAGTGTGCTTGACCCCTACCCACTTTCGACGAAATACAACACGATAGGTCGGCTGTAAAAGGCCAGGATCCCCAACGGTTGAAAGATCCACTTCAGCAATGGTGAGCGCGGTAGCGTCGCGGGCAGGATTGCTCAAAGAGCACCCTTTGGGTGAAAGATTATTGACATCACTCTTGTTTTCATCTTCGCTGGCGACATCCAGGGTCATGACATAGACGGGGCCACGCAGGGGCGTGGACTGCGGGGAGTGGACACCGTAAAGAAGAGCAATACGGGATGGGGGGAATAAGCCCCCCTGGGCGTCGATATCCTCTGAGTAATACTGGGTCTTGACCATAGGATGATTTCGGCCCAATTTGGCCACCTGTTCGGCAACGAACTTGCCATAGGCGGGGACTTCCGGGGCGACATGATCCACGGATAAGCGCCAAACCCGCTGGATGCCGTCTTGTTCCTGCAGGGCTTTGGCGAGGGCATATTCACGAGCAAGGAGTGTGTTGGAAGTCCAAGCTGTGCCCCAAAAGATGCGGGTGGCATTGGTGCTGGCGGCCATGGGAGCGATATCTTTGTCAAATTTATCGATCTGAATATCCTGAGCCTCATCAATAGATAAGAGGATATTGGCGGTGGCACCCACGATGTTGGCCGAGGGGGATCCGGAGAGAAAATAGATGCGAGCCTTACCCACACGAAAGATGTAATCGTGATGCTTTTCCCACATATCCCGGGTGATAAGGTTGTTGGACAGGACGCGTTCAATACGGCGCATGGCATTATGCGCCTGAGGATTCCAGGTGGGAGAGACGGAGACCATCTCGGCTTCTAGCATAGAAAAGATGGTAAGAAGATAAGTTTGAACCTGAGCCTGAAGTTCGTTCTTACCGGACTGGCGGGGAAAGATCACCACAAAGGACAAGCCTCTCTTATGTACTACCGAATCGACAACGGCTTTGGCGGGTTCCAGTTGATATTTGCGCAAGGTAAGACCAGAGCCATAGCGACAGAACTTGGCGACATCCCTGAGAAGCTGCTTGATGTTATCTTTGAGGGGTGGCATGATAGCGAATGTTGGGTGTGATTAGAAATTTAGGAAGGATTTGATCAGGGCAACGAGAGACATCAAGCCCGAACCGCCGGACGCCAAACCAGAAAACAACTTGAATTGGGTGACACCCTGGGTGGCAGCGCGAATGCGGGTTTCATGATCTTGGGAAGACGATTCAAGAGCAGAAAGGCGGTGATCAGAGATCTCTTTGGTGTGCTTGAGTTTCTCTTCGAGGGCGTCCATGCGGGCCTTGTAGAGGGTGTTGAGATGCTTTAGCTGTTCGGCGAGAAGTTGAGATGAGGGATCGTTATCCATCAGAATGACTCCGCAAGGCTCCATTCTTCCGTCAGTTCAGAGACAGCAGCTTGAATGCGCTCCATCTCAAAGAGTCCTTCGGAGAAGCGGTCACGAAAAGTGCGTATGGAAGTTTTGCTCGAAGAGTCCTTCGGAAGGGATTGGGATTTTTTGCTCGAAGAGTGCTTTGCAATGAAGTCATCAACATGGGGGGCACTCGAAGAGTGCTTTTCAAGCAGGGTGCATTTAGACATCTTTGAGATCCTCCGTAAATTCTGAGATGGCGGTGTGGATGGCTTGCATGACGGCAGAGTCATCAGAACCGGTGAGGAGCCGGTCGGCGCGCAGCAGGCCGGCTAGACGAGTCATATTTGAGCCAATGGCGTTGAGGTAAATTGAGGTGTCTTCCAGGGAAAGGTCGTCCTGGGCTTCGATGGATTCTACAAAGCGGCGGATGAGGACACGGAGAAGGGCGATCTCATCCCCGAGCCCCTCCCCGAGGGCGGTTTCGAGATCGGTGAGCTCAAGCTGGGAGAATCGTTTGGAATAGAAGCCGTGTTTGAGGGCGTTGGTGTTGCCTGGCTGCGCGCCTCTGGATCGTTTGGGCATAGTGAGTCCGTGGTGATAACGATATGTTATTTATTATTTTATATATATTTATGATTTTAATCAAGTATTAAAATTGGGAATTGGGAGCAGGTATTGGGTATTAGGAATTAGGATTTTTGCAAAGAGGAAAGTTCCGTTATAAAGTTATGTGAACAATAAATTTGGAAAACATCGCGCTGGGAGGGAGTCGAACCCTCAAATCTCAAATTACTGTTAATACCTAACACTATTATGAGTATAGGTTGCCAGTGAGAGTCAAAATAACCAGGAAAACTTTTGAGAAGAAAATATTTAAATGGATTGTCGAATAGCGCTCTAACGCCTAACTTCATTAAATTATGATTTTATTTTAATAACAAAATTAATAAACTAAATACTTTTTATTTTTAGATCGGAATATACTCAAATTCTACAACTTCAGGATTTATTTTGTGGATGAACATTTCCATATTCTTAATACTTCTTGTGTTTTCAGGCCAATCTATTGCAATAACAACTTTGCAGATATCTGCATTCTCCGAGAAAACATGAATTGAAAACTCAACCTCACAATTCCTGAATATACGTTCAGGAATGTCAATAATATTTTCGGAAAAGAAAACCAGATTAAAAAATAAATTTTCAAAATAAGTGTTACTTTCAAGAATTACTTGCTTACTAACCAATTTACCAATAACAAAAGAGCTTGGCTCATATGGATTTAAATCTATAGACAAATCAGCCAGAGATAGCCAAGATAAATAATTTTCTAATTTTACTATTCGAGGAAGAAGCTCACCTTTTTGTAATATAGTAATTTTATCCAAAATCACCTTACAATTTCTAACCCTAACTGAACTTTCATTCTTCAATGTCACCAGTAGATAGAAATCCATCGGATTTTGAGTTAGATCCCCTAATCCTGAGAATTTTACATCTTCAATTATTATTTTTGCATGATCCTTTTGTTGTTTCCAATAATCAAATAGGAAAGGTCCTAGAAGAGCAGCTTCAACAACAAGAAGCTGAATAAAATCAGATATTGAGAAATCAAAATTTTGGATGTAATTTGGAGATTTAGAAGGCACAACAATAGAGATCACTGGAATAATAATATCAATAAATAAAACAATAGAAACTATAATTATTAACCGATTTCTACGATTCTTCATAAATTCATCCTAAGAGAAACATTCCCTGAATAGGACATGAAAAGTATTTAAATTTTAAGTTCTTTAGCATAAGAATAGGAAATTATCTGGCTGTTGGGGGTCTCCTTATATCCCTTTTCCTGATGAGAGAAATCCTTGATATCGGTGGCAGTAAAATCTATAAATTTATTCTTCACCACCCCCAATATTTCAATCTCTTCAGGCTCAAAGAGATTTTGATCAGGCTTTTTATCTGTAAAAAACACCTCACCCGTATATTCACCAATTTCCCGCAACTCGGACGTTACGATATTGAGCCAATCTGTACATGCGGCCAACCATGTGTCATATTTGTCGGGAACCGGACCTAGGGGAAGACGGGCATATTGGGCGCCTGTTATGGACACGCCATGTTCTTTGTAACTTTTGAAATCTGCATAGAAAAGGAGTTTAAGTAGTTTGGTCTTAAAAACCTCTTCATCATAGCAAAAGAATCTGATAGCCTCGCGTAATTTATTGAAATCAAATGCCTTATCACCACTTAGAATACTGGGGGGATAAGCGCCATAACGGTTGATGGCAGCCATAAGCAATCGATGGTTGCCTACCTGGCTTTCTTCAATTTTTGCGGTCAGGTTTTCAATTTCATAATCTGAGAGGGCGGCTGGATTTGTCCTGGCAAAGGTCAAGAGCGTCCATGGATTTTCAATACATAACTGGATCAACTGATTGTTGGCTTCGGATTGAAGGGCGCCGTTTTCGTAGCGGTTGAGGGTGGCAATGCCAATGCCTAAGAGATCACTGAATTGTTTTTGGGTGAGTCCCAGGCTTTCACGGAACTCTTTGATTTCTTCGGGTTGGACCCACCCTTTTCGGCGGCGGTATTCACGATAGGCAGCGGCATAGGGATCGTAATCCTCTTCGAGGACTTCGAACTCTTCGCCACATGACGCGCAACGATAGTATTCCCTTTCAACGGGAATGACGAGATCACGAACATCCATTTCTTCGGTCGCGATGATTTTTTCGATTGCTGTTTCTTTTTCACAAAATGGACAGAATGCGTTCATTTGAAATGTCCCTTTCTTATCAATTAATACGTTAATTATCAACAAGTCGGCTAAGAGGAAAACTCATTGGGAATTCAGGATCATGGAAGGAATAACAAACTGGCCACTCATCACCGGATTTATTAGATGCAATTTTAATCTTTATGTAAATCAACTCACCCTCTACCTTTATCCCAAACTCCCAATAATTGCCAGGATGTTGTTTATCTTCAATAGGACCTTTAGAATAATGCTCAGGGGTTAAAGTAAGCATAATATCAACACAATCTTGATTGGTAAACCCTAACCGAGTCATCGTTCGAATATTTTTGAGATGCTTCTTAACATAGCATGGTTTTTGATATGTTAGCTTTTTGAAATCAGAGAGAAAACGGTCAACTTTCCGGCGCAATTCTTCATTTTTGTCATTAGGCATGAGTTGTATTGGACCTCATCTGTGCGTAATCAGTATATCATTTGATATATAACAAGTCAAGAGTTATCATTTGATAAATTATTATAAAATTAAGACAACATAATTATTGTCACGTGGGCTTCGCCACACGTAACCTACGGCTAATATTCGATTATTTCAAATTCAAGGAGTTCAAGGTTTAATGTTTGTGAAAAGCCAATATCATAACCAATGAAAAAATGATCGTTTGATAATGAATATTGATTATTTGATTCATTTAGCCGTTTCCCAGTATATGAAATATCATATGTAAGATTCGCGGATTCATCAACACTAATAATTAATATCACTTCACTTTCCTCTGATATTTCCGTAAGGATCACATTTTCTTCAAATCTGAGATAAGTAAAACGCTTATTAAGATCTTTCTGGAGTCTAAACATGTCATCTGCTGCTTCGTCAAAAACCGCTTGTTCCGGATCGAAAAAACCAAAATAAAAAACGCCCGTATCAAATTTATTAATAGATATACGAAACCTAATATCAAAACTGCTACTTTCGATATGACGATAAATTCCCACTGGACCTGTAACATCTTCACCAATTTTGAATATTTTCATTCCAGATTCAATGGCAGAAATACCTAACTTTGGGAATTTTACACAACCTAAGTCATCAATATTTTTATCAGAATCAAAATTATATGGATAATCCTCCCAATTCTCAGGTATGCAGGCAGAATCCAATCCCAGTGTAGGGCTGGGAGTTATTGTGAAGGTTGGGGTTAGGGTTGAGGTTGAGGTAGGTGTAGGCGTTGGTGTTGGAGTTAGTGTTTTTGTGGGGGTTAATGTAACTGTATTCGTTGATGTAGGAGTATAAGTTGATTCAGAAGGAGGAGCTTCATTATTATTTATTTTATCATAAATTGTTTGCCAATTAAATATAAATATTAAATATATTAAACTTAAACACCATATTAACGATAATAACCATTTTTTCTTTAGAAACTCTATGATCTCATTTGATTTATCAATTTTTCTAGCAACAAAATACAAATACCAAATAGAAAATATTATTAATAAAGATGGAAATAAAATTAAAAGAGTGTTGACACCCCCAAATATATCAAGAAGAATAGTAATAACAATCGTAATAATTGCAATGACAATTGCTATCCAATCACCAGTTGATAATTTTCTTTCTTTTTTCTCCTCATTTTTTTGATTAACCATATTTCTATCCCTCTCTTGTTTATCTAATATACTACATAATACAAAGGTAAAGAGGCTAATAAAATTGTTAGAAAGTCAAACTATTTTTACAGTAAGACACAAATTCAATCAGCAAAATCTCACAATCAAGGTTCAATCAAATCCTGAAGAATCATCCAGAAAACGACCGAAAACACAATATTGTTACGCTGGCTTGGACAAATGTGGACTGCGGGTTACTTATTAGAATTATAAATGTAATTGTTGTGATAATTAATATACTTTTCATTTATTTTATGATTATGTAAGAGATTAATTTCAGAAAGATTGATTCTAATTACTCCGTAATCCAACAAAACGTGATGCTTAGGACAAACACAAATAACATTATTAATAATATCAGGACCGTTGTGCCCATCACCTAACGGTTGGATATGGTGACCCTCAGCGTAAAATCGATTATGTGATAATTCTATAGTTTCGCCACAAAGTTGACACTGATAATTATAGAGTTCTTTCACAAAACAACTGACTTTTGTGTCTCTAATTATTCTATTTTGAGCAATAAGTTGACGTTTTGGTCTTTGTTTTCTTCTTTCTATACTTAATTTAGTGAATTGATTATCATTAGAAATTCGCACATAACCAGGAATATTCTCTAACAAATCAGGAATGTGAACATTTTGTTTTATTTGAAGATATGGTGAATCATAAAAATCTTCTTCATCAATGAAAATTACATATCCATTAGCATCAAATAATGCTCCAGGAAATTCTGTCAGTTTATGATACCAATCACCAGTTCTCCTAAATAGCGCATGTTTTGCATTCACACCCCAAAGGCTGTTTAAATACTTACCACTTATCTTGTTATTTGGCATGAGTTATTATCCTGATATACCTCTATTCAATTTTTTCAAAATGCCTAAGATCAAACACGTAGCTACATGCAGCGTTTTGTTTTACACCGCGTATTGAATAGACACCTTGTCTATGTATCAGCCTTGGTTCAAATTCTTTCAGAATTCCGATCAATTCAGGATTTGTTTCCTTGAATTTATCCCTTTGGTTATACCAATGAATAGGAGATCGTAACCTAATTTTGTTTATTTGTTCAAATGAAGCTTTCCATACTCCTTCCATAGGACTTACTTCATAATTGTTATAAGAAGTTGACATTTTTCCTACTAACCATTCTACCCAGAAAAAAATAGTCATATCTGGATAATCATTACCAAAACTGCCATAATTAAATGCGTCCTTTAAGTTGAAAGTGACTGCAAATTGTGGATCAACACCATAATTTCTTTGAGCATAAAACAATGGCGTGTTTTGACACTTTAAATCAGCATAATGTTCTTGGTGTATTAAATCTGGTAATGTGGGATTATTTTTCTTTTCTGGATTGATAATGACCCCTAAAGATTTTCCAAACTTTTCCACAAAAACTTCTTCCTTAGATAAACCTCTACTATACCAAACTGATCTATGTTGAAGATCTGAGTAATGAACAATGTTTCCATCAAAATCATACAATATATAACTCATCTTTTGATCCTAACTTCAAATAATAGAGAAAATAGTAGATTCTATTGATTATTCCTTCTCATTCCTATACTTAATGGATAATTAGAATTCGACTATTCCAAATCATCCAATCCTTGATAATAAGGGAAATGTGAAATTAAAGCTGTTTCATCCTCAGCCTCAATGATTAGGTTTTTTTGATGTTCATCCAAATGAGCTAAGACACATTGATAATGATAGTGATAGTTGTTTGCATAACGATGGTGTGTGTGTTCCATTGTAGCCGCCTTATTTCTGCGATATTTTGTATAAGGGCAGCAGCCATGAGCAATTTCTTCTCGAGAGTATAAGTCACAATCAGGTAGACAATGAACTGTGTTATTCTTAATTTCATAATCAAGATTAGAAAAATTATCAATAACAAAAGGGCAAAATCCAATCCACCGATTGCATATTGGGCAACGGTCTGTTCTTGAATTCCTTGTATCTAAAGAAATCGTTGGAATACCAGTTTTTATCATGAAAGTGTTAGATTGTCTTTCTTTAAAAGAACCAATTTCTATACCAATCATTCTTTTGTGTTTGTTTTCAATAACTAAAAAATCAGGTGGCGTCAAGTGGTCATCAAGTCCAATAAATTTTTGAGTCAATAAAAGAGGAATTATGTAACCAACATCGCGTCTCAAAACATAAATATATGCTAAAAGTTCATGCCATAGCCCACCAGCAGTTTTCGGTAATAAAGTATCAAAATAATCGTCCAATTCTTTTCCCGCGTCTTTTTTAGTAGATATACCAACAAAACCGGAATATTTCTTTAATTTAAGAAATTGTTCTTCATCGGTGATGCCATTTACACATTTTTCAAGATTAAAAAGGTATGATTTTCTAAGTTTATCAGAGCAAGTGAGGTCTTCATATAACATTAATAAATTTACAAAAAATAGAATGGCTTTAATAAAATGACTTCTATTTTCGAAACTATCAACAACCCCATAATAAATCCTACCAAATAGTAAATATTCTAATAGATCGGATAAAATCATTTGCCTACCTTTTCGCTGATATAGTAGGCTTTTAAATCCTAAAGATTCTAATTCCCTTTCGAATTTACCAGTAATATCCTTATATCTTCTAAAGTCATCAATAATTGATGGATCATAATTTTCTTTTTCTAAGAATGTATCATTCAAAGCACTTAAATGAAGAACTGTTTTGTTTAATCTTTCATAGATTTCTTTCATAATTAATATCCCTAGAATATGTTGGCGCTAGATATTTTTATTAATAACCAATGAAATCATTTACCTCATCATCAATATCTTTCCCCACATCTTTAAAGATCTGAATCAACTCATCAAAGACATCTTCCCCAGCAAACAATTTCCATAATTTTTCTTGAATATAAACTTCATCACTATGACAATTATCTCTAACAAATGGTCTATTATATGGGCTTGGATGATAAGGATTAAATGGAATACCAATTAATGTTTTTAAATTCGCTTGAGGATTTTGGCTGAACCTTAATGCCGCCCAATCCAACATCTTTTTTCGTAATGCACGGGTTTCTTTCTTGTTAGGTTTAACAGTAGTAATATCTATATAATATTCAACACCATTGGTATCTTGTAAAAAAACATCTACTGTACTATCTGGAAATTCTTTTGGCTCCCCAATGGTAGAAGATTCACGTATCATTTCAATCTCCTGATCTTTAGATAAACAGGAATTGATATCTTTATTGCAAAAACTATTGATTAACAAATTAGTTTTATCATTAATGTTGCCTAAAAGTTTATAACCTCTTTCAAAATGATAACCGGCCCCAAAAGATAATATTTCTGCCATTTGTTCATAAATCGACATTCCAAATGTTGTATAAATAGAATGCATCAATGAAGTAAGTAAAATTATCTCCCGACTAAATAATGCTTCATAAAAAGGTTTGGATCTACTTTCTGGATCATACTTTTCAAATTTTATTAATAATTTATTTTTTATGAGTTGATATATTTTTTTACGTATGACAGGATCCATATAAGCCCCTCTATTCATCAATTAAATAATCTGAAAAGAATTGACGGAATGATATATTTAATCCAGATAATATTTTTGAGAGACTAACAATCGTTACGTTACGAACCCCCCTCTCAACATCAGAAATATAGGTACGATGTAAATTGGATAATTGTGCTAACTGTTCTTGAGAAAGATCTAGTTCTGATCTTCGATTTTTTATTGCCTGCCCTAATTTTAGGGAAATATTTTCCATAATATTAAATTAAAACAGTCTGTAGAATATAAGTCTACAGACTATAAGTGACAATAAGGAAGAATAAAATAATTATTTCCTTTTCATATGGAATATTATTTCAGAAAAAGCAGATTTATCTTTTTCTGTTCTATTTAATACTGGACGACGATATTTATTTACAATATCTAATCCGGATTCTTTTGCAATTATTGGGTACAAAGAATGTTTATCATTAGCAACTAAGAAAATATCAAAATCTTGAGTGAGATAATTTTGGGAATTAGTTAAAACCCTAGATATTCCTTTAACATAAGCATCTTTTGCATCCTGTCCAATGCCCTTAAACATAGGCCCAATCTCTTTGTCATCTCTTCTTGTAAAACCAAATAGATCATATGCATAAGCATGTTGTTCATGGTAATCTATCAAACCAACATAAGGGGGAGATGAAAATATTCCTTTAATTTTTTGGCTTTCTATCAATTTAGCGAACATTGGATCGAATAAATTAATTTCATCAATAATGTTTATTGATCTAGAATCCCCAATTAGACAAACTTGATAAGTATCAGTACGAATCTTATTAAACTTAGATAATCGTCGCAAGGTATCGTTTGAATACCTTTTCCACCATTTATAGGTAGAAAACAATGGTTTACATAACTTGTAGTGTTTTCGGCAATAATATGGAGAATGTATTGGCTCTTTGAGCGTTGCTAAATCAGCGTGTGTTGTTGCTCTACATGATCGAATTGTTCTACTTAAAATTACTTTTAAAATATCCCGGGTTTCTTCATCTTCTACATCAAGCAATTGTGCTTTTAGGAAATCAATTTCTTTTCGAACAGGAGCTAAGTACCATTTTGAAATAAAATCAGAGGCTTCCGTATCTTGTACTACGGTTAAGTTAAATTTATCTACTAACTTTTCGTATTTTTCTTTCATCTCTAATTCAATATCTTTTATATAATCACTTTCATTAATTTGACCGTTTCGAATCTGATACCGATAATCTGGCGTAGGAAAATATTTTTTATTCATATCTGACAAAATATCAGATAATTCATCTTCAAATTTTCCCCATTTATGTTCAAAAACAAATTGCGCTAAATCCTTTGTAATGTGATTTATTTCTCTCTTCAAGTTAATTAGGTCATGATTACCAATTTTTACATTACTTATTAAGGAGTTAAATTCAGATATATCAATCCCAACTGCATGGATCCCAAGCTCATTTGCCTGAACTAAGGTGGTGCCACTTCCGCAGAATGGATCGAGTACAATATCTCCAGGGTTAAAAAAGACCTCTTTCTTAAAATTATTTTTGTGATCATCTAAGAAATATTCGACTAGTTGAGGGATAAATTTACCTTTATATGGATGTAATCTATGTACATGTTTTGTTCGATCACGTTCTTTCACTTTAGAAAAGGATAAATTCCAATTTAGATCTTCTCCCAACTCATTTTTTAGCGTAACCTCTTGTTGTTTTTGTTTACTATAATATTCATTAAGATCATTTTTATCAATCTTGATTTCTCCATCAACCTCATATTTTTTTACTTGTCCATATTGGACTAAATAGGAAATATTTGAAGGAGAGATATCACGATCAAAATTTTGTGATGCCCAATCGCTAGCTTCTTGAATCGATAGGAATTTATCATTACTCATAAAAATAGAAAATCTCCATTATTAATTATGTGAATCAGTGACTTGAGGAACAATTATCATAATAAGACAATCGTTCTAATTTGTAAAGCAAAAGTTAATTATAATACACCACCAATAACAATAAATCCTTAAGGGCTCGAGAGAAGTAAACAAAAATTTTCAACGATATAATTTTAATGCAAAATGTTTTTATCAATAAGTATAATTTAGTGTGTATTTTGACAAAAATATTAATATTTGATATATTAATAATCGTTACCTTTCTGAATATTTAGTGAATAATTCAGAACAAAGAGCAGTTTTTCGAAACTGCTCTTTTGTTTTTTAATCTACCAAGAAATGAATTCGAATAATAATTTTCAATCAATAGATCATTACTAATTCATATGATGAAAAAGAGAAGGGAGAACACCAATGAAAAATATCTATCCCTAACATAAGGCTATTTTCCAAAATAATGTTTTATAAAATAAAACGGGATGAGTCGTTTGTCTCTTGTTATCAGTGCAAAAGCCCGAGAAAACAAAGAAAACAATAATATGATAAGGAAAAAGGAAAACAAAAAACTGATCCATTTATCTATATAAGTTATTTGATTTATTTCATAAGGTAAAATCACTGATTTTATACTGAATAGACCAAAGAATAGACCCACTGAGCCTTTGATGAATGTGGCGAAGGTATCCGTAAAAAGCAATGAAAATTCAAAGATGAAGATAACAACGAGGGGTATCATCACCATCAATTTGACATAAGCGGGGCGAGAAAATTCGATATTATAAGTATCGGGATTGGGGAAATCAACTGGCCCATGGGGTTGTGGAGAATATGATGATACTTGCCAATCTTTTGTGATTACATATTGTTTTGTTGAATCTTCCTGAAAGTTGATATGAATTGAATAATCTTTCAGGCAATCTTCACAAACATACTGGAAAGTATTCTTTTCAAAAATAATGTCACTATACATTTCTAGCTCAACAACAAAATCATCATAGGGGTAATTTTCCAAATGCGGCGAAAAAACAAAGAAAAATTGTTTACTTGACTCATCATCAAGAACGAAATGATGTTTGATCAATCTGTCATGACTCTTAATATTGAGAAAACTTTTCGAATCTTCGGCATTAAGACAAAGTATAGGATCAGCCAAAACAAATTCGTCTGAAGATTCTTCATAAAGGATGTGAGATTTTAACGTTAATCCCTCAAAACAAATGCTTCCAAAATCATCATCATCCTTTTCAGGAATATAAACGACGATTTCTGAAAACTTTAATTGAAATTGACGGCCATTTGGATCCGTGGGTTGAATAAGGTCAAAATAAAATTCCTGGACATATGGGGCTGTGTAATCAATATCTTCTGATGCTTTCAGAAGGATGCTTTGATCAGTCTCTGGCTTGAACAATATAAACAGGGTTGTAATGAGAAGGACGATCAGAGTCAATATGAAAACAAATGAGAGGAATGATTTATTGGTTTTGAAGAAGTTTTGAATTACTTTTATTAATTTGTTCATCAGAATTTCCCTCCTATAAACGATTTGAAAAATATTATAAACGATTTTCAATTTAAATCAATGACTAAAATATGCTGAAATTTCCTTGCCAAATTAATACATCTACATGATATAATGAATGTGTCGGATGCCCCCCTCATCCGACAAACTGGAGCCCACCTTGCGGTGGGCTTCAATTATTAATATTCAGTTAGTTTTATCGAACCAAATATAATTCCATAATACTCTTACCAACTATTGAGAAAAGCATTCAATATCCATTTTATGCAGGGCTAGAAAAGAAAGCAAACGAAATAACCTCATGCTATAATGATGTTTGATGTAATTAGTAAATATTCAGAACGAGGGTGTATTGAAGCTAAGACAAACAACACGTGAAATTATACATTTAGTTGAAGAAGTATCAGGGATACCTGTACAGATTATGGAGGATCCGAAACTACAAACAATGGCCAAGGTGCAAATGGCACGAAAAAAAGGCACTCCACAGCATTTGATTATTTATAAATCTGAATCAGGACAGAAACCAGATTATCAAATATGTTTCCAGTGCGGGTATATAATAAGAACTTTTCAAAATCCACCCGATGAACGTTTTGATATAATTGAAACTCAATATGGCAGGGAAGCTGTTGAAAGACTCATAAGGCAATCTGGCGGCATTGCAGACAAATTCCGTTTGAGAAAAAATCAGATTTTAGAAATGAGGAACCAATATTTATCGGGATTACTTATACATCTTAGATCTGTTCCAATAGGATTCCGAATAAGCGAGTGGCTAACGAATAAATACACAGAATTGAACAACCTTAAAAGAGAACATATCGAAAAAGAGCTCAACATCAACAAACAATCCTTGTCAGGCAAAATAAAAGCCTCCACTCCTCAGAAAGTTTATGACGCCAGCTTATCGATATCTGCTGCTTATGCACTCTACTGGGCTTTGAAATACAATAAACACGAATGGTTTAATCCATATAGACTACATGGATATAATTTAGCAGGTCACGAGCTTATTGACCTTTATCAAAAAATACCCAAAGAGCCTATTAACGATTACAAACTACTTGAGGAATGGGGGAAATACTTGAAAATTGATGAATGGTTCACCTTTATTCCTTACAAACCGGGGAAATAGAATGAAACAAGAAAACAACCAATATGAAATGATAATAAAAATAGATCAAAACCTTCTGCGGTTGCTACCTGAACAAGCCAGAGATAAATTATCGCCTGAATTTTCTACTCATGTTTCAGACATTTTACGAAAATTGTTCAAAGAAGTTGGTGGCGTTATTTCTATAATGTCAATTGGTAAATATGAAATTAAAATTAAATTGAAAAACGAAAACCACAACACCCCACCTTTTCAGGGATTAATAAATTTCTTGAATCAGGGTATGTACAAAGAAGCAATTCTATTACTAGAAGCCTTCAAAAGCGCAGAGCCAGATAATGTGGATATTTTGTATAATTTAGGAATGGCCTACAGTGATCTTTCAGAACTTAATTCGGCCCAAAAGAATTTACGCCGGCTATTGGAATTGAAACCTACTCATGTGAATGGGCGTGTGGCATTAGGCGTGGCTTTGATGCGAGACAATAAAATTCAAGCTGCAGAAGAGGAGCTAAGCCGAGCTGTAAATAATGATCCAGAAAATCCCTGGGCACAGAGAAACCTAGGTGCTTGTTTTCTGGAACAAAACAAATTTGAATCAGCTCTGGAACACCTCACGCGTGCCACGGAATTAAACTCGGAAGATGAACGAAGCTGGTATGGACTTGGGCAAGCTAATGAACATGTTGGGAATTATTTAAAAGCTGATTTAGCTTATAGAAAAGTTTTAGAAATCAACGAGTTTGGAAATGTTGCTGAACAAGCAAAACAAGGTCTTTCAAATATTGCTGAGAAGACGTTTCAAAATGCTTCTAAAACTGAACTCCGTATGGATGCAGCTATGTACTGCCTAAGTTCATTACAAAAATATGACAATATGACAAAAGAGGAAATACGCCAAATCGGTTTTGAAATAGCAATGATAGGCATGAGTGGAATAGAGGTAAATAAACCGGAAAAGCAATATTCACTAAAAAGCCTACCAGGAAAATTCAGCGGTTTACATCTTCTTTGTCTTGAATATGTTGCTTTCAAACAGGTTCAGCCTGAGATGGATATAGGCTTTGATCTTTCAAAAGAATATGAAATGGCATTGAAACTACATAAAGAGGAAAAGAAAAAAGGATAAAATGTATGTTAATGGAAGTGGGGTATTTTTGTGAAAAAGTTGAAAGCGATTTAGCCAGTTTAGTTGATGAACTCTCGGAAATAACTAACAGGAGAAGTACAAACGAAATACTTTCCTGGCAGCGGTCTTTACCAAAATTGTCAATTGCGCTCAGCCAACCAAGTTTACAAGACTATCACATATCATTTGGCCAATCCGGTAACATTTCACTGGAGTACAAGCTGCCAGCCGCATCATCATGGTGCGATGCGGTTCTGCTAGGTAATGGAGATTCTCAACCTTCTGCAGTTATGGTTGAGTTGAAGGATTGGGATACACGCGGTACAAAAGCAACTAAAAGAGAAGGGCTTTTTGAACAACGCGGCATTATAAGCTCTCACCCTTCAGATCAAGTAAGAGGATACGCTGAATACTGTCAAAATTTTCATTCAACTGTACTGGAAAACTCTGCCCAAGTAGCAGGTTGTGTCCTTTTTACAGCATCACAGGATTTAGATGTATTTCGACAACATCCTTACAATAATCTGGTAAATCAATATCCGGTTTTTTCAAGTCGAACTGATGAAATCAAAACAGCTTTTCCAAAATTCTTATCAAATTACTTAAAAAAACCAAATTATAAATTTGCAAAAAATTTTGAAAATGGGATTTATGCCCAGAACCGAAGCTTAGTTCAGCAAATAGCCTCCCTTGTATTAGATGAATCAAAATCAATCTTTGTTTTATTAGATGAGCAACGTCGTGGTTTTGAGATGTGCCTTGATGAAATAGATCAAATCCTATCATCTACGCATCCAGAGGAAAAGGCTGTTATTATCATTGAGGGCCCTCCAGGATCAGGAAAATCAGTATTAGCCGCGCAACTCTGGGCAACTCTCGTGAAAGATCAGAGAATAAAGAATAGCGTTGTAATGACATCGACATCAAGTGCCCAAAACAGCAACTGGAAGACCCTTTTCAAAAAACAATCAAGAATACGTGCCGGTAAAGGTGTGATTGTAAAATCGAATCATTATAATCCTGGACTTACATACAATTGGAGGAACAGAAAAAAAACAAAAAATAATAACCTGGATATTAAAGATTGGCGTGAAAACATCAAACTTTACCTTCAAGAAAACCAAAATAAAATGCCTAACAATACGATTGAAGTATCAATTGTTGATGAAGCCCATGCACTCATAGACCCAACTGTTCCGGGACGGCGAGGAGTAAGAAATTCGGGATGGATAATGCATGCCGGGCCGCAAGGATATCATATAATACGATCATCAAGAATAAGTATATTTTTGATGGATTCAGAACAGAGTTATCGTGACAATGAAACAACTGATAAAGAGAGCCTAAAGGAATGGGCAGATGAATTAGGAGTAAAATATATTCAGGAGATTAGTTTGGGTGAGGCACAATTCAGATGTGGGGGTTCAAAAGAATATATTGCATGGTTAGAAAGTTTATTAAATTTGAACGATGATAGACCTAATGATTTATCCTGGCGGAAATTACCAGAAGGAAATGGAAGTTTCCTCTTTGAAATTGTAGACACACCTAAAGATTTAGATATAAAACTAAATGAGCACCACAAGGCAGATAGAAGTGTACGTATTGTGGCATCATACGGCAGGGAATGGAAAACAAAGAATGTAAACAATCCCCATGATCTACCAGAAGGAAAAAAGGATTTCTATATACCATATCAGCATGGTAAAAAAACAAAATACTGGTCACGGATTTGGAATTACACACCTAAAGCCAAATATCAATATTATGTACAGGCACCTGCAGGGACAAAAATGCAAGAAGACCCGCTTTGTGAAGTAGGATGCCCATATGTTGTACGAGGTTTTGACTATGATTACCTGGGGGTTCTTTGGCTAAAAGATCTAGTATGGCGGGAAAACAAATGGATGTCAAATCTGGACAGCATTTATGAAAGTGCGTGGAACATTACTCTAGGTAGAGCAAGAAAAGAATCGCGGAAAGGTATCATTGGTAAAGAAACAGAAGAAATCATTAAAAATCTTCAGAAAGGATATCGAATACTGCTCAGCCGCGCTATTCGTGGAATTTATGTTTGGTTTGAGGACGAGGAAACCAGACTGCATGTTGAAAAAATTTTAAACCAAGATAAAACGTGATTAAACCTTATCTCTATTTCCCAAAACCTACAGCAGGACACCATTTCAGCGATTACTTAACCTGCCCATTACGGGCATGGCTACATTATTATGGTAATCCTAAAGATCAGGTTGATGATCCTGCTTATCTTAAGGCACTTTTTCATGAGGGATTAAATTATGAGCGGGAAATATATGCTGAGTATTATCCAGATGCTTTCAAAGTTCCAGCTATAAAAGACAAAGCAAAAAGGGAGGAAATTACTATTGATGCCATGCGAGATGGCATTCCAATTATTCTCCAAGGATACTTATACGGAGAGGACAATGTAGGTGTTCTAGATTTTCTTGAACTCATTTGTGAAACTCAAAAATCCAGCACTGGTTTTCTTTATCGGGTTGGAGAGATTAAAAGTTCAGCCAGGTTATATACATCTCAAATTCTACAAGCTTATTGGTATACCGAACTTTTATTAAAAGTTCAAAACTGCAAAATAAATGAAGTGAATTTCATAACAAAAGGCCAAGGTCAACAAATTATTCAATTAGACAATTTCGATAATGAATTTTTTTTAATAAAACAAGCATTATTTGCCCTTCGTGAAAGTCATTCACCACCTGAGCCATATTTAGTTCAAAACTGCAAAAGCTGTCATTGGCGTGGCATTTGCATGAAAGAACTTATCGAAAGTAAACACATTTCACTTATACCCGGAATATCTAAAACAAGAGCAAAAATCCTCAAAACACTTGGAGTACACAATTGGAAAGATTTGTCCAAAGTACCTAACAAATTACTGAAGGAAACTGGATTTCTCCCATATGAAATCAAGCAAATTCAACATTCCATAAAATGTTTGGAGAATAACAAACCCCCTCTCCATTATCCATTGAAGAATGATGTTTTTAATAGAAGCTGTGTTACAGTATTGGAATTTCCACATCTTGCTGCTCAAAGAGAAGCTGGCTTGCTACCTACACCAACAAAGATTTATTATGAGACTGATAGAAACAAAATCGCTGTAATAAATATTATAAAAGATGGTGAAAAATTAACAGCAGATCTCAGCCCACTTACAAACGGTCAAAAACTAGTATTTTATGGATCAACTGATTCAGGTGCTTTCTTTCGTCTCGGGCGCGAAAACGGTTATAAATTTCGAAACTATTTTGACTTGTTTGATTTGGTTGATAAATTTGTCCACGTACCTACACCCGGTATCGAACTTGATGTCTTGTTGGGATATATAACAAATGCGCATTATGACAACTTGACAAGTGAAGAAAGGGTAAGAGCAATACGAGAAGTTATCCATTGGATATCGAGATCAATATGACAGAAATTCATGACTTTATTGAATTTGTTGAGAAAGAGAGACGAATTCAAGAAACAGAAAAAAAATCCAATACTATCATCAGCATACGAGCGCTGGAGTGGTTAGGTCGTGCAATATTTCACCTTACAATTATTCAAATTCATGGCGATTCAATGATGCTTCAGTGCGATAAAAACAACTCTCGTTTTCGCCCTGGCGATAGGTTAATATTTAGTCACGAAGAGCGACCTTCATTCAAAGGTATTCTTCATGAGGTCAGAGATGATGGGAGACTTTTACTTATCAAAGGAACAAATCTCCCTAACGCACAAGGTATAAATGGTTGGTACGCGACTGAAGACATTGCCGATCTGTCATATTCGATCCAAAAAGCTTTAAGAAAAATTCAACCTGGTGCACCTGGATGGACATATTCCCAAAGATTAATTGGAGATAAAGAAATCTTTTTCTCAACCTCACTAAAAAATCATATTGAATTGTTGAATGAATTAATTGAGGAAACAGAAATTCTTCTGGATGAATCTCAAAAAAAATCAATTATGAAATGTCTGACAACCCCACCAATCTATGGAATACAAGGTCCCCCAGGTACAGGAAAAACGCTAGTTTTAGCTTTTGTGACAGAAGCATTTTTGAGATTGGGGAAGCGAGCCGTCATTTTAGCCCCCACCCATCAAGCAGTAAATAATGCTTTATCAACTGTCAAGACATTGTTCCCAAAAAGAGATGTGAAGAAATATGGAGATGAGCTGAGAACAGAATCTCTTGATGAGAGAATTACTATAATTACATCACCATTACAAATTTCAAAAGAAAACCCTGAAACACTTATTGGGCTTACGTTTATGGCCGCTATTCATCAACTCATGATAAGTGACAAAAAGATAATTGCACCGAATGTAGTAATTATTGAAGAAGCAGGACAATTGCCAATAGCACAAGGTATTTGTACTGGTTTAAGTGGCGCAGGATCCGTCATCCTGTTTGGCGACGATAAACAAATGCCCCCAATTTTTGCTGGAGACTTATCTGAGGACCCATTAGCAATCTCAATCTTTGCTCAATTAAGATTAAGCCAACAAAGTGCTATTGATATGTTGACCACAACTTATAGGCTGAATGATGAACTGTGCACATCAATTGGCGAAGCTTTTTACTCTGAAAATCCTGATTCATATTTAACACCCAGCCCAGAAGCTAAAAACAGAAGGTTTTCAACAAAGCCTCAAAATTATGCAGAAAAAGAAATAATTCGAAGCGTATTATCGCCCGAACATTCTCTTATTTGGTTAAAAGTATCAAGCAGAAATTGTACGCAACTAAATATGAATGAAGCCAATATTATAGCAGAAATTGTACACACATGTTTAAAATCAAATGTGAATAGAGAAGAAATCGCTGTAATAACACCATTCCGAAGACAGGTGATGCAAATAAGACATTTAGTGAGAAAAAAACTTGGAGAAAATAATGAATTGCCGATTATTGACACCGTAGAAAGAGTACAGGGTTTAACGGTAGAGATAGCAATTATTTCAATGTGTTCCTCCTTAAGAGACTACAACGAATCTATAGCAGAATTCATATTTTCATCCAACCGCCTCAATGTTGCAGCAAGTCGGGCAAGAACAAAATCAATTATTGTCTCTCATCCAAACATTTTCGAGTGTATGCCTAAGACTTTTATTGGTTTAGAATCGAAAAATATTTGTAAAGATTTCTTAAACTCTAAATATTGTAAACCTTACACGATCTGATTTAAATTTATAATATTCCCATTTACTTCAATACACCTTCAAACCAATCATTATTTTCTGAGTCAGATTGGAAATTGTGACCAAGGATGCCAACAGATTCTTAGGATTCAAACCGGAGAGATAAAGATAATTCGGGGATTTGAGATTCTCAAAACCAAAGTGACGACAAACCACATATGCGGTAGCTTCTGCTTCCAACTCGCGCTGTTCGTGAGATTTTTCACTGCCCAAGTGGCCGGCGAGATGATGCGCGATTTCGTGAACGAGGGTTTTTGTTCCAGCGGTTGTATCCAAAAGAATTTGATGATCACTATTAAGGGAACCCTGGGCTGAACCTAAGTTCGTAACTTCGACAGATAATCCTAAAGACTGCACATAATCGATCAACCTTTGATGGAGCTTTGGCCGAATTTCAGGAGACTTCCAGACATCGAGTTCGGGGATATCGTCGCCTTCGGTTTGAGAGATATCAAAAACATAAACCACCTTGAAGAAGAGTTTGATTTCTCTTTCTTTGTCTTCATCCTGGGGTTCTTGCTTGTCCGAAGGACTCTTCGGGACACGAATGGGCGCTAGAATTGGAATACCTTTCTCGCTCTTTCTTACTTTGCGATTGAATTTATCACGCCAGGTGCAGAAGCCGGCGACGTGTGAAGCGGTCGGGAAGAAATCATGGATTAATAATTGATTATGAAAGCTGTAATGATGAAATTTGGCAACAGTATCCAGATAGCCTTCAATCTCTTTTGAAAATTTCGCTTCGTCCATCAGATTGGCTAATTCTTCAATGGTCAATTGAATGGATTTTTGAAGTTGGGCGGAAGAATATTTTGACATGAGATCATCCTTTCTTTCGGGTTTAGTCCCTGGGCGTCCAGGACAATTCAAGTTTCCAAATATCCGAAGTGAGATAAGGCACGGTCCCTTCGAAGGCATAAATTTCACCATAAGCCCCATCATGTAGAGAGACAAACAGCCCATTGATATCTTCAAGGTATTCATCGCCTTGCGTGAAGAAATTGAGATCATCCAGAATTTCTTTGACATCCTGACTGTCCGTTAGCAAGACCAGGTCATCGCGATTTTGAAGATCGGCAATCTTGCCAGCGTAAGAAATGATTGTTTCTAACATCTAAAGATCCTTTCTGCCGGAGTTGGAACCCCTGGCAATTCAGCACAAACCAAATTTAAAAACCGAACGAAAGCTGCGCTCGAAGAGTCCTTTGGAAGGGCACAAAGCGAAAGCAGGGCAGCCCACAGAACAGGGACAGCACCCAGGCGCCCGCAAGGCCACGGACGGGGGACGGCGAAGGGGAAAAAAGCCAAACAGGGCACCGGCGAGACACCAGACAAGCCACGGCCAACGAAGACCCAGGGCCAAGGGGACCCCCAGCCGAGAACACGACCCCACCAGAAGCGAGGGCGGCAGCGGCCGCAGAACGGCCGGCCAGACGGGCACGCAGGGGCAGAGAAAGCGGACCCCCAGCCAACCAGACCACAGAAGCCCCAGCAGAAGCAGCAGCCCGAGCAGAAGGCAGGGAAGAACAAGAAGCAGCGCCAGCACCGGAAGAAGAAAAAGCAGCCAGAACAAGCAAGGAAGACGCCCCACCAGCAGCCAGGGCAGAACGAACCACGAGGGCATCGGCGCCAGCCGAAGAGCCACACACCACCCCACCCCCGGCAGCCAGCCAACGGGAGACAGGGCCAGAAACAAGGGGGAAAGAAGAGAAAGGACGGGAACCACAGAACAAGACAGAAACCAAAGCACACCTCCAAAGGAAAGAAAGACACGAGCCGAAGGCGAGGGCACGGCCAACGGCCGAAAAAGAAGCGAAGCGCCGCCGCAGCAGAAAACCGCCCCCACCGAGGGCGAAGCGAACAAAGCGCCGGAAAAGCGAAGGGGGCGCAAGGCCGACGAACGGAGAGAGGAGCACGTTTCAGCCTTGTCGCCCACGAGCGACGGCGCGAAAATGAGCAAAGCCGAGGGGGGTAGGCGGTCTTTAAATGGCAAAACGCCGGCGGGAAGGCGCTAGCCGACACCGTCCGGCGGGGAGCCGATCAGGAGGTTATTTTATTTATTATTTAGAGGGAGAAGAAGGATGTGCGCGAGATCGCGGGGAGCAACGAAACGAATAGAAACGAAAAATAGGAAATGGAAAGAAATAAATTTAGAATAGATAAGAAAAGATTACAATAGTCCATGTTCCAACAAAGAACAACATAACACAAAAAAAGGCAATTGTACCAAGGAGTCTTGGATGATTCAATGAGCTATGTTGTTTTAAACCTAACTCTAATTCGATTTCTTTGCATCGAGAATATTTAAAATTTCTAATATTACGTAACGATAAAAAAGTAAAGAATAAATATAGTAATAGAACAATAGCTAGGACAGACGAAGAAATAACTATGGGCTTTGATAATATAGATTCTATAGAATGAATAATTAATCCCAAGAGAACCAATTGAGCACCCCAGATAATGCCAATAATATTCCATAACAAAGAATCATGATGCTGTGCTGAATCTTGGGCTGATTCATATTCAGTTAATAGATATTGTCTTTTTTTATCAATCATCTTATAACTTCCGTAAACGAAAATTTCAATTAATTATGATCAATTGAATCTTACCAATAATTATTTCTAGTTAATTATAAATATTCCCTGTAGCGCAATAATTATATCATTGGAATATATATATAAGAGATTAAAGGTTACCTATCGGCGTTTATCCGCCCGGATCGGACGGCGAGCCGGGAAGTGGGCGAGCAAGCCTGAACCGGAGGGCACCCGGGGGCGAAAGTGTAAAGGAAACGTCAAGCAGCACAAAAGAAAGCCCCATGGGTTGCCCGAAGGTGAGGAAGCGCAGCGAGCCCGCAGAGCGAGAGCAAGCCGCCCGAGAAGGAGCGGTCGCCGATGGCGTTTGTGGGAGGGCTGGCGAGGGTGGTTCGGCGAGGGATTATGTTTTCCGAGCCGAACGACCCGACACCATGCCCGACCCATGTTTTATGAGTGAGGCGAATGAGGCAAGCAAGCCGAGAAAGGAGGGGAGCGCGGGCGAAGCGAACCGGAAGGCGCAGTCGTATAAGCGGCTGAAGGTGGCAGATTGCCTTCGGCTTCGCCTCGTCAATCTGCCAAGCGGAGCCCGCAGCAAACCCGATATCGAGGCGACGCGAAGCCGAAATGGCCGAACGAATGGAGCGAGCACGAGGAAGGCCGGCAGGGGCGGCGGGGACCCGCCCCGTAGGGGAAGGGGCGGGCGCCAAGCGCCCAGGCCGCCCGAAAAGCCCAAATCCCCCCCAAGAGACTTTAAATCAGCATTATTCCGCCCGAAGGGATGCGCAGGGTTCCCACGGGCGGATGGGTTTTGGGGGGGATGCCCGTCGGCGGGGGGGTGGGCGTCAGGCCGACGAGTGCGAGCGATTGTTTAATTGGAAGGGCTGAAAAGGCTGATCGGCGTCGCAGTTTGATGAGCGACGCTGATGAGCCGAAGCCCGACCCATCATGCGAAGCATTAGCGACCGATGAGGGAGCTATTGCGGAGCAATAGTGGTTCGCCGGAGACAAGCCGGAGCAGGCGAAGCCCTCTTCGAGAGCGTAGGTTGTCGCAGGCCGAGCGCCACCTCCCGGAGCGTTTAACAAAACGGAGCGAGCGGAGACTCTTGACGGGCAAGCCCCATGCCCGGAGTGACGCCCGTTCTTTCGCAGATTGATGCGAAAGGACGGGGATGTTTGCTTGTCTTTTTAGGAGCGTAGGGCTGGGGCGCAGACCCGGAATTAGTCGGAGCGAGCGAAGGTTCAGTAATTACCTTTCATAGCGGAGGGGGTGGCCGAAGGCCAAGTTGAACCGGAGCGCAGCGAAGGCGCAGGCGAAGGCGAATGATAACCAAGCCCCAAGGTGAGCGCGAGGGTCTGCGGAACGCTGAACCAAGCACCACCAGAAAGAGGGCTACCAGGGTTTTAGGAGTGGGCTTTTGAGCTATTGACAGGGGGTGAATATGGCTATACAATAATTGGCGTACATGACGTTCACTCGGAGATCTGACAATGAAAATGCTCAGAACAAAAGAGGTGGCCAAACGCCTGGGTATTTCACAAAGAACCGTACAAAGAATGATTAAGCGGGGCTCATTTCAGAACGCAATCCGCATAGACCCGAGGTCAAAATCCATTTACCTGATCCCCGAAACAGATGTTGAACTGTTAATATCTGAACAGAAGGTCGTGAGTGTACATGACCTTTAAACACAAGAGTCCGGCCTGGCTGCCGGACAGCTTGTGCGATGCGCCATCTGGCGCTAAGGTTAATTTTAGGACGGCACCTTAACAACCAAATAGCTCTCAAGGCTTTGAGAACAGACCTAAAAGCGCTCGACCGCTTTTCAAGTCTTAAGCCAATCCTCAATTTATTGAAAATTAGCTCTACAAAACCCTGCTCCCTATTACTCAAAGAATGTTCTTCGAGTATGGGATAATGGCGAAGGGCGGATTCGAACCGCCAGCCAAAGGCTTATGAGTCCTCTGCTCTACCATTGAGCTACTTCGCCAGACTTTTGCAAGCTCAAGAGATGAACTAAAAACCTCAATTTAATGGGTTATGAGTCCACTGCTCTACCATTGAGCTATCTCGCCAAATTGTACTTAGTTTACGTCCGCTATCTTACTATGGGTTAGAAAAATTGTCAATAATTTAGATATTCCTTACCGCCGATTTGGGCGGGACGCCTTCAGGGAACGAAAGGCGATACCTTCATTTTGCATGGGGAAATATTGCGGTTCCGGCCGATGGTTCTTTTTATCAGCAGATGCTTGACTGAATCCGGCTGGGACAGAGCGTGTGGATGCCCTTGGGTGGGCAGCGCGGCTTTGCGCCTGCCGCAGCTCCCGGCGTGATAATTCTGATTGTCCATTGCCCGAAGTCTTGTTCAACATCTTCTCGCCCTTCTTGGATAGGGTGCCAATAAGCAGAATGCGGATCACCCAGACCATCAAAGCGATAAAGATGGGTACCACATCGCTCACAAAGGCATTATCCATCACGCCCGCGCTAAGAACGGAGTGGGTCTGCATCGCCATAACAACACCCCACCAGGTCAGGATGGCATTCATCGTGGCTGCCAAGATCCAAGCGCCAAACATGAACCAAGCATTCCGTTTGTTTTCATTCATAGTTTGTGGCGCAAATAACCGTGCAATGCCCGCAAAATCGATGCCGCAGAAAGCAATCGAAAGCAGAGTCGCCCAACGGATGCCGGCGAAACGCAGATCGCCTAACACATCCGAAAGCGCGAAATCGGTCGTGCTGAAATTGAATGCTTCAAAAGCCCCCAAAGCTAAAATGAATATGATAAGATGACCCAATCCTTTCTGGGATTTTATTTTGGAGAAAGAATTTACAAAAGAAGATTTTACAGTTTGACTGATGTTCATGACTGCCTCCGATACTAATTTTTATCACCTAATCTAATAATAGAACTATTGTTCTATTTTGTCAAGAGGCTTATTTTGGTTTTAAATACCAAAAGCCCTCGGCACAGAGTATGCCGAGGGCTATAGACTTCAATTTAGTTTAAGGTCCGTAACATGGTGAGGGATTACCTGCAGCAGAACCTTGACGGAAACCGCACCAGGATGTGGTCCCATCCACATTGCCGTAAAACTGATTATCGCTCACTCTTTGCCAAACGAAATTGCGGGTTGAACCTCCATCAGGATAGGTCCCTGACCAGGTTTGATAATCCGCTGACAGCGTTCCAGTCATCGTTATTGTTGAGCCACCGGCGGTAAAGGTCCCGGTTGCCGTTGAGCCCGTTTGGGTTACTTGCACATTGTAGACAATCGCTGCCCCACCCGATGCAATCGCAGTTGTTTCCCATGTGCCAGTCCAATTGAATGTAGGTGTTGGCGTAAAGGTAGGTGTTGGCGTTGGTGGCTGTGTGTAGAGAGGCAAATCATCGGTAGGCCCCTCCAGGGTCGCATAGTTTCCCCATAGCCAGCACTGGCCGCGTCCATCAGGATTGGGAATTATCCAATAATCTCCCACATCCCACTTGCCGACCACCTCAGCATTTTCCCCAACCAAGAGCCCGCCTTCAATCACATAATCATCACCCGGGCCAGAACGGCAGTTTGTATCCACATCCACGTGAACCTGCGCATTCTCAAGTGTGGGGGTCAGGGTAATTGTCGGTGAAGGTGTAATGGTCAGCGAGGCTGTGATGGTTGCTTTTTCTGTTGGGGAGGGTGCTTTCGTAGTCTCACCCTCTTCATCAGACTCTGCGTTCTGTGTCTGGACAACATACGTTTGAGCTTGCTCCTCAGCGCTGATGTCCTGCTGGAACAAACTGCAGCCCGTTAAGAAAACCAAAGTCGTCAATATCAAGACAACGCCTTGGATGATTTTGAATTTTTTCATCGATCTTCCTTTCATCTATTAATTTGCAATTTATCAAACGATGAAGTCTTCTTTATTACTTAAGGCCCATAACATGGCGATGGATGACCAGCGCCTGAGCCAGTCCGATAACCGCACCATGCGCGTGTGCCATCAAGGTTACCAATGAACTGATTGTCATTAATCATCTTGAGAGTAAAGGATTCTGGAAAGGCTCCACTAGCGGTTTCACTGGTCCCAGACCATGTTAAGTAATCCGCAGATAAGGTGCCATTCATGACGTAATTCGTGCCACCGTAAACAAAGGAACCTGATGCTGAATTGCCCGATTGGGTAACACTAATGCTGGAAATGCACCAGGTACCCCCACCGCAATCCCATTGTGTTTCCCATGAACCGGACCAATCAACTGTCGGCGTGGGCGTGAAGGTTGGCGTCGGTGTTGGGGGCTGTGTATAGAGGGGCAAGTCGTCTGTTGGGCCTTCCAAAGTTGCATAGTTTCCCCACAGCCAGCACTCGCCGCGACCACCTGGATTGGGGATGATCCAATAATCTCCAACATTCCACTTGCCAACCACCTCAGCATCTTCCCCGACCAATAGCCCACCTTCAATCACATAATCATCACCCGGGCCAGAGCGGCAGTTGGTATCCACATCCACGTGGACCTGCGGTTCTTCTGAGGTGGGTGTCAGGGTCTTTGTTGGCGATGGTGTGATTGTCGCCGTTTCAGTCGGCAGTTCTGATGGTGTCGGTTCTTCATCAGCTTGGGTGCCATTGCTCGTTTGTCCGGCCTGCGGCATATCGGTTTGAGCAACATAAGTAGCAGCTAAATCCTCCGCATCTTCATCACTGCTTTGATTAGAAACCGGTAAATTGCATCCCGAAATGAGTAAACTCGTGACAATGAACAGCATAAACAATACCCCCATATGTCTTTTACGCATGTTATTCTCCTTTATTTATTATTAATTTTCCTAACAATTTAAGTATGAGGGATGAAAATCATGCTGTCAAGCAAACACACCAGACCATAATTAATGTAAAAAAAAGAAGACATAAGAAACCATCAGAAATCAGTGGTCATGACTGACCGACTGGTATCTGATGGTTGGAGTTGGTTTATCAAATAAGACTATGGTTTGGTTTTACCCCGCCACATTAACTTCTGAGCTATCAAGGCTTCTTACAAGGCGAAGGAATATCTGCCCCATCCCTGCCACCACACCAGCCCAACACTTCCCCATTGGTGCTATTTCCCTGGAATTGATCACTTCCTAAAGCAAACAACGCAAATGTACCGTTATCATCATCTGTGCTCCACGTGCCGCTGACAGACATGTAATCATCTGAAATCGTCCCATTGGCGATCAAGGTATCCCCAGCTGGAGCCAAGTCAACAACAGCCGTGAAATCCTTGTCATCTACAGTGATAGTCATATTATAGATCACGGCCAACATTGCATCTTCCGAAGCGAAGATTGTTGACCAATCCCCCGCCCAATAAAAAGTGGGTGTAGGTGTGGGCGGTTGCGTATATCGCGGCAATCCCGCTGTCGGACCAACCACCGTCGCATACTGCGTCCAAAGCCAGCATTCGCCAGGTTGATCGGGATTCTTGATAATCCAATATTGACCATCCATCGACTGGCCCACGACTTCAGCCCGTTCACCCACTAGCAAAGCACCAATATAATCATAAATCTTGCCTGGCCCTGAGCGACAATTCGTATCCACACTAACGCTGACCATGGGGGTATCTAAAGTCGGTGTTAGCGTTATTGTGGGGGTTAATGTAATACTTGGGACTAATGTATCCGTAATCGTTGGGACGGGCACCTCCCCATTACCCTCAGGCCCCCCATCTCCTTCCTCAACGCTCAAGGTTAACGCGACGCTTGTTTGGGCGCGTTCATCAACACTAAGTCCGTCATTCGTTGCGCCCGGCAAATTGCAGCCTTGCAGAGCTACGGTCATCAAGGTAACGAGAATTAATAATGAAAAAAATTTAAACTTTTTGATCATGACGGACCTCCACAAACCAGGATTGCCCTACACTTTATGACACCTAAAAGAACAATAATCAAAAACTCTATCAGGATAAAACAAACGGATACCCATAGAATGGGATATCATCTCCATCAATATGTTCATTATACAAACCATTAAACAGGATTTCAATATTTTTTGTGAACTTCAATCCAAACAAATTACAATGCAAAAATCATAGCCACAAAACAATGACTCCAATAGCCAGAAAAACCTGGGCTAGATGATAGGTGATCCTTACTATTAATTGTGCTTTTTTAATCGTATGGATGAAACGATTAGTCGCCAGGAGAAAATCTGATAATAAAAATAAAGCCGCACCAAGGGGTAGGAAAATAGCCATCCAAAAAGGTAAGGGCATCGCTATCAAAACCGCGAACAAAGAAACAGCGTCAAAACCGCTGAGGATCCAAAAATAGAATTGGATGGGGATCCAAAGCGCATCCCGCCCATGCTGTTTTTTATACCTGGCACCAAAAAAGGGATAAAAAATTACCAATAAAGTGATCCAAATTGCAGCGCATAAAGCAATCCAAAAAAACATTCTCTCTGGCCTATTGATAGTCAATTGAGCTGCGATAATCATGGAACATAAGGCCAGGTATGAGAAATGACCAAAAAGAAAAGAAACAAGCCCCCATTTGAACCATCGTTTAGCAAATAAAAGGAATATATCCCCCCATAAGCCAAAAAACTGGGCAGCGATGAGTAGACCAGCGAAAAGGTCAATGCTCCAATCGAATGCATTAAAGGTCCAAAGGATGAGTATCAACATGGCCATTGGTTTTGTGATCGGCTTTAATCGTTTCCAATGAAATCCGATCGCCATCCAGTCCAAGAAAAATCCCCCAAAAACGAATAATAAAAGCCAGGCTTGTCCACCCAAAGGATCAATCATGGCCGAGTCCATGACGTTTTAGAAATTCTGGATCATTGCGCCAGTTCTTTTTTACTTTCACCTGCAAATCCAAATAAACCTTTTCTCCGCTCATCTCTTCAATTTCCTGCCTAGCCATCGTGCTGATTTCCTTAATCATGCGTCCCCCGCGTCCAATAACAATGCCCTTGTGGGATCCGTTCTCCACATAGATCGTCGCATGAATATAGCGCAGGTCTTCTTTTCTTTCTTTGTAATCATTCACTTGGACAAAGATGCCATAGGGTACTTCATCTCGCAGGTGATGCAGCGCGGCTGCCCGTATCAAGTCTTCAGCAATCTCTCGTTCGTAGGTCGCTGTGATTTGTTCTTTGGGATAATATTTCGGCCCTTCAGGAAGGCGACGAATAATTTCCTGCAATAATTCTCCACGGCCTTCTTCCGTGATGGCGGAAACCCAAAGGAAATCATTAAAATCCAAAAGCTCGCGGTACGCTTCCTCCCGCGATTTGATGTTGGAAGGGTCAACAAGATCCACTTTATTCAAAACCAACAATCGGACACCCTCGCCGGCTTTCTCTTTGATCACATCCGCCAGGCGGATATCCTCCTGATCCGGTAGACCCGAAGCGTCTGCGATAAACAAGATCACGTCTGCATCCATCAAAGCGTATTCAGCCTCTTGGTTGATGAATTGGCTCAACCGGTAGTCACCGCTGTGCAAGCCTGGGGTATCCACAAAAATGATTTGCGCTTCCTCAGTAGTCAAAATTCCCAATTGCCTTCGGCGGGTCGTTTGGGGTTTAAAAGATACTGCGGCAATCTTCTGTCCCAAATAATGGTTCAGTAAGGTTGATTTGCCTACATTGGGTTTTCCCACCAGGGCAACATACCCTGATTTAAATCCCTCAAAATCCATGTCACTTAGTTCGGTCATTAATAGACTTTCTGATATTGTGATGTATCAATTCTAATCCATAACCACTCGATCATCGTTAAAAGTATGACCCTCGATTTTTAATAATTGACGCTTGGTCTCAATACCTCCAGGCGCCGTGTACCCATGCAGCTTTTGATCCGATCCTACCACCCGATGGCAGGGAATGATGACCGGCATGGGATTACGCCCCAAAGCTCCACCGACAGCCCGTGCGGCTTGGGGATTACCCAGGCGGTCTGCCAGCTCCCCATAACTCAAAAGGTCACCATATGGGATCTTCGTCGTCAGGCGCAAGACTTGCCTTTGGAAATCGCCCATCATTCGCCAATCGATTTCCACAGAGAATGTCTTCCTTATCCCAAATAAATATTCATTGATCTCCGTCAGCAGGATCCCCACAGTTTCCAGACCTTTTAATGAGGGTTCTTCCTGAGTAAAATTCTCCTTATCCTTTAACTGCGAAAGAGTTAAAAAAGCCAGGCGCTGCAATCCCCGATCGCCAGCAACAAAACTGACCGGCCCCAATTTTGTTTCTTTTAGTTCGCCAAATGTAAGTCCCACAAAGTACCTCTAATCATCATTAATTACAGCGTGTCAACTACAATCTTACCTTAATAAATCAATACGAAACATGAGTGATTATTAATGAGTGATTATTAATGATTGATCGTAGGGCAATCGTAGGGTAAGCGTCAAGCAGAAGGCAATGCTTTCCTGTAACATTGAGGTAAGTAAGGGTGACTTCTCTTCTTCTCCTCCTTAAAATCGAGTGCCGGGGTCGGCGTCCCCGGCACTCGCTAAATTTAACCATCAATTCCCCACAACACATAATGAATTATAATGAAGTTGTCCGAGAAAATATTATTATATGGAGTGAGAGATGAGTGAAAAACGCGAGACGTATGGAATCGATATTGCTGATATTCACAGGGAACTGGAATTATTTGAAATTAAACCAGGGCTTCGAATAGCTATTTTAAATATCCTAGGGGATACGGAACTTGTGCAGGCTTGCGCGGATGCACTCGCTAAAAAATTAGAGGATGTCAGCTATGATGCATTCGTGACAGCAGAAGCAAAAAGCATACCCCTTGCCCATGCTCTCTCGGTCGTCACGGGGAAACCCTACGTGATCCTGCGCAAATCCTACAAACCCTACATGGGAGAAGCCCTACAATCCGAAACGCTTTCCATCACAACCGGCAAGCCCCAAACCCTATACCTCGACGAAAAAGACCGAGCATTGATCAATGATAGCAAGGTCGTGATTATTGATGATGTGATCAGCACCGGTTCCACTTTGCAGGGTATGCGCATGATCATTGAGAAAGCCGGGGCGGAGATCACCGCTGAGGCCGCTATACTGACCGAAGGTGAACGTGCAAAATGGTCAGACATTGTCTCTTTGGGCCACCTGCCTGTTTTTTCCGACTGAAACACAATATCTAAATCAAGATCATTCCAGCCGGGCCAATCCCGGCTGTTTTTCATTTAACATCAGCTTCCAATAAAAAACTCTTCTGCCTCAGTAAACGACACTTTTTCCGCTTTTTGGTGTTAATTTGGGTAGGAGTAGCCGTCTGGAACTTTTACCTGTGAAAAACCGTCTTACTTATGCAACTTTTAAACTGAAATTTCGTATATTTAATGAAAGGAAAGGAGGAGGTCCATGAGCGCTGTTGTATATTTAGCCGTTGGTCTGATTGGTATCGTATTTGCGATGATCAGCTTCACTGGGCTGGAGCATGGCGATGACAACTGATCACCCAACAAGTATCCGAACTTACCCCAACAGCGTCTTTGGATAAACGCCCGTTGGGGTAATTCGTTTAAAAATCACCATCCGCAGGATGGTTTTTTCGTAAAGGCAGTAAGCGTGAAAATGGGGATACAATAAACAAGAAAGGTTATCAGGAGGAAGCATGCACATTCGTATCGGTCTGGAGAAGAACATCGAGGGACGGGATTTGGCCTGGGCACTGGATTATCCGGGGTGCTTTGCTTATGGAGCGGATGAGGCCGAAGCTCTGATCCGCCTGCCACGGAAACTTCTTAAATATGAAGTGTGGATTAAGGACCATACAGCCGATCCATGGATTAATTTTAAAGACATGGACATGGCCGTTACGGACCGCTACGAGACATTTCGCCTGGGTGAAGATTACAAGCCCGCGCCTCCTGGCCAAGGCTACGAAATCAATGCCTGGTTTATTGACGATTGGCGCCCACTATCTGAGGATGAAATCGAAAAAGATTTACAGATCTTCCAATGGCAGCGCGATGAGCTGCTGGCTGGGCTGACAACCCTCGATCTGCAGATTCTGGAAAAAGATTTCCCAGGGCAGCGCTGGAACATCCTGGGCATTGCCAAACACATCGCCAATGCTGAGCTGTGGTATCTCTCTCGGCTCTCTCTCACTTCCCTGAAACGCAAGGACCTTCCCATGGACCATTTGGAAGGGCTGGAAACAACGGCGAATCTCATTAAAGAAACTTTCCCACAATTCGCTGGGAAGGTGGAAGTGGTCGGAATTGAAGGAGAGTTTTGGTCTTTCCGCAAGATCGTCCGCCGAACCCTCTGGCATCAGCGAGACCACATCGAGCACATTAAACAACTCGCTCTGGGAGAATAAATTAAAGCACAAAGCAGGCGCCTCACCAAACGCCTGCTTTGCTTTTTACCTCACCTTTATCTCAGTTAGGCTCAACCAAAAGGTTGGGTTCAGGTCAAACTTGAAAGGAGAGAAATCAAATTTCCAAAACCAGATATAGGATATCATATGGGGATTAATGAACCTGGAAGGGATTGTTATCGGTTTGTTAATTACTATTTATTGAAATAACGGGAAAACAAGGCCGTAAATTGTAAAAAATTTCCTTTAAATTTTCTTTAGTTTGGAATTTTGGCAAATCATCCCAAGCTGTGCTATCATACATAATCATGAAAGGATCCTCACGGCTGTTGGTTTTTATAATCTTCAACATCATCGTTTCCGCCCTCACAACATTGGCCGTGCTGTGGCTGTGGGAACGGTCGCATCCCACGCCGGAGATCGCCCAGCCTTCTGCAGCTTTCACCCAAACACTTTCAACAGAAATCCCATCCCTCAACTCCCCATCCGAAAATGATTCCCTGGTCTTCACCGAAGACATCCAAATGAACATTCGCACGGTCGTCGGCGCTGGCAATCTTGACGCAGAATACGTTGAAATAGTGAATCAAAGCGATGGCGCTGTTGACCTGAGCGGGTGGCAGCTTATGGACGAAGAGGGACAAACTTTCATCTTTCCTTCGCTGTTATTATATCAAGGCGGTGCTGTTGAAATTCATTCTAAAGCAGGCCAGGACACCGTGATAGAATTATATTGGCAGGCGGAAAACCCCATTTGGGAGTCCGGTGAAATCGTCAAGCTGTTGAACCCGCAAGGCGAACTCATGGCCACTTACTCAATACCCTGAAATCTGATATCGAATTATGACTAAAGCACTCTATCGAAAATGGCGTCCCAAAGATTGGGATGAAGTCGTTGCTCAGGAGCATGTGATTCAAACCCTGCGCAATGCTGTGATTAATGACCGAGTCGCTCACGCTTATCTCTTTGCCGGGCCGAGAGGTACGGGTAAGACGACCTCCGCACGCCTGCTGGCAAAGGCTGTCAACTGCCTGGAAGCCGATTTGGAGAAACGCCCCTGCAATCAATGTAAACATTGCAACGCGCTTAACGAAGGGCGCTTCATGGACCTGATTGAAATTGACGCGGCATCCAACACCAGCGTGGAGGATGTCCGTGATCTGCGTGATAAGATCAATTTTTCACCCTCGCAAGGCCAATACAAAGTTTACATCATTGACGAAGTCCACATGCTTTCCACTGCGGCTTTCAACGCCTTGTTGAAAACCCTGGAAGAACCACCCCCCCATGCTATTTTTGTCCTGGCCACCACAGAAATCCACAAAATACCGGCAACGGTGCTTTCCCGCTGCCAGCGGCATGAATTCCGGCGGATTCCCATTGGGGACATCGTGGCATACCTCAAAGTAAAAAGCCGGGATGAAGATCTTCGTGTAGAAGAACCGGTATACACAGAGATCGCCCGGCAGGCCACCGGCAGCCTGCGCGATGCCATCTCGCTGTTGGATCAACTCACCTCAACCCAGGACAACATCACCCTTGAAATGGCGCAGAAGGTTTTGGGAACTGCCACCAACCTGCGGGTGATTGATCTGGTCAGCGCGTTGATCGCAAAGGACACCGCTGAGGGATTACATCAAATCAACTTGGCCCTGGACAGCGGCACAGATCCGCGCCAATTTGCACGGCAGATCGTGACCTATCTACGCAACATACTCTTATATAAAATGGATAACGCGGATCAGGTCAAAGCCGCTGATGAGGTGTTAGCCAAGGTCAAAGCGCATTCCGCGCAATTCGCCATGACGGACTTGCTCCGCGCGATTGAATCCTTCAATCAGGCCACAGTGGAAGAGCGCGCCAACTGGCACCCCGGGCTTGGCCTTGAACTCGCCTTCACCTCTTACCTGGCTGAACCTCAGAATGTGCAGGGCGCGATCAAAGAACCTGAAGAAGCCGAGATCGCTCATGACCAACAGAAGCCAATCCAAAAAGCATCTCAAACCAAACCAGTTGAAAAGCAAAGCCCGAAGAAACCTGAAAAACAACCCGCTAGCAGTGAAAAAACCCATACCGTTGATGATAAAAAAAGCGAAGACGAGGAACAAGAAAAAGAAAAAAAAGCGGCAAAGAAAAAGAAAGCTGAGCCGCAGGCAAAGGCATCATCCGAGGATAAAAAGAAGGGGAAAGGGGAAAAACCTCAATCTTCAGAAGGTATAACCATTCACGATGTCCAACGCAATTGGCCACAGATCAAAGCCAAGGTGGGCAAACACAATCCTCGTACGGAAGGGCTGTTGAACAGCTCCAAATTAACGGGCCTCAAAGAGAATACCCTTTACTTAGGTTTTTCAACCGAAATATTAAAGGGGATGATGGAAAAAGAGGGCAATATCACCCTAACATCGGATATCCTAGAGGAGTTCTATGGCCAGCCCATGTTTGTCAAGTGCATTGTCACCACCCATGAAGGCAATGCGCTTCCTGAAGATGTGGAGATTGAAAAAGATGGCATGGTTGGCACAGCTACGCGTGATCTGGGTGGTAAAATCAGTAGTGCTGAAGAAGCAGAGTAAATATCCGTTGTAGAGAGGAAAGAAAATGGCTAAAGGTTATAACCGTCCCCAAAAAAATAAAGGCGGCGGAGGCATGATGGGGCAAATTCAACAAATGCAGGAACAAATGGCGCAAATGCAGTCAGAACTAGCAGAAGAGACTGTAACCGTCTCAGTTGGTGGCGGTGTGATCAAGGTCACCATGACTGGCGATCAACAGTGTAAATCCATTGAAATTGCTCCGGAACTATTGGAAGATGCCGATGTGGAAATGCTCCAAGACCTGATCACCAGCGGCGTCAACGCTGCCCTGGAAAAATCTCAGGCGTTAGCGGCAGAAAAGATGGGCCCCTTCACCGACATGCTCGGTGGTTTGGGCTTAGGGTAGTCAACGAATAGCATGCGCGCACTTCCAGAACCTGTCCAAAATCTGGTGGATGCCTTTGCACGCTTGCCTGGCATCGGCCCAAAAACCGCCTCTCGCCTTACGTTTTATCTCCTGCGAGCGCCAGAGGAACTCTCACAGAGCCTCTCAGAAGCCCTGTTAGGGATCAAGCAGGAGACGGGGCTATGCGAAGTCTGTTTTAATATCACACGCAAGGACTCCCCCGTTTGTGAGATTTGCGCCAGCGATCAACGGGACCGGCAGACGCTTTGTGTGGTGGAAGAGCCCTTGGATGTGCTAGCGATTGAGAAAACAGCGGGGTATAACGGCCTGTATCACGTCCTGCACGGCGTCCTTTCCCCTATTGAGGGGATCGGCCCGGAAGACCTCAAAATTAAAGAGTTATTTGAACGCCTCCAAGAAAACGACTTCGCTGAAGTCATCCTGGCGACCAACCCCAGCATGGAAGGGGACGCCACCGCCATGTACCTGTACGAAAGGATCAGCCCGACCATTGACCGGGTCACACGATTGGCCCGCGGGCTGCCGGTGGGCGGTGACCTGGAATACGCCGATCAAAACACCCTACTGCGTGCCCTGGCAGGGCGGCAAAACCTCGAGTAATTTGAAATAAACTCACTAAAACGGAACAAATTAATAGCATTATCTATTATGCAGAAGCGATTGTCACGTGGGTGATTCCACACTATAATTGGTTTTGTTTTAATTTTTCAATAAGGAAAGGGATAGAAATGTCAGAAAAATTGGTAATCTATGATTCCGTATTCGGCAATACAGCAAAAGTTGCCAAAGCCATCGGGGAAGCTTTGGGAGGTGCCCCTGTCAAGAAGGTCTCCGACGTCAGCATGGCAGATCTTGAAAATGTGAAAATCTTGTTCGTTGGGTCGCCAACACGGGCCTTCAACCCCACCCCAGCGATCAAGAATTTTCTAAAAGGACTCGGCAAGGGTGAGCTCAACGGTGTGAAAGCAGCCGCGTTTGATACCCGCATCCCTCTGGACAAAGCTGAGCCGGGATTCTTACGCTTCATGATCAAGATATTTGGATATGCCGATACGAAAATGGTCAAGCAGTTAGAGAAAGCCGGCGCTGATATCGCCCTCGATTCAGCCGGTTTCGCTGTGAAGGATTCGGAAGGGCCATTGGCAGATGGCGAATTGGAACGCGCCAGGGCTTGGGCAAAGAAAATCCTTTAGTCTTCATTCCACCCAAAAGTGAAACGGTTGCCATAGTAATAATGACAACCGTTTTTAATTTAACAAGTTCATAGAATAAAAATCCTCTGGCTATCAACATAATCCGAAACAATAATCAAATATAAAAAAATCAATATCGCAACCCTACAAACTTGCAAATAAGGTTGTTGTCTTTGTATACTATCCATAATAGGTGCATTGCCAATGGTTTTCATTTACTTCTTATTTATGCCATTAATTATGTATGAAAAAGTCAATAACGGTAAAGGAGAATCCCCTCATGGCCAAAAGACTTAGCCTTGTGACCTTACTCTTCCTGGCTTTTATCACCTCAGCCTGCGGCAGTTCACAACCACCGCCAACATCAGAACCCCCAACCAGCAATAAAGAAAATACGGAAATCTCACTGGAAACATCTCAAGACTTCGTAGATATCTGCGATCTGTCAGAGTATCAAGTAGGTGAAGAAATTCGGGTATCGGGAACCGTCATTTTCCTTGAAGAAAATCCTGAAGGCATATTTGCAGAATTGGAGTCCTCGGGGTGTCGGGTGGGAAGCTTTGTCCCCAAAGAGAAATTTGAGCAATGGGAGGCTGCTTCGCAAGATGCTCTTCAAATGGATCTGGCCGTTGAGGCTTGGGGAACCCTGGTTTCCCACGATGGGCAGTTGATTATTGATTTGTCGGGTTTAACCCCTTCGACTCAAACAAATGTCTCAAAAGGTGAAAGTGAACAGGCTGAAACCCAAGATGAGGGATTTTCTCTGCCGCCAGCCCCTGAATCCATTTACCTAGATGTGCCTTTGATTTATTCCGGTATGGACAGCCTGCCCGGATTGTGTTACCTGGGTGCCGCCAGTATGCTGGTCAAATATGAACACCCGGAATTGGATTTTTCAGACATCATCGCACTCAGCGGGATGGGCTCCAGCGCACTGCATATTGACTTTGAAACAATGCCTTCCATGCTGACCAATGCCTATATGGATCAAGGGATTGTGTTTATGTTGAATAATCTCAGCGCTGACTTTGTGCTGGGCCTTAAAAGGGGCGGTCAGGGCTCCGACACCTTCCAACCCGCCATGCTTCCATTTGAAGATAACGCTGCTTACCAGCTGACCTTTGAGAGTAGCGAAAACGCTGTTACTGCTTTGAAAAGCATCTTAGGCTCCGGTAAACCCATCATGGTGCATCTGGACTTGTTCTATGTCCATGATGATTTTGCCGCCACCTCTGAGTTTTGGCGGGAGTTTCTGGGGAAAGACCATGGCTCCCATTTCATGGTGCTCACAGGTTTTGACGCAGACACCTTCTATTTGATTGACCCCACCGATCCCACGGATGCCGCCGACGAACTTTCTACCAGCACGAAGAATTTATTACTCGCCTGGGAAAACACCACGGATATTCCCAATGCCCCACCATTAGGTCCCTATTGGATGATATACATAGAAAAATCTGGCACAGTTCCAGATGTCGAGGTTGTCATCGATAAAAATTTAGAAAAAGGCAACGATGCGCCTGCGGAGATCCGCAGCTTCGCTGAGAAGCCTGACAATTCCGAGCGTACATGCTTCTTATTACTGGAATTGGGCAACACCCGACTTAAATTTGGAGAATACTTATTACAAAACGGCTTCCAGGAGGCAGGTAACCTCTATATTCAATCCGGAACACTGCTGATTGAGATGGCACAGGGGCAGAACGTCCAGCGAGAGATTTTAGAGAATATTGCCAACCTGGAGGAACAAGCCCTAACCTTGTTGGGTGAATAAGCCAACACCATTCCCCGCAGCCACTGCCAGAAAATTAGGATCAGGAGAAACGGTTATCAACACCATATCTAATCAAATCTAAATCCAATGTAGTGATAAAGGAGATGTTATGAAAAAAGTTTTCATGGTCTTAATCGCCATTTTATTAATGTCTTGTTCACTGACCCAAAGGCTTACATCCACGGAAGCGTTACCAGCGGCAGAAGAAGAGGTTGAAACTGCAGCTCAACAAGAGCCAACAAAAACCCCAGAACCAACCAATACGCCTATTGCGCTTTCGGACGATGAATTTGCAGAAGGAGCTCAAAGCACATGCCAGCAACTTCAGGAGGAGCTGTCTGATATCGCCTCCTCCAAAGAGAGCTTTGTCAGCCGATATGCACTGGCCGCAGAGGCCTATCAAGCAGCTTGGGATGATCTATCTGAAATAGGGGCAGATGCTGAGTTTAGCACCCTGGCCTTAGAATTTCTCACTCAATTGGAAGCCCTATCCATATTATATGAAGACTACGGACAAGCTTTAGAAGATGCCATGGCAGATTTGGAATTGACCGTTTCCGATATCTCTTACCTGGCTGTCACTTCCGAAGATAAGGCCTTTATGGTCTTTGCCAATGACAAATGGAATGAATTGACCGTTGACGAGGGACTGAAGAACGATTTTTATGCAGCTAAAGCAGCCTTAAAATCAGCGGCGACTGAACTTGGTCTGGGCGCATGCGCTGAGGTGGATCCAATATTCCCCAATTAATCTCTAGTGGTTACTGCAAATACTCAAACGTTGACTGTTTCATTTCTACTCAATATATTATTCATTACAAAAATACCCCCAATAATGAGTACCATACCAAGTACCGTTACCCAGGTAATTTGTTCCCCAAGCAAAACAACCCCACCGATATTTGACACAATTGGTATTACATATGTCGTCATTGAAATCGTTGTAGCGCCATACTTTTGATTTATATAGATATTCAATAAATGAGCTGCAAATGTCCCTACTAAAGCTGCGTAAATTAATGCGGCAATCCCCATTGGATTGACCCGTGAAAAATCAAAACCGAAAAATAATAGACTCAATAATGAAGAAACCACCAAAGTAACAAAATTCCTTACGGTAGCAACATGTACAGCCTCAAATTCAGCCAATTGTTTTCTGATAAAAATCGATGAGTATGATGAAACAACGATGCCACTCAGACTCAGGATGTATCCCAAAGGATTGACATGCTCAATATCTGGTAAACCACTTTCGCCCGAGATAATCATAAAAACCACTCCGGACAAAGCAAGTACGATCCCAACAATTTTTTTAATCGACAACTGCTCATCATTCAACAGGAAATGAGCCAATAATACTGTTAACGCTGGCCCAATAGTCATAAGAATCGAATTCAAGCCTGATGAAATATATTGCATTGCCATGATAATGGTATTCATCGAAATCCCTGATAAAAATCCAACAAAAATGCTACCAACCCAGAATTTTTTTGATTTCGGGAAAAAACTTAGTTTATCTTTTTGAGTGAACCATAGTAATATCGCATATCCAACAGATGCAATTGTCAATCGAATTGTCAGATAGTTAGACGTTGAATACTGCCCTACCGAAAACCGAGAAGCGAGTAATGTCGTTCCATTCATCAGACCTAACAAGAAAACTAATAATATTGAATTCGACAAGATTTAACTCCTAAAAATTCTTCAATGTCTCATATTTCCAATACTTCTTTTTTGACATTTAATTTTTTCCAGCTGAATATGCTAAACAACAAAGCCAAACTAATAAAAATTAAGAAGGGAGTTTGAGGATTAAATCCAGACCAGAGTGTGGTTGCAATCCAACTACTTGGAAATGAAATAAGCCCTCTCAGCGTCCAAAACAAACCGAAAGCCAAACCATAGTGTTGTTTTGGAACAATCTTTGAAACCAAAGACGAAAATGGCGGACCAGACATGGCATTGCCAATTCCAAAAACAAACCAGGATAAACTAAAAACCAACATGTTGGATGATGAAACAAATATTAGTAAACCAATTGCTGAAAAAACCAGCCCAAATGAGATGATTTTTCTTTCACCAAACCGATCGGAAAAAGAACCAGCAATTATAGCAAACAACATTGTAGCAATACCAAACATTGCTGATGCAATTCCAATTTGTTGTGTATTCAATTTTGCTACATCTTCCATAAACAACGGCATCAATTCTCTTGACAATTTTGTCAATATATCGACAACCCCTGCTGTAATAATTAGCCAAACAATAAGTCTTCCAAGTTTTGAGATTTTTAACAACTTTTTAAGCTCTGTTTTTAAAGAAGTGATTTTCAGTTCCCCCTTTAATCTTCGGTTTTTATATTCAATAATCCCCATTCCCAATCTCAATAAGAAGGACATTGTATATGGAATAGCACCAATCCACAAAAGAGTTCTGATATTATAGGTATTAGCAATAAATCCACCAAGAGGAGGCCCAATAACTGCAACAACCGTGAAAAGTGTAGTCGCAATGCCATACAACTTTCCACGAATCCGTGGTGTTGATTGATCTGCCAAAAATGGGCCAAAACTTGGGGCAACCATCACCTGAGAAAAACTTTCAATTGCAATAGCCACCAACATCATCTGCCAGGTGCTCGCCATTATCATTAAGAAATATCCAACAATTCCACCAACACTACCAATAGCAATGGCAGTTAGCCTTCCAATTGAATCAGAAATCCAACCGCCAATAACCTGCAAGAATAACGGTAGTAAGGATGCTAGTGTAAAAACCATACCCACTTGCTCAACAGTAGCACCTAATTGATTCAATATATAAATAGGCAAATACATGCGGTACATATTGCCAGCCAAATTTGCTAAGATCATCCCTCCTAAAAACCAAATAATTTTTGGGGATAAAAATTGTGATATTTTTTCTCGAAGTATGCTTTGTGTGTCCATGCTGAACCTTATAAATTAATATTAGAAAACCAATAACAGAACAACCAGAAAGTTATTGGCTTTCGTTACTCAAAAATCAAGGATAATAATCTTCAATCCTTTGAATTTAGTATCTGACATTCTTGTTTTCGAATTTCTTTTCGAGCCTGATCAAGCGTTGCTTTTTGTGAACTTAACCAATCCCGGTCAGATTTGAGTTTATTTTTCCCGATTTTGATCGCGGATAACGTTGATTGAGGTGAAACACCCCCAATACCATTACGAGAGTGGATGAAATATTCAACATCAAGAGCTGAATAGAATTCCGTTTCAGAAATATCTAATTCTTCACCAATGACATCTTTGGCGATAATTTGTATACGTTCAAATGGAATCTCTTCAATTGAACAATTATTTTCTACGCCATACTCCACCAGTTTAGAAACGAGATGGTGAGCCTGCCTAAAAGGAAAATCACCATTGCGTACTAATGTATCTGCGAGTTCTGTGACTGTAATAAAGGCCTCTTTTGCCTTTCTTTTCAACATTTGGCGATTGATAGTCATCGTTTGAACTACAGCAGAATACAAATCGAGAATATCCCTTGCAGTTTTTGTAAGATTTGTAATTGCGAAAACAATTTCGTCTTCAACATCCTGCGTATCACCATAAGGGATATTGTGACATTGCAAGAAAATCATTTCTGAAAGACCGATCATCCTGCTGATTCTGGCTCTTAAATGTTCAATGACAACAGGATTTCTCTTTTGAGGCATAATGGAGCTAACCTGGATAAAACTATCATCAATTTGTATCGCACCGCTTTCTTTCGTGCACCAAAAAATAAAATCCTTTGTCATCCGGGAAAGGAACACCCCCAAACCGGCAAGCAAGCCAGCCACATCCGTCAAATTATCCCCTGCACCAATACTATCCTGAGTTGACAGAATAATGTCATTAAATCCGAGCAATTCAGCAGAGCGCTTTCTGTCAACATCAAATCCAGTACCCGTTAATGCCGCAGCGCCCAGTGGGCTCAGATTGTTCTGTGAATATACTAATTTAAATTTTTCAAAAAAGCGTTCTAAGGATTCGGCAACGCCGGTTAAATAATGACCAAATGTGGTAGGTTGCGCTGGCTGTGTGTGAGTATAACCCGGCATAATGGTATTAATGTTTTCTTCAGCCATGTCAAGAATCGATATTCTAAAAGACAATAAGGATTCCCCGATAAGAGTCAATTCTCTTCTGATGGCGATTCGAGTTAGGGCATATCCCAGATCGTTTCGGCTTCTCGCTAACTGCAAGTTCCCGCCATGTTTCTCACCGACCAGTTCTATCAAGCGATTTTCAATCGAAAAGAAGAGATCCTCAATTCCAGGTTGATACTGCCTCACCTCAAGCCCTTCTTCTTCAATTATATTCAACCCCTGTAAAAGACTCGCTGCATTTTCCTTGCTAATAATCTCACATTCATACAGCATGATTACATGAGCGCGATTGGCTTGTAACATCGGGAGATAAAAATAGTCTTTTGCTTCAATAAATGCTGGCTCTAAAACATACTTCGAATACAGTGGATGCGGAAAAGACATTGGATCATCCTTATGAGAAACAATTAATAATTTGACTTTATCCCTTTAACCCAGTCAGCTGAATTCCTTCGATAATATAGCGCTGGAAAAAGATCGTAATGATTAGAAGGGGCAGAACCGATATCGTTGCTCCTGTCATAATTAATTCCCAATCTGCGCCTGCTTCATTGCTGAAGAACATAATGCCTACTGGCAATGTCATCATCTCCCGAACTGAGGTCACGATTAAGGGCCACAAGAAAGCATTCCAATTACCAATGAAATTAAAAATACATAACGCACCAATAGCGGGCAAAGATAACGGTGCAGCTATCCTCAGATATATTTGGAATTCATTCAACCCATCCATCCTTGCGCTATCAATTAATTCATCTGGAACATTTCTCATGAATTGGCGCATTAAAAATACGCCGCCAGCAGTAATAACACCAGGAAAGACAATGCCCCATAAAGTGTCCGTCCACTGCATATCAACAGACATGATATACCAAGGAATTATTAACATCTCAGTAGGGATCATAAGCGTGCTTAATATAACAATGAAGAATACTTTCTTTAGGGGAAAATCAAATTTTGCAAAAGTGTAGCCAGCAAGCGAATCAAAGAAAGCCACACTAATTGTGCTGATGAAGGCAATGATCAATGAGTTTCGGTACCAGGCACCAATGCCTGAAGTTTCAAATACTCTGACGTAATTATCGAATTGGATTGCACTGGGAAAAAAAGCTGGTGACAATATCTCAGCAGGTGTCTTAAAAGTCGCCAGGACCATCCACACAAAAGGGACCGTCATAATGATTGCAACGATGATTAAAGTTGCATAATTATATATCGAAAAGGCGAAATTAGAAAACTTAGAGGTTTTAAATTGAGTAGTTGTATCGCTCTGAAGATTTTTCGTTTTCATATTGACGACTCCTAAAATTTGCTTGCACGATTCGTCGTTGCAAGTTGAATCATCGTGACAGTCATAATAATCAAGAATAAAATAACACTGAGGGCTGAAGCAAATCCCATATCCAGTTGAGAAAATCCTTCTCGATAAATCCGAAGAACAATGGAGGTTGTTGTATTTAGAGGGCCACCTTCACCGTTTGTTGTCATATTGACAATAGGCCCAAACATCCTCAGAAAACCGATTGTCTGAAGTACCAAAAGATAAACAAATGAGTTACTCAACAATGGAAGGGTGATAAATCGCAACTCTTGAAAGCGGTTGGCCCCATCTAATTGTGCGGCTTCATAATAGACTCGTGGAATTTGTTTCAATCCCGCCAGAAATATGATGACACAATAACCTAATCCCTGCCAAACAACAACAGCGAGGATCGCGTAAAGAGCCAAATTAGGATCAAATAAGAATCTTTGCGTTGGCAAGCCAAATGCCGCCAAGACAACATTAATTGGACCATACGGACAGCTATACAACCATCTGAAGACCCAAGAAATTGCCACTGTTGAGGTAATAAAAGGAAGAAAGAATACTAACCTGAAAAGATTTTGAAATCTCTTGATGCCATTTAACCGCAAGGCAACAAACAATCCAATAACTAACTGAAATGGCATTCCAATTAATACATATTTTGCAGTGTTTTTAAATGCCATCGCTGTCGGCGATCTTCCATTCTGTAATTGTTCCCAAATGGTTTTATAATTATCTAATCCAACAAAGTCATGTTCTGTTGCTAAAGGATTCCACTCAAATAAACTGAGTCTGAATGCGGATAATGTCGGGAAAAGACGGATTGCAATAAAGAAAACCATGGGAATCAATAAGAATAGATAAGCCCATATCCAGGTTCTTTTTTTAAGCGTTAATTTAAACATATCTGACACCTTTGTCGCTATCAGAATTAAATTCTTCGGTATGCCCCACAACAACTAAGTGTGGGGCATAAATATTAGTTATCAACTATTTGAGTAAACAAATTTACTCGAATTGACTTTAGTGATTTGCCCAGAACTCATCCAGCACTTGCTGCTCAATTTCTGCATAGTAATCCAAAATATCGCATGGATCACCACCCATGAGCCGGAATTCATCATAAGCATTCACAATGGATTCACGTTGTGCCTTTTCATCAACAAAGAATGTTGCGTTAGCATATGATAGACCAGCAACAAATGGCCCAAGCAAAGGATCTGAAAGCAGATCCACATTCTCAGCAGACTCATTTTGTGCAGGAAGTTCACCAACATTTTGAGCCCAGTAAAGACCTGCCTCGGGGCTGGTGATGAATTTCAAGAACTTAATGGAAGCTTCTAACTTTGCTGGATCAGCTTCTGCTTTCTTGGTGATGCCATGGGTCCAATATGAACCAAAAGTCGATTTTACACCATTGACTGATGGAAGTTCAGCAACACCAAAATTCAGGTCAGGTGCATTTGCGGCAATTGTGCCCAAGCGGAATGAACCATCAATATGAATAGCAGATTGGCCGTTCAAAAACGCTTGTGTTGATCCATCAAAATAATCGTTCGACCCTGTTCCATACTCAGTTTCAAAGGCTGTCATGTACTGAAATGCTTCGCAACCTTCTGGGCTGTTCCAGGTGACAGTTTTATTATCATCCGTATATGGTTGGCCACCAAATTGTCGAACCAGGACTTCACGGAACCAATGATGTGCCTGTCCAGGAACTTCAACCGGGAAACCCATCACTTCATAGTCAGGATCTTCGCCAACAGTTGTCGCTTGAGCGAATTCGACAAGCTCCTCCAATGTTGTGGGAGGTACATCAGGATCCAACCCAGCCGCTTCAAATAAATCTTTGTTCCACAGAAGAGCTAAGGTACGAACGGCTGTCGGAAGTGCCCAGAATTCACCCAAGAATTCACTTTGCAAAACCATGGGTAAATAGGTCTCTTCGATCCATTCTCTTGGAAATTCTTCTTCTGGAAGTGGAGCCAAATAGCCAGCATCCACCCATGAAGGAATCCATCCGTAGAAAAGTGATACTACATCAGGTCCCGTACCAGCAGAAGCACTTGCAGCGACCTTATCAATGAACTCACCATAAGGAATGTCGGAGTTATGAACAACTTTGATGTTAGGATTCTCTGCCTCAAATTCCTCAATCAGATGATCCATTGCATTAACTCTGGCCTCAAAGAAGTATTGCCAATACTCAATGGTGATGACCTCTTCTTCACCTTCTGCAGGTGCACTTTCTTCAGTCTCTTCTACCGTCGTTTCTTCTTCAACAACCTCTTCTGTTGCCTCGGGTGTTGCTTGTGGTTGACAAGCGCCAAGAATGAAACTGGTAACAATGCTTAGACATATCAAGAGATATACAAATTTCTTTCTCATTTCCTTTTCCTCCAAGCCTAGTAGGTACTTCTCGTTTTGCATCTTTCACATCAACATCATTATCGAAATTCTTAATGACATCACCTCCTCTAGAATTGCCTAGATCATGACAATCAAATTATATTAACCATCTAATTTAATTTGTAATAATTTTGCTGCATTTCCAGCAAAAATCATCTGTAGTTGTTCATGGGTTATGTTTAACTCTCTTGCATCTCTAATCTGATCCAGCAAATATCGGATGGCAAATCCCCGAGGAAACCAACTCGAATCAGTACCGAAGATTATCCTTTCAGGGCCAATAGTCTCCAGATATTTTCTAAATAAACGCTTTACATTCCATTCCCCATCCATCCAACGCACCCACTGGTTGGACCCTGAGGTGTCTATGTAGACATTTTTACACGCCCAGCACAGCATTAATGCCTCGCGAATCCATCCACAGCCAAAATGCGGAACTACAAAATTGACATCCGGAAAATCACGAGCGACTGGGTTCAGGGTCAAAGGATTAATGTTCTCATGCCAGGCAACTCCTCCACCTGCACCCAAAATACCGTAGTGAATCAAGACAGGAATATCGAACTCAGCGCATACTTCCCAAACCGGATAAAGAGATTTATCAGCAATTGATCCAGATAATGCGGGAGCTAACAACTTATAGCCTTTAAACCTTAATTCAGTTACAGCTCTTCGTAATTCATCAGCGGCGTTTTCATTAAAAGGATCATGATGGGCAAATCCAATAAATTTATCGGGAAACATTTGTATGACTTCATCAAGATTGTCATTTCCACCACCAGTTACGAAAACGACCGCATCAATCCCGTACTTGTCTAATTCTTCGCGCCATCGTTTTGCCTGAGTTGCATCATCAGGAATATCTTTTTCAGGTTTTGGAAAGTCCCATGCCAATCGCCAGGCTTTGTTGTAAGAAAGCGAATATTCTCTGGATAATTTCATTCGCTCTTCACCAAGCATCTCCATCCGTTCTTTATGTAACATTGCACTTTTTTCACCGAAAAACGGTTTGCTGGTTGGAAAATGGGTATGAAAATCAATGACATGCAAATCCTGATACATCATTCATCCTCTCTTATTTAGACTTCATAATCAAATAACCATCAATGGAATGTAAAATTCTAATAATTGAACCCATGACCGAAGCGCGTTTCTTTAACTCTGTCATTTTGATCACCGGAGCTCTTGGTACAACACCCTCGATCCTTTTTTTAATCTCTGGGATATAAGGGCTTAATGACTGAGAAACACCCCCCGCGAGGACAATCATCTCAAGATCAAGAAGTGCATTTGTATTGGCTATGGCCATACTCAGATAATCCAGCGTCTCAGAAATGACCTCCTGAGCCCAGAGTGTTCCATTTTTTGCCAGTTCGAATATCTCTTTAGGACGAATATAAGGAGGATTGTCTTCTAACAGCCCCAACTTTAATTGTGCATTGTTAAAAATGCCTGTACCAGAAGCTTTGGACTCAAAAGACCCAAAATGATTAAACTGCTTGCCCAAATCCTCAACACCAACAGCATAGAAACCAATTTCACCAGCAGCGCCGCTGCTACCTTGATATAAATTGCCATTGAGGATTATGCCTGAGCCAATTCCTGTACCAATACTCAACAACATCATGTTATTAACACCCTTGCCTGCACCGAACCAGAATTCTCCTAAGCAAGCTAGATTAACATCGTTGTTGGCGAAACTTGGAATTTTAAATCGTTCTTCCAATTTTTCTTTCAATGGATAATCCCGCCACTGGATTGATGGAGCATATTCCACAACGCCAGAATCAGCATGAGTAATACCAGGTAATGCCACAGAAATACCACGTACAGGGGGGAAATCAGGATTTTCATTCAGAAAACCGGAGATCAGCCCGCATACCGACTCAAAACAATCCTCCCCTTTTGTGTTATGTTCATTAATAATTTTTTCGGAGAGGATTTTTCCACTAATATCGGTTAATGCCCCATATAATTTGGTTCCCCCAACATCAATACTAACAATAGAATATGCGGATTCGTTGAAATGAAGCATGGTGCGTCGTCTTCCATATTTATTATCACCATACCCATCTTCAAAAATCAGCTCTTTATCAAATAAGTCATCGAGAATTCTCATGACGGTGGGCATGGAAATTTCCAGATTGTTTGATATGGCAGTGCGCGACGTTGGGGAGTTTTGACGTATAAACTCTAAGACTGCAGATCTGTTGATCCTACGCATATGAGTTCTGTCAATGGTTTTATAGCTCGACATTTGATACAATTCTCTAAAATGGATTTACAATATAGATAGTTATTTTCTTAACGTAAGAAAGTAATAAATATAGGTTAACATGATTTTAAAAATTTGTCAATAGATAATTAAGGAGCTTCGTCAATGAATAGCCCCAATTCCTCTAGAGTAGAAGAAGATTCGCTTGGAAAAATATCCGTCCCTATAAATGCTTTATTTGGGGCTCAAACACAGCGGGCGCTTGAAAATTTTAATGTGACCGGTCATAAACCATGGTGGGGCTTTATTGCAGCTCTAATTCTCATTAAAAAGTCAGCAGCAAAAGTCAACGCTGAACTTGGTTTATTGGACAAGAAAATTAGTCAGGCAATTCTTGATTCGGCAAACGAAGTTCTCAAAGGTGATTATCGTGATAGCTTTCCCATAGATCCCATTCAAGCAGGTGCGGGTACAAGCCTCAACATGAATGTTAATGAGGTTATAGCCAATTTAGCTACCCTGAATCTTGGTGGAACCTTAGGTGAGTACTTGGTGCATCCAAACGACCATGTTAATATGGCACAGTCAACCAATGACACTATACCCACAGCGATGCGGGTTGGGTCTTTGATGCAATTCAATGAAGTGTCAAAAACCCTTATGGAGACCATTGCTATACTTGAAAAAAAAGCTGAAGAATTTTCTCCTTATATCAAGAGCGGAAGGACCCATCTCCAGGATGCAGTCCCAATAAGATTTGGTCATGAATTCCAGGCTTTTGCAGACATCTTAAAAAGAGACCATAAAAGGATGCTAGACGCTGCAGAAAACCTGAAAAATTTACCCATCGGCGGAACAGCCGTAGGAAGCGGCCTAAATGCACACCCAGATTTTCATAAGAAAATGGTCTCGGCCCTTAGCTCAGAAACAAATATATCCTTTCAGACTTCTGATAATTTATTTGAAAGCATGCAATCCATGGCAGATTTCGTGGCATTTTCCGGTTCATTCCGTGTGCTGGCTATATCCATGACAAAAATCGCAAATGATCTTCGCTTGCTGTCATCTGGCCCCAACACAGGTTTAGGTGAAATCAAGCTCAAACCGGTACAACCTGGATCAAGCATTATGCCTGGCAAGGTCAACCCCGTCATGGCGGAAATGATGAATATGGCCATGTTCCACATCATGGGAAGTGACACAACCATCTCTCTCGCTGCACAGGCAGGACAATTGGAACTAAATGTGATGATGCCGATTATTGGACACCATCTATTTGAAATCCTGCAAACAACAAAAGGAGCTTTTTCATCAATTAATGAGCGATGCTTAAGGGAGATCAAACCCAATCCAAAGATGATCGACTTTTGGTTGAGAAGAAATCCCATCATCATCACAGCCCTCAATCCTATCATCGGTTATGAACAAGGCGCTTCAATTGTTAGAATTGCACAAGAAACGGGAGAGTCGGTGCAAAGATTAGCCATCCGCATGGCGGATAATGGTAGATTGATGGATATAAGAACAGGTGAAACAGTATCCCCAATCACTCTTCGAGAAGCTTTTGCGAATATTGAGAAGATGACGGAAGGTGGAATTCTCTAATTTCTATGTTTGAAAAATTCTGCCTTGAAAAGATTTCTCTTCTTAACTTTTATGAGGTAGACAACTTACCCCACATTAAATATCGTATAATTGAAAAGTTAGTTGTAATATTAGGAAATTAGGAGAATCAATGCAGGAAAAACCCACAGGCGCGGAAATCCGTCAAGAATTTATCGATTTTTTCGTTGAACACGGCCACACCTTCGTCCCATCATCTTCCCTCGTACCCGGGGGTGATTCAACTTTATTGTTCACCAATGCGGGCATGGTGCAGTTTAAGGACGTCTTCCTCGGCACGGATCAACGCCCCTATTCCCGGGCTGTTAATGCCCAGAAATGCCTGCGTGTCTCAGGTAAGCATAATGACCTGGATCAGGTCGGCCGGGACAACACCCACCACACTTTCTTTGAAATGCTGGGGAACTGGTCTTTTGGCGATTATTATAAGAAGGAAGCCATCACCTGGGCCTGGCAGCTGCTGACAGAAGTCTGGAATCTTCCCAAAGATCGGCTGTGGGCCACTTACTTTAAAGATGAACTGGACGAGATTCCCGAAGACCGCCAAGCGGCTGAGATCTGGCTTGATCAGCCCGGGTTTGACCCCGATCACTTGCTTCCCTTTGGGCGCAAAGAAAATTTCTGGGAAATGGCAGATACTGGCCCCTGCGGTCCGGATACGGAAATACACTTTGACCGCGGCCCAGAATATTGCGACAAATCGGACGATCCTGACCACGTCTGCCATGTCAATGGGGATTGTGAGCGTTTCCTCGAGATCTGGAACAATGTCTTTATCCAATATAACCGCCTCTCTGAATCAGAGTTGGTCGCTTTGGAGAAAACCCACGTGGACACCGGCATGGGATTTGAACGCATTGTCTCCATCCTGCAGGATACCCCCTCCAATTACAAAACCGACCTGTTTATACCTCTCATTAAGCGCGTGCAGGAACTGACCGGTCATTCCGATGAGGAACGTGAAGACAATTTGACCCCCTACCGAGTGATCGCTGATCACGCCCGGGCCACGGCCTTCCTGATCGCGGATGGCGTCGTGCCAGGAAACATCGGACGGAATTACATCTGCCGCATGCTTGTCCGGCGGGCCGCGCGCTTCGGCATGAAGCTTGATCTGCATGAGCCCTTCATGGCCAAAGTCGCCCAGGTGGTCATCGACGACTACGGCGATTTCTATTCCGAACTCAAACGCAACAAGAAAGCCATTCTGGAAAGCCTGACCCGGGAGGAAGAGCAATTCCAAAAGACGGTCAGGGCAGGCCTGGAACAATTGGACGAGTTGTTGTCTGAGATTAAAGAGAAGGGCGATAAGGTCTTAGATGGCGGCGACGCCTTTGAATTGTATGCCACCCACGGCCTGCCCCTGGAGATCACCCAGGATATCGCTGAGGAACAAGGCCTGAAAGTAGACGCCAATGGTTTCTCAAAAGCGATGGAAGCCCACCGCCTGGCATCCGGCGCAGGTCAGGAATTTGGCGAGATGGGGGCTGAAGACGTTGAAATCTATACGAAGCTAACCAGAGAACTACAGGACTCCGGCAAGCTGGATCAGACCGGCGTGACCTATACCCCCTACCAGGCCATTAAAGACCCCGTTGAAATCCTGTCGCTGATCAAAAACGGCGAACCGACAGGGTTCGCGGAACCTGACGACACCGTGGAAGTCCTGCTCCCCAAGACCTGGTTTTACGTCGAATCCGGCGGACAGGTCTCGGACACAGGGCAAATCGTGAGCGCCAATGGGAAAGATTGGATTATCCGCGTGACCGGTATGCGCAAACCGGCGGCTGGTGTGATCGTCCATGTCGGGAAGGTTGTCAAGGGTACACCCACCGTAGGCGACCTGGCACTGGCACAAGTGGATGAAGACCGCCGGACCCAAATCATGCGCAACCACACCGCCACCCACCTGCTGCATACCGCGCTGCACAAAGTATTGGGAGAACATGCCCGTCAGGCAGGCTCCCTCGTCGCGCCCGACCGGCTGCGCTTTGATTTCAATCATCCCGAACCAATGACTCGGGAGGAGATCCTGGCGGTGGAAGCGGAAGTCAATCATGCCATTTTGGCGAATTACCCCCTGCACATCGAAGAAAAACCTCTACAGAGTGCTATTGATGAGGGCGCCATGGCCCTATTCGGTGAGAAATACGAAGCAGAGGTACGCACTATCAGCATTGGAGACGAAGAGCGGCTCTCCTACGAATTATGCGGCGGCACCCATGTGGATGAGACTGGCGATATCGGTCTGTTCCTCATCACCTATGAGGGCAGCATCGCCTCAGGCGTGCGGCGTATTGAAGCTGTCACCGGCTGGCGGGCCTATCAACTGGCACGAGAACGGATGAATATCCTTGATGAAATCAATCACTTTCTGGGAACTGCACCGGTTGAAACCGTGCAAAAAATCAAGAACCTTGAAGATTCACGCCATGCTGCGGAAAAGGAAATCGAAAAACTCCGCACGCAGTTGGTCACCAGCGCCTTTGATGAGCAGCTTGACGACACCGAAGACATTGAAGGTATTCCCGTCTTGAAGGCTATTCTTCCAGATGCGGATATGGATGTCCTGCGGGAAATGGCGGATAAATTCCGGCAAAAATATGATACCGGTGTGGCCCTATTAGCATCACAGCAAGATGAAAAACCAATCTTGATCGCAGTCGTGACTGAAGACCTCATCAATCGCGGCTTGCACGCTGGAAGGCTGGTCCAACAAGTGGCTGGGATTGTGGGCGGCGGCGGCGGCGGTCGGCCAACCTTAGCGCAGGCAGGCGGTAAGGACGCCTCAAAGCTGTCAGAAGCCCTGGATCAGGTGGCGGTTTACATCCGGGAAAACCTGAAATAAATTTTAGAATTTCCATTACAATACTACATGAGCATTTCAATCAATGGATGCTCATGTTATTCATTCACCGAGCATAGAAAACCACAATCATCCTATGGCAAAAGTAACGCCGCTTCGACAACAATATCTTGACATCAAACACCAGTATCCAGATGCGATCCTCTTCTTCCGTTTAGGCGACTTCTATGAGACCTTTGACGAAGACGCCAAGATCACCTCACGGGAATTGGACATCGTTCTGACCTCACGCCCGGTTTCCAAGGGTGTGCGTGTGCCCATGGCGGGCATACCCCACCACGCAGCAGAGAATTACCTCTCCCGCCTGATTGACAAGGGTTATCACGTCGCCATCTGCGAACAGGTCGCAGATGAACCGGAAAACGGCCTCGTGCCTCGGGAAGTGATACGTGTGGTGACGCCCGGCACGGTTGTTGAGCCGGGACTCCTCCAGCATCACAACAACAATTACCTGGCAACCGCTTTTTATCAGGATCATCGGGCTGGCGTCGCTTATGTGGACATTTCCACCGGTGAATTTGCTGTTACGGAATTATCCAACAAGGACATCCTCAACCAAATCCGTTCAGAATTTTTCCGCTTGCATCCCTCAGAAATACTGTGGCCCGACTCCCTGCCCCAACCCGATAATCTGCCTGGTCACCTCTCAAGCTATGAGAGCTGGCATTTTGAACTGGGCCGCTGCACAGAAAACCTGAAAGAGCACTTTGAAGTCGCCACCTTAGATGGCTTCGGCTTGCGGGGTAAACCTATGGCCATCCGGGCAGCAGGTGCAATTCTTTCCTATCTGGAAGACACCCAACGCCAATCCCTAAAATTACTCACTGACCTGAGCACCTATACTCTGGATGAATTTATGGTGCTGGATGCTGAAACCCGGCGCAACCTGGAGTTGACAGAGACCATCCGTACCGGCAAGACACAAGGGTCCCTGCTGGGCATCCTGGACCTGACTTTGACCCCCATGGGGGGACGCCTGATCCATCAATGGGTCAGCAAGCCCCTGCTGGATGTTGAAGAAATTCGACAGCGCCTGGACGCCGTCTCCTTCTTTTATGATAAAGGTCTGTTGCGGGCGGAAGTCCGTGAAACATTGGAGGATGTGGATGACCTGGAGCGCTTGACCAGTCGTGTCATCTCCGGGCACGCCCTGCCACGTGACCTGGTCGCCATTCGTGAGAATCTGATTCGAATCCCCGGGATAAAAGACCTTCTTCCAGAAAACGAATCTGCTATCAACGAAATTACTGGAAATATTAGGACTTGCAAAGACCAGCTCGCCCTGCTCAAAGCCGCCATCCAAGAGGATCCACCCGCCACCCTGGCGAACATCGGCATCGTCCGGAAAGGATATTCCCCCGAATTGGACAATGTGTTGGATTCGTCCCAACACGCCCGTGAATGGATTGACGACCTGGAGAAAGGCGAGAAGAAACGTACAGGCATCAAGTCTCTCAAGGTCGGTTATAACAAGGTCTACGGCTATTACATTGAGGTCACCAAAGCCAACACAGACCTGGTCCCTGAGGAATATATCCGCAAGCAAACCCTGGTGAACTCCGAGCGTTACATCACACCAGAGTTGAAGGAATACGAAACCCTGGTTCTCAATGCCGAAGAACAAATCCATGAGATTGAGGGGCGGGTCTTCGCTCAGGTGTGCGAGGAGCTGGCGGAGGGTGCCAACGATTTACTGTCAACCGCCCGCGGCCTGGCTGAACTGGACACGACCCTCTCACTGGCAGAAACCGCCGCCATCAACGGCTATCACCGTCCGGAAGTGGTGGAGGAGAAATGCCTTGAGATCATTGACGGCCGTCACCCGGTTGTTGAAAAACTGCGCACTTCGGAGCGCTTTGTCCCCAATGACGCGGTCATGGATGAAGCGGAAATTATTCGCATCATCACCGGCCCCAATATGAGCGGTAAATCCACCTTCCTGCGGCAGGTGGCGCTGATCGTGCTGATGGCGCAAATGGGGTCTTTCGTGCCAGCCGAGTCCGCCAGGATTGGCCTGGTAGATCGCATCTTCACCCGCATTGGGGCGCAGGATGAAATCCATGCCGGGCAGTCCACCTTCATGGTGGAGATGATCGAAGCCGCCAACATCCTGCACAACGCCAGCCCGCGCAGCCTGTTGATCCTGGATGAGATCGGGCGCGGCACCAGCACCTATGACGGTGTTTCCATCGCCTGGGCGATGGTGGAGTACATTCACAGCCACCCGGAGTTGAAAGCTTATACACTCTTTGCCACCCATTATCACGAGCTAACCCAGTTGGCCGACCTGCTGCCCGGGGTGTGTAATTACAATGTGGCGGTCTCGGAATCAGACGGTAAGGTGGTCTTTCTGCACAAGATCGTGCCGGGTGGTGCAGATCGCTCCTACGGCATCCATGTGGCGCAGATCGCCGGCCTGCCCAAGCCCGTCATCCAGCGCGCGGACGAAATCCTCAAGCAGCTTGAAACCTCCTCCGGCACCAACCTGGAACAGCAGGAAACCGCCAAACAGCAGCTCACTCTCTTTCCTGAAAACAATCCCCTTCTGGAAGCCTTCAAAGACCTGGATATCAACAGCCTGACGCCCATCGAAGCCTTGAACCTGTTGTATGACTGGAAGCGGCGATTCATCAGCGGAGATGATGAAAAATAAGATTTTTTTCTCCTGATCCTAAACTTCAATTATTTTCAGGTAGACCACATTCGTTTATTAGGCAGCTCTGAAATTTCAAGAATTTGATCGTAAGCTGATATACAGACTTTAAATTCTCCATCTCATCGGGTATCTTTTTAATTATGAAAGAGAAATCAACACAAAAAGAAAGGAAGGTCACAATGAAAGACCTGACTCAAGAGAAATGCGTCCCTTGCGAAAGCGACGTCCCCCCGATGACCGATGATGAAATTGAAGAATTCAAGCAGGAAGTGCCGGACTGGCGCGTGGTCGAGGTGGACAGCGTCCCCCATCTCAAGCGCAGCTTTGATTTTGACGATTTCGCGGAAGCCCTCGAATTTACCAATGTTGTTGGCGAAATGGCAGAGAAGCAGGGACATCACCCGGTGATCGAACTGACCTGGGGCAGGGTAACCGTAGAATGGTGGACCCATAATATTGAAGGGCTGCATAAAAACGACTTTATCATGGCTGCAAAAACCAGTGAGGCTTATGATTAGAATAGATTTACAGGTTACTTTAATCTGATATTTTAACAATATGCTACAATAAGTGAAGTTTTGGGATCATGTATGACGTACAAGAATGAAATTCAAAGAATCCTAATAACTGAAAATATTATTTTATTAATCTATTCTTATTGAGGAGATTTCTATGACAGATGAAAAGAAAAAGAAGAAATCTAACGTGGGTATGGGCATCGTTTATGGCTTACTGTTTGGGGTTATCCTAGGATTAGTGGTATTCCCGGATAATTTCGCATCAGGATTAGGCATAGGCATGTCACTAGGTATTGTTGTTGGCGCTATAATGGATATGAATCAAAACAAGAAATTTTCTGAAAAAGAATAAATATTCAGCATATTCACAATACTATACTGGGTTCTTTACTTGAAAGAGCCCAGTTTTTCATTTTACAATATGTTACTTCTTCTTAGGTTAAGACAAATATTTCCTTAAATTATCTCCAAATTATTTTTCGAAAATTCTGTGTCCATCTTAACGCCTTACTCTTCATTGACCCAATCAAACGTGCGGGTGACGGCTTTCTTCCAGCCGGCATACAGCTTCTTACGTTTTTCCACGGGCATCTCCGGCGTCCAGCGCTTATCCTCACGCCAATTCTTCCGCAACGAACTGACATCATCCCAAAAGCCCACTGCCAGGCCGGCAGCATATGCCGCACCTAAACAAGTGGTCTCAGAGACGACGGGTCGGATCACGGGCACATCCAGGATATCCGCCTGGAACTGCATCAGCAAATCATTGGCCACCATGCCGCCATCCACCTTGAGAGCCTGCAGCTTGACCCCTGAATCCTTCTCCATGGCATCCAACACCTCTCGGGTTTGATAAGCTGTGGCTTCCAGAACCGCCCTGGCGATGTGGGCACGGTTGATATAGCGTGTCAAACCTACAATAACCCCGCGGGCGTCACTGCGCCAGTAGGGCGCAAACAAACCTGAGAAAGCCGGGACAAAATAAATCCCGCCAGTGTCATCCACGGTTTTTGCCAGCGTCTCGATCTCAGCGGCGGTATCAATCATGCGTAAATTATCCCGCAACCACTGGACGAGGGCGCCCGTGATGGCAATCGACCCCTCAAGAGCATAGATGGGTTTCTGCCCGGCAATCTGGTACCCCAGTGTGGTCAGCAAACCAAACTTACTGGGGACAAGCTTTTCGCCGGTACTCATCAGCATAAAACATCCCGTGCCGTAAGTGTTCTTGGCCTCGCCAGCCTCATAACACGTTTGCCCAAACAAGGCAGCGTGCTGATCGCCAAGGATGCCAGCAATAGGAACGCCGGGTAAGACTTTTTCAGAAGTGCCATAGACCTCGGATGAGGAATGGATCTCGGGCAGCATGACTCGCGGGATATCCATCACTGATAACATCTCTTCATCCCAGGCAAGTGTTTCGATGTTCATCAAAAATGTGCGGGAGGCATTGGTGACATCAGTGAGATGCAGCCCTCCCTTTGGCCCGCCTGTCAGGTTCCACACCAGCCAGGTATCAATATTGCCAAAAATCGCCTTTCCAGCCTCAGCATCCTCACGCAATCCAGGCACATTTTCAAGCATCCAGGCGATCTTCATCCCTGAAAAGTATGTGGAGAGTGGCGTACCGGTGATATGGCGGAAACGATCCTGGCCGCCATCCTTGGCCAGCCGATTGCAGATCGAATCCGTGCGCGTATCCTGCCAGACAATTGCCGGGTAATAGGGCTTGCCGGTCTCCCGATTCCAAACCACGGTCGTCTCACGTTGATTAGTAATGCCAATCGCAGCCACATCATCAGCGGTCAGGTTCTGCTCGTTCAACACCCCTTGAACCACGAACTGCACTGCTGACCAGATCTCCAGGGGATCATGTTCCACCCATCCAGGTTTGGGATAATGCTGCTCGTGCTCCTTCTGCTTCACGCCAATCACTTCCCCAGAGTGGTTAAAGAGCATGGCACGGGTGCTGGTTGTGCCCTGATCGACGGCCATAACGTATTTCTTCATTGATTATTCTCCTCTTCGTTGATCCAATCTTTTGCCCCGTGCAGAAAATCCTGCCCTGAGACTTTGGTTTTCCCTGCTGCTTGAACACTGTCTAAAACCAGGATACCTTGTGCTGTCCCCCAGGCAGGTTGTCCATCAATGACATAGCGTTTACCCGGGATAGCGTTGTGCATTTCTTCAACATGAGCTTGATAAACTTTCAACCTGACACCATCATAAAACTGATAAGCCCCTGGCCAGGGATGATAAGCCCTGACCTGCCGGGCTAGAAATTTCGCAGGTTTGTCAAAATCTAATTTCCCATCTTGCTTCTTCAAACGCGGTGCATAGGTGGATTTGACATCGTCCTGCGGCCTTGGCTCAATCTCGCCAGCCACATACTTGGGAAGGGTCTCCACCAGCTGATCCGCCCCCATTTGAGCAAGGATATCAAACAGCATGCCAGCGGTCATGTCCTCAGGGATCGAAAATTCCCGCTGCGAAAGAATGGGTCCTGTGTCTAATCCCTTATCCATTTTCATAATCGTCACACCTGTGACATCATCGTGGAGCAATGCTGCCTGAACGGGGGCAGCACCGCGCCATCGGGGCAGCAAGGACGCATGGACATTAATACAGCCGTAGGGCGGCAGGTTAAGAACATTCTCACGCAAAATCTGCCCAAAAGCTGCCACAACGATCACATCGGGCGACCAGGCTTTAAGCTGATCAATTGGCTTATCATCCTTCAATGTTTTAGGCTGGATGAACGGCAGCCCCAGGGTTTGCGCTAGGACCTTGATATCCGGCGGTCGCAGTTTTCGACCTCGCCCCGCAGGCCGGTCTGGCTGCGTCACCACCCCAACCACATCAAACGACTCATCCAACGCCCGAAGCGTCGGAAGGGCAAAATCAGGTGAACCCATGAAAACAATGCGTAATGTCATACCCATAATTTTAACACATCCTCATTTGATCCCAATGCGATGAGCTTTCATTTTCAACCATAATTATGTTAGAATTAAAAAGTAACATTATCAGGCAAGAAAAACGATGCAAACTATTTATGGAGGTAAAAATGTCAGAAGAAAAAGTTGTTGATCCTAATATCACCAGTGACGACAAAACCTGGGCACTCCTTTCCTATATATTCACACCCCTAGTTCCGATTATTTTATTGCTTATCGAAGATAAGAAGGACCGCCCCTTCCTTAAGGCGCATTATCCCCAAGCGCTTGCCTGGGGTATTGTATATGGTGTCATTTCATTTGCACTTTCTTTCATCTTTGTTGGCTTCTGCACAGGCTTATTTGGTTTCATTATGTGCATCATTTGGGGTATCAAAGCCTACAATGGAGAGTATGTGGAAATTCCCGTTATCACCGATTTTGTCAAGAAACAAGGCTGGGCTGACTAAATCAAATAAACGGACCACACATCAACCTGCTCAAACCTTTGGGCAGGTTTTTTATTTAATCATCGATTACAACTTATTTCATCATTTCTCGTATATATAAATGAGAAGGCTGAATTACAACAAATTAAATAATTTCTATAATCATCGATCACAAAGGAAAGGTCGAAATATGCCAACGAAGAAAAAACCTGAAGAAGAAGCACCCCAAAGGCAAGAAGCTTCAAAAGATATCCCTGCCCCTTCTCCAAATTATGAAGAGGGTGCTGCTGATAAAGATTCTAAAGTTACTGGGGATGCAGAAATTCTAAAAACCGAAAAGAAACTTGCAGCGCCTGAAAACCAAGAAAACACGCCATACAAACCGCAACCTTTATCCCCCAGCGAGGAGCGCACATGGGCGATGCTGGCGCACCTCAGTATTCTGCTTAACATGTTTACAGGATTCTTTGGAATTGTAGCTGCGATGATTATCTATTTCATGTACAAAGACCGGTCTCGGTTTGTGGCTTACCACGCCATGCAATCCTTTATTTTCCAAGCGATCACCTGGATCGGTGTTGCGATGGTCGCTTCGGTGCTGATCACCGTCGGTGGTGCTTTAGCATTTTTGATCATCCCCTTAATTTGCTTGTTTGGTGGGCTGTTATTACTCACCCTCGTGCCAGCCTCCCTCATCTACGGCATCATCGGCGCGGTAAAAGTCAACAATGGTGAAGATTTCCGCTATTGGCAGGTGGGTGAGTGGGTCAGAGATATCCTGGAGCCCAAAACGACCTCGGAACAATCATAAAAAAGGGATAATCTGCTCCGGGGAAGATTCGTCGGGACGTAATTACCTAACCTTCATCGCTGGTCTCCTTGAGAAGGCGCAGATCCTTTATGACCTTAGCCTCAATCAGTTTCGAATCCCATTCCGTCTTATTGGCAATCCTAAGGTTGAGCAGCTCCTGATAGCGCGCCCAGTCATTGATGCGCGTCATCACCATCTCACCATCGTTATGAATTTGCATATACGCCATGAAACGTTCGTCATCCTGTTCCAGATAATCAAGACGACCCGTATTGGGGTCAATGGTGGATAGGGAGATCAGCTCAGGTCGATCAGTAAACAACCATCCATTTTTTGCAAGCTCATCAGGAGGAGTTGTCCATAGAAAGCCCTCTTCCATGGCATAACTTGTCGCCAATTCTCGCCCTGACTCATATTCCCAAAATGTGATCACCCCATCATAACTAACAGCCATTAAAACATTGCTTTCAGCAACGAAATCAAGTTTTCGGATATGCCGCCACCGCCACACACAAGGCGGCAATCCCTCAAAGGCCCTTATTCGTTCCCCGGTTTGCAGGTTCCACTCGATCATCTGGTTGACATCATCTACCGATATCAGAACCGGTTTCTTGGGATGAAGAGTCATTGCCGAGATATCCTCAGGAAGCCCCTCCACACAAAAAATTTCCTTCCCACTCCTCAAGTCATATCCATAAATATTCCTTCGGAATTCTCCAGTAACACATATCGTTCTATCCAGAGAAAACAACAATAGGGATGAACTGCGGTCTCTATTGCTTTGATGGAGGCCCAGTCTTTGAACCTCTCCCAACTCAAAATCCCAAATCATCGCAACGCACGAGCTGCCAATAATGAGTGATCGTCCGTTCCTGCTAAAGGCAATCGATTGTTGATTAAATTCTTCTCGTGGCAATGAATAAACGGTGTGCCCGGTTTTCATTTCTCGGATGGAAACCCACTGTTTTTCAAGCGCATGTCCCTCAACAACCGCTACCCACTGGTTGTCTGGGCTGATAGCAATGGATAGAGGTCTTCTGGGTAAGCGCCATATGCTGATACACTGACCGGAGGCCAGATCCCACAATCGGATGGTATTATCCTGGCTTGCTGAGACCAGGGTTTTGTTATCCGGGCTGATGGCGACATCTGCAATGTATTTTTTGTGCCCGGTCAGGCGACTTTGAGGTTGACCTGTGCGTAAGTCCCATATCATCAAATCATAGTCCCTCGCATTCGTCACATACCTATCACCCTTTGGAGATACCGCGAAATTCGTTTGTGAAACCGCGTGACAGACGACCTCGCGGCAGCTCTTCCCGCTGCCAATTTGCCAAACCTCGACAGCCCCGTCATCTCGAACAGCTGCAAACTCCCCCCCATCTGGACTGAATTGGGCTGAATCACATCTGCCGGGGATGATCTTAAGGCAAGCCCCAGTGGTGATGTTCCACAGATGAAGATCGTTGCTGTGAATATCTCGACAGACCATGAGAAAATCCCCAGAAGAACTTATTTTAAGTCCTGTCATTTTTTCGTGTTTGCTGATATTTTCCTTGAAATTTCGTTTTTCGCCGGTCGCCAGATCAATGAAGGTGATCATCTTTCCAGAATCCGTTATAGCAACTACACCTTTTCCATCAGGTGTGGCAACAAGCTCACCTATGGAAAATTTTGGAAATATTAATCTCCGCTCTTCCAAACATACTCCTGTTTGAAGCTCCCAATAATTTATGGAATACCACCAGTTATTGGGATTAATAGTGCCTTCCTCGTTCTTCTCCGCATCATAATTCGAAGTTATGATGAATTGACCATCCGGCGTGATATCAAAACCTCTTGGTTTTATTGGCAATGAGTACAGGTGTTTTCCAGTGGCAATATCCCAAACAAATAACTCATTCCAATATCCTCTTATGAGTAAATGCCCACCAGATGTCGTACGCATACTGCTAATTGTTTCTTCCATCTCCATTTCACGAAGGCTTTCGCCTGTATAAATATCCCAAACATGAATTTTCTTCTGTGTATCACCCGTGAGTAATAAATTGCCATCCTGACTGAAAGCCAGCGCATTCACGAAACAAGAATGACCAAAGACCTGAATACTGCGATGCCGATTGCGATCCCATAAATACACACGCTCAGCGGTCTTCAAAGCAATCCTTTCACCATTTGGGCTGAAGACAAAGGAATCAAAAACTTCCGACCGCGCTCTGAATGTACAAATGGGTTTGATTTCCTTATTAGGGACGCAATATTCCAGCAAGCTGTATTCATATCGCCTTACGTCTGACAGGGCGTCTGTCCGTGCATTCCGAAGGATCAGTTCATGCTTATTGTCTTCTGCCTCGCTCAACTCTCCTCCTTATTACTCGTTGAATACCTACCCGCCTTCAATTGATAATGCACTTCCAATCCTGCTCTGGCTTCGATCTGCGTGAATTCTTCCCCTTCCTGATTGTTGATTCGCAGTCTAAGGAGTTCCTGATAGCGTTCCCAGTTATAAATGCGGGCCATGACCATGTCGCCGTCATTGTAAATCTGAAGGTAATTCCTGAATCGCTCATCATCCTCACCTACGACCTCAAAGTCGTCATTATTTGGATCAACCGCAATCAGCGATACCAGATCGGGTCGATTGGTATGCAGCCAGCCATGCTTTGCGAAATCATCCGGTGGTGTTGTCCATAAGTAACCCTCATCTACCATATACGCTGTCGCCAGCAGCCTACGCGTTTTATAATCCCAATAATTCACAACGCCGCCTTCACTGCCTGAGATCAATAAGCGCCCATCCCTGCTAAAGGCAAGAGCAGAAATGATCCTGTGATGGCCTTCAAAAATCCGCAGACAATCGCCAGTCTCCAAATCCCACTCGCGAATCGTCTCATCCCATGCTCCTGTCATAAAGGATTTCCCGTTAGGATGAACAGCGAGCCCCATGATCATGTGCGGCTCATGGGCATCAAGCACCTGTCGAATAAACCGCCCTGTCTCCATATGCCACATTGAGATATTCCTCACACCGCCCAGGAGAAAGGACTTTCCATCTGGCAGGAATCCGAAGCCATATAATCCAATCTGAATATCTCGGTTTACCTTGATAACTTTCAGGCATTCCCCAGTTCTGACATCCCAAATACGCCAGGTTTTATCCAGACTGGCTGAGGCTGAAAAAAGCCAAGGCCCATCCGGACTGAATTCTAACCCTGGTGCGAAATCTGTGTGACCATATAACTTGCGAATCAACTGCCCTGAAGCCGCGTCATACAAATAAATTGTCTTTCGTCCACCAATCGCAATCAATGAATGATCCGGGCTGACGGCAGTTGCGGCATTCTTGCGGTGTTCGATAAGGCGAATTTGTGAATACCGGCACTTTCCATCCGGTGTGATCTTTCGCAGGCGAACCACTTTTTCATCATGATCAGTGCAGACAACCAGCAGTTCATTAGATGAATGGTGCAGACAGGAGACTGACCGGGTTAAACCAACCAATGTTTGCTGTGGTTGGCCTGTATTCAAATCCCAGAGAATTATGCTTGAATCTGCCCCGCCAGAAGCAAATGTTCGTCCATCAGGGCTGATCGCCAGCGCCTGTATTGTTTTTTTGTTTTCCATCATGACATGACGCGGTTGTCTCAGCTTGACATCCCAGATGCGAAGGGTTCTGTCCTCACTCCCAGATATCACTGTTTTTCCATCGGGCGTGACAGCCACACTTGTCACTCGGTTGTGATGCCCAGCTAGCACCCCCCTGCAAGATCGGGAATCCAGGTCCCACAACCGAAGGTAACCCTCCTTATCCCCAGACACCAGCAGGCGTCCATCTGGTGTCATGGCAAGGGTTTCCACATAAGCCCCATGTCCTGCCAAGCGAATCATCTTTTCGCATGCATCCAAATTAAAATAAGCGATGTCACAGCCCTCAAAGAACCCCGCCGCGATGCGTCGACCGTCCATGCTGGCAGCCAGAGAATCAATGATATTTTTATAATCCCAACAATACAACGAATGCAGGCGTTTACCTGTATGCAGATCAGAAAAATAAATCGAACTATAAGCAGTATTGAGATAGGCCGTCCCTTCTGACAATAAGAATAAGGGGGATCGACCTCCTGTTTTTATGACCTCCACAGGTTGGCTGGACTTTCTGTTCCAGCGAATGATTTCCTGCCAACTGCTTGAAAGCAGGTGTTCTCCATCAGATGTCATCACCAGCGATTGGATTATGGATGTATGGCCGTTCAGTACCCGAATACATTTGCCCATTTGGCAATCCCAGATTTGAATTGACCGACCCATAGCAGCAGCAAGTCGCTTCCCATCTCCTGTAAAAACAATTTGATGAACGCCTTCTGCTGAACGACAGGCAATGTTAGGACTGATCTCTTGTTGAGGTGAGATCTTTTCCAACAAATTGTTTTCGAACTTTTGTATTTCTCTTCGATCATTTACGATGATCGACCATTTGTCACTGCATTCTGCCATGTTTGATCTCCGAAGTTCATTACATCCGTTCATTTGATCTGCCAATTCAATCCAAAACATTCAATCCGTCATTTCCCAGATGACATCCTTCGTGGAAAGCGATTTATAAGCAACTTGTTGAGCAAAATGTTTTTCAATTGTTCTTCGAACACCTCGCGCCCCATCATCCTTTAGTTGATGAAACACAATATTTACCAACGCATTTCGCTCGAAATTCACAGAAATACCAAGCGCTGAAAACATCGCTAATGTTTCATCAAGACGTAAATTGATAATCTCACAGATATCGTTGTTCGTCAGGCTGCGGAAGAGGATTAATTCATCAAAACGTGCCAGAAATTCAGGTGGAAAATACTTGCCTAATAATTTATCGGCTGTAACAGCAGTATCGTTTGCTGCGAAACCAAGCCCTCGCTGCATCAGATCCTCCTGTGTGAGTACGTTTGTTGTGAGAACGATGATCGTCCCCCGTGTTGAAAGCAGCTCCCCCTTGCCGGTTCTAACGCGGCCGTTGTCCAGGATGCCTAGCAGGAAATCCCGTACTTCTGTTGCTGCCTTTTCAATTTCATCGAAAAGGATCACCCCATTGCCGATTTCGCGTAAGAAGGTCGCCAGCAAACCCGGCTTTTCATAGCCAACCAATCCGGGCGCGGCACCGATCAGACGAGAAATGTCTGAACCGTGTGTATATTCCCCCAGGTCTATATGCAGCAGGTGATCGCTGCTACCGTAATATTCTTTTGCGAGCAGCCTCCCCAATTCCGTTTTCCCCACACCCGTCGGCCCTGAGAAAAGGAATGTACCCAAATTACGGTCCTGTCCCGCTTCCGTCAACTGCCGCCGATAGATAAGGGTTTGCACCACCGATCTCACAGCCGCCTTCTGCCCCACAAGAAAGCGATTAAGACGATCTTCCAAAGATAAAAGTTCATTTACCTCAACTCCTTTGACCCGAGCGACATACTGCCCGGTTTGATTGTCAATCAACTCTCGCAAGAGTTTGTCTGTAACTCGCGTCTTTTTCTCCAGGCTTGCTTTCGTTGCTGCCAGGTCAAGCAGATTGATCGTCTTATCAGGTTGACATTTATTGGGCAGATATTGGTCTGTCAGTTTAACGGCGCACTTTATACTTGGCGCGGTGATTGCAATACCGGTTTTTTCACTGATGGCTTTGCAGCCAGCGGAGACAATCTTGAGCAGCAGGTCGCCCCTCGGCGGCGCCAGGGGAATCTCTTCAAACCGCCTTGCTAAAGCTCTGTCCTGAGCGATATAACGATGGTATTCCTCCGAAGTCGTCGCACCGATCATACGGATCTCTCCCCGAACCAGGTAAGGTTTGAGAATATTCGATGCATCCATCGCTGATTCACTCGTCCGCCCTGCGCCCCAAATCAAATGCATCTCATCAATGAAAAGGATGGCGGGTGAATTATTCTGCAATTCAGTGAGCACCTTGTCCAACCGCTCCTCAAACTGCCCCCTGTACATTGTCCCAGCCAATAACTTTGAATGACTGACTTCGTAAATATCCGTATCCTTGATCCCCTCCGGGATATCCTTAGAGATGACCGCCTTTGCCAGTATTTCTACCAAAGCAGTTTTCCCTGCACCGGCTGGACCGGTGATGACAGCATTGCCTTTCTGGGTTTTTAAGAGGACCAGTATCAATTGTTCCAATTCTTTTTCCCTTGGATATAAACCCTCAAAATCCCCAGAACGGGCAAGATTTGTTAAATTCCGCCCATAACGCAGGAGTCCAAGTCTTTTCTGATCATTCGCACAGATCACTCTCTCAAGAACCGTCAGCTCAGGTTGCCATTCATCTAACTTTAATTTCAATTGATGCAGATCCAATCCAACGCTTACTAAAACTTTAGTAACCTTATAATGGGGTGAATCACATACAGCTTGAATCAATGAAACTGCATATTCAGCCAACGAATCATCTTTCATCAGCACATTCATTAACAATTGTTCATCCTGACTTGAAGGTACTTTGGAAAATGGCTCAAGGGCATTCCGTAGTTCCCCCAAAGATAGACCGCATGGTTCAATTAACGCCCTCAATTCCTCCTGATGCGCCGCATCCAAAGCCCAAGCTTCCAAAGCCCTGGGAAGGGTCAGCGTTTGACCAGAATAAAATTGGTTTGATATTTTTAATAGGTCGCTTAGCATCAACATGCGCTTTATCCCTTTTTTATCTCATCAAGCTCTTTTTTAAGCTGATCCCGTTTTGCCTCTTTTAACTTAATTTCCTTTTCCATTTCCTCCCGATACTCATCATGCTTATCCGAGTTGCCGAGCAGATCCCTCTTAGAGCAAACCTCGGCGTCTTTTAACATAGCTATCCATTGGCCTTTTGCTGCGCTGATTTGGTTTTCTAAAAGGGTGATCTCCCGTTTAAGCCATTTGATCTGTTCCAGAATTGTCTCCCCCTCGATTTGATACTCAAGTTCAACCCGGACATTATTCTCTTTAAGGATTTCTTCTATCCGCCTGCGTACCTGCTTCAATCCATCCAAAGACCGCATATCATGATAGGCGAAATTTGGCGGATAACCCAATTCTGAGGGTTGAATTTTCATGGCTTCCAACATAATCTTCTCAATTTGTTTTTTCTTTTCTTCACTGAGAGACTGATAAACCTTATTGTGCATCAACATATCAGGATGAACTAATTTCCTGATGGCGCTGATTTCTTTTTTACATAATGCCTTTTCATTGTTGAGGGCTTCAGCGTCCATTGGCACCCCTATCTTCGTCCAGGCAGTAGCACGGGCATCTCTTTCGGAAAGGGCGCTTTTGACTCTCAAGTCAACAATCTCTTGCTCCAATTTTTCTTGCATTTCTCTGATTTTCTCTTCAACTTGTTCCTCAGTGAGATTCGGGTCTTTCTGAAACCAACTTTTCTTTCTCTCAAAAATTTTTATCTCTGCTTTCAATTCTTCATATTGAATTTTAAGGTCCCCAAAAAGCTGCAGATATTCCTGTTCTATCTCAGCATTCAACAAACGTGTGTTCTCAATTTCGATATAAATCTCATTAAGGTCATCTTGCAATGTCTGCCATCGTCCACGGCACCGCCAGAGGACATCCTGTTCCTCTGGAGTACCAAACTTAAGTTGTTCAATCAAACCTTGTTGGTATTCACTAAAATTCTTTATTTTTTCACTTGCGTTTTCGTACGTCATCAGCCGCTCTTTGAAAATATCATCAATCAGTGTTTTGAAATGTTCACGAGTAAATCCCGCTGAAGATGCCATGTGCCATTGTTCCTCAAAAGCCCAATAGAGAGATCGATAGTCAAGGTTCTTATGGAATTCTTCAATCACCCCTTTCAGGCTCTTTTCATTTGAATCTTCGTTATACCCACTCAAAATTTCGATATATGAATCACCACTTAAGTAAGTCCATTGTGGGTCATTTGTAACGAGATATTCTTCAAACGCCGCTTTTAGAACAAAATGAATGGTCTCGAAAAAATCAAGGCAAAGGAATATGGCTAATCGGATGATATCTCTCTGGGGCGGAAATTTATGTCCATTGGTCAATTCGAACCATTTTCGGATAGTGCTTGACGTTTGTGAGGACACCGGCTGCCCATCATATCCGCACTCCTGTAGAAGCCGCAAACATTGTGGGTCGTCACATCCGATGATCTTATGCGTAATCGCTTTATAGCGGTTGGTGGGTGCCCATGTTTCCCTCTGGATCTTTGGATATCGACGCTGCTCTTTGTCATCTTTGCAATTTTGATTATATTCTCCAATGCGATAAATTAGATCATCGGTAAAGGTCGTGTAGTCCATTCCTCGCTCTATTCTGCTTCCGAGAAGCACGCCGGTTAATTTGATGCCATAATGATAAAGGATTTTCTTGAATATTTAAATGGGAAAGTCCGAATAGCACTGGCAAAATAATGGGAGTTTTTACCCCCTGCTATGGGAATATTGGACATTAATCCACCAATAAGCCAATTGCCGGTGCGCCCCAATTAAATTAAAAAACTTGCCCGAATGAGACAGGCAAGTTTATGATCTTCTAGTATTTATTCTCAGCTCAAATAATCCCTCAAGCGACGTTTCACGGCTGGGTTTCGAAGCCGCGAAAGTGCCTGAGCTTCGATCTGACGCACCCGCTCTCGGGTGACGCCCATTTTCTTACCGACCACCTCAAGGGTATAAGACTTACCATCCAACAGCCCATAACGAAGCTGTAAAATACGGGCTTCTCTTGAGGGAAGAGAATCCAGCACAGAAACAAGGTGTTCCTTAAGCAAATGATATGTGGCAATGTCATCCGGGGGTTCTATCTCATCATCTTCTATGAAATCACCCAGGGTGGAATCTCCCTCGTCATCGGTCGGAAGTTCCAGGGACAGGGGGCGCCGGGCAACCTTGAGCATGTGTTCCACCTTCTTGGGTGTGACCTCCAGAGCTTCAGCCAGCTCTTCGATATTTGGTTTACGGTCCAGTTGTTGGGTTAATTGATGCTGAATGCGGAGCAATTTGTTAATCTGGTCACCCATATGCACCGGCACACGAATCGTGCGTCCCTGATCCGCGATGGCGCGCGTCACAGCCTGACGGATCCACCAGGTGGCATAGGTGCTGAATTTGTGGCCGCGCCGGTATTCAAACTTCTTGGTAGCCCGAATCAAACCAATATTTCCTTCCTGAATCAAATCGAGGAAGGGAACCCCCCTATTCATATATTTCTTCGCCACACTAATCACCAACCGCGAGTTGGCTGTAATCAGATGTTCCCGGGCAGCCCATCCGTCTTCGATCAATTGGCGCAATTTCGCACGGCGTTGTTGTGAGACATTCCCCCGAGCCAATTCTTTCCTGGCTAAGCGGCCGCTTTCAATGCGCTGTGCAAGGGCAACCTCTTCATCCCGATCTAATAAGGGCACACGGCTGACCTCTTTGAAATATAAACCAATGGTGTCATCGGTCGTGATGCCAGCCAGATCATCTGTTGGCGCATCTTCCTCAGGCTTTTCTTCTTTTTCTTTTGCCTTTTTCCTGGCTTCTTTTCGCAATTCCGCATCCGTGGGATCATCCAACAGCTCTTCATCCTCAATATAAGGAATGCCTGCGCTGATCAAGGCAGCAAATGCCTTTTCCAACTTCGCGACATCATCTTCCGCATCAGGAAAAAATTGTAGAATATCATTAATCGTCACATAAGTCTTTTTTCTTCCCAATTGGATTAATTGCGCAATTGGGGATGTCTTTGTGGTTCTTGCCGTGTTATCGCCCCTCGTCTTCTTCATTTTCATAAATACCTTCAATTGATATAGAACTTGAAATGAACCAAAAGATTACTATTTTAGATGATTATTTTTCGAAACAGGGGTTTGATTATTCAATGCATTACCCTATAAGCATATTATTTTTTAAGGAAAACATCAACCACTTATGGCATCAGTTTTCACGAACAAGGAGGAGGGTGCTTGTTGATGTTTGTATATGTAGAGTAAAATATAGTTCGTTCAATCCTCAGTGAAGGAGTAGCGTTTAATGGATAAGATCAAAATGTATGGAACACGCTGGTGTGGGGATACACTCAGAGCTAAGAAAGTACTGGATGAGTCGGGCGTGGAATATGATTACATTGACATCAATAAGGATTCTGCTGGGGAGGAATTCGTCAAGAAGACCAATAACGGAAACCGGAGTGTGCCTACAATTGTTTTCCCGGATGGCAGCATTTTAGTAGAACCGTCCAACCATGAACTTTCCGAAAAATTGGATACAATCACATAATTGCTATCTTATACGTGAAAAACCGCTCTAATTTCATAGAGCGGTTTTATATTTTAACCCTCTTTTTCAAGCCTTCCTGGCATCTTTAATAAAACCTTTACCAATCAGGAAAACGACCAATCCAACGACCAATCCTGCCGCAATGGACAGGAATGTTGCTGCCAGTCGACGCTGCTTTTGATAGGTCGGCGAATTCTCCAGGCGATTGCGTAGGCGGCCAACGAATTGACGATCTGGCCTGACCGGATGTAACTTCGATTTGAGAGATTTTTCAAGCGCTAATAATTTTTCGTTAATAGATCGTTCTTTCTTCATCTCTTCTCTTTGCCCCTTTCTATAATTGGTCTGGGATGGCAACAATACCAACCGTCTTAGGGCCCAGATTGGCAGCCACCGAAATAGACAAATCTGTAAAAACCAACTCGGCAACATCCATGACAGATTCGAGCATTTCTTTTAATTTCTCTGCAGTCTGCCGATCCTGTGAATGAACAACAGCAATGCGCACCCTTTGCCCGTCAAAGTTATCTTTGACAATTGTCACCAAACGCTCTAAAGATTTCTTTCGGGTTCGCACCATCTCTGACATTTCCATCAGCCCTTGTTTGAGGACAATGATCGGTTTGATCTTCAGAAATGATGCTATTGCTGTTTTTAAGAAACCAACACGGCCAGATCGATGAGCAAATTCAAGGCTGTCAAGCGTCAGGACAACCATAACTTTATCTCTGATGGATTTCATCATCTCTAGAATCGATTCGATGGAATCCCCCGCTTTTTCACAAAGACGCGCTTCCCTTGCCATGAGCGCAAGCACGGCTGATCCAGCCTTTGAATCAAATGCGGTCACATTGATTTTATCTGCCAGCTCCTGAGCAGCCTGCTTGACCATGGCAAAGGTAGCGGACATTTTACTGGAGACATTCAAAGACAGCACCGTGTCTCCTGCTTCACTAACTTTTTCAAAGAAATCTCTAATGCGGAAAGGTGATGGCGCTGCAGTTTTGGGTTGATTGGCCTCATCCTGGACAAGTGCGTAGAATAACTCAGGGGTAATATCCTCCCCCTGATAATAGGTCTTTCCGCCAATTTGAATAGGCATGGGCAGGATATCAAGCTGGTATTTATCCGCCCAACCTTCAGGCATGTCGGCTGATCCATCAACAATGATCTTTAACATAGTATGTCCTTTTTATTGATCCGCATTCATTTTTTCACGCAATTCAATTAATGTGCGATGGTAAAGGCTCTTGATCGCGCCTTCACTTTTTCGCATAATTTGTCCAATTTCTGCATTGGAGAGTTGATCAATAAATTTTAAAATCAACAACTCCTGGCGGTTAGGCGCCAGATCACGGATTGTGGCTAATAATTCCTCGACTTCCTGATTCCGAACCACATGCCTTTCCGGCTGAACTTCCATTTGGGGCAAGAAACTGCCAGGGACATTATCCAGTGCTATCTCCTGCTTGCGAGAGCGGTCGCGATGATAATTAGCAACCAGGTTATGAGCAATTCGGTAAAGCCAGGCAGAAAAGGGCAAACCCATATGCTTATAGCCCTTGATATGGCTCATCGCCTTAAAAAAAGTTCGCCCAGTTAGGTCCTCTGCATCTTTTGCGCTGCCAGTTCGATAATAAATATAGTTATAAATCCGGTCCACATATTTCTTATAAAGCTGACCAAAAGCGGCTGGGTCGGTCTTTGCAGCATCAATTAGGGCTCTTTCGTCCTGTTTATCACTCAATGGAACAACCTTTGACCGTCTATGTTAATTAACAAAAATCGCCGATAAAAGTCACGCATTTTATTTATTTATAATACTACATGAATAATGCAATCTATTCAGCGCACTATTCCAGCAACCCTTTCTCAATTACAGAAACCCCCCTTTCGTGACGAACTGGTAGGAAAAAATCGAAACAATTCACTCGTTTGCTTAATTCAACATCCTTTTGTGAGATGTAAGTCGTTGTGCCGCTGAGAAAAGATCGGCCAATAGTGGATGTCTCAATTCTTTTAACAAATTCCTGTGATTTAGGCCGTTGCCCTTTGACCAATGCTTCAATATACTCACCACAAGCCAGATCCTCATCCCCATCCCGACCCATGGATTCCCAGGTCACGATAAACGACACCCAGTCAGGCGTCAATCCGCGAATTCGCACCGCTGTCGCCCTGGCAACAACAAAGGAAGCCGCGAATTGATGTGCGGCCTGCGGGGTTTTGATGACGCCCTGTGTGCCAGCGCTGGTGCGCTGGATCAAGGTTCGCCCTTGCAAGTCCTGCTGACAGATTTCAGCCGGCGAATTGCTGAAGTCAAAACCTTCTGGTTTGACGCCGTCCACCTCCCCCATGATAAATGCCCCGGGAATCTCCTTTCTAAGCTTCAAGGCTTCCTCAACCTCCGCTACGGGAAGGATTTTCCTGGCCCCATTCGCCAGCGCATAGGCGGCTGTGGTGAATGCCCGCAAAACATCAATCACCACCACCACGCCACCTGCCAATTGGGCATCAGCCAGAGAATAATATCGAAATTCAGTCATGATGACAGATGACACCTTTCACAAAGGAATAAATCACCAATAATTGAGATAAATTTTTTCATCGACTATTCGTTGTATAATTGGAAAGCAAGTGCTCGATAAATGTCTGTCATGATTATACAAAAATTTTGATGATTATCAAGCGGGAGTCGTATGCAACATATTGGTTTCACATTCAAAAGCAATGATGGTTTATCCTTATTAGGCAGAGCCTGGATGGTGCCCAGTGGTCGGCCCAAAGGCGTCGTCAACCTGGTGCATGGTTTAGGTGAACATTCCGGCCGCTATGCCCATGTTGGGGAAACGCTTGTCGATGCCGGTTACAACCTGGTGGGATTCGACCTGCGGGGTCACGGTCTTTCAGAAGGAAAGCGCGGCCATACACCCAGCCTCAAGCAAACGATGGATGATATCGATATATTCCTGAAAGAATCATCCCATCGTTTTGGAGAGGATGCTCCCGCCTTCTTATACGGCCACAGCCTGGGAGGGCTTCTGGTCTTGAATTATGGATTAAGACGGAATCCCATTCTCGCAGGCATTATCGCCACCAGCCCCGCCCTGAGGACCACAACCCCTACCCCAAAAGCAAAAGTTGCCCTGGCAAAGCTAATGGCGAAATTATTACCCTCCTTCACCTTATCCAACGGACTGGAAACGGACGCCCTGTCGAGAGATGCCGCCGTCGTCAAAACCTATCGGGATGATGTCTATGTCCACGATAAGATATCGGCCAGCCTGGGGCTGATCCTTTTAGAGAGTGGGGAATATGTACTCACTCATGCGGAAGATTGGCAGCACCCCCTCTTGCTGATGCACGGCACAGCCGACCGGATTTGTTCCTCCAAAGCCAGCCAGAAATTTGCAACAACTGCTGGAGATGATGTGGATTTGATCTTGTGGGAAGATTATTATCACGAAATTCATAATGATATCGGTCAAGAAAAGGTGTTTTCAACATTTATCCAATGGTTGGATAAGAAAGCCGACGCCATAAAATAAAATCTTTCTTGACCGCTTCTCATAGCAGGAATAAAATTAGGTTGTGACCTTTATGAGCATTGTTATCTCACAATAACCCATTCTAAGGAGAGCATGCATGCATGGATTTCTAAACAACAAAGACCTGGAATCGCTTGATCCAGGCCTTTTTGAATTAACCAAACTTGAAGAAGAACGACAAGAACGCAGATTAATCATGATCCCCAGCGAAAGCATTGCCCCATCAAGCGTGCGACAGACACTGGGGGCATCTTTTACAAATATCTATGCGGAGGGATATCCCAGGTCGGAAACCCGTCACTACACAGAACAAGAGATTTTCGACTATACGAATTTGATTGGGACATATAAACGATACAGCGACCCTCGTTATTACAAAGGTGTGGAATATGCCGATGTCGTTGAGGCCTTAACCCGACGGCGCTGCTCAGAAGCCTTTGCCGCCAACGGCCTAACCCCCGATCAACTCCTGGTCAATGTGCAACCCCTTTCAGGTGCGCCAGCCAACAACGCAGTGTATACCGCTTTGCTTTCACCAGGGGACACCTTCCTCGGCATGAACCTGCTCCATGGTGGACACCTCACCCACGGCTCATCCGTCAACCGATCAGGTATCTTCTACGACGCTCACCACTACACGGTGGATCCCAAAACAGAGCGGCTCGATTATGATGCCATCCTGACGCAGGCCCTTGAAATCAAGCCCAAATTGATCATCGCTGGTTATTCTAGTTACCCCTGGGTGCCGGATTGGCAGAAATTCCGAGAGATAGCTGACAGCGTTGGCGCTTATCTGTTGGCAGATATCTCTCATATCGCAGGCCCCATCGCGGCCGGCCTGTTACCTTCACCTGTCGGATTTGCTCACGTCATCACCTTCACTACCCACAAAACACTTCTCGGTCCTCGTGGCGCATGCATCATCACCGATGAACCATCATTGGCCAAGAAAATTGATAAGGCGGTGTTCCCCGGTGAACAGGGCGGACCGCACATGAATACCATCGCAGCACTGGCTCTAGCCTTCAAAATCGCCCAGACAGAGGACTTTACAGAGACTCAAAAACAAATTCTTAAAAACGCAAAAGCCTTCGCGGAACAGCTTCAAAGCCGTGGATTGCGTGTGCCGTATAAAGGCACAGATACCCATATGGCCTTGGTGGATTGCAAATCCATCAAAGGGGCTGACAGCGCTTACCTTTCAGGGGATATGGGCGCTCGCATCTTGGATGTGGCTGGGATCGTCGCCAATCGAAACACCATCCCGGGCGACAAATCTGCCTTTTCCGCTACAGGCGTCCGTTTTGGCACGACCTGGTTGACACAGCGCGGGTTTAAGGAAGACGAATTTCGCCAGATTGCAGACCTGATCGCAGACCTATTTGAACACACAACACCCTATAACATGCCTGGAAGAAGATCTCCAAAACGACGAGCAAAAGTGGACTTCAATGTTCTTGAAGCAGTCAAACTCAAAGTAAAATCGCTGGCTGAAAAGGCCGACCATTATTCTGATATCCAGAAAAAGGCTGGTTACCCCCATTATTTCGATATCGAGGACAACGTTGATGCCGACTGGGCCGCTTTCCGCCTATCAGGCGATCAGATTCGGCACTTTGCAGCCTATGTGTTTGCCAACGACATTGAAGCGCTGCAGCCGGGGGACGCGGGGCAAACCCTGCTCCACACACCGCAAGGCGATGTCCAGGGCACACTCCAATGTGATGACAACTTCACCTTTACCCTGTATGTCCCAGGGGACAAAGCTGGACTGGCAAGCGCCTGGCTGCGGGATCTTTCTGAGGCCTATGTCCAATTCGAAGAAGACCTGACCAAACGAGTACCGGGACCGATGCGCGTTGAATATGCTGGAGCTACAGAACCTGAAGACGCCAAGAAATCACCTATTGGGGTGGATAAGCCCTATTTCATCGGTCATGAAAAAGATAAACGCGAAGGGAAAGCCCTGCCAGCATTCAACTGGAAGGAAAAACCCGCAGACGATCTGTTCAAAACACCGCTGAATGAAACCCATCGAGAGATGGGCGCAAAAATGGTGCCCTTCGCCGGCTGGGACATGCCTGTCTGGTATGATTCGGTGCTGGATGAACACCTGGCAGTGCGAGAAGCAGCCGGGTTGTTCGACGTGACCCACATGGGCGTTTATCAAGCGGAAGGGCCAGATGCGGGGTTGTTCCTGGATAGCGTTTGCGGCAATGATATCGGAGGTCTGGCAATCGGCGAATCCTGTTACACCCATTTTCTCGATCAGGATGCCAACGTGATTGATGATCTCTTGGTCTACCGCCTGGGACGGGAAAAATTCCTGGTCGTTGTCAATGCCTCCAATGATGAGAAGGACTGGGCCTGGCTGAATGCCGTCCGCAAGGGCGAGGTGTTGGTGGATAACGAGTCACCTTGGGCTGTTGCCTTTGGCAGGAACGTGAAACTGCGCAATCTGCGTGACACTCAGGAGGGAGACGACATGCGTGTTGATATCGCCCTCCAAGGTCCTAAATCACGGGATATCCTTCTGGCGTTGGAATGCTCACCCGAAGACCAGCAAGCCATCCTCGGTCTCAAGTGGGCGAACCTTTGTGAGGCCGAACTAAACGGGATACCCCTGGTCATCTCAAGAACGGGCTATACCGGAGAACGTATGGGCTTTGAGCTATTTGTCCATCCTGACCAGGCAGTTGATTTGTGGAAAGCCCTCATGGATGCCGGCGAGCCCTTAGGACTAAAACCCTGCGGATTGGGCGCCAGGGATTCTCTCAGGACAGAGGCTGGATTGCCTCTTTACGGCCATGAAATGGGCGGTCAACTCAATCTCGGCGTTGGCCAGGCTGGTTTCGGCATGTTTGTTAAGACCTACAAGCCATGGTTCATCGGGCGCCAGGCTTACCTCCAGCAGGAAAAGGATCGGGACGGCATTGTTGTGCGGTTCCAATTCGATGAAAAACGAACACGGATGGCTCACCTCGGCGATCCCGTCGTAGATGAACGCGGGAAAACCATCGGTACCGTCACCAGCTGCGCGATTGATTCAACAAGCTCCCTCACCGGTCAGGCTTATGTCCTGAACAAGTACGCGCAACCAGGTACCGGTATTTTTATCTATCAAGGTTCACCTCAAAAAGCTGGCAAAGCACCAGCAGATCTAACGATGGGCGACCGGGTCCCCTTACCTTCCCGGGCGACCATCATCAACAGATTTCCAAAATAAGGAGAGTAAACTTTATGCATACGTTATGGGACGAACGATACGCCCTGAGAACGGACAATATCGGAAGTTCAGCAATACGTGAATTGCTTAAACTCACCTCATTACCGGATGTGATATCTTTTGCCGGCGGTTTGCCCGCCCCAGATGTCTTTCCAATTGAGCAATTCAAAGAAGCTGCGGATGTGGTCTTGACAGAAATGGGAGATAAAGCACTGCAGTATGGCACCACTGAAGGGTACCAGCCGCTGCGCGAGATGATCGCCCGCAATGCTGCCAAATACGGCATCCAAATCACCGCAGACAATGTGCTGATCACGTCTGGTTCTCAGCAGGCACTCGATCTTCTCGGAAGGATCTTCATCAATCGGGGGGACAGGGTCCTGGTGGAATCCCCAACCTACTTGGGCGCTATTCAAGCCTGGAATGCGTACGGCGTTAAATATGTGACCATCCCCTTTGATGAGGATGGCATGCGAACCGACATGCTTGAAGAACGCCTACGCACGGGCATCAAATTCATCTATGTTCTCCCCAATTTTCAAAACCCGACAGGGGTCACCCTGTCAAGGAAGCGGCGAAAACAATTGGTCGATATGGCGGATAATTACGGCGTTCCCATTGTGGAGGATGATCCCTATGGGCAGCTGCGATATGAAGGGGAACACCTGCCGCCTGTGGTTGTCCTGGATGATGAAATGCGCGCCAAAGAAGTGCCGATTTACAGCGGCAATGTGATCTACACCAGCACCTTCTCCAAAATCCTTGCACCAGGGCTGCGCCTAGCCTGGGTGGTTGCACCCGTTGAAGTGATTAAAAAGCTGGTTCAGGCCAAACAAGGCTGCGACCTGCATACCTCCACGCTGACCCAATATCTGGCCTATCAAGTGGCAAACACCCCCTGGATGAAATCTCACATCTGCATGATTCGAAAAGTGTATGGAGAACGCCGGGAAGTGATGGTCAAAGCCCTTGAAGAACACATGCCGGAAGGGGTGCAATGGACTCATCCCAAGGGCGGCTTGTTCTTATGGGTCACTCTGCCCGAAGGCATGGACACCGGCGAAATTTTCAAAGACGCCGTTGAGGCCAGGGTTGCCTTTGTGCCTGGCGCGCCCTTCCACCCCCAGGGCGGCGGGGAAAACACCATGCGCCTTAACTTTTCTAATTCCAAACCGGAATTGATCCAGGAAGGCATCCAGCGGCTGGCCAATGTAGTTAAGGCCAATATGACGTAAACCTATTAGATTATAAAAGTGCGTGGTCTTCTTTAAAGTCGTTGGTTAAGATTTTGAGTCCATATGGGCACTGAGGTATTCCGCAATACAAAGGTGAGCTTTAGATGAAACATATTGCTATTAGTTTTTCCTCTAAGGGCCTCAGACAACAATTGGAATGCGGATCAAGATTTATGAAAACTCGGTGAAAAGGTATCCAACAAATGTTGCTAAGAGAGATTTTTTGAGTTTCCTAGAGAAAAAATCTTTACTTGGGAAGTTATACCATATACTTTTTAAAGAGCACTATCAGCAACAAATAATAAAGGATTTTTAACGATAAAAAAATCTATAATACTTTTAATAATCACTTAGTGATTTTTTTGGTGGAAATGGATTAAAATATAACTTAATAACTATTTTCTAATCGAAATCAAAGAGTATTAGAAATAAACTTAAAATAATTTAATATGGAAATGAAAAAGGGGTTACTTTTTGAGTATGAATTAGAAATTAGTTAATAATAATACACGAAAAAAGTTAATTTGAAAATGCACGAAGAGAGACTTAACAGTAACTTTCGTCTAAGATTGGGGCCTTCTGGCATCCATCTATTTGATCGTGTATCAGGATTGAATGTTTTATTTGATAATATTACTATCCCAATGACCCAATGGGCTTCCGCGCCGCGATTTGTATCAATAGCATTAACGAATGCATGTGATCTGAAGTGTTCTTTCTGTTATGCCCCAAAACAACCTGCGACTCTCGACTATTCCGTTGTTCGAGGATGGATAAAGGAGTTAGATGAAAGCGGGTGTTTAGGTGTTGGTTTTGGGGGTGGAGAACCAACTTTATATAATAGGCTTAATGATCTATGTTTCGATACTGCTAATCATACAGGCCTGGCAGTAACCCTTACTACACATGGACACCTTTTAGATGATGAATTTATAAATAAGCTAAAGAGTAATGTTCATTTGATTCGGATTAGTATGGATGGAGTAAAAAAAACTTATGAATCAATCCGGGGTAGAAAATTTTCGAAATTACTTTTATTATTTTTAAAATTAAAAAACCAGATCCCGTTTGGGATTAATTATGTCGTCAACACGCAAACCTTTCTTGATTTAGATCCAGCAATAAAAATAGCAGAAAAATATAATGCCTCCGAGTTCTTGCTATTGCCTGAACAGGAAGTATCTGATAAAGATAATAACTCAATAGATATTAGTAATGTTCTTGCAGATTGGATTAACCAATATAAAGGTGATACTCCATTAGTAATAAGTGAACAAGGTGTTGAAGGAATTAGGACGAGTAATCCATTTACACAAGAACGACCATTGTTTTCGTTTGTCCATATTGATGCTTTTGGTGTTTTGAAGAGAAACTCCTTTGAAAGTGAGGGAATTAAAATAGGACAAGGAGGTTTTATGAATGCCTTCGACAAATTAAGAAATGCCTATCAGGAGGATTAAGATGAAGATTTGGCATGGTCATGGATCAGAACACTCAATGAATTTGGTCATGATTGGAGAATTTAAGGAAATAAAAGAAGCAAGAAAGGCAAAAAAGGCTATCGAAAAAATAGTCAAACAAGTAATGAAAGAGGATGGAGAAAACCTGTACAATTGGGAAGAACCGGCAACAGAATATTCAGAAGAAATGTCAGCTTTATTATCAAGCTTGCAACTCTATTCCGTTAGTCCAACAGATCTCAGGCAGTTTGCATATGACTTTAATTTTGATCTTGAAGGTAATAAAGTGGTCATTTCAACCGACGAATATGATGTGCAAGCTTTTATGAAGGTTTTACTCAACCACGGAGCCAAAATTGAGGTTTTTTCAAGGCATGATTATCCAGAAGATGAAGAGTAAAGGTTCAAGTGAGAAATAAATGTCAGAATTAAATTGGGAGATTTTTGGAAATCTTCCAGGCGCAGAAAATGAAAATTTTGAAGCAGTGTGTCGCATGCTTATCCGACGTCATTACGGAAGGTACGGTATCTTTTTCTCGTTAGCAAATCAGCCAGGAGTAGAATTTCATTTACAACTGAACTCTGATTGTATTTTGGGCGAAGAGGGAAGGTGGTTTGGATGGCAATGTCGATATTACGATTTACAAAGAGCACGTAATATTGGATCGACTAGGCGCAAGAAAATTGAAAAAGCTATCAGAACAACTGAGAAAAAATTGCCCGGGATAACCGACTGGATATTATGGACAAAATATCCATTAACAAAAGCTGATCAAAGGTGGTTTTATGGCATAGATTCTAAGATGCAGCTTCAACTTTGGAACGAAGATGAGTTAGAAGAACATCTTCAAGGGCCTGGCGATATTGTGCGGGGGACCTATTTTGGGGAGCTTATCATCACTCCCGAAACCTTATCTGACTTACATAAAATAAACACGAATCCGATTCAAAAGAGATGGCAACCGGAATTACATCAAGTTGTTAAACCTGAAAGGTTAATACGGAAAAGTCTAGTGGAATCCAGAAGTTGGGAGGATCTGCCTAATTTAATAAAAAACTTAAAAGATGGGGTTAGCCTAATGGAATCAGAGCTTAAAAATTTTCCCGAAAATCTCGCTTCAAATATTGATGATGCGATTTCGATTATAGGTATTTTATCTGAGAAAACTGAAACAATTTATCAAAACTTAATTTCAGGAAATATTGAGTTGGTTCAGCAATTATTACCGGATACCAAGGCTAAATTATCTAAAGCAATTGCATCAATTCCTCGAAAGTTAAGGAATTTAAACAATCCCTTTGCCCTACAAATAACAAATGTTTTTGCAGCCAGAAGACGTACATATGCTTCTCTGGATAATTTATCAAAAGTTCTAAATTTACATTTTATTGCAGTAATTGCAAAAGCTGGATATGGAAAGACGCAATTAGCTGCTCAAATTACTATCGGACAAGAGAATAGACTATATGGTATTTTTCTAAGAGGTAGAGAGCTTAAGAGTAGTCAAAATCTAAATAATTTCATTGCAGGACAGGTAATTATCAATGGAAATCCTGTACCCAGCATGGAAGCTCTCATAGCTGCTGTAAATGCAGCTGGGCAAAGAGCGAAATGCCGAATACCAATCGTCATAGACGGTTTAAATGAGTCCGAAGACCCAAGAGATTGGAAAGGGAATCTGTCTTCCCTTCAGCAACTGCTAGATGATTACCCAAATGTTTTGCTGATATGTACCTTAAGGCCAGATTTTATTTACGATGCTTTACCGGAAGATACATTCCAAATAGAAATAAAAGGATTTGACACTGATATTCGTGAAGCCGTTAAGAAATACTTTTCACACTATAAGATTTCTATCTCAGGGAGATTTTTTATCCCCGAGTTATTTAATCATCCCCTTTCACTAAAAATCTTTTGTGAGGTGACAAATCCAAAGGCAGATAAGGATATTGAGATTGACATTCTACCTGAATCATTAACGGGGTTATTTATTCAATATTTAAATCAAGCTACGACTAGAATTCAAGAGCTTGCACCAAGATCTCATAGAATATATGAGCAAGATGTTAGAAAAGCATATGCAGAAATTGGAATAATGCTATGGGAAGAACGTTCAAGAAGCATTAACGAACGCAAACTTAGGGAACGACTGAACGATGCAGGTCGCCCTTGGAACCAAAGTTTAATAATGGCGTTAGAGCAGGAAGGAGTTATTCTTAGGACTAAGGATCTTGACAAGGAAGAATATTCAATCGCAGCAACTTATGATGCTTTAGCAGGGCATTTGGTCGCTGATTCGATATTAAGACAACAAGGCTTTAACAACTTTGAAACATGGATTAAAGCTAGTGAAAATATTAACCTTCTTGTAGGAGAATATTCTGATCTGCATCCCTTATATCAAGACATTTTGGATGCAATGGTTGGATTGACACCACGAGTATTTCATCGAAAACAGTTTTGGCAATTGGTTGAAGAGCCGTTGAGAAGCACTGCTTTAAATAAAACTGCTGACCTAGAATCTGCTTTCTTAGATAATGAAACAACCAACGAATTAGCAAAATTGATAGCGAAGCAGAATGAAAAACCACCACATAACCTCTTAAATCGATTGTGGAACACTCGAAGCGGTATAAACCACCCATTAAATGCTGAGTTTCTCGATGACATCCTCCAAAGCCTGGAAATGAGTAACCGTGATGTTCTATGGTCGGAATGGGTTAGATCCCGTAATGAAGATATTCTTGAAGAACTTCAATATCTCGAAAAGAAATGGTGTGGGTGTATTGAAAGAACTGCAAACGATACATTAGATGCTTTATGGATAATGTGGTTACTTACGAGTACTGTGCGAAAATTACGTGATCAGGCAACAAAGACATTATATTGGTTTGGTAGATATTCGCAGTTGAATTTTCTTGAATTAACGCTCGGTGCTTTAGAGATAAACGATCCTTATGTTTCAGAAAGAATGCTAGCTGCTCTTTATGGAATCGTAATGGCGTGTCAGCACGATATATCGGAGGGGGGTTTTGTTGAGGTCGTTTTACCATCAATTGGTCGCAAATTATATAACGCGATGTTTTCACTAACTTCAGAATATGCAACAACACATATCCTCTCTAGGGATTATTCGAGACGAGCCATAGAAATTTCGTTAATTCATTACCCAGATTTTCTAACACAAGAAGAAAAGAATAGAATTAATCCTCCGTATAGTGATGGTGGAATCAGAGAATGGGGTGAAAGTGAAGATGAAAACAAAAATCAATATAGCGAGGGTACCGGTCCAATTCATATGGATTTTGGAAATTATTCACTTGGCCGACTAGTAAATGATCGAGGTAATTATGATTACGATCATCCCGAATATAAGAAAGTTAAAGCTAATATATTCTGGCGAATTTATAATCTAGGTTACTCGTTGGATAAATTTGGAGAAATAGACAAAGCAATAATGCAGAATAGGTATCGGTTTGGGAGAAGGACCAACGGTGGAAAGATAGATAGATACGGAAAAAAATATTCCTGGATTGCTTTTTTTGAGTTGGCTGGATATAGGAATGACCTAGGGTTGCTAAATAAATATTACGGCGATGAAGGACGAATACCTGATATAGATATTGATCCCAGCTTTCCTGAAAAGACAAAAGAGATAGACTTCATTAGAGAAGAGTTTTTGGGGGATTCAGAAATTAATGTAAATGAGTGGATTACTCATGGGGGGCTTCCCGAAATATCACCTTATCTACTTGTTAGTGATTTTAATGAACATGAAGATGAAGGACCTTGGGTATTGTTAAGTGGTTATGTAAATCAGGAAAATGAAGATTTAAATCGCAGTCGATTCATTGTAATGCGAAGCTTAATAATTGATTCTAGCGATGAAAAAAAATTTATTGAATTGTTGAAACATCAAGATAGTAATAGATTCAGATCGCCAAGTATCCCAGAAGATTACTACACATTTGCAGGTGAAATTCCATGGTGTGAGACTTATCCATACAACTCTACTACTGAGATGTCATTTGAAATTGATAATAAAACAAGAAAAGTACCTATAAAAAAATTTGTAATATTAAAGGAAGGCAATCCATTATCTTCAAAGAATCAGGATGAATTACTCGATGAAATAGAGCAAAGTATTAGAATGCAAATTGATCTTTCTGAACGAGAAAGAGGCAAGAAACTACTTGACAATATTGAAGAGCGTGGATTTACTTGTGAAGTAAAAGAAGTTGAAGTGGAACGAAAAATATCAATAATCGAAACTGTAAAAATCCATGTTCCAATCAGAGAAAACAATTGGGAAGAATACCATAGTAATATCATACCGGGAAGAAACATTGCTACTCCATCAAAAGAGATTTGTGAATATTTCAATTTGAGTAGTAGACCCCAGACATTTGATTTATTCGATACCGAAGGAAATCGAGCATCTATTACATTTAGGTTTGGTGAGAAGTGGCGTTCGAGTCAAAACTTTGTATTTTTTCGTAAAGATCTATTGGATCGTTATTTTCAAGAAACAGCGTCTGCTTTAGTTTGGTTAATTTGGGGAGAGCGTCAATATCATCACTCGGAAATATCAAAGTTTCGTGCATATGCAGATAACAATAAATCATATGCAAGATATCAAAATGTTATAAGTTATGTTCAACTAATTTAATAGCTATTTTGCTTTTGTCTTTTTTAATATTTAAATTTTTTTCAGTTTTATTGCAACTAGCACAGACGCAATGTAAAGTAACTCATAGACATAAAAAATAAGAAATTAAATCTTTTAATCACAAGAAATTATTTATATGGGAGATTCTTAATAAATTTCAAAGTTTCGTTACATATTTTACAAAAACATTTATAAATGGCGATAGAATCAATACACTATATCATTGGTCTGTTGCCAGAGCTTGAATTCCTTTAAAATTGACCCGCCGATGAACTCCCGCAGAATGGAATTATCAGGGATATACACTGGATCAATGGGCAGGAACCACTGCAGGAATTTGAACAGGCGCTTGGCCTCGATATATTCCCGAGAGCCGTACGGCACCTGCCGCAATAAGGGCTCAACCAGCGGTTTGAGCGCCGTCAATTCATAGGCCAGTGCGGAGTTGAACATGATATCGGCGTTTTCCTGATAGGGGAAAATGTGACGTTTCTCCCCGCGCCGGACCATTTCCCAGTGGCTGATGGTCTGCTGAGCGGTATAGCCCCGCTCACGGGCGTCCCGCAGGATACGGCGCAATTCCCGCGTATCCGTTGTTGAGATGCGGTTGTGCCGATCCAGGTTAAGCTGCGTCAAGCAGGAAACATAAATCCTGAAGGTTTGTTCTGTGGGGATATCCTCCAAAAGTTTCGGGTTAAGGCCATGGATACCCTCGAGAATGATCATCTGCCCGGGTTCAAGCTGAACCTCTTCTCCTGGCAGGTTTTTTCCCTGGCGAAAGTCATACCGCCGCAGCTGCACACGCTCCCCAGCGGTCAGACGTTTGATGTGATCATTCAACAATGACCGGTTGACGGCGTCCAGAGCTTCAAAATCAAGCTTGCCTTCCTCATCCCGGGGTGTGTCTTCACGGTCAACAAAATAATTATCCATCTCAATCGCAAAGGGCGAGATGCCTTCAGTCAACAACTGGATCGTCAACCGCTTGGAAAAAGTCGTCTTGCCAGAAGAAGTTGGCCCGGCAATAAGAATCACACGGACTTCATCTTTGCGATTGTAAATATCGCTGGCAATTCTAGAAATTTGTTGGGCATGCAGGGCTTCTGAGACCAGGATGACCTCATTAATACGCCCTTCTTCAATGGCATCATTGAGTGCGCCGACGCTCTGAATCCCCAGAGTCTCCAGCCATTCACCGTATTGGCGGAAGGTGGCTAACAGCGTTGGATAACTGGGCATCGGTGAAAGTTTATTGGGCGCATGTCGTCGTGGGAAACGCAGGACAAAACCCGACCCCACCAATTTGAGGTCAAACCATTTCAAGTACCCCGTGGAGGGCAGCATATATCCGTGATGATAATCCCGTTTACCGTGCAGCGTATATAAAACCAGATCGGGCGCATTCCGGTAATTTAACAACCGCAGCTTGTCATCCTGGCCGTGTTTCTTAAAGAAACGTTTGGCTTCTTCCAGATCAACTTTCTCTCGCACCATGGGTTCATCAGCGTCAACCAACTCCCGCATGCGGGCTTCAAGTTCATCCAATCTCGCCTGGGGAAAAGGCTCCTGCTCTGGAACATGACAATAATATGCGCCCGAAGAAACAGAATGATCAATCGTTAAAGACCAATCATGAAACAACTCCAAGAAGGCGACTTCCAACAAAAAAGTCAGTGACCGGCGATAGATACGGGCGCCATCTGAATTGGACATATTAATGGGTGCAACTTCCGCATCTGCCGAAATGGGAAAGGTCAATTCTCGCAGATCATTGTTGACGATAGCGCCTACAATCTGCGGTTTTTCCGGGTCCTGATAAACCTTCATAAACTCACCCACAGGGGTGTCCCGGGGGCCGCTCATCACGGTGCCGTCAGCCATGACCACTTCTACTGTATCCCGCTTTTCCTCATTGATCTGAATTTTTTCTACCATCACCAACCACTTTCATCCAACTTGACAATCATGCGACTTAATGGGGATGTATATTTTACCCTCTATCACTCATTATTGGCTTGCAACATGGGAATCTGCGCAAAGTCGTCAGGAGTCAGCGAATCAATGGAACCCTGAATGCTGGGATAGTTCGACAAGAGCGTCGCCTGATCAGGTTCAACACCTTCAGGCAGGATCAGGTCAATAATCCGGGTGTGATTGACGTCCGCCGGCGCGCCGCCAAAGCTGTATTGTGCTGAGACCGCTTCAACATTCCGCACCCGCCAAACGCCCTCGGAGGGGTATCCTTCCTGGCCCAACACAGCAGCCGCATAAGCCCAATCTGCCGGGTCGCCTTCGGGCAGGAAGCTGAGGGGGACTCTGACGATCACGGCGTTGTTAGCGGCGTCCACCATCAGCTTCATCCCGCTGCTGGCTTCGGAATAGGATACCGCTTCCAGGGTTTCCGGATCTACCTGCAGAACCTGCGGCACCCATCCCTCCGCCCAGATAGCAACCTCCCATCCAAATCCCTCTTCCAGGGCCGCGTTCCTACCCGGGAGCAGCATCCTGGCACCTGTGCCCGATCCGGGGTCGGTGTCA